>Ga0307503_10000005_pt1 | contig 407464 bp, 415 predicted proteins | sample 17_S_MG_FD_194514 | JGI IMG/M metagenome (GOLD analysis project Ga0307503, IMG submission 194514) | Soil microbial communities from Populus trichocarpa stands in riparian zone in the Pacific Northwest, United States - 17_S | ecosystem: Environmental > Terrestrial > Soil > Riparian zone >... | reverse complement strand
GTCCTTGTTGTTGATGATCGTGTCGATCGCGATCGCCGTCTTGCCGGTCTGGCGGTCGCCGATGATCAGCTCTCGCTGGCCACGGCCGATCGGGATCATCCCGTCGATCGACATCAGGCCGGTCTGGACGGGTTCCTCGACCGGCTGGCGCTGGACGACGCCGGGGGCTTTGAACTCGGCCGGGCGGGTCTCGGTGGTGGCGATCTCGCCGCGGTCGTCGAGTGGGCGGCCGAGCGGGTCGACCATGCGGCCCAGCAGCGCCTCGCCGACGGGGATCTCGAGCAGCTTGCCGGTCCGTTTGACCGTGTCGCCCTCGACGATCTCGTCCCAGTCTCCGAACAGCACGGCGCCGACGTTGTCGGCCTCGAGGTTCAGCGCCAGGCCGGTGACCCCGTGCGGCAGCTCGAGCATCTCGAGCGCCATGCAGTTGTCGAGGCCGTGGATGCGGGCGATGCCGTCGGCGACGGACAGGACCGTGCCGACCTCGGTGAGGTCGGCGGAGCCGGTCTCCAGTCCCTCGATCCGCTCTCGCAGGATGCTTGCGATCTCGTCGGGCTTGATCTCCATCGGGTGCTCTCTGCCTCCTTACGCCGCGGTGGCGACGCTCTTTCGAAGTTTCTCCAGGCGACTGCGGATGCTCGCGTCCAGGACCATGTTGCCGACCTGCAGGACGATGCCGCCGAGGATGTCCGAGTCGACCCTGCTCGAGAGGTCGACCTTCTCCTCGGTCTGGCGTTCGACCTCCTGGCCGATTTTCTCGACGACCGCCGGGTCCAGCTCGACGGCGCTGGTGACGGTGACGTCGATGCGGCGGTTCTCCCGCTTCCAAAGCTCCTCGAACTCGCGACGGATGCGGAATATCTCCGTCATCCGGTGCTTGTCGACGAGCAACTCGAGGAAGTTGATCAGCTCGGGCTCGGCGCCCGTGATCGCGCGCTCGATCCCTTCCTGCTTCTCCGTCGAGGAGAGGTAGGGGCTGAAGAAGAAGACCTGCAGCTCGCGGTTGCGGTCGACGGCATCGGTGAACTCGCCCAGCTGCTGCTGCAGCGAGTCCAGCTTGCCTTTGTCGCGGCCCACCTCGAAGAGGGCCTCGGCGTATACGCGAGACGCATCGGCCATGACTAGCTCTTCTCCGCCCCCGAGAGGGTCGAGAAGTCGACCTCGCTGAGCGCCTCCTCGACGAGGCGCTTCTGGTCCTCGTCGTTGAGCGATTTGCGGGTGACCCGCTCGGTGGCGAGCACGGTCAGGTCGGCGACCTCCTGGCGAATCTGGTCGAGCGAGCGCCGCGTCTCCGCTTCGATGTCGCGCTTGGCGGCCTCGACCAGCTCCTCGCGTTTCTCCTTGCCGGCGGCGGCTGCCTCAGCTTCCGCGGTCTCCGCCGATTTACGGGCGCGGACCATGATGTCGTCGGCCTGCTCCCGCGCCTCGGCGAGACGGGCCCGGTACTCGCCCAGCAGCTCGTCCGATTCCTTGCGCTGCCGTTCGGCAGCGTCGATCGACTCGGCGATCGTCGCGGCGCGTTTGTCGAGCGCTTCCTGAATTTTCGGGAAGGCGACCTTGCTCAACACCCACATCGTGATCAGGAACAGAACCAGCGTCCAGATCATCAGGCCCAGGCCGGGGCTGACCAGGAAGCTGCCGCCGCTTTCCTCGCCGTGCTCCGCCGCCTCGGCGGCGAGCGGGACTATGTAGCCGAGCAGCTCCATCGACCTAGGCGAGGAAGAAGGCGATCAGACCGAAGATGAAGGTGTAGAAGGCGACCGCCTCGGTCAGCGCGAAGCCGAGCCAGCGGATGCTTTCCAGGTCGCTTTTCATCTCCGGCTGGCGGGCGACCGACTCGATCTCCTTACCGAAGATGAAGCCCACGCCGATTCCGGCGCCGATCGAACCGAGCCCGGCACCGACGCCGAGGGCGATCGCTTTGCCGGCGCTTTCGACGGCTTCGCTGCTTACCTCAGCGATGGGCAACAAGGTGGGATCCATTTGAGAGTTGACTCCTTTTCTAGTGAGAGGCGGAGGTCGCTCCGCCGATGTAGATAGCGCTAAGCGTCGAGAAGATGAATGCCTGGAGGGTCGCCACAAGCCCGACCTCGAAGATGAAGAAGGCGAAGGCGAGTGGGAACGTCAGCGCTCCCAGCGCGGCGATCCCCAGCAGCACCGCCAGCCCGCCGCCCATGAAGAGCAGCAAGAGGTGGCCGGCGAGGATGTTGGCGAAAAGACGAACGGAGAGCGAGATCAGCCGCACGAAGTGCGAGATCACCTCGATCACGAAGATCGCGGCCTTGCCGACCGGGTGCATGTCCTCCAGGCCCGGGGGCAGCCAGCTCTTGAAGTAGGGAAGGGCGCCCTTGGCGCGGATGCCCTCGACGTGGTAGCTGAGCCAGACGACGAGGGTGAGGACGAGCGGGATCGCGATGTTGGCGGTAGCGGCGTAGATCGCGAAGGAGGGAATCTCCAGGCCGCCGATCGAGAAGGTGTGCTCGGTGTTGGTCGGCAGCGGCAGGAAGCCGAGCATGTTCGAGAACCAGATCCAGAAGAAGAGGGCGCCGATGAAGGGGAACCACTTGCGGGCCAGCTCGCCGTGGAGGCTGCCACCGGTGATCGTGTTCTTGGTCAGGTCGTAGGCGACCTCGACCGCGGTCTGGACCCGGTTCGGCTTCTGCACCATCCGCTTCGCGATCCAGGTCATCGTCAGGATCGTCAGGGCGCTGGCGAGGACCAGGTAGAGGACCGCCTTGTTGATGCTGAGATCGAGGCTGCCGATGTGGATCGAGACCCACGGTTCGAGTTTGAACTCGTTCTGCGGCTTGAAGGCTTCGTTCTTGCCGTCGTTGCCGAAGATCAGCAGCAGCAGGATCGAGACGGCGAGGTAGGCGCCGAAGCCGATCAGGACCTTGGCTTTGGTGCTCAGGCCTCCCTTGGGGGGGTCGGCTTGCGGGGCGCCGCCCGGCGCCTGCACAGTTGAAGCCTCCATTTACGCGACCCCCTGGCCCTCGGGCTGATCGTCGAACAGGTGGGTGAGCCCCTGGGCGGCGAAGGAGATCGTGAAGAGGGTGAGCAGCAGGATCGCGCTGGCGAGGCCCGACTCCCGTTCGGCGATGCCGACGAGGAGCACGCAGGTGGCCATCAGCCAGACGCGGCCGAGGGTGCTGGCGGCGACGATTCCCATCGCCTTCTGCCGGTTCCCGGCGGCCAGTTCCTGCTTCATCCGCCGCTGGGCGAGCATCTGGATACCCCGCTGAGTAAGCCATACCGCGGCCGCGACGGCGAAGCCGAGCAGCGGCAAGTCGCCGATTAGGAAAACGGCGAGTGCAACGAGCAGCGCGAGTAGATCGACGTACTTGGGAGGAGACATGAAGTCAGAGAAAAAGCAGGAGAAAAGAGGAAATACGCCCGGCTCGGGGCAGAGCGGGCATGGGGGCGACTATACCCAAAAGGTCCCTGGAATGGCTTTGTGAAGCCACTTCGTGAGGGTTGCCACTACCGAGACTGTCCTTCGAGCGCCGCCTGCTCCTTGACCCGGCGAGCGGCCTTGGCGTAAGCGATCATCCGGTCGCGGCGGCCGATCGCGAGAACGACGCTCTTGGCCGGGGCCCCGTCGGCGGGCTCGTTGCGGTAGACGAACCGATAGCGCGGCTTACCGGTCCACCCCGGCTCGTCGAAGCGGACCTTCCGGCACCCCTCCAGCACCCGAGGGGGCTTATCCCCCATCAGCTCGCCGTAGTGGGGGTTGCCGTGCAGATCGACGACGATGCGGGCGACCTCGCGTCTCAGGGCAGCGTCAAGCCCGTTTGCGTCGGTCGTCGCCTCCGCCAGGGCCTCAACGGTGTGTCTTTCAGTTTCGGGGGAGCCGTTCAACGAACTCCCCCATCCCGATCTCCATGAGGAAGTCGCCGGCGCTCAGCCGAATGCCTTCGGTTGCCGCCAAGCGCTCCTGCAGGAACAGCGCCAGCCCGGCATTCTCGAGCTCCTCTTCGAGTTCTTCGATTCTCTCCTTGGCGGCCACCAGATCCACGGTGGGGAGCAACGATGCCGACCCCTCCTGCCCACGGGTGGCGATCTCGATTACGTTGCTCTCGAGGTTAGGCGAAGGAGTGCGCCGTGAGGACGCCTTCCGCACGAGTTGCGGCAGGCTACGTCGAGCCTCGCTCGTCCCGAGCGCCGCGGGTTTCCGGTCTCTTGCCGCTGCCATGCGGCAACTGTACCACTAGTTGTACAACTCACGACAGAGCCGCCGCTCGCGGCCGGTGCTTATTTACCGATCACCTCGAACTCGCCGGTCTCCGGGTCGACCGTGGGGAAGGAGCCGGTTTCGAGCTCCTGCTCGACGGCGACGTTGACCTCCTCCAGGTCGGGCTCGGGGGCGCCGGCGGTACGGCGGAGGGTGACCAGCTGGCGAAGGCGGGTCTGGCGGAGCTTGAGGATCTCCAGGACCTCGACGAGGTAGACGCTGGCGGCGAGGGCGAGGACGCCGAAGACGGCGATCACCGCGGTCCAGAGCGGGTCGAAGTTGCCGTGGTCGTCGCTGTAGGGGACGAAGCGCAGGGCCAGCGCCAGGAGCGCCATCACGGCGGTCCAGCCGTAGAGGTAGAGCAGCGTGCGCCGCTGCGAGAAGCCGATGTCGGCCATCCGGTGGTGGAAGTGCCAGCGGTCGGCTTTGTAGATCGGTTTCCCGTATTTGAGGCGCTTGGCGACGACGAAGCCGGTGTCGAGGATCGGCACCGCGAGGATGATCAGCGGCAGGAAGAGGGCGATCACCGCGTTCGTCTTCAGCGCCCCCTGCACCGCCACCGCCCCGAGGAGATAGCCGAGCAGGTTGGAGCCGGTGTCCCCCATGAAGGTGCTGGCGGGCGGGAAGCCCCAGCGCAGGTAGCCGAGGGCGGCGCCCGCGGTCAGCGCCGAGAGGACGCCGGCGGCGGTGCGGTCGAGCGAGAGGGCGATCGTCGCCAGGGTGACGCCGGAGATCACGGCGACGCCGGCGGCGAGGCCGTCGACGCCGTCGATCAGGTTGATGACGTTGATCACCGCGACGATCGCGATCACCGTGGCGACGTCGCCGAGGTGGACGACGCCGCCGCCCGGCAGGGTCAGCAGGTCGACCGTCCCCGGAGTGAGGCGGCCGAAGAAGGGGAAGGTGAAGTTGTCGACGGTGACGCCGGCGGAGACGGGGATGACCACGGACACCGTTTGGCCGAGGAGCTTCGGTGCGGCGGGGAGGTCGAAGACGTCGTCGAGGACGCCGATCCAGGCGATCGCGACGGCGCCGATCAGGATCGCGTGGCTTTCGGTGTCGTTCGGCAGGAACAGCAGGCCCGCGACCGCCACCCCGCCGAGGATGCCGAGGCCGCCCAGCTTCGGAGTCGGGGCGAGATGGAGCTTGCGCTCGCTCGGGTAGTCGATCGCCCCCACCCGCAGCGCCAGCCACTTCGTCAGCGGCACCAGCGCCAGGGCGAGGACGCCGGCGACGAGGAAGGCGAGGACGGCGTCGGTGTCAGTGGGCATAGCGGTCGAACCAGAGGGTAAGCGCCATCAGGCCCCAAATCTGGCGGCTGAGGTCCTCCCGCCCGGCGCAGTGGCGGTCGAGGATCGGGGTGACGGCGGCGGGCTCCAGCAGGCCCTGGCGCTCGAGCGCGGCCGGTGCCAGCACTTCGCGGGCGAACGGCTCCAGCGGCCCCCGCAGCCAGGCGGCGATCGGGATCGAGAAGCCCTGCTTGCGGCCGTGGACGATCTCCCGCGGCAGCAGCGGCTCCAGCGCCTTGCGCAGTAGCCGCTTCTTCGCGAAGCCGCGCACTTTCATCCGCCGCGGCAGCGAGAAGGCGAACTCGGCGACCTTCTGGTCGAGGAAGGGGACCCGCGCCTCCAGCGAATGGGCCATGCTGGAGCGGTCGGTCTTGACCAGGAGGTCGTCGACGAGGTAGATGCCGAGGTCGACGTCCTGCATCCGCGCCAGCGGGTCGGCGCCGGCGGTCTCCGCGTAGCGCTCGCGGTAGAGGTCGACCGGGTCCCAGTCCGAGGCGCCGGCCAGCTCGGCTCGCAGATGCGGGGAGAAGATCTCCTTCCAGGCGTGATGGCGCTCCAGTGGCGGCAGGGCCGCGGCGCGGGCGAAGCGCTTGGCTTTGTAGTCGAAGCCGACGCGATCGGTCCGGCTCGGCAGCGCCTCGGCGAGCGGCCGGGCGAGCGGCGCGAGGCGGCCGACCCGGCGGGCGAGGAGGTCGGCGACGTAGGTGTAGTAGCCGCCGAAGAGCTCGTCCCCGCCCTCGCCGGAGAGGGCGACTTTGACGTGCTCGGCGGCGAGCTCGGAGACGAGGTAGGTGGGCAGGGCCGAGGAGTCTCCGAAGGGCTCGTCGAAGGCCTCGACCAGCTTCGGCAGCAGCTCGACCGTGTCGGGGCGGACGACCAGCTCGTGGTGGTCGGTGCCGTAGCGCTCGGCGACGAGGCGGGCGCGGGAGAGCTCGTCGAAGCCCTCCTCCTCGAAGCCGATCGAGAAGCTGCGGACGGGCTCGGCGGAGTGGGCGGCGGCGAGGGCGGCAAGGCCACCGGAGTCGACGCCGCCGGAGAGGAGGACGCCGACGGGGACGTCGGCGACGAGGTGGGCGCGGACGCTGTCGTCGAGCACCTCGCGTAGCTCCGCCGCCAGCTCGTCCTCCGAGCCGCCGCGAAGCTCGCCGCCGGGGACCGCGCCCGGGCGCGCGTAGCGGCGCAGCTCGACCTCTCCCCCCTGCCAGCTCAGCAGGTGGCCCGGGGGCAGCTTGCGTGCCTCGGCGAAGATCGTCAGCGGCGCCGGGATCGAGTTGAAGGCAAGGTAGGCGGAGACCGCCTCGGGGTCGATCTCGCGCGAGAAGCCCGGCTGCTCGAGCATCGCCTTCAGCTCCGAGGCGAAGGAAAGGCCGCCGTCCTTGTGGCGGTAGTAGAGCGGCTTGATCCCGAAGCGGTCGCGGGCCAGCAGCAGCCGCTCCCGGCGCTTGTCCCAGAGGGCGACGGCGAACATGCCCCGCAGCCGCTCGACGAACCGCTCCCCCTCCTCCTCGTAGAGGTGGACGAGGACCTCGGTGTCGCAGTCGGTCGTGAAGCGGTGCCCCTTCGCCTCCAGCTCGCGCTTCAGCTCGCGGTAGTTGTAGATCTCGCCGTTCTGGACGACAACCGCCGAGCCGTCCTCGTTGGCGATCGGCTGGTGGCCATGGGCGAGGTCGATGATCGAGAGCCGCCGCGCCGCCAGCGCCGCCGGCCCCTCGCAGAAGAGCCCCTCGTCGTCGGGGCCGCGGTGAACGAGCCGCCCGCTCATCCGCGCCACGGCGTCCCGATCGGGAACACGCTCTCGCTCAGCGGCGACGACGCCGCAGATACCGCACATGCGCGGCAGTCTCGCAGGGGGCAAGGCGCTTTAGTTGACCAGGAGGACGCTAAAGCGCCACGGAGCGCTGAGAGCCTAGGTACCCGTCATTTCTCAACCCGCGGATAAGGTGGCGCCATCGGAGAGCCGCGGCGAAATCTGGAGCTGAAGGCGCGAGATCCCGATGCTGCGAAATCGATTGAAGTCTGCCAAGAGCTCGGCGCGGAGGACAAGGGAACGCTGATTCAGCGGGACACCTACTTCGAGGTTCCCCGGGGGCGGCTGAAGCTTCGTGAGGAACCCGGTGCGGTTGGCTGCTTGATCGCATACGAGCGCCCAGATCTTTTCGGCTACAAAGAGAGCCGCTATCGGCTGATCGAGGTGCCCGAGCCTGCCGAGATGCTGGACGCCTTGGCCGCCGTCCTGGGCATTTCAATCGTGGTGAGCAAAACTCGTCAGCTCTTCATTTTCAAAGGCGTGAGGATCCACCTCGACCGGGTCGAGAGCCTAGGCGACTTCATCGAGTTCGAGGGAATTGCTGCCGATGGGGGTGATCCGAGTGTCTTTGCGGAGTTGCTGAACGATCTGCGGCGGTCCTTCGGGATCCGGGATGGCGATCTCCTGTCCGTGAGCTACTCGGACCTGCTCCGCTCTGACTCTCCCGCCTGAGCCTTCTGCTTCTGTTCCTTTTTGGGTCGGTCCTTTCAACAGTCGCCCTAGGAAGTCGGCTGGCCCCGCCCCATCACCTTCGCAACCGTCGCGAGGAGCACTTGCACGTAGAGCGAGACCGAGCGGTCGGCGATGTACTCCATGTCGTGGGCGAGCTTGTCGGCCCAGGTCTCCTCGCGGGTGATCCGGGTCTGGGCGAAGCCGGTGACGCCGGGGCGGACGACGAGGCGCTGCCAGTACTGCGGTATCTCGCGGCAGAGCGCGGCGTAGAAGGTGGGCCTGATCGGGCGCGGGCCGACGATCGACATGTCGCCCCGCAGGACGTTCCAGAGCTGCGGCACCTCGTCGAGGTGGGTTTTGCGCAGGGCGCCGCCGATCCGCGTCCGCTCTTCCTCGGTCCGGCGGGTCAGCTCCTCGCCGTAGTAGGGGCCGAGGCGCGTTTCCGCGTCCGGCTTCAGGGTGCGGAACTTGTACATCCAGAAGAGATGGCCTGCCCTACCGACGCGGGCGCCGCGGTAGAGGACCGGACGGCCGGAGTCGACGAGGATCACCAGCGCGATCAGCGCCAGAAGCGGCGAGAGAACGAGCAGGATCGAGGCCGAGATGAGGATGTCGAGCGCCCGCAGAACCCGGTCGATCGGGCGCGGGTCACCTTCTGCCGCGGGCGCGACGAGTTCTTCGAGACCGGGTTCGGCCTCGGGCATCTCGCTCAAGAAGGCGTTACGGGATGGGGCTCTTCGCGCAATGGTTGGGCTCCGACGGTACCGAGGATGGTCGCGACCAGCGTGGACGGATCGCGGAGTGTCGGCTTGGACTCGGAAGTCCGCTTCTCCAGCTCCAGCGCCCGCTCGTCGGTCAGCGGGCGCAGGCGACCGGAGCGGATCAGCGCTTCGTCGACACCGCCGAGACGGCCGCCATAGGTGGTGTAGACGGGGATCCCGAGGGCGGCGGCCTCGCGGTTCATCGTGCCGCCGGCAGAGAGGACGAGGTCGGCGAGCGCGACCAGGCTCTGCGCCTCGACGGCGCCCGGCGGGACGATCACCGAGGGCAGCCCGAGGCCGGTGATGAACTCACGCTGGGCCTCGGTCCGCGGCAGCACCACCGCGTGAACCCCCTCGTCGCGGCCGAGGCGGTCGAGGACTTTGGGGAAGAGCGGGTTCGACTTGCGGTGATAGAGGGAGACGTCGGGCGGCGGGCGGACGATCACGACCACACGCTCGGTCTCGACGCCGAGCCGGACGAGCGCCTCCGGGTCTGGCTCGAAGTCGTAGAGGTAGTACTCCTCCTTCAACCCCGGATAGGGGAAGTACTTGGCCTCGGTGACGCCGAAGCGCCGCAGCCGCTCGAGCGGGACCGAGTCCGGGAACATCACCCGCTTCGCCAGCCGGCAGCCGATCCGGTGCTGGGTGACCGCGAACTCGTAGTCGTGCATGTTGGCCTCGGGGACACCGAGCGTCTTCGCGGCGATCGCGAGGTCGTTGGAGCCGTGGGCGAGGGCGAGGTCGAAACCGCGGCCGCGGCCGAAGCGGAGCATGCCGCTGCTGCGGGCGGCGAGGCTGGCCGCCTTGCGCATCCGCGAGGCGCCGCCGTGGCGGCCGATCGGCGTGTGGTCGAGGCCATGGAGCTGGAGCAGCTGCTGCGTCTGGGCGTAGTCGCGGGAGGTGATCTCGACCTCGTGCCCTTCGGCCCGCAGCCGCTCGATGATCGGGCGCATGACCAAGACGTGCGCCGGGGCGCTCATATCCACCCAGATGCGCATCGGGTTAAACGGTCGCCGCGATGTCGGCGTAGAGCGGGAAGCGGTCCATCAGGGCGCCGGTGCGGGCGCGCAGGTCCTCCTTCGAGGACTCGAACTCGGGGCCGAGCGCGGTGACGATCACCTCGGCGATCTCGCTCATCTCCTCCTCGCCCATCCCGCGGGTAGTGAGGGCAGGGGTGCCGATCCGCAGGCCCGAGGGGTTCATCGGCGGCCGCTCGTCGAAGGGGATCGCGTTGCGGTTGACGGTGATCCCGACCTCGTCGAGCCGGTCCTCCGCGGTCTGGCCGTCGAGGCCGGTCGGGGTGAGGTCGACGAGGACGAGGTGGACGTCGGTGCCACCGGTGATGACCGGGACGCCGCCGGCTTCGAGACCCGCCGCGAACGCCTGCGCGTTGGCGATCGTCTGGCGCTGGCGCTGCCGGAACTGCTCGCTTGCGGCGATCTGGAAGGCGACGGCCTTGGCGGCGACCGTGTGCATCAGCGGGCCGCCCTGCTGGCCGGGGAAGACCGCTTTGTCGATCGCTTTCGCGTGTTCGGACCGACAGAGGATCATGCCGCTGCGGGGGCCGCAGAGCGTCTTGTGGATCGTCGTCGTGACGACGTCGGCGTGCTCGACCGGGTTCGGGTGCTCGCCGGCGGCGACGAGGCCGGCGAAGTGCGCCATGTCGACCATCAGCTTCGCCCCGACCGAGTCGGCGATCTCGCGGAAGGCGGCGAAGTCGAGCTGGCGCGGGTAGGCGGACCAGCCGGTGACGATCAGCGCCGGCTTGTGCTCCTGCGCCAGGCGCTCGACCTCGTCCATGTCGACGAGATAGTCCTCGCGGCTGACGTGGTAGGGCACCGGGTTGTAGAGCTTGCCGCTGACGTTGATCTTCATCCCGTGGCTGAGGTGGCCGCCGTGGTCGAGGGCGAGCCCGAGGAAAGTGTCGCCCGGTTCGAGCAGCGCCATGTAGACGGCGTTGTTGGCCTGGGCGCCGGCGTGGGCCTGGACGTTGGCGTGCTCGGCGCCGAACAGGCTCTTCGCCCGCTCGATCGCCAGTTCCTCGGCGACATCGACCTCCTCGCAGCCGCCGTAGTAGCGGCGGCCGGGGTAGCCCTCGGCGTACTTGTTGGTCAGCACCGAGCCGACCGCTTCCAGCACCGCCTGCGGCACGAAGTTCTCGGAGGCGATCATCTCCAGCGTCCGCTGCTGGCGCCGCAGCTCGGCCTCGAGGACGGCGGCGATCTCGGGATCGACCTCGGCCAGCGGCGCGTTTTGGAAGTTCTCGGGAAGCTCGGTGATAGTCAGGCGACCATAGCAACGGGCATGGATATTCTGAGGCCGGTGAGAGCCAGAGTCCTGCTCGCTCCGCTGGCCCTTCTGCTGGTTTCGGCGCTGCCCGCCGCCGCCCCCGCGGCGGTCGAGAACCCCTGCGAAAGCCCGCAGGCCAAGCAGCTCCTCTGCCCCAATCTGCGGATCGCGCCGCCGAGTGAGATCTACGCCCAGAAGGTCGGCGGCCGGATACTGCTGCGGGCGACCAGCGACGTCCAGAGCCGCGGCAAGGGACCGATGGAGCTGCGCGGCCGCCGCGACGGCCCGCACTCGATGAAGACGAACCAGCGCATCTACAAGGCCGGTGGCGGCCACATCACCGTCCCCAGCGAAGCGAAGCTTCACTTCACCTACGTCGGCACCTACTTCGGCGGCTCCTACTGGAAGGTCCACCAGCTGGCGAACTTCGAGCTGCGCCGGGTCGGCCCCGACGGAAAAGTGGGCGAGGTCGTCCGCACCAGCCCGAAGCTCAACTACTGCCTCCGCGACCTCTACCGGACCCGGGCCGGCCGCCGCTCGCCGCCGGGTCGGGTCTACCCCGGCTGCAACCAGGACCCGCTGCGGGACCGGGTCAAGCTCGGCACCTCGGTCGGCTGGTCGGACATCTACCCCGCCGCCTACCACCAGCAGTGGATCGAGGTCTCAGGGCTGCGGGGCTGCTTCGCCTACCGGATGATCGTCGACCCGAAGGAACACCTCTTCGAGTCGAACGAGGACGACAACATGTCCCAGCGCCTGGTTCGCCTGCCCTATCGCGGCGAGCCCGGCTGCTGAAGCGCCCTCAGCCGAGACCGACCGAGGCGAGCTTGCTGGCGAGGTCGCCCGGGGAGAGGGCACCGTCGCGGAGGACACGCCAGGAACCGTCTTCCTCGAGCGCGGTGATGTCGACGACGGTCGAGGGCAGCCCCGGCAGGACGTTGTCGTCGATGGCGAGGTCGACGCCGTCGAGAATCGACTTCGGGATGTCGATGAAGCGAGCCGGGGCGGGCTCGCCGCTGAGGTTGGCCGAGGTCTGGAAGACCGGGCACATCGTCCCCGCCAGCGGCCCGCCGATCAGGCGGATGCCGAGTCGTTCGGGGTCCTGGCGGCAGGCGAGCGGATAGCGCCGCTGCGGGTTGGCGACGACGAGCGTCACCGGCCCCGGCAGCAGCGCGCTGACCGCGGCCTTGGTGCGGGGGCCGAAGCCGCCGACCAGCTCGCGGATCGCCAGCGGCGAGAAGTACATGACCGCCGAGGGCTTGCCGTCGTCGCGGCCCTTGAGACGGTGAATCCTGGCGATCGCGCTCGCGTCGAGCGGATCGCAGGCGAGGCCGTAGAGGCCGTCGGAGGGGAAAACGGCGACGCCGCCTCCGGAGATGCAGCGTTCCAGCGCCTTGCGCGCCAGCTGCGCCTCGCCACTGCGAATCCGCAGCCGCTCGCTCATCCGGAAACCCCCGCGCGACCGAGAACCACCCGTTCGATCCCCGCCAGGTCGCGCCGCGCCTCAATCGCCCCGAAACCGGCCCCTTCCATCAGCGCCGCCACAGCCTGCGTCTGCCCCTCCCCCACCTCGACGGCGAGCGCTCCGGCCTTTTGTTCCGCATAGCGGTGCAAATGACCGGCGCACCCTGGGATGAAGGCGCGGTAGGCACCGAGGCCGTCCGGTCCGGCGAGGAGCGCCTCGCGCGGCTCCCACTGGGTGACCTCGGGCTGGAGCGAGGGCCAGTCGGACTCGGCGACGTAGGGGAGGTTGGCGAGGACGAGGTCGAACTCGCCATCGGGAAGCGTTCCCCCCACGAAGTCGATGCGATCGATCAACCCCAGCCGCTCCGCGTTGGATCGAGCCACCTCCAGCGCGCCGACCGAGGTGTCGGTCGCGGTCACGGCGCACCCCGGCAGCTCGTCCGCGATCGCGAGGGCGATCGCGCCGGAACCGGTGCCGACGTCGAGCACGTTCTCCGGCCTCAGCTCCAGCGCCAGCTCGACCAGCAGCTCGGTCTCCGGCCGCGGCACCAGCACCCGCCGGTCGACCGCCAGCTCGATGTGGCGGAAGCCTTTGCGGCCGACGATGTAGGCGACCGGCTCGCGCCGCAGCCGCCGCCGCACCATCTCCCCGAACACACGCGCCGCCGATGCCGGAACCTCCGCCCCGCTGTCGGCCATCAGCGCGGCCCGCCCGCACCCCATCGCCTCACCCAGCAGCAGTTCGGCATCCAGTCGCGGCTCGTCGACTCCCGCCGCCGTAAGCGCGTCGATGGACGCGGCAAGCGCGTCGCGAACGGTCGCGCCGGTCATCGTCGCCACGAGCTCAAGCGGCTGAGGCCGCCGCCTCGAGCCTCTGCCTCTTCTCCTCGGCGGACAGCGCGTCGGTGAACTCGCCGAGCTCGCCCGCCAGCACGCCCTCGAGGTTGTGCGAGGTGTGCTTGATCCGATGGTCGGTGACGCGACCCTGGGGGAAGTTGTAGGTGCGGATCTTCTCCGAGCGCTCGCCGCTGCCGACCTGGGCCTTGCGCTCGGAGGCGATCTTCGCCTGCTGCTCGGCCAGCTCGCGCTCGTAGAGGCGGGCCCGCAGCACCCGCATCGCCCGGTCCTTGTTCTGAAGCTGGGACTTCTCGTCCTGCATCGAGACGACGATCCCGGTCGGTTTGTGGGTGATCCGCACCGCCGAGTCCGTCGTGTTGACCGACTGGCCGCCGGGGCCGGAGGAGCGGTAGACGTCGATCTGGAGATCGTTCTGGTCGACCTCCACCTCGACCTCCTCGGCCTCGGGTAGGACGGCGACGGTCGCGGTCGAGGTGTGGATCCGCCCTTGCGACTCGGTCTCCGGAACGCGCTGGACGCGGTGAGTGCCACCCTCGAACTTGAAGACCGAATAGGCGCCCTCGCCCTTGACCTCGAAGGTGACCTCCTTGAAGCCGCCGGACTCCGAACCGGACTGGGAGAGCACCTCGGTGCCGAAGCCGCGCCCCTCGGCGTAGCGGGTGAGCATCTTGTAGAGGTCGCCGGCGAAGAGCGCCGCCTCGTCGCCACCGGTGCCGCCGCGGATCTCGACGATCACGTTCTTGGCGTCGTTGGGGTCGCGCTCGACCATCGCCAGGCGAATCTCCTCTTCCAGCGCCTCCAGCTGCGCGGGCGCCTCCTCGACCACCTGCCTCATTTCCTCATCCTCGCCCTCGGCAAGCAGCTCGCGCGCCCCCTCCAGGTCATCGCGCAACGTCCGCCACCGCGCCGCCAGCTCGCTCGCCGGCTGCAGCTCCCGGTATTCGCGCCCGACCTCGGCGTACCGGGCCCGGTCGGAAATCACCGCCGGGTCCGACATCTGCGCCTCGAGCTCGGCAAAGCGAGACTCGATCTGGTCGACCAGCTGCTCGATCATGGGGCAAAGACTAGAGGCGCTGCGCTAAGCGACGATCTCGATGTGCGGCTTTTTCGCCGCCTCCTCGGGGGTCTCCCGGGCGAGGACGGCGTTGAGGGAGGCGATCGCGACCGCGAGCTGCTCTTCGTCGGGCTCGCGGGTGGTCAGGTTCTGCAGCATCAGACCCGGCCACATGATCGCCCGCACCCAGCGTTTGCGCCGGTTCTTGCCCGCCCACTTGATCACCTCGTAGGAGAGGCCGGCGATCAGCGGGATGCCGAGGATGCGCGAGGCGAGCAGCCAGTACCAGGCCGGCAGCCCGATCGGGGCGAAGACGAAGATCGCCAGCACCATCACGATCAGCAGGAAGCTGGTCCCGCAGCGAGGGTGCAGGCGCGAATAGAGCTTCGCCCGCGCGGGCACGAGCTCGTCTTCGGCCTCGTAACAGGAGATCGTCTTGTGCTCGGCCCCGTGGTACTCGAAGACGCGGCGCAGGTCGGGCATTTTGCTGATCGCGAGGATGTAGCCGATGAAGATCGCGGTCCGCAGGACCCCCTCGACCAGCCAGAAGAGCAGCGAGGACCCGAGCTGGTCCTTGATCAGGCTGGTGAGGCCAACCGGGACGACGAAGAAGAGGCCGATCGCCAGCAGCATCGAGAAGAGGATCGTCAGCCCCCAGACCCAGCCGCCGATTTCTTCTTTCTCGCCCTCCTCGTCCTCCTCCATCTGCGCGTTGGCGGAGATCGCCAGCGCCTTGAAGCCGATCTTCAGCGACTCGCCGAGGGCGACGACGCCACGGATCACCGGCAGGCGCCAGACCCGGTGCCGCTGGGCCCAGGGGACGAGCTGCTCGGACTCGACCTCGATCTGCCCCTCGGGGGTGCGGACGGCGACCGCCCAGACCGAGATGCCGCGCATCATCACTCCCTCGAGCACGGCCTGACCGCCGACCGGGGCGTCGCGTTTGGCGACCAGCGCCCCGTCGGGCATGCGCACGGGATCCCCTCCGTTGCCAGAGGGGGTTTCGTGGGATGCCAGTGCCGAGCCCGACGCGGGGCTCACGGGCTACTTCCCAGCCCTGTGCTTGGCGGCGCGGCGCTGGAAGCGCTCGACGCGGCCACCGGTGTCGACCAGCTTCTGCTTGCCCGTGTAAAAGGGGTGGCACTCGGAGCAGAGCTCTACATGCAAGTCCTCTTTCGTGGAGCGCGTGTAGAACTGGTTGCCGCACGAGCAGTGCACGTTGGCAAGCGTGTAATTGGGGTGGATCTCTGCCTTCATCTCCACCAAGTCTAGAGAACCGCGCAAGCCGTGCCGATAGGTCCCTGTGCGGAACCTCGTTTCAGCAATCCTTTTCGGCGGCGCGGCGCTCGTCATCCTCCACGATTGGGTCGGGATCGGCGGCGCCGGGCTCGACACCGCGATCAACGGCGTCGTCTATGACGCGGTGGTCGTCTGCGCCGGCTTCGCCTGCCTGATCCGGGCCAGGCGGGGCGGGCCCGAGCGGGCCGCCTGGATCGCGATCGGCGCCTCGATCCTCGCCTGGGCGGCGGGCGAGATCTGGTGGACGCTCTACATCGAAGGCAACCCCGATGCCCCCTATCCCTCGCCCGCCGACATCGGCTACCTGGCCTTCTACCCCCTGGCGATCCTCGGGCTCTACCTGCTGGTCCGCGCCCGCGCCGAGGAGCTCGACAAGCGCCTCTGGATGGACGGTTTGATCTCCGCCCTCGGCACCGGGGCGCTGGGGGCGGCCTTTCTCGTCGAGTTCGTCGCCGACCGCGCCGAAGGCTCGGCGGTCGAAATCGCGACCACCCTCGCCTACCCGTTCGGCGACGTCCTCCTCGTCGCCCTGATCGTCGGGGTCATCGCCCTGACGCGCTGGCGCCCGGGCCGGACCTGGACCCTGCTGCTCGGCGGCCTCGCCGTGATGGCCGTCGCCGACGTCGCCTTCACCCTGCAGTCCTACGAATCCAGCGTCCCCGGCGGCGACTGGGTGGAACCGATCTACCTGATCTCGGCGGTGCTGCTCGGCGCCGAGGCCTGGCAGCCGGAAGCCGACCCCATCCTTCCCGACGCCCGCTTCGACGGCTGGCGGGAACTGGTCGTCCCGGGGATCGTCTCGACGGCGATGATCGCCCTCGTCGTCCTCCAGTACTTCGACCAGGCCAGCGCCCTGACGACGATCCTCTGGTCGACGACGATGCTGACCGTGATCGGGCGCCTGGCGCTGAGCCTGCGCGACAACAAGCGGCTGCTGGAACAGGTCCGCACCGATCCCTTGACGGGCCTGGGCAGCCAGGCGCGGATGCGGATGGACCTCGAGCAGCGCGAACGGACGCCGAACGCGCCGCTGACCGTGATCCTGCTCGACCTCAACGGCTTCAAGCGCTACAACGACACCTTCGGGCACCCCGCCGGCGACAAGATGCTCGGACTGCTGGGGCGGCGGCTGAAGGGGGCGGTCGAGGGCGAGGCGACCGCCTACCGCCTCGGCGGCGACGAGTTCCTGGTCCTGGCCGAGGGCGGCATCGTCGGCCTCGGCCTGGAGGCGCGCGAGGCGCTCGCGGTCGGCGCCGCCGAAGCCCTTACCTCCCGCGGTAGGGGCTACGAGGTCGGGGCGTCCTGGGGCATCGCATCGGTGCCGGAGGAGGCCGACTCGCCGGCCGAGGCGATGCAGCTGGCGGACGTGCGGATGTACGCGCAGAAGGAGTCGCGGCGCCTGGCCGGGACCCTAGGCCCGGTTGACCGCGAAGCTCTCGAGCAGAGCCACTAGGACCTCGGTCACTTCGGCCCGGCTCTGCGGCCGCTCGTCGCGGGCGAGCAGCATCGCCGCCTCGTCGAGCGCCCCCATCAGCAGGTGGGCGAGCGGCTTCACCGGCAGGTCGCGGATCTCCCCCGCCTCGATCGCCGCGGAGACGCTCGCTTCGATCAGCCCGAGCCCGTTGGCGGCACCGATCTCGCGCCAGCGCTCCCAGCCCAGCACCGCCGGCGCGTCGTGGAGGGCAATCTGGCGCAGCTCGGGCTCGGCGCACTCGTCGAGGAACGCCTCGACCCCGGCCTTCATCGCCTCCAGCGGGCTGTGCAGCTCGGAGCCGAGGACTACCCGCGCCACCCGCTCGGTCGATTCCGCCTCGATCCGTTCGTAGACCGCCCGCAGCAGACTCGCCTTGTCGCCGAACTGGTGGTAGAGAGCGCCGCGGGTGACCCCGGCCGCCTTGACGATCTCCTCGGTGCCGACGTTGTCGTAACCGCGCTCGGTGAAGAGCCGGCGGGCAGCCGCGATCAGCGCCTCGCGCGTGGCCTTCGTGCGCTCGGCCTGGGTACGCCTCTCTGGATCAACATTCATACAGTCTGTATGTTACTTGGGGAACCAAGGCTAAAAGGAGAACATCGTGACGGAGCAACGCAAGGAAATACAGCTTCCGCAGGGACCGATCCGATACCGCGAGGCGGGCGAGGGCAAACCGGTCGTCTTCGTCCACGGCTTCCTCGTCGACGGCCGGCTCTGGGACGGCGTCGTCGACAGCCTCTCCGACCGCTTCCGCTGCATCGCGCCGGATTGGCCGATCGGTGCGCACCGGGCGGCGATGAACCCCGACGCCGACCTCTCCCCTCCCGGCATCGCCCGCCTCATCGCCGACTTCCTCACCAAGCTCGAGCTCGAGGACGTGACGATCGTCGGCAACGACTCCGGCGGCGCCATGTCCCAGGTGCTGGTCACCTCCCACCCGGACCGCATCGGCCGCCTGGTCCTGACCAACTGCGACACCCACGAGAACTTCCCGCCGGGGATGTTCAAGGCGATGCCGCCGCTGGCGAAGCTGCCGGGCGGGATGTTCCTCCTGGCGGCGCCGTTCCGGATCGAAGCCGTGGCGCGCCGGGCGTTCAAGCCCTTCGCGAAGACGAAGATCCCAAACGACCTGATCGCCTCCTGGATGGAACCGGCGAAGACCGACTCGAAGGTGCTGCGGGACGCCGGCAAGGTCACGGCCGGGATGAACAAGCGCTACACGCTCGCCGCCGCCGAGAAGCTGCGCGGCTCCCGACTGCCCATCCTCCTGACCTGGGCGCCGGGCGACAAGTACTTCCCGATCTCCTACGCCGAGCGTCTCGCGGGCGAAGCCGGGAACGCGAAACTGGTGGAGATTCCCGACGCGAAAACCTTCGTCGCGCTCGATCAGCCGCGGCGGCTGGCCGAGGAGATCGCCCAGTTTGCGGGTTCCTCCTGAGCCGCCGAACGAACAAACGTTCCCAAACAATCGCAAACTGCATATTTTTCGTCCGACGGGCAGGGGGAAACTTCCCCAACCCCCGACACAGGACGGAGCACGATGTCCAAGCAGATCTTCGACCAGGATCGCCCCCGCAGCACGATGGCCCAGCGCCTCGATGAAGCCTTTGCGGGCTGCGACGAGTGGACGGTGATCGCGGCCCCCCGCCGCCGCAGCACCCTCGACTTCACTCCGACCGCATCCCGCGCCGCCCAGATCTTCGACGGCGCGGCGATCCTTCGGACCGAGGAAGCCGAAGCGCTGTAGTCGGATCGTGACTCAGCGCCGGTCGTAGCGCATTCCGATGCGCGACATCTGATCGACTCCGATCCCGAGGCCGAGCAACATCGCAGCCGCGGCGAATTCTCCGCCACCCCCGAGCAGTACAACCGCGAGCCATCCACCGACACTGAGCACAACGGTGCATATCCCGGCCAGAGTCGTTGCCTTGCCTTCGCTCATCACCCCTCGATTCTAGTCGGTTACCGCAGACAAAACAATTACCAAGAGGGCAATACCGCTTCCCCAGATCCCGCCCCTCACCGTCGCCCTTCTTAGCCGATGCTCATCGGCTCCCGAGAGAGCCGGCCGGACGTGAGCGAGGAACCCACCGATCGCAATGGCAGACGCGGTCAGCCCGGAGGCGCTGGCCGTATAGCTCATCAGGGTCGCGATAGCCACTCCGCGACCCTAGGCGGCCGATCCGCACGCGTGGCGCGCGGATCGTGCCGTTTGGTGAACGGCTTTCCTACGTCTCTTGGTAAAGCGGGCCGTCGCCACCCTCGGGGAGGGTGAGGCGGCCGCCCTTGGCGGTGATCGCGCCGCACTGGACGCAGTTGGAGGCGGTGACGTGGACGTCGACCTCGGCCGCCCCGCTCTCGAGCTGGTCCTCGGGAATCTCGTAGACCTGGGCCGGGCACATCGAGACCCAGGTCTGGGCGATCTCGCGCGGGACGTGGGTCTGGATGCGGACGTGGTTGGGCGCGTCGTCGCGGGTGGCGTTGCCGGAGAGGAAGACCGAGTCGAGCTTGTTGAAGGTCACCTCGTTGTCAGGCTTGGGATAGGTGTCTCCCGCCTTGCCCTCGAAGACCGGGATCTCGGCGTTGTCCTCGATCTTCCAGTGGCCGCCGGGGAAGGCGCCTTTGGTCGCGACCATGGCGCTGCCCATCGCACCGCCGAAGATCAGCCCCTTGGTCAGCGGCTGCTTCATGTTGCGCGAGCGGTAGAGGTCCTTCTCGATCACCGAGCCGCGGATCTTCTCGTCGTAGCTTTCGAAGTTGACCGAGTCGATGTCCTTCTTCAGCGACTCGACGATGCTTTCCGCCGCGTACATCCCGGCGTGCATCGCGTAGTGGACACCGGCAAGTTCGGCGATGTTGACCATCCCGGCGGCGTCGCCGGCCATCAGCATCCCCGGCACCGAGAAGCGCTTCGGCAGCGCCCAGTAGCCGCCCGAGGGGATCGTCTTCGCGCCCCAGCCGACCCGCTTGCCGCCCTCGATGATCTTGGCGATGAAGGGGTGGGTCTTGAACAGCTGCAGGGCGTCGTGGACCGAGAAGGTGGCGTCGGTGTTGTCGAGGCCGACGACGAGGCCGAAGCAGACCTTGTCCTCCCCCATCGGGTAGATGAAGCTGCCGCCCGCCTCCTTGAAGCGCGGGCTCCAGCGCAGCGGCCAGCCGAGGGTGTGGATGACCCGGTCGAGCGGCTTGGGGACCTCCCAGATCTCCTTCACCCCGAGCTCCCAGACCTGAGGGTCGGAGCCCTCGCGCAAATCGAAGTAGTCCATCGCGGCGTAGGTGAGATGGCCGATCGTGCCCTCGGCGAGGACCGTCGCCTTGGCGACGACGTCGGAGCCGGGCTCGAAGTTGCCGAGCTCCTGGCCCTCCTTGCCGCGGCCGCGGTCGCCCGAGCGCACGCCCTTGACGATCCGGTCCTCGACCAGCAGCTGCGTCGCCGCGGTCTCGGTGAGGATGTAGACGCCGGCCTCTTCGGCTTTTTCGGCGAGGAAGCGGCCGAGTTTGGAGACCGACATCGTGTAGGTCCCCTCTTTGCGGAAGTTGGGGGGCGGCGGCTTCAGCGGGAAGGCTTTGCCCTTGGTGAGGAAGTACGTCGCGTCCTTCGTCACCTCCTGGTAGACCGGCGGCCACTCGGCCGGCGGCAGGTCGGGGAAGAGCCGTTCCATCGCCGAGGGGTCGACGTTGGCGCCGGAGAGCAGGTGCGCGCCGGCGACTTTGCCCTTCTCGATCACCGCGACCGGGACTTCGCCCAGCTTCTCGGTCAGCTCGGGCTCGTCCTCCAGCAGCTGCATGAGTTTGTTGGCACAGGCAAGACCGGCGGGCCCGCCGCCGACAATCGCGATCCCTACCTCGATCCGATCCTCGGGCGCATCGGTCGGCGGACCGATGACGTCGTTGGAGTCAAACGGCGGCGGGAACTCGCTGGGTGCGACGGCGGGCATGGAGGCTCCTTTCAGCCCTTCTTGGCTTTGATCGCCTCGGTCAGCTTGGGGACGATCTTGTGCAGATCGCCGACCACGCCGAGGTCCGAGAACTCGAAGATCGGCGCGTTCGGGTCCTTGTTGATCGCGAGGATGTTCTCCGAGTTCTGCATCCCGACCTTGTGCTGAATCGCCCCGGAGACGCCGGCGGCGAGGTACAGCTTCGGCGCCACCGTCTTCCCGGTCTGGCCGATCTGGGCCGCGTAGGGGTACCAGCCGGCGTCGACGACCGCGCGGGTCGCGGCGACGGCGCCGCCCATCGAGTCGGCGAGCTGCTCGCAGAGCTCGAAGCCCTCTTTGGCTCCGAGGCCGCGGCCACCGCCGACGAGGATGTCGGCGTCCTCGATGTTGACGTCGGCGCCGCGCTGCTCGCCGCGCTGGACCAGCTTCGCCTTGCTCGACCACTCGGAGAGCTCGACGTCGATGTCGACGACCTCAGCCGTGCCGCCGGACTCCTTGGTGTCGAAGGCGTTGAGGCGTCCGATGATGATGCCGGGCTCGGAGACGTAGCCGACGTCGGCGATCTCGGAGTCCTGCAGGATCGGCCGCTCGACGACCAGTTTGCCGCCGTCGACCTTGACCGCGGTGACCTCCATGGTCACGCCGGCGTTGAGGCGGGCGGTGAGGCCGGCACCGATCTCGAAGCCGAGCAGGCCGCCGCCGAAGAGGGCGTAGGAGATGCCCTCGTCCTGGATGACCTTGGCCATCGCGTCGATGATCGGCTGGGCCAGGCCCTCGGGCACGCTCTTGGCCCGGTAGACCTTGGCGGCGCCGTAATTGCCGAGCGAAGCGCAGGCGTCGTCGGCGACCTCGCCGACCACCAGAGCGGCGGCCTCGCCGCCGACTTCACCGGCCAGCTTGGCCGCCTCGGAGATCGCTCCGAGCGAGTTCTTGTTGAAGTTGCCCTCGTCGTCGTGGAGGGCGTAAACCAGGATGCCTGCCATTTAGATCAGCTTCCTCTCGTCCAGCCACGCGACGATCTTTTCGACCGTCTCGTTGGTGTCCTCGTCCTCGATGATCTCGCCCGCTTCCTTTGCCGGCGGCGGGTTCAGCCCCAGGACCTTGGTCTTCGAGCCGCCCTCGCCGACCTGGCCGGCGTCGATGCCGACGTCGCCGGTCGCCTTCGAGTCGAGCGGCTTCTTTTTCGCGCCCATGATCGCTTTCAGGCTCGGGTAGCGCGGCTCGTTGATCGCGTCGCCGACGCTGATCACGGCCGGGAGCTCGACCTCGACGGTGTCGTAGCCGTACTCGGCCTGGCGCTCGCAGCGGAGCTTGCCGTCGGTGACGTCGATCTGGATCACCTGGGTCAGCGAAGGCATCTTCAGGTGGTCGGCGACGACGGCGCCGATCGTGTAGCACTCGCCGTCGTCCGACTGCTGGCCCAGCAGGACCAGGTCGGGGCTCTCAGACTCGAGCACTTTCGCCAGCGCGAAGCCGGTCGCGCAGACGTCGGAGCCGGCCAGCGCGTCGTCGGAGAGGTGGACCGAGCGATCGGCGCCGAGGGCGACGGCCTTGTGCAGGGCGCGGACCGCGGAGCTCGGGCCCATCGTCACCGCCACGACCTCCTCGACCGGGATCGCGCCACCCTCCTTGATCTGCATGGCCGCCTCGAGGGCGTGCGTGTCGAAGGGGTTGAGGTTTTTCTCGCCGCCGCGGTCCAGCCGCATCGTGTTCGGATCGATGCGCTTCTGAACGGCGGCGTCCGGGACCTCCTTGACCAGGACGCAGATCTTCAAAACAGAGCCTCCTTGGGGATCATTCTCAGGTCTTCGCGGGCTGCGGATCGCGCTTCACCGGCCCATTCGCGGGGCGCGATCTTAACGCTTGCGTCAGTTGACTGACGAGTCAATCAGGATGATACCCGGATCGGACAGACCTATGCACGGATCCGTGTCAAATGTCACGGATCGGCTTTGGGGGCGGTCAGTCTTCGGCGTGGCGGGCGGTCGCCCGCTCCTGGATGAACTCGACGATGTCGTCGGTTCCCGCGCCCGGGGTGAAGACCTCGGCGACCCCGAGCTGCTTCAGCTCGGGGATGTCGTCGGCCGGGATCGTGCCGCCGACGGTGACGAGGACGTCGTCGACCCCCTGGGCCTTCAGCAGCTCCACCACTTTCGGGACCAGAGTCATGTGGGCGCCGGAGAGGATCGAGAGGCCGACCGCGTCGGCGTCCTCCTGGATCACCGTCTCGGCGATCTGCTCGGGCGTCTGGTGCAGCCCGGTGTAGATCACCTCCATGCCGGCGTCGCGCAGGGCGCGGGCGATGATCTTGGCGCCGCGGTCGTGCCCGTCGAGGCCAGGCTTGGCGACGACGACGCGGATCTTGCGTGCGGTTGCTGCCTCCATCCGGCCCGGAACCCTAGCGGGGGCGCAGCCGCCGTGGCGGCGGAACGCGGCGGCGGGCGGCGACTCGCGTGGCGCCGAAGCCGGCGACGGTGGCGAGGAAGGTGACGGCGAGGGCGACGAGGCGGCGGCCGAGGCGCTCGAAGTGGAGCGTCTGCCAGCCCTCCTCGCGGGCGATCGCCGCCAGCGGCGGGTCGGGGTTGACGGCGACCGGGTTGCCGACCGCGCGCAGCATCGGCAGGTCCGAGAGCGAGTCGGAGTAGGCGTAGGAGTCCGCCAGCTCGATCTCGTGCCGGTCGGCGAATTCCTCCATTGCCGTCACCTTGCCCTCGCCGTAGACGAAGGGGCCGTCGAGGCGGCCGGTGTAGTTCCCGTCCTCGTCGACCTCATAACAGGTGCCGATGCCGCCATCCATGCCGAGGACGTGGGCGAGCTGCTCGACGACCCCGTTGCCGGCGGCGCTGACGATGAAGGTCGGGCGCCCGGCGTCCTGGTGGGCGTAGACCTCCTCCAGCATCTGCGGGAAGACCCGCGGCAGGATCGCCGCCATCACTTCCGGGCCCATCCGGTCGATCGTCCTCTCCGGCATGCCCTTGATCAACTCCCGCGCCACCTTCAGCACCTCGGCGGTGCGGGCGTCGGTGGTGCCGCGGAGCCGGTACCGCAGGTGCTCGAACCCCCAGCTGGCGAGCTGCCGGCGGCTGACTACGCCCTGCTTGGCGGCGATGCGCGCGAACTGCATCCCGCTCGACCCCGCCATCAGGGTCTTATCCAGGTCGAAGAAAGCGGCAGCCCGCGGCGCACCTTCGCTCGCGGGCTGCTCGCTCAAGATCAGCCTCCGTTGACCTCGACCACGATCGCGTCGCCCTGGCCGCCGCCGGAGCAGATCGCGGCGACGCCGAGGCCACCGCCGCGGCGGCGCAGCTCGTGGACGAGGGCGCCGACGATGCGGGAGCCCGAAGCGCCGATCGGATGGCCGAGGGCGATCGCGCCGCCGTTGACGTTGACCTTCTCCTCGTCGACGCCGAGCATCCGCACCGAGTTGAGGGCGACCGAGGCGAAGGCCTCGTTGATCTCCCAGAGGTCGACCTCGTCGGCGCTCTTGCCGATCTTCTCCAGCGCCTGCTTGGCGGCGTTGGCCGGCGTTTTCGCCAGGTACGGGAAGTCATCGGCGACGGTGCCGTAGGAGAGAATCCGCGCCAGCGGGGTCTTGCCCTCCTTCTCGGCCCACTCCTCGGAGGCGACGACGATCGCGCCGGCGCCGTCGTTGACGCCGGGGGCGTTGCCGGCGGTGTGGGTGGCGTCGGGCCCGCCGATCCCCTTCAGCCCGGCGAGCGTCTCCAGGGTGGTGCCGGGACGGATCGCCTCGTCGGCCTCGACCGTGCTCTCGCCCTTGCGCGACTTGACGGTGACGCCGACGATCTCGTCGGCGAGGCGGCCGGCTTCGGTCGCCTCGTGGGCGAGCCGGTGCGAGCGCTCGGCGAAGCGGTCCATGTCGACGCGGGTGATCTCGAGCTCGTTGGAGACCTCGCTCGCCTCGTTGATCATCTGCTTCTCGGTGAAGGGGTTGGTGAGGCCGTCGTGGGTCATCGCGTCGAGCGCCTTGACGTCGCCCATCCGGAAGCCGAAGCGGGCGTTCGGCAGCAGGTAGGGAGCCTGGCTCATCGACTCCATGCCGCCGGTGACGGCGACGTTCGAGTCGCCGGCGCGGATCGCCTGGTCGGCGAGGCCGAGCGAGCGCATGCCCGAGGCGCAGACCTTGTTGATCGTCTCCGAGGGGACCTCCTTCGGGATGCCGCCCTTGATCTGGGCCTGGCGCGAGGGAATCTGACCCTGGCCGGCCTGCAGGACCTGGCCGAAGACGACCTGCTCGACCTGCTCGGGGGCGACCCCGGAGCGATCGAGCGCGGCCTCGATCACGGTGCCGCCGAGGTCGGTGGCGTCGAGGGAGGACAGCCCGCCGCCCATCTTTCCGAATGGGGTGCGCGCGGTTCCGAGAATCACTGAGCTGGGCATCTACTGCCTTTCCTTTCCGAAGTTCGCCGGCCTGGCCCCTGTCCGCCAGGTCCAGCGGGTGACGATACCGACAGGGCAACGTAGACTCGCGGCCGATGAAGATCGAGGTAAAGCAGGCGAAGCTGGCCGATTGCGGCGCCGAGCTGCTTGCGGTCGGGCTGTTCGAGAGTGCTGAGCTGCCAGATGGGGTCGCCGCTACCGCCGGGGCCGACGACGCCCGGTCGGGCTTCAGGAAGCTCTCGCTGCTGCGCCCCGATGGCTTCCCCCCGGTCGTTGTCGTCGGACTGGGAGAGCGCGAGGAGTTCGACGCCGAGAAGCTCCGCGTCGCTGCCGCCCTCGCCGCCAAGGAGGCGAAGCGGCTGGAGGCCGGCTCGCTCGCCTGGGCCCTGCCCGACGGCATCGATGCGGCGGCGGCCGCGGAGGCGCTCGTCACCGGAACGATCCTCGCCTCCTACCGCTTTGACCGCTTCAAGTCCGGCGAGGGCGACGAGTCCCCCCGACTGGAGTCGCTGACGCTGCTCGGCCCGACGAGCTTGGAGGAGGCCGTCGAGCCGGCGCGGGTCGCGGCCGAGGCCCAGAACCGGGCCCGGAACCTGCAGCTCACCCCCGCCAACGTCGCCACCCCCACCTTCCTCGCCGAGCGGGCCGAGGAGATCGCCGCCGGCTCGGAGGCGCTCTCGGTCGAGGCGCTCGGCCGGCCCGAGCTGGAGCGGAAGGGGATGGGCGGCCTGCTCGCGGTCAGCCAGGGCGGCCCGCAGGATCCGAAACTGATCGTCCTCCGCTACGAAGGGGGCGGCGCCGGCCCCACCATCGCTTTCGTCGGCAAGGGCGTCACCTTCGACACCGGCGGCATCTCGCTCAAGCCCGGCGCCGGGATGCAGGAGATGAAGATGGACATGTCCGGGGGCGCGGCGGTGCTGGAGGCGGTCGCCGCGATCGCCGAGCTGGGGCTGCCGGTCGACCTGATCGCCCTCGTCCCCAGCACCGAGAACATGCCCTCCGGAACCGCGATCAAGCCCGGCGACATCATCACCCAGTACAACGGCAAGACGGTCGAGGTCAACAACACCGACGCCGAGGGCCGGCTGATCCTCGCCGACGCCCTCGCCTACGCGGTCGAGCTCGGGGCGGAGAAGATCGTCGACATCGCGACCCTGACCGGGGCGGTCGAGATCGCCCTCGGCTCGACCTACGCCGGCCTCGTCTCCAACGACGACGATCTCGCTGCCGAGGTGAGCCGCGCCGGCGAGGCGACCGGGGAGCTCGCCTGGCGGCTGCCGCTCCACCCCGAGTACAAGGAACTGATGAAGGGGACCGTCGCCGACCTCTCCAACCTCGGCAAGAAACGCAAGGCGGGGACGATCACCGCCGCCTCCTTCCTCGAGGAGTTCGTCGGCGAGACGCCCTGGGCGCATCTCGACATCGCCGGCAGCGCCTGGGACATCGGCCGCGAGTACGTCGGCAACGACGCCAACGGCTTCGGCGTGCGGCTCTTGGTCGAGCTCGCGCGCCACACCGCCCCCGAAAAACACTCCGCCTAACCTCCGAGGATCATGCAGGTGGCGATGCCGTGGGCGAGCAGCTTGCCGCTGTCGGCGGCGGTCAGCGTCGCCTCGGCGGTCGCCTGTTTGCGGCCGCGGTAGAGGACGGTCGCCTCGCAGAGGACGCGGCCGGTGTCGCGGGTGAGCGGCCGCACGAACTTCGCCTCCAGCCCGAGCGAGGTGTAGGCGACGCCGGCGGGCAGCGTCGTGTGGACGGCACAGCCGAGGGCCGAGTCGAGCAGGGTCGAGGCGTAGCCGCCGTGGACGACCCCGATCGGGTTGTAGTGCTCCTCGCCGGGTTCGCCCTCGAAGACCACCCTGCCCTCCTCCAGCTCGACCGGCCGCAGCCGCATCGTCACCGCGATCGGCGGCGGCGGCAACTGCCCGGTGACGACCGCCGTCATGTACTCCATCCCGGTCCTCGTCGCCCCGGCCGATGCCGTCGCAACCGGGTCCTGCCAGACCAGGGTGCGGCTGCGGGAGCCCTCCGGGTCGGATGCGGCGAACGCTTCCGCGACCTCGGCGGCGGTGCCTTCGGGAGCGGTGACCACCCCGTTCTCGCTCACCTGACCCCCAGCCTCTGGACGTCAGCCGTGCGGCGCGGGCGCGGCGGGCTCGCCGGGTAGTGCAGGTCGGCGCTGATCTCGGCCTCGCTGATCGCGATCCGCGGGCGCTGGGGGCGCCGGTGGTGCCTGTGTCGTGGAATCAGCCTCATCTGAGGGCCTCCAATCGGCTTGGTTGCATGAAGCAACTCTGGACGGGGCGAGCCTACCGCAAGTCAGTTGCTTGATGCAACCAAGTGTGCGAAGATTCACACGTGCTGCACCGCGACTACCCCGCCCTCGACTGCTCGGTCGCCAAGGCGCTCGAGGTGATCGGCGAGCGCTGGTCGCTGCTGATCGTGCGCTCGGTAATGCACGGCAACCGCCGCTTCGGCGAGATGCAGGGGTCGCTCGGAATCGCCCGCAACGTCCTCTCGGCACGCCTGCAGCGCCTGGTCGACGAGGAGATCCTCGAGCGCCGCGCCTACCAGGAAAGCCCGCCCCGCTACGAGTACTTCCTCACCCAGAAGGGCCTCGACCTCTGGCCCGCCCTGATCGCCCTCCTCAACTGGGGCGACCGCTACTCCCCCGACCCCGAGGGCCCCCGCCGGCTGATCGTCCACAAGGAGTGCGGCGGCACCGTCAGCGAGCGCGGCATCTGCGAGAGCTGCGGCAAGGTGCTGACGGCACGAGACGCGAAGCAGGTGCCGGGGCCGGGAGCGAAGGCCGAGGCGGACGCGCTGACGACGGCTGTCTAGCTTTCGTCTTCTGCTTGCTGCCGGCGAATCTCCTCCGCGAGCTCGACGTACTCCACCACCATCAGCTGGTCCTTGACCCGGTTGGCCGCTCGCTTCATCGCAATCAGGTCGTCGAGCGAAGCGACCAGGACGTCGACTCCGGAAATCCTCTCGCGCTTGGCGTTCGTGCGCAGTCCCTCGTAGCTCTTAACGCCGTCGATCTCGCCGAGAATGTCGAAGCTGCCGTGAGCGGTGGCGAAGGTGAAGTTGGAGCCGTTGCCGAGGGTCTGGTCGTCGATCTGAAGCGGCAGATCCGCCGCCGCCCCGCGCAGGGTCACGCCGATTTCATCGAGGGCAGTGGCCATCCGTCGCAGGTTCCCCTTGTCCCGCGAGTAGGCGACGTCAAGGTCGAAGGTGGGATAGGACGAACCCTGCGCCAGCCCTGCTAGACCACCGATCACGACGAAGTCGACGCCGTTGCGATCCAGGGCCGCCAGGAGGGGGCCTGGATCGAGCCGGTCGTCGAGGTCTTTCGGATGCACGTCTACCTAAGTCCCCTCCTTGCCTTTTCTCCCCCCCCGGTTTCGACGCACGACGTCCGCAAATTCGAGGCCTTGGCGGACACGCTGCTCTGGGGTCAGCTTGAGATTTGCCCGGTTCAGGGTGAGATCGATACCCGAATCCCGCTTCTCGATCGCGAGAACCAAGTCCTCTCCCATCAGGTGGAGCAGCTCTTCGAGGGTGCGGACGGTGGGCGATCCGCGTTCCTGCTCGATGCGCGAGATGGCCGACTGGGTCGTGCTCGCCCGCCGGGCGAGGCGCTCCTGGCTAAGCCCGCGGCGGATGCGGGCTTCGCGAAGGAGTCGTCCGGGTTCCAGGGTCATAGCGTAAAAGAAATTATCGCATATACATGCTGACTATTCATCAGCTAGTTTGCAAATCGAAAAGGGCGACGAGGAGGAATGAATGGCGACGGCGGCTGAGCTTCAGGTCAAAGACAGGATCTTCATCGGCGGGGAGTGGGTGGAGCCGAGCGGGGCTGAGCCGATCGAGGTCGTCAACCCCACCACCGAGGAGGTGATGGGGACGATCCCTGGCTGTTCTCCCGTGGACGTGGACCGCGCCGTCGACGCCGCCCGCGAGGCCTTCGAGGGGTGGTCGTGGACGCCGCGCGAGGAGCGGGCGCGCTTCATCACCGCGATCGCCGAGGGGCTGCAGGGGCGGGCAGAGGAGATCACCGCGACGATCACCCAGGAGCTGGGGATGCCGCTGAAGCTGAGCGGGATCATCCAGGTCGGCCTCCCCACTTCGCAGTTCGCCTCGATGCCGGGGCTGATGGAGGAAGTCGCCTGGGAAGAGGAGATCGGCAACTCGCGGGTGCTGCGCGAGCCGGTCGGAGTTCTGGGGGCGATCACGCCCTGGAACTACCCGCTGAACCAGATCGCCGCCAAGGTCGCGCCCGCCCTCGCCGCCGGCTGCACCGTCGTCCTCAAGCCGAGCGAGGTGACGCCCCTGAACGCCTTCCTCCTCGCCGAGGTGGTCGAGGCCGCCGGCCTCCCCGCCGGCGTCTTCAACCTCGTCACCGGGGTCGGCCCCGTCGTCGGCGAGGCGATCGCCGCTCACCCCGGCGTCGACATGGTCTCCTTCACCGGCTCGACCCGGGCAGGGCGCCGGGTCTCCGAGCTCGCCTCGGCGACGGTGAAGCCGGTGGCGATGGAGCTCGGTGGCAAGTCCCCGAACGTGATCCTCGACGACGCCGACCTCGAGAAGGCGGTCCCCGACGGCGTCGCCAAGTGCTTCCTCAACAGCGGCCAGACCTGCAGCGCCCTGACCCGGATGCTGGTCCCGCGCCAGCGCCTGGCCGAGGCCGAGGAACTGGCCAAGGCGACGGCCGAGACCTTCACCCCCGGCGACCCGTTCGAGTCCTCCACCCGCCTCGGGCCGCTCGTCTCCGAGGTGCAGCGCGAGCGCGTCCGCGGCTACATCGAGAAGGGCGCCGAGGAGGGCGCACGGCTGATCACCGGCGGCGCCGAGCCGCCCGAGGGGCTCGAGCGCGGCTTCTTCGTGCGCCCCACCGTCTTCTCCGAGGTCGAGGCGGAGATGACGATCGGCCAGGAGGAGGTCTTCGGGCCGGTGCTGGCGATCCAGCCCTACGAGGGCGAGGACGACGCGGTCCGGATCGCCAACTCGACTGATTACGGCCTCGCCGGCGGCGTCTGGTCGGGCGACGCGGACCGCGCGATCGCCGTCGCCCGCCGCATCCGCACCGGCCAGATCGAGATCAACGGCGGCGCCTTCAACCCGCTCGCTCCCTTCGGCGGCTACGGCCAGTCCGGCCACGGCCGCGAGAACGGCCGCTACGGGATCGAAGAGCTGCTGCAGGTCAAGAGCCTGCAGCTGTAGGGCTCAAGCGCCGTTCAGCGTGAAGCGAACCCGGGTTCCGGGAGCGGCGTCGTCGAGCCAGATGCGACCGCCGTGGGCCTCGACGATCGCTTTCGAGATCGCCAGGCCGAGGCCGGCGCCTTCCTCGGCCCGGGCGGCGTCTCCGCGGTAGAAGGCCTCGCCAGGGACTAATCGCCTCGCGCGCCCTTACCCTCCGCATCGTGGGAGAAAGCCCCGAGCAGATCAAGAAACACATCGCCGCCCTGACCGAGTTCGAGACGAAATACGGCGAATACATACGCGTCCACGAAGAAGACTGGGGCGCGAGCATCGCAGCGGGCGCAATTGGCGCCCCGGACAATCTCGGATCGGACATGTCTGCGGAAGACTTCGCCCCACTCGCGCGGGAGGTCAAGATGCTGGCGACTAGGGCCAACCGGGCGGTCAAAGCGTCCGGCGTCGCCCCGCTGGCCGGGTCAGTCGACCTGCCGACACAGGCGTTCGACTTCGAGGTCAACGACGGCTACTTCTCCGACGACGGGCTAGGGGTGCCCCGCGAACTTTTGGAGCGAATCCCAAGCCAGATTTCCGGCCTCGAAATCAAACTGGAAGAGGCCGAAGCAAGATCGGGGTCTTCGGTGAAATTCCCAAACTGGCCGAAGCTCCGGTGGCGTTGGATCAACCACCCCTGGACGATCACCATTGTGGGCGGGATTGTGGCGACGGTGATTGCCGCTCTGATCGTCAACAGGTGATCGGCCACCTCAACGGACGAGCGATCCCCGGCTAGAGCGGTCCAGCCCGCGCAGCGCCCAGGTGATCCCCCTCGTCGCTGGGTCGGAATCAGCCCGGTCTATTTCTCATACTGCTGGCCTTGGCAAGGAAGCCGAAGACATATAGCGCCGAGGCCGTCATCGAGCTCTCGACTCCCCTTTGGCTAGGTCCGGAGTTCTTGGGTTTGCTAAAGCCCGCGAAAATCGGCGGCGTTGATGTCCACATTGTGTTGCCCGATTTTGAGCGCGACATCGTCGGTGAGACGGTGCTTCATTCGCGAGCGCAGGTGGATTGGCTCAGCTTTTTCAGGCAGCGCAACTCCGAGGACGACTCTGACTGGCCCTTCGGTGGCGTTGTTAGTCGAAAGAAGGCTGATGGCGGAATCTCGGAGTTCTCAGCGCATCGGTTGCTCGCGATGCCCAAGGGCCGAGTGACGCTTGCAAAAGCGAGGGACTTCAAAGCGGCGGTCGATGACTGGGTCGAACTGTTCGAGCTGTGGATTGACGTTGTCGCCCGTGAGGATTTGCACCGAGAACAGATCAAGGTGGAGCGGCAAGGACAATCGGCTTTCGTCTGGCTTGATCGAGGCAGGGAACCCGAGGGCGAATTCCTGCCAGCCAAGCACCGGATCATGGTTCATTTCGGAACCAAACTGGCTGTTACCCCTTGGCAATGGGGAAAGGTGCTGGCGAAAGCCAGTGCTGGGGCAACGCCCCCGGAGGCCCACGTTTTCCTATGGGATGCCCGGCGCGCCAAGAACGCCGGCCACTACCGCCGGTCGGTGCTCGACTCGGCGACCGCTGCGGAGCTGAGCCTGGCGAAACTCCGAGACGCCTGCCTCCGCAACAGCGACGCTCGCCTGGCCAGCTACGTCAGCACCAAAGCACGTCAAATCGACGGCCTTTCGAGATTCCTGAAAGACATGGGCCGAAAACTCCCAGCTGGAATCAAGGACGATTTAAACGAGCCAAGGAACAAGGCCATTCACGCGGGCCATGAGCTTGACGAAGACGTCGCCACCAAAGCCCTTGAGAAGGCCGAAGAACTGCTTGACCTGGCGTTCCCCTGGAAGAAGTTGCTCTAGCTTTCAGTCGCCGGGGAGATCGATTGGAAAGTCGGTCGCCTCAACTACTGAATAGCCAAAAAGGGGATGAGCCAGTCGACATTCCGAGAGGTTCCTCTCATAATCGAGAATGAGGTCGAGTGACCTGGGGCTCCAGCGCTCGTCCCGTTGGCGACGCCTCAAGTCCACGTCGCTGGCGGCGGCGATTAGCTGTCTGAGTTCGTCTTCCAGCCCAGAATCGTCCACCTGCATGAACTGGATCGTGCTTTGGCCTCGGATCGGGGTCTGCTTGAAGTCCACGCGATTCGTGCCGGTAATCGGGACGGGCGTAGATTCCAGCCGAGCCCTCTCGGTCAGAATGATCTCGGTCGCTACAAGCTTCCCATCGCGGTATGCCTGCCCTGAAGTTTTGCGGGTCTCCACTCCTTCATAATGCCGCACCGCGAACTTGCTGCAAACGGTTAGGCAGCCAGCCCCGTCCTCGCGCCCGCACCTGTCGAAGCGACCGACCCGATGCGGGTACGGCTAGAGTCTTCGCCTTGAGGGGCGGAGCCATTCTTGGGATTGTGGGAGTGCTGGCGGCAGTCTGGATCGGCTGTGGCGAGGCGGATAGCGATGCGCCCGAAGGACCGGCTCCGGCTGAAGCGACGCCAGCGCGGGAATCCGAAGCGCAAGCCGCACGCGAAGCACGGGAACAGCGCGAAGTAGAAGCTGAAATCAGGGAAGAAGAACGACAGCGCAGGAAGGAAGCGGCGAAGGCAAAGTCAGCGCCCAAGCCCGAATCTTCCGGCGGAAAGTTCACCGGAGCCCAGGCAAAGCGCTACCAGGAAGACCGCGAAATCTGCGGCTTGTTCCCGCCCTCGCAGATCGCCAAGGAATATGGCCTTCCCGCCAGCGCAGACCCGGTCTCCATCGCAGAAGCGTACGCGGACGGCTACCAGCCGCAGTTCCACCAGGCAGCGTTCGAGGGCTGTTTGGACGGTCTCGGTTCCTGACGCCGCACTGCCTGATGCGAATTGCGCATGGAGCACAACATCGGGGTCTGCGCTTCTTTCTCCCGGCTACCGTAGGCAGCGAGAAAGGCCACGCAAGCGGCGAGACTGGGTGGCGATGATGCGCCGCCGCGCCCTTCTTATCTCGTTGTTGATTGCCCTTGGAGTTGGGGCCATCGGCGTCGGACTCGCGCTGGCGAGTGATGCTGAGGAATATGCCTCGTCAAGCCTCTTGGAGATCGGAGCAACGCTCCTTCTCGTTGTCCCGCTGGTGTTCGTTGAGCGTGCTTTGGAGCGCCGCGTGGAGCGAGTTCGCAGCAGCACGGAAGAATCCGTAGGGAAAGTTGAGGGGGACGTTCAAATGCTGCGTGACGAGGTCGGTGAGGCAACGAGCCGAATTGGCGAGTTGCGCGCTGAATTCCTAGATCAGGTCGGGCAGCGACGCGAGGAAGACGAGGGCGCCGTCGCTGAGGCGCGCGAGGCGATTTCTTGGGAGAGCATCGCTGCATTGCTTGACCGAGCGAAATCCCTTGGCGGGGTGGGCGGTGCCGGAGTCCGGGTCAAGCTGCCGCACGCATGGGACCGTGTGCGCTTTCGCCAGGTCAAGGCCGAGCCGCCTGAGGGTGAGGAGTACGAACCCATGATCTGGATATCCGTGGAGAACGTGGGCGGCGAGGACACCCGCATCAAGACGATTTGGAAGCCGGGGGAGAAAGCGATTGACCCACTGCTGCGCCTTGCAGAGGCGTGGCAGAAGCAAGGGACGTACCCCGGCGACTCAATACTTGACCCAGACCACCTTTTCGGAAGTTTGGTCGATGCCCTTGCGACCGCCATCCGATCTCGCACTAACGAACGGGGCGCCGAAGCGCTTCATCCGCTCATCGAGAGGATCAACGATAAATGGGCGATCACTAATTTCGGTCTTGAGTACCTCGGCCAACCGGAGTATCCGATTAAAAAAGAGGACATTCTCCGCGACCCAGCCATTGCCCGCGAACACATGCTGGAAAAGACGTGGGTCGCGGATCACGCGGACGACTTTCGGGAAGCTTTCATGGTGGCGGAGCGGTTTTTCAAGCCTCGGAAGCGAGCGCAAGGATCGGTGCTCGGCGAGCGGCAATAGGCTTCACCCGATGCCCGACGACGCCGAACGCAAAGCCGCTGCCAAAGCCGTGAAGGCGGTTCAGAAGGAGTTCTTGCGGCAGACCTCCTACATTTCGAAAACCGCGAACGGCACAAGGACGACTGCCCGATGACGCCAGCCAAGCGGGCCGATCTCGACGGCAAGGTATTTGCCTACTTCTCCCAGGTCGACCTAGACCTGGAGGCGACTCGCGAGCGGATCGAAGCGGCGTGTGACAGAAAGCTCGCCGAGGCCCGCTCGCTTCTTGCCGCCTCCGAGTCGCAGGCCCAGGAAATGGCGGCGAGCCTCGCCAAGGTTCGCCGCGACTACACCCACGGCGAGCTTGAGGCCGCCGAATGGCGGGAACTGCGAGCCGAGTTGGAGCCCGACCTGGAGGCCGCGGAGGCGGAGGTCAAGCGGCTACGTGAGCAGCTTGCCGAGGCAGAGATGCGGGCGACGGTCAACGACATTGAAGCCGCCGTGGTCGAGCGGATCGCGCGGATACGCGCTGCCGTGGCGGGAGAGGTGAAAGTCGCGGACGGAGCGGCAGCGGTGCGGGCAACCCTGATGCGCCTCTTCGACGGCTTCACCTTGCGCGAAGGCATCCCTGACGGAAGTGACGCCGTCAACGTCGAGCTGATCGGGGAGCGCTGGCTTGACCCGCATATCAGCCCCGAAGCCATCGCCGGGATGGACGGCGATACGCCTGTCCTCACCCGCGAAGCGCTTGAGACTGCGAATAACAATTCATACGAAGGCTTGACGACGTAGTCGTCGGCGCCGTGGAGGAGCCCGATCAGCCGGTCGGACTCCTCCCCCCGCGCCGTCAGGAGGATCACCGGCGTGCGAGGCCCCGGCCGCTCCTGCAGGCGGCGCATCACCTCGATCCCGTCGAGGCCGGGCAGCATCAGGTCGAGGACGACGAGGTCGGGCCGGTGCAGCTCGGCGAGCCGCAGCGCCTCGGGCCCGTCACCGGCCTGCCGGGTCTCGTAACCGGCCCGCTCGATGTAGCGGGCGACGATCTCGACGATCGTCGGCTCGTCGTCGACGACGAGGACGGTGCCGCGGCTCTGCTCTGCCATCTCGGTGATCTTCGCGCTAGCCGAAGGTGAAGGCATAGCCCATCACCCCCGCTTCCGGGACGAGCCGCAGCAGGTGGTGGCCGACGTGCGGCAGGTCGACGAGGTTGTAGAGACGCTGGGAGTCGACGGTGACGGCGCCGCCGTGGACGTCGGAGCCCGCCGCCCGCGGGGCGATCGGCTGCCCGTCGAGGAAGACCCGCACCCGCCGGGCCCGTTCGGGCGAGCCGAGGACCAGGTAGACGCGCCTGGCTCCGAAGTTCAGCTCCAGCGAGCCGCCGGCGGCGGTGGCCGAGTCGAGTTCGATCCGCCAGGAGCCGCGATAGGCGAATTCGTTTGCCGGCACCCGTTCCGGGGCGCTGAAATCGTGCAGCCCCGGCGAGAGGGTCGGGTTGGTGAAGCGTTCGGCCCGCAGGGCGCCGAGATAGGTCTCCGGCGTCGTCACGCCCGCCGCGGCCGCGATCCCGTGGCCGCCCGCCATCGAGTGACCCACCGGCCGGCCCGCTTCGGCCAGGAGCTCGCGGATCACCTGCTCCTTCTCCTCGTATTCGCCCTCGCCGAAGTGGGCGTAGCGGACGCGACCCCGGGCGTCGATGAAGTACTCGGCGGGCCAGTACTGGTTGGCGTAGGCGTTCCAGGTCTGCTGTTCGTTGTCCTGGACGACCGGATAGCGGATGCCGTTCTGCCCGATCGCGTCCTCGACGTTGCCGGCGTCGCGCTCGAAGGGGAACTCGGGAGTGTGGACGCCGACGATCGTCAGACCGTCTTTGCGGTAGCGCTCATCCCAGGCCTTCAGGTACGGGAAGGTGCGGATGCAGTTGATGCAGCTGTAGGTCCAGAAGTCGACGAGGACGACCCGTCCGCGCAGACCCCGCAACGTCAGCGGCCGGTCACCAGGGGTGTTGAACCAGCGCTGATTGCCGACGAATTCCGGCGCCCGGCCGAGGACCGGCAGCGCCGACCGGGCGGCCTCTCGGGTCGTCGCTTCGAACTTGGGCTGATGCCCGGCGCCGCGGAGGTCGTCCAGGGCGGAGCGGGCCGAGGCGCTCTCCTCCAGCGCTTCGCTCGGGTTGACGAGAAAGCTCGGCAGGTCACTGGCGATCGCGTTCTGGAAGCGGATGTCGTAGTTGCCGAGCATCGCCAGGCCGACGACGACCATCACCGCCCCCATCGCCACCTGCAGGCCTGCTCCCCGCTTCGCCAGCGGCGCGATCGCTCGGCGGCCGCCGAGCATCAGGAAATAGAGGACGACGGCGGAGCCGATCCCGTAGCTGAGCGCCACCGCCAGCCGCCCGGCGTCGAAGGACTGCGAGGCGGAGACCGTGATGACGCCGGCCAGGATCGGCCCGGCGCAAGGCGCGTAGACGAGGCCGAGGCTGAGCCCGACCGCGACCCCGGACCAGAAGCCCTCGCCGCCCGCGCGGGGCCCGCCGCCACGGCTGGCGAGGCGGCTGATCCAGCCCTCGAGCCGGGCCGCCAGCGGCGGCGCCATCAGGGTCAGGCCGAAGGCGATGAGGACGGCGATCGCGAGCTTGCGCAGAAAATCGTCGGGCAGGCCCAGCGCCGCGATCACGTAGACGAGGGCGACGGTGGCAAAGGTGAAGGAGATCGCCAATCCGGTGACGATCCCGAGCGGGCGCCGTCGCCCCCCGGTGGCGCCGGCGGAAAGGGCGATCGGCAGGACCGGCAGCACGCAGGGCGAGAGCGCCGTCGCCGCCCCGGCGATGAAGCCGAAGAGAACCAGCAGCGCCATCAGCGTTTCCTCTTCGCCCCGCCGTGGTCGTCCATCCTGAGGACAACGCTAGGGCCGAAATATGACGGGAGGAGAAACTTCCTCAGGAGCCCGAGGGCAGGAAACCGTTGGTCGAGAAGGCCGATGGCGGCAACCGTCGCCGTATGAATCCTTCCTGGTGCATCCAGTCGCTGAGGCGGGCGGCGCCCGCCCGGCTCATGAAGCCCGTGCGGGAGAGCAGCGGCAGGGTTGCTTCGACTTCGGCCACGGTCGGCTTCGGCTGGTAACCCCCGTGGGCGAAGTCGACCTGGGCGGCGGCGATCGCTTCGGCGGCCAGCCGAGGGTCCTCGACGGCCGCTTCCGTCCCCCGGGCCAGGGCCGACATGAAGGCCCGGATCGACTGAGGATCCTGCGAAAGCCGGTTGCGGTGGGTTATCACCACGAGTTCTTCGAACCCGGGAACGCCGAGGTCTTCCACATGCTGGATCACCGGATCGAGCCCACGCGCTTCCATCTGGACGCCTTCGACATTCCACGTCCCCAAGATCGCGTCCGCCCGTCTTTTCACCAACGCCGGCACCAGCTCGTTGTCGAAGCGTTTCAGCTCGACGTCGTCGAGGGTCAGGCCCGCTTTCCCGAGGACGAACTGGAGCAGATCCTTTTCGAAGGAGAGACCGGTGATGCCGACCGTCTTTCCCTTCAGGTCGCCGATGCTCTCGATCCCCGAGTCCGGCAGCCAGATCAGCGCCAGCGTCGGCTCTGGAAGCACGCTTCCCACCGCGACGATCGGCACGCCCTTGTCCGTCGCCGCGATGACCTGCGGTTGATGGGAGATCGTGAAGGGCTGGTTGAGCGTGTAGGAAACGATGTTGACCGGCGTGAGGGGATCGCTGACATCGACGTTGAGGCCGGCATCCGCGAAGTAGCCGAGTCGATCGGCAAGGAGGACGCCGACGTTTTCGGGGCTGGCGTATCCGTCGATGGTGACTTCGAGAGGCCGGCCGCCGGAGGGCGGCGGCTGCGACGCTTCTCGTTCCGCCGCCTGCAGGGGCGAGACCTGCTTCGCGGTCTCCTCGCCACCTCCCCCACAGCCCGCGAACGAGACAACGGCAAGGCAGAGAACGAGCGTCAGTCCAACTTTCTTCACCGCTCAATCCTAGAGCGGGGAAAGTCAGCCCGTCGGCGGCGTCGCGGTGATCCCGCCCTCGTCGCGAGCGGCGACCTCGGCGGCGCGGCCGGCGTTTTCGCCGATTCCGAAGTGGGCGCAGATCGTCAGCTCGTGCTCGCGGCGCAGGGGGCGGGTCGGGTCGACGACCGGGGCACTGCGGATCGCGTCGGCCTCCTGGGCGACCCAGACGCCGAAGGGGGCGCCGGCGCAGTTGGATGCGGGGAGGGCGACGACGCGGGAACGGCGGCGGCGTCCCAGGCGGGCGACCAGCCAGGCCGGCTCGCCGCTCTCGGCGTCGACGTAGAGGCCCTGCACCTGTCCGATCGAGGACCCGCCCAGCTCGGCGACCTCGGCCCCGACCCAGCCCATCGCCTCGCTGGTCGAGACCTGGCGCGGCTCAGTCATCGACGTGCCTCTCCAGCAGCTCGCTCGCCGCGGTCGCGGGGTCGAGCTCGCGCCGCACGACCCGGTCCAGCAGCTCCGCCGTCGCCGGGTCCTCGGAGACGGTCTGCTCGAGGCGGCGGCGCATCCGCGAGGTGGCGATCCCGAGCACCTCGCTACGGAGGTTGCGGGCGCGGCGCTCGGCCAGCGTCCCCGCCGCCTCGATGAACTCGCGGTGCTCCTTGATCTTCGCCGCCAGTTCCTCGACCCCCTCGCCGCGGGCCGCCTCGGTGCGCAGGATCGGCACCTTCCAGCCCTCGGGGTCATGCGAGAGCGCGAGGACGCCGCGCACCTCGCGGACCATCGTGTCGGTCATCGGGTGGTCGGCCTTGTTGACGACGATCACGTCGGGAATCTCCATCACCCCCGCCTTCAGCGCCTGGATCGAGTCGCCCGAGCCGGGCATCAGCGCCAGGACGATCGTGTCGGCGTGGTCGACGATGTCGATCTCCGCCTGACCGACGCCGACGGTCTCGATCAGGACGTCGTCTTTGCCGGCCGCGTCCATGACCAGCGCCACCTGCAGCGCCGCCTCGCTGAGGCCTCCGAGGGCGCCGCGCGAGGCCATCGAGCGGATGAAGACGCCGGGGTCGAGGAAGTGGTCGGTGAGGCGGATCCGGTCGCCGAGCAGGGCGCCGCGGGTGAACGGGCTGGAGGGGTCGATCGAGAGCACCGCGACCTCGCGCTCGGCTTTGCGCAGCTCGCCAGTCAGCGCCCCGATCAGGGTGCTCTTGCCGACCCCGGGGGGGCCGGTGAAACCTATGATCCGCGCCTTGCCGGTGCGCGGGTAGACCTCGCGGACCAGGTCCCACCCCGCGGGGTCGTCGGACTCGATCAAGGTGATCGCCCGCGCCAGCGCCCGCTTTTCGCCTCCGACGAGGCGCTCGGCGAGCGGGGCGGTTTTGGCGACGTCGGCCAAGGCCGGGCCAGTCTAGGAGGTCGTGCGGTAGCCCGCGCTTGCGCCTAAAGTTCCCTCGCCGTGCTTCGCTTCCTGGCCCGCAACCGGATGCTGACCCCGCGCTACGCGCGGCTGTTCTGGCGCTACCTCTGGCGTCGCCTGCTGACGCCCGCGGGCCGGCGCTGGCGCTCCGACGGGCCCTTCTTCCTCGGCAAGCGGTTGGAACTGAAGATCGAGCCGCGCGGCGAAATCCGCTTCGGCCGCTTCGTCTGGATCGGCGACGGGACCAAGATCCGCTCTCACGAGGGGGCTGTCGAGATCGGCGCCAAGACGGTGATGGGCCAGGAGTGCACGATCTCCGCCTACCAGCGGGTGCGGATCGGCGAGGAGTGCGTGATCGCCGACCGGGCGATGTTCATCGACTTCGACCACGGCGTCGTCGAGGTCGAGCGACCGATCCGCTCGCAGGGCATCTACAAGCGCGACGTCGAGGTCGGCAACAACGTCTGGATCGGCTACGGCGCCTGCATCCTCCGCGGCGTCAGCGTCGGCGACAACGCGATTATCGGGACCAACTCCGTCGTCACCAAGGACGTCCCCGCGAACGCCGTCGTCGGCGGCATTCCGGCCCGCATCATCCGTAAACGCGAGGCGCCGCGGGAGCTGCGCTGGGAGCGGCCGGTCGAACCGGACCCCGAGGCGTGGACGACGATGCAAGAAGTCAGTCAGGCTTGAAGCCTATTGTCTGGCTGACAATGAATGACCGGAGACAAGCTGTCTGCATGGCTCCCGACGGAAGAATCCGATCGGAGGAGGTCGCGGTCAAGTTCGGGCGCAACCTCTTCCGCTGCCGCCGCCGCGCGGCGATGTCCCAGGAAGAGCTGGGCACGCTCTCCTCGCTGCACCGCACCGAGATCGGGATGCTCGAGCAGGGCACGCGACTGGCCCGCGTCGACACGCTGATGAAGCTCGCCGGCGCCCTCTCGATCTCGCCGCTGGAGCTGCTCGACGGAATCCACTGGGTCCCCGGCAACAATCCGGAAGGCAGCTTCAGCATCACCGACCGCAGCCTCACCCGCCGCCGCGGCGACGACTGCTGAGCGCGCCGGGCTAGCGGGTCTTGGCGCCGGCGAGCTCGGCGTAGACCGCCGCCGTCTGCTCGGCGACGTCGCCCCAGTCGAAGCGGCGCAGATGCTCGTAGGCTTCGGCGACGAGGCGGCGTCCGAGCTCGTCGTCGGAGAGGACGCGGATCGCCACCTCGGCCAGCGCTTCGGGGTCGTGGGCGCGGAAGCGCAGCCCCGCTTCCTCGTGGGGGACGACCTCGCGCAGGCCGCCGGTGTCGGCGACGATGCAGGGGCAGCCGGAGGCCATCGCCTCAAGGGCGACGAGGCCGAAGGGCTCGTAGATCGACGGGACCACGGTCAGGTCAGCGATCCGATAGAGCGAGTGGAGGACGTCGTCGCCGATCCAGCCGAGGAAGGTGCCGTGGTCCATCAGCCCCAGCTCCTCGGCCTGGCGCTTCAGCTCGGCCTCGTGGGTGCCGGAGCCGGCGACCAGGAAGCGCGTCCCCGGCGCCTCCTCGATCACCCGCGGCATCGCCTCCAGCGCCAGCTGGAATCCCTTCTCGTAGACGAGGCGGCCGATCAGCAGGACCAGCTTCTCGTCCGGTGTGGCGAACTCGGAGCGCAGCCGCGCCAGGTCCTCGGCCGGCTGGTCGGGCAGGTCGTCGGGATCGATCCCGTTCGGGATCACGCTGATCCGCGCCTCCTCGACGCCGAAGATGTCGGCCACCTGTTCGCGCATGTAGTGGGAGCAGGTGATGACCCGGTGCGAGCGGTTGGTGATCCAGCGCTCGACCCCGTGGATGTAGGTCTGCGGGTGCTTGTCGACCCAGCCCTGGTGGCGGCCGTACTCGGTGGCGTGGATCGTCGTCACCAGCGGCGCGTCGAAGCGCTTGGCGAGGTGGTCACAGGCGTTGGCGACGAGCCAGTCGTGGCCGTGGACGAGGTCGAAGCTGTAGCGGTCGCCGAGCTCGACCCCGGCGGCCAGCATGTCGGAGTTCATCCGTTCGATCCAGGCGACGAACTCGCCGAGGTCGGTCGGTCGCTTCGGCTCGCGGATGCGGTGGATGATCACCCCGTTCCGGCTCTCCTGCGCCGGCGACTCCTCGCCACCGCGGGTCAGCACGTGGACCTCGACGTCGCGCTCGACCAGCGCCTCGGAGAGCTTGCGGACGTGGCGCGCCAGCCCGCCCTCGATCAGCGGCGGGTACTCCCAGGAGAGGATCAGGACGCGGGTCAAGGTCGTGGCTGGTCAGGGCTCCAGCAGGGGAGCGGTGCTGAGGTCCGGGGCGAGTGAACGCATACGGGGATCGGTGGCGCGGTCGCAGTCTATGGCCTCCAACATCGCCCGTGAGTGGTCGGTGGCCCGCTGGTAGGCGTAGTCACCCGCCTGCTTGCGCTGGTCGAGGAAGGCCCAGTCGCTCGACTGCAGGGCGAGGAGCTCGCGGATCGCGCGCTCGAGGCGCTCGCCCCGAAGGCCGCCGGAGGCCGCGCGCAGCAGCCGCAGCTCGGCCCGCCGCGACCCCCAGGCGAGGTCGGCGACCGCGGGCGAGTCCCAGGTGCGGAGGTTCTTGTCCTCACCCCAGGTCGAGGGCCGCAGGGCGCGCTCGACCGGCTCGTGCTCGGCCAGCGCCTGCGGCACGGTGAGCAGCCGCACCCCCGCCTCCTGCGCCCCTTCGAGGACCGCTCGCAGCCAGATCGGCCCCTCCGACCACCAGTGCCCGAGCAGCTCGGTGTCGATCGCGAAGACGAGGAGGCCGCGGCGGTCGCGGCGCTCGGCGTAGGGGGGGAGCCGCGCCGCCGCGGCGGCGAGGAACTCCTCAGCCTGGCGGCGCGCCGCCGCCTCGGCCGCGGCCGGGTCGTAGGCGCCGCCGCCGACCTTCCAGATCCGGATCCCGCGCAGCGATTTGCCCGCGAACTGGGCATGGGCGGGGTCGGAGGGATAGCCGTCGAGCGACCAGAGCCAGGAGATCGCCTCCCAGTCGATCGGCAGCGCCACCGGGCCGGCCTCGGTGCGGACGGGGGCGAGCGCCTCCAGCGGCTCGGCGTGGGCGCTCTGGTCGACGCAGAACCAGCGCACGCCGTGCTCCGCCAGCCGCCACTCGAGGCCGGGGACGTAGGCGCACTCCGGCAGCCAGAAGCCGCCGTCCCAGCCGAAGCGACGGCGGTGCGAGCGGATGCCGGTCTCCAGTTGCAACCGCAGCCCCGGCCGCGTCGCCAGCAGCGGCAGCACGGCGTGGGTCGCGGCGGATGCCGCGAGGGCGATCCGTCCCTCGGCGGCCGCCCGCTGAAACGGGGCGAGCGGATCGCCGCCGGCGGCGTCGAGCAGCTCCAGCGCGTGGCTGTAGCGGACCCGCTCCCCTTCGCAGGCGGCCCGGCACTCCTCCGGCACCTGCGGCAGATCCGCCTCGGCGGCGCCGATCCGCCACTCGAGCAGGAAGCGACGCAGGCGCTCGGCCGCGCCGGCGTCCTCGAGCTGGTCCGCCAGCACCGGCGTGATCGTCATCGTCAGGTCCCGCGCCACCTCCAGCACCGGCAGGTAGGAGCGGATCACCGCGTCGAACAGCCACTCCTCGCCGAACGGGTAGGTGCCGAAGCCCTCGACGTAGGGCATGTGGCTGTGCAGGACGATCGCCAGGTCCCCGGCGGTCCCCTCTCGGCTCATTCTCCCGAGTGGCAGACCGCGAGGAAGTCGAGGGCGCGGTCGAGGCCTCCCTCGCGCAAGCGGAAGTCGGAGGCGGCGATCGCCGGGGTGAAGCGATCGTAGAAGGGCTTGGTCAGGCGCAGCCGTTTGTGGACCGAGTCCCAGCCGAGCTTGATCGCCAGCTCGTGGGCGCGCAGCTTGCGGGCGTGGAAGAGGCCGAGCATCTCGACCCGGGGGAAGTGGTCCTCGCAGAGCGCCCGAAACTCCTCCGCCCGGTACTCCTTCACGTGCCAGGGGTTGTCGGACTTCTCGGCCCCGGGGGGCGCCAGCGTCAGCAGGTTCGGGGTGGAGACGAAGGCGACGCCGCCCGGCGCCAGCATCGACTTGAAGTGCTCGAGGATCGCGCCGGGGTCCTGGACGTGCTCGATCGTCTGCAGAAAGACGACGGCGTCGCAGGGCTCGGCGAAGCTCTCGACCAGGTCGCGCTCGAAGCGCAGGTTCTCCCGCCCGTAGCGCAGACGCGCGTGCTCGTGGGCTTCCGGGTTGGCATCGACGCCGACGACGCTGGCGGCGGTGCCGGCGAGGACGTCGGAGCCGTAGCCCTCGCCGCAGGCCATGTCGACGACCCGCCGCCCCCCCACCCGCTCGGCGATCCACTCGTAGACGACCAGGTGGCGGCGGTACCAGTAGTTCTCCTCCGGCACGTCGGGCAGCGTCCGCTCGCCGGTCAGCGGCAGCGGCGGCACCCCGGGTGGCTGGTTCTCCTGCAGGTAGGTCTGCTCCACTGCCCGGGGACGGTATTGCAGTGTGCTTTATGGGCGCATGGCGACCAAAAGGAACACCGCTGCGCCGTTCCGCGTACAGTTCCGCGCCATGCCAGCCTCCCCCACCGCCACCCACGAGCACATCAAGGACGTCAACACCCGCTACCACGACGCCGCCGCTGACGAGTACGACGCCAAGTGGGGGATCGACTTCGGCGAGGTCGGGCAGCGCCAGGTCCGCCTGAAGCTGGTCAAGGCGCTGGGCGGCCAGAAGGGCCACTCCTTCGGCGACGCTCTGGAGATCGGCTCGGGCACCGGCTACTTCTCTCTCAACCTCGTCCAGCTCGGGGTCATCGATCGGCTGACCGCGACCGACATCTCCCCGGGGATGCTGAAACGGCTGGCGGCGACGGCGGAGGCGCTCGGGCTCGAGGGCGTGACCACGGTCGAGACCGAGGCCGAGGTGCTTCCCTTCGAGGACGAGAGCTTCGACCTCGTCCTCGGCCACGCCGTCCTCCACCACATCCCCGACCTCGACAAGGCCTTCGCCGAATTCCGCCGCGTCCTGCGCCCCGGGGGGATGATCGCCTTCGCCGGCGAGCCCTCCCGTTACGGCGACACGCTGGCGGCGTTGCCGAAGCGAGCCGGCATGGCACTGGCGCCGCTCTGGCGCCGGGCGGTCGGTGCCGAGGAGCGCGCCGTCGCCGAAGGTGAGCAGTCCCACGACCACTCCCTGGAGGCCGAGGTCGACGTCCACGCCTTCGCCCCGGCCGACCTGCGCCGCGTGCTCAAGGACGCCGGCTTCGAGAAGCGCCACGTCGGCGGCGAGGAGCTGCTCTCCAATGCCTGGGGCTGGGGCCTGCGCACGGTCGAGTCCAGCGCCGAGCCGGAATCGGTCTCCTTCCGCTGGCGCCGCTTCGCCTTCAACAGCTACATCGCCCTGCAGAAGGTGGACACCAAAGTGCTCGAGCCCTACCTACCGGCCGAGCTCTTCTACAACCTGCTGGTCTCGGCCCGCAAGCCGGCTTAGCGCTGGCGGCCGCTCTCGCGGCGTTCGCCCGGGACGCGCGCCCGGAACAGCTTCACCCGGTAGTCGATGCCCTTGAGCTTGCGTTCGCCGACGTAGGAGTAGTCGAAGTCCTCCGCCGCCTCCTTCGTCGCCTCGTCGAGGACGACGCTGCCGGGGCGGGCGACGTTGGTGATGCGGCTGGCGAGGTTGACGGCGCGGCCGTAGTAGTCGCCCGATTGCGGCAGGGTCGGGCCGCTGGCGATGCCCGCCCGCAGCCAGGGGAACTGCTGGCCTTCCTGCTCGGCGGCGTGGATCAACTGCAGCGCCGCCGAGACCATCGCCTCGGGCTCGCTCGAGACCAGCATCACCGCGTCGCCGATCGTCTTCACCAGCCGCACCGGCGGTTCGGCGACGGCGCTCGCCATCTCCTCCAGGCGGCCGGCGACCATCCCCAGCTCCTCGGGGGCGATCTCCTCCCCCAGCCGGGTGAACTCGACCAGGTCGGCGAAACAGACGGTCAGCTCGACGGCACCGCCGAGCTCACCGGAGGCGAGGTCGGAGGCGCCGATCACGTCGCGGCGGATTTGTTCGAGCAGGTGCGCCTGCAGCGCGTAGACGACGGTCGGCCCGGCCAGCGGCAGCATGTGCTTGGCGGCGGCGGCGAAGCGCAGGGCGACGTCGCGCTCGGTATCCCCCGGTTGGGTGAGGGTGCGGATGATCAGCTCCCGGTTCGCTTCGGCGATCCGCGCCGTCCCCATCCCGATCGTCCGCGCGACCTGCAGCATCCCGTCCTCCGGCAGGCCGGCGTCGAGGAAGGCCTTGATCCGGCGGGCGGCTTCGAGATCGGCCTCGGTTCCGCGGGGCTCGTCCGGGTCGCCGTAGGGAACCCCGAGCGCCGAGCTGAAACGCTGCAGGCTCTCGAGGTCGATCCCGGCCAGCTCGGCGATTTCGCGGGCGCTGTAGCGGGGGCCCTCGCCCGCGAGCGCCCGCTCCACCGGCAACAGCGTCAGCCGCCCGGCGGCAACCGCCTCCTTCAGCTCCTCCAGCGAGCAGCCTTCGCCGTGGAGCTGGCGCAGCAGTTGCAGCCGTGCCTGGCGCGGCTCTCCTTCGACGCCGTCGAGCAGGCCCTCCGCCTCGAAGTCGATCTCAGGCGCCACGATCAGTCAGCGTATGCGACGGCGCCGCCGCGGCGGGGGTCGCCGCCGCCGCTCAGCTCGCCGCTGGCGGGGTCGCGGGAGACGGCCTGGACGCCGCCGAAGAAGAGGTTGAGCGACGGCCAGCGGGCGACCTCCCAGCCGCGCTCCTCGAGGCGGTCGAGGGCGGCGGGGTCGACCCCCCTCTCCGCCTGGACGACCCCCTGCTCGAAATGCAGCCGCGGCGCCTCGACCGCCGCCGCCACCGGGTAGCCCTGCTCGACCGCCCGCACCACGGTCTGCAGGATCGCCGAGCGGATCCGGTTGGAGCCGGCGCTGCCGAGAGCCAGGACGATCTCACCGTCGCGCAGGACCACGGTCGGCGCCATCATCGAGGGGACCCGCCGGCCCGGCGCGATCAGGTGGAAGCCGGCCGGGTTGAGGTCCTCCTCGCCCAGCATGTTGTTGAGGATCACCCCCGTCCCCGGCACCAGCACGCCGGAGCCGGAGCCGTTGGAGCAGGTGACGGTGGCGCAGTTGCCGGCGGCGTCGAGGACCGAGATGTGGGTGGTCGAGCCGAGCAGGTCGGCGGCGGCTAGGTCGAGGCCGATCGGGTCGAGGAACCCGGCCTCCATCCCCTCCTTGTAGAGCGCCTCGGCGAAGGCCAGGTCGCGGCGCGAGTTGGCCGCCTCCATCGCCGGCACCAGCTGCTCGGGGCCGCTGCGGGGGCCGAGGCGCTCGAGCAGGCCGAGGGTGTAGGCGATCAGGATCCCGCCCGAGGAGGGCGGCGGGTTGGTGAGGACTTCGGTGCCGCGGAAGGGGGCGTCGATCGGCTTGCGCTCGATCGCCTCGTAGGAGGCGAGGTCGCCGGGGCCGATCAGGCCGCCGCGAGCGACGACGAAGTCGCTGATCGCCGCCGCCACCTCGCCCCGGTAGAAGGGCTCGGCGCCCTCGGCGCCGTAGCGTTCCAGCGCCTCGGCCAGTTCCGGGAAGCGGAAGACGCCCCCCTCCCCCAGCGGCCGCCCCCGCGGTGCGTAGAGCTCACGCGTGGCCGGCATGCGGTCGTGGATCGGGGCGAGGATGTCGAGGATGTAGGCCTGCCCGCGGTTGATCGGCGCCCCCTCGCGGGCGAGCCGGATGCCGGGGCCGACCAAGTCGGAGAGCGGCCGCGTCCCGAACCGCTCGAGCGCGTGGGCGAGGCCGGCGGCGGTACCGGGAACCCCGCAGGAAGCCGGGCCGACGTAGAACGTCTGCGTCGTCTCGGCGTCGAAGCGGACCGGCACCGGGGCCAGCTCGGCGCCGCGCTCGATCCCGTCCAGCCCCGGCGCGGCGACGAAGAAGTCGATCAGCGTCGTCTCGCCGCCCTCGTGGACCATCATGTGGCCGCCCGCGCCGAACCCCGTCAGCGGGCTCTCCACCGCGAAGGAGGCGAGGACCGCGCAGACGGCGGCATCGACCGCGTTGCCGCCGTCGCGCAGGACTTCGGCGCCGGCCTCGGCGGTCAGCGGATGGCCGGCTGCGACGACCCCTCGCATGGGGCGGGGAGTCAGCCGGGGAGAAACTCGGGGACGTCGATGCCGAGCTCGCGATCGCCGCCACGGCCACGGCGGCCCGTCTCGGCCTCTTTGGTGCGGCGGATCGTCGGCTCGGCGGCGCGGCGCTGCGGCTGGGCGCGGCCGTCGAAGCGGGTGGCGACGACGGTCACCCAGATCTGCTCGGAGAGCTCCTCGTCGACGTTGGCGCCGAAGATGATGTTGGCGTCCGGGTGGGCGGCCTCGCCGACCACCTTGGCGGCCTCGGAGACCTCGACCAGCGAGAGGTCGGAGCCGCCGGTGATCGAGAGCAGGATCGAGCGGGCGCCCTCCATCGAGGTCTCGAGCAGCGGCGAGGAGATCGCTTTTTCGGCGGCGAGGACGGCGCGGTCGTCGCCGTAGGCCATCCCGATCCCGAGCAGCGCCCGGCCGGCTTCGGACATGATCGACCGGACGTCGGCGAAATCAAGGTTGATCACGGCGGGCAGGGTGACGAGGTCGGAGATGCCCTGGACACCCTGGCGGAGGACGTCGTCGGCGACCTTGAAGGCCTCGACCATCGAGGTCTGCTGGTCGAGCACGTCGAGCAGGCGGTCGTTGGGGACGACGATCAGCGTGTCGACCTCGGCGGCCAGCTCCTCGATTCCCTTGTTCGCCTGGTCTCCGCGGCGACTGCCCTCGAAGCTGAACGGCTTGGTGACGATGCCGACGGTGAGCGCGCCGACCTCGCGGGCGAGGCGGGCGACGACCGGGGCGGCGCCCGAGCCGGTGCCGCCGCCGGCGCCGGCGGCGACGAAGACCATGTCGGAGCCCTTGAGAAGACGCTTGATCTTGTCCTGCTCCTCGAAGGCGGAGCGGTGGCCGACCTCGGGGTCGGCGCCGGCGCCGAGGCCGCGCGTCTGCTCGTCGCCGATGTGGACGGTGACGTCGGCGACGCAGAGCTGCAGGGACTGAAGGTCGGTGTTGACGGCCATGAACTCGACCCCGGGGATGCGGGCGTCGACCATGCGGTTGACCGCGTTGACGCCGGCCCCGCCGACGCCGACGACTTTGATCACCGGCTGGTGCGGCTCACCGCTGCCGGGCGGCTCGTAGGCAGGCTCCTCGCGCCCGTAGCGCGGGTTTTCCGGCACGAACTGCTCGCGCCGCGGCACTGGCTCCTCGGAAAAGACCCTTTTCAGCCGCTCGGGCGCGGACTCGGTCGTCTCGCCGGGCTGCTCCTGGTCGAAGAGGGCCGGCTCCGGCGTCTCGGCCGCTGCCTCCTCGCGGGCGACCGGCGGCTCCGTCTCGGCCTTTTTTGCCTCGGCCGGGTCTTCTCGCCCGTAGCGAGGCACCTCCGGCGGATCGATCGGCGCGTCGTCGCTCGTCGACCGGAACAGGTCGGACAGCGGCCCCTCGCGCATGCTTGCGCGCTTGTTACGCCGAGCCATGGGACAGAACCTCCTTCGCCAGCTCCCGGTAGTAGTTCGCTGCGCTCGAGCTTGAATCGTACTTGAGCACGGAGGACCCTTTGACGGGCGCCTCGGCGAATTTGATCGCCTTTTTGATCCGGGACTGGAAAACGAGGTCGCCGAAGTTCTCCTCGAGGATCTCCACCGCCTCCTTGGCGTGGATCGTCCGCGAGTCGAGCATCGTCGGCAGGATGCCCTCGATCCGGACGTCGGGATTGAGGTTCTCCTGGATCATCCGCAGCGTGTTCTGGAGCTGGACGAGGCCGCGCATCGAGAGGTACTCGCACTGGACCGGGACGATCACCTTGTTCGCCGCGGTGAGGGCGTTGATCGTCAGCAGGCCGAGGCTCGGCGGCGTGTCGATGCAGACGAAGTCGTAGACCCCCTCGACCTCTTTCAGCGCTTTCTCCAGCGAGCGCTCGCGGCCGATCTTGGTGCTCATCGCGATCTCGGCGCCGGCCAGGTCGATCGAGGCGACGGCGATGTCGATCTCGCGCTTGACGATGATCTCGGAGATCGGCATGTCGTTGACGAGGACGTCGTAGAGGCTTTTCTCGACCTTGTCGGGGTCGATCCCCTGGCTCATCGTCAGGTTCCCCTGCGGGTCGAGGTCGATGCAGAGCACGCGGTAGCCGGACTCGGCGAAGGCGACGGCCAGGTTCAGGGTCGTGGTCGTCTTCGCGACCCCGCCCTTCTGGTTGGCGAAGGCGATCACTTCCGCGGTCTTGACGGGCTCCTCCGCCGCAGCCTCTTTCTCGGCCAGGAAGTCCAGGCGGGTGGGCGCGATCAGATCGACAGCCTTCATCCGCGCATCCCCACCCTCGTCGTCATCAGAGGCCTCGACACCGTTCAACGGAGCCTCGTCAACCTCCTCGGACGGCTCCAGCTCATCCCCCACCTCAGACGGCTCCGACTCAACCGTCTCTGCCGCGGGTGGCGACGATGGCGGACTCTCGCCAGTTGGCGAGAGGGTGCTATCGGAGACAGGACCCGCGGCCCGACCCGCTTCGTCCCTAACCTCGTCCCGAATAGGCACAGCCTCTTCCATCTCCTGCAACTCGTCGACGATCGGTTGCTCCTCATGGACCTCGACGGGAGCAGGCTTCGGCTTCTTGCGGCTTAGAAATCCCATTGCGCGGATATTCGTATGGGACCCCGCTTTTCCTGCCAGCCCCCGAAATTGCTAGGAATCAGCCAATCCCCGATCTTTTAGACAAGAGGCTCGTGATCGTCACCGGCAAGGGTGGCGTCGGCAAGACGACGGTTGCGGTGGCGCTTGGGCTGCGCGCCGCGAGCGAAGGCAAGCGGACGATCGTCTGCGAGGTCTCCTCCCAGGAGAACGCTTCGCGGATGTTCGAGCACACCGCCGTCGGCTTTCACGAGGTGGAGATGGAGGAGAACCTCTGGTCGATCTCGATCGATCCCGACGAGTCGATGCGTGAGTACGTGCTGCTACAGCTGAAGGTGCGGGCGATGCGGGACATGCTCTTCCGCAGTCGCATCTTCAACTACCTCGCCGCGGCGACGCCGGGGCTGAAGGAGCTGGTCACGATCGGGAAGATCTGGGAGCTGGCGCAGCTCGACCGCAAGGTCAAGAGCGGGCGCAAATACGACCTGGTGATCGTCGACGCGCCGGCGACCGGGCACGGGGTCGGCTTCCTGCAGACGCCCCGGACCTTCGCCTCGATCGCCCGGGTCGGCCCGATCCACTCGCAGGCGCAGACGCTCGACCGCTTCATCACCGACCACCGCAACACCGGCACCGCGATCGTCGCCCTGCCGGAGGAGATGCCGGTGAACGAGTCGATGGCGCTGGAGAAGGACCTCCGCGACGAGGTCGGAGTCGCGGTCGACCGCGTCTACCTCAACGGGCTCTACCCGGAGCGGTTCAAGAAGGAAGAGGCGGCGAAGCTCTCGCAGCTGGTCGAGAACGAGAACGGCGCCACCAGGGCGGCGGCGCGGGCGGGGCTCTCGGAGTTCGGCCGCGCCCGCTCCCAGCGCCAGCAGCTCGCGCGCCTGAAGCGGGGCGTCGAGGCGCCCGTCAAGACCCTGCCCTTCCTCTTCGAGCCCGAGCTCGACGTCGAGGCCGCCCGCAGGCTCGCCGGGAGGCTCTCCTGATGGCTTCCCTGAACGAAGTCCTCGACGGCAAGTCGATCTGCATCTGCGCCGGCTCGGGCGGCGTCGGCAAGACGACCACCTCGGCGGCGATCGCGACCGGGATGGCGGCGCAGGGGCTGAAGGTCTGCGTGCTGACGATCGACCCGGCGAAGCGGCTCGCCGACTCGCTCGGCCTGGAGGAGCTCGGCAACGAAGCGCGCCGCGTCGACCCCGCCCTGATCGAGGAGCAGGGGGTCGAGATGAAGGGCGAGCTGTGGGCGATGATGCTCGACGCGAAAGCGACCTTCGACGAGCTGATCGCCCGCCAGGCGCCCGATGAGGAGTCCCGCGACCGGGTCCTGAACAACCGCATCTACCAGCAGATCTCCAGCGCCCTGGCCGGCTCGCAGGAGTACATGGCGATGGAGAAGCTGTTCGAGCTGCACACCGAAGGCGAGTTCGACCTGCTCGTCCTCGACACGCCGCCGACCCGCAATGCGCTCGACTTCCTCGACGCGCCGAAACGGCTGACCCAGTTCATCGAGGGCAAATCGCTGCGCGTCTTCATGAAGCCGACCGGCCTGGCGGCGAAGGTGACCGGCCGCGGCGTCTCGGTGATGCTCAGCGTCTTCAAGAAAATCGTCGGCTTCGACCTGATCGCCGACCTGGCCGAGTTCTTCAACGCCTTCAGCGGCATGGTCGACGGCTTCCAGGCACGGGCGAAGCGGGTCAACAAACTCCTCGCCGACCCCGAGACCTGCTTCCTCGTCGTCTGCGGCCCGCAGGGCGAGCCGATCGACGAGGCCGTCTACTTCCACCGCAAACTGGTCGAGGCGAAACTGCCCTTCGGCGGCGTCATCGTCAACAAGGTCCACTACCCCGCCGACGAGCTCGAGGCCGAGGTCGACGACCTCCCGGCCGCCCTCGCCGAGAAGCTGGGCGACCCGAACCTCGCCAAGCGCGTCGCCGACAACTTCGCCGACTACCAGGCCCTGGCCGAGCGCGACGCCCGCAACATCGACCACCTCGCGGGTGAGCTCCGCACCAGCTGCGTGATCCGCGTCCCCTACCTCGACGAGGACGTCCACGACCTCCACGGCCTCACCGAAATCGACCGCTATCTCTTCGCGACGGCGGAGGAGCGGGTCGAGATGGCAGCGGGCCGGGCCTGACAGTTCGGCTCACCTCGGTTTAGACCTTCCTGGCCTTACAATCGTGCCGCCGGGATGCTTACAATCATGCCGCTAAAGATCTTGCAATCATGCCGTTCTCGACCTTACAATCGTGCCGTTGAACGAGTGGGCCTACCAAGAACGCATCGTCGATGACGAGCTGTGCCAGAAGCTGACCAGCAGCGGCGCCGTCCTGATCGAGGGGCCCAAGGCCTGCGGCAAGACCGAGACGGCACGGCAGACGGCTGCAAGCGAGGTATTGCTGGACATCGACGAGGGAGCTCGGGCGGCCCTCGCGGTCGACCCCGGCCTGGTCTTGGCCGGCGAGACCCCGCGCCTTATCGACGAGTGGCAGGTCGAGCCAAGAATTTGGAACTACGTCCGGCGGGCAGTTGATGAACGCCGGAAAGCCGGGCAATTCATTCTCGCCGGTTCGGCGGTGCCCGCGGACGATTCGACGCGGCACTCAGGCGCCGGCCGCATCAGCCGCCTGCGAATGCGACCGATGTCGCTCTTCGAGTCCGGACTGAGCGAAGGCTCGATTTCCCTTGGCGATCTGCTGGAGGGCAGCAACGCTGCGGCAGATGACAGAGGGCTCGCGCTGGGTGACATTGCTGAGGCAATCGCCCGCGGGGGGTGGCCGGCCCTGCAAGCGGTACCGGTCGAGGGCGCCATGGAGAGCGTCGCCGCCTACTTGGAAGAGATCTGCCGCACCGACATCAACGAGGTGGACGGGGTGCGGCGAGACCCGCCTCGCGTGCGCCGGCTGCTCAGTAGCCTCGCCCGCAACGTGGCCACCCACGCAGCGATGACCACCCTTGCAGCCGATACCGCCGACGGCGGCAACGACCCGCTGAAACAGCACACCGTCGGCGAGTACCTGTCTGCGCTCGAGCGTTTGTTCGTGATCGAGAACCAGCCTCCATGGGAGCCACACCTGCGGTCGCGATCAATCCTCCGCAAGTCTCCCAAACGGCACTTCGTCGATCCCTCGCTTGCCGCCTCGGCGTTGGGTGCGGATCCAGCTGCCATGTTGCGTGACCTCAACCTGCTCGGCTTCCTCTTCGAGTCCCTGGTCGTACGGGACCTACGGGTCTACTCGCAGATGAGACGTGGTGAAGTCAGGCAGTTCCTGGACAACAAGGGCCTCGAGGTTGACGCGATCGTCGAGTCGGGCGGCGGCAGCTGGGGAGCTTTCGAGGTCAAGCTCGGCGGCGAGAGGAACATCGAGGTCGCGGCCGCCAACCTGCTCAAGTTCGCCGCCGAAGTCGACACCAGGCGCAGCGGCGAACCAGCAGCCCTCGGCGTAATCGTGGCCGCCGGGTACGGCTATACGCGGGAAGACGGGGTGCAGGTGATCCCGATTACCGCGCTGGGGCCGTAGCCGAGAATCAGCCAGCGCGATTGCGGCTGTACTCGAACTCGAGGTGGCTGACCTCCCAGTCGGCGTCCTCGGGCACGGGGAAGAGATGGCGCACGCGGGGCGTATCGACCTTCTCGCGGTGCTGGATGTCGCGGTCGGAGTCGGCGGGCCACTGGATCGTGTCGCCGCCGCGGGGGTCGGAGACCTCCTCGAGCCACGGCGTGGCCGTGATCTTGATCTCGTCCTCGGCCGGGACCGGCTCCATGATGCGGGTCTCCTGCTCCACGTACTCCTCCTCCGGTAGTTCGTCGACGGGCAGCTGAAGTTCGGCGGAGGGCTGCGGCTCGTAGGCCTCGATCGAGATCTCCTCGCCCTCGGGCTCGGGCACGGCCGGCTCGTCCTCCAGAGACGGCTCCTCGATCAGCGCGGGCGGCTCGGCGGAGACGGTGATCTGGGCGTCGCCTTCGGCGAGGCCGTTGACGATCAGGGTCTCGTCGGCGACGGTGCTGAGGTCGTTGCCGAGCTCTCCCAGCGCGGCTTCGCGGAGGAGGCGGCGGGTGCCCTCCTCGATCCAGGTCGCCAGCTCGATGGCGCGATCGGCGGGGCGGCCGTTCATCATCGCCCGCTCCAGCCCGAGCACCTGCTCGACCCGTTCGCCGGCCTCGATCCGGTCCATCCCCTCGTCGGCGATCAGCGCCGCCGCGCGCAGCGGCAGCGAGGCTCCGACCGGGCCGTGGCCCTCGAGAACCGCGCGCATCGCCAGCAGGTGGTCGCTCAATCCCTCCAGCGCGGTGGCGCGCTCGCAGCCCATCTCGAAGCGGCCGACGGCCCAGGTGAGGGCGCTGTCGGGATCGGGACGAGCCTCCAAAGCGGTGCCGAACTCGACCAGCTCCTCGGCCTCGGCCTCGCTGAGGCGGTAGCCGCCCGGGCGGGTCGCCGGGGCGCCGGTGGCGATCCGCCTCCAACAGCCCTCGCCGGTGGGAGCGAAGGCGTAGGGCCCGAGGCCGATCCCGCCCCCCTTGAACATCCTCATCACGCTGATCAGCTCGCGCAGTTGCTGCAGGGCGGTCTCGGCCCCGCCCTCGGCATCCTGGTCGGCGAGCGCGAGGTACTGCGGCTCCCAGGCCGCTCGTCCCATGCCCTCGCTGCGCATCGCCTCGACCGGCGCCTCGATCGAGTCGGCACGGACGATCCGCATCCCGTGCGGCAACTGCAGCCGTGACATCGACATCCGCAGGCCGACGATCGGGGCCATCAGCACCTCGGCGTCGTCGGCGTCGCGCGATTCGGCGTCGAGCGTCGCCAGCGTCGACTCGAGGCGCTCGCGGTCGAGCGCGAACCCGGCAGAGCCCTCCCAGAGCTCGGAGAAGAAGGTGACCAGCATCAGCTCGGCGCGGGCGCCGGGGTCGGCGTGAACGGCCTCTCCGCGCGCCTCCAGGTAGGAGGCGGCGACACCCGCTTCGACCGTCGCATCACGCGCGGCGGCGAAGCTCGGCAGCGCCCGCAGCTCCTCGGCGTGGTCGACCACGTAGCGGCCGGTCATCGGCACGTAGCTGTAGAAAGCCGAATCGTCGCCGGCGTCAGCGGCGACGTCGAATGGGATCTCCTCCCCCATCGCCACCAGCGTGCTCAGCCGCGAGGCGGCCTCGGTGGCAAGGCGCTTGACCGATTCGTTGAGGAGGAAGTCCCGCACGGCTCAGGCTTCAGCCCGGCGATGCGCCCTCCTGCGCCTGAATGATCGCTTGCAGCCGGAAACTAGACGGTGGCGGGCTCGCGCCCGGCTGCCGCCTCGACCGCATCGCCCAGCAGCCAGCGCATCCCGTAGCTGCGCATGTCCTCGACCAGGGGCACCAGGGCCTTGCCCTTCGAGGTCAGCGCGTACTCCACCCGGGGCGGCACCTCGGGGTAGGTGTGACGCTCGACGATGCCCTCCTCCTCAAGTGCCCGCAGGCGCAGGGAAAGGGTGCGTGGGCTGATGCCCTCCAGCGAGCGCTCGAGCTCGCAGAAGCGGGCACTGCCCTCGGCGAGGTCGCGGATCAGCAGCAGCGTCCACTTGCCGCAGACGACTTCGGCGGTCTTGCAGACGGGGCAGGTGGAATTGCTCTCGGCACTCATGATCCGAGCGGGACGGGCGATCAGACCGGTCTCGCTTCAACAAGTGTAGCGCTATGGCTTCACTTACTGAAGCAATGGGTAAACCGCGACATCACTTGGGTGGATCGACCCGGACCGGGGTGATGTCGAGCAGGTTGAGCTTGTAGCGGACGTCGTTTTCGCCGTAGACGAAGGTGACCGGGAAACCCTGCCTGAGGGTGATCAGTTCGCAGCGACTGGTCCCAGCGATGCATTCTCCTTCGCCGTAGATGGCGGTCACGTCGGAGGAGACCAGGAACATCGGCAACCGCGGCTCTTTTGCTCCCAACCCCAGGTAGGTGACCACGGGAGCTTTTTCCCCCGGCAGGGCGGTCGGCGCCTTGACGCCGGTTCGCTTCGTCGGGCCGACTTTTTCGCGGGTCCCGTCCGGCTTCATCTGGATTCGGGTGACCTGAAGGTCGAGGACATAGGTGTAGAGCGTGGAACCATCCGGAATCCCGTCACCGTCGACATCCGGCCCTCCCCCGGTGACGCCCTGCACCACGGGTGGGGGCGCGGGCGCCGCGGAGCCGCCCCCCTCTTCGGTCGAGCTTTCCGAGCTCGATTCCGAGGTCGAGCTTTCCGAGCCCAATTCCGCGCCTTTCAGCACCGGCGAGGTGTAGCGCTGCTTGAACGGGTTCGTGGGAGACCGGCGGCGCAGTCGGCGGCGGTAATCGCGGAGGCCGGGAGCCGAGCGGACAACGGTCAGCGAGGCCTGCTTGCTCCCCTCGCCGACTGCAACGGCCCCTCCGGGGCTTGGCTTGGTCGTTTCGTCTGGTCCTTCTGAGAGCAGGAAGGGGACTGCGACGATCGCCACCAGGACCAGAGCGAGGAGCGGCAGCAGTCGCCGGTCGCGCAGGTCGAGGTAGAGGTCCCGCAGCACCGGCGGCACCTTCATCTCCGGCTTCTTCAGCTCCGGCCCGAGGCGCTTCATTCAGTTCCTCCGATCGTCGCCGCGGCGGGCGTTCCTTCTGCGGTTTCCGGGCTCGCGGCGGTGGCGCCGGCGGTCACGCCTTCGCCGGGCGGAACTAGGTAGGTGGTGATCGAGAATTTGCCCTCGAGGGCGGGGAACCCGTCTTCCGGATCGGCTTCCAGCACGAAGCCGTCGAGAGTGAGCAAACGGCCTTTGACGACGACCTCTTCGTTCTCGGTTTCCACCAGCTCGTCGATTTCTTCGAGGAAGTCGGCGATGCGGAAGAAGCTGCCCTTGAAGGTGAAGCTGTACGGCATGACCGCCAGCCCGGCCGATCCCACAGCGGCCCCCAATGGGACGAGCGCGGCAGCAGCCTCGGTCGGCGGCACCCCTTCGACCACGGCCCCCGTTTCGGTCCCTTCGTTGCCGCTAGAGAGGAGCTTGATTTTCTGGAAGGCGATTTTGTTGCGCTTGGCGATGCGGTTGATCTGTACGAGCAACGAGGCGGTGTCGTCGTCTCCTGGCACCGCCTTGCCGAGGACCACGAGCTTCTGGTAATCGCTCGGGAATTCCCGCCGGGCCTCTTCGCCACGGAGCACTTCTTCTTCGTTGGCGGTCAGTTCGGATTCGAGCGTTGCCGCCTGCTTGTCGAGCTTCGCGGCTTCCTCGCGCTTCGGATTCACGCCGAAGACCCAGAAGGCGATGGCGCCGACGACGATCAAGAGCATCGCCACGATCAAACTGTTGGTTGATTTGCCGTTGAGCTTCATCGTTAAGCCCTTATTCCGCTTCGCCTTCGGCGGCTTCGGCGGGTTCTTCGGTTGCGACCGCCGTCACTTCTCCACCCGAGCCGGTGACCGGGATCGGCGCGGCGTCGAACACCACCGCCATCTCGAACTGGGTGATGAACTTGCGGGTCCGGCAATCCTCGCCTTCGCCGCCGGAATCGCCGGAGTTGGTTCCAGCGCCTTCGTCCTCGCCGGGGAGTTCGGAAGATTTCATTCCCACCCGCGTCACCCCGTCGATGTCCTTGAGGACGGTGACGAACCCCGCCACCGCCTCTTGGCCGGTTGCGCAGCCCCTGATTTCCAGGGCCGGGCCGGGAGAGAGACTGCGCAGATCATTTGCGGCTCCTGATGCGCCTTCGACACTGACCCCCGCCGTCGCGGTGGCGGTGAGGTCGATCAGCCAGACGTCATGTGGGAGAACCAACGCCAGTTCGCGCATCACCCGCTCCCAGTCGAAGCGACTGTCGGCAAGACTGCTGACCGTCTGCACGCGCTGTTCGCTCAGCGTGCGGAACTGGGTATAGGAGGCGAGGCGTTTCGCCTTCCGCGCCGCAGCGGCGTTTTCGCGATGGAGCTCGACTACGTCGCCTTCGCGGGCGCTCACCTTGTTGCCGATCAGGACCAACGAAGTGACCCCGACGAGAACTGCGACGAACGCGCCCACCACGAGGTAGACCAGCGCGCCGGTGCGCAGCGACGCCTGTTCGCCACGGCGCTCGTCGGGAGGGATGAGGTTTACAGGACGCATCAGTGCTCCAGCGCCAGTCCGTAGGGAAGGGTGAGGCGGGCAGCCGAGAAGTCGTCCATGGCATGCAGAGCCGCGGGACGCACGATCTCGGTGGGGAGGCCGAGGTTCGCTTCCATCCGTCGCTCGAGCCCCGCGATCGCACTGCCGGGGCCACAGAGGACGATTCGCTCGACCGGGAGAGCGCCCTCCTGGGCCCCGTAGTAGTCAAGCGACAGGCGCAGCTCGTCCGCAAGCCCCGAGACCCCGGACTCGAGGGACCTGCGCACCCCGGCGAGGATCGTGGGGTCGCCTTCGAGCTCCTCGGGAGCGCGCTCGAGGCCGACATAGGTGAGCCACTGGAGCGAGTGCTCGGGAATCAACCCCAGCTCGACTCCCAGTTTGGCGACGATCGGCTCCAGGCCGACATGAGAGATTCGGGTGAAGAGGCAAGAGGTGCCGCGCGCCACGGCGAGATTGGTGACGTCGCCGAAGTTGCAGTACAGGACCGCGGGTCGAGGCGCCTCGCCGGGCTCAACCGCGGCTTGGTTCGTCTCGACAGCCAGCGCTCGGATCATCCCGAAGGCAGACAGGTCTATCCCGACCGGGTGCAGGCCGGCCTGCCTGATCGGCTCGATGAAGGAGGCGATCATCTCCTTGCGGGCGGCGACGACCATCACGTCGACCTGAGGGGCTCCGCCTTCCTCGGCCGGCACACCGCCGACCACCTGGTGCTCGAGGACGGCCTGCTCGAGTGGCATCGGGATCTGCTCCTGCGCCTGGAAGCGCACCGCTGCGTCGAGCTCCTTCGGATTCTCAACGGCGGGCAGGCGCACGGTCCTGACGATCACTCGCTGGTTGCCGACCCCGACGCGGACCCGCTTGGAGAGCTTGTGGTCGGCGAAGAGCGCTTTCAGCGATTCGGCGAGCGCGGCGGGTTCGACCACCTCACCCTCATGGAAGATCCCAGTCGGGAGGCCGGCTATCGCCGAGGCGGTGACCGAAGCGGTCCCGTTGACCGTGACTTCGGTCGCGGCGACGCTTCCGGCCTCGATGTCGAGGCCGACGGTGGAATCGGCTTTCTTCTTGTTGGGAAGTCTCAGCTGCATGGTCTTCTCGGGACGACTCTCACTTGATCGACAGAAAGTCCGTAAAACTTTCGTCCTGCAACTACAGATTTTTTGGAGATCTCTTCTAGGCGAAGGTGTCCAGGTAGAGGTCGATCAGCTCGCCGCCCGCCAACAGGCCGACGACGCCCCCCAAGGCGAGAAAAGGGCCGAACGGGATCCCGCGCTTGCGTGCTGCCGCGCCCTCGCGGGCGACGATCGCCAGGCCGACGACGGAGCCGGCCAGCAGAGCCACGAGCAGTGCCGGCGCCACGGCGCGGCCGAGGAACAGGCCCATCACCGCGGCCAGCTTGACGTCGCCCAGCCCCATCCCCTTCGGGTAGGCCATCGCCGCGGCGAAGAGCAAGCCTCCCGCACCGACCGCCGCGGAGAGGCGCTCCGGGAGGCTCGCGGGGTCCCCGATCGCGACAATCGCAAGCCCGATGGCGGAAGCGACGAGGAGGATCCGGTTGGGGATGATCTGCAGCTCGAGATCGGTGAGGGTGATCGCGACGAGCATGCTGACGAAGACCAGCCCGAGCGCGACCTCCCAAGCTTCGCCCCAGAGGACGAGCACCGTAATCACGTAGAGCGACGCAACCGCCACCTCCGTCAGCGGGTAGCGCGGCGAGATCGCCATGCCGCAGCAGCGCGCCCGGCCTCGCAGCGCCAGCCAGGAGAAGACCGGGACGTTGTCGTAGGCGGCGATTTGGGCGTCGCAACCGGGGCAGTGGGAGCGCCCCCCCACGACCGATTCGGCCTTGGGCACGCGGTGGGCGACGACCGTGAGGAAGCTGCCGATCAGGAGCCCACCGAAGAAGGCGAAGACGGCCACCAGCGCCATGGGCTAGCCACCCGGCACAGAAGCGGTGGTCTCGACCTCGAGCCGCGTCGGGTAATTCGGGTGGTCGTACATGATCGCGAGCGCGTCGCCCGTCGTGTTGGCGATGTCGACGCTGAGCGCGACACCGAGACGATGTCCTGGCTGGATCACGTAAGGGGAATCGGCAAGTTCCATCTGGCGGCGAATCTTGGTCCACATATTTCGCGGCCAGAAGCCGACCCCGTCCCCCGGTTCGTAGACCCAGTATGGAGTGCCGGTTTTGTCTTTGAGGAAGGCGTCGTTGGCGACCGGTTTTTCACCGCCCGTTTCCGAGCGGTCGAAGAGATAGATACAGAGCCGCCCGGTGTAGATCGCGTCATTCAGAGTGCGGGTATAGAACTCGAGGGTCACCGAGCCGTTCATTACGAACGCTTTGCTCATCGGATCGCTGACCCAGCGGTGAATCTGGCCCTCTGGGTTGGCCGTCCCGGTGGGGTTGTAATTGCACCCTTCACTGTCGTCGTGGCGGATCTGCAGGCCCTTGTCGGTGTCGGGATTCGGCTCCAGGTAGAGGTCGTCGGAGTAGTCGTAGAAAGACGGAACCAGGTCGTTTTCGGGATCCGGGTCCGGGGCGCCGGCGAGCAGCAGAGCGTCCGGGGCACCAAGGGTGTTTCCGGTTTTCAGCCCGCTCGCGCAGGTTCCGAGGGTGTTGTGGACCAGGTGGTCAGCGGTGATCGCCTGCCGCGTCGTGGTGCCGCCAGAGGAACATGGGGTGTCGCTGAGGTAGAACTGCTGCGCGGTCAGCCCTTCGGATTCTCCTTCTCCGGTTTCTTCTTCGCTTGGAGGCGGTTCGTTAAGGGCCTCGGGGTCGATCCGCTTGCCCTGGACTTCGACGTAGCCCCGCTCGCCTTCGCCGGCAAGGCCTTTCGGTTGCACGGCGACGACTACCTGCTTGTAGTCATGGGGGCCTTCGCACTGAGTGTCTGGGCAGCTCGGATCGTTGCGCCAGACGACATAGCGATAGATCGTTCCCCTGATCCCCCCGGAGGAGGGATTGCCGCTCGTGAATTCGGACTGCGGGCTGAAGCCGACTTCGCTCACGACCAGCGACTCGTATTCGCCGACCGGCGTCCGTTTCAGCGCGAAGTTGCCGGCCTGTATACGAGAGTCCGGATTGAGTTTGCTCGCGGCGGGGGGTGGGATGGTGTTGATCGCCAGTTCCTCGTAAGGGACGCCGCGAAGGCGCTCGAGCTCTTCCTGGGCAAGGTCGAGCGCCACCTGCGTCTGCCGTGCTCGTTGGGCGTTTTTGGTCGCCGAGGCGAGGAGCGCAAAGGTCGCCATCGCTGCCATCGCCATCACCAGAGCGGCGACGACGACCTCGATCAGCGTCATCCCCCGCTCGCCGCGACCGGACGTCGCCTCTCTACCCGTTGCCCGCATCATGCGCCGAAGGGGTCGGCGCCCCTGAGGGTCGCGCCGTCGGAGATCGTGAACTTGCCGCCGTCATCGGGGTCGGGAAAGCGCAAGGTCACGCCGACGAACGTCGCGCTTTCGACGTCGGGTGAGTAGCTGAAGACTTTTTCGCTGTCGATGCCGGTGAAGATCGGGGTCGGGGTCCCGTTGCCCACCGCAGTAGGCGTCGTCTCGCTGCGGGTGCACTGGGTGCTGCTGCAGCTATAGGTGACCTTGCATTCGATCGAGGAGCTGCTCGCCGGCAATGCGGCGCTGCTGCCACAGCTCGCATGCCGGACCTGAGCGGTGAAGACGAGGGTCGAGACCGTGGACCCTTCCTGCACGGCGACGCCGTTGCGGATCTCGCGCGTCATCCGCTCCAGCACCCAGCGTGCGGTCGAGGCGTCCTGCGCCCGGTCGCTGACTTTCGGCTGCGTGCGGACGGTGCTGATCAGCATCGAGCTGGTGGCGCCGAGCACGACTATCCCGACCATCGCCGCGACCAGCATCTCGACCAGGGTCAGCCCTGCCTCGCCGGCTCCGAGCCGGGCGCGAATCCGCCGGCTCACCCTGCCACCACCTTGAAGCTGCGGCTGGCCGCGCGCGCGTCCCAGGCGCCGACCGCGTTGACCCCTTTGACCCGGAACACGTGGCGGCCGAGCGAGAGCCGCTTCAACCTCAGCGGTGAGCTGCAGCCGGTCCAGCGGCCGCGGTCGACCCGGCAACGGAACTTCGTTCCCGGCTGCTCGGTCATATCGGCAAAGCGGAACACAGGACGCCGCTTCCGGGTCTTGGCGGCAGGGCCGTAGGTGATCTTCGTCAGCGGCGTTGCGTAGGAGATGCCGTCCTGGCCCTTCGATGGCTTCTTCGATCCATCCGTAGACCCGGTCGCGCCGCCGCTCGCGCCGTCAGCGTCCCCCGCCGGCGGCTCCGTCGAGGAGTCCTGCTGGGTGTAGCTGACCGGGTTCGAGCAGAGCGAGGTGAAGCCTTCGGATTCAGCCGTCGCCCAGAACGTCTTCGTCGTTCCTTTCGCGACAGCGACCGGCAGCCCGGTCGCTTCCAGGTCTTCGACCGTCCCGGCGGCAACCGTTTCACCCGAGCAGTTGGAGGTCGGGTAGATCTTGATCAGGGAGCCGCTCTCCGCCGTCCCCTGGACCATCGGTTCGGTCGAGACGCCGGGGGAGCCGGGCGAGGTCCCGGTCAGGACCGGTGGGGCGGGACCGAGATCGAGGGTCGAGGAGTTGCCGGTCGAGACGAGCCTCGTCACCTCGGCTTCAGCCTCCACGTCATAGGCCCGCTCGTAGATGTCGGCTTCGGAGTCAACGTCCTCGGCGACCAGCCGCTCCTCGGTCTGGAAGACCGCGTGGAGCCCGTCGGCGGAGGTTTCGACGAGGATCGCGTCGCAGGAGGCGGTCGGACAGAGTCCAGGCGGAGGGGTCCATAGCTTCGTTTCTTCCCCACTGAGGTCGCGGGAGTAGATGTCGTCGTCATCATCGAAATCGGAGGCGTGGAGCGCTTCGTCGGTGGTGAAAAAGACGCGCTCGCCATCGGCGGAGACGCGGTTGAAGCGGGCCGGTGAGGTGCCGTTGCCTCCGATCGACCCCCGCGAGGCGAGCTGTGGCGGGCCGCCGGTGACTGCCTGCTCGTAGATGTCGGCGACGCCATCCAGATCTTCGCCGGCCAGCTGCTCGATGGTCGAGAAGACGATCGCGGCACCGTCGGGGGTGGCGGCGCCAAAGTTTGAGCCACAACAGGTGCCAGAGGTGAGCAGCTGCGGCGCCCCTCCTTCCCATAGGTAGACGTCGGTGGCTTCGTTTTCGTCGGGCCCGACCAGGGACTCGGCCGTGGTGAAGAACACGCGTTCACCGTCAATCGAGGTATCGCCGAAGCTAGCCGGTTTACCTTCCGTCCCGGCGGTGACGAGCGTGGTCGACCCTTCGTGCCGCATGTAGATGTCGTTGGCGCCGTCAACCTCGCCGGAAACGAGGCCTTCGCTGGTCGCGAGGAAGACGCGGCTGCCGTCGGCGGAGCTGCCGGCGAAGATCGCCGCCGAGCCGTTGTTACCGCACGGAGCGCAGGCCGGGTCGCCGACGGAGACAAGGGTCGTCGGTCCGTTCGGGAGGTTGCGCGCGTAGATGTCGATCGCGGTGTCGTCGTCGGCATCGGCCAACTGCTCCGCGGTGGCAAAGAAGGCACGGCCGCCGTTGGTCGCAACGCCCCTGAGGGTCGCGTTGAGGTCGCCGTTCCCGCAACCGGGCAGACAGGTGGTCTCTCCCGCCGAGACGAGCGTCGTGGTCGAGGTCGAAAGATCGCGCTCGTAGACGTCGACCGCTTCGTCCTGGTCGGCAAGGGGGTCGAGGGGCTCGATGGTGACGATGAGGACCTGGGTTCCGTCGCCGCTCGCTCCCGCGAAGCCGACGTCGAAGTTGCCGTTGCCGCAGAGCGGCAGGCAGGCCGTGGCGCCGCTGGAGACGAGTTTGGTAGTGCCGCCGATTTCGCGGACGTAGACATCGGAGCGGCGGTCCTGGTCGGCCGTGACGAGGGGCTCGTCGGTCGAGAAGAAGACCCGTTTGCCGTCGACGCTCGCGCGCTCGAAGACGGCCGGGTAGAAGTCGTTGCCACCGGTGGGCCCGACCGAGACCTCGCGGGTCACGTAGGCCCCTTCATCGCCGACCGTTTCGTCGAAGGAGCGGACGAAGACGTCCCGTTTGCTGTCGGTGTCGCCCGGCACCAGCTGCACTTCGGACTCGAAGAAGAGATAGGCCCCGTCGGCCGAGGCCCCCTTGAAGGTAGGCGGCGCTGCGGTGGCGGTCGCGCTCGCCCCGAAGGCAAGGCAGACGCCCAGCATCAGAAATCCGCGCAGAATTCGCATCAATCTCTTATCGGTCGTCCAGCTCAATGCTTTTAGGCCCTGGCCGAATCGCTGTAAAGCACGAAGGGCGGGCAAAGATGCCCGCCCTTCGTGTGACCGGATTCAGCTCAGGGAGCTGAGGTCGTTAGTCCGCCCAGGTGCCGTCGGCGGGGCAGCCGCCGGTTTTGACGGGAGCGCATTCGAATTTGGTCACAGCGGCATCTCGTTCGATCGAGAATTTGGTGCCGGTGTCCGATTCAACGGTGACTTTGAACTGGTCATCCGCGGTGCTCGCGACTTCGACTTTTTCCGCGTCGGCGAGCGTCGGCTCGATCCGGAGGAGTTCGCCTTCGTTGACGCCGGTGTAGTTGCCGCTGTTCTCGGTCGCGTAGGTCTCGGCGGCGACCTGGGCAGCGTGTGCGGCCTCCTTGGCCTGTGCGTCCGTTCCCTTTTCCTTCTGGTTGAAGAAGGCGGGGATGGCGATCGCGGCGAGGATGCCGAGGATCAGCATGACGACCAGGAGCTCGATCAGCGTGAAGCCGCTCTCGCCCTCGCCGTTCAGCCGGGCACCAATTTTGGCCCGGAGATTCTGGAGAAACATTAGTGACCTCCTATGGTCCTAATCGTTTGCGCCAGAGCCCCGTCGCGTGAAGCCACGTGGTGTCTGTCGACCCCGGTGGTAGCCCGGCTGACTCGGAAAGAGTCCCGACGGCTTTGCGCCCCCGCCTCACGACGAGTTTGCCTTTTGCACCGAGGCACTGGCAGATTCATCACCTGCCCTTCATCGACCGCCTAGGGAGTTACTTGATCCCTGAAATTGGGGCTGCTTAGAGCGAAAAGTTAGACCGCTTGTACACCCGTCCACCGAATCGCTCGAAAAGCGATGAACGGGGTGTGCTCAGCGAATCTTGTCGTAGAGGCTGAACATCGGCATGTACATCGCGATCACGATGAAGCCGACGATGCCGCCGACGAAGACGATCATCAAAGGCTCGATCAACGAGGTGAGCGCTTTCACCTTGGCGTCCACCTCGGCCTCGTAGAAGTCGGCGATTTTCGCGAGCAGGTTTTCCAGCTGCCCCGTTTCCTCGCCAACGGCGACCATGTGCCCGACCATCGGCGGGAAGATCGGGTTCGCCTGGATCGGTCGGGCCAGGGAGCCGCCCCGCTTGACCGAGTCGTAGACGTCTTCCATCGCCTTCTCGAGGACTATGTTTCCCGACGATTCGCCGGTCAGTTTGATCGCCTGCAACATCGGCACGCCGGCGGAGACCGAGCCCGCAAAAGTTCGTGACCACCGGGCCAAGGCGACTTTCTGGATCACGTCTCCGATCTGCGCCGGCAGTCGCAGAATAAGGCGGTCCCAGGCTTCTTTGCCCGTCTTCGAGCGCTTCCAGCGAAAGAAGCCGACGAAGAGCGCGATCGATGCCGGCAGCAGGATGAACCAGTAGCCCGTGATCGCTTCGGAGGCCGAGACGCAGACCTGAGTCGGAAGCGGCAGGCCGCTGGCTTCTTCGGGGTTTTCTTCGGCAAGTTCTTCGAAGATGCCGGCGAAGACCGGGATCACGAAGGCCACGACTGCGACTAGGACGACTACCGCGAAACCGAGGACCAGCGACGGGTACATCAGGGCGGATTTCACCTGTCGCCGTAGGGCATCGGATTTCTCCACCTGGTAGGCGATGCGGTCGAGGCTGTCCTCGAGACGGCCGGACTGCTCCCCCGATCGCACCATCGCCCGGTAGAGGCGGTCGAACACTTCCGGCTGGCGCTCCATCGCCTGCTCCAGCGTGCTGCCGGCCTCGACATCGGCACGGACGCCGGCGATCGCCTCCTTGATCCGTTCGTCCTGGGTCTGCTCCTCGAGCGTGGTGAGACTTCGCAGCATCGGCATGCCGGAGGCGACGAGGGTCGCGAACTGGCGGGAGAAGACCGCGAGCTCGCGGGTGTCCACCTTCTTCCAAGTCCGCCAGAGGTTCTCGATTTTGAACGGTTCACTCTTTTCCGTGACGTCGAGGACGATCAGGCCACGCTGGCGCAGTTGCTCGGAGACCTGCGCCTTGGACTCAGCCTCGAGCTCGCCGGCGGTCGAGGTCCCGGCAACATCCATCGCCCGGAAGGCAAAGGTGGTTCCGCCGGCCATCGCTCAAGCCCCCTGGTTGTAGGCGGGCGGGGTTTGACCGGGCTGGTAGCCGGCGGCGCCCTGGCCGTTGCCGCCGTACGCCGGTGCGGCGGGCTGCGCTTGTGCGGGCTCGGCCCCGAGCAGCCGTTTCAGCTCCTCCGGCACCGAGGCCCGCTGCTCTGCCAGCTGGCGGGTGATCTTCCCGGTCCGCACGAGGCGGACGAGGTCGGCATCCATCGTCTGCATCCCCACCGCGCCGGAAGTCTGGACGGCGGCGTAGATCTGGTGGGTCTTACCCTCGCGGATCAGGTTGCGGATCGCCGGAGTCGGCACCAGCACCTCGGTGGCGACCGTGCGGCCCCTGCCGTCGGCGGTCGGCAGCAGTTGCTGGGTGATGATCCCCTGCAGCGCGATCGAAAGCTGGGTCCGCACCTGTCCCTGCTGCTCGGGCGGGAAGACGTCGATGATCCGGTCGACGGTCTGCGCGGTCGATTGGGTGTGAAGGGTGGCGAAGACGAGGTGCCCGGTCTCGGCCGCGGTGAGGGCGGTGGAGATCGTCTCCAGGTCCCTCATCTCGCCGACCAGGATCACGTCAGGGTCCTCTCGCAGCGCGGCCTTCAACCCGAGGGCGAAATCCTCGGCGTCGGAGCCGATCTCACGCTGGTTGACGATCGACTGTTTGTGCTGGTGCAGGAACTCGATCGGGTCCTCGATCGTGAGGATGTGGTCCTGCCGCTCGCGGTTGATCACGTCGAGCATCGCCGCCAGCGTCGTGCTCTTGCCCGAGCCGGTCGGGCCGGTGACGAGGACGAAGCCGCGGGGTTTCGCGACCAGCTCGCGCAGCACCTGCGGAACCCCGAGCGAGTCGAGCGTGGGGATCTCCTGGGGCACGAGCCGGAAGGCAGCGCTGACGGCGCCCCGCTGCATGAAGCAGTTGACGCGGAAGCGGGCGACGTTCGGGATCGCGTAGGCGAAGTCGAGCTGTTTGTTGTTCTCGAACCGTTTCCGCTGGTCGTCGTTGAGGATGCTGAAAACGATCTCCCGGGTCTCCTGCGTGCTCAGCACGGGGAACCCCTCCATCGGGCAGATCTTGCCCTTGTCGCGCATCGCCGGGGGGAAGCCGGCGGTCAGGTGCACGTCCGAGGCGCGGACCTCGACCATGCGTCGCAGCACCTCTGAGAAGTCGACGGACATCAGGGCTTACATCGGCACCCGGCGACTCTTCCTCAAGCCCTGAATGCCTTCAGGCAGTGACGCGCAGAACCTCCTCGAGGCTGGTCGAGCCCGCCCGCACCTTGCCGAGACCATCCTCGCGCAGGGTCAGCATTCCTTCCTCCCGCGCCACCACGCCGATGTCCGCCTCGGAAGCGTGGTCCACGGTCATCTCTTTGATCCGCTCGCTCATCTTCATCACCGAGTACAGACCCACCCGGCCGCGGTAGCCGCTCTGGTTGCAGCGGGCGCAGCCGATCGGCTCGTAGGCCTCGATCTCCGCGGCGACGCGAAAGCCCGCGTCGGTCAGAGCCTGCTGCGGGATAACCATGCGGCGCTTGCAGTGACCGCAGAGCTTGCGCGCCAGGCGCTGGGCTACCACGCAGTCGAGCGAGGAAGCGGTGAGGAAGGGCTCGATCCCCATCTTGCTGAGGCGGGTGATCGCGCCGGGGGCATCGTTGGTGTGGAGGGTGGACATCATCATGTGGCCGGTCAGCGCTGCCTCGATCGCGATCCGCGCCGTCTCGCCGTCGCGGATCTCGCCCACCATCACGATGTCGGGGTCGGCGCGGAGGATCGAGCGCAAGCCGGTGGCGAAGTCGAGGCCCGCCTTGCGATTGACGTTGATCTGGTTGATGCCGTCGAGCCGGTACTCGACCGGGTCCTCGATCGTGATGATCTTCTTCTCGACGCTGTTCAGCTCCTGCAGCGACGCATAGAGCGTCGTCGACTTTCCCGACCCGGTCGGGCCGGTAACGAGGACGGCGCCATAGGCCTGGTGGAAGGCGTGTTCGAAGCGCCCGCGGGCGTCCCCGTCCATGCCGAGGTCATCCAGGGTCCTCTGAGCGTTCTCTTTGTCGAGGACGCGGATCGTCGCCCCCTCGCCCCGCTGCGTGGGCAGAGTGGTGATGCGGAGGTCGATGCGCCGGTCTTCAACGGTGACGCTGACTCGCCCGTCCTGGGGGATGCGCTTCTCGGCAATGTTGAGGTCGCTCATGATCTTCACCCGCGAGATCACGGCGCCGACCATGCGGCTAGGGACGTGGGCCGCCTCGCGGAGGACGCCGTCGATCCGGAAGCGGACACGCATCTCGTTCTCGGCCGGCTCGAAGTGGATGTCGGAGGCGCCCTCGCCCACCGCCTGGCCGAGGATGCTGTAGACGAGCTTGATGACCGGCGCGTCCTCGGCGCTGACTTCGATGTCCGCGACCTCAGCGAGGTCGGATTCCGCCTCGTCGTCCTCGATCGCCTCGGTGACCGCGCTCTGCAGCGTGTTGAGGCGCCCGATCAGCGCTTCGATGTCTTCCTCGGCGGCGACGGCCACCCGGCAGTCGAGGGCGGTGGCGATCTGGATGTCGTCGACCGCGAGGACGTTGGTCGGGTCCGCCATCGCCACCAGCAGGGTCTGGTTGTCGACGAAGCCCACCGGCAGGGCCCGATAGCGGCGAGCGGTGTTGACCGGGATCAGGTTGGCCGCCGCCATGTCCACCTGGTAGGTGGAGAGATCGATGTGGTCGAGGCCGTAGCGTTCTGCAATCGCCCGCGACAGCTGGTCGCCGGTGATCACACCTTGGGTTAGGAGCAGTGCCTCCGGCGGCGCGCCGGCATTGCGCGCTTCGTCGATCGCCTGCCTTACCCGGTCCTCCGCCACAAAGCCAAGCTCGACCAGGACGTCGGTGATGAAGCCCTGGGAGCGACCGCGTGCGCGGGGGGGAGTGAGGCCGGGGGTCCCGCTCGCCTCAGACTCGAGTTGGGGCGCGGCCGAGCCCGCGGAGTCGGGCACCGGCCGCAGATGGCCCGGAAAGTCCCTTCCCTCCATGGTCAGGGGTGGTAGTCCAGAGTTGGGCCCTTGTAGCGGGCATCGACGATCGCCTGGGCCACCGCCTGCTGGCTTTGGAAGCCGTAACGGACCGAGGCCGTCGGCGTGCCCTTCGCCACGTCCTTCGGGGTGAGAACGAGGAGGGCGGGTACACGTTCGACGCCGACGCCACCGGTGATCGCGCTGTATCGGGCGAGATCGTCAGCCGGGACGACGAAGCTGACGACGCCGGCGAAGCGGCTGAGGCTTTCCGTCGTCTCCCGCACCAACCGATCGTCGACGCCGCCGTTGCGCACGAAGAGCAAGGCGACGGTCGCGCCGGACTTCCAGGAGTCGATCACCTCCTCGGGGGGCTGAACGGTCGGCGGCGGCACCGCTTCCAGCGCCGAGGCGCTGACTTCGGCCCCTTCCGCAGGGGCGCCCAAGGTAGCTTCGGCTCCGGGAGCGGTGACTTCCGCTTCGCCGGCCGATTCGCTTTCGCCACCTCCCATCATCGTGATGAAGAGGATGGCTCCGGCGACCAGCAGGACAGCGACGACCCCGAGTTGGGCCATGGGATTGTTGTTCAGCTGCTCCCTCATACGTTCGCTTACTAGCTCGACAGATCAGCCGCCGAGCTTGAGCGCCGGCCCGTTTCTGCCGCGAGGGGCTCAGCAGTTGGCGTTCGGCGCCTGCCCGGCCGCAGGGACGCCGTTGCACTCGACGTAGGTCTGCGGGGTGAAGAGGCGGGAGGTGACGACTTTTTCGCCGTCTTCTTCTTCGCCGGTTTTGGGCGGCGGGCGAAGTTCGGGCGGCAGTTCGTAGCCGGCGTCGGATTTGACCGTCGAGCTGCCCGTGACCAGCAGCGTTTTGCCGGCGATCAAGCCCTTGTAGGTGGCGTTTCCTTTAAGTTCGATTTCGGATTCGGGGCCGTAGATGATCAGCTCGTTGGTGCCGTTGTTTCCTCCGAGGTAGACCCTTCCCGGCCCGAGGAGGAAGAAGCCGGGCATGTCGAAGTTGCCGGGCGTGGACTGGTAGGCGGTCGAGGTAATGCGCGAGCTGCCGTTCATCTCGATCTGGTTCGTGCCCGCCGAAAGGCCGCAGTTTTTCGGGGTGTCGAAGAAGAAGCGGACTTTCGACCCCGCCCTCATGATCAATTCCGAGCCGGCGCCGAGGTCCAACCTGCAGAGCCAGTAGTCGGGGCCGCCAACCGTCAGCGCCTCCTGCCCGCCCAGGGAAAGGGTCCTGGTCACCGGGTTGAACGGTTCCTTGCTCCATTTGCCGGTGAACCCGTCGGTCTGGCAACCGGTCGGAAGGCCTTTGCTACTGCAGGTCGTGAACCTGTAATTGGCGTTGGCGACGGCGATGTTGGCCGGCATGAAGCTCGTCACCGGCGGCAGGTTGACGTTGCCGTTGGTCACCCCGTAGCCGCTGCACTGCTTGACGCTCGGTTTGGGTTTGCCGATGCCGACCCGGATGTCGCCGCAGACGTTGGCGGAGTTGTTGTGGCCGAGGACTTCGCCGTTGGTGCCGACGCCGACGCGGATGTCGGCGCTGCCGGTGATGTCAATTTTGTCCTGCCCGATCAGCCCTTCGAAGCTGCCGCCGCTGGTGTCGCCTTCTTCTTCTCCTTCGGTGGTGGTGCCGCCACCGTTTTCCAGACTCGATTCGTTGAAGGTCGTCTCGATGCGGCGGCTGACCCCGTCGACTTTCCCGACCGAGACGACGCAGAGGGCGAAGTCACCACAGGCCGCCCCCGCCGGGCTGACCCAGTAGGTGTAGGTGCCACGGCCGACCGTCCCCGAGACCGACGGGCACCACAGCTGGCCTCCGGTGGTGACTGCTTTCATCGCCACCAGGGTGCCCCCGGATTCGCCCACGCATTGGTTCGTCGCCAGCGATTTCGAGTATCGGGCGAGCCGCATCGTCGCGATGTTCGCCCCTGCGTCAGCAGCGGCGATCGCGCTCTTGGAGTCGCCATCTCGTTTCGACCCCTGCTGGACGTCGACCGAGGCGACCACCGCCGCCCCCGCCAGGCCCATGCTGGCGACCATCGCGAAGAGGACCGTCGGCAGCGCCATCCCGCGCTCGGCTCTGCGCAGCGATCGGACAAGCAGGATGAAGCGGTCGACGGCGGCCATTCGCGTCATCTGATCGTCAGATCACGCAAGGACCTTGAGGTCTGATGGCAGCCCTGGTCGCCCATCTGGACGCGCGTCCTAATCGGTAGCGGGGGCAAGCTGCTCGATTCCGCTCGCGCGTTGGCCACCCGCCGCCAGCATCAGTTTGAAGTCGTGGGGGTTGGAGGCGAACTCGAGGGCGACCGACTCGGCGACCTTGCCCTCCATCACGTAATGCATCAGGGACTGGTCGAAGGTGCGCATCCCGTAGTACTCGCCCTCGGCGATGACTTCGGTGATCTTGCCGGTCTCTTCCGGGTTCATGATCAGGTCCTGGACCCGGCCGGTGACGACGAGGATCTCCGAGGCGGGGACGCGGCCGTCGCCGGTGACGTCGGGGACGAGGCGCTGGGCGATCGCCCCCCTCAGGGTCGCCGCCAGCATCACCCGGGCCTGGTGCTGCTGGTGGGGCTCGAAGAAGTCGACGATGCGGTTGATCGTCTCGGTCGCGTCCAGGGTGTGGACGGTGGAGAGCACGAGGTGGCCGGTCTCGGCCGCCGAGAGGGCGGTGCGGACCGTCTCCTCGTCGCGCATCTCGCCGATCAGGATCACGTCGGGGTCCTGACGCAGGACGCGGCGCATCGCCCGAGCGAAGCTTTCGGTGTCGGAACCGACTTCGCGCTGGTTGATGATCGAGTTTTTGTCCGGGTGCAGGTACTCGATCGGGTCCTCGAGGGTGACGATGTGGTCGGTCCGGTTGCGGTTGATGTGGTCGATCATCGCCGCCAGCGTCGTGCTCTTGCCCGACCCGGTGGTACCGGTGACGAGGATGATCCCGCGCTGCTCTTCGGCCAGCTTCGTCACCACCGGCGGCAGGCCGAGGTCGTCGACGGAGCGGATGTCGAAGGGGATCGCGCGGCAGACGATCGAGATCGAGCCGCGCTGCTTGAAGGCGTTGACGCGGAACCGCGAGAGGCCCTTGATCGAGTAGGAGAAGTCGGCCTCGCCGCATTCCTCGAACTCGGTCAGCGAGCGGACCTCAGCCATGTCCTGGAAGGCCTTTTCGGTGTCCGCCGGTTTCAGCGGTTGATAGCCCTCGAGCGGAGCCAGCTCGCCGTGCAGGCGCGCGGTCGGCGGCACCCCGACCTTGATGTGCAGGTCGGAGCCGTCCCGCTCGATGAGCGTCCGCAGCGCTGAATCAATCTCGAACATCCCGGCCTGTATCGGCGGGGATGGCCGACTGCTTGAAGGGTGGATGGGTACGAGGGGACGGCTGCCCTCTGACAGAGCCCGTCGCGCAGCTGATCGAGCTGCGAGGGCGCCACCGGAATTCTTGAGCCTCTGTCAGAGGGCAGCCGTTCCTTCCCACCACACGCAATATCGGGACGATCAGAGTCCGACAGCTACGAGATCTAGCGGCTGTCGAAGAGGGGTGAGATGCCCCTCTCACGAAGGCTCAAGAAGTCACGAATGCAGCCTTAAATACGACCAGCTGCGCGACGGGCTTCGGGAGAGGGGCATCTCACCCCTCCCCCACCAAACGCGTTAAGCGACCTCGCGGAGCTTCTGCGCCTCGCCGAGAGATTGCAGCTTTTTCAGGCTCTGGTTCTCGATCTGGCGGATCCGCTCGCGGGTGACGTTGAAGGTGCGGCCGACCTCGTCCAGGGTCCGCGGGTGCTCGCCGCCGAGCCCGTAACGGAGCTCGAGCACGCGGCGCTCGCGGTAGGAGAGGTTCTCGAGGGCCTCTTTCAGCGCCTCTTTGGTCAGCAGGTCCGCCGCCCGGTCGAACGGGGACTCGGCCTTCTCGTCGGCGATGAACTGGCCGAACTCGGACTCCTCCTCGTCGCCGACCGGCTTCTCCAGCGAGACCGGGGCCTGGGCGGAGCGCTTGATCGAGTCGACCTCCTCGGGATCGATCCCCGTTACCTCGGCGATCTCCTCCGGGGTGGGCTCACGGCCCAGCTCGGTGACCAGCTTGCGCTCGGCGCGGCCGATCTTGTTCAGCTTCTCGACGACGTGGACCGGGATCCGGATCGTCCGCGCCTTGTCGGCGAGCGCACGGGCGATCGCCTGGCGGATCCACCAGGTCGCGTAGGTGGAGAACTTGAACCCCTTGCGGTAGTCGAACTTCTCCGCCGCACGCACCAGGCCCAGCGTCCCCTCCTGGATCAGGTCGAGGAAGGGAAGTCCCTGGTTCCGGTAATTTTTCGCGATCGAGACGACCAGGCGCAGGTTCGACTCGACCATTTTCTGCTTCGCGTCGAGGTCGCCGCGCTCGATCCGTTTCGCGAGTTCGACCTCCTCCTGGGCGGTCAGGAGGCGGACTTTGCCGATGTCCTTGAGGAACAACTGCAGGGAGTCCGTGGTCATGTCCGGTTTCAGGTCGAGCGCCTGTTTCTGGCGCCGGCGGCCTTTTTTGCCGGTGTCGGCGGGAAGCGCTTCGGCGGCGGCTTTCTGCGCCGGGTCCATGTCCTCGACGAGCTCGATCCCCGACTTCTCGAGGTGGCCGTAGAGATCCTCGACGTCAGACTCGTCCAGATCGACCTCGGAGACCGCCGAGGCGATGTCGCCGAAGGTGAGTACGCCGAGCTGCTGCCCGCGATTGATGAGGTTTTTGACCTCGTCCAGTTCCTGAAGCTCTGCTACCAGCATCCGTTCTTACTCGTTCCCTTGCGCTCGATGTTTAGTCCTGGCGATGAAATACCGTCGCAACCCGAAAGTCGCGCCGGACCGACAAAAAGCGGACCCGACAGGTGGTCCGCGAAGTAGCGTCTACATCGTCATTGTGCCCTGATGGGCGGCGTCTGAATCTCATCAAACGCCTGTTCGCATGGTACCCGCTTCAGTTTGTGAAGTCAATGCCCAGCCCTCACCGCCATCCGACCCCCTGGCTCCGCGCCTTTTGGCACCGCGCCTACACCGAGAACGTCACCGGCCTCTCGGGGATGGTGGCCTACAACCTGATGCTGGCGGTCTTCCCCTTCGCCCTCCTGGTGCTCTTCGTCTTCGGCCAGGTGCTGAAGATCGAGGGGGTCGAGAGCAGCGTCCTCGCCGACCTCCAGCGCCTTTTCCCGGACACCGAGCAGCAGACGCTCACCGACGCCCTCACCCGGATCGAGAACAACTCGACGACGATCGGGATCGCCGCCTTCGCCGGCTCGCTCTGGATCGGCGCCTCCTTCTGGGGGGCGATGGACACCGCCTTCTGCCGCATCTACCACGTCGAGTGCCGTGGCTGGGTCGAGCAGAAGCGCTTCTCCTTCGCGATGCTGGTCGTCGTCCTCCTCTTCATCGCCGCCAGCATCTTCGTGCCGACGCTCGAGAGCACGGTCCTCTCCAGCACCGACCGCCTCCCCCTCGGCCTCTCCGACATCAAGGCGATCGACACGGTCCTGCTGCTGAGCGCGGCGCTCCTCGTCACCTTCGTCATCTGCTGCGTGATCTTCTGGGCGGTCCCCAAAGGGCACATGCCCTGGCGGGCGGTCTGGCCCGGTGCGCTTTTCGTCACCGTCGGCGCCGGCCTCGCCAACTGGCTCTTCCCGATCTATCTCTCCAACGTGTCCAGCCTCTCGCGCTTCGGCTCGACCCTCGGCTTCATCCTCATCGCCCTGCTCTGGTTCTACGTGCTCAGCCTGGCCCTGATGGTGGGCGCGGTGATCAACTCGCTCCGCTTCGAGTATCACGACACCGGCGAACTCCCCTACGAAACCGGGCCGCGACGCCCCTGCGAAGGCTGCGACGAGGACCCGGCGCCCTCGGCTCCTCGGGCATCTTCGACTAGTTAATAAAAACTGTCGTATCCTTTCGGCGTTAGGCGCCAACCAGTTTTGGACCCTGAGTCCAACCAGCGAGCTAGGCTGGAACAATCCGCATTGATGCAAAAACGTCGGAGTTCTGAAAACGGGAGCAGTGTGCTGCGGCCGACGACGCCTCCCGACATCAACGGCCTTACACAGCGCCGGCGGATCATCGACGCGATCGTCGAGAGCTGCGCCGAGAAGACCTACGCGGGGACGACCATCAGCGACATCGTCGCCGGCGCGCGGATTTCCCGCACCACCTTCTACAAGCACTTCCCCGACAAGCGCGCCTGCTTCGACGCGGCGATCGACCACTGCGTCACCGAGCTCCAGGAAGCGGCAGGTGCCGCCCACTCGCCAGGCGATCGACCCGCCGCCGCCACCCGCAAGGCCGCGACCGCCGTCCTCGAGGCCCTGGCCGAGCGGCCCGGCCTCGCCCAGCTCCTCAGCGGCGACGCGATCGCCGTCGACCCGGCCGCCGTCGAGCGCTATCGCCGCGCCACCATCCCCGCGCTCGAAGCACTTTGGAGCGGAGAGGAAAACGGCTCGGCACCGCACCTCGACCCCCGCCTGGCGTTCGGCCAGGCCCAGGTCCTCCTCCTCAACCAGATCGCGACCGGAAAGTCGGACCGTCTTCCCGAGCTGCTCCCGGAGCTCGTCTACCTCGCGGTCAGCCCCTTCGGTGGGCACGAGGAGGCGCTCGCCCAGTCGCGGCTGGCAGTTGCCGACGAGACCAGCGGCGCCGCGAAGCGGTGAACGACGAGCCTGAGGACCTGCGTCGCTGGCGGCTACCGCGCGGCCGCCACGGACTGCCACGGGAGCTCGTCGAGCGCTCGCAGCGGGAACGCCTGCTGGCCGCCGTCGTCCGCGTCACCGTCAGCAAGGGATACGACGCGACCACGGTCGCCGACATCCTCGGGGAGGCCGGCGTCGGCCGCGAGAGTTTCTACGAACTCTTCGACGGCAAACTCGCCTGCGCCCTTGCCGCCCACGAGGTTCTCATCGACGACCTCGAGGGCCGCGTCCGAACCGCGTACACGGCGACCGGGCCGTGGCCGGCGCGGATGCGGGAGGCGCTGGCGGTGACGCTGCGGTGGTTCGCCGCCGATCCGGAGGCCGCTCGCTTCACGTTCGTCGAGCTGAGCACGGTCGGGCCCGCCTTCCGCTCGCTCTTCCAGGCCGACTACGCCCGCTTCACCAAGCTCCTCGACGAGGGCCTCTCCGAAGAAGGGCCCTCCCCGGCGCTGACGCAGGCGACCCAGCTCGCGGTCAGCGCGATCCTGGCGCGGATCTACGAGGAGGTCGTCCTCGAACGGGCGGACGAGCTACCCCGCCTGCTTCCCGACCTCACCTACAACCTTCTGATCCCCTTCGTCGGCGAAGAGGTGGCGCGGGTCGAGCGGGAAGCCGCGCTCGGGTCCGGCTCAGAGTGAGTCCACGGCCGACCGCAGGGACCGGCTCAAGGGCGTCCGCCTGATCGCGGGGAACAGCTCCATCCCGCTGGGATCGTCGACGACGGTCTCGGTCGCGAGCCCCTCGATCAACGGCTTCGCCACTCCCGCGTCGACGGGGGTGACCAGTCCTATCCAGAGCGAGGAGAGCGACGGCGTCAGCAGCGGCACGGTGATCCGCAACGGCGGCCGCCGCCCCTGCACTTCGGCCAGCTCGTCGATCATGCCGCCGTAGGTGGTGATGTCGGGGCCGCCGATTTCGACCTCGCGGTCGACGGGCAGGCTCAGGTCGGCAGCCGCGGCGAGGTAGGCGACGGCGTCGTCGACCGCGATCGGCTGCGTGCGCGTGACGACCCAGCGGGGGGTGACCATCACCGGCAGCCGGCGCACCAGGTAGAAGGCGGTGCGGAAGGACTCGCTGCCGGCGCCGATCACCGCGGCGGCCCGGAAGTAGCTGACCGGCACCTCCCCGGCCTGCAGCGTCCGCGCCGTCTCGTGCCGGCTGTCGAGATGCTTCGAGCCCTCGCCGAGGCCGCCGAGGTAGACGATCCGCCTCACCCCGGCCGCCGCCGCGGCGGCGGCGAAGTTCTTCGCGCCCTTGTGATCGCGCTCGACGAAGTCCCCGTCCGACCCCCGCCCCATCGAGTGGACGAGGTAATAGGCGACCTCCACCCCGCCCAGGGCGGCGTTCAGCGTCTCCGGCTCGAGCACGTCGGCGCGGACGACCTCGCAACCGGCCTCCTTCAGGTCCTCGGCCCGCTCCGGGTGCCGGGCCAGCGCCCGCACCTCGTGTCCTTCCTCGCACAGTCGCCTGCAGAGGAGACCACCGATGTAGCCGGTGGAGCCGGCGACCGCGATCACGGGGTTCCTCTACCCCGGAAGCGGAAAATCAGCCGTAACGCTCGCCGGTGATCTCGCGCAGCTTGCTGCGGTCGTGGCGCGCGTGGACTCGGCGCACCGTGCCGGAGCGCGAGCGCATCACCAGCGACTCGGTGGTGGCGCCGGGACCGCGGTAGCGGACGCCCTGGAGGACGTCGCCGTCGGTGACGCCGGTGGCGGAGAAGAAGACGTCGTCGCCGGAGCAGAGGTCGTCGGCGGTGAGGACGCGGTCGAGGTCGTAGCCGGCGTCGACCGCGGCCGAGCGCTCCTCCTCGTTGCGCGGCCAGAGGCGGCCGATCAGCTGGCCGCCCATCGACTTCAGCGCCGCCGCCGAGATCACGCCCTCCGGCGTTCCTCCGATCCCCCAGAGGAGGTCGACGGGCGAGCGTTCGCTGACCGCCAGCAGGGCGGCGGAGACGTCGCCGTCGGTGATCAGGCGGATGCGGGCGCCGGCCTCGCGGACTTCCTTCATCGCCTCCTCGTGGCGCGGGCGGTCGAGCATGACGACGATCACGTCGCCGACCGACTCGCCCTTGCGGTCGGCGATCAGCTTCAAGGTCTCCGGCAGCGGCCGGTCGAGATCGAGCAGGTCGGCGATCTCCTCGCCGCCCGCCATCTTTTCCATGTAGACGCAGGGGCCGGGGTCGAACATCGAGCCGCGCTCGGCGAGGGCGATGACGGCGATCGCGCTCGGCATCCCCAGGGCGCAGAGGCGGGTCCCCTCCAGCGGGTCGACGGCGATGTCGACGACCGGCGGCGTGCCGTCGCCGATCTGCTCGCCGTTGTAGAGCATCGGCGCCTCGTCCTTCTCGCCCTCGCCGATGACGACGGTGCCGTCCATCGCGACCGAGTCGAGGACGTGGCGCATCGCGTCGACGGCCGCCTGGTCGGCGGCGATCTTGTCGCCTCGCCCGACCCAGCGGGCGGAGGCGAGGGCGGCGGCCTCGGTGACGCGGACCAGCTCCAGGGCGAGGTTGCGGTCGGGCTTGGTGGCTGGGGTGGCCTCCATCTCCCCCGCACCCTATTGAAACGATTAGGGTCAGCGCATGGACCGCTGGGGCCTGACGCTGCCGCTGCCGGGAACGGCGCTCGCCGACCACGAGAGCCTGGTCAAGCGCGCCGAGGCGGCGGGGTACACCGACCTCTGGACGGGCGAGACCGCCGGGCCCGACGGCTTCACGCCGCTGGCGCTGAGCGCCGCCTGGACCGAGCGGGCGCGGCTCGGGACCGGCATCGTCGGCGTCTTCCAGCGCGGCCCGGCGCTGCTGGCCCAGCAGGCGGCGGCGCTCGCCGACGCCTCGCAGGGGCGGTTCGTGCTCGGGATCGGCTCCTCGTCGGACCGGATCGTCGAAGGCTGGAACCAGATCCCCTTCGAGCGACCGCTGAGCAAGGTCCGCGAGACGCTCGAATTCCTCCGGCCGGCACTGGCGGGCGAGCGGACCGAGACCGGCTTCAAGCTGGAAACCAGCCCCCAGCATGAGATCCCGATCGTGCTCGCAGCACTGCGAGGCAAGATGCTCGAGCTCGCGGTCGAGCAGGCCGCCGGTGCCTTCACCAACTTCCTCCCCCTGGCGGGGCTGCCCAAGGTAACGGCGCAGCTGGCGGACGCGCCGAAGGGCTTCGAGCTGCTCTGCCGCTTCTTCTGCATCCCCGGCGAGCGCGAGCAGGTCGAGCCGCTCGCCCGCTTCATGTTCTCCTCCTACATCACCGTCCCGGTCTACGCGAACTTCTACCGCTGGCTCGGCTACGGCGAGCAGATCACGCCGATGGTCGAGGCCTGGGAGGCCGGCGACCGCCAGGCTGCCGCGGCGGCGGCCCCCTGGGAGCTGATCGAGGAGATGTTCATCTTCGGCACGCCCGAGCAGATGAAGGAGCGCCTCGGCGCCTTCGTCGAGGGCGGCATCACCCTGCCGATCATCACCCCGATCGTTGCGGCGGACCAGCTGGCGGAGACGATCGACGCGCTGGCGCCCAGCTGAGAGACAACCCTCATTCAGGTAAGGAGTCGGGTGCCCCTCTCGCTTCCTGGGATTTTCGCCTTTAACGCGGCGGCTCTCGCCGAGTGGCCCGTGCGAAAATCAGGACGCCGGTCGCTGCGAGGGGCACCCGACTCCTAGCGACAGAAGATTCGACACGGTGCAGAGTCGAGGGCTTTTCGAAGCAGCGAGCGTGTCGCCAGGGGTCCGGTCGCCCTACCGCTACTCGCTCTGAAGCTTGGTCGCCTCTTCCGCCAGCTTTGCGTAGGCGTCGGGGCGTCTCGTAGCTAGGAACGGGAAGAGCTCCAACCAATCCCTTCGCTGATCCAGGTCCAAGTCAGCAACCAGTACCGCTGGTTCGTCCCTGGGAGCCTGGGCGAGGATGCGGCCGTAGGGGTCTGAGATGAAGGAGGAGCCGTAGAAGGTGAGTGGCTCCTCGGTGCCGATGCGGTTGACGGCGACCATGAAGATGCCGTTGGCGATGCCGTTGCCGACGATCACGTGCTGCCAGAGGGGCTGGGTGTCGAACTCGGGATGGTCGGGCTCGGAGCCGATCGCGGTCGGGTAGACGAGGACGTCGGCGCCCTCGAGGCTGTAGGCGCGGGCGACCTCCGGGAACCACTGGTCCCAGCAGGTCGGCAGGCCGAGGCTGACCTCGCCGAGGCCGACGAGGGGGAAGGCCTCGGCGCCGCCCGGGCCGGGCCGGAAGTAGCGGTCCTCGTGGTAGCCCGCGGTGACCGGGATGTGGAGCTTGCGGGTGCGGGCGACCAGCTCGCCGGCGGGCGAGACGACGATCGCGGTGTTGAAGCCGAGGCCGTCGCCGGCCTCGGCGCGCTCGTAGAGCGAGGCGTGGACGTGGATGCCGTTCGCCGCGGCCATGCGGGCGGCGAACTCGAAGGTGCGGCCCCCCGGCAGCTCCTCCGGCGCGGCGCCGGCGGCCTCGGGGCCGGCCGGGTCGACGGCGAAGTAGCGGCTCAGGGTCAGCTCCTGCAGGCAGACCAGCTTCGCGCCCTCCCCCGCGGCGGTCTCGATCCCCTTGGCGAGGGCCGCCTCGTGCTCCTCGGGGTCCGCGTGCCAGCGGTGCTGGACGGCGGCGATCCGGAACGGCGAGCGGCTCGGAGAGCGCGTGCGGGCGGGTGACTCCGGAGGCTGCCCAGCACGGATCAGGCGCATCTCGTCCACTGGTTCAAGATAGAGGGCGATGAGCCTGACGCTCAAATCGAGGCCCCGCGAGGACGGCTTCCGGATGCCGGCCGAGTTCGAGCCGCACGCCGGCTGCTGGCTCGCCTGGCCCGAGCGCCCGGACAACTGGCGGCTCGGCGCGAAGCCGGCGCAGGAGGCCTTTGCCGCGGTGGCGGCGGCGATCGCCGCCTCGGAGCCGGTGACGATGGCGGTCTCCGACGCCCAGTTCGAGAACTGCCGGGCGATGCTGCCGCCCGAGGTGCGGGTGGTCGAGGTCTCCAGCGACGACGCCTGGATCCGCGACCACGGGCCGACCTTCGTCGTCGACGGCGGCGGCCGGCGCGGGGTCGACTGGCGCTTCAACGCCTGGGGCGGGACCGAGGGCGGCCTCTACTTCCCCTGGGACCGCGACGAACGGGTGGCGGCAAAGGTGCTGGAGATCGAAGGCGACGATCGCTACCGCGCTCCGATCGTGCTCGAGGGCGGCGCGATCCACGTCGACGGCGAGGGAACGGTGCTGAGCACCGAAGAGTGCCTGCTCAACCCCAACCGCAATCCCGAGCTCTCGAAGGAGCAGATCGAGCGGGCGCTGCTCGACTACCTCGGCGCCGAGAAGGTGATCTGGCTGGGAGCCGGCGTCTTCGCGGACGAGACCGACGGCCACGTAGACAACCTTGCCTGCTTCGCCGCGCCGGGAAAGGTGCTGCTGACCTGGACCGACGACGAGGAGGACCCCCAGCACCCGATCTCGCGCGACGCCCGGGAGCGGCTGGAAGCAGCGACAGACGCGCGCGGACGCTCGCTGGAGGTCGTCCTCCTCCCCTCCCCCGGTCCGCTGCAGACCTCCGCCGAGGAGGCCGAGGGGGTCGACGCCGGCGAGGGGGCGCAGCCGCGCCGCGCCGGCGACCGCCTGGCCGCCTCCTACGTCAACTTCTACCTCGGCAACTCGCGGATCGTCTACCCGCTCCTCGACCCCCGCCATGACGAGGAGGCGGCGGCGATCCTGCGGCGCACGTTCGCCGAGCGCGAGGTGGTCGGGGTGCCGGCGCGCGAGATCCTCCTCGGCGGCGGCAACATCCACTGCATCACCCAGCAGGTGCCGGCCGCGCGGGGCTAGGCGACGCCGGCGAGGCTGAGGGCGTAGTCGCCGTCAGCGTCGGTGAACCAGCCGCGTAGCTCGAGGCCGGCGCCGGCGTAGACGGATTCGAGCCGCTCGCGGCTGAACTTGGTCGAGATCTCGGTCCTCATCTCCTCCCCGGCGGCGAAGGAGACCTCGAGGTCGAGGTCCTCGAGCCGGACCTCCTGGTCGGCCCGGGAGCGGAGCCTGATGTCCATCCGCTCCGCCTCGGCGTCGTAACGGGCGACGTGCTCGAAGGCGTCGAGGTCGAAGTCGGCGCCGAGCTGGCTGTTGAGGACGGCGAGGACGTTCTTGTTGAACTCGGCGGTAACGCCGGCGCGGTCGTCGTAGGCGGCCTCGAGCCGGGCGCGGTCCTTGATCAGGTCGGTGCCGAGGAGCAGGTGGTCGCGGGGGCCGAGCAGCGCCCTGATCCGCTCCAGGAAGGCCTGGCGTTGGCGCGGGTAGAGGTTGCCGATCGTGCCGCCGAGGAAGGCGATCATCCGCCGGTCGGTGCCGTGCGGAATCCGCTCCAGGTGCTGCTCGAAGTCGCAGACGAGCCCGTGCACCTTGAGGCCGGGGTACTCGTCGACCAGCTCCGCGGCGGTGCGGTGGGTGATCTCCTCGGAGATGTCGACCGGGACGTAGGTGTCGAGGCTCTCCCGATCGCGCATCGCACTCAAGAGGTGGCGCGTCTTCGCCGCCGAGCCGGAGCCGAGCTCGGTCAGCGTGCTGGGACAGCCGGCGGCGTCGAGGATCTCTCCCGAGCGGCGGCGCAGGATCTCCCGCTCGGCCCGGGTCGGGTAGTACTCCGGCAGCTCGGTGATCCGCTCGAAGAGGCGCGAGCCGCGCTCGTCGTAGAAGTATTTCGGCGCCAGCTCCTTCGGGTAGCCGCAGAGCCCGGCGCGGACGTCGCGCGCCATCGTCGCCGCCGCGTCGGCGTCGAGGTGGATGTCGATCGCGATCGTCACGCGTCCCTCGCGCAGCGAACGGCGGCAAAGATCTGGTTGCGCTGCGGCAGGTCCCAGTTGCGGAAGCTCGGGCGAGCGACCCGCGGGTGGGTCGCCCAGGCGCTCCCGCGCAGGACCTTGTACTCCTCGCCGAAGAAGACCTCGGAGTACTCGCGGTAGGGAAAAGCCTCGAAGCCCGGGTAGGCGAGGAAGTCCGAGGAGGTCCATTCCCAGCCGTGGCCGACCTCGTCGAGGTGGTGGTGGGCGGCCTCCCACTCGAACTCGGTCGGCAGCCGCTTGCCGGCCCAGCGGGCGTAGGCGTCGGCCTGGTCCCAGGAGACGTGGAGCACCGGCTGAGCCGGGTCGATCGGCTCGCGGCGCCCGCGGGCCGTGTCGACCCATCCGCCCCCGTCGCGCCCCCAGTACAGCGGCGGCTCGGCGCCGGTCTCCTCCATGAAAGAGATGTACGAGCCGTTCGTGACCGGGGTTCGATCGACCTCGAAGGCGGCAAGCTCGACCGTGTGCCGGGGTCGCTCGTTGTCGTAGGCGAAGCCGCGCCGGGGAGCTCCGATCTCGTGCTCCCCGGCCTCGACCGCGACCATCTCGGCCTGACCGGACGCACTTGTCCCCGGTATGCGGGGACAACTGCGTTCGGTTGCGATATCTGGCGGCAGCTCGTAGCCGTCGACCAGTTGCAATAGCTGCAGCATCGTCTCGTTGTGCTGGAGCTCGTGCGCGAACAGCATCTCGTAGACGAAGCCGTCCCGCAGCAGCGGGTCCTCGACGTCGGGGCCGATCTCCACGCCCTCGAGTACGTCGAGCGTGCGCTCGCGGACGTCCGCCATGTAGGAGCGCAGCTCCGCGTCGCGGAGGATCGGCAGCTCGCCGCGGAGCTTCCGCGGGTTCTCGATCGCGTCGTAGAAGCGCCCCAAATCTCCGTGCAGCGGCTCCCTGCCGCCGATCGTCTGCACCAGCCACAGCTCCTCGAAGTTGGCGATGTGCCCGAGGTCCCAGGCGAGCGGGCTGAGAATCGGCGAGTAGACCGTGTTCAGCTGCTCGTCGTCAAGCGGCTCGACCAGCGCCAGGGTCCGCTCGCGCGCTTCGGCGAGAGCCTCGGCGATCGCTGCCTTCGACTGGGAGATCAGGTCGGCCGGGATGAGACGACCCTACACACCCACCTATTGCCAGTGTGTGAATTAATCAATCCGTTCCCTGCGCCTCGGGGTCGAGCCAAACCCTCTTCAGCCACGGCGGTGACACCGCGAAATCAGTGTCACTGTCGACCGTCTCGAGCGGGACGAGATGGACCCGGCGGCCAGGGGTGTAGCGGTCGGAGTCGGCCATCCCGATGGCGTTGCCGGCGTGGCTGCCGCCGGAGACGATCAGGAGGTGGGTCTCCGGCCCCCAGCCGTCGTGGGGGACGATGCCGGCGTCCGAGAGCCAGTTGGTGTCGGCGAGGAAATAGTTGTAGCCGTGGTGGGAGGAGGCGCGCTGATCGACGTCGCCGTCGGGACCGATGCGGAACTGGACGCTCTCCCAGTCGTCGGCGTGGTACCCCTTCTTCCCCACCACCGGCATCCCGCGCAGGGTCGCCGAGTCGGCGTAGTAGAGCCAGTACTGCAGGTAGAGGCTGCCGGCACGCTCGCCCGAGCAGTCGGCGCCGGCTTCTTCCGTCGCCTCGGCCGCATCCTGCCGGCAGTCGACCACGTGGACGAAGGCGGTCACCGGCAGCCGCTCGTCGGTCCGGTGGATCAGCCCCGCGCCGGAGGCATCGCCGCACTCGCTGCTGCGGCAGCGGCGGAAGTCGACGGGCACCGCCCGCGAGCCGCGCTCGAAGGCGAGCATCGGCGCATGCCGGCGCACCAGCCTCCCGACCTCGCTGCCGTAGGCGGCGATCAGCGCCGGCTCGTCGCCGCAGCCGTCGGCCAGCGAGGCCGCGCAGAGGAGCCGGTCGGCGAGCGCCCGCGCCAGTGGCGCCCCCGGAACCCGCGCCCCTGCGGCGAGGAGCCCCAGCATCGCGACCGAGACGAGCAGCACCAAGCCGACCCACTCGACCGTCCCCTGCCCCCGCTCCGAACCCATGACCCGAAGCTAGGGAGCGAAGTCCTACGTGTGGGTGCCTAGAGTGCCGGCTTCGTGTCGGGTTCAAGACGACTCTGCGGCTTGGCGGCGCTTGCCCTTCTGGCCTGCCTTTTCGTGGGCTCGACCCCCGCGGTCGCGGACACTCGTGAAGTGATCGGCCGATCCGTCGAAGGGCGGCCGATCATCCTCTTCGGCGACAGCGCCCCGGACCCCGCCCTCAAGGTCCTGGTGATCGGGGCCATCCACGGCGGCGAGGTGGCGGGAATGCGGATCGCCCGGAAGTTGATCGCCGGCGCGGCGCCGGCGCGCACCGAGCTCCTGGGGGTACCGACGGTCAACCCCGACGGGGTCGCCGCCGGCAGCCGCGGCAACGCCCACGGCGTCGACCTCAACCGCAACTTCCCCTACCGCTGGCGACCCCTCGGCGGCGGCGAATACTCCGGGGCCGGCCCGCTGTCGGAGCCCGAGACGCGAGCCGCGTACGGGCTCATCCTCCGGGAGAAGCCCGACGTGACGATCTGGTTCCACCAGCCCTTCGGCCTCGTCGACCGCCCCGAAGGAAACCCCTTCGCCGCCCACCGCTTCGCCCAGCTGATCGGCCTCCCCCTCATCCGCCTCCGCGGCCCCTACCCCGGCAGCGCCTCCCGCTGGCAAGGCCACCGCCTCCCCGAGAGCACCGCCTTCGTAGTGGAGCTACCCCATCGAGTCAGCAGCGCTCTCATAAGGCGAGGCACCGCAGCGGTCCGCCAACTGGCATCCGAGCTGGCGAGCCCAGCCGTCGAGGCCGAGCGAGCTGCTGACTAGAGATTCCCGATCTCAGACGCGATGTCCGCCGCGGCCTGTTTGGCGTCGGCGAAGAGCATCGAGGTGTTCGGTTCGTAGAAGAGGTCGTTGTCGATCCCCGCGAAGCCGGGGCTCAACGAGCGCTTGATCACGATCACCTCTTGGGCCTCGGAGACTTCGATGATCGGCATCCCGGCGATCGGCGAGTCGGGGTCGTTCTTCGCCGCCGGGTTGGTGACATCGTTGGCGCCGACGACGACGGCGACGTCGGTACGCGACATCTCCGGGTTGATCTCCTCCATCTCCTTGAGGTTCTCGTAGGCGACGTCGGCCTCGGCGAGGAGGACGTTCATGTGGCCTGGCATGCGGCCGGCGACCGGGTGAATCGCGTAGTTGACCGTGACGCCGCGCGCTTCCAGCTCGTCGGCGACCTCCTTGATCGCGTGCTGGGCCTGGGCGACGGCGAGGCCGTAGCCGGGGACGATCACGACCGTGTCGGCGTAGGCGAGCTTGATCGCCGCGTCCTGGGCGCCGATCGAGACGTGCGGCTTTTCCTCGCCGGTGCCGGCACCGCCGCCGGAGGGGGCGCCGCCGAAGCCGGAGAAGAGGATGTTGGAGACCGAGCGGTTCATCGCCGTCGCCATCTCCAGGGTGAGGATCGTTCCCGAGGAGCCGACCAGGGTGCCGGCGACGATCAGGGCGACGTTGTCCAGCGCGAAGCCCGCCGCCGCGGCGGAGAGGCCGGTGAAGGCGTTCAGCAGCGAGATCACGACCGGCATGTCCGCCCCGCCGATCGGCAGGACGACGAGGTTGCCGAGGATCGCCGCGAGGACGAGCAGGAGGATGAAGAGGCCCTGCGAGGGCGACTCGTGGTCGACCGCGAGGATGACGCAGATGGTGACGATCGCGATCAGCAGGACGGCGTTGATCACCTGCTGGCCCGGCGCCGCGATCGGCCGGGTCGGGATCAGGTCCTGGAGCTTGGCGAAGGCGATGTTCGAGCCCCAGAAGGAGACCGAGCCGACGACGCCGGCGAAGATGATCGGGATCAGCTCGTCGAGCGGGAAGTCCTCGCCGAGCGAGATTCCGTGGCGGATCTCCGACCAGGCGATCAGGGCGACGGCGCCGCCGCCGACGCCGTTGTAGAGGGCGACCATCTGCGGCATCTCGGTCATCTGCACGCGGACAGAGGCGATGACGCCGACCGCGGTGCCGATCCCGAGGCCGAGGAAGATCAGACCCCAGTTGCCCATCCCGTCGAGCAGCAGGGTGGTGACGACCGCGATCGCCATGCCGCCGGCGGCGATCAGGTTGCCGCGCTTGGCGGTCGTCGGGTGGGTGCCCTGTTTGATCCCGACGATGAACAGCGAGAAGGCGACGATGTAGAGGGCGGTCGCGGCGTCGCCGCCCGGCTCCAGCACGGCGCGGACCATCAGGAGCCGCCCTTCCCGTCAGAGCCGGCCTTCGGTTTCGGCTTGCGGGCGAACATGCCGAGCATCCGGTCGGTGACCATGAAACCGCCGACGATGTTGATCGCGCCGAAGGCGACGGCGATCGTCCCGATCAGATACTCGAGCCCGTCGTCGGCGTAGCCGAGGACGATCAGGCCGCCGAGCATGACGATGCCGTGGATCGCGTTGGTCTGCGACATCAGCGGCGTGTGCAGGGTGGTCGGGACCTTCGAGATCACCTCGAAGCCGACGAAGACGGCGAGGACGAAGATCGTGATCTCGGTCATCAGGCTCATTTCGCGGCCCTCTCGTTCTTGATCTCCCCGCCCTGGGTGATGCAGGCGGCGGCGATGATGTCGTCCTCGAAGTCGACCTTGACCTCGCCCTCCTCGGTGACGATCAGGCCGAGCAGGTTCTCGAGGTTCTTGGCGTAGAGCTGGGAGGCCGGCGCCGGCATCTCCGAGGGGAGGTTGCTCGCGCCGATCACTTTGACGCCGCCCTCGACCACCGTCTGGCCGGGCTGGGTCAGCTCGCAGTTGCCGCCGGTTTCGGCGGCGAGGTCGACGATCACCGAGCCCGGGGCCATGTTGCGGACCCCCTCGGCGGTGATCAGCAGCGGCGCCGGGCGGCCGGGGATCGCGGCGGTGGTGATGATGATGTCCTGTTTCGCCGCGTTCTCGGCGAGGGCGTCGCGCACCTGCGCGTTCTCCTCGTCGGTGAGGGGACGGGCGTAGCCGCCCTCGCCCTCGGCGTCGGGGATGAAGTCCAGTTCCAGCGGCCGGCCGCCGAGCGAGGCGATCTGCTCCCAGGCGGCGCGGCGGATGTCGAAGCCGGTGACGATCGCGCCGAGGCGCTTGGCGGTGGCGACCGCCTGCAGGCCGGCGACGCCGGCACCGAGGACGAGGACCTTGGCCGGCGGCACGGTGCCGGCGGCGGTGGTCATCATCCCGAAGAAGCGGCCGGACTCGCGGGCGCCGATCAGGGTCGCCGCGTAGCCGCCGGCGGCGGCCTGCGAGGAGAGCGCGTCCATCGCCTGGGCGCGGGTCGTGCGCGGGATCGCCTCCATCGCGAAGGCGGTGACGCCGGCGCCGGCAAGGGCTTTGTTCGTCTCCGCCGCGACCCAGGGGTTGAGGTGGGAGATCAGCAGCTGGTTGCCGTTCAGCTTGGCGATGTCCCCGGTGCTGGGGACGGCGACGTGGAGGACGATGTCGGCGCCCCAGGCGGCCTCGGCGGCCCCGACCGTGGCCCCGGCCTCCTGGTAGGCGGCGTCGGTGTGACCGGCGGCCTCGCCGGCCCCGGACTCGACGACGACGTCGACTTTCTCGTTTTTCTTCAACGATTTGACGACGTCGGGGATCAGCGCGACGCGGCGCTCTCCCTCTGCGGTCTCTTTCGGCACTCCGATCTTCATGGCGCGGCGCGGAAGATTATGCGATCAGGTCGGGAACGCGTCCCGACCCCCGGGGGCGCAGCCCCTGGCGCAGCCGCTTTTACGCAGAAACCCCCGCCAGCGCAGCCAGACGCTCGAGCGTGTGCTGCTGCTCGGAGCGCTCGACGTGCACGGGCGAGCAGATCAGGCGGTCGATGCCGGCGCCGCGGAAGCGCTCGACCCGCTCGGCGACCTCGGCCTCGGTCCCGACCAGCGAGGTCGCCTCGACGATCTCGTCCGGCATCGCCTCGAAGGCGCCGGCGCGGTCGCCGTCCTGGAAGCGCTGCTGGACCTCGTCGGCGACCTCGCCGAAGCCGAAACGATGGGCGAGGTCGACGTAGAAGTTGGTTTTGCGGCTGCCCATGCCGCCGAAGTAGAGGACGAGGCCCGCCTTGACGACGTTCTTCGCCGCCTCGAGGTCGCCGTCGATCGCGACCTGCAGCGAGGGGCTGACCTCGAGGTCGGAGCGCCGGCGGCCGCCCTTGGCGAAGCCGGCCTCCAGGTGCTCGCCCCAGGTCGCCTCGAAGGCGTCGACGCTGAAGAAGATCGGGATCCAGCCGTCGCAGATCTCGGCCGCCATCTCCACCGATTTGCGCCCGATCGCGCCGACGAAGACAGGGATCTCGTTGCGCAGCGGGTGGAAGTTCAGCTTCAGCGGCTTGCCCTCGCCGCCGGGCAGCGGCAGCGTGTAGTGCTCGCCCTGGTGGTTGACCGGGCCCTCGCGGGCGATGATCTCCCGCACTACTTCGATGTACTCGCGGGTGCGGCCCCAGGGCTTCGCGTAGGGCACCCCGTACCAGCCCTCGGAGACCTGCGGGCCGGAGGGGCCGAAGCCGAAGAGGAAGCGGCCGCCGCTCAGTTTGTCGATCGTCGCCCCGGCCATCGCCGCCGCCGCGGGCGGGCGCGCCGGCACCTGCATGATCGCCGCGCCGAGGTTGATTTTCTCGGTCTGCGCCGCCAGCCAGGCGAGGACGCTGACGACGTCGGAGCCGTAGGACTCGGCCGCCCAGACCGACTCGTAGCCGAGCCGCTCGGCGGCGCGGACGATCTCCGCCGCCTCCTCGCCGGCGGGGCCGATCCCCCAGTAGCCAAGGTTGAGTCCGAGCTTCAGGCCCATCGTTCCCGCACCCTATTGAATAGGGGGTCGAATGGGTAACGGCCAACCCAGCGTGGACCAGGGACTCTCCAGCAAGGAGGCGGCAGCACGCCTGCGCAAGCTCGGGCCGCCGCCGGAGAACTCCTCGCGCTCGATGGCGAGCATCGTCGCCGCCAACGTCTTCACCCTCTTCAACGCGATCATCGCCGGCTTCTTCGTGCTCGACCTCGGCCTCGGGCTCTACGCCGACTCGATCTTCGGCCTGATCGCGGTCGTCAACTCCAGCATCGGCATCTACCAGGAGAAGAAGGCGAAGGAGACGCTGGACGAAATCGCCGTCCTCGTCGCCCCCCACGCCCGGGTCGTCCGCGACGGCGCCGAGGTCGAGCTGATCGCCGACGAGGTGGTGCCGGGCGACCTGATCGCGGTCGGGCCGGGAGACCAGCTGATCGCCGACGGCGAGGTGGCCGAATCGCGCGGGATGACGATGGACGAGTCCCTCCTCACCGGCGAGTCCGACGGCATCCGCAAGGGCGAGGGCGACCGCGTCCTCTCCGGCTCCTTCTGCGTCTCCGGCTCCGGGCACTACGTCGTCGACGCGGTCCGCGAGGAGAGCTACGCCGGCCGCATCGCCGGCGAGGCGAAGACCTTCCGCCACCCGCCATCGCCCCTGCAGGAGGAGGTGAACCGGGTGATCCTCGCCTCGACCTACGTGATGCTGCCGCTGGCGGCGGTCCTCATCCTCAGCCTCAAGCTCCGCGCCGTCCCGCTCGAGGAGGCAGCGCAGACGGCGACCGCGGGGCTCGTCACCCTGATCCCCGAGGGCCTGGTCCTGCTGATGAGCGTCACCTTCGCGGTCGCCGCGAAACACCTGGCCAAACGCGACACGCTGGTCCAGCAGATGAGCGCGACCGAGAGCCTCGCCTCGGTCGACACCGTCTGCGTCGACAAGACCGGGACGCTGACGGCCGGCGAGCTGCGGCTGACCGGGGTCGAGTACGCCGACGGGGTCGACCCGAAGTCCGGAGCGGCGGCGCTGGGTCGCTTCGCGGCCAGCGCCGGCGACCGCAACCAGACCCTGGAGACGATCGCCGGGGAGTTTCCGGGCAAAGCGGGGACGGTGCGGGGCGAGGTGCCGTTCTCCTCGGAGTGGAAGTGGAGCGGCGTCTCGCTCGACGGCGGCTCCGGCGGGAAGACTTACGTCCTCGGCGCCCCCGACATCCTCGCCGAGTCCGGGGCGCTGACCCTGCCCCCGCGGCTGGCCGAGAAGCTGAAGGAGGAGACGGCCGCGGGGCGGCGCGTCGTCGCCTTCGGCGAGACCGGCGAGGCGCTGCCGGAGGACCCCGCCGCCGGTGGAGCGCCGCGGATGACGCCGCTGGCGCTGGTCGTGCTGGAGGAGACGCTGCGGGAGGACGCCGCCGAGACGATCGCCTACATGCGCGAGGAGGAAGTCGACCTGAAGCTGATCTCCGGGGACGCCGCGGCGACGGTGACCGCGGTCGCCTACGCGGTCGGCGTGCCGCAGGACGCCGGCGTCGTCGAGGGGCCGGACCTGCCCGAGGACGATGAGGGCCTGGCCAAGGCGGCGACCGGGAACACGATCTTCTGCCGGATCAAGCCCGAGCAGAAGAAAGCCCTGGTCGGGGCGCTGGTCGCCGCCGGGCGCTACGTGGCGATGATCGGCGACGGGGTCAACGACGTGCCGGCGCTGAAGCGGGCGCGGATGGCGGTGGCGATGGGATCGGGGACGCAGGTGACGAAAGGCGTCGCCGACGTCGTCCTGCTCAAAGACCAGTTCTCGCGGCTGCCGGAGGCGATCGGCCAGGGGCGCCGGATCGCCCGCAACATCCACCGCCTCGGCCGCCTCTACCTGACGAAGACGGTCTACGCGGCGACGCTGATCCTGGTTGTCGCGGTGCCGGGGTTCGTCTTCCCCTTCCTGCCGCGGCACCTGACCGTCGCCGCCCTGCTGACGATCGGCATCCCCTCCTTCGCCCTGGCGCTGTTGCCCTCCGAGGGGCCGCTCTACCGCGGCCGGCTGCTGCGGGCGCTGGCGGCCTTCGCCGTCCCGGCCGGCGTCGCCACCGCCCTGGCCTCGATCCTCTCCTTCTTCCTCGTCGACACCGTCGCCGGCGGCACCCTGGCCGAGGGCAGGACCGCGGCGACCTCGACCCTGATCGCCGTCGGGCTCGCCTTCATCCTCCTGCTCGAGCGCGGCCCCGGCCGCGAGCACATCGCGATCCAGAGCAACATGCTGGCGATGGTGCTGGCCCTGGGCGGCGCCTACGCGGGCATCCTCGCCCTCCCCTTCCTGCGCGAGTTCTTCGAGCTCGTCCTGCTCGGGCCGGGCGAATGGTTCCTCGTCTTCCTCTCGGTCGCGATCGGGCTGACGATCGCCTCGGTGATGTGGAAACTGCCGCAGATCGAACGGCTGGAAGTACCGGAGGAACGGGTAGACGCTGGAGCGTGAGCGCTCCCGACTACTCCCAGGAACCGGACTGCGTCGACGAGGCCTACGCCGCCGAGGGAGCGCCGCGGCCGCTTTACCTGGAGCTTCTGGAGGAGCTCGGCCGGCGCGACCTGGCGCACTTGCGCGAGCGGATCGAGGCCAAGGTCGCCGACAGCGGCCTCACCTTCGGCGAGGACGAACCGATCACCATCGACCCGGTGCCGCGGTTGATCGCGGTGGAGGAGTGGAGACGGCTGGAGGTGGGGCTGCTGCAGCGGGCGCGGGCGCTCAACGCCTTCGTCGCCGACGCCTACGGGCCGCAGCGGATCTTCGACGCCGGCGTGGCGCCGCGGCACCTGCTCGAGACCTCGAGCGGGTTCGCGGCGCCGATGCGGGGCCTGATCGACCCGGAGGTGCCGCCGGCGACGATCGCGGGGCTCGACCTGGTGCGGGACCGCGATGGGGAGCTGCGGGTGCTGGAGGACAACCTACGAATGCCCTCCGGCGCCTGTTACGCGCTCGGGGTGCGCGAGCTGGTCGCGCCCGAGCTCGGCGGGGCGGGAGCCGCCGCGGCGCCGATCGACGGCTACCTCGAGGGGCTGGGCGAGGCGATCCGGGCGGCGGCGCCGGCGGGCCGGGACGAGCCCTTCGCCGTCGTCCTCTCCGACGGGCCCGAGAACGGCGCCTGGTACGAGCACCAGCGGGTCGGGCGCGAGCTGGGGCTGCCGGTCGTCACCCCCGACCAGCTCGAGTCGAGCCGGGGGCGCCTCTTCGCCCGGATCGCGCGCGAGCGGCATCAGGTCGACGTCGTCTACCGGCGGCTCGACGCGGACCGGGTCGCCGAGCCCGACGGCAGCCCGACCGAGCTCGGCGAGCTGCTGCTGCCGGCGCTGCGGTCGGGGCGCCTGCGCTGCGTCAACGCCTTCGGCACCGGCCTCGCCGACGACAAGCTGACCCACGCCTACGTCGAGCGGATGATCGACTTCTACCTCGGCGAAGAGCCGCTGCTGCGTTCGGTGCCGAGCTACGACCTCTCCGACCCGGACGCTAGAAAGGAGGCGATGGAACGCCTCGACGAACTCGTGATCAAGCCGCGCGGCGGCTTCGGCGGCCACGGGGTGACGATCATGCCGCGGGCGAGCGAGCCGGAGCGCAAGCGGGCGGTCGCCGTGGTGCGGCGGCGGCCCGAGCACTTCATCGCCCAGGAGCCGGTCGCGATCTCGAGCCACCCGACGATCCGCGGCTCCGAGCTGCGGCCGCGACGGGTCGACCTGCGCCCGTTCGTGGTCAGCTGGGCCGGCGGGCAGGCGGCGATGGCGGGCGGCCTGACGCGGTTCGCGCAGGGGGCGGGCGAGATGATCGTCAACAGCTCCCAGGGCGGCGGCATCAAGGACACCTGGGTCGTGGAGAATCCAGCGGCATGAAACGAGGCGGACAACACGGCAGGCCCCTGATCGGGGTAACCACCTCGGAGGTCAGGGAGCCGAAACGGATCCAGCAGACTCCCGAGAGCGAGCCGAAAGTCCGCGAGATGGTCCTCGGGCTCACCTACCTGCGCGCGATCGAGGCCGCCGGGGCGCTGCCGATGGTGGTGCCGCCGCTGCCGGAAGAGGCGATCGAGTCGCTGCTCGACCGGCTCGACGGCATCTGCCTCTCCGGCGGCCCCGACCTCGACCCCGACACCTACGGCGCCTCGCCCGACCCGGACCTGGGGCCGACCGAGCCGGACCTGGATCGCTTCGAGCTCGCGGTGGCGCGTTGCGCCGATGCCCGCGAAATCCCGATCCTGGCGATCTGCCGCGGCACCCAGGCGCTCAACGTCGCCCGCGGCGGCTCCCTGGTCCAGCACCTGCCGGCGATCTCGGAAGAGATCGCGCACCGCCAGACCACGCCCGGCAATCAGACGAGTCACACGATCGACATCGAGCCGGGGAGCCACCTGGCGGCGGCGCTGGAGAACGACGAGGTGACGGTGCCGAACGTGCTCGACGTCAACTCCTTCCACCACCAGGGGATCGAGCGGCTCGGCCAGGGCCTGAAGGTCAGCGCCCGGGCCCCGGACGAGACCGCCGAGGCGATCGAGGACCCCTCGCGCCCGTTCATGATCGGCGTCCAGTGGCACGCCGAGACGCTCGTCCACCGCCCCTACGAGTCGGCGCTCTTCCGCCACTTCGTCGAGGCATCCCGGCTTAGCCCGGTTGCGGCTTAGCTCTCCTGCGGCGGTAGGACGAACTGGCTGACGATCAGGTTCGCCGCCAGGCGCGGAGCCTTGCCCTCGCGGCGGCGCTCGATCCGGACCTCGATCACGACCGTGCTCTTGCCGACGTGCAGCGGCTCGGCCCGGGCCTCGATCTCGTCGCCGAGGATGCCGGCGGCGAAGACGTTCAGCTTCAGCTCGATCGTCGTGAAGTTGTGGCCGGGCGGGATGCAGCGGAAGGTCGACCAGGCGGCGACGGTGTCGCCGAGCGCGGTCCAGACGCCACCGTGGACGAAGCCGCCGGGATGGAGGTGGCGCTTGTCGACGACGATGCTGCCGCGGGCGTGGGAGTCCGCGACCTCGAGCGGCTCGATCCCGAGGTCGCCGGGGAAGCTGCCGGGGAGAAACGCCCGGACCGACTCCGGGGTGATCGTCGAGCTCGGGTGCGGGGCGTCGCTCATCGCCGCGGCAGCCTATCCCTCCGGGTCGAGGCCGAAGCCTTCGAGGCCGTGGTCGCCAAAGGGCTCGTCGCGCTCGCGGACCGCCTCGCGGAAGCCGGACTCGGCGGCGCGGCGGACGAAGCCGTGGCCCTCCTCGGTGTGGCGGGCGATGCCGTCGAAGAAGGTGCCGAGAACCTGGGCCTGGGTCAGCCCCTGGGCGTGGACGGTCTGGTTGACCAGCAGCTTCATCATCACCAGCTGGTTGAGAGGCATCCGGGCGACGCGCCCGAGCAGGCGCTCGAAGCGCTCGTCGAGCCGCTCGGCGGGCGCCGCCTCGGTCGCCAGCCCCCACTCCGCCGCCTCGGCGCCGGTCAGCGAGTCGCCGGTCAGCAGCAGGCGCTTGGCCCGCATCGGGCCGAGGCGGCTCGCCCACATCGCCGTCGTCGGCGAGCCCCAGACGCGCGCCGGCGGGTAGCCGATCTTGGCGTCGTCGGCGATCACCAGCAGGTCCGAGCAGAGCGCCATGTCGGTGCCGCCGGCGACGCAGTAGCCGTGGACCTTGCAGAGGACCGGCTTCTCGGAGTGGAAGAGGCTCATGAAGCCGCGCACGTTGCGGCTCATAAACTGGTAGTCGGTGACCGGGTCCCAGTTCGTCTCCGGCATGTGGTTCTTGCCGATCACGGCCGGGTCGAGCGGCGAGCCGGACGGCGGCGCGCTTCCCTCCCCCAGCTCGCTCATGTCCCCCTCGGCCGAGGCGACGAGGTCGTAGCCGCCGCAGAATCCGGTGCCGTTGCCGGCCAGGGCGATCGCGTGGACCCCGGGATCGAGGTTGGCCCGCTCGACGCACTCGGCCAGCTCGACCGGCATCCGCGGGGTGATCCCGTTGCCGCGCTCGGGGCGGTTCAGGGTGATGCGGGCGACTCGCTCGCCGGTCTCATAGGTGAGGGTCTCGAGCTCCATCGCCATTGGTGAGTTGTGGGGGCCATAGACCCCACAACTCACCAAACGCTGCTTAGTTCATCCGCTCCACGAGCATCGCCTTGCCCTGGCCGCCGGCGACGCACATGGTCTCGAGGCCGACCTGCTTGTCGTCGGTCTCGAGCACGTTCAGCAGCGTCCCCATGATCCGGGCGCCGGTCATCCCGAAGGGGTGGCCGAGGGCGATCGCGCCACCGTGGGTGTTGAGCTTGTCTTCGTCGATCCCGCATTCGGCCATGATCGGGATCACCTGGGCGGCGAAGGCCTCGTTCAGCTCGACCCGGTCGACGTCGCCGATCGTCATCCCGGCGCGGTCGAGGACCTTCTTGATCGCGCCGATCGGGGCGACGCCCATCAGCTCCGGCTCGTTGCCGTGGGTGGCGGCGGTGATGATCCGGGCGCGCGGGGTGAGGCCGAGCTCCTTGGCCTTGGTGTCGCTCATCAGCAGCACCGCGGCGGCGCCGTCGTTGAGCGGGCAGGAGTTGCCGGCGGTGACGCCGCCGCCGCCGAAGGCCTCCGGCAGTTCGGAGAGCTTCTCCAGGGTCGAGGAGGCGCGGGGGCCGTCGTCCTTGGTCACCTCGGTGCCGTCCTCGAGCTTGACCGGGACGATCTCGCGATCGAAGAAGCCGTCCTCCTGGGAGCGGACGGCGAGTTCCTGCGAGCGCTGCGCGAACTTGTCCATGTCGGCGCGGCTGACCTCGTACTTTTCGGCGACGTTGACCGCGGTCAGGCCCATGTCGATGTAGGCGTTGGGCTGGCCGTTCTCGCCGATCAGGTTGGGGTTGCGGTCGTCGGCGCCGGCGGGCTCGGTGCGCTCGTTGAAGCGGCTCACCCACTCGACCCCGACGGCGAGGTAGGCGTCGCCCTCGCCGGCCTTGATCGCGTTGCCGGCGTGGCGGATCGCGTCGAGGCTGGAGGAGCAGTAGCGGGAGACGGTGACGCCGTTGACCTCCTGCGGCAGCTTCTCGCTGAGCAGGGAGACGATGCGGGCGATGTTGAAGGCCTCGAGGCCCTGCGGCATGCCGACGCCGCAGAAGACGTCTTCGATCAGGGCCGGGTCGACTTCGGGGTTGCGCTCGAGCAGCTGGTCGACCACGTAGGCGCCCATCTCCTCGGGGCGCAGCTGGGCCAGCGACCCCTTGAAGGCACGGCCGATCGGCGTGCGGATGGTGTCGACGATGACTGCTTCGGGCATTCCTTATCTCCTTGAAGGCTTGGGGAGGGCTTGAGACTGCGGGGGCAGGGTAGTTGACGCTGACCGCGGGCGTTTAGTGCGATTTCGCACGAAATCCCACGGCAGCGTCATGGACCTGCGTTACATTCGCCTCAATCCACCTCGCCCGGAAGGCGAGATTTGCCGTTCGGCGGCAACGAAAGGAGGGCCCCTTCATGCCTGAGGGTTACTGCGTCAAAGAGCGTAAGAAGGTCGAGATCAAAGACGCGAAACAGGTGACGATGAAGAACGGTCGCCCGGCGATCCAGGGTGTCTGCCCGGATTGCGGGACGAAAATCTTCAAGATCGGAAAACTCGAATAGGGCCCTCTCTGAGAGGTATTTGAACCCGGCAGCGCCGGGAAGCGTATGCCGGGTCGGATGATCCAGCTTGGAAATTCGACCCGGGGTGCGCTCAGCCGCGAGCGCGACGTCCGCGAGGCCTACTCCGCCCACTCCGGCGAGCTGTACGGCTTCGCGGTCCGCTCGCTGGGCGATGCCGGCCTCGCCGAAGAGGCCGTCCAGGAGACCTTCGTCCGCGCCTGGCGGGCGGGCGACCGCTTCGACCCGAAGATCGGCTCGCTGCGGACCTGGCTGTTCGCGATCCTCCGCAACGTCGTCATCGACCTCGGGCGGGCTCGGGCTGTACGGCCCGGAGTTGCGGAGGGCGGGATCGAGCCGAGCGTCGAGCCGCTCGACGAGGCGCTGACCGCCTGGCAGGTGGAGGAGGCGATGCGGCGGATCGGCGACGAGCACCGCCGGGTGCTGGTCGAGACCTACTACCGCGGGCGGCCCTACGCCGAGGTGGCGGAGGAGCTCGGGGTGCCGGAGGGGACCGTCAAGAGCCGCGTCTACTACGGGCTGCGGGCGCTTCGGGTCGTGCTCGAGGAGATGGGCTATGAAGACTAGGAACGACTGTCGCGAGTGGCGCGAGCTGCTGGGCGCCCACGCGCTCGGGCACCTCGAGGGCGACGAGAAGGCCGGGCTGGAGGCGCACCTCGACGGCTGCGCCCGGTGCCGGGACGAGCTGGCGAGCCTGCGGCCGGTGGCGCTGATGCTCCCCCACGCCGACCCGGCGCGGTTCGGCCCTGCGCCGCGGCCGCCGGCGGAGCTGGGGCAGCGGATCGCGGCGACGATCGCCGGCGAAGAGCAGCGGGCGCAAAAGCGCCGGCGCCGGCGCCTGTTCGGCGGCTTCGCGCTCGGCGGCGCGACGGCGGCCGCGGTGGCGACGGTGCTGCTCCTCTTCGTCTTCGGCGGCGGCGAGCAGAGCCCGCGGCAGGAGGTCGAGTTCGCCGACCTCCCGGCGGGCATCACCATCGACGCGGCGCTGGAGCCCCACTCCTACGGCACCGAGATCCACATGTACGTGCACGGGGTGCCCTCGGGGACGCTCTGCCGCGTCTGGCTGCGGGGGCCGAACGGCGCCTCCTATCCGGCGGGGACCTTCCGCTATCGCTGGGGGGACGACTCCGACGCGGTCCTCAGCTCGGCCCTCGACCTCTCGCGCACCCGGGCGGTCGTCGTCGATACCGGCAAACGCACCTTCGTCGCGCCGGTCGACCAACCGGTCGCGGCGCTCCACAACGCAAACGAGGAGGAACCGACGTGAGCAGGATTACCTACGCGTTCGCCCTGGTCGTCGTGCTGGCGCTGGTGATCGCCGGCTGCGGCGGCGGCAGCGACTCGAGCACCGGCAGCGCCTACAGCGGCAAGGGCGGCGGTGCCTACGGCGGCGGCAAGCAGGCGTCTGACGAAGAAGCGAACGAAGGCTCGGGGGCGAGCGGCGACGGCATCGTCTCCGCCGCCAAGGTCGGCGACCTGGGGACGATCCTCGTCGACTCCGAAGGCCGCACCCTCTACGACTTCCACAAGGACAAGGGCTCGACCTCGTCCTGCTACGGCGCCTGCGCCGGCGCCTGGCCCCCGCTCCTGACCGAAAGCAACCCGCAGGCCCAGGGCCCCGCCGACCGCGCGATGCTCGGCACGACCAAGCGCAAGGACGGAACCGTCCAGGTCACCTACAACGGCTGGCCCCTCTACACCTACGTCGGCGACACGAGCCCCGGCGAAGCCAACGGCAACGACATCGACCAGTTCGGCGCCGAGTGGTACGCCCTCCAGCCCGACGGCGAAGAGCCCGAGGACTGACATGGGGGACGCGCCTATAAACAAGGAAGCTTGACTTAAGGATTCTTCTCGTTTAGAAGAACGCCTTATGTTCGGGCTGAGAACCGGCGCTGTCCTCGCGCTAACCGCCGCCGCTTGCTTCTGCGCATCTTGCGGGAGCGATGAAGCGACGACCGCCGGGTCGGGCGTGAGCGGCGAAGACACGCCACCGAGACCTGCCCGCATCTCGGTGGGAGCGCCCCACGGCCGGGTGCTGGTGAGCGAAAAGGGCCGCACCCTCTACATCTTCGAAAAAGACCCACAGCACCAGCCACCGACGTGCTACGGGAAGTGCGCGAAGGAGTGGCCCCCTCTCCTCACCTCCGGCCCGCCCATACCGTTGCCGAACGAGGAAGCCAGGGCCTCGCTGCTCGGCACGGTCGAGCGCAAAGACGGTTCTCTCCAGGTGACCTATGCGGGACACCCCCTTTACGAATACGCCCACGACCGCGTAACCGAAGCAAGGGGGTTCATGGCTTTGGAGTTCGGTGGGCGCTGGTTCCTCCTCACCGCGCCGGGCATCGCGGTGACGGAAAAGTAGGCCGAAAGATGCCCCTGACCTTCAATCTGAGATCCGCTGTCCTGCTCGCGATGGTCGCCGCCAGCTTTTTCTGCGCATCCTGCGGCAGCGGCGAGGAGTCGACGACGACCGCTTCCGAAAAGAGCGCGCGCGAAGAAGCCGCAACCCCGCCGAAGCCGAAAGGTGCCGAAATCTCCACCGGGGTTCCGAACGGCCGCCCGGTTCTGGTGAGCGAAGAGGGCGAAACCCTCTACGCCTTCGAGAAAGACCTGGATGGCGGGCAGCCGACGTGCTACGGGAAGTGCGCGAAGGAGTGGCCGCCGCTCCTCACCGCGGGTCAGCCGACGCCCTACGAAGGCCGGACCAGCCCCGAGCTCCTCGGCACGGTGAAGCGGAGGGATGGCTCCCTACAGGTGACCTACGCCGGACACCCCCTCTACGAATACGCCGGCGACGCCGGCGCCGAGGCCAAGGGCTCCATGCTCGAAGAGTTCGGCGGGACCTGGTACCTGGTCCTTCCGGACGGCAGGCTGCCGTCCGGCGTGGCCACCGTCTCGACGGGCGAGGTCAAAGGCCTCACCACGGTCCTGGTCGACGCCGAGGGCCACACCCTCTACGACTTCCACATGGACAAGGGGGCGCCCACCTCGACTTGCTACGGCATCTGCACCGACGTGTGGCCGCCGCTCTTCACCGAAGGCAAGCCGAAGGCGCAGGGGGCCGTCAAGGAGAGCCTGCTCGGGACGACGGAGCGTGAAGACGGCCTCGTCCAGGTCACCTACGCCGGCCACCCTCTCTACACCTACGTCGACGACAAAGCCCCGGGCGAAAACCACGGCGAAGACCCGCGCGTCCCCGAGGCCAAATGGTACGGGTGGGCGCTCAAGCCCGACGGCAATGAGGCGGCTCCCGGCGATCCGCGGGTCAAGTCCTCCGAAATGCCGAACTCTTAGGCATATGGGCCCTCGGGAAAAGGACAGATTCTTATCACGGAAGCTTGACTTAAGACGCCTCCTCGCTTAGAAGAAATGCACGATGTTCGAGCTCAGAACCGTTCCCGTACTGGTAGCCCTCGCAATCAGCCTCATCTGCTCAGGCTGTGGCAGTAACGAGAGCGAAGCGACGACTGCTGCCGAATCGGGTGTGAGCAAAAAAGGGACGGCACCACCCGCCCGGGTATCGGTTGGGGCGCCCCATGGCCGCGTGTTGGTGAGCGAAAAGGGCCAAACCCTCTACATCTTCGATAACGACCCGAAGGGCGGGCAGCCGACGTGCTACGGGAAGTGCGCGAAGGAGTGGCCCCCGCTTCTCACCTCCGGTCAGCCCATACCGCTCCCCAACGAGGAAGCCAAGGCGGCGCTCCTCGGCACGGTCGAGCGCAAGGATGGCTCTGTCCAGGTGACCTACGCGGGATATCCCCTCTACGAATACTCCCACGACCGCATGACGGAGGCCAGAGGGTTCATGGCCGACGAGTTCGGCGGATCCTGGCACCTCCTCACCAAGAATGGCGTCGAAGTGAGCGAGAACTCCCCCGAAAAAGAGCCGGGCGCGACCATCGTCTCAACCACGAAGGTCCGCGGTCTAGGCACGGTTCTGGTCAACGCGAAAGGCTTCACCATCTACGACGTAAGAAGAGATAAAGGTCGTGTAGCGCATTGCTACGGCAAATGCACCGATGTGTGGCAGCCAGTCCTCGCCGAAGGCGGACCGCAAGCGCGCGGTGCCGCGATTCAGGTGGCGCTCGGCACGACGGCACGCAAGGACGGAACCGTCCAGGTCACGTATAGCGAACACCCTCTATACACCTCTCGCCTGGACAAGGGCCCCGGCGAAAGACACGGTGAAGACCCGCGAGTCCGAAAAGGTAAATGGACCGGGTACGCGCTCAACCCTGACGGCGAAGAGGCCTTTCGTTGAGCCCCCGATTCGGTGGACTGCTCGCGATGGTTGCCGGCGCTCTGGTCTTCGCCTCGTGCGGCGGCGGTGAAACGTCGACGACCGATAGCAGCGCAGAGTCGACGACCACTGCCGCCGAAAGCAAATCGAGCGAAGGCGGAGCGGCGGCGCGAGCTCCGGAGCCCACCCAGGTCTCGACCGGGGTTCCGAGCGGCCGGCCGGTGCTGGTGAGCGAAACGGGGGAAACGCTCTACTCCTTCGAGAACGACCCGAAGGGCGGGTAACCGACTTGCTATGGGAAGTGCGCGAAGGAGTGGCCGCCGCTCCTAACCCCCGGTCAGCCTGTGCCTTATGACGTGCGGGTCAGCACCGCGCTCCTCGGGACGGTGAAGCGGAGGGATGGCTCGCTCCAGGTGACCTTTGCGGGGGCACCCCCTCTACGAATACACGGCGACTCTGGCGCCGAGGCCAAGGGGTTCCTCCGCGAAGAGTTCGGCGGCACCTGGTACCTCGTCACCCCCGGCGGAACCGAGCTGATTCGTAGCGGAGCCCTCCCCTAGCGCTTGCGGTAGGAGATCGACGGCGAGACGAGCTCTCGGATCTCGGAAAGCAGGCGGGCGGAGAGGGCGCCCGGGTCCTCGTCGGGGCGGGGCTGGCCGCCGGCGGGGTCGAAGAAGCGGATGCGGAGGCGGGGGCGGCGGGGGAAGCCGGTCAGGTCCGAGGTGCCCTCGATCGCGACCAGGGTGACGTGGGCCTCGGGCACCTCCAGGGCGAGGCGGCCGACGCCGCTGCGGGCACGCAGGACCTTGCCCTTGGAGCGGGTGCCCTCGGGGAAGACGCCGATGCAGGCTCCCGCCCGCAGGGTCTCGATCGCCTTCGCCAGGGCGTCCTTGTCGCCCTTGCCGCGCTGGATCGGGATCTGCCCCATGCCGTCGAGGATCGGCGCCAGGCCGCGCACGTCCCAGAGCTCCGATTTGGCGAGGGCGCGAATCTGGCGCCGCTTGAAGGCGGCGATGCCGACCATCACCGGATCCCAGTGACTGTCGTGGTTGCCGAGGATCAGCAGCGGGCCCTGCTCGGGCACGGCCTCCAGCCCCTCCACCTGCAGCCGGCCCCACCGGGCCACCGGCCGGTTGACGGTCATCGCCAGGGAGTAGGTGCGGGTGCGCTCCTTCACGGACCGGGAGTTCTAGCGGCAACCGCCCTCTGGAGGATGTCCCGTAGCGCCTGCTGGTCGGCCCTCGCCAGAGAATCGACCCACGCGGGCGGCGTCGCGAAGGCCTTCGAGAGGCGGGCGTGGACGCGGCGCCCCTCCGCCGTCAGCTCGATCAGCTTGACCCGGCGATCCTCTTCGGAGGCGCGCCGCCGCGCCAGCCCCTTCTCTTCGAGGCTGTCGACGATCCCGGTCACGTTCGAGTTGTCGCACTGAAGGGCGCCGGCGACCTCGCTCATCGTCCGCGGCCGGTCGAGCATCCGTAGGGTCCCGAAAGCCGCCGGCCGCAGGTCGAGTTCGCGGGCTATCGCGGCAAACGGCGGCGGGTAGACGAGGCTGGAAAGCAGCCCCCAGGCTTCGCGGGCCGGGGCGTCGGCACTCGGGTGCGCCCGTCCCTTACCCGGGGTCTTCACTTTACCAGATTTCGGCATAAATTTATTATACCTCAACCTTTGCTAGCCTCAAACATTCGAAGCTTCAACCAGTTCGAAAGGCACCCATGAGCAACGGCAGCCAGCGCGGCGGCGGGATCGAAGTCGAAGCCCTCGTCCGCGAGTTCAAGAACGGCCCGCGGGCGGTCGACGGCATCGACCTCGAGGTCGCCCAGGGCGAGATCTACGGCTTCCTCGGCCCCAACGGCGCCGGCAAGTCGACCACGGTCCTGATGCTGACCACGCTGCTCCCGCCCACCGCCGGCAGCGCCCGCGTCGGCGGCTTCGACGTCGTCGCGGAGGGGCCGCAGGTGCGGGCGACGATCGGCGCCGCCCTGCAGGAGGCGGCGCTCGACCCGCTGCTGACCGGGCGCGAGCACATGCGCCTGCAGACCGCCCTCCACGGCCTCGGCAAGAGCGAGCGCGAAGAGCGCGGCGGCGAACTGCTCGAGCGGGTCGGCCTCGACTACGCGGCCGACCGCAAGGTCGGCGGCTACTCGGGCGGGATGAAACGCCGGCTCGACCTCGCCCTCGCCCTCGCCCACCGGCCCCGCATCCTCTTCCTCGATGAGCCGACGACCGGCCTCGACATCCAGAGCCGCACCGCCCTCTGGGAAGAGGTCTCGCGGCTGGCGGCCGAGGACGGGGTCACCGTCTTCCTCACCACCCAGTACCTGGAGGAGGCCGACGCCCTCGCCAACCGGGTCGGGATCATCGACCACGGCCACCTCGTCGCCGAGGGGACGCCGGCGGAGCTGAAGGCCGAAATCGGCCGCCCGACCGTGGAAGCGGTCCCCCGGGAGGAGGGCGAGCGCGAGCGGATGCGGGCGGTCCTCGGCCGCTTCGGCGAGCAGGCCGGCTCCTCCCCGCGCGGCGTCGCCGTCCGCCTCGAAGGCGGCGAGTCGCAGCTGGCCGAGGTGGTGCGGGCGCTCGACGCCGAGCAGATCGCGATCGAGCACCTGCAGCTGCACGCGCCCTCGCTCGACGACGTCTTCCTCGCCAAGACCGGCCGCTCGCTCGAGGGCGCCGGCGAGCCGGAGAGCGGCGAGACCGAGGCGGTGGCCCCGGCGTGAGCGGCGGTCTCCGCAACCAGATCGGGCAGCTCGCCCGGCGCTCGGTCCTCCGCACCCTGCGCCAGCCGGCGCAGATCGTCCCGGCGATCGTCTTCCCGATGTTCCTCCTCGCCGTCAACGCCGGCGGGCTCAAAGACGCGACCAACCTGCCCGGCTTCCCGACCGACTCCTACCTCACCTTCATCCTCGCCGTCCCCTTCGTCCAGGGCGCCCTCTTCTCGGTGATGAACTCGGGGACCGACCTCGCCCGCGACATCGAGACCGGCTTCCTCAATCGCCTGGCGCTGACGCCGCTGCGCGGGGCGGCGCTGCTGAGCGGCCTGCTGGCGGGGTCGCTGGTGCTCGGCCTCGTCCAGGCCGTCGTCTACCTGACGGTCGGGCTGATCGCCGGCGCCGAACTCGCCGCCGGGGCGGCCGGCGCCCTCGTCCTCGTCGCGCTCTCGGTGACGATCACCGTCGCCTTCGGCACGATCGGCCTCTTCGCGGCGCTGCGCTTCGGCTCCGGCGAGGCGGTCCAGGGCCTCTTCCCCGTCTTCTTCGTCTTCCTCTTCCTCTCGGCGATGGCGCTGCCGCTCGACCTGCTGACGACCGACTGGTTCCACGCGATCGCCAGCGTCAACCCGGTCACCTACCTGTTGGAGGCGATCCGCTCGCTGCTGATCGAAGGCTGGGAGCTCGACCAGCTCGCGCTCGGCTTCGCGATCGCGGCGGCGATCGGCACGATCGGCATGGCGGCGGCGAGCAGCGCCCTGAAGACGAGGCTGGTGCGGACGTGAGCGAGAACCGACCTGCCGACCCCCGCATCACCGACAGGGTCACCGTCGCCCGCGCGGTGGCCTGGCGCAGCATCCACAACTTTCTCACCAACCCGGCCTTCCTGATCCCGTCGCTGCTGTTCCCGCTCTTCTTCTTCGTCTCCTTCGCCGGCGGCCTGGCGGCGATCGGCGAAGTCCCCGGCTTCGACTTCCCGAGCGGCTACACCGCCTTCCAGTTCGTCTTCGTGCTGCTGCAGTCGGCGGCCTTCGGCGGCGTATTCACCGGCTTCGCGATGGCGCGGGACTTCGAGACCGGCTTCGGCCGCCGCTACATGCTCGCCGCCGGCCACCGCAGCGGCATCGTCCTCGGCTACTCGCTGGCGGCGCTCTTCCGCGCCTTCGTCACCTGGACGGTGCTGACCGCGGTGGCGCTGGTCGCCGGGATGGAGGTCGCCGGCAGCGCCGGCGAAATCGTCGCCCTCTACCTCCTCGCGATCCTCGTCAACGTCGCCGCGACCCTCTGGGCAGCGGGAGTGGCGCTGCGCGTCCGCTCCATCCAGGGCGGCCCCCTCATGCAGTTCCCGACCTTCCTGGTCCTCTTCCTCGCCCCCGTCTACGTCCCCCTCGACCTCCTCAGCGGCTGGATCCACACCATCGCCTCCATCAACCCCGTCACGGCCCTACTGGAGGCCGGCCGAGGCTTCATCTCCGGCGACCCGGTAGTGGTCGGCCTGGCATTCGCGATCGGCATCACTCTCTCCCTCCTCTTCGCCCTCTGGGCAAAAGGTGGCCTACGCAGCGCCGAAGCAGCGGGCTAGCCGGGCCATCAACCCGCCCGGATGGACGGAGTGGGTGGGGTCTTCCAGACACTCAACAGCGAGCCATAAGCGAGATGTGTCTGGAGGACCCCACCCACTCCGTCCCCAGCGCCCCGGAAGTTTGTCCCCACCGCTTCGAGATATCTAAGTGACGAAAATCACGCCGTCATCACACCCAGACGGCGAACCTCTCGTTCTTGGCTCTCTGCGCTGAAACCCGGCATTTAGTGGCAGTTCGAACTTGACGATCTAAAGTGTCTTTCGTGACGCAGAGACCCCTGGAGCTGATCCTTGCCCGGAACCTGATGTCGGCCCTCTCGACGCCGGCGTTCCTGGTCGACGAGGGCGGCCTGCTCGTCTTTTACAACGAGGCCGCCGGGATGCTGCTCGGCAAGCGCTTCGAGGAGCTGGGGACGGTCGGGCCGCAGGAGTGGGGCTCGCTCTTCGGCCCTTTCGACGAGAACGGCGAGCCGATCCCCTACGACGAGCTGCCGCTGGTGACCGCGGTCCGAGCCGGGCGGCCCGCCCACGCCGAGCTGACCGTGCGCTCCACCGACGGCACCCAGCACGACGTCGAGGTCTCCGCCTTCCCGATCCAGACCCCGCACGGCTCACAGGGCGCGATCGCCGTCTTCTGGCCACGGGCCAACGGCAACGGGGCGGGACCGGCGTGAAGGTCAAACTCTGGGGAACGCGGGGCTCGATCCCGGCCCCGGGGCCGGAAACGATCCGGTACGGCGGCAACACCTCCTGCGTGGGGGTGACCCTCGCCGACGGCTCGATGCTGGCGCTCGACGCCGGCACCGGCATCCGCTGCCTCGGCCTCGCCCTGCCGGACGAGCCGACCCGGCTCCACATCCTCCTCACCCACCTCCACCTCGATCACATCCAGGGCCTGGTCTTCTTCGCCCCCGCCTTCCGCCCCCAGACCGAGATCGTGATCTGGGGGCCGGCCTCGCCCGAGGCCTCGCTGCGCGACCGCATCGCCCGCTACATCTCCGCCCCGCTCTCGCCGGTCGAGGTCCGCGAGCTTCCCTGCGACGTCTCCTTCCGCCACTGCCCGGAGAGCGAGTGGGAGATCGGCTCGGCCCGGATCCGCGCCGCCTCGGTCACCCACCGCGGTCCCACCCTCGGCTACCGGATCGACGACGGCGACTCCTCCCTCACCTACATCCCCGACCACGAGCCGGCCCTCGGCGCCGACCTCGACCAGCTCGAGGAGGACTGGATCTCCGGCTTCGCCCTCGCCCGCGACACCTCCCTGCTGATCCACGACGGCCAGTACACCGACGTCGAGTACCCGAACCACCTCGGCTGGGGCCACTCGGCGACCTCGCACGCGCTCAGCTTCGCGCGCCGCACCGGCGCCGAGCGGACCGTCCTCTTCCACCACGACCCGCTCCACTCCGACGACGAGCTCGACCGCCTCGGCGCCGAGGCCCAGCAGCGATGGATCGACCTCGGAGGCGACCCCGGCTCGCTGGAGCTGGGGGTCGAGCGGAACGAGTTCGAGCTGCCGGCGCGAAAGCCCAGCGCCGCCCCCGCCGCCGCCGTTTAGATCGGCAACCTCAAGCCACCGATCATCTAGGCTGGCCGCGTGTCACCAGTCGAGAGGATCGAAGCTGCCGCCGAGCGCTCGCCGCTGGTGCGCAGCGCCCTCGAGCAGGCCCGCAGCGACCACGCGGGACAGGTGCGCAACGGCAGCGGCGGCATGCCTTACGTCGAACACCCGATGACAGTCGCGGCGCGCCTCGCCGAGGAGGGCTTCCGCGACGAGGTGCTGGCGGCGGCGCTGCTGCACGACGTCGTCGAGGACTCCGAAACCCCCCTCGACGAGCTGCGGGAGAAGTTCGGCGAAGAGGTGGCGGGCCTGGTCGGCGCCCTCACCGACGACGAAGCAATCGACTCCTACCGCGAGCGCAAGGCCGAGCACCGGGAACGGGTCGCCGCCGCCGCGGACGAGGCGATGGCGATCTACGGCGCCGACAAGCTGACCAATGTCGTCACCCTGCGCGCCGCCTACGAAGCCGAAGGCGACAAGGTCCGGGAGGAATTCAAGGTTCCGGTCGAGCTGAAGACCGAGATTTGGGAAGCCGACCTGGCGCTGCTGCGCGAGAAGGCCCCGGAGCTGCCCTTCCTCGACGACCTCGAGGCGGAGCTCACTCGTTTTCGGGCTTGCCTAGAGGCTCCTGCCCGGCCTGAAGGCTGAGCCGGCGCCGCAACGGCATCCCGAACCAGAAGAAGCCGAAGGCGAGAATGGAGAGGGCGGTGGTGACGATCGTCGCGGTGGTCCCGAAGAGGTAGTCGGTGACGAGGGTGATGGCTCCCGTCATCGCCAGCGCCAGGAAGACCAGCCCGGCGATCGAGAACTGGTTCGCGTAGAAGATGAGTTTGCGCTTCTGTTGGTAGCGGAAGGTGACGCGGTGGTAGGCGGAGGGCGAGATCAGCATCACGGCGGCGATCGCGGTGCAGATCAGGGTCCCGAAGTAGACGTCCTTCTGAAAGCTGGTGATCTTTTCGAAGCCCTGCTGGAACGGGACCGCGAGCAGGAAGGCGAAGAGAACCTGGACCCCGGGGAGCGCGACCCGCAGCTCCTGCAGCAGCTCGCTGAGATTGCGGTCGAGGCGTTCCTCCTCGGTCTCGTCCCGGCCCGACTCGGGGTGACGCTGATCCTTCTCCTCACCCCCTCCGTTCTCCATTGCAGGACCATATGCCAATCGAGACCTCCGTCGTGCTCTTCAACCGGGACCTCCGCGTCCACGATCATCCGGCGCTGGCGGCGGCGGCCGAGGCCGACCGGGTCGTGCCGCTCTTCGTCCTCGACCAGCGTCTACTGGGGTCGCGGTTCGCCGCTCCGAACCGGGTCGCCTTCATGCTGGAGGCGCTTCGCGACCTCGACGAGGCGCTGCGCAAGGCCGGCGGCCGGCTCTTCGTCCGCCGCGGCGATCCGGTGCGGGAGACGATCGCGGTCGCGCGCGAGTGCGGGGCGAGCGCGCTGCACGTCAGCGCCGATTGGAGCCGCTACGCGCGCGGGCGCGAGGAGCGGCTGGCGCGCGCCTGCGGTGAGGAGCGGATCGAGTTCGCCGCCCACCCGGGGGTGACCGTGGTCGAGCCGGGCGCCGTAACGCCGACCGGCGGCGACCATTTCAAGGTCTTCACGCCCTTCCACCGAGCCTGGAGCCGGCTGCCGAAGCGGGAGGGGCACGGGGTGCCGCGCAAGCTGAAGGTGCCGGGCGGGCTGAAGGCGGGGCGGCTGCCTTCGCTGGAGTCGCTGGTCGGGGGGCGGCCCTCGCCGGGGCGCCTCGCCGGCGGCGAGGCCGAGGGCCGGAAGCTGATGCGCGCGTTCCTGCGCGACGGCATCGGCGGCTACGAAGACGGCCACGACGATCTGGCCGGCGACTGCACCTCCCGCCTCAGCGCCCACATCCGCTGGGGCTGCGTCTCGCCGTTGGAGCTGGCCCGCGAGGCGGGCGAGCGGCGCGGCGGCGCGGCCTTCGTGCGCCAGCTCTGCTGGCGCGACTTCCACCACCAGGTGCTGGCGGCAACCCCGTCCCTCCCCCGCCGCGACTACCGCCGGCGCGGCGACCGCTGGTCCCGCTCGCAACGGGTCCTCGAGGCCTGGCGGGAGGGCCGCACCGGCTACCCGCTGGTCGACGCGGCGATGCGCCAGCTGGCCGAGGAGGGGTTCATGCACAACCGGGCGCGGATGACCGTCGCCTCCTTCCTCTGCAAGGACCTCTACGTCGATTGGCGGGCCGGCGCCTGGCACTTCTGGGACCTGCTGACCGACGGCGAGATCGCCAACAACGCCGGCAACTGGCAGTGGGTCGCGGGGACGGGGAACGACACGCGGCCGAATCGTGTCCTCAACCCCGTCCGCCAGGCCGAGCGCTTCGACCCCGACGGCGCCTACGTGCGCCGCTACCTGCCGGAGCTGGAGTCGGTCGAGGGCAAGGCGATCCTCCGCCCCTGGCGGATGGACGGGTTCGAGCGCCTCGACTACCCGCCGCCGCTGGTCGACCACGACGAGGCCGCGGCGGCGTTCAAAGCGCACCGCGAAGGCTGAGCGCCGCATAGGATCGCCGCGATGGGACGACTGGCGGTGATCCTCGGCAGCAACGCCCTCGGCCCCGGCGGCGAGGAGATCGCCGCGGCGGCGGCCGAGCAGGGGGCGGCGATCGTGCAGCGGCACCGCAACCCCGACGGCACCTTCGTCCTCCCCCACCTGATCAACCACGAGGCGACCTTGCGGCCGCTGCTCGAGCAGGGATGCGACCGCGTCCTGGCGATCGGCTCGGTCGGCTCGCTGCGGCCCGAGGAGCTCGGCGTCGGCGCCCTTCTCTGCCCGGACGACTTCATCGCCCTCAACCTCGGCGACTCGGTCTTCGGCGACGAGCGCGCCCACGCGGCGGCGGGCTTCGAGCGCCGCTGGCGCGGCGAAGTGATCGCCGCCTGGAGCGAAGGCGGCCAGGCTCCGCGCGACGGCGGCGTCTACTGGCAGGCGCGCGGGCCGCGCTTCGAGACCCCGGCCGAGATTCGGCTGATGGCGGCGCACGCCGACGTGGTCGGGATGACGATCGCCTCCGAGTGCGTCGTCGCCGGCGAGCTCGGCCTCGACTACGCCGCTCTCTGCGTCGTCGACAACCTCGCCAACGGGCTCGGCGAGGGCGAGGTCAGCACCGCGGCGATGGAGGCCGACCGCCTCGTCAACGCCGAGCGCCTGCGCGAGGGGCTGGAAGCGGTGCTGCCGCGGCTGGGCGCGGTGGGGCGATGACGTTCGTCTGTTCCTTTTCGTTGCTATGCGCCCAAAAGGAACAGACGAATGGGGGGTGCGCTTGGCACTGACGGTCGAAAACGCGCTGCTGGACGGGGAGCGGGTCGGGGTCCGCTGCGAGGACGGAGCGATCAGCGCGATCGGGCCGGACGTCGTCGTCCAACCGGGCGATGAGAAGCTCGACGCCGGCGGCGACCACCTGGTGCCGCCGCTGGTCAACGGCCACACCCACGCGGCGATGACCCTCTTCCGCGGCTCCGGCGGCGACCTGCCGCTGATGCCGTGGCTGGAAGAGAAGATCTGGCCGGTCGAGGCGAAGCTCTCCGACGAGGACGTCTACTGGGGCGCCCGGCTCGCCTGCGCGGAGATGCTGCGCAGCGGCACCACCCGCTTCTGGGATATGTACTGGCAGCCGGCGGCGACCGCCCGCGCCGTCACCGACGCCGGCCTCCGGGCGACGATCGGCGCCCCGCTCTTCGACCTCCACGGCAGCCCCGAGCAGCTGCGCGATATGGCCCACCGTGGGCTGGAGGAGCTAAGTGGGTATGGACCCGAGATCACCCCCGCTCTCGCCCCCCACGCGATCTACACGGTCAGCGAAGAGTCGCTGCGCTGGATCGGCGAGCTCAGCGCCGAGCGCGGGCTGCCGGTCCAGATCCACCTCTCCGAGACCGAGCAGGAGGTCCAGGACTGCATCGCCGAGCACGGCGAGCGGCCGGCCTTCTACCTCGACCGGCTGGGGATGCTGAACGAGCGCACGGTGCTCGCCCACGGCGTCTGGCTCGACCCCGACGAGCTGGCGCTGGTCGCCGAGCGCGGCGCCACCGTCGTCACCAACCCCGTCGCGAACATGAAGCTCGCGGTCGGCGGCGTCTTCCCCCATCCCGCGGCGCGGGCCGCCGGGGTCGCGGTCGGGCTCGGCACCGACGGCGCCGGCTCCAACGACTCCCTCGACCTGCTCGCCGACCTGAAGACCTTCGCCCTGGCCCAGAAGCACGCTGCCGCCGACCCGACCGCGATCGACGCCGCCGAGGCCTGGGCGGTCGCGACCGGCGCCCGCGCCCCGCGCCTCGGCGCCACCGGGCTCGAGCCCGGCGCCCCGGCCGACTTCCTACTCATGCGTGCCAACTCGCCCGAACTGGGTATCGGCGAGCTGATGGCCGACCTCGTCTATGCCGCCACGGGCGCCGCCATTGCTCACGTCGTGGTCGCCGGCGAGATTCTGGTGCGCGAGGGCGAGCTCCCGGGTCTGGGCGAGATCGTCGTCCGCGCCGCCGAGCGGGCAAGGGGGCTAGGGCTATGAGCGAGGGCCAGGCCTCCTCGGTCCGCTACGACGAGGCGACGAAGCGCTACCGCGGCGCCTCCGAGCCGGCGGTCGACCACCTCTCGCTCGAGGTCCCGGCGGGCGAGATCTGCGTCCTCGTCGGCCCCTCCGGCTGCGGCAAGACGACGGCGATGCGGATGGTCAACCGCACGGTCGAGATCAGCGAGGGCGACGTCCTCATCGGCGAGCACTCGGTCCGCGACCGCGAGCCCGCCCAGCTGCGGCGGGAGATCGGCTACGTGATCCAGCAGATCGGCCTCTTCCCGCACCGCACGATCAGCGAGAACATCGGCGCCGTCCCCCAGCTGCTCGGCTGGGAGAAGGACCGGACCCGCGCCCGCAGTGCCGAGTTGCTGGAGCTGATCGGGCTCGACCCCGAGCTCGGCGACCGCTACCCGACCCAGCTCTCCGGCGGCCAGCAGCAGCGGGTCGGCGTCGCCCGGGCGCTCGCCGCCGACCCGCTGGTGATGCTGATGGACGAGCCCTTCGGCGCGATCGACCCGATCAACCGCGAGCGCCTGCAGAACGAGTTCCTCCGCCTCCAGGCGGAGATCCAGAAGACCGTCCTCTTCGTCACCCACGACATCGACGAGGCGATCAAGATGGGAGACCGGATCGCCGTCATGCGCGAGGGCGGGCGGGTCGAGCAGTACGCGACCCCGGCGGAGCTGCTGATGGCGCCGGCCAACGAGTTCGTCGAGGACTTCGTCGGCGCCGACCGGGCGCTGAAGCGGCTGGCGCTGATGCGCGTCTCCGACATCGACCTCTGGGAGGCGCCGCTCGCCTTCGTCGGCCAGGCGACGAACGAGGTGCGGGCGAAGCTCGAGGCGCCCGACGTAGAGGTCCCCTATCCGCTGCTGGTCGACGACGAGCGCCGCCCGCTCGGCTGGCTCAGCGAGCGCGACCTCGCCGCCGACGTCGTGCCGGGCCAGCCGGACTCGCCGCTGGGGCCGGTGCTGGAGCTCGACGACGTGATGCGCGACGCTCTCGCCGACCTCCTCCAGCACGAGACCCAGTACGCGCCGGTGGTCGACCACCGGCGCCGCATCGCCGGCGTCCTCTCGGTCGAGATCATCTCCGAGTTCCTCGCCTCGCCGGAGGCCAAGAGCGAGGAAACCCCGGCCGCGGAGCGGCCGCATGGCTAACCCGTTGCTGCTCGCGGCGGCCGGCGAAGTCGGCGGCGACTTCTTCAAAGAACGCACCAGCGACACGCTGCCCTGCCAGGCGCAAGCCGGTCACCCCTTCTGTTGGGAATGGGCGACGGAAAACATCGACCGCTTCGGAAAGCCGACCGTGCAGCACCTGGAACTGGTGGTGGTCTCACTCCTGATCGGCTTCGCGATCGCCTTCGCCCTCTCGCTGCTCGCGCACCGCCGCCGCTGGCTTCAGCCCCCGCTGCTCGGTGCCACCGGCGTGCTCTACACGATCCCCAGCATCGCCTTCTTCTTCCTCCTGCTGCCGATCACCGGGATCGGCAAAGACACGGCGATCATCGCCCTCGCTGCCTACACGCTGCAGATCATCTACCGGAACACCATGCTCGGGCTGGCCAACGTCCCGGGCTCGGTCAAGGACGCGGCCCGCGGGATGGGCCTGACCGACCGCCAGATCCTCTGGCGTGTCGAGCTGCCGCTAGCGACCCCGGAGATCATCGCCGGCCTGCGCATCGCCGTCGTCAGCACGATCGCGATCGCGACGCTGGCCGTCTTCATCGGCGGCGGCGGGCTCGGCACCCAGATCTACGGCGGCGGCAACCTCACCTTCCCGACCAGCATCTTCATCGCCCTGGCGATCGTGCTCCTGATGGCTCTCGCCTTCGACGTCGTCCTGCTCACCGTGCAGCGCCTGACCACTCCCTGGCGCAAGGCGAGGGCGACGTGAGCGCCCTTCTACCCCTCGCCTCTTTCGGCGGCGCGATCGAATTCATCTTCACGCCGCAGAGCTCGAACGTGACCGGCGGCGCCAAGGTGGGCGGCCTCGAGCAGGCGATCGAACTGACCCTGAAGCAGCTCGAGGTGACGGTGCTGGCCCTGGCCCTGGCGCTCGTCATCGCCCTCCCGCTGGGTCTCTACCTCGGGCACAAGGGCAAGGGCGAGTTCCTCGCGATCGGGCTCGCCAACGGCGGCCGGGCGATTCCCGAGCTGGCCGTGATCGCCCTGGTCGCGGCGTTGATCGGGGTCGGGCTGGTGACCGTCACCCCCGCGCTCGCGATCCTCGGAATCCCGCCGATCCTCACCAACGCCTTCGTCGGGGTGCGACAGGTGGATCGGGCCGCGGTGGACGCCGCCCGCGGGATGGGGATGAGCGAGATGGGGATCATCCGCAAGGTCGAGCTGCCGCTCGCGATCCCGACCGTGATGGGGGGCATCCGCGGCGCCACGATCGCGATCGTCGCCACCGCGACGATCGCCCCACTGGCCGGCGTCGTCACCCTCGGCGACTTCATCATCAACGCCTCCATCTACGGCGACGACGGCCGCCTCGCCGGGGCGATTCTGGTCGCTCTTCTCGCCCTCTCCCTGGAGGGTCTGCTCGCCCTTCTGCAGCGTCGGCTTACTTCCGACGGGCTGAAGGTAAAGACTGCGTAACAACGATTCACCCATGACCACCCCAAGAGGAGGCATTAAGTGAGGACCGACCAGACGAGACTCCGCGTGCTGCTTGCGGCAATCGCGGCGCTCGCGCTGACGCTCGCCGTCGCCGCATGCGGCAGCAGCGACGACAGCACCACCTCCGGCTCGACCGAAGGCGGCGCAGCCGGCGCCATCCAGTCCAACCCCGACAACGGCAAAGTCAGCCTGACGATCGGCTCGAAGAACTTCCCCGAACAGGAAATCCTCGGCGAAATCTACGCCCAGGCCCTGACCGCGGCGGGGTACAAGGTGAAGAGCGCCCTCAACCTCGGCTCCGAAACCGTCGCCCAGAAAGCGGTGAAGACGGGGCAGATATCCGGCTACCCGGAGTACGCGAGCACGGCCCTCACCTCGTTCTTCGGCCTCGAACCCGAAGAAGTCCCCGCCGACGCCACCGAAGCGTGGGAAAAAGCGAACGAAGAATTCGAAAAGGAAGGCCTGGAGGCTTTCGAACCGACTCCGTTCGCCAGCGCCAACGCGGTCGGGACGACGAAAGAGACCGCCGACAAATATGAACTCGAGACGGTCTCCGACCTCGAAGGGGTCTCCGAAGAACTGTCCCTCTACGGCTCCCCCGAGTGCCGCCAGCGGATCGACTGCCTGGCCGGGCTCGAAAAACTGTACGGGCTGAAGTTCAAGTCGTTCACCCCGGTCGACATCGGCCTCCGCTACACGGTGCTGGAAAAGGGTCAGGCCGATCTCTCGATCCTCTTCACCACCGACCCGCAGCTCTCGGCCGAGAGCGACAAGTTCGTCATCCTCGAAGACGACAAGAAGGTGTTCCCCGCCGGCAACGTCATCTTCGTGACGACCCAGAAAGTCGCCGAAGAAGCCGGGCCCGACTACGAAAAGACGATCCTGCAGGTGCAGGAAGGGCTCGACCTGAAAGTGGTCCAGGAGCTCGACGCCCGGGTCGAACTCGAAAAGGAAACGCCGAAGCAGGCCGCGACGGCGTACCTCGAATCAGCCGGCTACATCGGTTCGTAGTCGTGGGGGGGTCCGCCGGGGAGGGTCTCGGCGGACAACAGCGGGGAGGGTCCGCCGAGACCCTCCCCGCCGGACCCTTCGAGCGACTCGTCCCATCTCGCGAGCTCCGGAAGCTCCCTGAATTCACCGGGTCCGCGAAAACCATCCCCCAGGAGTGTTTTTCGCGGACTCACGAGCTAGCTGTCCCTGAAGGCGCGTTGGGGAGGGTCCGGTCGCCCTCTGCGGGAATGTTCGCGAAGCGGCGATATGCAATCTGATTCCTGCCCGCCATAGGCGGGCAGCATGTTCGGGAGCAGCCCCGCCATAGGGGCGCGACTAATTCACGCGGAGGGTGACCGGACCCTCCCTCTCCGCTTGCTTTTCGCCTCTCTCGGCTTTTAGTTAGTAGAACTTGACTGATCGGTCCGGGTCTGCGATAAAAGCGGGGTCGGGCCGGTTGGACATACGGCATTGACGCGAAATTGACTGACTTCGCAGCGATTGGGTGGGGTGTCTCCTCCCTGCTCGAGTAGATGGTCCTTGCGGACCGCTACCTCTTTACATCACCGGCCAGAGCCGGAAGGGAGACATCAGATGAATAGCTTCAAAAGGGCCGCGGCCCTGACGCTCGCGATGGCGGGCCTAACCGTCGTTGTCGGCATAGCGCCCGCCTCGGCGACCGTCGGTTGCAAAACCAATTCGATCCCTTGCTCGAGCATCTACGGCACCGGAACCCCGGTCGAACTCAGCTTGAAAACGGGTTCGACCGCCGTGTTCGAATTCGGGGCGGCAACGATCAAATGCAGTAAATCGAGCCTGAAAGGAGAAGCCGCGAACGCGGGCGGATCGGCGTTCACATGGTGGTGGGACGTCACCAATACCTCGTTCAGCGAATGCGGCTCCTGCACTCTTTCCGTGGCCGGGCCCCCGCGGTTCATCGCGCACTGGAAAGCCTTCACCGTGCTCGCGAACTACACAATCGAAAAAATCGAAGCCACGGCCACCTGCGGTGGGACCAAATGCGTATACGGGACGATGGTGAGCGAAAAAGTCACCGGCGAAGGGGGCGAAATGGCTGTTCTGAAGTTCGAAGGGACGCCAATCGCCAAGAAAGAAGGCAGCTTCCTCTGCACGGCTGCGAAATTCACGGCCGAATACACAGTCAACGCACCCGCGCCTCTCTATTACGAGGAAGCCTAGGAGCGATCGCAGGGAGCAGGGAGGGCCCCAAGCGGCCCTCCCTGGCGGTCGCGGATGTGGGTGAAGCTGAGCTGGGCGATCCAGGCGGCGCCCAAGCCCGAAAGGCCGGCCAGGCAGAGCGCCACCCGCGGGTCGTAGCTTTGGGCGAGCCAGCCGGTCAGGGGGGCGCCGATCGGGGTGGAGCCGAGGAAGACGACCGAGTAGAGCGCCATTACACGGCCTCGCATCTCCGGGGTTACCGCCAGCTGCAGGGTCGAGTTGATCGTCGCCGCGAAGGTAACCGAGGCGGCTCCGAGGAGGGCCAGCATCACGATCTCCAGCGCCAGGCTCGGCATCGCCGCCGCCAGCAGGGCCGAGACGCCGAAGGCGAGGGCGCCGCCGGCGATCAGCCGCGGGCCGGTGCGGCCGCGGTGGCCGTTGACGAGGGCGCCGGCGATCGAGCCGACCGCCATCGCCGAGACGAGGGCGGCGTAGGTCATCGCGCCGGACTCGAAGCTGAACTTGGCGAGCAGCGGCAGCACCACCTGGAAGTTGAAGCCGAGCGTCCCCACCAGCCCCATCAGCGCCAGCGGCACCATCAGCTCCGGCGTCCGCAGGACGTATCGGAGCCCGGCCCGGATCGCCCCCGGCTCGGGCTCGGCGACCGGCACCGCGTGCAGGCGGTTCGGGTCCATCCCCCTCAGCGCGAAGATCATCGCCACGAAGGTGAGCGCGTTGAGCGCGAAGCAGGGGACGACGCCGACGGTCGCGATCAGGATTCCGGCCAGGGCCGGGCCGACGATCCGCGCCGCCTGGACGATGACGCTGTTGAGGCTGACCGCGTTGACGACCCGGTCGGGGCCGACCATCTCGAAGACGAAGCTCTGGCGGGTGGGGTTGTCGACGGCGTTGATCGAGCCCATCGCGAAGACGCCGAGGTAGACCATCCACGGTTCGACGACACCGGCGGCGGTGACCGCGAACAGCCAGATGGCGGGGATTGCCATCAGCGCCTGCGTAGTGATCAGCAGGCGCCTTTTCGAGAAACGGTCGGCGAGCAGGCCGCCCCAGGCGCCGATCAGCAGCATCGGCAGGAACTGCAGCGCGGTGGTGAGGCCGACCGCGATGCCGCTGTCGGTAAGGGTGAGGATGACCCAGATCGCAGCCACGGTCTGCATCCAGGTCCCGGAGAGGGAGATCAGCTGGCCGGCGAAGTAGCGGCGGTAGTTGGGGACCTCCAGCGAGTTGAACGAGTGGCGGATCGCGGCCGTCAAGACCGCTCGCCCTCCCGCATCCGCTCGAGGATCTCGGCCGCCCGCTCGAGCGTCTCCACTTCCTCGGTCGAGAGATCGCGCATACGGCGCGCCAGGTAGGCGTTCTTGCGACCGCGCAGGCGCCGCAGCCGCTCGCGGCCGGCGCCGTTGACGCTGACCAGGGCGCTGCGCCGATCGGCGGGGTCGGGGGCGCGGTCGATCAGCCCCTCGCGTTCGAGGCAGCCGAGGGTGCGGGTGATCGTCGGCCGTTTGACCCGCTCGATCGCGGCGATCTCGCTCGGGGTCAGCGGCCCGTGCCGCTCGATCGTCGCCAGCGCCGCGACCGAGGTCGGGGTGAGGCCGGAGGTCTCTGCCGCCGCCTCCTGGCGCAACCGCCGCGCGGTGCGGACGATCGCGGTGCGCAGGTGGGCGGCGCGCTCTGAAAGTGGGATCTCGGTCGGGTTCATCATTATGATTAGCGTTGGTAATTAGGTTAGCAAACTATCTCTCCGGCTATCCTTCCTCCATGGCGCGGGCAGTGGACTACGACGTGGCGATCGTCGGGGCCAGCCTCTCGGGCTGCACCACGGCGATCCTGCTCAGCCGCGCCGGGGCGAAGGTCGCCCTGATCGAGAAGAGCCCCGACCCGGGCGCCTTCAAGCGGGTCTGCTCGCACTTCATCCAGGCCTCGGCGGTGCCGACGATCGAACGGCTGGGGCTCTACGAGCCGATCCTCGCCGCGGGCGGGCTGCGGTCCCGTTTCCATTCCCGGACGCCCTGGGGGTGGATCGAACCGACCGAGCGGCGCAGCGCCTACTGCCTCAACCTCCGCCGCTCGCTGCTCGACCCGATGCTGAGAGAGCGGGCGGCCGCCGAGCCCGGCGTCGAGCTGATGGCGGGGCAGGCGGCGGGACGGCTGCTGCGGGACGGGGAGGCCGTCCACGGCGTCGTCGTCCACGATCGCGAGGGAAACGAGCGTGAGATCGAGGCAAGGCTCACCGTCGGCGCCGACGGCCGCGACTCCCAGGTCGCCGAGATTGCGCAGGTGAAGACCGAGACCCTCCCCCACAATCGCCTCGCCTACGGCGGCTACTTCGAGGGGCCGCGGCCACGATTCTGGCCGGACGGCGCCGTCTGGCTCCTCGACCCCGACATGGCCGCCGCCTTTCCCACCGACAGAGGTCAGGTCTTCTACATCGCGATGGTGCACAAGGACCGGGCGCCGGAATTCAAGGAGGACCCCGAGCGGGCGCTGGTCGACCACGTCGCCGGCGTCCCGGAGCCGCCGCCGATCCGCGAATGCAGGTGCGTCGCTCCGGTTATCGGCAAGATCGAGATGCCCAACCGGATTCGGGAGCCGGTCGCCCCCGGGCTGGCCCTGGTCGGCGACGCCGCCCTCGCCACCGACCCCCTCTTCGGGGTCGGCTGCGGGTTCGCCTTTCAATCCGGCGAATGGCTGGCCGACAGCGTCTCCCCCGCCCTGCGCGGGATCGAGTCCATGGAGAACGGGCTGCGCCGCTACCGCAAGCGCCACCGCCGGCAGCTCGGCATGCACGCCCGCCTCATTCACGACTACTCCACCGGCCACAGGTTCGACCCCGTCGAACGGGCGATGATCTCGACCGCCGTCCGCGATCCCCGGGCAGCCGCCCTCTTCGAGGCGATGGGTACGCGCCGGAAGCGCCCGCAGGAAACGCTCCTGCCGATGGCCGGGCGGATCGCAGCCGTCGGCCTCCGGCGGCTCTCCTCCTAGTCGACGGGCCGCGAGGTGGCGGCCAGCCGGTCGATCATCTCCAGCATCTTTTCGTGGTAGGCGACGCCGGCGATCAGGGTTCGCTCGGAGGCGGCGAACTCCTCCGCCCCTCGAGCCAGCGCCAGGTAGCCGCGCAGCTCCTCGAGCTTCCCACGGTGCCACTCGACCCGGTCGGCGACCAGCGCCCCGGGGTCGGCGCCGGCAAAGACCTTCAGCATCACTTCGTCGCGCAGCTGCGGCGGTGCCGTCTCCGGCTCCGCGGCCCACTCGGCCAGGGCCTTCCTCCCCACCTCGGTCAGCGAGTAGACCCGGCGGCGGCGGCCCCCCTCCTCCTGCCTGGCGGCAAGGAAGCCGGCGGCGGCGAGGCGGGCCGGCTCCTCGTAGGCGGTGGTGTGGGGCACCGGCCAGAAGTTCTGGATCGAGCTCTCCAGCGCCTGCTTGATGTCGTAGGAGGTCATCGCGCCGAACTCGTGCAGAACGGCCATCAGGGCATATGAGGTGCCGGTGAGCTTGATCTCTTTCGATTTGCTTTTCATAGTTCGAAGCGTATAGTTCGGAACGAACGATACAGCGATTGCGGGAGGCCCAAGATGCCCGGTAGCGATTCTCCGTTTCCCATCATCGGCGACCGACCGGCGTATGACGCCGTCGTCGTCGGCGCCAGCCTCGCCGGCTGCGCGACGGCCATCCACCTCGCTCGCGCCGGCCGGCGTGTCGCGGTGGTCGAGAAGAAACCCGACCCGGGCGCCTTCAAGCGCACCTGCTCGCACTTCATCCAGGCCGGCGGCGTGCCGGCGATCGAACGGCTGGGACTGCTCGAGGCCTGCGAAGCGGCCGGCGCCCTGCGCTCGCGCATGCACGCCTGGACCAGGTGGGGGTGGATCGAAGCGCCGCCGGAGGAGGCGGGCCTCGGCCTCAACCTGCGGCGGGAGGTGCTCGACCCGCTGCTGCGCTCGACCGCGGCGGAGACGCCCGGCGTCGAGATGATGCTCGGCTGGGGCGTGGAGCGCCTGCTGCGCGAGGAAGGCGAGTTTGCCGGGGTGGTGGCGCGCAACCCCGGCGGCGAGGAGCGTGAGCTGCGGGCCAGGCTGACGGTCGGGGCCGACGGCCGCGACTCGCGGATCGCCGAGCTCTCCGAAGTCCCGGTGAAGACCTTTCCCCACGGCCGCTTCGCCTACGGCGCCTATTTCGAGGGCGCCGATCCGGCCTTCGCCCCCGACGCGACGATCTGGATGATGGACCCCCAGTGGGCGGCCGCCTTCCCCACCGACGGCGGCCTCACCTTCTACGCGGCGATGCCGACCATGGAGCGCCTGCCGGAATTCAAGCGTGACCCCGCGCGGGCGTTGGTCGACTTCCTCGGCGACGTTCCCGAGGCCCCGCCGATCCGGGAGGCGCGCCTGGTCGGCTCGGTGACGGGCAAGGTCGACATGACCAACCGGATGCGCAAGCCGGTGGCGCCGGGGCTGGCCCTGGTCGGCGACGCCGCCCTCGCCACCGACCCCCTCTTCGGGGTCGGCTGCGGTTGGGCCTTCCAGTCGGCGGAGTGGCTCGCCGAGGCGGTCGCGCCGGCGCTCGGCGGCGAAGGGCGGCTGGACGAGGGCCTCGAGCGCTATCGCCGCCGCCACAGGAAGGAACTGGCCGGCCACGCGTTCTTCATCCACGACTACGCCGGTGGGCGCCGCTTCAGCCCGGTGGAGCGGCTGATGTTCGCCGCCGCCGCCCGCGACGCCAAGGCGGCGGGCATGTTCGACCTGCTCGGCACCCGGCGGTCGCGGCCGCAACGGCTGCTGCCGAGATTGCTGCCGCGGGCGGTCGCGGTCAACACTCGCCACGCGCTGGCCCGATGAGCGCCGCGGTCGAACGCTCCAGTCTGCTCGCCGGCGGCACCAGGGCCCGCCTCGTGCAGGCGGGCCCGGCCGACGCCACCGAAGCAGTCGTCTTCGTCCACGGCAACCCCGGCTCGGCTGACGACTGGGTGCGGCTGGTCGGGGCGGCGGGCGCCGCCGGGCACCGCGCGGTCGCCTTCGACCTGCCCGACTTCGGCGAGACGATCGCCCCGGACGGGTTCGAGCACACCCCGTTCGGCTACGCGGAATTCGTCGCCGAGGCACTGGACGAGCTGGGGATCGAGCGGGCCCAGCTGGTGCTGCACGACTTCGGCGGCCCGATCGGGCTGGTCTGGGCGATGGCCCATCCCGACGCCCTCGCCGGGATCGTCCTGATCGACACCGGCGTCTTGCCCGGCTACACCTGGCACCGGCTGGCCCGGATCTGGCGGACGCCGGTCCTCGGCGAGCTCTTCCAGGCGATCACCAACCGCCGCGGCTACCGGTTCGCGCTCAACCGCAACGAGCCGCGCGGGCTGCCGCGTGAGTTCGTCGAAACGATGTACGACCACTACGACCGGCGCACCCGGCGGGCGGTGTTGAAGCTGTACCGGGCGACGCCAGACCCCGGCGGCATGTCCGAGAACCTGATCGGGCTCCTCGCCCCACGCGACGTCCCGGCGCTGGTGGTCTGGGGGGAAGACGACGCCTACCTGCCCTCCTCCTACGCCCACGAGCAGAAGCAGGCGTTTCCCTCGGCCGACGTCCACGTGCTCCCGGCCAGTGGCCACTGGCCCTTCGCCGACGCGCCGGAGACCGTCGAGCGCCTGCTGGTCGAATTCCTCGCCCGGGTCGGGGCGCGGGCGGCCGAGGCCGGCTAGCTCCCAGCTACGCCGCGAAGCGCGCTTCGGAGCGAGCTTTGGCCTTGGCGGCCTCGACCTCGCGGTCCTTCGGCGGCGTGTTCGTGACGAGGCGATCCAGCAGCTCGTGAGTGGCCGCGGCCACCGCCTCGACGGCCTCGTCGAAGGCCTCGACGTTGGCCTGCGAGGGCTTGGTCGAGCCGCTGATCTTGCGCACGTACTGCAGCGCCGAGGCCTGGACCTCCTCGTCGGTCGCGGGTGGATCGAAGTTGTGGAGGGTGCGGATATTTCTACACATGCACTGATCATAAGCAGCACGTTTCGAGAAGAGCCGAGGTGGCCGATGTGAAATCCTCGCCGACCATGGAGGCCGCCCGATGACCGACGCCGCCGAGGCCCGCGACAAGCGCTGGATCGCGCTGATCCTGCTCTGCTCGGCCCAGTTCGTGGTCGTGCTCGACGCCTCGATCGTCAACGTCGCCCTGCCGACGATCGGCGAAGCGCTCGACTTCACCGAGAGCAGCCTGCCCTGGGTCGTCAATGCCTACGTCCTCACCTTCGGCGGCTTCCTCCTGCTCGGCGGCCGGCTCGCCGACCTGCTCGGCCGCCGCCGCGTCTTCATGTTCGGGCTGGTCCTCTTCGCGCTCGCCTCGCTGGTCGGCGGCCTCGCCACCAACTCCGGGCAGCTGGTCGCCGCCCGTGCCGTGCAGGGGCTCGGCGCCGCGATCCTCTCCCCCGCCGCCCTCTCGATCGTCGCCACGACCTTCAAAGACGGCGCCGAGCGCAACAAAGCGCTGGGCATCTGGGGCGCGGTCGCGGGCTCCGGCGGCGCCGCCGGCGTCCTCCTCGGCGGGGTGCTCACCGAATACCTCGGCTGGGAGTGGGTGCTGTGGGTGAACTTCCCGATCGGGATCGCCGCCGCCGCGCTGGCGCCGCGTCTGATCGCCGAATCCCGCGCCGAGCAGGAGGTGCGGACCTTCGACGTCGCCGGCGCGACGACGATCACGCTCGGCCTCTCGGCCCTTGTCTTCGCCCTGCTCGATGCCGAAGACGCCGGCTGGGGCTCGGCCCAGACGATCGGCGTCCTCGCCCTCGCCGCGGTCCTGCTGATCGCCTTCGTCGCGATCGAGCGCCGCTCGCGGGCGCCGCTCGTCCCCTTCTCGATCTTCCGCCTGCGGACGATCACCGGTGCCAACGTCGTCGGCATCCTCGTCGGTGCCTCGCTCTTCTCGATGTTCTTCTTCATCTCCCTCTATATGCAGCAGGTGCTCGACTACAGCGCGATCAAGGCCGGCCTCTCCTACCTGCCGCTGGCGATCGCGATCATCCTCTCGGCCGGGATCGCCTCCGGCCTGGTGACCAAAGTCGGCTTCAAGCCGATCCTCGCCGCCGGCATGGTGTTCATCGCCGCGGGCCTCCTCTGGTTCTCCCAGATCTCCGCCGATGGCACCTTCCTCGCCGACATCCTCGGCCCCTCCCTGCTCGCCGCCGTCGGCCTCGGCTTCGCCTTCGTCCCGGTCACGATCGCCGCCGTCTCCGGCGTCGAGGACCGCGAGCAGGGCCTCGCCAGCGGCCTCATCAACACCTCCCAGCAGGTCGGCGGCGCCCTCGGCCTCGCCATCCTTGCCGCAATCGCCAACTCGAAGATCGGCAGCTCCCAGAACAAGGCCGTCCTCACCGACGGCTTCTCATCCGCCTTCCTAGTCGGCGCCGGCTTCGCCGTCCTCGGGCTGATTGCCACCCTCCTCCTGATCCGCACGTCGGACAGCCGGGCGCATGTGGAGCTGGGGGCGGAGCCGGCGACGGAATCCAACTCTTAGAGGCCAATTGGAACGGAACTGACCCAGAAGTGTCATTTCTTTGAGCCAATTCAGTAACGCCTCTTGAAGTGGCGAATTCCGCCCCTAGGATCGGCCGCCGGAGGGTTGATGGAGACAGGTGCGCTCCAGCTAGCTGACACCTAGCTGCCCGGTTCAACCGCCCGGGTCCGGTTCGAGTCCGGTGCCCTCCGCAGACATAGACCGCCGCGATCGGGTCGAGATGGAGCACGGCCAGCCGTGCTACCTTGAGTGCACAGGTGTCAGCTGGCTGCGGGGTGGTTCCCCGCTTCACTCAGACTCGACCCGCTTCGCGGCGGGTCTTGTCGTTTCTGGACCTGAAAAGGGCCGCCTGAGGCGCCGTCGAAACAGTCGCAGTGGAGCCCAAGGCAAACGCACGACCTGCCCACTTCGAGCCCGGGATGGACGCCCGCAGCACGCGGGTGGCGGAACGGCTGAAAACGCCGATGCTGATCGCGGCGGCGCTGACGCTGCCGACGGTGGCAATCACCGAGTCTGAGCCCGGCGGGCTGCTGGAGCAGATCGCCGTCGTCCTCAACTGGGTCACCTGGACCGCTTTCCTCTTCGAGTTCGTGGTGATGCTCTCGGTCGTCCCGGACCGGGGGAAGTGGCTTCGCCACCATCCGCTCGACTTCGTCATCGTCTTCTTCACGCCGCCGGTGCTGCCGGCGGGGCTGCAGAGCCTGCGGGTCCTGCGGCTGCTGCGCCTGTTGCGCCTGCTGCGCTTGGCCCAGCTCTCGCGCGAGGTCTTCTCGCTGGAGGGCGTCCGCTACGCCGCCCTGCTGGCGACGCTGACCGTGGTCGGCGGCGCCGCCCTCTTCGACGCCTTCGAGCAGCGGCAGGACCTCGACTTCTGGGACGACATCTACTGGGCGATCACGACGATGACCACGCTCGGCTCCGACATCGAGCCGAGCAGCACCGGCGGCGAGATCGTCTCCGTCGTCGTCCTCCTGATCGGGATCGGCTTCGTCGCCCTCCTCACCGGCTCCTTCGCCCAGCGCTTCCTCGCCCCGGAAATCGCCGAGATCGAGGAGGAGTTGGAGGAGGAGAAGCTGAGCGCCGAGGCGCTGGCGCTGCGCGAACTGAAGAGCGTCCAGGAGCAGCTGCAGACGCTCGAGGTCGCGATCGAGCAGCTGGCGAAGCGCTAGTCGCCCTGGGCCTGCTCCTCGGCGATCTTCGCCTCCAGCTCCTTCGTCACTTCGGGGTCGCGCAGGGTGGTGACGTCGCCCAGGGCCCGCCCCTCGGCGATGTCGCGCAGGAGGCGGCGCATGATCTTGCCGGAGCGGGTCTTCGGCAGGTCCTCGGCCCAGACGATCCGCTTCGGGCGGGCGAATTTGCCGATCCGCTCGGCGACGGTGGCGCGGATGCCCTCGACCAGCTCGTCTGACTCCTCGATGTCGCCGCGGAGGGTGACGAAGGCGCAGATCGCCTGGCCGGTGTCCTCGTCGGCCTGGCCGATCACCGCCGCCTCGGCGACGTCGGGGTGGGCGACGATCGCCGACTCGACCTCGGCGGTCGAGAGCCGGTGGCCGGAGACGTTGACGACGTCGTCGATCCGGCCGATCACCCAGAGGTAGCCGTCCTCGTCGCGGCGGGCGGCGTCGCCGACCAGGTAACGCTCCCTGCCGAAACGGGAGAAGTAGGTCTCGATGAAGCGGTCGTCCTCCTTGTAGAGGCCGCGCAACATCGAGGGCCACGGGCGCTCCAGCACCAGCAGCCCCTGGCCCTCCTCCATCGGCTCGCCCGCGCGCTCGTCGACCACCGAGGCCTCGACGCCCGGGAACGGCACCGTCGCCGAGCCGGGCTTGGTCGCGGTAATCCCCGGCAGCGGCGAGATCATGATCCCGCCGGTCTCCGTCTGCCACCAGGTGTCGACGATCGGGCAGCGGCCGCCGCCGATCACCTGGTGATACCAGAGCCAGGCCTTGGGGTTGATCGGCTCACCGACCGACCCCAGCAGCCGCAGCGAGGAGAGGTCGTGCTCGGCCGGGATCTCGGCGCCCCACTTGATGAAGGTGCGGATCGCCGTCGGCGCCGCGTAGAGGATCGTCGCCTTGTACCGCGCGGCGACCTCCCACCAGATCCCTTTATGCGGGTAGTCGGGCGCCCCCTCCCACATCACCGAGGTCGCGCCGTTGGCGAGCGGGCCGTAGACGATGTAGGAGTGCCCGGTGACCCAGCCGACGTCGGCGGCGCACCAGTAGACGTCGGACTCGGGCTTGAGGTCGAAGACGTAGCGGTGGGTGGCGGTGACGCCGGCCATGTAGCCGCCGGTGGTGTGGAGGATCCCCTTCGGCTTCGCGGTCGAGCCGGAGGTGTAGAGGATGTAGAGCGGGTGCTCGGCCTCCATCGGCTCGGCCGGGCACTCGGCGTCGGCGGTCGCCATCGCCTCGTCGTAGAAGACGTCGCGCCCCTCGCTCATCGGGCACTCGATCCCGGTGTGGCGGACGACGACGATCTTCTCCAGGGCGTGGTGGTCGGCCATGTGCTCGTCGACCTGCGGCTTGATCGGCGCCGTCTTGCCTTTGCGGCGGGCGCCGTCGACGGTGACCAGCGCCTTCGCTTCGGAGAAGTCCATCCGCTCGGCGACGGCCTCGGCCGAGAAGCCGCCGAAGACGACGTTGTGGGGGGCACCGATGCGGGCGCAGGCGAGCATCGCGACGACGACCTCGGGGATCATCGGCAGGTAGATCCCGACCACGTCCCCCTTCTCGACGCCGAGGCCCTTGAGCGCGTTGGCGAAGCGCTGGACGTCGCGGTGCAGGTCGGCATAGGTGACGTCGCGCTCCTCCCCCTCCTCGCCGCGCCAGTGGAAGGCGACGCGCTCGCCGTTGCCGGCCTCGACGTGGCGGTCGAGGCACTGGGCGGAGGCGTTCAGCCGCCCGTCGGCGAACCACTTGTAGAAGGGCGGGTCGGAGTCGTCCAGCCCCCGCGTCGGCTCGACGTCCCAGTCGAGCACCTCCTTGGCCTGCCGCAACCACCACCCCTCGGGGTCGGCGGCCGCTTCCTCATAGACCTTCGGGTCGCTCCAGCTCGCCCGCTCGCGGAACTCCGCCGGCGGCTCGAACTTCTCGACCTTCAGCATCTCCTCCAGTTCCCGCTCCAAACCCATGCGGGAAAAAGTACCTGAGGAACTAGAGGCCCGCCGGATGTCGCGCCACGAACCCTTCGGGCGAGGAGGCCCAGGGGTCGTGCCAGCGGGGGCCGGCACCGCCGCTGGTGTCGAAGGAGATGCCGGCGACGACCATCCAGGCGTGGCCGGCGTTGGCATAGACGGTGATCCAGCGGCCGGGGCCGGGTTCGCCCCAGGTCGAGAGGCCGGTCGAGTCCAGCGGGCTTTCCAGCAGGCCGGCGCCGTGCAGGGCGAAGCTGACCGAGCCCGAGCAGTCGTAGCCGGAGGATTCGAAAGAGCCGTGGCCGCCGCCCCAGATGTAAGGGGTGGTGGCGATCGAGTTGGCGGCGGAGACGACTTCCTTCACCGCCTGCGGGGCCGAGGCCGGCGCGCTCGCTTCGCTTTCGGTGATCAGCTGCGCTTCCTGGCCGGGGTTGAGCGGCGCCGGCATCAGCCCGGTGGTCGCGTCGCCGCCTTCGGAGGCGATCTGTTCGGAGATCGCCGAGAGGTTGTCGCTGAGCGCTTCTTCGCGCGACTGCAGCTCGTCCAGCGCTTCCTGGCGCGCGGCCTGTTCGGCCTTCAGCTCGGCGAAGCGGGCGGCGGCTTCTTCGCGGGCGGCGGCGACTTCGCGCTCCTTGGCGGCGATTTCGTCGCGGGCCAGTTCGATCTTCGCCCGGCGCTCGTCGAGCCGATCGACCGCCGAGCTGACTTCGTCGCGCAGATCCTTGACCCGCTCGACGACGGCATCGTCGTAGGCCTGGATCTGGCGCAGGTATTCGGTCTGGGCGGCCATCTCCGACCAGTCCTCGGATTCGAGGATCGCGTTGAGGACGTCCGGCGAGCCGGACTCGTAGATCGCGACGAGGCGGTCGCCGAGCAGGTCGAGGGACTTCTTCAGCTTCGCCCGCACCCGCTCCAGGTGGGCTTCTTCGTCTTCCAGCGCCTCGGTCGCCCGCTTCAGCTCCGCTTCCTTCGCGGCCAGTTCGGCCTCGACCGCTTCCTGTTCCTGGCGCAGCGCCGAGACTTCGCCGAGCTTGGCGTCGATCGCCCGGTTCTGTTCGGCGATCGTCGCGGTCAGGTCACTGCTCTCGTCGCGGACCCCTTCCAGCTTGTCCTTCGTCGCTTCCAGTTTCTCCTGCGGATCGGCCGGCGCCGATTCAGCCCAGGACGCCGCCAGCACGCAGAGCGAGGCGAGAAGAAGCGCGGCGAGAACCAGGATCCGGTGCCGCGCCGGGTGCGTAGAAGAGGCAAACAGCACGACGGCGCAGGCTAGCGAAGCGCCTGCGCCGCCTTACAGGTAGTCGATAACGCGCAACTTACCTTGCAAATTGCGGGTTTTGCAGGAATTCAGCGGTTGTCGCCGCTTAGCTTGGCGATTCGGGTCGAGATGCCCCTCAGCATCGTGCCGATGTGGCTCCGATCTGCCGGCGGCTCCGGCAGACCCTCGATTCGGGCAAGGAGATCCTCGGCTCGTACGATCCCCTCGGAAATCGCGTCTGTCGCAAATCTCCAATCGCGATCGCGGCCCGCAACGCACTTTGCCAGCACCAGGTCATGAACCTCCAAGCAGAGTGCCACCACTTCGTCCACCCGCCCCACTCGCGGCGGTATGCCCACCCGTACGAGCCGCTCCTCCCACCCGGCGGGGGCAATGGCCGTCTCCGGGCCGACACCATGGGCGTAGTAGCCGTGCAAGCCGTGGAAAGGAGAGCCGTCGCCGAGACTGCCGTCGATCGCCTCTGCCTTTCCGGGGGCGTTGAGCGGATATATGTCTGCCTCGATCGAGCGGAGCATCGCCGCCGGAGGGTTTTCCACGGTGCCGAGAATCGCTTGGCTGCCGATGACCACGATCTCCCGCTCGCCGGAGACCTCGGCCGCGGCGGCGATCACGTGCTCGAACTCCTCTCGGCGCATCGCCTCACGGAACCTTCTCGAGGATCTTCCGCCGCTCGGGCTCGCTGAGAAGCCCTGCCAACGGAGAGTTCTGGCGGAGGTCGCGGCCGCGCTCGTCGTCGGCCCTGATGACCTTGCGAATCTCGGCCATCGGCAAGTCGAACGTTTCTTCCCAGACCTCCGCATGTCGAGGATCGATCCGCCCCTCTCGCTTCCATCGCTCGAGCTTCCTCGCCGCGGCTTCGATCGTCGGTCGGCGCAGTTGCGGGGCCAAGGCCCGGTGGTAGACAAGCCCACGCAACTCTGCTTTGCGGTGGGGGTCCGCGGAGTCCCGGCCCGCCTCGGGGATTCGTGGGCGCATCCGCTCGGCGCGACGACGAGCTTCGGTGACGACCGGCTCCAGCATGTGCAACCGGCGGCGGCCACTGCGGCGCTGCTCTTCCACCCTCTCCCGGAGGTCCAGAAGCGCCGGGATCGGAATCTCCTTGCGGCCGTTTTTGGCAATCACCACCGGCACATCGCCGAGCGTGATCCAGTGATTGAGCGCCGTGTGGCTTACGCCGAGCAAACGTGCCGACATCGCTCGCGAGACGGTTCCCCCCAACTGGGATTCCAGGTCCTCACGAACAGCCGCAATCTCCAGGTTGGGAGCCTTCTCTTCGGCTCGCACCAGGCGCGCAACGTTTTCGAGAATCCTTTCGCGCTCTTTTATTCCCATCGGTAGCTGGGATTGTAGCTCTCAAACTTTCGTTTACCACTGTTTTTCTGCAAGTTTCATCTCTCATTGAACTTGCAGTTTCGTTCCTTATTCTGAAAGTTTCGCGCCCACATACAGCCACAAATGCAGATTTGATTTACGCAATGGGTTCCGGGAACGCGGACCGTTCCCGGAACCCCAACAGCATCAGGCCAGCAGTTTCGCCTTCGCGCGGTCGAACTCCTCCGCCGAGAGCGCGCCTTTGTCTTTCAGCTCGGCAAGCTTGTGCAGTTCGTCGGCCGGAGAGGCGGCGCCTGCCTGGTCGCGGACGTATTCGTCGAAGTGCTTTTTCGCGTCCGCCTGGGCTTTGATCGTCCGGTCCCGCATCCCCTCGCCGCGCGCGATCAGGTAGATCAAGGCGGTCAGGAAGGGGATGAAGACTAGGAAGAGGACCCAGGCTGCCTTGCCCCAGCCGGAGAGCTCGTGGTCGCGGAAGAGATCACTGAGGATGGTGATCAGGATCCAGATCCAGATCACGAAGAAGAAGACCTCGAGAGCGATGAGGAGGATTTCCCCAAAGCTGATGTCGGCGAGTAGAACTGGCACGTAAATTCCTTTCTTTTGAACGTGCGGCTGAGGCTCGCCGCGTACCTATTATGTTTCCCGACCCTATACGGCGCTCCTGCCTGACGCGTCCGTAGTTTTCAGCTTCATCGCGAAGAGGACGATCGCGACCGAGGTGGCGAGGTTGAGGCTGGATACGCCTTCCCGCATCGGGATCGCGACGCGGGCCTCGGCCCGCTCGAAGACTTCGCCGCTGAGCCCGTGGCGCTCGGTCCCGAAGGCGAGGACCGCCCGCGCCGGCAGGTTCCCGGGCGCGAGCTCCTCGCCCTCGGGATCGATCGCCAGCAGCGGCCGGTCGCTTTCCGGCAGCGCCTCGGCCGCGGCGACGGGAAGCGCGAACTGCAGCCCGGCGGCGCCGCGGACGGCGTCGGGGTGCCAGGGGTCGTTCTCCCCGGTCGTGACGAGGGCGGCCGCGCCGGCCGCCGCGGCGACGCGGATGCAGGCGCCGATGTTGCCCATGTTGCGCGGCTGCTCGAGCAGCACCGCTGGAGCCGGCGCCGGGTCGGCGAGCGCGGCGGCGAGGTCGACCCGCGGCCGCCGGGCGATCGCGACGACGCCGGTGTGAGGGACCAACGGCACCAGGTCGGCGAGGGTCTCCTTGTCGACGGCCTGAACGCGCTCGGCGAGCCGGCCGGCGAGGTCGGGGGCGAGGTCGCCGGCCATCGCCTCCAGCGAGCCCGGCTCCACCGCCACCGCCTCGACCAGCTCGGCGCCGAAGCGGAGCGCGTGCTTGAGGGCGTGGAAGCCCTCGACGACGGTCAGCTGGGGGTCGCGGCGCGCGGTGCGGAAGCGCACCGCGCGTTCGTGCTCGGCGCGGCCCATGCGCCAATCATTACCGGCTCAGCCGGCCAATTGCGCCTGCGCGAGCTGGTTGCGGCCACTCGCCTTGGCGAGGTAGAGCGCCTCGTCGGCCCGCCGCAGCAGGTCGTCGATGCTCTCGGCAAAGTCCCAGCAGGCCAGGCCGGCCGAGCAGCTCTGCTTCATCGGTGTTCTCAACCGCAGCCGTTCGACGATCTCAGCGGCCTGGTCGAGGGGCGTGTCGGGGAGCAGGACGAGGAACTCCTCGCCGCCGAAGCGGGCGATCGTGTCCTCGCCGCGCAGGGCCGAGTCCCAGGCCCTTGCGCAGGCGCGCAGGACTTCATCGCCGGCGAGATGCCCGTGATTGTCGTTGTAGTCCTTGAAGTGATCGATGTCGAGGATCGCCAGCGAGAGCGGCAGGCGGGTGCGGCGAGCACGCGCCATCGCCTGCGGCAACTGCTCCTCCAGCGCCCTGCGGTTGGGGAGCCCGGTAAGCGGGTCGTGGCGGGCCATCTCCTGGACCTGGCCGAGCAGCTCCTCGCGTTCGGCCTCGATCTGCTTCAGCTCGGTGACGTCGGCGGCGCGGGCGTAGATCATCGACTCGTCGGGCGAGAGCTGCGAGCTCCAGCGCAGCCAGTGCCAGCTGCCGTCCTTGGCGCGGTAGCGATTTTCGAACTGCAGGGTCTCGCCGCCATGGAAGAGCCCGACCGCCTCAGCTTCGGTGCGCTCTCGGTCCTCCGGATGGACGCGCTCGATGAAGGGAACCGAACGCAGTTCATCGAGGCTGTAGCCGAGGTGCTGGGTCCAGGAGTCGTTGAGCTCGACGAAGTAGCCGTCGGCATTGGAAGTGCAGAGCATGTCGCGGGAGAGGTCGAAGAAGTGGCGGGCGCGCTCGTCGGCGCGGGCGCGGCGGGCGACGATGCCGGTGATCAGCAGCATCACCACGGTGAGCGAGATCAGGGTGAAGAGCCAACGGGTCAGCGGCGAGTACCCGGCGGTGTTTTCGACCAACAGGAGGGTCGCCCCGTAGACGATCAGGAGCCAGGCGAGGTGGGCGGCCGCGATCCGGCGCGGGTAGTAACAGGAGGCAATCAGCGTGCTCCAGACGAAGATCGTTCCGTACTGGCCGACTGCGATCCCGCTCTCGTAGATCAGCAGGCAGGTAACGGCCGCGACCGCGGCCAGGATCGCGTGCACGCCCGCTTCGGAGACCTTCCCGGCCAGCGCCCAGACGATGCCACCGGCCACCGCCATACCGAGGGCGGTGAGAGAGAGGGCGATGTGGTCGGCTCCGCTCGGATGCGGCAGCACGAGAGAGATGGCGACGAGGGCGGCGCCGGAGACGAGGAGGGCGGCGGCGGCCCGGGACCGCGTTCGTGACGGCGGTCGAATGCTTACCCGATTTTCAGGAGTCGCCATGCCCGAGGCATCGGCAAACGCACCTGTTTCCTTTAGTCGCGAACGACCTGGAATTGGCTCATCAGGCCGTGATCCTCGTGGTCCAGCATGTGGCAGTGGATCACGAATTTCCCGGTGTAATCGGAGAAATGACCGGCAAGGAGAATTTTTTCGTTGGGGTAGACGAAAAAGGTCTCCTTGAGACAGTCTTCCCACGGCGGCGGTGGCTTGCCGTTGCGCTCGAGCAGGTACCAGTCGGTGTGGTGCAGGTGCATGACGTGGGCGACGTTGGTCTTGTTGACGATCTCCCAGGTCTCCGTCGTGTTCAGCTTCGGGAAGGCCTCGGCGTGGGCGGGGTTGAAGGTGCGGCCGTTGATCTGCCAGGTCGTCTTGAAGAAGCCGCCGATCGTGATCTCCCAGCGCTTGTCGGGCTTGCGCTTGGCCTTGCGGGTCCAGCCCGGGAGCGGTCGCAGGTGGCGCGGGACGTGCGTCCGGTCCGGAACGCGCTTGCTGCCGACCCGGAACTGCATCAGCGCCCCGCCGTAGGTGTGGGCGCCATCGGGGTTGCGGCCCGCGTGGCGCTTGCTGCTGCGCAGCTCGACCGTCTCCCCCGCCATCCGCCCGAAGTCGACGATCACCTCGACCCGCTCGGCCGGCCCGAGGAGGATTTCGCGGCGGCGGATCGGCTTCGGCATCAGCCCGCTCTCGGTCGCGATCTGGACCATCGGGGCGCCGCCCGAAAGCTGCAGGTTGTAGCTGCGGAAGGAGGAGACGTTGAGCAGGCGCAGCCGGTAGCGGCCCGGGCAGACCGGGTGGTGGGGCATGTAGGCGCCGTTGACGAGGACGCTCTCGCCGAGGATTCCGTCGGCCGGCGGGCGGCGGTTCGTGAAGGGATCGGTGAGCTGGTTGTGGCGGTCGAAGGTGCGATCGCAGATCATCAGCGGCAGGTCACGGTCGCCCGCCGGCAATGCCAGCGATTCCTCGAAGGCGTCGTCGACGATGAACATCCCGGCCAGCCCTTTCCAGGTGTGCGGGGCGGTGCGGTCGAGGCGGTGGTCGTGGTACCACTGGAACGAGGCGCGTTCGGGGCGGCCGTCCTCGACCAAGTCGTAGACGTAGGTTTTGCGGCCGCCGGGCTCGAGCAGCAGGTCGTTGCCCTGCTCACGGGCCGAGAGCCCGCGCGGGATGCTGCAGAAGAAGGAGGTGGGCTGGCGCTCGGTGAGGCCGCCGGGTTGCCCGTCGAACTGGGTGCGGGTGTGGGCGCCGTGGAGGTGGACGGAGAGCTCCCCCACCTTCTCCGGCAGCTCGTGGTGGAAGGTGACCTTGGTCCGCTGGCCGGCGCGGCGGCGGATCGTCGGCCCGGGAAAGCTGCCGCCGAAGGTCCAGAGCCTCGTCTTGCGGCCGGGGAGGATCTGCTGCTCGGTCTCGCGGATCGGGATCCGGATGTGGTCGTCGCGCAGGACCGGCGGGATCGGCAACCGGGAGCGGAAGGGGACCGCCGCCAGCGCCGCCGGCGGCTCCGCCGTCAGCGGCAGCCAGCCGCCGCTCCCGCCCCGCAGGGGCAGGAGCGCGGCGATGGTGCCGCCGCCGAGGGCGCCGAGCAGAGCCCGGCGCCCGAAGCGAGGCGGAACTGAGGACTGCCCAGCCGTGGCTAGCTCGCCGGCAGCGGCACGACCGGAGCGGTGACGTTCACCTTGCCCTGCATCCACGGATGGACGGCGCAGAGGTAGTAGAGCGTCCCGGCTTCAGCGGTCACTTCCTGGCTGAAGGTCTCGCCCTTCTTTTCGGTGAACCAGGAGTCGCCCTTCTTGCTGGTGCTGCCGGCCGTGCTCCAGCCCGCGGCGCCGGCTTTGGCCGGGTTCTTCGTGATCCGTTCGGTTTTCGGGTTGAAGCCGTGCCAGATCGCGACCGCGAGGCAGATGTGTTTCGGCGTGAAGCAGTTCTTCCGCGCTTTCGGGGTCTTCGGCAACGAGCCTTTGGTGACCAGCGAGAAGGTGTGCGGGCCGACCTGTTTCGGGTTCGTCTCGTTGACGATTTCCAGCTGGTCGCCGACGGTGACCGCTTCCGGGCCGACGAATTTCAGCTTGCCTTTGGTCAGCTCGATCGTCACCTGCTGGGTGACGCCGGTGGGGGTCGCGGCGGTAGCGAGACCCGGTGCGACGAGGACGAGCGCGGTCGCCGAGACCGCAAGAGCCGATGCCCAGAGCCGGGCCGGGCGTGAAAGCTTGTGCAAAGCGTGCCTTTCTTCGAATGAGTTGACGATCGGGCTGGGCCCGATGAGGCCGACGCGGCACGGTATTACGCCAGTCGGGCGAGTTCAACAGGAGAAGAAGCCGCTACCTGCTTTTGGGCGATTTTCGCCCTCGGTAACCTTGAGCGCCAGCGGTGCCAACCTTTCTCCACACCTGCTACCGGATCGGCGACATCGACCGCTCGGTCGGCTTCTACGAGAAGCTCGGCTTCGAGGAGGTGCGGCGGATGCCGATCGGCGACGAGGCGATCAACGTCTTCATGGCGATGCCCGGCGAGGATCCCCGCCTCGAGCTGACCTACAACCACGGCGTCGCCGAGTACGACCACGGCACCGGCTACAACCACATCGCCCTCGGCGTCGAGGACCTCGACGGCACCCTCGAGCGCCTCGCCTCCCTCGGCATCGAGCCCGAAAAGCCCCCCTACCGCCCCGGCGGCCGCACCGAGGGCCACCGCATCTGCTTTGTCCGCGATCCCGACGGCTACCGGATCGAGCTGATCGGGGAGTAGCTCAGCCTCTCCGAGATTGTCCTCGCCATCGCGAGGAGAAGTTCGGAGTCGTCGTTCGGGCCGGGCGCTAACGCCGCTGCCGATAGAGGGCGCGCCCACGCTGGAGCTCGCCCCCCATCAGGCGAACCACGGTCCGATCAGTGCGGGCCGGGGCAGTTCGGCTGGTCGTTCGAGCTGGCACAGGGGTTGCTGCCGGGATGGAAGTGGCCGGAGTTGCCGGCTTTGTTCGGATTCCCGAATGCCGACGCCGGGCCGACAGCCATGAGGCCGACCACGGCCGCGATAGCAGCCGCCTTGCGGATGCGCATGCTCATCATTACCTCCTCGTTTACCGGGACCCGTCGCATGTCGACTGGTGGGAAAGAAGAGGCCCCGTATTGGTACTTCCTGTACCCCAACACCTGTCGAGTATGCGTTTGAACCCGACTCAGGCGGGAAGGAGGCCGCTCAGCCGGGGCTGATGCCGCCGCCGGCGGGCGGTGCGGGGGCGGGTTCGGGCGTCGGAGTGGGTTCAGGGGTCGGTTCGGGCTCGGGGGTCGCTGCGTTGTCTTCGCCGCCTTCTCCGCCTTCGTCGCCGCCCTTGCCTTTGCCCTCGTCTTCGGATTCTTCTTCCGTGCCTTCGTAGCTTTCTTCTTCTTCGTAGCTGTTGTAGCCGCTCGAAGAGGTGTGGTCGCTGTCGAGGCCTTCGAGCTCGGGGGCTGAGCCGGCGTCGAATTCGGGGCAGTCGCCTTCGACTGCTTCCGACATGTAGTTGGCCCAGATCGGGCCCGCGGTGGGGCCGCCGAAGCCGGTGTATTCGCGGGTGGTCGGATGGCCGACCCAGACCGCGGTCGAGAAGAGCGGCGTGTAGCCGACGAACCAGGCGTCGGAGAGCTCCTCCGAGGTACCGGTCTTGCCGGCGGCGCTGGAGCAGCCCATCGAGGTATAGCCGGCGCCGGTGCCCTGGGTGATCACGCCCTCGAGGATGCGGGTCACTTCATAGGCCTGGCCCTCGCTGAGGACGCGTTCGCCGGAGTCGCGCTCGAAGTCGTCGACTTTGCCGTCGGGGAACTCGACTTTGCTGACCGCGGTCGGGTCGTGGTGGACGCCGCCGTTGGCGAGGGTCGCGTAGGCGTCGGCCATTTCCAGCGGCGTGACGCCGATCCCGAGACCGCCGATCCCCTCCGCCGGGACCGACTGCAGCGGCGATTCGATCCCCATTTCCTTGGCCATCTCGGTCACGTTTTCGGGGCCGACGTCGAGGTCGAGCTGGGCGAAGACGACGTTGACCGAGTGCCAGGTGGCGCTTTCGAGGTCGTAGGTCCCACCCCCCTCGCCCTCGGAATTGTTGACCGTCCAGGTGCCGCCGCCGGGAATCTCGAGGGTCTTCGGCGAGGTGCCGTCGTAGTAGGTGGAGCCGGGGTCGATCCCCTCCTTCACCGCGGCGGTGAGGACGATCGTCTTGAACGACGATCCCGGCTGCCGGCGCGCCTGCCAAGCGTAGTTGAATTCGCTTTCGTCGGCGTAGCCTTCGGTCGAGGCGAGGGCGACGATCGCGCCGGTCTTCGGTTCGACCGAGGCGAGGCCGGCAACCGGGCCGCCTTCGGAGTAGCAGACATAGCAGTAGTTTTCGACCGCGTATTCGGCCTTCGACTGCAGGTCGGGATCGATCGTCGTGTACGCCTTGAGGCCGCCTTTGCGGACGGTGTTGATCCCGTACTCCTCGATCAGTTCGTTCTGGACGAGGTCGAAGAGGAACGGGTCCTTGATCACCTGGTACTTGTCTCCGGGGTTCAGGCCGAGGCCGCGGGTTTTCGCCTCGCGGTATTCGTCACCGGTGATGTAGCCCTGTTCGTTCATCACCAGCAACACCTCGTTGCGGCGCTTCAGCGCCGCTTTCGGATCGAGGAACGGGTTGTATTCGGAGGGCGCCTGCGGCAGGCCGGCCAGCAGCGCCGCCTCGGTCAGGTTGAGGTGCTTGGCCGGCTTCGAGAAGTAGGTCTGCGAGGCCGCCTCGGCGCCGACCGCGGTCTGCCCTTCGACGGTCCCGTAGGGAGCGCTGTTGAGGTACTGGGTCAGGATCCACTTCTTGTCGTGGGCTTCCTCGAGCTCGACCGCCAGCGAGGCTTCGATCAGCTTTCGCTTCAGCGTGTTTTCCGGGTTGTGGATATAGAGGTTGCGGACCAGCTGCTGGGTGATCGTCGAGGCGCCCTGGACCGCGGCGCCGGCCTGCAGGTCCTTCCAGGCGGCGCGGGCGATGCCTTCGTAGTCAAGGGCGCCGTGCTCGTAGAAGTTCTTGTCCTCGATCGCGATCGTCGCGTCGCGCAGGACCTGCGGCTGCGACTTTTCCGGCAGCGGCTGGCGCACGTTTTCGGAGCGGATGAAGCCGATCAGGCTGCCGTCGGCGGCGTAGATCGCCGAGGAGCGGCCCTTCTGCACCGGCTTCAGGCTTGAGAGCGGCGGCGCCGAGTTGTAGATGTTGATCGCCCAGGCGGCCGCGATCCCACCGGCGATCGCCACAAGCGCCGCGAGGATCCCCAGCGGGATCGCGATCTTGTGCCAGATGGGATGGTGCGGCTTACGTCGCCGCCTGCGGACCCGCGTCGCCATTCGTTGCGGATTGTAGGGAGCGGGGCGCCTCGGCCCCCGGGGTGCGGGCGTGCCCGCAATCCCGCTTGCCATCCCGATAGGCTCGCGCCGGCAGGTTCTCGTTCATAGGGGAGAGGAAGGAAAAGTGAAACTTGTAATCGGGATCGTTCGCCCCGAGCAGGCGAACCAGGTCCTAGAGGCGCTGCACCGGGCTGAGGTGCGGGGCTTCTCGATGAGCCGGGTCCAAGGGCACGGCGGCGAGATGGACCGGGTCGAGACCTACCGCGGGACGACCGTGCAGATGGGCCTCTCGGAGAAGGTCAGGTTCGAGGTCGCGGTCTCCGACAACTTCGTCGACCAGACCGTCAGCGCGCTCTGCGAAGGCGGCCGCACCGGCGAAGTCGGTGACGGCAAGATCTTCGTGGTGCCGCTCGAGCACGCGGTGCGGATTCGCACCGGCGACAGCGACGAGGGCGCCGTGACGCCGGTGAGCAAATGACCGGCGTCGACACGGGAGATACCGCCTGGATGCTGGTCGCGACCGCGCTGGTGTTGCTGATGACGCCGGCGCTGGGGCTCTTCTACGCCGGGCTGGTCCGCTCCAAGAACACCCTCAACACCTTCATGATGAGCATCGCCGCGATCGCGGTCGCGACGGTGACCTGGGCGGCGGTGGGCTACTCGCTCGCCTTCGACGGCGACGGCGCCATCATCGGCGGCTTCGGCAACGCCTTCATGAGCGGCGTCGACTTCGTCCCGCGGGAAGGGACGACGATCCCCGAGCTCGTCTTCTTCGCCTTCCAGGCGACCTTCTGCATCATCACCACGGCGCTGATCTCCGGCGCGGTGGTCGAGCGGATGCGGTTCGGGCCCTTCCTCGTCTTCTCGGCGCTGTGGTCGGTGCTCGTCTACTCCGTCCTCGCCCACTGGGCCTTCGGCGGCGGCTGGCTGATCGCCGGTGGCACCCTCGACTTCGCCGGCGGCGTCCCGGTCGAGATGGCCTCGGGCTTCTCGGCGCTGGCCGCGGCGCTGGTCGTCGGCGCCCGCAAGGACTACGGGCGCCAGGCGCTCCTCCCCCACAACGCCGTCTACGTCCTGCTCGGCGCCGGCCTGCTGTGGTTCGGCTGGTTCGGGTTCAACGGCGGCAGCGGCTTCTCGACCGGCGAAGGCAGCGTCCTCGCCTTCACCAACACGCTGCTCTGCCCGGCGGCGACGCTGGTCATCTGGTTCGCGCTCGACCTGATGCGCGGCCGCAAGGTGACGGCGATCGGCGCCGCCACCGCGATCATCGTCGGCTGCGTCCTGATCACCCCGGCGGGCGGCTACGTCAGCCCCGGCTGGGCGATGCTGCTCGGCGCCCTGGGAGCGATCCCCAGCTACGGGATCATCGTCTGGCGCACGCGGACCCGGGTCGACGAGACCCTCGACGTCCTCGCCGCCCACGGGACGGCGGGCTTCTTCGGGATCCTCTTCATCGGCTTCTTCGCCCAGGAGACCTGGAACGGGGTCTCCGACGGCCTCTTCTACGGCAATGCCGCGCAGCTCTGGGACCAGGTGCTGGCCGTACTGGCGGCGCCGGCCTACGCCTTCGTCGCCACCTTCGTGCTGCTGAAGGTGATCGGCGCGGTGATGCCGCTGCGGGCGACCGACAAAGAAGAGGCGGGCGGCATGGACATCAACCAGCACGGCGAGGAGGCCTACGTCACCGGCGAGGGGGCGATCCTCTTGCTCCCCGACGATCACGACAAAGTCGCGGTGCCGGTCGCCGATCCGGGGTAGACGTGGCCGTCGATTGGTGAGTTGACGTCGCTATAGACACGTCAACTCACCAATCGCTACGCGCGCAGGCGGTAGCCGCGGCTGAAGAGGCGCAGGTTGACGAGGAAGAGGACGGCGGTGGCCGCGGTCAGCGCCAGGAGCGAGAGGGCGATGCTGACTTCGGTGTAGCCGACGAAGCCGTAGCGGACGAGGTTGATCATGTAGTAGATCGGGTTGAAGTGGGTCAGGGTCTCGTACGGCTCGGGCAGGAGCGCTGCCGAATAGAAAACCCCGCCGAGGAAGATCAGCGGGGTGAGGACGAAGGTCTGGGCGAAGGCGACGTCGTCGAACTGTTCGGCGCGGACGCCGATCAGGACTCCGAGCTGGGAGAAGAAGAACCCGACCAGGAAGAGCGACGGGATCAGGACGAGGACGTGGTCGACCGGGAGGTCGACCAGCAGCGCCGAGGCGATGAAGGTCAGCACCGCGACGATCAGCCCGCGCATGAAGCCGCCGAGCGAGAAGGCGAGCAGCAGCTCGGCCGGCGAGGCGGGCGAGGAGAGCTGGTCCTGGATCGCGCCCTGGAACTTCTGCTGGAGGATCGAGGAGGAGTTGTTGGAGAAGGCGTTGGTCGACCAGGCCATCATGATCAGGCCGGGGATGACGAAGACGACGTAGTCGATCCCGTGCAGCTTGTCGATCCGGGAGCCGAGGGCGGCGCCGAAGACGGAGATGTAGAGGAAGGTTTCCAGCAGGGGCGCGCCCAGGGTCTGCTTCTTGATCTTCATGAAGCGGTTGACCTCGCGCCGCCAGAGGGTCGCGAAGCGGATCTGGGCGGCGCTCACGAGGCCACCTCGGGGTCGAGCTCGATGTGCGAGCGGGAGAGCTCTTTGCGGCCGACCAGCGCCAGGTAGGCGTCCTCGAGGTTGGCGACGTCGAAGCGGCCGGCGAGCTCGTCGCTGGTTCCCTCGGCGACGATCTGCCCCTCGGCGATGAAGGCGATCCGGTCGCAGAGCTGCTCGGCCTCCTCGAGGTAGTGCGTGGTGAGGAGGATCGTCGTCCCCTCCTGGTTGATTTTCTGGACGTAGTGCCAAAGCTCGAGGCGGAGCTCGACGTCGACGCCGGCGGTCGGCTCGTCGAGGATCAGCAGCCGCGGCCGGTGCATCATCGCCCGGGCCAGGATCAGCCGCCGTTTCATCCCACCCGAGAGGGTGCGGGTGCGTTCGTCGCGCTTCTCGGTCAGGGAGAAGGTCTCGAGCAGCTCCTTGGTCCGCTCGCGGCGCTCGCGGCGCGGCATCCCGAAGTAGCCGGCGTGGTAGTCGAGCGTCTCCTCGACGGTCAGGAACCAGTCGATGTTCGCCTCCTGCGGGGCGAGCCCGACCGCCTGCCGCGCCTCCGCGTAGTGGTCGATCGCGTCGTTGCCGAAGATCTCGATCGACCCTCCGGTCGGCTGCGCGAGCCCGGTCGCGCAGTGGATCAGCGTCGACTTGCCGGCGCCGTTGGGGCCGAGCAGGCCGAAGAGCTCACCCTCCTCGACCTCGATCGAGACGCCGCGCAGGGCTTCCACCCCGGTCGGGTATCGCTTCTCGAGGTCCTTGATGTCGAGCGCCTTCATGCCGCGGAGGACTCTAGCCACCCACGGCGTTCGTCCTTTGTAGGCCTATAGGGGTACAAAGGACGAACGCCGTGGCCTAGGTGTCATATAAGTGCAACGTGCCCATGCCCGCGCCGCTCCTCGTCGTCGACACCCCCTCGATGCTCTTCCGCGCCTTCTACGCGCTGCCGAAGAAGATCGTCGGGCCGGACGGGAAACCGGTCAACGCGCTGCTGGGGACGGCGAACCTGATCCTCAAGGAGGTCGAACTGCACCAGCCGCGCGCGGTCGTCCTCTGCTTCGGGCCCGACGCCGCCGCCTACCGGACCGCGCTCTACCCCGCCTACCACGCCGAGCGCGAGGAGGCGATGCCCGACGAGCTGCCGCACCAGTTCGCCGACTCGCGCGAGTTCTTCGAGGCCTTCGGCTGGACGGTGGCCGTCGCCGAGGACCTCGAGGCCGACGACCTGCTCGGCACCTACGCGAAGCTCGAGGCCGAGGCCGGCGGTCGGGCGTTGCTGCTGACCGGCGACCGCGACATGTACCAGTGCGCGGCCGAGAGGGTGACCGTCCTCTACGTCCGCACCGGCGGCAAAGGCGCCGAAGAGGTGGGGCCGGCGGAGGTGCGCGAGCGCTACGGGATCGACCCCGAGCTGGTGCCGGACTTCATCGCCCTCCGCGGCGACCCCTCCGACGGGCTGCCGGGCGCCAAGGGCGTTGGCCCGAAAACCGCGGCGGAGCTGCTGCGAGCGCACGGCTCGCTGGAGGCGATCCTCGAGAACGCGATCCGCGAGCGGCGGCCGGCACTGCGCGGTGCCCTGATCGAGGGCAAGGAGGACCTGCTCGTCTTCAAGGACATCGCGACCCTGCGCGACGCCGGCGTCGAGCGGCCGGCGGACCGCGCCACGGATTGGGGCGGCGCGGCGGCCGCGGCGCGCGAGCGCGGGATGAAAAGACTCGCCGAACGCCTCGAAGCGAACTTCGCCTGAAGCAAGGCGAGTTGGTCAACCGGTGGTTTGCCAAACCGCCTTACCCAGGCCCCAGGCGCTGACGATCGCCCAGACGCCCTCGAGCAGGACGAAGCCCCATTGCTCGGCAGCGACCGCGAGCACAGCGAGGATCGCCGAGCCGACGAGGTTCAGCGCCAGGTAGAGGCGCGAGTCCGGGCGCATGCGCTCGAATTGGACGGCGGCGAAGGCGGCGAGGATCAACAGGGCGCCGACGATCTGGATCACCTGGTCCACGCGCCGAGCCTAGAGATCGCCGCCGAGGCGGTACCTTCGCCCGGTGGACACCGCCTCCCTCCCCCTCTTCGAGCAGCGCCAGCTGCGCAAGCGCTGGCGCTACGTCGGCCTCTTCGCCGAGGAGCTGATGCTGTGCGCGGCCCGGGCCGAGGTCGGGCCTCTGACACAGTCGTTCTGGGTCCTGCTCGACCGGCGCACGGGGCAGCAGTGGAATCACACCGCGCTCGTCCCCGGCAGCAGGGAGGTGATGATGGACGGGCCGCGGCTGGAGATCGACGGTCCCGGCCTGCGCGCTTCCCTGCGCCTCGGCGAGATCGCGCCGATCGAGGTCACCTGCCCCAGCGGCCGCGCCGAGGCCTGGACCCGCAAGCGGGTGGGGATGCCGATCGAGGGGACGGTCGAGGTGCCGGGGCGGCGCTGGCAGGTCTCGGGCCGTGGCGTCGACGACGAGTCGGCCGGCCACCACCGGCGCCACACCAGCTGGCACTGGTCGGCGGGCGTCGGCACCGCCGGCGACGGCCGCGCCCTCGCCTGGAATCTGGTCACCGGGATCAACGACCCGCCGAATGGCAGCGAGCGCGCGATCTGGATCGACGGCGAGCCCGCCGAGCCGGCGCCGGTCAGCTTCGCCAGGGCCGACGAGATCGAGTTCGCCGACGACGCGACCCTCCGCTTCGCCGGCGAGTCCGAACACACCCACGACGACAACTACCTCTTGATCCGCTCCCGCTACCGCCACCGCTTCGGCAGCTTCTCCGGCTCCCTCGGCGGCGTCGAGCTGGCCGAGGGGCTCGGCGTAATGGAGGAGCACGATGCCGTTTGGTAGGCGCAGGCCGCGCAAGCTGAGCCGCGTCCAGATCGCCTTGCTGCGCCGGGCCGCCCGCAAGCAGGAGCGCTACATCGCCGAGTACGAGTTCCCGGACTACCTCTGGGACCGGGTCCGCAAGCGCCTGCCGGGCCTCAGCCGCGCGGAGGTCGAGCTAGTCGAGCGCGGCCTGCGCGAGTGGTTCGTCTGCTGCGCCTGCCGCTACCGCGCCGTCCTCGGGATGCCCTCCCGCGCGGTCGATGAGGCCTGGCACGAGTTCATCCTCGACACCCGCACCTACGCCGCCTTTTGCGAGGCGGCGTTCGGCGAATACCTCCACCACACCCCGGACGAGGCGATGAGCACGCCGATCGGCGACCCCTTCGGCGAGACCGTCCGCGCCTGGGACCGCTCGGAGATGGGAGAGGAAGAAGAGTCGGTCCTCTGGGACCTGGACGAGCGGCTGCGGATCGAGGAGCCGCTGGGCGTCGACGAGCTGCAGCTCGCCACGGCCCGCAGCCGCAGCCCCTACCCCGCCGTGGGGGCGGGCTGGGCCGGCGCCGGCTACGCCTCCGCCTGCTTCGTCGGAGGCGGCGGCGAAGGTGGAGGAGGCGACGGAGGCGGTTGCGGGGGTGGCTGTGGCGGCGGTTGCGGAGGCGGCGGCAGTTAGGCCCGGTGCTCCGGGTTGGGGAAGTCGAAGCTGCAGCCGGCTTCCCACTCCTTCGGCTGGTTGCCGTGGGCGGGGATGCCGCCGGCGTCCTTGAGGATGCGGGCCATGTGCATCAGGTTCCAGGCGGCGAAGGTGGTGTTGCGGTTGGTGAAGTCGTTGTCGGGGCCGCCCGAGCCCTCGTCCAGGTAGGAGGGGCCGGGGCCGGCCTCGCCGATCCAGCCCGAGTCGGCCTGGGGCGGGATCGTGTAGCCGAGGTGCTGCAGCGAGTAGAGGACGTTCATCGCGCAGTGCTTGATCCCGTCCTCGTTGCCGGTGACGATGCAGCCGCCGACGCGGCCGTAGTAGGCCCACTGGCCCTGGTCGTTGAGCAGGTGCGAGTTGCCGTAGAGGCGCTCGATCACGTGGGTCGCGACCGAGGACTTCTCCCCCAGCCAGATCGGCATCCCGAGGACGAGGATGTCCGCGGCCATCACCCGCTCGTAGAGCTGCGGCCACTCGTCGCGCTCCCAGCCGTGTTCGGTCATGTCGGGCCAGACGCCGATCGCGATCTCGTGGTCGATCGCCCGGATCGAGTCGACCTCGACCCCTTGGGCGCGCATGACCGCCATCGACTTGTCCATCAGCCCCTGCGTGTTGGAGGTCTCGGGGCTGCGCTTCAGCGTGCAGTTGACGAAGAGCGCTTTGAGGTCGGAGTAGTCGGTCACGGGTCGGGTCCTTTCGTTCACCAGGTGTCGACGAAGCGGTGGGCGCCGGGGGGACGGGCGTCGCCGGCGGCGGTCAGGGTCGAGGCGATCAGAGCACGAGTCTCTGCCGGGTCGACCACGTCGTCAAGCTCGAACAGCGCCGCCGCGTTCAGCGCCTTCGCGTTCTCTTCGGCCTGGGCGGTGAGGTCGCGGACGCGCTGCTCGCGCTCGGCCTCGTCGGGGATCGCCTCCAGCTCTTTGCGCAGCGCCAGCCGCACCGCCCCCTCCAGCCCCATCGGCCCGAGGTGGGCGCTCGGCCAGGCGAGCGTCAGCAGCGGCTCGTGCAGGCTGCCGCCGACCATCGCCTGGGCGCCGAGGCCGTAGCCACGCCGCAGCACGACCGCGATCAGCGGCACCCGCAGGGCGGCGCCGGCGACCAGCAGGCGCGAGGCGTGGCGGACGAGGCCGGTCGCCTCGGCGTCGGGGCCGACCATGTAGCCGGGGGTGTCGACGAGGGAGACGACGGGGAGGCCGAAGGCGTCGCAGAGCTGAAGCAGGCGGGCGGCCTTGTCGGACGCGTCGCTGGTCACGGCGCCGGCCGTGTGGCGGGTGTCGTTGGCAATGATCCCCAGCGGCCGGCCCTCGATCCGCGCCAGCGCCGTCACCATCTCCGGCGCGAAGCGCTCGCGCAGGAAGGTGACGCTGGCCTCGTCGCAGAGCGTCTCGAGGATCGGCCGCGGGTCGTAGGCACGCCGCTTGCGCTCGGGAACGAGCTCGCGGAGGCGCGCCTGGTCGGGCTCGGGCCCCGGCGCGGTTCGACCCTGGAAGTAGGCGAGCAGCTTCTTCGTCGCCGCGGTCGCCTCCGCCTCGTCGGCGACCGCGACGTCGACGACGCCGTTGGCGGCCTGCATCTCCAGCGGCCCGACCTCGTCGGGGTGGACGTCGCCGAGGCCGCCGCCGGCGATCATCGCCGGACCGCCCATCCCCAGCGAGCTCTGCTCCGTCGCGACGATCAGGTCGGCGCAGCCGGCGATCACCGCGTTGCCGGCAAAGCAGCGGCCGTGGACGATCGCGATCCGCGGCACCAGCCCGGAGAGCTTCGCCCAGAGCGCGAAGGCGCGGGTGTCGAGGGCGGAGACGACGGGGTAATCGGTGTCGCCGGGCCGCCCTCCCCCGCCCTCGGCGTAGAAGACGACCGGTAGCCGCATCCGCTCGATCAGCTCGAAGAGGCGGTCCTTCTTGCGGTGGCCGAGCGCGCCCTGGGTCCCGGCCAGCACCGTGTAGTCGTAGGAGATGACGGCGCAGGCGGCGCGCTCGGGGTCGAAGAGGTCGCCGTTGACGCGGGCGGTGCCGCCGATCAGCCCGTCGGCGGGGGTGCGAGCGATCAGGTCGTCGAGCTCGCGGCGGCCGCGCTGGGCGGCGATCGCGTAGCGGCCGTACTCGACGAAGGAGCCGGCGTCGACCAGGTCATCGAGGTTTTCGCGGGCGGTCCGCCCGCCGGCGGCGTGGCGCTTGGAGACCGCGTCGGGCCGCGCCGCGTCCTCGGTCAGGCCGCGGCGGGCGAGCAGCTCCGCCAGGTCGTCTCGCTCCCCCTCGGGCACGGGAGGACTCTACGGGCTCAGCCGCGGATCGCCTTGCCGACGAGGTGCTTCATCCGGGTGCGGTCGCGTTTGCTGAGGTTGCCCGGTTTCCCGTTCGACTTCTTGATCAGGTTCCAGAACTCGGTCTGCTCGCGCTGGGTCAGGTTCCGCTCGATCTGGTCCCGGCCCTTCTTCAGCAGCCACAGCGAGACAACCCAGACTTTCGCCCAGGGAACTCGTTTCCAGACGTGGGGTGCGGCTTTTCGCGCTAACCAGAAGGGCATCGGGCGGCGAGGCTATTCGACGACTTCGACGGTGCCGTTCATCGTCGGGTGGATTTCGCAGAAGTAGGTGAAGGTGCCGGCTTCCTTGAAGGTCTCCGAGCCGATCTTGCCTTTCTCGATCGTGCCGGTGTCGAAGCTGCCGTCGTCGGCGGTCGCCGTGTGGGGCGCGGTGTCCTGGTTCTGCCAGATCACCTTGCCGCCGGCCTGCACCACGACCGGGTCGGGCTGGTAGGTGAATTCGACGATGTCGACTTTTTCCGACTTCGAGGCCTCGCCGCTGGGAGCCGGTTCGCTCCCCGTCGATTCGGTCTCTTCCATCGTCGATTCTTCGCCCGCGGGCGGCGCGGTTTCCGCTTCAGAGGTGGAATCGGAGCCGCTGTCCCCGCAAGCGGCAAGGCCGAGGGAGAGGGCGACCAGGGCAGCGAGGAACAGCGGCTTCAATCCCATGTAAATGCTGCATACCCGTCCGCGGCGGGTCGAATCAGTCATTTGGCGGGACCATGTCTCAGAACCCGCGTGTGCGGCTGGCGAGTGCCGGACCGAGCGGGGGTAGGACGCAGGGAGGCCGAATAGCAGCGCTATTTGGCCGACTGAGGACGACGCCCCGCGAAGTGTCCGGTGCCGCCAGACGTGCGCGGGGGTTCTGAGACATGGTCCTAATACGCTGCGGCGGTGGCGACCGGATCACGAGGACGATGGCTCGCGGTTGCGGTCTGGCTGCTGATCGGCGCCGGCGGCCTCCTCGCCCACGCCCACATCGACGACGTCACCGCGGCGGGGCAGAGCAGCTTCCTCCCGGCCGACTCGGAATCGACGCGGGCGCTCGAGGCGATCGAGGACGCCTCCTCCGGCAGCGAAGAGGTGCCGGTGGTGATCGTCTTCGAACGGCCCGGCGGCCTCGAAAAGGGAGACCTGAAGGCGATCGGGCGGATCGGCGACGGCCTCGGCGAACTCGGCCTCACCGGCGCGACGCCGATCGTCGACCCCTTCTCCGGCGAACACCGCAACGAACTGACGAAGGTGGCGCGAATCGCCAAGGGAATCGGTCCCGTCTCCCGCGACGGCGAAGCGGCGCTGCTGGTGCTGGCGATCGACGCCGAGGACCGCGGCGCGGTCGTCGACGGGGTCGATCGGATGCGGCGCTACCTGCGAGCACACGAACGGCCGGGGCTGCACGCCTTCGTCACCGGCCCCGGCGGCATCGCCGCCGACCTCGAGGCGGTCGCCGCCGACGCCGGCCGCACGCTGCTCATCGCCACCCTCGGCCTCGTCCTGCTCCTGCTGCTGGCCGTCTACCGGGCGCCGATCCTGGCCCTGCTGCCGTTGCTCGTCGTCGGCCTCGCCTACCTGGTCGCGATCGGGATCGCCTACCTGCTGATCGAGGCCGGCTGGATCGTCGTCAACGCCGAGGGCACGATGCTGCTCCTGGTCCTCGTCTTCGGTGCCGGCACCGACTACTCCCTCCTCCTCGTTCACCGATATCGCGAAGAGGGGTCGCTGAGCGCAGCCGTTCGCGAGACTCGGCCGGCGATCCTTGCCTCCGGCGGCACTGTGATCGCCGCGATGCTGGTCCTCCTCGTCGCCGACCTCGAGTCGACCCGTTGGCTCGGCCCGGTGCTGGCGATCGGGATCGCGGTGATGCTCGCCGCCGCCTTCACCCTGCTGCCGGCGCTGCTGGCGATCCTCGGCGACCGCGCCTTCTGGCCGGCGGAACGTGGACCGGGCCTCAATCGTTCCTTATTGGCGAATAGCGACCAAAAGGAACAGACGAACGTCTGGGAGCGGGCCGCGGGGCTGGTGCGGCGGCGCTCGGGGCGGATCGTCGTCGGGGTGCTGGCGCTGCTGGCCGTCCTCACGCTCGGCAACCTGACGAACCACGAATCGCTCGGATTCGGCCAGGGAGTGACGAAGCCGACCAACTCCAGCCGCGGCACCGAAGCGCTGGAACGGCACTTTCCCGCCGGTCTCGGCTCGCCGTTGACGGCGGTGATGAAGACCGAGGAGGCGCCGGTGGCGGTGGCGGCGATGAAGCGGCTGGACAGCGTCCAGCTGGCCCTGCCGACGCCGGTTCCCGGTAACGCCGCCGAGGCGGTCGTCCTCCTCGTCCTCCGCGATGACCCCTACGGCGACGAGGCCGAAGCGGCGGTGGAAGAGATCCGCGAACAGCTGCACACCGTCGCTCCCGGCGGCCTCCTCGGCGGCATCCCGGTCGAGAACCTCGACGTCGAGGAAACCAACGCCAGGGACACGAAGCTGATCGTGCCGCTGGTCCTGCTCGTGATCGGCCTGATCCTGATCGCGGTGCTTCGGGCGCTGGTCGCGCCGGCCTATCTGATCGCGACCGTGCTCGCCTCCTTCGCCGCCACCCTCGGGCTCGCCACCTTCGCCTTCACCGAGGTCTTCGGGATGTACGGGCTCGCCTTCAACCTCGAGCTGATGGCGTTCATCTTCCTCGTCGCCCTCGGGGTCGACTACAACATCTTCCTGATGACGCGGGCGCGCGAGGAGGCGGCCGGCCGCGGCACCGAGGAGGGGGTCCTCGCGGCGCTGACCAGCACCGGCGGCGTCATCACCGGCGCCGGCCTGATCCTCGCCGGCACCTTCGCCACCCTCACCCTGCTGCCGCTCGAGGAGCTGGTCCAGATCGGCGCCACCGTCGCCGTCGGCGTCCTCCTCGACACCTTCGTCGTCCGCGCCCTGCTGATCCCGGCAATCACCTACCGGCTCGGCGAGCGCGCCTGGTGGCCGGGGCGGGCCGGCGGGCGAAGCCCGCGTTTTTAACCGGCGTTTTTAGAAGCCCGGGCTGCGCTTCATCTTGTGGCGCTCGTGCGGATGGGCGCCGCCCTTCTTCTCCAGCGTCTCGCAGGCTTCGGCGATGTCGTCGGCGAGGCGGTCGACCTGGGCGCGGCCGAGCGTCTCCTTGACCAGCGCCCGCATGATCTTCACCTCTTGCGCGTCGGGCGGCATCGTGTAGGCGGGGAGCATCCAGCCGCGCTCGGCCGAGAGCTGCCAGGAGACGTCGAACTCGTCGTAGTCGTGCTCGCCGGCGAGCTTGAAGGCGACCAGCGGTAGCTGCTCTTTGTCCGAGCCGATCAGCTCGAAGTTGCCGTTCGCCTCCAGCTTCCCGGCCAGCGCTTTGGCGTTGGAGTTCATCGCCTCCATCACGTGGGTGTAGCCCTCGCGGCCAAGGCGGACGAAGTTGTAGTACTGCGCCAGCACCATCGAGGCACCGGTGGAGAAGTTGAGGGTGAAGGTGGCGTCGGTCTTGCCCAGGTAGTTCTCGTAGAAGACGAGGTCCTCGGCCAGGTCGGCCTTCTCGCGGAAGACGAGCCAGCCGATCCCCGGGTAGACGAGCCCGAACTTGTGCCCGGAGACGTTGATCGAGCGCACCTGCTCGAGCCGGAAGTCCCACTCGGAGTGCGGGTAGAGGAAGGGCCAGACGAAGCCGCCGCTGGCGGCGTCGACGTGAAGCGGCACGTCGAGCCCCTTTTCGTCCTTGATCCGCAGCAGCAGATCGTTGATCCCCTGGATGTCGTCGGCGTGGCCGGTGAAGGTGGTGCCGAGGACGGCGGCGACGCCGATCGTGTTCTCGTCGACGTGGGGCTCGACGTCCTCGGGCCCGATCACGTACTTGTCCTCGCGCAGGCGGACGATCCGCGGTTCGACGTCGAAGTAGCGGCAGAACTTTTCCCAGACCACGTGGACGTCGCCGCCGAAGACGAGGTTCGGCTTGTCGACCGACTTGCCGGCGGCTTCCTGGCGCTCCTTCCACTTCCACTTCAGCGAGAGCGCGCCGAGCATGATCGCCTCAGAGGAGCCCTGGGTGCGGCAGCCGGTCGTCTCCCCCGGCGCGTGGTAGAGGTCGGCGAGCATGCGGATGCAGCGCTGCTCGATCTCGGCCGTGATCGGGTACTCGGCGTGGTCGATGAAGTTGCGGTGCAGGTTCTCGGCGACGATCCGCTGCGCCTCCGGCTCCATCCAGGTGGTGACGAAGGTGGCGAGGTTGCGCCAGGGGTCCCCCTCCAGCACCAGTTCCTCGTCGACCAACCGCATCGCGTCGAGCGCCGACATGCCGTCGGCGGGGAAGTCCTTGGCGGGCGCGTCTTCGGTGAGGAAGCGGCCGCCGTACTTCGCGGCATCCTCGGGGCTCGGCTTGTTCATGGCCCGAGCCTAACCTAGGGTGCGCGCATGGACGTCCGGCTAACTCACATCGGCGGCCCCACGGTGCTGATCGAGTTCGGCGGCTGGCGCCTGCTCACCGACCCGACCTTCGACCCCGCCGGCGGCAAGTACCGCTTCGGCTGGGGCACCGGCTCGCAGAAACTGACCGCGCCCTCGATCGCCGCCGAGGAGCTGGGCGAGATCGACGCGGTCCTGCTCAGCCACGACCACCACGACGACAACCTCGACGGCGCCGGCCGGGCGCTTCTGCCGCGGGCCGGGACCGTGATCACGACCGAGGCGGGCGCGCGGCGGCTCGGCGGCAACGCCCGCGGCCTCGCCCCCTGGGCGAAGACCGAGCTGAGCGCCGAGGGCAAACCGCCGATCGAGGTCACCGCTACCCCCTGCCGCCACGGCCCGCCGCTGAGCCGGCCGCTGGTCGGCGACGTCGTCGGCTTCGCGCTGCGCTGGGACGGGCAGGAGCACGGCGCCCTCTGGATCTCCGGCGACACCGTCCTCTACGACGGCGTCCGCGAGGTCGCCGACCGGGTCGACGTCGGCACCGCGCTCGTCCATCTCGGCGGCGTCCGCTTCCCGACCACCGGCCCGCTGCGCTACACCCTGGGCGCCGGCGAAGCGGTCGAGCTGCTCGGCCTGCTTCGCCCTCAGACCACGATCCCGATCCACTACGAGGGCTGGCGCCACTTCCGCCAGGGCCGCGAGCAGGTCGAGGCCGAGTTCGCCAAAGCACCGGCCGAGGTCCGCGACCGGGTCCACTGGCTGCCGCTCGGTGGCGCCGCCGAGATAGCGACGTAGACCCGCCCTGCCCGACCGCTGTATGTTGAATTGGCAGATCAGATTTCTTGTCTAAGAGAGAGGACACGTCGATGGAGGCAACGAACGAGATGGGGCCGATCGATTACCTGCTCGTCGAGTGGCCCGGGCGACAGCCGAACGGTGAGGCGGCTCCCTATCTGGTCGACCTGGTCGATCGCGGCCTGATCAGAATCCTCGACCTCACCTTCATCGCCAAGGACGAGGACGGGACCATCGCCGGTCTCGAGCTGTCCGACCTTGGTGACGGCGCCGCCGAGCTCTCGGTCTTCGAGGGCGCTTCTTCGGGCCTGCTCTCCGACGAGGACGTCAACGAGGCCGCCGGCGCGATGGAGCCCGGGACCTCGGCCGCCCTGCTGGTCTTCGAAAACACCTGGGCTGGGCCCTTTGCCGCCGCGGTCCGCCGCTCCGGTGGGCAGCTCGTCGCCAGCGGCCGCATCCCCGTCCAAGCCGTCCTCGCCGCGCTCGACGAGGCCGAGGCAAACGCCTAAGAGAGGAACCACCCATGCCAGGACTACTTCGAGGCGTTGCCCGCACCGCGGTCATCGCCGGCACCGCGACCTCCGTCAGCAACCGCGTCTCCAAACGCCAGGGCGAGCGTTGGGCCGCGCAGGAACAGCAGCAGTACGCCCAGCAGGCTCCTCCGCCCCAGGCCGCGGCACCCGCGCCCGCCGGCGGCGGGAGCTCGACGATCGACCAGCTGAAGGAACTGGGCGAGCTGAAAGCCCAGGGCATCCTCACCGAGGAGGAGTTCGCCGCGCAGAAGGCGAAGCTGCTCGGCTCCTAGTCCGCGTAGGAGAGGGCGTAGAAGAGGTGGGCGACGCCGGGGGCGTCGACCACCCTCGTCTGCTCCAGCTTCACGCTCGGCGGGATGCCGTCGAGTAGGCGGACGCCGCCGCCGAGGATCACCGGCACCTGGTTGATCAGCAGCTCGTCGAGGAGGCCGGCGCGGATCGTCTCCTGGATCGTCTCGCCGCCGCCGCCGACTGAGACGTGGCCGTTGCCGGCTGCCTCGCGGGCCTGCGCGACGGCGCTCTCGATCCCGTCGGTGACGAAGTGGAAGGTGGTTTCGCCGAGGGTCAGCGGCTCACGCTCGTAATGGGTGAGGACGAAGACCGGAACTCCGAAGGGCGGCTCGTCCCCCCACCAGCCATCCCACAGTGGCTCGGTCCAGGGGCCGCGAACGGGCCCGAACATGTTGCGACCCATGACGATGGCGTTGCTGTTGGCCGAGGCCTCGCGGACGACGTCGTCGCTAATCCCGCCTTCGCCGCCCTCGCGGCCGTGGATTTCCTGGAAGAACCGGGTCTTGAAGGCCCACTCGTGCAGCGCCTCACCGCCCTCGCCGAGCCCGTGCTCCTCGCTCTGGTTGGGGCCGGCGAGGAAGCCGTCGGCGGAGACCGCGATCTGGCACTTGACCTTGCCCACGACGTCACCGTAGCGCAGGGTTCGCCGGCGATCAGCGTTCATCGCGAGGAGTCGCTGCGATGAAGTCCAGTAACGCCTCCGCGTCGTTGGTGATCTCGGCATGCAGGGCTTTGGCCATCTTGACCCGTTCAGAGCTGACCACGCTGGTGAAGAAGATCACGCGGAAGGGGACTTCCAGCTCTGGGTCGGCCATGGCTTCTCGCAAGGCCTCGAAGCCAGCATCTGAGTCCTCGCCCCGTGCGATGTCGGAGACGAGAACCTCGTAAATCCCGTTTTCCAGACCTGCCTTGAACTCTTCGGCGCTGCCCGCGGTCGAGACGAAGGCGCCATTCTCTTCCAGCGTCTTGACCAGCATCTTGTTCCCCTCCATCTCGTCGTCAACCCAGAGAACCCGTCGCCCCTCAAAGCCGCTCATCCGCCAGAAGGATTCGGCTCGGGTGTCCTCGCTGTCGATCCGCGCCAGCTCGCCCCGTGAGAAGGCAGACCGGAGCTCATCCCAATCCTCCCCGGTGGCGAGCTCGCGCACCAGCGTCACGAACTCCTGCCGGCCCGCCAGCTCCGGGAACTCGAGCCGCACTTTTTCGTCGAGCATGCTCAATAGATCATTCGGCCCTCTGCCCCTGTCGCCCAGTCCAGGCAGCCCATAGCGGTCGAGCGCTAGGTTGACCAACGTTTTCTGTGCGTCGGACTCGAAGTCTTCTCTCTGGAGGATCTCCCGAGCCGTGACGTACTCCAAGAACTCCTCTACCGGGTCTCCATCCGGCCGCTCGAGCATCCGCGCGAACTCGGGAAAGTAGATCTGGAGTAGCAGGGCGCGCACCAGACCGCGGGGATTGACCTGCCGCCAGCGCGGATCGAGGTCATAGGCGAGAACGAAGCGGTTGATGAAGCGCTTGATGCTGCGCGGATTGGATTCGCTGCCTTCGATGACGAGCCGCCGCTCCGCTTGTCCAAGCAGCCGATCGGTGCCGGAGGCCCGGAGCAGCGAGGCGACGAGGTCCCGGGATTGTCGTTCGAGCGAGGGAGGGATGCGATACGAGATCTGGATGAACTTCTCCAGGTAGTCGCGCGCCTTCGTCTTGCTGCTGTAGCCCTTTTCCTGCAGAACCGCCTCGGAAACGATCCCCTCGTCGTATCCGACCACGAACACGACCCCTGGCACGTCCAGATACAGCTTCATGCCCTCGAGCACCTCAAGGACAGCCTTGGGAGAGCAGCGGTCCAGGTCGTCAACAAAGACGCAGAGGAGCCGCTCCTGCCGACCACGACCCTTCCTCCACCCCTCCACCGTCACCCGGACAAGGTCGCGGAGCTCATTCCTGGCCTGAGGGTCGGAGGCAACGGAGTCCCAGACCCTCTCGACCGTTCGCGCCTGGCCGATTACGCCGGCGAGGCTGCTCACTCCGAAGCGGAGCATCCCAATCGCCTTCTGTCCGTAAAGGGCATTGCGCAGGTAGCGCGGTTTGACCGCCCCCAAGACGGTCTTTATGAACGCCTCCACTACCTCTCCCTCTTGCGCCGTCCAGGCGTTAAAGCCAACGGTCAGCACCTCTCCGTGCTCGAGGAGACGGTTGCGAAGACCTCCCATCAGAGTGCTCTTGCCGGTGCCCCAGGTGCCCTCGATCCCCAGGGTGAACGGCGTCGCGTCGCGCGACCGCAGGATTAGGTCGGCGAGCCCTTCGACGATCGCCTCGAAACCCAGGGGATCCGAGACAACCGTATGAGGCTGGTCCCCGAGGAGCACAAAGCGAGTGGCCTCATCCCTCTCCACGGCAAGAACCTATCCCCACTCAGAGGGTTTCTGCCTTTGGTCCGCTATCCTCATATAGGACTAACTACAGAAAGTGGACTTGGTTATGACTTATCGGCTGATACCGCTCGACGAGGCGATCGTCTTCCCCACCGTCACCGCGACCCTGCCGATCGACGTCGGCGAGGACGAGCGCGTCTTCCTGATCCCCCGCCGCGACGGCGAGTTCGGCCGGGTCGGCGTCGTCGCCGAGGTGATCGAGACCGGGCTGGGGCGCCGCGGCCGTCCCGTCGCCACCGTCGTCGGCCTCCACCGCGGGCTGATCGCCGGCTCGGCCGAGCCGGGCGAGGGCGAGACGCTGCGGGTCGAGGTGCAGGAGATCCGCGACGGCCATCCAGACGACGAGCACACGCGCGAGCTGAGCACCGAATACCGCGCCGTGGTCGAGGAGATCCTCGAGCACCGCGGCGACGACGGCCGCATCGCCGCCTTCCTGCGCTCGATCGACGAGCCGGGCGCCTTGGCCGACACCTCCGGCCTCTCCCCCGACATCCCCGTCGAGGGCAAGCTGCGCCTGCTGGAGGCGATCGACGTCACCGCCCGCCTCGAGCTGGCGGTCGAGCTGCAGCGCGAGCGGCTGACCGAGCTGCAGGTGCGGAGCAAGATTCGCGACGACGTCGAGTCCGGCGCCCAGAAACAGCAGCGCGACTACTTCCTGCGCAAACAGATGGAGTCGATCCGCAAGGAGCTGGGCGAGGACGAGGCCGACTTGATCGCCGAGTACGAGCGCAAGATCGCCGAGGCGGAGATGCCCGAGGCGGTCGCCGAGCAGGCCGAGAAGGAGCTGCGGCGGCTCGAGCGCCAGGGCGAGCAGTCGCCGGAGAGCAGCATGATCCGCAGCTACCTCGACTGGCTGATCGCGGTGCCGTGGGCGAAGCGCTCCGAGGAGCGGCTCGACCCGGCCCACACGCGCGAGGTGCTCGACGCCGACCACGCCGGCCTCGAGGACGTGAAGCGGCGGATCACCGAGTTCATCGCCGTGCGCAAGCTGCGCGAGGAGCGCCAGATCGAGGACGACTCCCGTGCCAACGGCGCGATCCTCACCCTGGTCGGGCCTCCCGGCACCGGCAAGACCTCGATCGGCGAGTCGATCGCCAATGCCCTGGGGCGCGAGTTCGTCCGCATCAGCCTCGGCGGCATCCGCGACGAGGCCGAGATCCGCGGCCACCGCCGCACCTACATCGGCGCCATGCCGGGGCGGATCATCCGCGCCCTGCGCGACGCCAAGACGATGAACCCGGTGATCCTCCTCGACGAGGTCGACAAGGTCGGCGCCGACTGGCGCGGCGACCCCTCCGCGGCCCTGCTCGAGGTCCTCGACCCGGCCCAGAACGACACCTTCCGCGACCACTACCTCGACGTCGAGGTCGACCTCTCCGAGGTCGTCTTCATCGCCACCGCCAACCTCGCGGACACGATCCCGGCACCGCTGCTGGACCGAATGGAGATCATCTCCTTCGACGGCTACACGACCGAGGAGAAGCTGGCGATCGCCCGCGGCTACCTGCTGCCCCGGCAGCTGAAGCGGAACGGGCTGCGGCCCGAGGAGGTCGAGGTCTCCGACGCGGTCCTGCGCGCGGTGATCTCCGAGTACACCCGCGAGGCGGGCGTGCGGCGGCTGGAGCGGGAGATCGGCAAGCTCGTCCGCGCCGCGGCGACGAAGATCGCCGCCGGCGATGCCGAGGGGAAGATCGCGATCGACGCCGAGGCGCTGCGCGAGGCGCTCGGTCGCCAGAAGTTCTTCCAAGAGTCGGTCGAGCGGACCGCAATCCCCGGCGTCTCCACCGGCCTCGCCGTGACCGGCGCCGGCGGCGACATCCTCTTCATAGAGGCGACCGCGATGGACGGCGACAAGGGCCTGGTCCTGACCGGCCAGCTCGGCGACGTGATGAAGGAGTCGGCGCGGATCGCGCTCAGCTACGTGCGGGCGCACCGCGAGGAGCTCGGCATCGACGCCGACCGCTTCCAGCGTGAGTTCCACCTCCACGTCCCCGCCGGGGCGATCCCCAAGGACGGCCCCAGCGCCGGCACGGCGATGACGACGGCGCTGGTGTCGTTGCTGACCGGACGCCCGGTGAAGCACACGGTCGGGATGACCGGCGAGGTCACCCTGCAGGGCCGGGTGCTGCCGATCGGCGGCCTCAAGCAGAAGGTGCTGGCCGCGCACGCGGCCGGCCTGACCGAGGTGATCCTGCCGGAGCGCAACCGCGGCGACCTCGACGAGGTCCCCGAGGAGGTGCGCAAGCAGATGTCCTTCCACCCGGTGATGAGCATCGACGAGGTGCTGGCGCTGGCCTTGGAGCCGGCGGAGAAGGGGCACGAGGCAGCGGTGGCGTAAAGAGCGACATGACCCCCCGCTGCCGCAACTGCTCCCCGGTGCCGCCCGAACTGCGGGCGGCCGCCGGGCTGCTCGAGCGCCGCTGGACGATGGCGACGATCTACGCCTGCTCCAGCGGCGCCGCCCGCTTCAACGAGTTCCGCCAGTCCCTCCCCGGCGTCTCCCCCACCACCCTCTCCGAGCGCCTCGAGCAGCTCGAGGCGGCCGGGATCGTCGAGCGCCGGCTCGTCGCCGGCCGCCCGCCCCACACCGAGTACGTGCTGACGCCGCGGGGCGAGCAGCTAGCTCGGGCCGTCGCCGGTCTACTGCAGCACTAGGAGGGCAGGCGCGGGGGTAGGTCGTCCGCGGCCGGGGTGGCGGGGCGCTGGCGCTGGATCTCGACCAGGCGGAAGTAGAGGACCGAGGCGATCAGAGCGGCGATCGGCGCGGCGATGGTCTGGGCGAGAACGGTGAAGACGAGGTCGACGATCTCCCCGTCGACGATCGCGGTGGCCAGCGCGCTGAGGCCGATGCCGGCGACGGCCGCAACCAGGAAGCCGACCATCACCGCTCCCAGCACCGGCCAGCCGTTGCCCCGCACCAGTTGGCGCGAGCGACCGAGGGCGTCGGTGACCCTGCTGCGCTCGATGACGATCACCGGCGCGACGACCGCCCACACCGTCAGCAGATAGACGCCGGGCACGATCAGGAGGACCAGGCCGCCGACGATCCCGAGCGCGCTCAGCAAGCCGGCGCCGAGCAGCGGCCAGAACACCGGCAGCACCGAGCGCATCAGGTCCGGGACCGAGGAGTCGCGACGACCGTCCTGAAGGTCCTTGACCAGCCCGACGACCATCCCCTGGTACAGCGTCCCGACCGTGAGGCTGACGACCGTCCCGACGAAGGAGAGGGCGAGCTCGTCGATCGTCAGCCGTTCGACGATCCTCGCGACGAGGAACAGCCAGAAGGCAACCGGCAGCAGCACTCCCGCCTGGTCCCGGTAGATCGAGAACGTCTGGCGCAGGGTCTCCCCGACGCTCACCTTGCCATCCATGGCGCAGCATTCTTACGCCTCCGTCGCCCCCCTTCCCAAATGCGCCGAATCGGTGGGAGTATTGGCAAACATGGAGAGTTCCGAGCAATCCGCTCACCAAGTCGACGAGGAACGCTTCCGGCGCCTGATCGACGTCGGCAACAGCCTGCTCTCCGAGCTCGACCTGGAGGCGGTGCTGCGGTCGGTGGTGGAGGCGGCGCGGGAGCTGACCGGGGCGCGTTACGCGGCCCTCGGCGTCCTCGACCCCGAGCGGCGCGAACTGGAACGGTTCATCAACGTCGGCATCGACGAGGCGAGCCGCCGGGAGATCGGCAACCTGCCACGCGGCCGGGGCGTGCTCGGCGAGCTGATCCGCGAGCCGGCGCCGCTGCGCCTGCGCGACGTCGACACCCACCCGCACGCCTACGGCTTCCCGCCCGGGCACCCGCCGATGCACTCCTTCCTCGGGGTGCCGATCTCGGTCCGCGGCGAGACCTACGGCAACCTCTACATGACCGAGAAGCAGGGGGCCGACGAGTTCGACGACGCCGACCAGGAGGCGGCGCTGACCCTCGCCGGCTGGGCCGGGATCGCGATCGAGAACGCCCGCCTCTACACCAGCCTCAGCGAGCGCGAGGTCGAGGTCGAGCGGGCGCTGCGGCGGGCCGAGACCTCGGTCGACATCGCCCGCACCGTCGGCGGCGAGACCGACGTCGCCCGCGTCCTCGACCTGATCGTGAAACGAGCGCGGGCGCTGGTCGACGCGCGGGCGCTGCTCGTCCTCCTGCGCCGCGACGACCGCCTCTATGTCGCCGCCCGCGCCGGCGACATGAGCGCCGACCTGCACGACCTCGAGGTGCCGCTCGACGACGCCGTCTTCGGCGCGGCGATGGAAGAACAGGTCTCGCAGCGACTGGAGCCCGGCTCGCCGCCCTCGAAGGCGCGCCTGCGGGAACGCCTCGGCGCCGAGGCGGCGCTGGTGGTGCCGCTGCTCTTCCGCGGCCGCGCGGTCGGCGCCCTCGTCGCCCTCGACCGCGAAGCCGGCGGCATCGAGTTCGACCAGGAGGACCTGCGCCTGCTGCAGTCCTTCGCCGCCAGCGCCGCGACCGCGGTGGCGACGGCGCAGACGGTGGAGTCCGAGCGGCTGCGCGAGCAGGTCGAGTCGGCCGAGCAGGAGCGCGAGCGCTGGGCCCGCGAGCTCCACGACGACACCCTGCAGGGGCTGGCGGCGATCCGGATCAGCCTCGCCACCGCCCTGCAGAGCAAGGTGGAGGGGCGGGAGGAGCGGATCGAAGGGGCCGCCGAGGAGACGCTGGCGCGGCTGGAGGACCAGATCAACGACCTCAACCGCCTGATCAACGACCTGCGCCCGGCGGCGCTGGAGCGGCTCGGCCTCGCCGGCGCCCTGCAGGCGCTGGCCGAAGAGACCTCGGCCCGCGGCGGGATCGAGGTCGAGACGACGATCGATTTCGGTGCCGAGGCCAGCGGCGAGGAGCCCGGCCGCGACCAGGAGCGGGTGGTCTACCGGCTGGTGCAGGAGGCGCTGACGAACGTGGTCAAGCACGCGGGCGCTTCCCACGTGAAGCTGGTTGCGGAGGAAGGCAAGGGGGAGATTCGGATCGTCGTCCGCGACGACGGCGGCGGCTTCGACCCCGCCGCGGCAGGCGGCGGCCGCGGCCTGACCGGGATGCGGGAGCGGATCGAGCTGATCGGCGGCCAGATCGAGGTCGGCTCGAAGCCGGGCGAGGGGACGGCGATCTCGGCCACCTTCCCGCTGGAGGCGCGCTGAGCGGCCGGCTCAGCCGCCGTCGCGCTTGACGTCGATGACGCCGTTGGCGATCGCGAAGCGGACCAGCTCGGGCCGCGTCTCCAGGCCGAGCTTCTCCAGCAGCTTCGCCCGGTTCACCTCGACCGCCCGCACGCTGAGGTAGAGCTTTTCGCCGATCTCGCGGTTGGTGTGACCGAGGGCGAGCAGCCGCAGCAGCTCGCGCTCGCGCTCGTTCAGCGCCTCGACCGGGTCGGCGCCCAGCTGCGCCACCTGTCCCCCGAGCTCGGGGTCGATGTAGGAGCCGCCGCCGGCCGCGGCCCGGATCGCCGCCGTCAGCTGCCGCTCCGCCGCCTGCTTCAGCACGTAGGCGGCGGCGCCGGCGCGCAGCAGCTCGCGGGCGCGACGCGGATCGCTCTGCATCGTCAGCACCACGATCGCGGTCGCGGGCGCCTCCTCACGTAATGCCGCGATGTCGCGAGCCGGCTCGGCGCCGGGCATCTGCAGGTCGAGGACGAGGACGTCGGGGCGGCGGTCCCGGACCAGCTTCCGCGCGGCGGGGGCGTCGGGGGCCTCGCCGATCACGCGCAGGTCGTCCTCCGCCTCCAGCATCGCCCGCAGACCGCTGCGGATCACGTTGTGGTCGTCCGCGAGGACGACGCTTATCTCTGCCCCGCTTTCCATTTGCTACCCGCGGCCAGTCTCGCACGGCTCCCCGGCTCGTTACGCTCGCTGCGTGAGCGCCGGGCAGGAGGAGGGGAAGATCAGCGTCGCCCTCGTCGACGACCACGCGGTCGTCCGCGGAGCACTGAAGGCGCTGCTCGAAGGACAGGACGACGTCGAGGTTGTCGGCGAGGCCGGCGACATCGCCGCGGCGCGTACGCTCGTCGCCGAGCTGCGGCCACGGGTAGTGGTCCTCGACGTCAACCTCCCGGACGGGCTCGCGGTCGACTCGCTGTCGGAGCTGAGGGCCGATTCGGCCGAGACGGAGATCGTCCTGCTGACGATGGAGCGCGACCTCACCCTCGCCCGCCGCGCCCTCGAGGGGGGCGCCAAGGGCTACCTGTTCAAGGACTCGGCCCACCTCGAGCTGATCGAGGCGGTCCGCAAGGCGGCCGCCGGCGAGCAGCACCTCGCCGCCGCCGTCGCCGCCGGCCTCAAGGACAAGGGCAAGGAAGAGCGCCCCGCCCTCTCCCCCCGCGAGACGGACGTGCTGCGGCTGATGGCCTTCGGCCACACCAACCGCGAGATCGGCGAGCAACTCTCCCTCAGCGTCCGCACCGTCGAGACCCACCGCGCCCACATCCAGCAGAAGCTGGGGCTGAGCAGCCGGCCGGAGCTGACGCGGTACGCGCTGGCGAACGGGCTGATCGAGACGTGACGCTCTTCTTCAGCCATCCGGCCTGCTTGGAGCACGATCCTGGAGAGGGAGTGCCGGGACACCCGGAGCGGCCCGAGCGGCTGCGGGCGATCGAGGCGGCGCTGTCGGCGCGGGACTGGCTCGGCTGGGAGCGTCGCGAGGCGCCGGCCGCGAGCGAGGAGGAGCTGTGGCTCGTCCACCCGCGCGCGCACGTCGAGGCGATCCGCGAGCTCTGCCGCGCCGGCGGCGGCGCGATCGACGCCGACACCTTCGCCGGCGAGGCCTCCTGGGAGGCGGCGCTGCGCTCGGCCGGCGGCGCCTGCGCGATGACCCGGGCGCTGCTCGCCGGCGAGGCCGCGGCCGGCTTCTGCGCCGGGCGCCCGCCCGGCCACCACGCCGAGCCGGAGCGGGCGATGGGCTTCTGCCTCTTCGACAACGTCGCCGTGGCGGCGGCGCTGGCGATCGCCGAGTTGGGGATCGAGCGGGTCTTCGTCCTCGACTGGGACGTCCACCACGGCAACGGCACCGCCGAGATCTTCCGCCGCCGCAGCGACGTCCTCTTCGCCAGCATCCACCAGGGCGGGATCTTCCCCGGCAGCGGCGCCCTCGGCGACGCCGGCTCCGGCCCGGGCGAGGGGTTCACGATCAACCTGCCCGTCCCCGCCGGCAGCGAAGAGGACCTCTGGCTCTCGCTGCTCGAGCACGTCATCCTCCCCGCCGCCGCCGAGTTCGAGCCGCAGCTGGTCCTGATCTCGGCCGGCTTCGACGCCCACCGCGACGACCCGCTCGCCGAGTGCCGGCTCGAGACCTCCTCCTTCGCCCAGATGGCCTGCCAGGTCCGCGACGCGGCGGCGGCATGGGGTGCCCCGGTCGGAGCGGTGCTCGAGGGCGGCTACGACCTCGAGGCGCTGGCCGACTCCACCGTGGCGACGATGGCGGCGCTGGGCGGCGAGGGCGAGGCGGTCTCGGCGGCGCCGGAGCCGCTGCTGACCTCCCGCGCCGCCTCCCACGTCTCCCATTACTGGAGCCTCTAGCCGGTGGCGCTGAAGCAGGTCGAATTCGAAGCCGCGCCGCTGGAGCGATTCCGGCCGCTGGTCGGCGACCGCTTCGCGGAGATCGAGGAGGCCGCGGCCAGCGCCCGCGAGACCTTCGCTGGCAAGCGCATCTGGCACGTCAACTCGACCTCGCAGGGGGGCGGGGTGGCGGAGATGCTGCGAGCGCTTCTGCCCTACGCGCGCGGGGCGGGAGTCGATGTCCGCTGGGTCGTCCTCGGCGAGTCCGACGGCTTCTTCGACCTGACCAAGCGCCTCCACAACCGGCTGCACGGCGACGCGGGCGAGGGCAGGAAGCTGGACCGCGCCGCGCGCGAGCTCTACGCGAGCGCCTCGGAGCGCTCGGCCGGCGAGCTGAGGCGCCTGGTCGAGCCCGGCGACGTGATCTACCTCCACGACCCGCAGCCCGCCGGCCTGGTGCCGGCGATGAAGGAGGCGGGCCTGGCGGTCGTCTGGCGCTGCCACATCGGGGTCGACCAGCCCAACGACGCCGCCCGCGAAGCCTGGGACTTCCTCCGCCCCTACGTCGAGCCCGCCGACGCCTACGTCTTCTCCCGCCGCGCCTACCTCTGGGAGGGGCTCGACGAGGACAGGACCTGGATCATGCCGCCGGTCATCGACCCGTTCTCGCCCAAGAACGAGGACCTGGAGGCCGGGCGGATCGAGGCGATCCTGGCCGAGGTCGAGGAGGGGGCGACGATTCTGCAGGAGGAGCCGGTGCCCGCCGGCGCCAGGGTTGTGACCCAGGTCTCCCGCTGGGATCGCCTCAAGGACCCCGAGGGGCTGCTGGAGATCCTCGCCCGCCACCTCGACGACCCCTCGCTCCACCTCTGCCTCGTCGGCCCGGCGACGGAGGGGGTCCAGGACGATCCCGAGGGGGCGCAGGTCTACCAGCGGGTGGCCGGCCGCTGGCGCGCCCTCGACGACGAGCGCCGTCGCCGCGCGCACCTGATCAGCCTGCCGATGGACGACCTCACGCGCAACGCGCTGATGGTCAACGCGCTGCAGCGCCGCAGCGACCTGATCGTCCAGAAGAGCCTCGCCGAGGGCTTCGGGCTGACCGTGGCGGAGGCGATGTGGAAGGCCAAGCCGGTGGTCGCCAGTGGCGTCGGCGGCATCCAGGACCAGGTGGTCGACGGGCAGACCGGGATCCTGATCGCCGACCCCCACGACCTCCGGGCCTTCGCGGAAGCGATCGAAGAGCTCGCCGCCGATCCCGCCAGGGCCGCCGAGATGGGCGCCGCCGGCCGCGCCCACGTGCGCGACAGCTACCTGGCGATCGACCGCCTGCGCGAATACGTCGAGCTGGTCGGCGCCCTGATCGCCTAACCGGTCGGGGAGATCACCGCGCGGCCGTCGAGGCGGCCTTCGCGCATCTTCTCGTAGGCCCGGGGCGCTTCGTCCAGGGTGAAGTGCTCGACGTGGGCGTGGATCTTGCCCTCGCGGGCGAGGTCCAGGCACTCCATCAGCTCCACCACGGTCCCCCAGTAGGGGATGCAGAGGTTCGCCTCGAAGGGCACCGCGCCGAAGGCGAACTCGTATTTGCCGCCGGCGAGGCCGACGATCGTCAGGTCGCTCTCGAACTTAGCGACCGCGGTGGCGAGCGCGATCGAGTCGTCGGAGCCGACCATGTCGACGACCAGCTCGGCGCCGCGGCCTTTGGTGATCTCGCGGATCGCCTCGGCGGCCAGGTCACCCGCCTTGACGGCCTCGTCGGCACCGACCTCGCGCGCCAGCTTCAGGTGCTCGTCGACCCGGTCAACGGCGACGATCCGGGCCGGGCTCAGCGCCCGCAGGAGCTGTACGCCCATGTGGCCGAGGCCGCCGACGCCGATCACGACCGCGGTCGACCCCGGCACCAGCAGGTGCAGCGAGCGCTTGATCGCGTGGTAGGGCGTCAGCGCCGCGTCGGAGAGCGGCGCCGCCTCGCGCGGGTCGAGGTCGCCGAGCGGCAACAGCAGCCGCGGGTGCGGGACGAGCATGTACTCGGCCATGCCGCCGTCTAAGCCGAGGCCGCCGCCGAAGGCGCCGATCTCGGCCTGGTGCTCGCAGTAGTTCTCGGCCGAGAGCCGGCAGGCGCGGCAGCGGCCGCAACCCCACGGGCCGTAGACCTGGACCGCTTCGCCGACCTCGACGCCCTCTACCCCGGCACCGACCGCCTCGACCCAGCCGGCGTTCTCGTGGCCGAGCGTGAAGGGAACGTCGAAGCCCATCGTCCCCGGCGGCCACTCCATCAGGTGCAGGTCGGAGTGGCAGGCGCCGGCGCCGCCGACCTTGACGAGGACCTGGCCCGGCCCCGGTTCGGGGACGTCCACCTCCCGCAGCTCGGCGGGGTGCTCCCATTCGGTCAGTTGGTAGGCCTTCATCGCGGCTCTCCTTCGCTTCTTCTTGCTTTTTCCAAGAGCAGGCGCTGCTCGGCGGCGGCGACGAGGCGGCGGGCGCGGTCGACGGCGTCGATGTTGACCGAGATCGCCTCGATCCCGGCGCCCACCAGCAGCTCCGCGTACTCGGGGTAGACCGAGGGCGCCTGGCCGCAGATCGAGGTCCGCAGGCCGAGCTCGTGGGCCCGCTCGAGCAGGCGGGAGATGTACTCGGTCACGGCCCTGTCCCTCTCGTCGAAGACCTCGGCGACGAGCTCGGAGTCGCGGTCGGCGCCGAGCAGCAGCTGGGTGAGGTCGTTGGAGCCGATCGAGATCCCGGCGACGCCGAGGTCGGCGTAGCGCGGCAGGTGGAAGAGGACCGAGGGCACCTCGGCCATCACCCAGAGCTCGAACCCGGGCCGGGAGAGCAGGCCGGCGTCCTCGAACATCTCCATGCAGGCGGCGACTTCGCGCGGGGTGCGGACGAAAGGCAGCATCGCGTGCAGGTTCTCGTGGCCGCCGTCCCAGACCCGGGCCAGCGCCCGCAGCTCCAGCTCCAGCAGGTCGGGCTCGCGCATGTAGCGCAGGGCGCCGCGGTAGCCGATCATCGGGTTCGCCTCCTCGGGCTCGAAGCGCTCGCCGCCCCGCAGGCCGCGGAACTCGTTGGAGCGGAAGTCGATCGTCCGGTAGGTGATCGGCCGCGGCGCGAAGGCGGCGGCGAAGGCCTCCAGCGAGGAGGCCATGCGCTCGACGAAGCGCTCGCCTTCGCCGGCCTCGAGCAGCGCCCGCGGGTGGACGCCGTCGAGCGCCTCGACCACCATCAGCTCCGCCCGCAGCAGCCCGACCCCGTCGACGTCGAGCGCCGCCACCCGCTGCAGCTGCGAGGGCTCGGAGAGGTTGACGAGGATCCGCGTCCCGGTCACCGGCCCCGGCCCACCCCCCACCTCAGCCGCGGCGTTCGTCCTTGGGCCGGCATGTCCGTCCAAAGGACGAACGCCGGCGGTGACGGTGCCCTCGCCGGCGTCGACGGTGACCATTTCGCCCTCGTGGAGGACCGTGGTCGCCTCGCCGGTGCCGACCAGGCAGGGGATGCCGAGCTCGCGGGAGACGATCGCGGCGTGGCAGGTCATGCCGCCGGAATCGGTGACGATCGCCGCGGCGCGGCGCATCAGCGGTACCCAGTCGGGGGCGGTCATGTGGGTGACCAGGACCTCGCCCTCCTCCAGGTCGCCCGCCTGCTCGCGGGCGGTGACGACGCGGACCGCGCCGCTCGCCACGCCGGGCGCGGCGCCGAGGCCGCGGACCAGCTCCTCGCCGCTCTCGGCGCTCTCATCGCCGGCCACCGTCGCCGCGCCGCCGGTGGTGGTCACCGGCCGCGACTGCAGCATCCAGACGTCCCCCTCGGCGTCGAAGGCCCACTCGGTGTCCTGCGGCGAGCCGTAGTGGCGCTCTATCCGCACTCCCAGCTCGGCGACCGCGAGCACCTCGGCGTCGCTCAGGACCGGGCGTTCGCTTTCCTCCGGGTCGAGCTCGCGGGTCCGCGTCCCGCCGCCCGGCAGCGACTCGATCGCCAGCTCCTTGCGCCGCACCTCGCGCAGCTCGATCTTCATCCCGTCCTTACGGACGAGGTAGCGGTCCGGCGAGACCGAGCCGGAGACGACTGCCTCGCCGAGGCCGAAGGCGCCCTCGATCACCAGCCGGTCGCGGTCGCCGCTGGAGGGGTCGATCGTGAACATCACCCCGGCGCGGGTCGACTGGACCTGCCGCTGGACGACGATCGCGATGTCCATATCGGCCTGGCCGAAGCCGCGCTTGGCGCGGTAGTAGATCGTGCGGGCGCCGAACAGCGAGGACCAGCAGGAGCGGACGGCGTCCAGCAGCGCCTCGCCGCCGCGGACGTTCAGCAGCGTCTCGTTCATCCCCGCGAAGGAGGCCGACTCGCTGTCCTCGGCGGTGGCCGAGGAGCGCACCGCCACCGGCGCCTCGAGCCCCTCCCCGATCAGGTCCTCGTAGGCGCCGAGAATCCGCTTCGCCAGCCACTCCGGGATCGGATCGCGCTCGATTTCCGCCCGCACCTCCGCGGCGGCGCGCTCGAGGGCGGCGGTGTTGTCGACGTCGAGGTCGGCGAGCCGGGCGGCGATCCGGCCGCGCAGGCCGGTGTCGTCGCAGAAGGCGGCATAGGCCTGGGCGCCGACCACGAACCCGGGCGGGACCGGCAGGCCGGCGGCGGTCAGCTCGCCGAGGTTGGCGCCCTTGCCGCCGGCGAAGGAGACGTCGCCGCGGCCGAGGTAGTCGAAGGGAAGGACGGACTCGACGAGCGTGGTCATGGCCGCGGCACCACCAGCACCGGGCAGGGCGCCTTGTGCATCAGCTGGGTGGAGACCGAGCCGAGGAAGACCCGCGCCAGCGGCCCGTAGCCGCGCGAGCCGGCGACCAGGAGGTCGGCGCCGCCCTCCTCGCAGGCCTCGGCGAGCGCCGCGCCCGGCGTGCCGGAGAGGACGCGGCCCGTCGCCGCCAGGCGCTCGTCCACCCCCTTCACGGCCCGGGTCACGATCGGCCCGGCCTCGGGCGGGAACGCGGGCGTGTAGCCGGCCGCGCCGGGGACGACGGCGACCGGCGCCGCGACCGTGTAGACGACGATCGTGGCGCGGCAGGCGAGGGCGACCTCTTCGGCCCGCGCCAGCGCCGCTTTCGCCTCCGGCGTGTCGTCGTAGGCGACGGCGACGGTGCGGAAGGGCCCGTGCTCCTCAACCGCGTACCCGCGGGGGGCGGTGAGGACCTCGCAGGGCGCCCCGTGCAGGAGGCCGTCGGCGACGCTGCCGATCAGCGTCCTCCCGACCGGCCCCCGGTGCGGGGAGCCGACGACGATCGCGTCGACCTTCTCGCGCTCGGCGAGGTCGTTGATCACCCCGGCGGGGGTGCCGCCGCCGAAGGCCCGGGTCTCGATCTCGAGCTCGCCGAGCCTCTCCCTCGCCTCCTCGAAGAGCGGCTGCGCCCGCTCGGCTTCCTCCTCCTCGAGGAGCTCGTAGGGGATCGGCAACGGCCCGTAGGGAAGAACGGTGACGACGAGCACGCTCGCGTCCATCGCTTCGGCCAGGACCCGCGTCAGCTCGAGCGCGTCGCGCCCGCCGTCGCTGCCGTCAAACCCGACCAAAACCCTCACACCACTCAATCTATGAACCCCGCCCCGGTCCCCCATCCGGGGAATCCCACAGCCTTCCCCTCGGGCGCACGCCGCCGGGGGACCCTGCGGCAAACCCGCAGCCGATCGGGTGGGGTTCCCCGGATAAGGCAGGCCGCCGCTGCCTGGACACTCCGACCATGAACAGCGGCGAAGCAGCCAAGGTCCTGATCGTCGGCGGCGGCGTCGGCGCGCTGGAGGCCGCACTCGCCCTCCAGAACCTGGCCGGAGAGAGGGGCCGGGTCCAGCTCTGCGCCGGCCGCGAGGACTTCGTCTACCGGCCCTTCGCGGTGGGAGAGCCATACGGCGCCTCCCGCGTCCTCCGCTACGACCTGGAGCGGCTGACCGACCTCTGCGGAGCCGAATTCATCCCCGAGAACATCGCCGCCGTCGACCCGGAGCGGCGGTGCGCGACCAGCCACGACGGCACCGAGCTCCCCTACGACCACCTCGTCGTCGCCTGCGGCGCGCGGCTGCTCTGGTCGATCCCGGGCGCGGTCACCTTCTGGGGCGTCCCGGACGAGGGCGAGATGAGGGAAGTCGTCTCCCGCCTGCGCGAAGGCCGGCTGCGGCGGCTCGTCTTCACCATGCCCGGCGGCAACGGCTGGGCGCTGCCCGCCTACGAGCTCGCCCTCCTCGCGGCCGGCGAACTGAAGGGCGCCGGCATCACCGGAACCCGGCTGACGATCGTCACCCCCGAAGACGGGCCGCTGCAGATCTTCGGCCGCCGCGCCTCCGAGCAGGTAGCCGAGCTGCTCGCCGACCACGGCATCGAGGTGCTCGCCGGCACCCACCCGGTCAGGTACGAGAACGGGTCGCTGGCGGTGGTCCCGGGCGCCGCGATCGAGGCCGACGCCGTCGTCAGCCTGCCCCGCCTCGAGGGCCGCCACATCGCCGGCCTGCCATACGACGCGAGCGGCTTCATCCCCGTCGACGACCACGCCCGCATCGCCGGCCTCGCCGACGCCTACGCCGTCGGCGACGTCACCGCCTTCCCGGTCAAGCAGGGCGGGATCGCCACCCAGCAGGCCGACGTCGCCGCCGAAGCGATCGCGCTCCAGCTCGGCTGCGAGGTCGAGGCGAACCCGCTCGACCCGGTCCTGCGGGGAATCCTCTGGACGGGGTCGAAGCCCCGCTACCTATTCGGCTGGCTCGGTGGCGGCCACGGCGAAACCTCGGTCGCCAGCGAGCGCCCGCCCTGGCCGATCGACAACCCGAGCAAGCTGATCGGGCGCTACCTGACGCCCTTCCTCTCCCAGCTGGAAGAGGTCAGCCGACCGGCTTCTTCTTCAGCCGCAGGCTGAGGCCGCGACTGTTCGGCTCGCCCCCGCGGGGGATGAAGGTGATCGTCAGCCTCATCCGCACGCTTCCCTGGCCCTCGAGCAACTGGCGGGCCTTGCGTTTCGGGAGGACGCTGAGCGCCACCTTGCCGGCCCCCTCCACCTGGCGCTGCTGCGGCACCGCCCCGTCCAGGGCGACGATCCCGGCACCGGGCACCTCGACGGCGATGCTCGCGGTCCCGCGCTTGCGGTTGAGGCGGATGCCGGAGACCCGGAAGGAGTTGTCGGGCGCGACGGCGGTGGTGGTGCTGCCGGAATCCCCGGAGCCCGCCGAGCCGTCGGCATCGCCGCCTCCGTCCGTCCCCGACGGTGGTGGTGGCGGCGGCGGAGGCGGTGGTGGCGGAGGCAGGTCGGGCTTGGGGACGCTGTTGACCTGGATCACGTCGCCGCTGCCGGCAAAGCGTCGCCAGCTCATCGCCAGGGTCCCGTCCTCGCCCCAGGCGAGGGCCGGGTCGCCGGCGCTGCGGCCGGAGGCGGAGAGCGTCGTGGTGGCCCCGAGGGCCCCGGCACCGTCGACGTCGCGCCGCTGGACCAGCCAGTTGCTGCCGTCGGTGCGGCTCCAGAGGACGGTCGCGGTGCCGTCGGGAGAGGTCGCGACCCGGGGGTCGGCGGCGTCGCGACCCGTCGCCGAGAGGTTGAGGGGCCCGAGCACCGGGCTGCCGGCCGGATCGAGGCGGCGCGCCTGGACGACGAAGCTGGTGCCGTCGAAGCGGTCCCAGACGATCGTCGCCGCCCCCGCCGGGTCGACGGCAAGCTGCGGCTCGGCGGCGTTGCGGCCGGCGGCGGAGAGGTTGACCGCGCTCGCCGCGGGCGTCCCGGCGGCGGATACCCGCCTGCTCTGGATCACCCAGTTGGCGCCGTCGAAGCGGTTCCAGACGACGGTCGCGGTGCCGTCGGCGGCGAGGGCGACGCGTGGCTGGATCGCGCTCTCGCCGGCGGCGGAGAGAGCGGTGGTCGCGGCCCCGAGCGCCCCGTCGGGCCCGACCTGCCGCTCCTGGACGATCGAGTCTTCGCCGTCGAAGCGGCTCCAGACGACGGTCGCGGTGCCGTCGGCGGCGACCCCGACCTGCGGTTCGACCGCGTCGCGACCCGATTCCGAGAGCCGCTGGGCGCTGGCTTCGGAGGTCCCGTCGGGGGCGACCTGCCGCACCTGCGCGAGGTAGTGGAAGCCGTCCCAGCGCTGCCAGACGACCGTCGCCTCGCCGTCGGGGGCGACCTCGACCTGCGGCGCCGCGGCGTCCTGCCCGGACCCGGAAAGCGTCCGGGTGGCTTCCTCCGGCGTCCCGCCGGGAGCGATGCGCCGCTCCTGGACCCGGAAGTTGGCGCCGTCCCAGCGCACCCAGGCGACGACCGCGGTGCCGTCGGGCGCCACCGCCACGCGGGGTGCCAGCGCGTCGCCCCCGGCGGCCGAGATCTGCAGCAGCGGCCCCCGCGTTCCCTCCGGGGAGATGCGACGGGCGAAGACGCCGAACTCGCCGCCGCCGCGCGCGCTCCAGACGGCGGTCGCGGTGCCGTCGGGCGCGACCTCGACGTCGGCGCCGGAGACCATTTCCGCCGCCGCGGAGAGGTCCTCCGGCCCGGGCGAATCGTTGCTCCCGGCGGGTGGCGGCGGCACTTTGGTCAGGCTCGGCAGCGAGGCGGGGGCGGCGGCGAAGAGGCTGCCCTGGATCGCCTTGCGGAACTGCTGCTGGGCCGGAGCCGAGCTCTCGATCGGCCAGTCGGAGCGTTTGTCGCCCTTCTGGAAGGGCCAGTTGAACCAGAGGTAGGCCTTGATCTCCGGGTGGTGGGGCAGGTAGGTCGTCAGCATTTCCCGGATCCAGTCGGTCTTGTTGCCGCCGTACTCGCTGGAGGCGTTCTCGACGATCGCGAAGGGCTTCGTCGGCGCCACTTCGCGGATGATTTTCAGGGTCGGCGTGATCGTCTGCTCCGGCGTGATCCATTTGTCCGGCTGGGCGGGGTTGCGCCCCCAGTTGTAGGAGTCGAGCGCGGTCCAGTCGACGTAGGCGTCGCCGGGGTACCACGGCGCCGGGTTCGAATCCGGGTCGAACCAGATGCTGTTGACGAGCCAGGTCCAGGTGGCGTTGGTCGCGCCCGCCGCGACGACGACGTCGTGGAAGTGCCGCCAGGCGGGAATGAAGTCGGGGCTGCGGCCCCAGGCGTACCACTCGCCGTTCATCTCCCACCAGGGGGCGAAGAGGAACGGGTGGCCGAAGGCTTTCGCCTGGGCGGCCCAGTTTTTGATCGCCGCGTCCTCTTTGCCGGCGGCGATGTCGGCGAGGGTCACTTCCGAGCCGAGGCCCATCGTCACCAGCGGGATCGCGCCGCGGGCGTGCGTCGCCTCGACCTCGGCGTTGTCCCAGGCGGCCCATCCCTGGCCCTGGTTGAGGATCGCCACCTTCTTGCCGGCGTGGCGCTCGAAGAGGTCCCAGGCTTCCATGTTGCGGGGGGCCTCCCCGGTCTGGCCGTAGGTTTCGGCGCTGATCGTGGCGCCGAAGTACATCGCTCCCGGTGCCGCGCTCGGCGCGACCAGCAGCGCCATTGCGCACAGGCAGCCGACCACCGCGCGGACAAAACCCCCCTGGACCATTGTTCGATGCTGGCGAAGATGCCGCGGTTCGTCAAGTCCCCGGACCGCGATGGGATGCGGAAAAACACGGATGCCCGAGGGATTCGGAAAGGAGAGGCTGAATGCGGGCCCCCGAACCGGAGAGAAGATGAGCCGAATCCTCGAATGCCCCCGCTGCCATCACCTGCCCGAGACCGGGGGCAGCGGCTGGCCGAACCGTTCCTGCCCCAACTGCGGCGCCCCGCTGGTGCTGGCCTCGAGGACGGTGGAGCACCTCGTCCGCCGCTACCTCCAGGGGGACCGCCCGGCGGTGATGGGCGCCCCGCCACCCCGGGGACGCGGGGCCAGGCCTGGCGGCGCCTAGATCCTCCTAAGGCTTTTTTTCTGCTGATCTGCCCGGCGAGGACGCTCCGGGCGCCTCCGCCTCAGTCGCTTTTGCCGGCGGCTCCGGCTGCTGCGCTTGGGGCGGCGTCTCCGGCGCCGCCCCCCGTGGAGGGTTTTCGGGCGCTTCTTTCGGTGGCGTCGTGGCAGGCGGCTGGGTCGGCTTCGCCTCCGGGACCGCCTTTTCGGGCGCGGTCTCCTTGTCATTGCCGCTCGGTTCGCGGGCTTCGGGCTTCTGCTCGGTCGCTTTTTCCTGCCCCCCCGCGGCGGCTTCCGACGGTTGCTTTTCGCGCCCCTCTCCGCCCGCGTGTTCGCTTCCGGGGCTGCCCGCCTGGACCTTCTCCTGGCTCTTTTCGTCTCCGCGCCCGTGGCCCTTGCCGTGCGCGTGGCCGTTTGCCGCCGCTCCCAGGGAAGGCGACCCGCCGTGGACCTTGCCCTCGGCCGAGCCGGCCTTCTCACCGCCGGCGGTTCCGTTGCCTCCGACCTGACCAGAGGGACCGCCGTGAGCGGGCCCGGTCGGGTCACCGCCCGGCGACTTGGTGCTCGAGCTCGAGCCTCCCTCGCCCGGCAGGCCGAGGTGGATCACCCCGGTGCGATCCGCGGCGCCGACTCCGACCGCCGCCACCACCGCCACCGTCGCCACCCCTTTGACGGCGGCCGAGGTGGCGATCGTTTTCGCGGCGCCGCCGCCGAGGGTGGCCGCCAGGCCGCCGCCGGTGGCGGCCTGCGAGCCGCCGACCAGGCCCTGCAGCATCCCCGCCGCCGCCACTGCCGGCAGCGGCGCGAGCGCGGCCAGGTCCTGCCGACGGCCCTTGATTTCGTCGCGGAAGCCACGGCAGTCGGCGCAGGAGCGTAGGTGGGCGCGGACGTCGCGGCGCCGGGTGACCCGGCCGTCACCGTCGGAGAGCGCTTTGGTCACCTCATCGCAGCCCATCTCGCGTCCTTCCTCCATCTGCCGCAGGCTCAGCCGCGCCTCGTAGAGCGTCTGCCGGGCGGTCGCGCTCGAAGTCTCCAGGGCGCTGCCGATCTCGTCGAAGTCGAGCCCGGCCAGCTCCCTCATCACCAGCACCTCGCGCTGGCGGTCGGGTAGCTCCCGCAGGTCGATCAGCAGCCGCCGCAGCCGCTCCCGCGTCGCCACGTCCTCGGCGAGGCCGTAGCCGGGCGCGGCCTGCTCGACGTCCAGCGGCCGCGACTCCCTGCGCCGCCGCAGCAGGTCGATCGACTCGTTGTGGGCGATCCGGTATAGCCACGGCTTCAGCTCGATCTTGCGCTCCTCCCCCGGCAGCGCCCGCAGCACCTTCATCATCGCGTTCTGGAGGGCGTCCTGGGCGTCCTCGGGATTGCCGACGATCGCCATGCAGAAGCGATAGAGAGGCTGGTGGTAGCGCCGGAAGATCGCCGCGAAGGCGCGCTCGTCCCCCCCTACCGCGCGGCGGGTCAGGTGCTCGTCCGAGAGCAGGCGGGTGAATCCCGCCGGCGCTGCTGCTTCGCTCATTGCACGATCTTCCCATCAAGGGCCATCCGTTCAAGGGTAGGGGCGTGCCGACTTCCCCTAAACGGATCGCCCCCCGCACCTGTCAGTGCTTTTCTAAAAAACGGTTCGAGCAATGGCCTGACGTGGTCGTGTCATACCCGTTTTGTTAGGGAAATCAATCCAAAGCGGGCTGTTGCCCCGCGGAGACGGGAGGGTTCGCAATGGTCGGCACGCTGATCGGTCTTCTGATCGTCGTCGCAATCGTGTTGGTGCTGCTCAAGGTCGCCGTCGCCGGAGGCATCCTCGGCCTGATCGCGCTGATCCTCCTCGTCCTTCTCCTGCTCGGCCGGATCTGAAAACTTGTCCAGTGGGTAGGGAGTGGCCATGACCGAGCTCGTCCTGGGACCACTTCTCCGTTACGTCTCCGACACCGAGGCGACCGTCTGGGTCGAGACCAGCGAGGCCTGCGAGGTGGAGGTGCTCGGCCACCGTGAGCCCACCTTCCGGATCGAGGGCCACCACTACGCGCTGGTCTGCATCGAGGGCCTTGAGCCGGCCTCGCGCTACGAGTACGAGGTGCGGCTGGACGGCGAGGTGCACTGGCCGCAGGCGGGCTCCGACCTTCCCGCGAGCGCGATCCGGACGATCGACGCCGACAGGGAGCTCGACATCTGCTTCGGCTCCTGCCGCGTCGCCGTCCCCCACGAGGCGCCCTTCACCGAACCGAAAGACGAGACCGAAGCCGGCCACGAGGTCGACGCCCTCTGGGTCCTGGCGAAGCAGATGGCCGAGGGCGACCGCGACGACTGGCCCGAGCAGCTCTTCCTCCTCGGCGACCAGGTCTACGTCGACGAGGGCTCGCCGAAGACGCGCAAGAAGATCAAGGAACGCCGCGGCACCGAGACCCCGCCCTTCGACGAGGTGACCGACTTCGAGGAGTACACCTGGCTCTACAAGGAGAGCTGGGAGGAGCCGCTGATCCGCTGGCTCTTCGCCAACGTCTCGGTCTCGATGCTCTGGGACGATCACGACATGAGCGACGACTGGAACATCTCCCACGGCTGGCTGCTGGAGATGCAGCAGAAGTCCTGGTGGCACCGGCGCGTGGTCGGCTGCATCGGCAGCTACTGGATTTACCAGCACATCGGCAACCTCTCGCCGCGCGAGCTGGCCGAGAACGAGGTCTACCAACGGGTGCGCGGCAACCAGACGGGCGAGGAGGAGCTGTTCGCCTGGGCGCACCGGATCCAGGCGATGGGCGACGGCACCCGCTGGAGCTTCTACCGCGACTTCGGCCGCACCCGGGCGATCTTCATCGACGCCCGCGCGGCGCGGGTGCTGGAGGAGGGCCGGCGGGCGATCGTCGACGACGAAGAGTGGGATTGGATCGTCGAACACGCCGAAGGCGACTTCGACCACCTGCTCGTCTGCACGACCATCCCCTGGCTCCTCTCCCCCGCCTTCGACCGGCTCGAGGCCTGGAACGAGCAGATGGTCGAGAGCACCGCCTGGGGCAAGCTGCCCGCCTGGGTCAGCGAGAAGGTCCGCCGCGAAGTCGACTTCGACCACTGGCCCGCCTTCGGCGAGTCCTTCCGGAAGCTGCGCGACCTCCTCCACGAGGTCGCCTCCGGCGAGCGCGGCAAGGTGCCGGCCTCGGTCGTCGTCCTCTCCGGCGACGTCCACCACGCCTACCTCGCCGAGGTCGCCTACCCGCGCTCGGCCAACGGCGGCTCGGCCGAGCGCGCCCCCGTCTACCAGGCGGTCTGCTCGCCCTACCGCAACCCGCTCGACGAAAAAGAGCGGCGGGTGGTGCGCTGGGGCTTCGGCAAGCCGCTCTACGCGATCACCCGCCTCCTGGCCCGAGCAGCGGGAACGCCGGACCCGGGGATCCGCTGGCGGACCGTCGAGGGGCCCTGCTTCGACAACCAGGTCGCGACCCTGGAAATCGACGGCCGCACGGCCCTGATGCGGCTCGACAAGACCGTGCCCGGCGAAGACGGCAAGGAGGCTCTCGAGGAGAGCTTCTCCCGCCGCCTCGCCTGAGCGGACGCACTTGTCCCCGCATACCGGGGACAAGTGCGTCCGGTGCGGCGCATGGGACCGGGGATAGCGGGTAAGTGCACCGCGTCCTGGTCGAGAGGAGACGCTGGATGGGAGTCGAGAAAGTGCGGTGGGTGCTGGGCGCGGCAGCGGCGGCGGTACTTGCCGCGCTGACCCTCGCGCCGGCGGCGGCGCGGGCCGACTTCCCCTCCCTCTACGACGGCGACCTCGCCTGTGCCGAGCAGGCGGCGAACGGCGACGTCCGCCTCTGCGGCGGCGAGACGACGACCTGGGACGGGAAAACCCAGATCGACGTCAACGTCGTCCTGCCGCCGCAGCCGTCCTCCGGCGACGACGGGCCCTATCCCCTGATCGGGGTCTTCCACGGCTGGGGCGGGCACAAGATCGGCCTCGAAGACGCGCGGCTGCAGGACTGGGCCGAAAGCGGCTACGCCGTCTTCAGCATCAGCGACCGCGGCTGGGGCGAAAGCTGCGGCGGCATGGACCCCGACCGGCTGCTCGAACCCGAAGCCTGCGCCGCCGGCTACAACCACCTGCTCGACACCCGCTACGAGGTCCACGACGCCCAGTACCTGATCTCGGTCCTCGCCGACGAGGGGGTCGCGATTCCGGACAAGATCGGCGCCACCGGCGTCTCCTACGGCGGCGGCATGTCGCTGGCGCTGGCGGCGCTGCGCGACCGGACGATGCTGCCCGACGGCTCGCTCGTCCCCTGGACCAGCCCCGAAGGGGAGGCGATGGAACTCGCCGCCGCCGTGCCGCAGTGGCCCTGGAGCGACCTCGCCTACTCGCTGATGCCGAACGGCAGCACCCTCGACTACCTCGCCGACTCCCCCTACCGCGGCGCCGACGGCAGCGCCCCGATCGGGGTCGAGAAGGCCTCCTACGTGACCGGCCTCTACGGCCTCGGCCTCGCCTCCAGCAACTACGCCCTCCCCGGCACCGACCTCGGCGCCGATCTGACCGGCTGGTACACGCTGATCAACGCCGGCGAGCCCTACGACTCGAACCCGCTGGCGAACTCGATCGTCGCCGAGATCGCCGCCCACCACTCCTCCTACTACATAGACCACAGCCGGCCGCCGGCGCCGCTGCTGATCCAGAGCGGCTGGAACGACGACCTCTTCCCGGTCGACGAGGGGGTCCGCTTCTACAACCGCACCCGCGCCCAGTACCCCGGCGACCCGATCTCGCTCTTCCTGATGGACGACGGCCACGCCCGCAGCCAGAACAAGCCCGCGGACGAGGTGCTCTTCCTCGAGCGCCTGAACGCCTGGTTCGACCACTACCTGAAGGGCGACGGCGCCGCCCCGGCCTCGCACGCCGAGGCGCTGACGACCGCCTGCGGCGGCCCCTCCGAAGGCCCCTACGAAGCGGTCGACTGGCAGTCCCTCTCGCCGGGCGAGATCCGCTTCGGCGGCGCCGCGGCCCAGACCGTCCTGCCCGGGGCGGGCGACCCGAGCATCGGCACCGCCTTCGACCCGATCGCCGGCAGCGGCGCCTGCGCGACCGCCGCCGGCGCCGACCAGGCCGGCGCCGCCAACTACCGGCTCGCGGTCCCCGCTCCCGGGTTCACCCTGCTCGGCTCGCCGACCGTGATCGCCGACCTCGCCACCACCGGCACCGACTCGGCCCTGGCGGCGCGCCTGCTCGACGTCCTCCCCGACGGCAAAGAGCGGCTGGTCGCGCGGGGGCTGCTGCGCCCGGGCGACGGCGGCGACGACGTCGTCTTCCAGCTCCACCCGCAGGGCTCCCGCTTCGCCGCCGGCGACACCGTGAAGCTGGAGCTGCTCCCCGCCGACGCGCCCTACTCCCGCCCCTCCAACCTGCAGGCCCCGATCACCGTCTCCGACCTGGAGCTGCGGCTGCCGGTCCGCGAGCAGCCGGGCGCGCTCGGCGGCCTCGTCCAGGCCCCGGCGCCGCCGGGCCGGGCGGCGACGGCGCCGGGCGACGGCAAGCCCGCGATCGGCGCAGCCGGCCTGGCCGGGCGGTTGCTGGCGGGCCGGCGGGCGATCCGCGCGCCGCTGCGCTGCGCCGGCGGGCCCTGCCAGGGACAGCTCGTGCTCAGGGCCCGCAAGCGCGTCCTCGCCCGCGACTCCTACTCGATGAGGGACGGAGCCAAAGAAGGCGTCCCGGTGGCGCTGACCAAGGCCGGCCGCAAGCTCTTCTCCGCCAAGCGCCGCGCCGGCAAGCGCTCCCTCCGCATCCGGCTGCAACTGGTCGACGCCGGCCGCCCCGCGCCCGTCGCCCTGAAGCGCCCGCTGCGCCTCCGCTAGCCGGTCCGCGCCTCGGCCAAGGACGCCGCCGGCAGCCTCGCTTCGCGGCGCCGCTCCCAGAGGCTCCAGGCCGCCATCACCACGCCGGCGTAGATCCAGCCGAGGGCGACGTCGAGGAAGTAGTGCTCGCCGGTCGCCATCAGGGTCAGGCCCATCAGCAGCGGGTAGAGCAGCAGCAACGGCCGCAGCCACGGCCGCCGCACCCGGCCCCAGAGGAAGAGGGCGACCAGGGTGACGATCGCGGTGTGCAGCGAGGGCACGGCGGCGACCAGGTTGCTGCCCGCCTGGCCCCTGGAGAAGAGCGAGGCGGTGCCGATGCTGATCACTTCCCAGCCTTTGCCGGTGCTGCGGTGGACCTCGTCGAGCAGCCCCATTTCCCCGGCCAGCCAGGGCGGCGCCGCCGGGAAGGCCATGTAGGTGGCGAGCCCGGCCAGCGACAGCGTCACCAGCCGCCGGGTGAAGCGCTGGAAGGCGCGGCGGTCGCGCGCCCAGAACCAGCCCGCCAGCGCGAAGGGGACGATGAAGTAGGAGGTGTAGACGAAGGTGAAGAGGACGTCCCACCAGCGGACGGCGCCGGGGTCGTAGAGGCGGTCCTGTAGCCATTCGGTCGGCACCTCGCCGCCGAAGACGAAGCTGTCGAAGTCGATCATCGTGTGGTAGTGGATGCCGATCCCCATCGAGTCCGCCGCCCCCCGGGTCAGGTCGTAGACCCAGAGCACGGCGACGATCGGCAGCCAGTCGAGCACCAGCTGCAGGATTTCCCGTGGCGGCCGCCCGATCGAGACGCAGGCGAGGGCGCCGCAGGTCCAGAGGATCACCAGCTCGCGCTGGACCGGAATTCCGTAGGCGGCCGTCCAGAGGACCAGCGCGACGGCGTATAGGGCGAGGGCATAGGGCCGCAGAACGGCCAGCGAGGCGAAGCGGAACTCCGCCGCCTGCTCGGCTCTGGTCTCGGCATATTCACCCGTGGGCATGGAGCACATGCTATGGGGACGCGCATCGAGCGCGCGAGGGGCGCTACTTGAACTCGAAGCTGGTCAGGTCCTGGCCGTAGATCGGGCTGACGACGAGCTCGTCGAGGTCGATCGAATCGGCGACGAAGGTGCCGAGGGTGAGGGTCCCGAAGGGCGCCCAGGGCGCTTCCCGCATGACCTCGCGGTCCAGCGCCGCGTATTCGCGTTCCTGCTTCGGCCCGAGTTGCTGACGGCCGAGCTGCCGGGTCTTCGCGTTCACCGCCGGGTCGTCGAAGTGGGCCCAGTTGGTGTTGCCGTTGGGAAGGATGCTTTCGCCGGTGAGCTGCGGCGCGAAGTAGTCGTTGGGGTGCGGGTAGTCGAGCAGCCAGTTGGCGAAGCCGGTGTCGAGGTCGGGGGTGCTCGAGTTGCTGATCACGGTGAAGTAGTTCGAGGCGTCGATCTGTTTCAGGGTGACATCGAAGCCGATCTTCTCCAGGACCTGCTGGTAGTACTCGCCGGCTTCGTCGGTCGGCGCCAGGTTGAGGCTCCAGAGGGTGATCTCGCGGTCGGCGGGGTCGGCTTCGGCGATCAGCTTCTTCGCCTTCGCCAGGTCATACGGGTAGGGCTCGAACTTCCGGTAGCCCGGCATCTGCGAAGGCAGCACCTGCTGGGTCGCGGTCAGGGTGCCGGCGTAGATGCGTTCCAGCGCCTCGGGGTCGACCGCGTAGTTGACCGCCCGCCGCACCCGCACATCGTCGAAGGGCGGCGCCTGGGTGTTCATCCAGAAGTAGTAGACGCTGATGATCGGTTCCTCGCGGAACTGCGTCCCCTCGTAGCGGTCCCGCACGTCCGCGTAGCGTTCTGGCGGCGGCGGGTTTTTCATCCAGTCGACCTTGCCCTTTTCGACCTCTTCGACCGCGGCGACCGGGTTGGTGCGGACTTCGAGCTTGATCTTGTCGACGTGGCCGTCGGGGAATTCCGGCATCGCCTCCCCGTTTTTCGCCCAGGCCGGGTTGCGCTCGTATTCCCAGCTGCGACCGGGCTTGACGGCGGTGATCATGTAGGGGCCGGTGGCGGGCGGCGGATCGGCCGTCTGGTCTTCGGCCGGCGTCCCGGGCGGCAGCAAGGCCGCGAACTGCATCCCGAGGACGTAGCTGAAGAAGCCGCTCGGCTCGACCAGGCGGATGACGATCTTGCCGCTGCCGTCGTCGGTCGTGATTCCCTCGATCCCGCCTTTCTTCGTCTTCGCGAACCGTTCGGCGCCGACAATGCCCGTGTAGAACGAGGAGCCGGGGGAGTTGAGCCGGAAGAGGCGTTCGATCGAGAAGCGGAAGTCGGAGGCCCGCACCGGCGTCCCGTCGGAGTATTCGAGCCCCGGCCGCAGGAACAGCGTGAAACGGCGGCCGCCCTGGTCGATCTCCGGCAGCGCTTTGGCGAGGCCCGGGACCAGCTCGGTGCCGGCCTTGCCGTTCTCGGGGGGATAGGTGAGGAGCGGGATGTAGCTGCTGTGCATGGCCGTCGCCCCTTCCAGGGTGAACGAGAGGCCGGGGTCGAGGGCGTCGGGAAAGAAGAGGTAGGTGCCGCGGAGGGCCCGGTTCTCGTCTGACTCATCGCTCGATCCGCAGCCCGCGAGAGCAGCACAAAACAAGATTGCGATGACGATGCGACTGCTCGCTGCTGAACCCCTCATGGCGCTTCAACCCCTTTGTTCCCCTGAACGCCCGAGGACCAAGATAGACCGCGGCGGCGATCCGTGCCGGCTCAGTCGCCGATCGGGCCGTGTTCGGCCTGGTAGTGACGGAGGGTGTCGTCGGTGTTCTCGCCGGGCATCCGCAGCCGCTCCCGCAGGGTCGTGGCGAAGTCGTCGATCGCCATCCGCAGGATCTCCGCCCGGACCCGCAGCGAGTGCGGGCGCTCGTCGCCGCCGGCCTCCTCGACCAGCGAGGCGAGGAAGGGCAGCAGCCCCGCCAGCGCCCGCTGCTCGTCCTCGGTGCGGAAGTAATGGGTGATCGGGAAGTGGATCAGGTCGCGGCGGGTGCGGATCAGCTGCTCGGCGAAGCTCGCCATCATCGCCTCCAGCAGCGCCGGGTCGGCGTCGGCCAGCTTCTCCCCCAGCCGCTCCTCCGCCTCCTTCGCCAGGTGGACCTCGTGGGCCAGCGAGTCGCGGCGGGAGATCGCGTTGTAGATCGAGATCAGCCAGGAGATGCTGGCGGTGAGCAGGCCGAGGCCGAACATCGTCTCCACCGGCCCCAGCAGCCGCATCAGCGGCGCCTCCGGAGAGATGTCGCCGTAGCCGAGGCTGGTCAGGTTGACGAGCGAGACGTAGAGGGCGTCGACGAAGCCCGCGTGCTGGGCGGGGTCGAGGCCGGGATCGAAGTGGAAGTCCTGCGGCAGCTGCGGCAGGAAGACGAAAGCCCAGCCGAGGGCGAGCAGCGCGGCCCAGGTGGCGACGACGGCGACGTAGCTGAGGGGGCCCGCCAGCAACCCGATCGTGTCGCGGCCGCCCGGCAGGTGGCGCGCGACCCAACCGACGGCCCGGGCCACCCACCTCGCCACCATCCCCCGCCCGAGCGGATGAAAGAGGACGTCGAAGATGTCGCGCAGGGCGATCGCGATCAGCGCCACCCCCAGCAGGGTCCAGACGACGTCCATCAGTTGCTGAGGCCCGGGTGGACGCCTCGCCCGATCGCCTGCTGGTCGACCATCTTCTGCAGCAGCTTCGTCAGCCGGGCGCGGTCGGCGTCGCTCATCCCCGCGGTCAGCTCTTCCTCGTGGGCGGCGGCGATCTCACGGCCGCGGGCGAGGGAGCTGCGCCCCTTGCGGGTCAGGTAGAGAGCCCGCACCCGGCGGTCCTTCGGGTCCGGCCGGCGCTCGACCAGGCCGCGCTGCTCGAGCTCGTCGACGAGCGCGACCATGCGGCTGGGCGGGACCTGGATCCCCTCGCCGATCGCCTGCTGGGACTGACCTTCGGCGGCGTCGATCAGGTTGAGGATGCGGAAGAGGGGCGGGTTGAGGTCGACCTCGGCGATCCGCTCGGCGAAGAGCCGGGAGGCGTGGATGCCGACCTGCGAGAGCAGGAAGGCGAGCGTCGAGGGGGCGCGGTCCCCGTTGAGCGATTCGCCGGTCATGGGAAGGAAGCTTACCGTTGCTTTGTGATATGAATCGTTTCCTTCGTAAACCTTTCTGCTCGGGAACCAGTCTTCAACGCGAAAGGACCTCCCCATGACCCGCCGCCTCGCCCGCCTCGCCGACATCGCCTACCGCCGCCGCGGCCGCATGGTCCTCGCCTGGATCGTCGCCACCGTCGTCCTCATATTCCTCGGCACGAACTTTGCCGGCGAGTACGAAGCCGACTACAACACCCCGGGCTCGGAGTCGAAGGAGGCGAGCGAACTGGCCGAACGCGAGTTCGACGGCTACTCCGGGCAGGAAATCTTCGTCGTCTGGAAGGACCCGAGCGGGGCCGACAGCGCCGCCGCGAAACAGGGGCTGAACGAGTTCTTCGCCACCGCCGAAGCGATCCCCCACGTCGAGAAGCGAGCTCCGATCCGGGTCTCTGACGACGGCACGATCGCGACCACGACGCTGCCGCTGACGATCCCCGGCTGGGAGGTCCCGAAGGAGGACGGCGAAAAGCTCGTCGCCGCGGCGGAAGACAACAGCAGCGAGAGCCTCCAGATCGAGCTCGGCGGCGATCCGATCTACCGCGCCCAGGAAAGCTCCAACGAAGAGGGCATCGCCTTCCTCGCCGCGGCGATCGTGCTGCTGATCGCCTTCGGCTCGGTTGTCGCCGCCGGCCTGCCGCTGATCGTCGCCCTGGTCGGGATCGGAATCACCGGCGGCGGCCTCACCGCTCTCCTCGCCAACGTCATCGACGTCCCCGACTGGACCCTCGCGGTCTCCGGCCTGATCGGGATCGGCGTCGGCATCGACTACGCCCTGCTCGTCCTGACCCGCTTCCGCTCGGCGCTGAAGGCGGGCAAGGACCGCCACGATGCCGTCGTCGAGGCGGTGACCACCGCCGGCCGCAGCGTCATCATCGCCGGCGGCACCGTCGTGATCGCGGTGCTCGGGCTCTTCCTCACCGGCCTCCCCTACATGTACGGGGTCGCGCTGTCCGCCTCCTTCGCGGTGTTGACCGTGATGCTGGCTTCGATCACGCTGCTGCCGGCGCTGCTCTCCTACCTCGGGCCGCGGGTCGACAGGCTGCGGATCCCGATCCTCGGCCGCCGGCTCGACAAGCCCGAAGAAGACGGCAGCTCGATCGCCGCCCGCTGGAGCCACTGGGTGCAGCGGCGGCCGTGGCCGGCGGCGATCGTCGCCACCCTGATCCTGCTGGCGCTGGCGGCGCCGGCGCTGGGGATGCGGCTCGGCTTTCCCGACGCCGGCAACGACCCCGAGGACACGATGACCCGGCAGTCCTACGACCTGATCACGGAGGGCTTCGGCCCCGGCGCCAACGGCCCGCTGGTGATCGCCGCCGAACTGCCCGACAGCGAAGGCAAAGACGCGATCGAGACGCTGACCGCCGACCTGAAACAGGAAGAGGGCGTCGACTTCGTCGCCCCGCCGACCTACAACCAGGGAGGCACCGCCGCGCTCCTCACCGTGGTCCCGACCACCTCGCCGCAGGACGAGGCGACCTCGGAACTGGTCGAGCACCTGCGCGGCGTCGTCGTCCCGGAGGCGCTCGGGGACAGCGGCGTCACCGCCTACATCGGCGGCGTCACCCCGGCGCTCGAGGACCAGAGCGAATACATCACCGACCGCATGCCGCTCTTCATCGCCGCCGTGGTCGGGCTCTCGTTCCTGTTGCTGCTGGTCGCCTTCCACTCGCCGCTGATCTCGCTGAAGGCGGGGATCATGAACCTGCTCTCGGTCTGCGCCGCCTACGGGGTAATGACCCTGGTCGCCCAGGGCGGGCCGGTCGGCGAACTGATCGGGATCGACCACGAAGTGCCGATCGCGCCGTTCATGCCGGTGATGATGTTCGCGATCCTCTTCGGGCTCTCGATGGACTACGAGGTCTTCCTCGTCTCGCGGATCCGCGAGGAGTACCTGAAGGACCGCAACACGAGGCGGGCCGTCGCCGACGGCCTGGCGAAGACGGCGCGGGTGATCACCGCCGCGGCGGCGATCATGGTCGTCGTCTTCCTCGCCTTCGTCGCCTCCCCCGAAGTCTTCCTCAAGCTCTTCGGGATCGGTCTGGCGGCGGCGATCTTCCTCGACGCCACCCTGGTCCGGATGGTGCTGGTGCCGGCGGTGATGCAGCTGCTGGACAACCGCAACTGGTGGATTCCCGACTGGCTCGAGCGGATCCTGCCGCGGATCGACGTCGAGCGCGGCGCTGCGGAGACCCGGCCCTGAGGGCCGGGTCTCCCCTTCGAATCAGCCCGTGACCCCTTTCACCACGGGGTAGTAACCGCTGGCATGACCGCTGACCTTCGGGTGGTAGCTTTCGCCGACCGGGTTGGAGAGGCCGTTGATCCACTCGGTCGAGGAGCCGCCGCCACCGTCGCAGACCGCGTGCCCGACGAAGGGCGGGATCACGTCGCGGAAGACGAAGTTCGCCCCCGCCCGTGAGGCCGCGGCGCTGACCTGGGTCCTCAGCATTTCCGCCGTCTGGTTCAACCGCGTCTCCTCGCTCGGGCTGAACCAGGTGAAGGCGTTGCAGTCTTCGCCGTTGAACAGCTTCGGGTAGTCGAGGGCGATCACTTTCGCGCTCGGCGCCCGTGACTTGATCGCGTTGTTGACGAGGTCGAGCCGCCCCGGCAGCGTGTTGGTTATGTAGGACTGGGCGGTGTTGATCGCCCCGTCGCAGTTGGACGCCCAGGACGGCTGCGCGCAGGTCGTGATCACGCTCGAGAAGCCGGCGTCGTTGCCGCCGATCGTGTAGGTGACCCAGTTGGTGTCGGCGGTGACGCTGTTGACCTGGGTGTTGAGGATGTCCCCCGTCTTCGCCCCCGAGCAGGTGGCGTTGACGAAGGCCCATTCGGGATGGGCGTTGTGCAGCAGGTAGGGGTACGCGTAGACCGAGCGCTGGCAGGTCGATTCGTAGAAGGTCCGCGTGCCGGTCCCCGACGAGTACGAGTCCCCGAGCGCGACGTACTTCGTCGCCGACGCCGTCGCGGCGAGGGCGGCGAAGAGCGCGATCACGCAGAGCAGGGCAGCGATTCGAGTGAACTTCATGTGACGCCTCCTCCCCCGCCCTGATAGTCAGTGCTTTTTGAACATAACCGCGGATGCCGCTCCTGCCAAGGACATATCGTCATCCGCTTGGCGCGGCCCCTCCCCTACCTCGACCTCTCGGTCCTCCCCCGCGAGCTGGACGGAGAGCTGGAGCGAGCGGTGGCGCGGGTCGCCGCCTCGGGCTGGTACCTGCTGGGGCCGGAGCTCGAGCGTTTCGAGGAGGAGTTCGCCGCCTACTGCGGCACCCGCCACTGCGTCGGCGTCGGCAGTGGGATGAGCGCGATTGAGCTGTCCCTCCTCGCCGCCGGGATCGGCCCCGGCGACGAGGTGATCGTCCCCGCCTACACCTGGATCGCGACCTGGCTCGCGGTCTCTCAGACCGGCGCCACCCCGGTCGGGGTCGACGCCCTCGAGACGACCTACAACGTCGACCCGGGCCAGATCGCCGCCGCCATCACCGAGCGCACCGCCGCGATCGTGCCGGTGCACCTGCGCGGCGAGCCGGCCGAGATGGAGGCGATCGGGGCGATCGCCGCCGACGCCGGCCTCTTCCTGCTCGAGGACGCGGCGCAGGCCCACGGCGCCCGCTGCGGCGGGCGGCGGGTCGGCAGCATCGGCGACGCCGGCGCCTTCTCCTTCTACCCGACCAAGAACCTCGGCTGCCTCGGCGACGGCGGCGCGGTGACGACCGACGACGACGCGCTCGCCGAGCGGCTGCGGCTGCTCCGCAACTACGGGATGCGGAACCGCAACGAGATCGAAGTCGCCGGCGTCAACTCGCGCCTGGCCGAGATCCAGGCGGCGGTCCTGCGGCTGCTGCTGCCCCGTCTCGACGGCTGGAACCGGGCCCGCGCCTCGCTGGCCGACGTCTACCGCGACGCGCTCGACGAGGCCGACGGAATCTCGCTGCCGGCCGTGCCCGGATGGGCGGAGCCGGTCTGGCACCTGTTCGCGATCAACCACCCCGACCGCGACGGCTGCGCGAGCGCTCTGCGCGAGGCCGGGATCGGGACGCTCGTCCACTACCCCCTGCTCCCCCACCAGACCCCTCCTTATGAAGAGCGCCGGCCGCGGGGCAGCTTCCCGGTCGCCGAGCGGCTCGCCGCCTCGACCCTGAGCCTGCCGCTCTATCCCCAGCTCGAGGCGGCGGCCTGCGAGCGCGTGGCGGCGGCGGTCCTCGCCACCGTCGGCTCGCCCGGCTCGACGTAGGATCAAGCGGATGGCCGAGCGATCGCGATCCCGAGGCGCCGCCGCGCGAGCCGCCCGGCGGCTGCGGGTGAAGCTGCACGCCGACCTGCACGAGCGCCTCGACGGAATGCACGACTCCCTGGCCGGCCTGCACGAGCGGGTGCTCGGCCTGCACACTGCCTTCCGCGACCTCAACGCCCGCCTCGACGGAATCGAAACCGAGGTCCGGCGCAACGTCGCGATCTCCCGTCACGTCTACGACGACGAGCCCGGCAACCGGCGGCGACTCCACCAGCTGCGGCGCGGCGAGGAGTACCGGCTCGCCTTCACCGAGAGCGAACCGCTGGTCACCTTCATCGTCCCCACCTACCGGTCTTTCGAGACCCTGCGCGACGCCGCTCTGCCCTCGATCCTCGGGCAGGAGTACTCGAACCTGGAGGTGATCGTCTCCGGCGATTGCGCCCCGCCCGAGACCGCCGCCGTGGTCGCGGGCTTCGACGATCCCCGCCTCGTCTACCTCAACCGCACGATCCGGGGGCCCTACCCCGAGGAGCCGGAGAAGCGCTGGTACGGGATCGGCGGGCCTCCCGTCAACGACGCGCTGGCGATCGCCCGGGGGCGCTGGATCGCCACCCTCGGCGACGACGACGCCGTCCGTCCCACCCACACCCGGGACCTGCTCTCGGCGGCGCAGCAGCACGGCTACGAGCACTGCTACGGCCTGCAGCAGGTCAACTTCGCCGAAGGGGAGCCATTGGTGCTGGGGGAGTTCCCGCCGCGGATCGGCCACTGGGGGATGCAGGCGGCGATCTACCACTCTGGCCTGCGCTTCTTCGAAGCCGAGCTCTCCGACGCGATCTACGACGAGCCGAGCGACTGGTCGAAGTGCCGGAGGATGATCCGGGCGGGGGTCCGCTTCGGGATGATCGAGACGATCGTCGTCGACAAGAACGAGACGCGGCGGCGCTCGGCCGCCGAGTGGCAGCAGGGCGAGGTCCCGGTCGCCGACTAGCCGGCCGCGGCGGTCAGACCGCGGCCTGGACGGCGCGCAGGAACTCGGCGCGGTCGCGGATGTAGTCGGCCTCGTCGAACTCGGCCGAGGCGAGGGCGAAATAGACGGTGCCCGCCCGGAAGCCGCCGATGTCGTGCCAAACCATCGGCGGCAGGTAGACGCCCCGGCGGGGGTCGTCGAGTTCGAATCTGCGCTGCCGCTCTCCGTCGTCGACGACGATCTCCATCGTGCCGGCGAGGCAGAAGACGGCCTGTTCCAGCGTCCGGTGCGCATGGCCGCCGCGGGCCGCCTCCGCGGGCACGCCGTAGACGTAGAAGACCCGCGCGATCGGGAAGGGGACGTGGCTCTCGCCTTCGGCGAAAGCGAGGTCGCCCTGCCGGTCGGGCACCACCGGCAACTCGATCGCTCTACAGTCGTCAATCCCCATCCGCCCCGACCTTAGTGGACCGCGAAACCCGGCCCGCTTTTGTTAGACGGGGTGACCAATTCCAATGCCGCCAGGTATCCATTCCAGCGCCGTCGTCGAGACCGATTCGATCGGGGAAGGGGTCACGATCGGCGAGTTCTGCGTCGTCCGCGAGGGGGCCGTGATCGGCGACGGGGTCGCCATCCTGCCGCACGCGATCGTCGACTCCGGAGTCGAGATCGGCGCCGGGACCGAGGTCCAGCCGCGGGCTCTGCTCGGCCGCCGCCCCCGCGCCGCCGGAGCGATCGCCCGCGATCCCGTCTTCGAGGAACGCCTGCTGGTCGGCCGCGACTGTGCGATCGGCGTCAACGCGGTCGTCTATTACGGGGTCGAGATCGGCACCGACACGCTGATCGGCGATCACGCCTCCGTCCGCGAGGGGGCCCGGATCGGCAGCGGCTGCGTCATCGGCCGCGCCTCCGTGATCGACCGCGAGGTCCGGATCGGCGACCGCACGGTGATCATGTTCACCGGCGTCGTCGCCTCGAAATCGGTCGTCGGCAGCGACGTCTTCATGGCCCCCGGGGTGTCCACCACCAACGACAACAGGCTCGGCGCCGACGGCTGGGTGGAGGAGCGGGCCGCCGGGGCGACGATCGAGGACGAAGCGAAGATCGGCGCCAACGCCACCCTCCTGCCGGGCGTGACGATCGGCCGCGGCGCCGTCGTCGGCGCCGGCTCGGTCGTCACCCGCGACGTCGAGGCGGGTACCACCGTCTTCGGGACGCCGGCGCGCCCGGCTCCCCCGGGGCGCTGATGGCAGGCGCCGGCTCGGTCCCGCTCTCGATCCTCGACCTCGCCGCGGTGGGGCGCGAGGAGACGATCGCCGAGAGCTTCGCCGGCAGCGTCGAGCTGGCGCGGGCGGCGGAGCGCGGCGGCTACCGGCGCATCTGGTACGCCGAGCACCACAACATCTCCTCGATCGCCTCCTCGGCGACCGCGGTCCTGATCGCCCACGTCGCCGCCCACACCGAGTCGATCCGCCTCGGCGCCGGCGGCGTGATGCTGCCGAACCACTCGCCGCTGGTGATCGCCGAGCAGTTCGGAACCCTGGAGACGCTGCACCCGGGCCGGATCGACCTCGGCCTCGGCCGGGCGCCGGGGACCGACCAGCGGACCTGGCTCGCCCTGCGCCGCGACCCGGCGGTAAGCGAGCGCTTCCCCCAGGACGTCGTCGAGCTGCAGCGGTTCCTCGGCGACGACAGCCCCCTGCCCGGGATCAAGGCGGTCCCCGGCCAGGGCACCCACGTCCCGCTTTACATCCTCGGCTCCTCCCTCTTCGGCGCCGAACTGGCGGCCGCGCTCGGCCTCCCCTACGCCTTCGCCTCGCACTTCGCGCCGCGCTTCCTGCACGAGGCGATCGGCGTCTACCGCGAGCGCTTCAAACCCTCGCGGCAGCAGCCCGAGCCCTACGTCATCGCCGGCGTCGGCGTGATCGCCGCCGAGAGCGCCGAGAGCGCCGCGGCCCAGCTCGAGGCGGCCCGCCGCATCCGCGCCCGCGCCCTCTTCGGCCGCGGCCAGAAGCTCGGCGAGGAGGACATCACCGCGATCCTCGACTCACCCCAGGGCGCCGCCGTCGACGAAATGCTCGCCTACACCGCGGTCGGCCCGGCCGAGGAGGTCGCCGCCTACCTGGAGAGCTTCGCCGCCGAGACCGGCGCCGAGGAGCTGATGACCGTCCACTACTCCGACTCGGTGCCGAACCGCCTCCGCTCGGTCGAGCTGGTCGCGGAGGCCTCGGCCGCCTAGCACCGGCTCGGTGCGCCGACCGCGCCACCCACCCCAGGCATCGGCCAAAACAAGGCGCTCAGACGCCCCACCGCCCTCTCTTCTGTTCCTTTTGGTCGCTATAGAGCCATAAGGAACAGGAGAAGGGAATCGCTGGCTACAGCGGGCCAGCGCCAGGGCGGGTGGAGCTTCGCTAAGCCCTCCTAGTTCGCGCAGCGCTCGCAGAGGCCGCGGAGGACGACCTCGTGCTCGGCGATCTGGAACGGCACCTGGTCGGCGACCTGGCCGATCGCCCGCTCGAGGGCGCGGTCCTCGAAGGGCTCCATCCGCCCGCAGCGGCGGCAGATCGCGTGGTGGTGATGGTGGCCGGCGGGGTCGACCCGCTCGTAGCCGGCGATCCCCCGCGCCGCCTCCAGGCGCTGCACCAGGCCCAGCTCCTCCAGCACCTCCAGGGCGCGGTAGACGCTCGCCCGCCCGACCCGGACGCGGCGCCGGCGCAGCTCCTCCTCGAGGTCCAGCGCCGTTACCGCGCAGCTGTGCCGGGCAAGCGCCTCGACCACGGCGGTGCGGGCGCCGCCGCGGCGGTAGCCCGCCTCTCCCAGCACCGCCAGCGCGTGCTCAGACCATGCCGTGTCGACCGCGGTCGCCATCACCCGATCGTAGCCCCCGCCGCCGGGGCGCTTCCCTCGCCGCGCGCGCTCTTCAACAGCCGCGCCACCGGCAGCGAGAGGAGGTAGGCGGCGAGGATCGCCAGCGCCACCGAGGCGCCCCCGGCGGTGCCGGCGTAGTAGGAGAGGTAGAGGCCGGCGAGGCCGGCGAGGACCGCGGTCGCGACGGCGATGCCGATCATCGGCCCGATCCTCTCGCTCAGCTGACGGGCGGTCGCCGCCGGGCCGACGAAGACGGCGACGACCAGCAGGTTGCCGAGGCCCTGGACGGCGACGACGATCGCCAGCGCCAGGAGAATGAGCAGGGCGGCTTCGGTGCGGCCGGGCGCCGTCCCCAGGGAGCGGGCGGCGGCGCGGTCGAAGCCGCCGGCGAGGAGCCGCCCGTGCAGCAGCGCCAGCGCCGCGGCGACGAGGAGGGCGAGCCCGGCGGCGGCGGCGATGTCCGCGTCGGTCGGCCCGAGGATGTCGCCGAAGAGCACCTCCTGGATCCCGGGTGGCGATTCCGGCGAGAGGGCGAGGAGGACGCCGAGGCCGAACATGGTGGTGACGACGATCCCGATCGCGACCTCGCGGCCGATCCCGGGCACCCGCGCGGCGAGCGCGATCGCCAGCGCCGCGACGACGACGGCCGGGGCCCCGCCCACCAGCAGCGGCAGGCCGGCGATCGCCGCCAGCACCAGGCCGGGGAAGATCGAGTGGGCGAGCGACTCGGCCGCGTAGGAGAGCCGGTAGAGGACGACCCAGCACCCCAGCGCGCCGCCGGCGATGCCGATCAGGGTCATCTCGGCGAGCGAGCGCCGCATGAATTCGTCTTGCAGCGGCTCGAGCATCAGTGATGGTGGTGGTGCGGGGGAAGGATGGCGCGGGCGTGGGAGCCGGGCAGCTCGACGATCGTGCCGCCGTAGGTGGCTTCGAGAACAGCGACGTCGAGCGTCTCCTCGGGCGGGCCGACGGCGATCTGGCGGTGGTTGAGGCAGAGGACGCTGTCGGAGCGGCGGGCCTGGTCGAGGTCGTGGGTGGCGAGCATGATCGCGCGCCCCTCCGCGGCCACCGCCCCCATCAGCGCTTCCAGGCGCTCGGAGCTGGGGCGGTCGAGGCCGGAGAAGGGCTCGTCGAGCAGCAGCACCCGGGCGTCCTGGACGAGGGCGCGGGCGATCAGGACGCGCTGGCGCTGGCCGCCGGAGAGCTTGCCGAAGGTCTCGCCGGCGAGCGGGCGCAGGCCGACCCGCTCCAGCGCCTCGGCGGCGCGGTGGCGCTCGCGCCGCCCCGGCCGCCGCCACCAGGGCAGCCGCGAGAGCGACCCCATCGTCGCCACGTCGAGGGCGGAGACGGGGTAGTCGAGCTGGGAGCGCTCGGTCTGGGGGACGATCCCGCAGCGGGCGCCGACCCGGAGCTCGCCCGCCAGCGGCGGCAGCTCGCCGAGCAGGGCGCGGAGCAGGGTCGTCTTGCCGCCGCCGTTGGGCCCGAGCAGCGCCATCCGCTCGCCCGCCCGCAGCGCGAAGGAGACGCCGGAGATCGCCGGCCGGCCCTCGTAGCCGGTGGCGAGCCCGCGAGCCTCGATCAGAGCCTCAGCCGGCATCGCGCCTCCCCGCCGCTGAAGCCGCGCACCATCGCGTCGGCGTTCGCCTCCTCCATCCCGACGTAGGTCTCGCCGTCGGAGCCCTCCGGACCGAGGGTGTCGCCGTAGAGCGAGTACTGGGCGGTGGCGCCGGTCTGGCGGGCGATCGCGTCGGCCACCTTGGCGCTGAGGCTGCTCTCGGGGAAGATCGCCCGCACCTTCTCGGCCTCGATCGTCCGCGCCAGCTCGCTCAGGTCCTTGGCCGAGGGCTGCGCCTGGGTCGTCTGCGAGGGGATCACCGCGCCGACGACCTCGATCCCGTAGCGCCGGGCGAAGTAGCCGAAGGCATCGTGGTCGGTGACCAGCTTGCGGCGCGCCGCCGGGACCGCGGCCACGCACCGGGCGATCCCGCGGTCGAGGGCCGCCAGCCGGCCGAGGTAGGCGTCGGCGTTGCGCGCGAACAGGGAGCGGTACGCCGGATCGGCGGCGGCCAGGGTGCGCTCGATCTCCCGCACCGCGGCCTCGGCGTTGCGCGGGTCGTGCCACCAGTGGGCGTCATACCGCGACGCCTCCTCGCCCGAGGACTCGCCGGGAAGCCGAATCGGGACCCCGACGCCGAGGTCGACCACCTCGGCGTCGCTGCCGGAGTCGGAGACGACCTGGTCGATCCAGCCGTCGAGCTCGTCGCCGCTGGCGAAGACCACCTCCGCCCCCGCCGCCCCCTCGATGTCCGAGGGCCGCGGCTCGTAGTCGTGGGGGTCGGTGTTGGGCTGGAGGATCTGGTCGACCGCGACCGCTTCGCCGCCGACCTCGCGGACGAAGTCGCCGAGCTGGGTCGTGGTCACGACCACATCGAGCTTGTCGGTGCCGCCCGCCGCGGACCCGCAGCCGGCGGCTATGAGCGCCAGGCCGGCGAGGGCGGTCGCGGCGAGGGCGTGGCGCGGGGCGCGGCGGAGCGCCCGGCCTGCCGCGACGAGGACGAAGACGGCGCCGGCGACGCAGGCGATCGTCGCCCCCGGCGGGGCGTCGGTCTTGACCGAGAGCCAGAGCCCGGCCGTGCCCTCGAGCGCGACCAGGGCGACGCTGAGCAGCTGCCAGCTCGCCAGCCGCTCGGTCACCAGCCGGGCGGTCGCCGCCGGGACCAGGAAGAGCGCCGCGACGAGCAGCGAGCCGACCACCGTCAGCGCCGCCGTCGCCGCCAGCGCGACCAGGGCGAGGAGGACGGCGTCGAAGACGCGCGGGCTCGGCCCCCCCGGTTCGGCCAGCGTCGGGTCGAAGCCGGTCCGCAGCCAGTGCTGGCCGATCAGGGTGCTCGCCAGCACGGTCGCCGCGGCGGCGGCCCCGGCGAGCACCAGGTCGCCGCCGTCGACGAGGAGGAGGCTGCCGAACAGCAGGGTCTCGATGTTGGAGCCCGAGCCGAAGACGTCGCTGGCGAGGATCACCCCACCCGCCAGGCAGCCGACCAGGACCAGCGCCACCGCCGCGTCCTCCCCCTCCCCGCGCCGGCCGCGCAGCAGCGAAGCGCCCGCGGCAAAGGCGATCGCGGCGCCGAAGGCACCCAGGGGTGCCGCGAAACCAAGCCCGTCGGCGAGAACCAGGCCGGGGAACGCCGCCGTGCCGACGGCGTGGGAGAAGAAGGCGAGCCCCCGCATCACGATCCAGGTCCCGAGCAGCCCCGCCGGGACCGCCAGGATCAGCACCTCGATCAAGCCACGCTGGACGAAGGGAAGCTGGAAGGGCTCGACCACCTACCGGAGCTTAATGAGAATGAGTCTTGTTTGCACTAAAGCGAGGTGACCGCAACGCCCGGGAGGTCGACAAACCCCGCGAGATCGAGGCTGACGACTCGACGATCGCTTGCTCGCGCGGTCGCAGCGATGATGAGGTCATGGGCGCCAAGTGGGGCGCCCATGCGCCGAACGTGTGCCAGCAGGGCGGCATGGGCCTCGGCCACTTCGAGGTCGTAGGCCTCCACTGAGACGGCGTCGAGGATGGCCATCGTGAAGCGCTCACGGCTCTCCCTCCTGCGCCCTTCCGCCAGCTGAATGCCGACCCTCAGCTCGGCCACGGTGATTGCCGCTACGGCAACGTCGTCGTCATCGTCGACGGCGCTTGCCAGCACGTCCCCACCGCGCTCGGCGTCGACCAGGACCGTGGTGTCGAGGATCAGCCGTGCCAGGGGTCCGTCACAGGCTCAATGCTCTCGCGGAGCTCTCGCAGCTCCCCCGCCCAGGCGTCGTCAGGCCGATTTGCGCTCAGGGCGTCCTTGAGCGTCTTTCCAGTCCCCCCGCCCGTAGGACCGATGGTCGCGACTGCCCGACCATGGCGAACGATGATGTAGGACTCCCCGCCTCGCTCGACCTCGTCCAGAACCTCCGAGAATCGGCGGGAGGCATCCGTGGCACTCAGTTGCTTCACAGAATCAGATTATCAGAATAATTTCAGGCCAGATTCAGGCCGTGTTCAGCTCCACCGCTTCGCGGATCAGCCCCTTCAGCGCCTCGCCGTCGATCTCCTCGCCCTCGTGGATGTCGATCGCGCGGCGGGTGTTGCCCTCGAGGCTGGAGTTGAAGAGGCCCGCGGGGTCATCCAGGGAGGCGCCCTTGAAGAAGGTCAGCTTCACGGCCTTCTTGTACGTCTCACCGGTGCAGATGATGCCCGCGTGCTCCCAGACCGGGGTCCCTTTCCATTTCCACTCCTCGACGACCTCGGGGTCTGCCTCCTTGACCAGGGCGCGGACCCGGGCCAGGGTCTCGCCCCGCCAGTCGCCCAGCTCCTCGATCTTCGCGTCGATCAGCTGTGACGCGTCGCCGCTCTGCTCCATGCTTGCCCCTCTCTGGTTGCCGTCACCGGCGCACCAGGATAGACACGCATCTCATTCAAGCCAGAGGCCCTGCTGTTTCCCTTCGGAGTTCTCCGCCCGGAGGATGAAGGCCGAGGTGAATTCGCCTTTGGTGAATGTGCCGAGGCCCCCGGGACAGGGAAACCCGCTCACCTGCGTGTAGTGGACTTTCCCGATCGCGAGCGTTGCTTTCACCTGGCGGCTGGCGCCTGACCCTTCGTTGACGTAGGTGATGCCGCTGAGGTTTTCCTGCGGGCCGATGCGGATGAGACAGCCGCCGGGGGGAAACGCGAAGGCGTTGATTGTCATCGGTTTGGATGCGCATTCGGCGCCGGTGACGTCGAAGGTGCCGGCGGCGTCGAAGCCGAGGGCGCAGGCACCCATGCTCCAGGGAAGGGCGCATTCGCTCAGTTTTGGGGTAAGCGCGAGCGACCCGGCTGTTTTTTTCGACATCGGACCTTCGAGTTTGCCCGCCACGCAGAGGTCGACGTAGGTTTTTTCGATCAGGAAGCTGAACGCTTCGGTCGATTCCCCGCCTTCTCCAGTTGGGAGGCTCGCTGTAATCGTTGCGCCTTCGCTTTCCGTGTGGAATTCGAGAGCCTGGGCGCCGGCGGCCCCAAGCGCCCCGAGCACCACCAGCAGGGCAACCGTTCCTCCGAGCGCTCGACGCAGATGTTTCATCAAGATTATTTTACCAAATATGCCGCGACCCGGCGAGGCGAGTCGGCTGCTCGCCGATCGGGTAGGCACCGATCATGGGAAAACTGATCGCAACCACGCAGGCCACCCTCGACGGCGTCATCGACCCGGTCGGCGAGTGGGTGCAGCCGGACGGGGACCACGGCGTCCACTCCTTCGAGCGCCAGGCGGAGTCCGCCGGCATGGTGCTCGGCCGCAAGACCTACGAGGGGCTGGCGGGCTACTGGCCGAGCAAGTCCGGCAAATGGGCGGACATGGTCAACGCGATGCCGAAGTACGTCGGCTCCAAGACCCTCTCCGGCGAGCTCGAGTGGAACGCGACCCTGCTCGACGGGGACGTCGCCGACTCGATCCCGAACCTGAAGGACGCGGTCGAGGGCGACCTCTTCATGCACGGCAGCGGCGCCTTCGCCTACGCCCTCGCCGAGAAGGGGCTGATCGACGTCTACGAGGTCTACCTGAACCCGCTCGTCTGGGGCGAGGGGAACGTCCACGTGCTCGGCGACCGGGGCACCGTCCGGATGGAGCTCGCCGACGTCAGGCGGTTCGACTCCGGGGTGGTCCTCCTCACCTACGTCCCGGCGTCCTGAGCGGCGTCGCCTCGCGATCGGAGGCCGGTGGCAGGGTCAGACTGAGGCGGGCGCCGCCGAGGTCCGAGGCTTCGGCGACGACGCTGCCGCCGTGGTCCTCGGCGATCGCCTTGACCATCGCGAGGCCCAGCCCGGTGCCCTCGGTCGGGTTCGTGTCCGAGCCGTCCTGGTTGCGGACGAAGCGCTCGAAGACGCGCTCCCGCATCCGCGGCGCGATGCCCGAGCCGCTGTCCTCGACGACGAGATACGCCGAGTGCCCCTCGGGGTCGACCCCGGTGAGGAGCCGAATCTCTCCGTCGTCGGGGGAGTAGCGGATGGCGTTGTCGAGGAGGTTCACGACCAGGCGGTGGAGGTCGTCTCGGTTGCCGATGACCGGCGCCGCCCGGCAGCCGCTGACGTCCAGCTCCCTCTCCCCCAGCTTCGGCGAGAGCTCCCGGGCGGCGCCGACGGCCACCTGGCCGAGGTCGAGCTCCTTCATCGGCCGTGACTGCTGGGCGTCGCTGCGGGCGAGGACGAGCAGGTCGGAGACGAGCCGGCTCATCCGCTTCGAGGAGCCGAGGGCCGAGTCGACGATTTCCCGCTCTTCGGCGCCGCCGCCCTTTTCGTACTGAAGCTGGAGGAGTTCGAGGTTCGCCAGCACGCTCGTCAGCGGGGTCCGCAGCTCGTGCGAGGCGTCGGCCACGAACGCCCGCTGCTTCTGCATCGCGGCATCCCGGTCGGCCTGCGAGGCCTCGAGCGCCGAGAGCATCTGCTGCAGCGTCGTCGTCAGCTCGCCGACCTCGTCGTCGCTGGTCGGCTCGGGCAGTCGCCGGGAGGGGTCGCGGGTGTTCGCGACTTCACGCGCGGTCGCGGTCAGGCTGCTGATCGGCCGCATCGCCCTGCTCGCCAGCGCCAGGCCGGCAAGCACCGCCAGGATCGTGCCGCCGAGCACCCCGGCGACGATTAACAGCCAGAGCCGGGTGATCGTCTCGCTGACGCCGCTGTTGCTCCGCGCGTACTGGATGAAGCCGACGACCTCCGAGTCGGGCCCCGGAACCGCCTCGGTCGCCACCGTCAGGGTCCCGTAGGTGTGGACCCCGGGCAGCGGCGGGCCGATCTCCGGGACGTGTTCGGGCGCCTGGTCGAGGATCTGCCCTCCGGCCGAGCTGACGCGGGCGAACGCTCCGTTCGGCAGCGAGACGATGCGCAGGTTCGGGCCGATCACCACTGGTTCGGAGAAGGGCCTTTCGACGATCCGCGTCCTCCCGACCAGACGCGTGGCGGCCTGCTGGACCTCGTTGTCGAAGTCGCTCCTGATCCGCTCCGAGACGAGTTTCCCCAGCGCGGCGCCGAAGACGAGCAGGATCGCGAAGGTCAGGGACGCGGAGGCGATCGTCAGGCGCCAGCGCACAGGCAGACGCTGGAATCTCCTCCAAGGGCCTCTGACTACGCGCTCCATTGCCGGATCTTAGGCGCGTTCCTGAGCCGATTCGGGTCGCGAGCCAAGGATTTAGCTGCCTTTTAGTAGAACCCCGACAGATGACCCGGGCGATAGGTGGGGCCTTGAAGCCCGAGCGGAAAACCTGGCTCTGGCTGGCGATCTGGATCTGCACCCGGGCCCTGATCGTCGCCGAGGTCGGCTTCTGGGCGACCTCGCATCCCCACTTCGAGGACGTCGAACGCTACGAGACCTGGTCGCACGTCCTCACCGGGGAAGGCGCCTTCCCCGGCGGCGACGCCTGGCAGTACCCGCCCGGCGCCGGCCTGCTGATGCTCCTCCCCCGGCTCGTCCCGGCAGGCTACGGCGAGGCCTTCGTCGGCCTGATGCTCCTGGTCGACCTCGTCGGCCTGGTCCTGCTGGCCCGCCTCGGCCGGCGCGCCGGCAACGACACGGGGGTCTGGGTCTGGTTGCTCGGGATGCCGCTGCTCGGCGCCTTCGCGGTGCTGCGCTTCGACCTCGTCCCGACCGTACTCGCGATCGCCGCCCTCCTCGTCATCCACCGCCGCCCGCGCTGGTTCGGAGCGCTCGTGGGCCTCGGGGCGGTGATCAAGCTCTGGCCGCTGCTGCTGCTGTTCGGGGAGTGGGATCGGCGGCGGCTGCGCGCGGCCGTCCTCGCCGCCCTCGCCACGGTGGCGCTGGTGTTCGCGATCGCGGCGATCGCCTTCGGCGGCGCCGCCGGCTTCGTCTCGCATGGCGGCGATCGCGGCCTGCAGGAGGAAGCGGTGGCCACCATCCCCTGGCAGCTGGACCAGATCGTCAGCGGCGATCCCTATCCCCGCGAGATCCGCTTCGGAGCCTGGGAGGTCGCCGACCCCGCCGCCGACACCGTCGCCTCCCTGCTCAGGTGGCTCACCCTCGCCGGGCTGGTCGCCGCGGCGGCCTGGGGGTGGCGGCGGGCGCAGGCGATCCGGGCCGGGCGCGAGGACCTGGCCGACCCCGCGGTCAGCCGCGACCTCGTCTTCACCGTCGTCCTCCTCGTCGTCGTCACCAGCCCCGTGCTCAGCACCCAGTACATGCTCTGGCTGATGGGGTTGGCGGCGGTCGTCTTGAGCGCCGGGACCCCCCGGCTCGCACGACCGGCCTGGATCGTCGTCGGCGCGACCGCACTCTCCACCGCGACCTTCAAATCCCCGGAGTTGACCTTGATCCGCGACCTGGCGCTGCTCGGCGCGACGATCGACGCGGCGACGGCGATGGTGCAGTTGCTCAGAGGCGCAGGTCGGGACTAGCCGCCCGGCTTCGCGTCCGCCGCCGCGTAGCGATGGTGGATGGCCAGCGCGTTGCCGTCCGGATCGGAGAAGAAGGCCTGGTAGCAGACGCCCGAGTCGAGGGTCTCGCCTTTGAACTCGATACCGCGGGATTCCAGCTCCGCCTTCGCCGCCTCGAACTCGTCGACGTGAAACTCGATCGGGTGGTTGTTGGCGCGGAACTCCACACCGAAGGCGTCCGACTGCATCACGGCGATCGTCAGGTTCCCCGTCTCGAACTCGCCGGCGGGCATATCCCCCCACCGCTTGGAGAACTCGAGACCCAGCGTCTCCCCGTAGAACCTCGCCGCGCGCTCGTAGTCCTTCGTGGAGACGGTGATGAAGTCGGTGCCGCTGATGACCTGAGTCCGCGTCGCCATTGCAATCCCTTCGTCGTAGGCTTCCCGATGACACCGTAGCTGGGAGTCCAGGCCGCGGTGCTCGCCAGAGACCGGCAGGGGTGCCCTAGGATCGCGCCGTGCCGTTCACTCGCAAGAACCTCAAGGAGGACCTGGAGGACGTCGGGTCCAACTTCGACGGCGCCCCGGACCTCGAGTTCCGCCTGGCGACCCAGGCGCTCGGGCTCGAGAAATCCGGCCTGGGCTACCAGCGCGTCCCCCCCGGCTATCGCTTTCCCTACGGCCACACGCACAAGACGCAGGAGGAGGTGTACGTGGTCCTGCGCGGGAGCGGGCGGATGAAGCTCGACGACGAGATCGTCGAGCTGAAGGAATGGGACGCGGTACGCGTCCCGCCCGGCACGTGGCGGGGCTACGAGGCCGGGCCGGAGGGCCTCGAGATCTTCGTCATCGGCGCGCCCAATCTGGGCGAGTCCCCGCGGGACGACGTCGAAGGCCGGCGCGACTGGTGGGTTGACTAGCCAACTAGGGATCCTCAGTAAACGCGCCAGGAGTCCTGCCGGACTGCGTGGAGCGCGTTCTGAAGCGGTTTCGCGGCACGCGCGGGCTTGTCAGACCCCGCCCGCTGCCGGCCTCCTATGTCAGTCTTCGACGAGAGGCGCCAATCGGCAGACGATGCGAACAGGGGATGCCCTGAGGGGCACGGCTCTTGCCGAGAGCGAAACCGATGACCGACCTTGCTCAAAGCCTGATCGACGCGCTGGCCCTCGGTGGCCTTTATGCGCTGATCGCCATCGGCGTCACCTTGATCTACACCGTGATGGGGATGATGAACTTTGCCCAGGGCGAGTTCGTCATGCTGCCCGCCTACGCCCTCTACGTGCTGGCCGGGCTGCCGTTCGCCGTCGCGGTCTGCGGCGCGCTCGCCACGGGGATCGCGATCGCGGTCCTGGCCGAGCGGGTGGCTTTCCGCCCGGTGCGGAACGCCGACCTGGCCGCTCAGCTCGTCACCTCACTTGCCGTGGCGACCATCCTGCAGAACGCCGTCAGCGCCGGGGTGGACGCCCGCGCCCAGTCGGTGGCAACGCCTGAGCTTCTGAGCGAATCGAGCCAGATCGGCGCCCTCTCGATACCGAACCTCGAGATCCTCACTCTGGCGCTGACCGTAATCGTCCTCGGCGGCCTCGGGTGGCTGCTCTACCGGACCCGCATCGGCCTCGAGATGCGCGCGGCGGCGGAGAACTTCGAGATGGCTCGGCTGCTCGGCGTCCGTGCCAACCGCGTGATCGCGATCGCCTTCGCGATCAGCGGCGCACTCGCGGCCACGGTGGGGGTGCTGATCGTCCTGCAGACGGGCCAGGTCTCTCCGACGATGGGGCTGACTCCGGTGCTGGTCGGCTTCATCGCCGTGGTGATCGGCGGCTTCGGAAGGATTTCCGGCGCCGTCGCCGGCGGGCTCGTGCTCGGGGCCCTCTCCTCGCTGCTCGGCACCTATCTGCCGGACGGGCTGGTTCCGTTCCGTGACGCGATCGTCTTCTCGCTTCCCGTCGCGATCCTGATCGTGAGGCCGCAGGGCCTGCTCGGCGCGGCAACCGGGGAGGCGCGCATATGAACGGCGGGGGATTGCGCTCTCCGGCCTCCGCGGCTACCTCGTTGGTCGTCCCGCTCGTCCTCGTGGCCCTGGCCGCCCTGATCGGGGCGAGCGGCACGCCCTCTTTCGAAGGGACCGTCACGCTGATCCTCTGCAACCTGATCATCGTCCTCGGCCTGCAGGTGTTCATCGGCAACAGCGGCGTCTACTCGTTCGGGCAGCTGGGCTTCGCCGCGAGCGGCGCGTACGTAGCGGCCCTGCTGACGCTCCCCGCGACTTTCACCGCCCTGCAGACGCCTGAGCTGCCGAAGCTGATCGCCGATGCCCAGCTCGGCACTCTGCCTTCCACCCTGATCGCCGCGGCGGCGAGCGGCCTGCTGGCGGCCGTGGTCGGCTGGCCGCTGATGAGGACCTCGACGCTGGCGATTCCGATCTCGACCTTCGCCTTCCTGATCGTCGCCTACAACGTCCTCGCCAACTGGGACCCGGTCACCGGTGGAAGCAGCGGGCTGGTGGGCATCCCGACCACCACCGACGTCACCTCGGCAGGGGTTTGGGCCGGCGTAGCAGTCGTCGTGGCGCTCGCCTTCAAGTGGTCGGCAGGCGGCTACCGGCTGCAGGCCACCCGCGAGGACGAGGTGGCGGCGCGCTCGATCGGCATCGGCTTGATGCGGGAGCGGCTCGTCGCCTTCACGATCAGCGGCACGCTCTGCGGGATCGGCGGCGCCCTGGCGGCACACCAGTCCGGGACCCTCTCCCCCGACACCTTCTACTTCGCCGCCTCGGTGACGACGATCACCATGCTGGTGGTGGGCGGCGCTCGCAGCGTCCTCGGTGCCGTCGTCGGGACCCTCGCGGTGGCGACGGTCAACGAGCTGCTGCGCAACCTCGAGGAAGGCAGCGACGCCTTCGGGCTGGTCTCGATCGGCGCGACGCCGGGCCTGGCCGCCATCGGCCTCGGGCTGATCCTGCTGGTGGCGATGGTCGCACTGCCGGGAGGACTGAGCGGCGGCCGCGAGGCGGGCGAGCTCGAGCCGGTCCGCCGCCGGCTGCGCAGCCGAGCTCCATCGACCTCGCCCGCGGCGGCGGCGGGCCGGGCAAGGCCCCAGCCCGCCCGAGGATCGGCCGGGAGCCTTCGCGCCGAGGGAGTCTCCCTCGCCTTCTCCGGGCTGCGGGTGCTGAGAGGGGTGGAGCTTGCGCTGCCTCCCGGCGAGGCCCTCGGGCTGATCGGCCCGAACGGCGCCGGCAAGACGACGCTCGTCAACGTCCTCAGTGGCTTCCAGGCTCCCGATTCCGGAAGCGTCTTGCTCGATGGAGTCGAGGTGACCGGCTGGTCGCCGCCTCGGCTCGCGCGGGCGGGGCTCGGGCGCACGTTCCAGGCGGCGCTCCCCTTCGCGGGGCTGACCGTGGTGGAGAGCGTCGCCGTGGGTGCGATGGGCGTCGGGGTCGGCCGGCGAGAAGCCGTGGCCGTCGCCGCGGACGTGCTCGAGCGCCTCGGCCTGGGCGAGCAGGCGCAAAGCCCCGCCGGCCTCCAGCCGCCTGGGAACCAGAGGCTGCTGGGCATCGCCCGCGCCCTCGCCACCGGGCCGCGCTACCTGCTGCTCGACGAGCCCGCGGCCGGGCTGAACGACGAGGAGTGCCGGGAGCTGGTGGCGATTCTCCGCGAGGCGATCCAGGACTTCGGCTGCGCGATCCTGCTGATCGAGCACGACATGAACGTGGTGATGGACCTCTGCGCGCAGGTACAGGTGCTCGACGACGGCGAGACGGTCGCGATCGGGACCCCCGAGGAGGTCCAAGCCGATCCCGCCGTGGTCGAGGCTTACCTCGGCACGTCCTACGCGGTGGGCGCGCATGCTTGAGCTGCACGGGCTGAAGGTTTCCTACGGTGGAGTCGAGGTACTCCACGGCGTCGAGATGAGCCTCGGCAAGGGGGAAGTGGTCGGCATAGTCGGCCCCAACGGCGCCGGCAAGACCTCGCTTCTGCGGGCGATCTGCGGGCTCACGCCGTCGAACGCCGGCGAGATCAGCTTCGAAGGCAGGCCTCTGCGGGGGCTCGCGCCGGAGGAGATCGCGAGGTTGGGAATATCGCTGGTGCCCGAGGGCCGTCAGATCTTCGGCACGCTGACCGTGGCAGAGAACCTGCGCCTCGCCGCGCGAGGCGACGGCAGCGGAACGACGGAGCAGGTCCTGGAGCGGCTGCCGATCCTGCGTGAGCGAGCGGGACAGCGTGCCGACCGCCTCTCGGGCGGTGAGCAACAACAGCTCGCGGTGGCCCGGGCGCTGCTGCGCAAGCCGCGGCTGCTGATCCTCGACGAGCCCTCGCTCGGCCTCGCGCCGAAAATGATCGACGTCGTCTACGGCCTGCTCGAGGAACTTCGCGCGGAGGGGGCGACGATGCTCCTCGTCGAGCAGAACGCGGCGCGGACGATCGACTTCTGCCAACGCAGCCTGGTCCTCGCCGGTGGCAAGGTCCGCGCGAGCGGAAGGCGCGAGGAGCTGCAGCGCAACCCCGAGGTCCTGCGTGCTTACATGGGGAGACAGCTATAGGTGCCGGAGAGAGAGATGACTGACGATCACCGTTCCTTGTCGCCGAGCAGCGAAGACGTGGCGCTGGCCCTGCGTCACTGCTGGCAGCCGGTGGCGAGGCTGGAGGACCTCGAGCACGGGCCCCAGCGCGCGGTCCTGCTCGAAGAGCCCCTCGCCGTCTTCCTTACCGAGAGCGATGAGCCGGCCGTGGTCGCCGACCGCTGCGCCCACCGGGGCGCTCTGCTCTCGATGGGCAAGGTCTGCGGCGACAGCATCCAGTGCCCCTACCACGGCTGGGAGTGGGCGGGCGACGGTTCCTGCACCCGGATTCCCTCGCTGGCCGATCAGCGTCAAATCCCACCGCTCGCCCGGATTCCGTCATACCCGTGCCGGGTGCAGTGGGGGCTTGTCTGGACGACGCTCGAGGAGCCGCTGACCGGCCTGCCCGACGTCCCATGGTTCGACGCGGAGGAGTGGACGTGGGGTCATGGCACCCCCTTCGAGCTGCCGGTCGCCTTCGGGTTGATGATCGAGAACTTCCGCGACGTTTCCCATTTCGCCTTCGTCCACCAGGCCACCCTCGGAGTCCAGCCGGCGGAGATCGAGCCGCTGATGCCAGAGAGGAACGGAATCGAGGTGACCCTCCGCCGGAACATGGAATGGGGAGACGGCGCCAGCGCGGCGTGGGGCCCGTTGCGAGAAATGGGCTACCACACGATCGCCCCCAACTTCACCTCGGCGAGGATGTTCACCGACGATGGCGAGCGCTGCCTGCTGCACGCCGCGCGCGCCATCAGCGCGACCGAGTCGGCCCACTACTGGATCGAGGCGGGTCTCGAGAATTTCGACCAGGAGCGCCTCGAGAAAGTGATCGCCTACGACGCCGGCATCTACGCCGAGGACGTGGCGGTCATCTCGAAAATCGAGCCGCCCGAACTGCCGCTGGCTCCCGACGCGGAGGTCAACACCCTCGCCGATCGGTTTACGCTCGCCTACCGCGAGGCGTTCGTGGAATTCGTCAACCTAGCCCTCGCCGAGCGCTCGACCCGAGCCGGCGCGGCGGCGAGCTAAGCGCCGCTGCGCCCGCGCCGCCGGTCGAGCGGGCCGGCGGCCTCGTAGTGAAATTGGGAGATGTCGCTGCGAGCGACGATGCGGGTCAGCTCGACGGGGCACTCGCGGCTCTCTCCCGGGGGAACGCCGTACTGGAGGAGCCGGCCGACCAGGGCCGGGTCGCCGGTGCGGACGCCGAGGATCTTGGCGGTCCAGGGCCCACAGGAGGAGCCCTCGAACGAGACGTCGATCCGGGTCAGCTTCAGCGGCTCGCCGATGGCGGGCTCTTCGGCCCCTTTGAGCGAGAACGCGGCGCCCAGCAGCCAGGGCACCCGCTCGACGGGGAAGAAGGAGTCGATCAGGCAGATCGGTTTGTCGACGCGGAGCATCGAGGTGACCTGGGCGACGGTCTGCCCGCGGGAGACGTCGAGGGAGTCGGCGATCATCTGGTCATTCGTCTGCTGGCGAATGCGCAGGACGGCGATCCGCGAGTCGCTGGAGCGATCCTCCAGAAGGGAGCGGATCAGGCCCCTGATCGGCACCAGGCGCTTCGGCGCGGCGACGTAGGTCCCCGAGCCGCGGCGGCGGTAGATGGCCCCGTCGCGTTCGAGCAGGCTGAGGGCCGGGCGGACGACCGAGCGCGAGACTGCGAAGTGCTCTTCGATCTCGCGCTCCGCGGGAAACAAGGTGCCGGGCTCCCAGCCACCCGCCTCGAGCCTCTGCTTGAGGATCTCACCGAGCTGGTAGTAGAGGGGGACTTGGCCGCCACGCTCGGGCCGGCGGAGTCCCTCTAGGCCGATCAAAGAGGGCCGCTTGGAGCGGCCCGAGCTCTTGCGGCGGCCGCCCGAGGCGGGTTTCTCCGGCTCCAATCAACTCACCGGCGGCTTACTGTTCGTAATCGGGCACGTAAGCGGGCTTGACCCGCTTGAGGAGCTTCGGTTCGCGATCTGGGTATTCGTAGATGTACCACGGTCCCGAGGGTAGGTGATCGTCGCCCGTGTAGCTGAGAGGTCCCATCACCGTCGGGTGTGGCTTTGCCTCGAGGGCGGTGGCGAGCTCGGCGCCGTCGGTGCTGCCGGTTTCGCGGATCGCCTCGAGGATCAGCTGGCCGGCGGCGTAGGAAGCGAGCAGGTTGCCGGACACGTCGGTGTTGACGCCGGCGCGCTTCAGCCTTTCGAAGAGCTTGGCCGTCTGGACGTTGGCCGGGTCGTAGGCGGAACCGTTGAGCGTCGCGTACACATTCCCGGTATCGGGGACGCCCTTCAGCCAGAAGGTGCCGTCGAAGGCGCTCGGCGCGGTGATCGGCAGGTCGATGCCGGCGGCGCGGATCTGCTTTATCGCCGAGGCTCCCCCCGGAGGGTAGGAGCTGATGTTGATCGCGTCGGCGCCGGAGCGCTTGATCTCGGCAATCTGGGAGGCGATCGAGAGGTCTTCATTCTTGAAGTCGGCCTGCCCGGCGAGCTTGCCGCCGAAGTGTTCCCAGGTCTTCTGGAAGCCGAACTGGTCGATCTCGCCGAGGAGGATCGAGGTGTCGCGCAACTCGAAGGGATGGCGGATGCCTCGCTGCCAGAGGAAGGTGGCGCGGGTGGCGGCCTCGCTGATCAGGCTGCGGTTGGCGCTGAAGGAGAGCCGCCCGGTGTACGGCGGGCCGTAGCCGGGTTCGCTGGCGCAGAGGGTGAAGTTGAGCAGGCTGTGTTCTTCCGCGATCGGGGCGCCGGCGGCGGCGATCGGTACTTCGCAGCTGAAGAGCAGGACGTCGGCACCGTCTTCGATCACCTCTTGGACGGCGATCGGCTGCTGCTGGGGTTCGGAGCGGTTGTCGACGGAAACGACCCGGATCTCGGAGCCGTCGATGCCGCCGCGGGCGTTGGTCTCCTTGACCAGCTGTTCGACCGCGGCGATGTTGGCGTCGTAGGGGACGAGGTAGCCGCTCTTCGCGATCGCGGCGCCGATCACTATTTCCTTCGGCAAGCCGCTTGCCGAGGTCCCCGAATCGTCGCCGGAGCCGCAGCCGGCGAGAAGGCTGAGGCACAGGGCAATGGCGAGCGGAGACCGAAGGGTGCGCAGCATCGACGCAACATCCTAAATTGAGCTACCGTCGCCAGCCTTACGGTATGGGCACAAGCGCATAGTTGTTACCACAGGATCCTGCTCCAACTTGACCGTTGAGCTGAGCGTGTGTCACTGTCCGCAATGTCTTCGTGTTCCTTTGCCGCCCCACGCAAGCTGACTGTCTGCTCGACTGAGTTTGCCGAGCAGAACGCGATCAGGCGAACTCGCCGCCGCGTGCCCGCTCTCACTCGACCGGCCAGCCTCGCTGTCCAGTCGTCCCGAGAGGAGAGGCAGATACCAGGCAGGAAGAAACCAAAGGGCAGCGAGGAGGCGCTGATGTTCCTCCTCCAGCACCCGCTGCGAAAACGGCTGCTCAGGCTCTACATCGAAGCGAAAGCAATGCGCAGCCCAAAGGAACTCGCCGTTCCCACGGACCAGCACGTCTGCAGTGTCAGCTACCACGTCCGCGTCCTCGCCGAGCATGGCGCAGTGGTGCTCGTCGCCGAGGAGCCCCGCCGCGGCTCGGTCGAGCATTTCTACGAGGCAACGCCCCTCGTCGACGAAGTGCCCTGGGCACGGACCGCCCTGGGACTAGAAGGCGATCCCGCCTGAACCGACGCCGTCGCGCCTCACTGCTGCAGGATCAGGGCCATTCTCCTATTCCCCGTCCGGCCGCTCGCATCGGTCGCCTCGCCGGCAATCACGAACCTCACCTTTCGTAGGTGCCGCAGCGTCCTACGTCCTTGCCGTGTCAAAGAAAGTAGAAGCCATATTGCTAATGACAAGGTCGGACCCTTTTCCTTGGCGCAACGACTTAATTTTGCTTTATAGCTCAGCCCGACCGAGCTTTTGTGCATCTCGCTTCAAGGCGAAGAGATCTGCATATGCCTCGCGCAGGCCTTCAGCCATGACCTTTGGTGCTTCGGTCTGATACGAGCGCCTTGAGGACATTGATCATCAGCCGATCCGCATTTCCTTTAAAGCCAAGATCCTCCAAGAATTTCCTATTGAACGAGGTGAGGTACGACGTTGGTAGTGCCATGGAACCGAGCGTTGCAGAATCTAGGTATGACCGCCTGTGTTTGCTTCGGGCATTGCGGCACCGAGAGGCTTCAGGCGTTCAGCCGGCGATGCGCAATCTCGTAGACGCTCGGCCGCCACGGCCGATCGGGATGTCGCTCGCCGACAGCGATTAAGACCAGCGCAGGTTTAGACGCCTCTTTGTCGGCGGCAAGAACCGCGCCCCACTGACCGGCAGGGCGGGGGATGTAGAACTTCACGCAACCCCCAAGTTGCGTGCCGTCGTGCCCTTCCTCTTCGCAACGTAGAAGCCATTCACGAGGAACTCCGTCACGGCGTACCTCTTCTATGAGCGGTTCGATTGCCGCCTGTCCCGCCCTAGTGCAGCGGGGAAGATCCTCCGCGAGCACCTGATCGACGACTCGGACTTCGAAGCGCAGACCTGCGCCCGCGCTCACGGCCGTTAACCCTCTCCGTCAGTGGGCAACGACCCGAACTGGCGGTCGAAGTCCTCAGCGCTCATCGGCTCAGTGCCGGTCCGCTTGCGAATCTCCTCGATGGAGGTCGCCTTAGACGGCCACTCAGGCGCGAAAATCAGCTTGACCTGCGCCGCTTCCTCATCGGTCATCGAGTCGATCTGCGCGTGCAGCTCAGACTTGGTCATAGCCCGGATCGTACAGTCCCTGCCAGCGGCTTCGAAAGGCTGGAAAGTCACTAATAGAGAGATAGCGGGGGCGGGACTTCTACAAATGTCCGCGACCACGTATCGCCTCTCTGCAAGCCGAATTCTAGGAAACTGAGGATGGCACCTATCGACGATCTGCGGAGCCCAGTCCCTGCGCGGGCCTGACAATCGGGCTGGTCTCTCCCTCTCGGGGGAGCCAGAGGGCTTGCCTTTCGATCATTTGTTTGGCCCGATCCCAATCCCACGCTAGGTCGCACACCAGGGCTTTCCTGCGCCCTGGCGTCGGTCTCCTAACCCGACGGTGCGGTTCCGTCCTCGCGCGGAAGCAAACTGAGTGCTTCATGCGCCTTCGCGAGCTACTTGACCTGTGCCAGGACAGCCATTCGGACGACTGGGTGATGGTGCCTGGGAACCGCCCCGCTACCGCCATGCTGGCCGGGATGTTCGACCCAGGCATGGAGGACGCCAGGAGTCGCCCGCTGGCTGGCCACTCCATCGCTGTCTACGAGCCGGACCCCCAGGTTTCGATGGTCTGGCCGGTTCCGGACGAGGCCGAGGCGGAACGGCCAAACCGTCACGAGCGTTTCATCCCCGAGTGGGCAGAGCAGGACGGCCACGGCTGGAAGAGCGCGCGACCTGGCTTCGTCGTCTTCCTGCTGGGTGGCGCTCCGGTCTGGCAGGAGCTTGTCTGGTACCTCGATTGGGGATCGGGAATCGGCGGCTACGTCCCGAGCATCGAGGCCGTGTTTGGCGACGATTACGTGGACGGCGAAAAGCCGGTGATCGGGTGGTCAACTACCGCGTGGGCGGCCAGCCTGACCCGGCTCATAAGCTCGTTTGAATCGGCGCGCGAGTGGTACACCCACGACCCGACGTTGCGGATCGTGCCTAAGCCTGAGTCGCTTCATCCTGTGGACGCTGCCCTGGCCGGACGCTAGGGAGTGGGGTCGCTCCACCAGCCGAGCGCCGTGCCGAGGACGCCCACGATGGCGGCTATGGCTGCGGAGAACAAGACGAAGCGCTCGATCAGCGCTGCCCAACCTGGCACGTGACGGAGAACGCGACCGAGGATCAGCCGGGGGAAGCGGGGTAGGTGCCCACTGGTGGAGGACGAGGTAAGGGGAGGAAAGGGGGATCGACCCTGCCCCTGGAGTTCGTGCTGAAGTAGGCCGATGGACCGCTCGACGGCGTCCAAGACCGACTGGTGCAGAGGCGGCGAGGCATTCTTGTACAGGTACTGCTCGTCGGCAAAAGCGACGGCGGAGAGGCCGTGAAGGCCCGGCCCGCCGACAGCCGGGGGCGGCAGTACCCCGATCCCGTTCGTCCCTAGCCTTTCCATGATCGCCTCAACCGGGCCGACTTTGCGAAGGATCAATTGGCGCAGCGTTGCGCGGTTGCCTACGAATTCGTGCGGCACGTCGCCTTTCTCGTCGGGTGCGCCAAAGTAGTAGCGGTAGGCGTCCACGAATTCTTCCAGCGTGTCAATGTCGGCCTGGATTTCCGGTGTTGATCGGGCCATCGTCAGATCGTATGTTGGCGCGAGCCTCTGGCCCTGGGGCAGAGGACAGGCGCTCGAATCGGCGGAGGCGGTTCAGCAAGTCGCCAGATTCGGCGCCCGAAGGCCGTCCGCCAGCCGCAGGATTGCTATCAGCTTGCGTCTACCGGCAATTGTTTGGCCCGATCCCCATCACCGATGTAGAGCCAAAATAGGCCGCTTTAAGCAGATTCCCCGAATCTGCCTACACCCTTCTTTACTCAACTATCAAGCAAACCGAGGTCCCCTCCGGCGGGGGGGAAGTTCTCCCTCGCTCTCTCTTGGCCCCATGCCGCGCAAGAAGGAAGAAGGACATGTGTCCCTCACAGACCGCAGCCGCCTCGCTTCCCTGGGCCCCCCGCGCTCCTTGTATCTGACCCCGGTCGATCACATCGTGAGCGGGTGGGGTCAGATGCAAGGAGCGCCCTCATTTGGCCCAGGGAAGCGAGGCGGCTGCACACGCTGCAATCGCAGCTTTGTTCGTAGCCCGCTCCCCTCTTGAATTGCAGCCCGGATCGGACCCGAGCTCGAATAGGCTGCGCCGATGGCCGACGATCCCAAGCGCCAAGCCGCCAGCAAAGCTGTGCAGGCGGCTCAGAAGCAGTTCGAGCGCGATAGCAAGGCTGCGCGGGAGGCTCGGCGGAAAGCTTTCGCCCAGGCTCAGAAAGAAGGGCTCTCGCTCAGGGACATTGGCGAGCTTGTCGGCTTGGATCGCTCGCGGGTCGGCCAGATCATCCGGGGAGATTAGCCCTAGCTGTAGAGCTTTTCTCCTCAGTCTGATACGTTCGCTTCGACCAATGAAGCGACCCCCGGCGGCGCGGTAACGCCAGCCGAGGGCCTGACCACAAGGAGACCTAGCTCCTCATGGCTGATCGAAACCCTACGGATCGCGGCGCAGCTGGCCCCGACTCCCCCAACGCCCTAGCGAGGGACGCGAGGACCGAGAACGCGGTCTTGACGTTCCTGCTCGATGAACACCCGACCCGGCTGACGCTGGGCGAGTTGTCCTTGGTTCTGAACGCCGACCCTCGTCTTGACGACCCCGACGACGCCGCCGAGCGCGCCGTTCGGGAATTAGTCGGCGCGGGCCTCATCCACCAGGACGGCCGTTTTCTCGCTCCTTCGCGGGCAGCGCTTTACTTCGAGCGCCTACGGGGCGAGTAATGGGCGGCGACAGCGGGGCGGGAGGCGACGCCGAGCAGGCGTTGATCTTCCTGATCCAACATCCATTGCGGAAACGACTGCTGAGGCTCTACATCGAGGCGAAGGGGATGCGGAGCCCGAAGCAACTCACGGTCCCCGTGAACAAGACGGTGAGCCTGGTCGGCTATCACGTTCGCGTTCTGGCTGAACACGGCGCGGTAGAGATCGTCGCCGAACAGCCACGGCGGGGCGCGGTCGAGCATTTCTATGAGGCGACGTCGCTTGTTGACGAAGTGCCCTGGGGGCGGGCCGCTCTCGGCCTCGGGGGTCGAGCATGAGTCCATTTCCAATTCCTGACCGACCCCCGACGCCGCTGGAGTTGCTTGTCATAGCCGCGAAAGTGGCTGCGGACAAAGGCGTGGCTTGGGCGTATCCCGTTCAGCCAGAAGGCCATGAGGACGATCTGCGCTTCGACACCGCCCCTCATCCCACGGTCGGGGAGGGTCTCGGCGTCACCGACGTTTACAAATTGCGCCTGCAAGCGCAGGACACGGAGGGCGCGGAAGGTCACGGCCTGATCTTCACGCTCTTTGACCGGGAGGACAGGTTCGTATCTGGCTTCTTGATCGGAACGGAAGAGTTAAGCGGCCTTCTCTGGAGTCAGACCGGAAAGGGTCGGCGCGGGGGCCAGCAGGGCTAAGCGGGGGAGGCGACTGATGGCGAAGCAGGAACCCACCAAGGTAACGACCCTCCGCTTAGAAGATCAGCTACATGCGGAACTGGCAGCAGTCGCCAGGGCGGACGGGCGGACGGTCTCAGATGTGGTGAGAGAGGCAGTCGGAGAGCACATCGCCACTCGGGCCAGCGACCCGGAGTTTCGGAAGCGGGCCAAGAAGAAACTGGAAGAGGACCTAGCCACCATTAAGCGCCTAACCGAATGGGTTGACGAATAGGGGGCAGGCGAATGATCGCCGGCGCTCCCAGCGGGGACTCTCGGAGGCCAATACTCGAGGACTTGATCTGAGGGTGGACCGTTTTGCCTTCAAGCATCGTCTTAGGGGTCGATGCTTGAAGGATTGAACGGATGCCCGAGGGATCGAACGAAATCTATGCGGATGTTGCCGCCAAGCGCAGGCAATTTGCCGTACTCCTGGCGCAGCTTCGCGCCGCCGAGCCACGGTTTGCCGAGGCTTCGATCCTGCTGCCCAATGAGGTGGGCGAGTGGCATGCGGCCGTCTACCTGCTGACGGGTTGCGGGCCGGTCTGGGAAAGACTCGGCCCCCCGATAGTCGCCCAGTGTTCTCTTAGCCCCGTCATGGAAGAGATGGAAAGCGCTCGGCGGCGCTGGACCAAAGATCAGCGCGCAGCGATGGAATGGGCGCTGCACTTCTGGAGACCGGACAAATACGCGGCCAGCCTCCCGGCGGCGTTCCAAGGGTTCCTCTTCACCCGCTGGATCGTCGCGGCGCATCTACAGAGGGGCATGGTTCCGATGATCCGGGTTGTACGGGGATGAACCGTGTACGCCACGTCCTCGCCGACCTACCCAGCAATTAGCGCCGCGCCGCTCGGCCGTCAAGGGCGCAACGCGCCCGACCCCTTTAGGGGTTGACTGCCGAGCGGCGCTGCGCTTCGCTGGCAAGTAGGTCGGCCAGGTGAAAAGAGTGGTTAACAGTCACAAAAGTGTGCTTAACGGTCACACATGCTGCCAAGGTGCGCACCACGGCGAGAGCCATCAAGGCTACGGGCGCAATAGCAGGAAGAATGTACTTACATGTCTTTCTTCCTTCTTGCGCGGGACGGGGACGAACACAGTGTCACGAATCGCGCCAACACACAGTAACAATCACACTGTAAATGATTAGAAAGTTTTCTTGACATTAATCGTGAACTGTGACTTACTCGTTGTGTATGGCAACCAGGGAGGAAATTGGTAAGGGTGTAAAAGCGCCCGGCGCGTCCGTCAAAGATGACGGTCCGCCTACCTGCCCGCCGCGCATTGTCCGGCTGGGAATCACTCGCACGCCAAGCCAGCACAAGCAACTCTGCGATGACCTTCGCGAGTTGCGCCGACGCGGTGCCGAGACCAATCCCGCCGCTGGCGAAGGTGCCGCGATGAAGGCGGCGAGTCCCTCCCCCGCCGCCTTGGCGGTCACCGCCCGTGTCCGCGAGCTTCGCGAGGCCGAGGAGCAAGATCGCCGCGACCGGCAGATCGCCGCAATCGCTCGACTCCTTCAAAGGGCGGCCGGTGATTCCCGCCGTGCTGAGGGGCGGAAATAGCGAGCTTAAATGATGGATATCTACGGGATATCAAGGAGCTATACTCCTGACATGGCAAAGGCGACGAAGGTCCTCGTGACGATGCCCGACGAGCTGCTGGAGCGGATCGACCGGGAAACCAAGAGCCTCGGGCAAACCCGCAGCGACTTCCTCCAAGAGGCGGCGCGGCGGCGACTCGGTTGGCCCGACCCCGCAGCGGTTGACGCCGCACTTGAGCGAGGCCGAACGGCACTGGCCGGGCTGGGCGGTTTTGAGTCCGCCGAGCTGATCCGCTCTGAGCGAGAGGAGCGCGATGCCCGCGATCAACGTCGTTAGCGATGCCAACGTGGTTCTCAAGTGGTTTCACCGCGAGGGCGAGGAGGAAGTCGAGCCTGCCCTCGCGCTCTTTGCCGCTCACAAAGAGCGCTCGATCGCGCTCTCGGTTCTCGACCTGACTGCTTACGAGATCGGCAATGCCTTGATGCGCGGGCGGGCGGGAGCAAGCGCCGAGCAGGCAGCGACGGTGCTGGAAGCCCTGGAGGAAATCTGCCCCGCCGTGCGGCCCAGCCGTGAGGAGCTGCGCCTTGCGAGCGAGCTGGCCGAGCGCCATGACCTCACTCTCTATGACGCTGCTTATGCAGCGGTCGCGCAGAGCCGCACCGCAGAGCTGGTCACGTTGGACCGTGCCTTGCTGGCAGCCGAGCTTGGAAGCCGACCGAGCGAGCTGGCCGCAGCGATTGCCGCCGAGAAGGAGGAGGGATCGTGAGAGTCGCCTTCTATGGCCGCGTGTCCACCGACGACGCGCAAGACCCCTCCCTCTCGATCCCCCGCCAGCTCGGCAAATGCGACCAGGCGCTGGAACCGATCGGCGAGAAGGTCACGCTGACCTATTGGGACGTGGAGAGTGGGCGCAAGGCGCTGGAGGAGCGCGGCAACGGCAAGCGCGACTGGACGGAGAAGGTGTCGGTGCCGCGCATGGGCGGGCTGCCCGAGCTGCTTGCAAGCGCGGAGGCGGGCGCGCTTGACGCGGTGATCGTGGAGTCGATCGACCGGCTCTCACGAATGACGGCGGACGGCACCCGGATCGAGCGCGAGCTTGAGGAACGAGATGTCGCCCTTTTCGCCGCCGATGAGCCGCTGAACTCCAGCGCCACCGCGATCCTGACGCGGCGCGTCAAGCAAGGCGTTGCCGAGTGGTACGTCCGCGATCTGATCGAACGCAGCCGGGCGGGGATGGAGGAGTCGGTGCGCCAAGGCTGGCACACGGGCGGGCGCCCGCCGTACGGCTACATGCTGGAGCCCCACCCCCACCCCAATCCGCAGAAGGCGCGGGAGGGCAGGAAAAAGCACCGACTGATTCTCGATCCGGTCAAAGCGCCAATCGTGGCGATGATCTTCGCCGACTACACCGAGAACGGCATGGGGCTGAGCGCGATCTGCGAGAAGCTCAATCGCGATACCGAGCGCTACCCCCCGCCCTCTCCCAATCGCAAGGATGAGAACGGGCTGCCGCCGACCTGGAGCAGGAGCCAGCTCCGCTCGCTGCTGCGCAACCCCAAGTACACCGGCTACAACGTCTGGGGTCGCCATGACAAACGCAAGGGTCGCCCGCTGATCCGACCGCGTGAGCAATGGGTCTGGAGCGCAACCCCCACCCATGAGCCGATCATCAGCCGCGAGGTCTTCGATGCCGTCGAGGATCGCGCTCAAACGAATGCCAACGCCCCGAAAGCCTCAGCTCCTCGCCGCTACGCGAATCGGGGATCGTCGCGGCCGGGTCGCCTCTACGTCTTGCGCGGGCGAGTCCGCTGTGGCATCTGCGGGCGCCGGATGGAGGGCAGCCACCAGAAGGGCTCCAACTGGTACCGCTGTCAGTACGCCCGCAGGCGTCCGGGGTTCGACGCCGATCTGACGGGACACCCTCGCGTCCTCGGCATCAAGGAGGACGTAGTGCTGGAGGCAGTCCGGGAGTTCATGGCGCAGCGCCTTTTCGGTCCCGACCGTCTCCGCCTGCTGAGCGACGAGCTGGCCGCTTCCCTGGGGGATGAGCCGCAGTCGATCGAGGCCGATCGCAAGCGCCTCCAAGGGGAGCAGAAGAAGATCGAAGAGGCCCTGCGCAGACAAGCCTTGCGACTGGAGGAGCACGACGATCCCGAGCATCCGGTGATCAGGTTGGCGACCGCACGGATTGAAGAACTGAGCGCCCAGGGCGACTCCGTGGCGGCGGCGCTGGCCGAGCTGGAGGGTCGTCAGCGTCCAGAGGGACCGAGCCCGGAGGAAATCGAGGCGATGCTGTCCGGAGTCCCGGACCTGAGCGAGGTTCTAGCCGAGGCCGAGAGCGAGGAACTTATCGAGCTGCTTGACGCCTTCGACGTCGAAATCAGCTACGACAAACCGTCGAGCAAACTCGAACTTAGCGCCGCGATTTCGAGTGACCTGATTCCCACTTCTGGAGCCGAAAACGGACCCGGAGAGCGGTCGCGGAATTCCGGTATAGCGGGGGCAGGATTCGAACCTGCGACGTTCGGGTTATGAGCCCGACCCAGAAGACCGCTGGACTACGTGAAGCACGGTTTCAAGCGGTTTTCGCGAAATCGAGATCGGCTGGGATCGGCTGGAGTCTGTGGGGCTTCTTGCCCCATTTCTTGCCCCAGGAAGTTTAAATCCCATCCGTACCTGAACCTGTCCGAAGATGCACCTAATTGTTCCCAGAGGTAGCCTGCTCCTTTGCTGAATCACGCCTACCAAGCCTGGAACCGCGCGCTGGCAGGGCGCTTCTTTCGGACTGACTGCTCCGGCCGGCCGGTTTACCTCTCGGTCGATGACGAGGAGCTCGAAGAGCTCGCCCCCGGGATGGGCGTCACACCAGAGGATGCCGCCGTCGCTCTCACGGAGGCGGTGAAGCGAGAGTTCACCTACTCGCTGACGAGCGGGATGTACCGCGAGTTCTTCAGGGCAACCATGGAGTGGCGAAAGAACGACGGCGCCGATCCTCCGCCCTACATCGCGCTGCTAGCGAGCGCGGTCCTCGCCGGCTCCCGAATGGCTCGAGACATCAGCCAGGGCGTCGCCAGCCACAACTACTACCGCCGTTACAACGAGCTCTTCGGCTGGGACCCGGCCTCCGGACAGCCAGTCGGCTTCGAACAGCTCGGCAGGCTGTGGAGAGACCTAGACCGGTGGCTCGACGAGGACAACGCGGGACAACTCGGGACGAGCACTGTTCCCGAGCATCCCTCTCCGGCCCATGTCGGCTACCCGATCTCTCAGTGCCTGTTGCGGGAGTCCGACCGGCGGCGCCTGACCGAGTTCTTCCGCGCCGTCGGACTCGAACCGGGCGAGGAGATCACGTCCGGCCAGCTCTTCACCTATCTCCGCAACTGGTCGAAGCCGGACTGCGGCCTCTCGGAACCGGCGGTGAAGGTGATTGCTGGCGCCAGCGAAAGCGTCGCCGAGGAAATCGCCGAGATCGTTCACGCAGAGCTCGCCGGGTGGGGAGGCGAGCTCCTCGACGAGCGCGGCCGCCAGCGCGGCGAGCTGGCACTGGTCCTGGAGCTGAAACAGGGAGGGCGCTGGGTGAACGCGACGCTCTGGCCGCGGCGCCCGGAGGGTTTTCCCGCGGCGATGACGGTGAGCACGCGGGGCGGAAAACAGGTCGAGCTGAGGACGACGAGGAAGAACTGGTACGGACCGGTTGCGTTGCCGCTGCGAAACCGGGAGCTCGATGCCGGCCTGGTACTCGAGGGGGACGAGTTCTCCTTCGCCTACCAGGCGGCCAGGGTCGTGCCGCTGGCGGAGAGCGACGAGCTCGGGCGCTGGGTGAGCGTACGACAGGCGGAGGCCTCCAAGCCGCACTGCGTGATCGTTCACGCCTCCCTCCTCGAACCGGTCAGCCGCTTCCTCCACGCCCACGCCGAGCCAGGCTGGTGCGAGGCTCCGGGTAGCGGCAACCTGCCCGAGGGCTGGCGCATCCTGCAGCGCGTCCGGATCACCTCCTCTGTCGCCCCCAGCGAGCCCTATCTCAAGCCGCTCTCGCCGCGGTTCGGCACCACCTCCAGCTTCGAGGGTGGCCTTCGGGTGAGGGAACGGCAGTACCTGACCGGAGGCGAGCCGGATCTCTGGGTCACGGTCGCGCCAGGGGACGAGCCGGAGGTCACGATCGACGGTGGGCGAGTGGAGCTCTCCGGTCCGGCTACCGAGATCCGCCTTTCGAAAAGCGGGCTCGAGGCCGGCGACCACAGCATCCGCATCGGTGGGCTGACGAGGAAATTCACGACCTTCCCCGGCTTCGGGCTGGTGTCGGCCGCGGGCACGGGCTCGCTGTCCCACCTGCTGCGGAGAGGGAGAGGCTACGCCCCCCTCCACGCCGGCCCAGAAGAGGTTCCCAGCGAGGATCCGGCGCGGGAGTCGGTGAGGGTCTCGGGGGCCTCGGTCACGGCCCACCCGGACGACCTCCCTCAGCCACTTGCCCCTCCGGTGCTGCTGCCAGCCGGGTTCCGGGCCTACGCGGTGATCGGCAGGAGCCCGGCGGAGGTGTTGGAGACGGAGGCGCCGGCCGAGCCGGAGTGGCTGCGGCAGATCGGGGTTGAGAATCAGTTTCAGTTCTTCGACCAGGCGGTTCCCTTCGAGGCCCAGTGGCTGATCGCGACCGGCAGCTCTGGAGCCCAGGTCAGCGCGATTGCCCGGCCCCCGGACCCTCCGCGACTGGAGGAGGGAGCGGACCGGGAGTTGGCCGGGCGCTGGTGCCGGGCGGTCGCCAGCGGCGCCGAGGGGCTGTGCCGCGAGGCGGACCAGGCCGCGTTCGGGCGCTACGTCAGCCTCGCCGGCCAACTGGGGGTGGGGGTTTGACCGAGAAACATGACCAGCTGCTGCGCTTCCTCAGCGAGAAGGGAGGCGGAACCTGGCGGGATCTGAAGCAGGCCTTCGACTGGATCTGGGAGACGACCGGCAACCCCGCCGAGAAAGCCTGGATCGCCGCCCGGGACCTCGCTGCACTCGGGCACCTGGAGATCGCCTGGGACCAGGATGCCGTCTGGTCGGTGGCGCCGCCCCTGCTCACGATGCTCCCGCGGAGCAGCGGCCGGGCCTTCCTAACCGGCGCCCGAACCGGGTTTCTCGTACGCCGGCTCGAGGAGGTTGCAGCCAACAGAGACCTTTGGATCGATCGCTGCGGAAAACAGTTCGGGCCGCAGACTCTGCTCCTCGCCAGCTCCAGCCACCTCGACGCCGAAAAATTTGCCGCTGAGGCGGGAATCGGCTACACCTACTCCGTCGCCGACCAGATCGCCGCTCTACTGCCGGACCTGCCCCGGTATATGGAGGGATTCGCCCCGGGCCACGAGCTGCCGGCGGGGTTCGACGCGGAGTGGTTCGAGCCGACCACGCAGCAATGGCATGAGGTCACCAAGGCCTCCGAGCGCGGCCTCTACCGCACCCGCACCTTCGATGGACAGGTCTTCGCCCTCCTCGACGCCACCTCGCAGTGGCGACGTCCCGTCAAGGAGCTTGGCATCTACGAGGTGCTGCGCTGGGAGGGTCTGAGCGTGCTCCGGTACTCCAGGGGTCGTGCCGAGCTGCAGGTGACTGCGGACGCCCCCCTGCCGGCCCTCCACGCCCGGGCCGCCTGCCTGTGCAGCGGCCGGCTGCCTCGCATCCAGTACCAGCGGGACCAGTCCCCGCTGCTGATCTACGACAACATTCCGGCGACAGTGGCGACGAGGATCGCCGGGTCGCTCAACCAGGACCTGGGAGAAGACGATTGTGCGTGAGCCCATCGGCATGTTCGAGAACCTGCTCGAGCACTACATGCGGTACTACGAGACCCCGTTCTCGGTCAGGGACGAGATGGTTGCCGCCGAACGCGGCGAGCTGCTGAGGACAGAGGGAGAGATTCACCGTGAACCGTGGCTGGAGGTTCTGCCGCGGTTTCGCTCCTGCGACAGGACGATCGCTGAGTCCTGTCAGCGGGTGGGGGCGCCGGAGGAGCTGGCACAGCTCGCGGTTCCTGGCCTCCTTCCCGCCGACGCCCAGCTCTACCTGCATCAGGAGCAGGCTCTGACCGCAGCCCGGGAGGGCAAGGACGTCGTCCTCACGGCGGCGACGGGCGCCGGCAAGACCGAGGCCTTCCTCCTCCCGCTGCTCGCATCCCTGCTGGAGGAGTCGGCAGGCTGGGGCCCGAATGGCTCACCCTCGGCCGGCTGGGACTGGTGGAACCAGACGGACGGCTCCTACGTCGCCCAGCGGGAGGCGGAGAGCGGCCGGCCGGCGGGGATCAGGGCGATGCTCCTCTACCCGATGAACGCGCTGGTCGAGGACCAGCTCCTGCGCCTCCGCCACCTCCTGGACAGCGAACGCGCCAGGGACTGGTTCGACCGCAACCGCAACGGGCACCGCTTCTACTTCGGGCGCTACACCGGTCCGACGCCGCAGCCGGGCGACCGCGACAGTCGCCGCGAGGACAAACTGCGTCTGCTGCTGCGCCAAGCGGCGGAAAGGGCCGCCGAGGTCGCCGCCGACGAGGAAAAGCGCTACTTCTTGCCTCAGCTCGACGGGGCGGAGATGCGAAGCCGCTGGGATATGCAGGACCATCCCCCGGACCTGCTGATCACCAACTACAGCATGCTCAACATCATGCTGATGCGGGGCCTCGAGGACGGGATCTTCGCCCAGACCCGGGCCTGGCTGGACGAAGACGACGCCCATCGCTTCACCATCGTCGCGGACGAGCTTCACTCCTACCGGGGGACGTCCGGCACCGAGATCGCCTTCCTGCTGCGCAACCTGCTGCTGCGGCTGGGCCTGCAGGACAGGCCCGAGAAGGTTCGTATCCTGGCGGCGAGCGCTTCAGCGGGCGGCGATGAAGAGGGTTTCCTCGACTTCCTCTCCCAGTTCTTCGGCCGCGAGCGGGACGGCTTCGAGCTGATCAGCGGCGAGCCCGTCCAGCCGAGCGGCGACTCGGTCGCTCTCCGCGGGGCGAGCCGTTACTTCGCCCGAATCGGCTCGGGGGTGGCCAGCGGCGCCACGCCGGCCGAACTGGCCGCGGTGGCCGGGGAGGCCGCTGAGGCGGTCGGGGCCGAGGGCAGCGACGCGGTCGCGCTCGCCAACCACCTCGGGGTCGACGGCTGCCTGCTCGAGGCCTGCGGCGAGCCGGGTGGGCACACCAGGGCGAGGAGCGCCGCCACGCTTGCCGGCAACCTCTTCGACGGCGAGGAGGAGGAGCGGCTCGCAGCGCTCCGCGGCCTGCTCTGGCTGATGGGCGAGACGCACGAGCACCGGCCCGACCGCCAGACGGTTCGCGCCCACTACTTCTTCCGCAGCGTCCAGGGAGTCTGGGCCTGCAGCAACCCGCGCTGCCCTGAAGTGGAGGCGAGGTTCGCGTCGCCACGGCGGCGGGTCGGCAAGCTCTACCTACAGCCGCAGATCCGCTGCGGCTGCGGATCCCGCGTCCTCGACCTGCTCTACTGCCAGACTTGCGGTGAGTCATTCCTCGGGGGCTACCGCAACCAGGATCCCGACGGGGTCCGGGCCTGGTACCTCGTCCCCGACGTACCCGACCTGGACCAGCTTCCCGAGGCGCCGACGACCGAGCGGACGGCTGGACGGTACGCCCTCTTCTGGCCCCGCCCGGAAGAGGAGCCAAGAGACCCGGACTGGCACCGGGAGGGCTACGCCTTCAGCTTCGAGCAGTGCCGCTACGACTCACTCGCCGGCCGGATCGCCATCGACCCGCTCGATCCCGACGGATGGCTGTTCCACGTCACGGGCGGGAACGGGAACGGCGCGACCCGCGAACCTCCCGGCCTGCCAATCAAGTGCCCACACTGCGACGACAGCTGGGAGACCGGCCGGCAGTACCGGGCAGTCGAGGACCCAGGCCGGTCGCGCTCGCCGATCCGCCACATGCGCACCGGTTTCGAGAAGGTCGGGCAGGTTCTGGCCGACGCCTTGCTGCGCGAACTGGAGGCCGAGAGCCGCAAGCTGGTCAGCTTCGTTGACAGCCGCCAGGACGCGGCGAAAATGGCGGCGGGACTGGAAAAACGCCACTATCAGGACACCGTCCGCCAGCTGCTGGCCGAAGCCGCCCTGAGGCCGACCAGCGACGCCGAAGACATCGAGGTATTCAAAGCCTTCGCCAGCGGACAGGACCGCTCGGCGACGGCAAGGGAGCGCTACCACCGCTTTCTGTCCGCTTACCCCAGGGGAGCCGAGGGGCTGCGCGCAATTCTCGGCGGCTACGCCAGCGACGAGGACGAGAGCGCGGCCGCCCAGCTGCGCGCCACGGTCTCCCGCCGGCTGAAGAGCGTTTCCGGAATCCGCGACGAGCTCGAGCGGCGGCTGCTCGAGCTGGGTCTCAACCCCGGCAGCCCCGACTTCAGCATGCAGCGCTACAAAGCCGCCAGCGGGCGGCGGTCATGGAACGGCCTCTATGACTGGGATCGCACCCCTCCCCACCCCAGGGAGGCAGGCGAACTCGACGATGACGACCGCCGCCACCACGAGCGGATCCGCGCCAGCCTGCTGAACGAAGCCGAGTACATCCTCTTCGCCAAGGGGAGGCGCGACTTCGAGTCGATCGGCCTGGGCTGGGTTTGCAGCAGGCCGGACGAGGCGATCCCCGGCCCGCTCACCCCCGAGATGATGAAACAGGCGGTCGATTCCTCGATCAGGATCCTCGGCGACCGCCAGCGGTTCATGGACAGGCGCCACCGCTACGGCAGCGATACCCCGCCGGCGCCGATGCGCAAGTTCCTGGAGCGGGTGGCGGCGAGGAACGGGGCCGACCCGGCGGAGCTGGTCGAGGCGGTAGCCCGGGAGCTCGAGCGATCAGCTGCCGCCACCCAGTTCCTGCTGCTGGCCGACGGCCTCTACCTCAGCCCCGCCAGCCGCGAAGCCTGGGTCTGTCCCGTCTGCCGCTACCGGCACCTGCACCCCTCCGGCGGGGTCTGCACCGACTGCCTCGCCGACCTTCCGGCGGAGCCGGTCCTGCTCGATCCCGGCGAGGACTACTACGCCCACCTGGCGACGCAGGCAGGCGACCCCTTCCGGCTGCACACCGAGGAGCTGACCGGCCAGACCGACCGGGGTGAGGCCCAGGCGCGCCAGGCTCGCTTCCAGGGAGTGTTCCTCGGCCAGCGGGAACAGCCCCTGGTGGACGAAATCGACCTCCTCAGTGTCACCACGACGATGGAGGTCGGCGTCGACATCGGCTCCCTTCGCTCGGTCCTGCTGGCGAACATGCCGCCGCTTCGCTTCAACTATCAGCAGCGGGTCGGGCGAGCCGGGCGGCGCGAAGAGCCGGTGGCCGTGGCCCTCACGATCGCCCGCGGCCGCAGTCACGACGACTACTACTTCCAACACCCCGACCAGATCACCGGCGACCTCCCGCCGACGCCCTACGTCGACATGAAGCGACCGGAGATCCTCCGTCGCTGTCTTCTCTCCGAGGTTCTGCGCAGGGCGTTCCTGGACGTCCCCGCCACGACCGGGTTCGCCCCCGGCGACAACATCCACGGGCAGTTCGGCACGGCGGAAGGATGGGAGGACGCGCGCGACGAAGTCAGCGGCTGGATCACCGCGAACGGGGATCAGGTCGAAGAAATCCTCGACGCGCTCCTGACCGGCACCACCCCCGAGCTACAGGCTCGGCGAGAGGAGCTCCTCGCCTTTGTGGTCGGGGAGGCGGCCGGCGCGATCGACGCGGCTGCAGGGCAGACCCGCTCGCCGGCGACCGACCTCAGCCAGCGGCTGGCCGAGGCTGGGCTGCTGCCGATGTTCGGCTTTCCGACCCGGATGCGGGAGCTCTTCCACGGCCGGCCGGAACGGGCGCGGCCATGGCCACCGCCCTTCGTCATCGACCGCGACGCTGGCATCGCGATCTCCGAGTTCGCCCCCGGCTCCGACCGGGTCAAGGACAAGGCGATTCACCGCTGCATCGGCGTGGCTTCCTTTCAGCCCCGCGGCGGCCACGTCTGGAGCGACCCCGACCCTCTGGGCTTCTCCTACGAGATCGGTCAGTGCTCACGGTGTCAGGCGCTGGACACCGACACAGGCAACACCGGCCACTGCCCAGTCTGCCTGGCGCCCGAGCGGGAAGACGGCGAGCTGGGCTACCGTCGCTTCACGATCGCTCAGCCGAAGGGCTACCGAACCGAGTTCCGTCCCCGCGACTACAACGAGTGGTTCGAGTGGGCACCGCGGGCCTCTCGAGCCCGGATGTCGACGGAGACCGGAGCGATGCAGCCGGCCCGCCAGGGTCCCGCGCTGCTCGAGCGCGGCGTCACCAGCGTTTTCGAGATCAACGACAACGCGGGCCGCGACTTCCTCTTCGAGCCAGCGGCCGACGGGGACGGCTGGATCTGCCCGGAGCTCGACGACGGCAGCGGCAACTTCGACCTGCCGCCGAGCGACGCCGCAGGCGGAAGGCGGGTGGCGCTGGCGGCGGTGAAGTCGACCGACGTGCTGGTGATCGGGGTCGACCCCGCGACGCTGCCGGCGGGGATCGCCCTGCGGCCGAGCACCCCGGCGCGCCGGGGTGCCTGGTATTCGCTCGGTTTCCTGATCCGCGACGCGGCGGCGCGGCTACTCGACGTCGAGACCCCGGAGATCGAAGTGGGCCTGCGTTCGGTGCAACTGCCGGACGGCGACTGGACGGCGCAGGTCTTCCTCTCCGACTCGCTCGCCAACGGCGCCGGCTACTGCAGCCACCTCGGCAAGGAGAACGTGTTCGGCGATCTGCTCGCCAGCGCGGCTGAGCGTGTGGGCGAGCTCGAAACCCACACCAACTCCGGGGAGCCCTGCGACAGCGCCTGCTACAAGTGCCTCAAGGACTACCGGAACATGGCCTACCACGGGCTCCTTGACTGGAGGCTCGCAGCCGACATGCTGACCCTCCTGCGCGGCGGCGAGTTCCTTCCGGAACGGCTTTGGGGGGAGCTGGGCTTGGCGATGACGAGCGACTTCGCCCGCCAGTTCGACCAGTTCGAGTTCAGCGAGATCGGAGACGTGCCGGCGGCACAGCACCCCGCCCGCTGGCTCACCGCCTTCCATCCGTTTGAGGACCTGCGTTTCGACCGCACCGACGGGCCGGTGGCGCGAGCGGTTGCCGCCGCTGCCAAGGCCGGCTACGGCGAGGAGGGAGAGAAACAGCTCCGGCTCACCGACTACTTCGACCTCCTGCGGCGGCCTGGCGAGGTCTACTCCCGCCTCTGGCAGTAGCGACGTGCCTTCCTAATCCGTCTCGCGGAGCCGGGCGAGCGCCTGGCTCACCCGTTCAGCGCAACCCTCCGGCGACTCTTTCACCTCGAAGTCCCAGAACCTCAGCACCTCCCAGCCGGCCTCCCGCAGGGCCGCCTCCTGTGCGCGGTCTCGCTCCTGGGTTCGGCGGATCTTCTCGTCCCAGTAATCACCCAGGGTCCCGGGCTGGAAGTGGTCGGGGTGCCCATGCCAGAAGCAACCATCGACGAAGATCGCGAGGCGCCAGCGGGTGAAGGCGACGTCCGGTTTTCCCGGCAGGCCCTTCGGGTGGCAACGGTACCCCAGCAGTCCCTGCCGTCGCAGCGCGCGCCGAAGCGCGATCTCGGGGCGCGTATCGCGGCTGCGGATCGCCGCCATGTTGCGCGACCGCCCGGGCGTCGGTGAAGGATGAGCCGAAGTGATCGAAGAAGGCTAGCCGGAGCTACGCGGCGAGCTCCAGGGCCTCCTGCCGGTGCGTGCCGGCGGGCAGCTCCCAGGTGCCGTCGGCGGCTTCGAGGGCGCGCCGCGCGGCCATCCCCGCCGCCCGGCCCAGGAGAGGGGGTACCGCGTTACCGATCTGCTTCAGCATCTGCCACTCGCTGCTCTTGAAGACGAAGCCGTCGTGGAACGACTGCAGGCGGGCGGCCTCCCGGACGGTGATCCAGCGCTCGTGTTTGGGATGAACCCACTCGGAGAGGTCCCGGTGCATCTGGGCGAGAATCGTGTACGCGGGGCGGCCGGGGTGAAGGCGCCGCCACTTCTCCGGCCGCAGGCCGTTCCAGACCTCGGGCGGAAGTGAGTCTCCCTTGGCCCCCGGCTTCAGCTGCGCAATCAGCTGCTGGCGGCGCTCCTGTATCTCCTTGGTGTGGTGGTTGTGAAGCACCCGCTTGCCGCCGGCTCGCGCGAGCTTCTCTGCCGCGGAGTAGTAGCGCCCCTCGGTGTCGAGCCGCAACTCCGAGCGGATCGAGTTGGTAGAGCGCAGGCGTGGATAGGCGAGAACGCTGTCATCGACCGAGACGAGCTTTGGCAGGTCGCCGATCGCTTCGCCGACCGTCGCCTCGGGCTGGCGCTCCAGCGCCGCTATGGCGTCGATCCACTCCCCTGCCGGCAGCGGCAGCGAAATGTCGTCCCGGGTGCCGAAGAAGACAGCCCGCTTACGCAACTGCGGAACCCCGAATTCCGTGGCGGCAAGAACCCTCACCTCCGCATTCTTGTAGCCGGCATCTCGAAGGGCGGTGAGAGCCTGCTCGGCGAAGGTTCCCTTCGCCATCATCAGCATATTGGGCACGTTCTCCATCAGGAAGGCCCGGGGCTGCAGGTCGCTCAGCACTCGCACGAACTCGCGGTAGAGCTTGTTGCGTGGATCATCGAGATCACGGGTGCCGATCTGCGAGTAGCCCTGACAGGGCGGGCCGCCGAAGAGAAGGTCGAGTTCCTCGCTTTCCAGCGCTTTAAAGCGCTCCTTCTCGGGCTCCCAACGCGGGTCGCCATCAGTCCTAAAGGCCTCTACCGTCTCCGCGAAAAGCACCACCTCAGGGAAGTTATGGCGATAGGTCTCAACTGCGAAGCGATCGTTCTCGACGGCGGTCAGAACGTCGAAGCCGGCGAGCCTGGCTCCCTCGCAGAACCCCCCGCACCCCGAGAAGAGGGAAACTGCCGAATAAGTTTGGTCGTGGGTCTTCTGCATGCGAGAGCGTGGACGCTAGGTGGAGCAGCGGTTGTTTGTGGATGATAGTCCGCCGGACTTTAAGCCGTAGGCTCATAGTCCGTGGACTACCTGAAGGGGCGGCGTAAGCTCCTCGCCGATGAGCAGGATTGCGAGACGGTTTGGGCAGGTCATTCGCCGAGAGCGAGAGTCGAAGGGACTCTCCCAAGAGAAGCTGGCGGGCCTTGCTGGTCTCGATCGAAGCTACATGCACCGCTTAGAGCGTGGCCGCTCAAGTCCGACGCTCGACACCCTGGAGAGCCTCGCTCGGGCGCTTCAAGTACTGCCTTCGGAGCTGATTGCACGCACCGACGACTCTGAAGAAGAGGATGAATAGGGCATGCCCTTTGCATTCGACCCAGCATTAAGCACCGGCCTCCCGCAAGATCTTCAACCGATCGAGGATCGCCGTGATAACCCAGTCCGCGGCCGCCCAACCCTCTTTCGGCTTGCGCAAGCCAACATGCTTGCGTACACGTTTCCGGACTTCGTTCCTGGCTTTGCTCAGTCAGGAATAAATCTCCTGCCATTCCCGAAACTTCTTAGCCGTCCCATAGAGAATGCAATTCGCTATGGGCAGCAGCTTTACGGCCAGCAATTCGAGGTTTCTTCTAACCAGGTAGCGAAGGTTGCGGGAGATATTTTTCAGGAGGTCGAGGCAGCGATTCTGTGGAACGCTGCTGCCCGCTGGAACCGCTTTATGGCGGGACAGTCCTGGGGACAACAGCCACGGTACCCCGCACCTTCAGTCCAGTCAGATCCGAGCCGGCAAGTTGCTGTGGTCGGACTGCCTCGCCGCTATGACTGGGTACGACTACTCACCCCCGAGGCCTCCGAATGGATCGACGCCCTGCGCGGAGAGCTTGCCCGTCATGACCTGCTGCTACCCACTTCGACGCCAGACATCATGGTTACGGTGCTGCCACCAGAGTGCCGGTTGTCTCCGAAGTTCTCCACCGACATCAAGAACCTCGGACATAAGGAACAAAAGCTCCTACGCCGCGCTCACCTTGAACTCGAGGGACGGATCGAACCGGGAGAGATCATCCTGGCTATCGCCCTGAAGAAAAGCCTCCGGAGCGACCGCCTTTACCAGCCACTGTACGAGGCGAACATTATGCAGTTACTACTGGAAGGAAAGCTAGGCGCCCCAAGGGTGGACTTCGAAGTTCATACGCTTGAATCGGCTGGCACTGCAGCTCGGGATACCTATCGGGCAGCGTCATTAGCGGCAGTCGCCACCGGCTATGCATCCCCACATCGGGCTATTCGCGACCTGTATGAACCGGCTAACGCGGACGAGCTAGTTCGCCGGTTCTACGAATTCCTAAATGAAAGAACGGCAGGGATTGAGACCTCTTAGACAGCTCCTCCTAAACCTCACCTTGCCCCAGTGCTTGCCCCACGGTGATTTTTGCACCCTGTTGTCTGTAAGACAACAAAATTAAAAGGCCCGCATTACGGGGCTTTCGTCCTATAGCGGGGGCAGGATTCGAACCTGCGACCTTCGGGTTATGAGCCCGACGAGCTACCTGGCTGCTCCACCCCGCGGCGGACTGTCGATGCTAGCAATCTGGGGGCCATGGTGGGGCGGTGTTTGGGCTGGTGGCTTGGGATTTGCGCAGAGGTCTTGTTGGTGGGGCGCGCTTTAGAGTGGCCGGATGCCTGAGCGGGGAACCAGGGTTGCGGTGATCGACGTGGGGACGAACTCGACGCGGTTGCTGGTGGCTGACGTGGCCGATGGGCGGGTTTCGCCGCTGGAGCGGCGCAGCACGGTGACGCGGTTGGGACGGGGTGTGGACCTGTCGGGGCTGCTTGCGAGCGAGGCGATCGAGGACGTCTGCGAGGCGATCGGCGGCTATGTGGGAATCGTCGAGGAGCTGGGGGCCGAGACCGTCGATGTGATCGCGACCAGCGCCGTGCGGGATGCCGAGAACGGCAGCGCCTTCGTCGCCGAGCTGCGGGAGCGGTTCGCGCTCTCGCCCCGCGTCCTCGACGGCGAGGAGGAGGCGCGGTCGACCTACCTCGGCGCTACCTCCGAGTCACCTCCGAGCTCGCCGACGCTGGTGGTCGACATCGGCGGCGGCTCGACCGAGCTGATCGTCGGTCAGGGCAGCGAGACCTCCTTCCACGACTCGCTGCAGGCCGGCGTCGTCCGCCACAGCGAGCGCCACATCGCCAGCGACCCGCCGGCCGCCAGCGAGCTGGAAGCGCTCGCCTCCGACGTCCGCGGCCTGATCGAGAAGTCGATCGGCGCCGGAGTCGAAGCGGATAACGGCATCGCCGTCGCCGGCACCCCCACCTCCCTGGCCGCGGTCGAGATCGGCCTCGAGCCCTACGACCCCTCGCGCGTCCACGGCCACACCCTTGTCCTTCCCTCGATCCAGCGGATGCTCTCCCAGCTCGCCTCGGTGCCGCTGGCGGAGCGGGTCGAAATTCCAGGCCTGCACCCGGACCGGGCGCCGACGATCGTCGCCGGCGTCGTCATCCTCGTCGAGGTGATGAGGGCCTTCGGCCTCGAGCGGGTCACCGTCTCCGAGCACGACATTCTCTACGGCACGGCGATCGCCGCTGCCCGCGAAAGCTAACCCTCCCTCCACGAGTCAAAACCTCTCGCCGTACTATGTGGACAGAGTGTCTTGTCCGAAAAGGACAGAACGGTCAAGGGACCTTCGGAAGTACAAGAAGTCGGTAGGCCGGACTACCTTCTTCTTAGTAATTTCGTCCTCTCAGCGGTAGAAGTGGAGGACGGCTGGGTAAATACTGGACGAACCGGGGACGAGGTGGGGCTTGCCTCACCTTGCAACTCCCGGATACAGGGCTTAGGCGACTGCCGCATCATGGCGCCTCCCGCCGTCTGGGCCCACTGAATAAAAGGTCCCTGAAGACGTACCCCTGCCCGTCCTGAGGGGCCGACCTGAATCGGCCGCCATTCTTGGCGGCCGATTCTCGTTTCGGCAGCCCCTAAGCCAAATTAGACTTGCGCGGGTAGGCGACCTCGGGGTCGGTGAGGACGTTGACCAGGGTCGGCCGGCCGGAGGCGAAGGCGCGCTCCAGCGCCGGCTTCAGCTCGTCCGGCTCGCGAACCAGAATGCCGTCGCAGCCGAGCGATTCGACCAGCTCGTCGTAGCGCGTTTCCGGCTGCAGCTCGGCCGCCACCGAGTAGCCGTAGAGAAACTTCATCGGGTGGTGCTCGAGCCCCCAGATGCCGTTGTTGCCCATCACCCCGACGACGCCCAAACCGTGACGCGACATCGTGTCAAACTCGAGGCCGGCGAAGCCGAAGGCGCCGTCGCCCAGCAGCAGGCAGACCTGACGGTCGGGATGGGCCACCTTGGCGCCGATCGCCTGCCCGGGGCCGGCGCCGAGGCAACCGAACGGCCCGGGGTCCATCCAGCAGCCGGGCTCGAAGGTTTCGATGTAGCGACCGGCGTAGGAGACGAAGTCACCGCCGTCGCCGACGACGATCGCGTCGCGGTCGAGGACTTCGCCGAGCTCCTTGTAGACGCGGACCGGGTGCAGCGGCGAGCGCGCCTCGTTCAGCTCCTCCTGCTCCGCCGCCCGCTTCTCGCTCTCGACGTTGCGCAGCTGCTCGAGCCAGGGCTTCGACCGCGGCTCTTCCCCGGCCGCCTCGCGCAGCGCCGCCAGGGTCGCGCGGACGTCGCCGACCAGGTCGACCTCGGGCGCCCGGTTGGCGACGAGGGCGTTCGGCGCGACGTCGAGGCGGACGATCTTCGTCTCCTCGCCGAAGCTGCCGCCGAAGCCGAGCCGGAAGTCCATCGGCACGCCGACGACGAGGGCCACGTCGGCGCCTTTCAAGGCGGTGCCGCGGGCGCGGCTGAAGGCGAGCTCGTGATCGGCGGGCAGGCAGCCTCGCCCGAGCCCGTTGAGGAAGACCGGGATACCCAGCGCCTCGGCCAGCGCCCGCAGCTCCTCCTCCCCGCGGCCCCAGTAGAGGCCGGTGCCGGCCATGATCGCCGGCCGCTCCGCCCCCGCCAGCAGCGCCGCCGCCTCCTCGACCCCGGCGGCCGGCTCGGCCGCACCCGCCTCCGGCAAGCCGGGGATATCGACCTCCGCCTCGGTGAAGACGACGTCGAGGGGATAGTCGACGAAGGTCGGGCCGCTCGGCGCCGCCGCGGCGCGATCCAGGGCGGCGGCGGTGACCGCCGCGATCCGGGCCGGGTCCTTGACCGTCTCGGCGGATTTGACCAGCGGCGAGACGAAGGGAAGGTGGTCGATCTCCTGCAGCGACCCCGATCCCCATCTCATCTCGGGGGCGCGGCCGCCGAGGACGCAGATCGGCGAGTTATTCGACTGTGCTCCGGCGATCGCGCTCAGCCCGTTGGTGACCCCGGGCCCGGCGGTCAGCGCCGCGACGCCGACGTTCCGCGTCGCCTTCGCGATCCCCTCCGCCGCGAAGGCAGCGGTCTGCTCGTGGCGGACGTCGACGAGCCCGATCCCCTCCTCCTTGCAGCCGTCGTAGATCGAGAAGAGGTGGCCGCCGGAGAGCGTGAAGAGGTGCTCGACCCCGCGCGACTTCAGCGCCTTCGCGACCAGCCTGCCGCCGTGCTCAGCCATGGCAGGGGAGCCTATTGGCTAAGCCGCCGACTCGGGCTACCATCGCCTGGCCCGGGTGGCGAAACTGGCAAAAGCAGCGGCCTTAAAAGCCGCCGCCCCCAATGGGGGCTTGCGGGTTCGAGTCCCGCCCCGGGCATTAGCGGCTAGGAGTTCCTGGTTCGAAGAACGTCGAGGCGGCCGACGCCGGGGACGAAGCGTCCGACTCTGGCGGCATAGCGAGCGTATGCCTCACCATGAGCGCGCAGTAGGTAGGGCTCCTCCACCACGCGCACCTGGAGCTCCAGCGCCACCACCAACCCGGCCAGGCCGGTGAGCGCGACCCAACTCGGAACGAGCAGCGTCAGCCCGAGGGCGGTCGGCAGCATCGCGGCGAAGATCGGGTTGCGGACAAGCGCGAAGGGACCGCTGGTGACGAGCTGCGTTCGCTCGGCAGGATCGACGCCGATGCGCCAGCTTGCGCCCATCGCCACCTGAGCGTAGAAGGTGAGGCCGATCCCGCCGACGGCGAGGACGAGCCCGGCGATGTGGACGGCCGTGGTGTCGAGGGCGGCGATCGGCTCGACCACATCGAGCAGGGCGAGCACCGGCGCGGCGGCGCCGACCAGCAGCGCCACGGTGAAGCCAACGCCGGCGATCCACTCGGCCGAGCCGGGGCGACCGCCGAGGCCGTGGAAGCCGGTCGAGCCGGTGCGACGTACCTGGATCAACGTGCGGAGCCCGAAGGCCAGCACCAGATAGACCAGGTAGAGAAGGAGCGCGAGGGTTGCCATGCTCACCGCCGCAAGCGTGCCAGCTCGGCTCCGAGGGATAAACCGCTTTCCCTGCATTTTCCGGGTTTCCCGCAGACATAAACGGGCAATAAAAACTTTGTGGGGGCGCAACTTCGCCCCTGTTACCGTGTCCTTAGTCCCTGGAACCGTCCTTCCACAGGGAGATCTCTTGGAGGCATCAGCCCTAACTCACGCCAGTCGCCGCGGGCTTCTCGCCCGCCGCTCGCCGCTGCTGAAGCTGCAGGGCGACGAGAAGCTGATCGCGATGGCGCGCAGCGGCAACCCCGGCGCCTTCGAGGCGATCGTCGACCGCTACCAGGGCCGCCTGCTCGGCTTCTGCCGCCAGATGCTGGGCTCGACCGAGGACGCCGAAGACGTCCTGCAGGAGGTCTTCGTCAATGCCTACCGGGCGATGCTCGCCGACGAGCGTGAGATCAACCTCCGCCCCTGGCTCTACCGGATCGCCCGCAACCGCTGCCTCAACTACCTGCGCAAGCCGAAGGCCGACGCGCAGGAATCGATGGACATGGTTCCCGAGGTCGACGCCGCCTCGACCGCCGAGAAGGTCCACAATCGCGAGGAGTTCCGCCAGATCCTCAGCGACGTCAACAAGCTTCCCGAGACCCAGCGCGCCGCCCTGCTTCTGCGCGAGATGGACGCCCTCTCCTACGAGGAAATCGCCGCCGCGATGGACACGACCGTCCCCTCGGTCAAGTCGCTGCTGGTGCGGGCGCGAATCTCGCTGGCGGAGGCGAGCCAGGCGCGGTTGCTGACCTGCGGCGAGGTCCGGGTCGAGCTTTCAGAAGCGGCCGAGGGCCTGCGCAAGGCCTCGGCGCCGGTGCGGCGCCACGTCCGCGAGTGCGAGGAGTGCGCCGACTTCCGCAGCCAGATTCGCTCGACCGAGAAGGCGCTCGCGGCGCTCTCCCCGATCGGGCCGCTGCTGGCCTTCAAAGGCTTCATCCTCTCCAAGCTCGGCTTGGGCGGCGCCGGTGGAGCCGGCGCCGGAGCGACCGGTGCCGCGGGCGGCGCCGCCGGCGCGGGCGCGGTCGGAGGCGTAGGTGCCGCGGCCGCGATCGGCGGCGGCTCGGCCGCCAGCGGGCTGGGAGCCCTCGGCGGCGCGCTCGGGACCAAGGCCGTCGCCGGCGTCGTCACCGCCGCCGTCCTCACCGCCGGCGCGGTCGAGGTGAAGCAGACCACGGCGCCCGTCGAACCGAGCAGCGCTCCTTCAGCCTTGGTCAAGCAGCCCCCCACCGAATCTCTCTCCAGCGCCGAAGCCGCGCCAGCCGTCGTCGCGCACCCCAAACAGCCCGCCGTCGAGGAGGTCGCGGTGACCGAAGCGCCGCCGGTCCCGGCGCCGACGTCGACGGAAGAGGAAGCGACTCCGGCGACCGCACCCGTCGCCGAGGAAGACGAAACCGCGGGTGAGTCCGCCGCCGGCGAGGAAACGGCTGTGGGTGACGCCGATTCCGGCCTCGCCGCCGCCAAACCCTCCGAAGAGGTCGCGGGAGTCCACGGCGGCGCCGGCACCGTGGTCGTGACCACCAGCCCGCCCCCGCCGCCGCCCCCGAGCGAATCGCCGCCGGCCGGTGAATCGAGCACCCCGCCGCCGAGCGAATCGCCGCCGCTGATCGAAGTGACGCTGCCCCCGCCGCCGCCGCCGGAACCGGCCCCGGACGCCGAAGCCGAATAGTCCTCGCCGTCTAGACGCTGTGGGTCTGGCCCGGCTCGAGGACGACTACTTTGGAGGAGGTCTGCGACTCGACCTCGGACTTGAAGGCGTCGGTGTCGGTCTCGATCGCGGGGAAGGTGTCGAAGTGGATCGGGATCACCGTCCCGGCGCCGACGAACTCGCAGGCAACCACGCCGTCGTGGCGGTCCATCGTGTAGTGGCCGCCGATCGGCAGTAGGGCGACGTCGATCGGGTTGCGTTCGGCGATCAGCTTCATGTCGCTGAACAGGCAGGTGTCGCCGGCGTGATAGACGGTCACCCCGCCGATGTCGATGAGGAGGCCCGTGGCGGTCCCGATCGCAGTCCCGTGCTCGGCGCTGAACAAGGCCTCTTTGTGCCCGGGGAGAGTGCTGGTGTGCCAGGCCGGGACGAGCTTGATCCAGCCCCAGTCGAACTCGACGGTGCCGCCGAGATTGGGGTCGCTGAGGGCCTCGATGCCCCTGCTTTTCAGCCATTCCGCCAGCTCGACGATGGCGACGCAGTGGGCGCCGGTGCGCTTGGCGACCGGGACGGCGTCGGCCATGTGGTCGGCGTGGCCGTGGGTGATCGCGATGTGGGTCGGCTCGACCTCCTCGGCGGTGGCCACCGCGGCCGGGTTGTTGGGCTTCAGGAACGGGTCGACGAGGACGGTCGTCTCCCCCTCGCTCAGCTCGAAGCAGGAATGCCCGTGGTACTTGATCTCCATCAGCTCTCTCCTCCCGGCTCGCCGGATTTGATCCTGTCGGTCTCGGTTCTGCTGGCCATGTCCAACTCTTCCTTCAGTGCCCAGCCGACCGCGACGCCAACCATCATCCCCATCCGCGCCTCCTCGGCGAGGAGGGCACGGACGGCGGCGAGCCGCTCGTCCGGGTCGGGCAGCGTCGCCGCCTTCAGCGTCTCGTTTTCGTGCGGCTCGCCGAACCAGCCGCCCTCGGCCAGCGCGGCCGCCAGGACCTTCTGCAGCTGCGGCGCCGCGTTGGCGACGATCCGCTCGGCCTCGGAGAAACGCTCCGGGTCGAGCAGCCGCTCGATCGCGGCTTCCAGCTCCCTCTCGTCGGGCACGACAGGCAGCCTAGCCCCAGGTGCTAGTCGGCGCGGCGAAAGGCCGTCGCCGCGAGGCCCGCGAGGGCACCGACAGCGCCGCCGACGAGGCCGGCGAGGAAGTCGGCGGTCGGCGCGAACAGCGGCAGCGCCAGGAGGGCAACGGCGCAGACCGCGACCCCGATCGAGTCGTACTCCTCGCTGATCGCGCCGCGCGACTCGGCGCGGCGGATCACGAACCAGGCGCAGAGCGCTCCCAGCGCCATCCCGTTGCCGCCGGCGATGAAGGTGATCGCCTTGTCGCTCGCCGCCGCGGCGCCGGCGAGCGTGCCGAGGGCGCCGCAGGCGAGCAGCAGCAGCAGCGTCGGCAGCGTCCCCAGCCGGCGCTCGACCCCGGTCGAGAAGATCGCCAGCGCCACCGCGACGACGAAGAGGAAGCCGACATCGACGTAGGCGAAGGGAGCGGTGAAGTAGCGCCACCAGTCTTCCTCGAAGGGGACGACGACGCCGCCGAAGCTGCCGAGCGCGTACCCGGTCGCCTTCTGGACAAGCAGCAGGATCGCCGAGGCGAGGATGACCGCGATCGTCGCGTAGGGGCGCTCGGCGGAGACCGCGAAGCCGGGACGACCCGGCCGTGGAATCCGGCGCCGCCGCCGGCGCGGCTGCTGGGCCTCGAGCGCGTCCCCGCGGCGCTCCAGCTTCGGTGCCCGCTTGCGCAGCCGGGCGCCGCAGTAGGGGCACTCGGTTACGTAGGGACTGACCTCCGACCCGCAGTTCTTGCAGATGACGCTGAGCTCAGTCTCACTCATGTTCCGAGGATACCCGCCGCCGCCCGATTCCCTGTGGGAATGCGCGATACTGCCGTTACAACGATCTTCTAGGAGGAATTTGACGTGGAGCTGAAGAGTCTGACCGAGCAGAAATCGCTGCTGGAGGTCCTGCCGCCCGGAAAACGGGCTCGCCTGCACCGCCTCCTGTTCGAGTTCGGCCCGGGCAACGGGACCCTGATGCTGCTGCCGATCGACCAGGGAATCGAGCACGGCCCGCGGGACTTCTTCCCCAACCCCGCCTCGAAGGACCCCGACTACCAGTTCCGCCTTGCCGCCGAGGCCGGTTACTCGGCCCTCGCCTGCCAGATCGGGATGGCCGAGAAGTACTACCCCGACTACGCCGGCCGGGTGCCGCTGATCCTCAAGGTCAACGGCAAGACCGACCTCCCCTCCTCCTCGAAGGCGTTCTCGACCTGCAACGCCAGCGTCGAGGACGGCGTCCGCCTCGGGGCCGACGCGATCGGCTACACGCTCTACGTCGGCTCGCCGCGCCAGGACGAGGACCTCGCCCAGCTGCGCCGCGTCCGCGAGGAATGCGATCGCTTCGGGATGCCCCTCGTCGTCTGGTCCTACCCGCGCGGCGAAGCGGTCGAGGCCAAGGGCGGCCAGAACTCCTTCTACGCGATCGACTACGCGGCGCGGATGGCGATGGAGATGGGCGCCGACGTGGTCAAGCTCAACATGCCGAAGATCGACCCCGCCAAGGACAAGGACGCCCCGGCGCCCTACAACGAGATGGAGGTCGACCAGACCGAGGCGATCCGCCAGTGCGTCGAATCGGCCGGGCGGGCGCTGGTGGTCCTCTCCGGCGGCTCGAAGACCGACGACGAGACGGTCCTGCAGAACACCCGCGACGTGATGGCCGCCGGCGGCTCCGGCGTCATCTTCGGCCGCAACGTCTGGCAGCGCGAGTGGAGCGAGGCGCTGGCGATCGTCGAGCAGATCAAAGAGACGCTGCTCGGCAACGTCCGCCGCACCCCGTAAACGCCGCCCCACCGGGGGCGAAACTTCGGCCCACCTACGCTTAGGCGTAGGTGGGCCTTTTTCGTGGGCAGAGGAGCTCGGCGGGGAGCGCGGTGCTGCTGGTGGTGGCGGCGCTGGTGCTGCTGCGGCCATGGGAGTCGCTGCAGGGCTTCTGGCGGGACGAGCCACCGCGGAGCGCCGTCGCCTACGTGACCCGGGTCGTCGACGGCGACACGGTCGAGGTGCGGCTGGGTGGCAGCGAGGAGGACGTCCGCTACATCGGCGTCGACACCCCGGAGACGGTGAAGCCGGAGACGCCGGTGCAGTGCTTCGGCCCCCAGGCCTCCGAGTTCAACCACCGCCTCGTCGAGGGCCGGCGGGTGCGGCTGGTCTTCGGAGCCGAGCGCCGCGACGTCTACGGGCGCCTGCTCGCCTACGTCTATCTCGACGGCCGCTTCGTCAACGCCGAGCTGCTGCGGCGGGGGCTGGCGCGGACGCTGACGATCCCTCCCAACGACCGCTTCGCCGGTCGCTTCAAACGGCTTGAGATAGCGGCCGCGCGGGCTGGACGTGGACTCTGGGGACGTTGCTGAAATGTGAGCGAATCGTGAGCCGTGCAAGATCTTTTGCTACGGTGCCCGCTGGCCTCCGGGCCACCTCCTTATGAGAATGCGACAGAGCATCTCCCAGTTCGAGACGGCGTTCGAGCAGGAGACCTACCTCGAGCGCCGCCGCCGCGAGCAGCTGCGCCGCCGCGCGGCGAACCGGTCGCGGGCGCGGAAAATCAACCGCGTCGAGCAGGAGGGGAAGGTCCGCTTCAGCGTTCTCGCCGTCTGCCTGACCGTCACCGTCGTCGTCGTCGTCGTCGCGATGTTCGAGGCGCTCGCCTTCCTGATGGCCTAGGTCCCCTTGCCTCGCTGCGTACGGATGCCTTCCTTCAATAGACTCGCGCGCCGATGCCTCGTCGCTCGCTGAAGCCACAGCTGAACCAGATTCGCGCCTGGGTCCACCAGGGGCGGACCGATGCCTGGATCGCCCACCAGCTCGAAGTCAGCGCCACCGAGCTGCGCGAGTTCCGCAAGCAGTACGACCTCTCGCCCGACGACGAGAACGCCGGCTCGAGCGAAATCGACCTCCGCGACGAGATCGAAGCGGAGATCGAGGCCGCGACCGAGGCCGAAGAGGCCGAGAAGGCCGAGCGCGGTGACGAGGACGAGGAGGACGAGGGAGACGGCGAGGAGCGCGAAGAGCGGGCCGAAGGTGGTTCCGAAGGCGCCTCCGGCGCCGGCCGCCGCCGCCGTCGCCGCCGCGGGCGCCGTGGCGGTCGTGGGCGGCGTAAAGAGATCGAGGCGAGCTTCGACCACGGCGAGACCGACGGCTACGGCCTTTGGCTCGACGCCGCGGTTAAAGACAACCCGGTCTACACCGAGCACTGGGCCGGCAAGCGCGACGTCACCGTCCGCATCGAGGCCGACCAGATCGTCATCCGCCGCGCGGGCGCCGGCGAGCCCCAGAACGGCGCCGAGTCCGAGTCCGACGACTCGGACGAATAACTAGACCTCGATTCGCTTGCCGCCGGCGAAGTCGGTGGCGCCCCGCAGATAGGCCCAGAAGGCCGCGTCGGCGAGCGCCTGCGACTCGCTCTCCACCGGAGGGGCGACGTCGATCGCCACCTGCTGCGCCCAGTCGGTGCCCTGGCCGTAGAGGTCGGCGAGTTCGGCGGCACTGAAGGTGGGGCCGATCCGGCGCCGCAGTTCGTCGCGGATCGCCGCGACCACGCGGTCCGCCAACCGCCGCTCGCGGGGGTCGTCGATCGCCTGCAGCGCCCGCCGTCCCTCCTCCCATTGGAAGAGCGCGTTCTCAAGGGGGTAGCTCACAGCCGCGAGGTTACCCAGCAACCTTCGCCGGCAATCAGCCGGCGGGCGTCTGCGGGACTTCGCGCAGGGGCGCGTTCGCAGGGCCACACCCGTCGGGATCGAGTTCGCCGTCGACCTTCCAGACGGTGACGGGACCGCTGTGGAGAATCGGCCGCACCGCCGCCTCCCCGCGCAGCCAGCGGGCCTCCGGCGAGGCGATCGGGTCGCCCGGGTGGAGGAAGTTGAGGAAGGGGGCGGTGACCAGGTAGTCGAGCTCGGCCTCGTCGACGGCGGCCCTGAACGCGGCGCAGGTGGGGATGGCGTTGAAGGCGCCGTGGGGCCCGTCCTCGCCGAGGTAGCGGACGCGGTTGGAGAGGTCGATCCCGTAGAAGCCGTAGCCGGCGAAGCCGGCGGTGGTGCCGGCGAGACCGATGCGGGCGTCCTCGACGCCGCGGGCCCAGCGGTAGGCGCTGTCGAGGTCCATGCCGGGGATCCGCTCCTCGGCCGAGCCGTCGTTGGCGAAGCGGTTCTCGAGGTAGTGGCGCTGGAGCGGGTAGCCGATCGCCAGCAGGCAGACGACGAGGCCCGCGGCCGCGGCGGCAAGCAGAGCGGCGCCGGTGCCGCGACCGCGCAGGAACAGCAGCAGCGCCGGCAGGAGGACGGCGAGGACGACCAGGAGGAAGGCGAAGACGCGCGCCTTGTCGTGGAGGGCGTCGTCGGGGCGGTCGGTGAGGAGGAAGACCAGCAGCAGGACGGCGATCAGCCCCCACTGCCGCCGTGGGCCGTCGAGCCAACGCTCGAGCGGCAGCAGGACGATCCCGGCCAGCAGGGCGGGGATCACGTAGCGGATGTTGATCCCGAAGCCGACCGGTTCCCCCTCCGCTCCGGCGGCGCTGAGCGGCGTGAAGAGGTAGGCGAGGAGGCCGAAGAGGGCCACGGCTCCGACCCAGCGGACGATCCGGTCGCGGCCGCGCAGGACCGCCAGCAGCGCCGCCGCGGCTGCCGCGAAGACGACCAGCGGCCAGAGCGCCCCGAAGGCCTCGTGCAGGCCGGGGCCGAAGTACTCCCGCCAGACGCCGGTATCGGTCGCGTAGTGGGCGATGTTGAAGTCCGGCCGGCCCTCCTGCAGCCGGTCGGGATGCGGCAGCGAAATCGGCCCCAGCGCGTGCACCTCGGGGATCGGGTTGCCGGCGACGACCAGGTTGCGCAGGTACCAGAAGGCCCCGCCGGCAAGCGCCGCCAGGAACCACCAGCCGGCCGTCGCCCAGCGCCGCCCGGCGGGAGCGAGCACGACGACCGCCACCGTGAGAGCAGCTGCCATGGCGAGCGCCGTCACCCGCGTCCCAGCTGCCAGCCCGGCCGCGAGCCCCGCCGCCGCCAGGGCCCACCGATCCCACCCCTCCCCCCGCCCAGAGGAAGGTGCGCCGGTCTTTTGCCCCGCATAGCGGTGGAAAGGTCCGGCGGACCCTCGATGTGACCAGGCCTCAACCAGGATTGCGATCGAAGCGAGCAGCAGGGCCGCGGCGGCCAGATCGTTCTTGGCGGCACCGGGGTCCCTGACCACCAACGTGTGACAGGCGAGCAAGATCGCCGCGGCGATCACCGCCACCGCCCCGCGCCCGTAGGGCCGCCCGACGCAATACGCAGCCAGGAACGCGACAGCGAGCCAGCCGAAGTTCAGGAACAAGCTCAGCGTGTCCCGGCCCGTCAGCAGGATCCCGACCCCGTGCAGCAGCTCCGAGTTCTGCGGATAGAACCAGTTCGTGAACACCGTCTCGGTGTGGTGCATCCCGACCACGGAGTGCGTCTGCACCATGTCGGCGGCAAAGGGCAGGTGGTACCAGAGCGAATCGAAGTTGAAAACGCCCCGGTCCAAGGCGTGCTTCGTAGTCACCGCGTAGCTGAACACGGTGGCCGCGATCACCAGGACCATCAGGAGGAGGGACCATGGGTTTTGGCCGGCGGGTCCTGCCGCCGCAGGGGACCCACCCCCCCTTCCGGTAGCTAAAGCTTCCTCAGGGGGGGTCCCCCCTACGGCGTCACCCCCCGGCAGAAGCCAGGTCAGTAGACCCAGCAGGACGGAGGCGACAATCAAGGTCCCGGCGTAGAAGAGGCCGAAGGTCCCGAGAATCTCCGAGAGCCAGATGATTATCGCGATGCCAACGATTGACTCGACGAGGCGAGCCGGGGCACCCTCCCATGTCGACAGCAGCCTCTGGCGCAGTTTGAAGGCGCTGAAGGCGATCGGCACAACCACGAGCGTCAGCTGCGCGACCCCGAGCAGATAGCCGCCGAGGTCAACCATGGGAACCCCCTGGCCGGTGCGCTATCCGCCGAGGCTGCCGCGGATCACGACCGGCGTCTCCCCTTCGGCGACCATGCCCTGCGCGCGCGCCTCGCGCTGGATGACGAGTGGGTCCTCCGAGGTCTGGATGCGGTTGTGGAGACTGCGGTTCTCCTTCAGCAGCTCGTGCAGCTTCGCTTTGGCCGCCGTCGTGCCGGTGTAGGTCTTGTAGAAGTCGAGCGAGGGGTTGAGGTAGGAGTAGAGGACAGCGGCGAGGACGAGGGTGAGGGCGACGCGGCCTACCCGGTCCCATTTGACCCGGCTCGGTCCTCGGCGCGCCGCGGGTCGGGCTTTGCGAGCGGCGGGACGGCGGGTGGCCGATCGAGAGCGTCCGGCCTGCGCACGCGTTGCCATACCCGGTGCTACGCGGCCGGGCCCCGCTTTCCTTCATCTAGGACCGGCGCTGGACGAATGCCTGCAGGCCGGGGAACTCGGCGGCATCGCCCAGTTCCTCCTCGATCCGCAGCAACCGGTTGTACTTGGCGACGCGGTCCGAGCGCGAGGGGGCGCCGGTCTTGATCTGGCCGGCGCCGGTGGCGACGGCGAGGTCGGCGATCGTGGTGTCCTCGGTCTCGCCCGAGCGGTGCGAGATCACCGCCGTGTAGCCGGCCTCGCGGGCGGTGCGGATCGCCTCCAGCGTCTCGCTCAGGGTGCCGATCTGGTTCACCTTGACCAGGATCGAGTTGCCGACGCCGAGCTCGATCCCGCGCCGCAGCCGCTCCGGGTTGGTGACGAAGAGGTCGTCCCCGACCAGCTGCACCCGCTCGCCGAGGCGCTCGGTGAGGAGCTTCCAGCCGTCCCAGTCCTCCTCGTCCATCCCGTCCTCGATCGAGACGATCGGGTAGCGAGAGCAGGCGTCCTCCCAGTAGCAGGCCATCTCCTCCGAGGAGAGAGCACGGCCCTCGTGCTCGAGCTCGTATGAGCCGCCCTCGAAAACCTCGCTGGTGGCCGGGTCGAGGGCGATGAAGACGTCCTTGCCGGGCTCGTACCCGGCCGCCTCGACGCCGCCCAGGACAGCTTGCAGCGCCGCCTCGTTCGATTCGAGGTCGGGCGCGAAGCCGCCCTCGTCGCCGCCGGCGGTCGAGAGGCCCTGCGAAGAGAGGGACTTCTTGAGGGCGTGGAAGACCTCGGCCCCGACCCGCAGGCACTCGGAGAAGCTCGCGGCCCCGGCGGGGACGATCATGAACTCCTGGAAGTCGACCGAGTTGTCGGCGTGGGCGCCGCCGTTGAGGACGTTCATCATCGGCACCGGCAGCAGCTTCGGCTCGCCGCCGCCGTAGAGCTCGGCCAGGTAGCGGTAGAGCGGCTGCTCGGAATCAGCGGCGGCGGCCTTCGCCGCGGCCAGCGAGACGCCCAGCAGCGCATTGGCCCCCAGCCTGCCCTTGTTGGGAGTGCCGTCGAGCTCGATCATCGTCCGGTCGAGCGCCCCCTGCTCGGCCGCGCGGGCGCCGGTCAGCGCCGCGGCGATCTCGCCGTTGACGTTGGCCACGGCCCGGCTGACGCCCTTGCCGGCCCAGGCATCGCCGCCGTCGCGCAGCTCCACCGCCTCGAACTCTCCGGTCGAGGCTCCCGAGGGCACCGCGGCCAGCCCGCGTGCCCCCGACTCCAGCACGACCTCGACCTCGACGGTCGGATTGCCCCGCGAATCGAGGATCTGACGGGCGTGGATGGAGGCGATCGTGCTCACGGGCGCGCCAGTCTACCCATCACCGCTACCGGCGGCTCGCGGTGCGCTATTCGCCGGTTTCGGCGGGAGGCGCTTCGCCTTCAGCGGGAGGCGCTTCGCCTTCGGGGGCGGCGCCGGGGGGTGCTTCGGCGGGAACTTCTTCGCCTTGTTCGGCCGCGGATTCGGGCAGCGGCCGCTGCTGGAACGGTTCGCCTTTCGGTTTGGCTTCCGTGACCGTGCCGGGGAGTGCCGGGGAGATCGGCGTCACCGGTGCGGGGCACTGGGTCGCCGGCGTTTCCGGATCGGTTTCGTAACAGGCGGGCGGGGCGTTGGCCGGGCGCCCGTCGCCGACGAAGTTGGAGCACCCTTCGACCAGGAAGTCGTCGCCGCAGAAGGTTCGCTGCTGCCACTTCGCCTGCCAGCTGGTGACGAATTCGGAGAAGTATTCCTGCTGCTTTTCCTGACCCAGGGTCGAGGTGATCTGGCCTTTGACTTCAGCCAGAGATTGGATTTTTTCGGGGTTCAGTTTCACGACTTCGATCAGGATCCAGTTTTTCTGGTACTGGATGGGGTCGTTCAATTCACCGGTCGCGGCGCTGAAGATCGCGTCTCTCAGGGGGCCTTTGGCGACTTCTTTGGTGATCCCTTCCTGCAGGCCGCCTTTGCTTTTGCTGGTGGGGTCGATCGAGTATTTGGCGGCGACCTTTTTCCAGTTGGCGGGGGAGCTGTCTTCTTCGAGAGCCTTCTGCGCCGCTTCGACCTTGCTCTTGTCTTTGTTGATGACGACGCGGACGTCGCGGCTGGCCGGGGTCGAGTACTGGGCTTCCTTGTTCGCCTCGTAGTAAGCCTCGATTTCCGAATTCGACGGGGCGGGAGCCGTGGCCTGGACCGATTCCTGGATCTGCGTGGTCAGCAACTGCAGGCGGACGCGGTCGTTGACGTCCTCTTGGGTGAACTTCGATTCCTTGAGGAATTTCTGGTACGCCTTCTCAGTGCCGAAGTTCTGTTTTTTGACCGAGGCAAGTTCGGTTTCGACCTGCTTGTCGGTGACCGTGACGTCGAGTTCTTCCGCCTGACCCTCGATCCAGACCTGGTTCAGGAGTTCGTTGACGGCACTCGCCTGCAGTTCCTCGTATTTGTCGCTGCCGGGCTTGGGGGCTTTTTTCAGCGAGCCTTCGATTATTCCCTGGGCGATCTGCTGCCCGACTGCCCGATTCAGTTCCTCTTCGCTGACATGACCGATGTCGGAGGGAACGTCTTCGACGACAGCGATGTCGCCCGACGGCACGTCGGGCGAGCCGATGCCCTCGGTGACGGCGAAGCCGACGAAGAGCGCGACGAGGAGGGCGCCGAACAGGATCAGCGCCAGGCGCTGGCGGCCCGCCGCCCTGTCGTCCCGACCCCCCGACCTTCCTCTCTGGCCTGCTTTCGCTCCCACGAAGCCGCCAGCATAGTCAAAACCGTTGGCTTAGGCAGGCTTTAGGAGGGGTGGGCAGAACCCGCGTGCGCGGCCGGCTCCGCCGCCCCCCTCGCCTCGCGCAGTCCCCCGGCCATCGCCAGCACGGCCGCGAGCCGCTCCTCCGGCTCGCCGGCGACGCGAACGGCGGCGGTCTGCTCCCGCCATTCGTAGACGGCCCCCTCGACCTGCTCGGCGAGGACCCCGGCGCCCTCGGAGTCGAGCTCGACGCCGGTGACGCTGAGGCGGCCGCCGCGAAACTCGACGCTGCGGGCGCCGGCCAGCCCCAGCTCGATCCGCGCCTGCTGCAGCTTCAGCAGGTTCTCGGCCTGCGGTGGCAACGGCCCGAAGCGGTCGTTCAGCTCGTCGCGGATCGCCCGCAGCTGCCCCGGCTCGCGGGCGGCGACGATGCGGCGGTGGATGTCGATCTTGGCCGCCTCGAAGGGGACGAAGGTGGCCGGCAGGTAGGCGTCGACGGGGACGTCGAGGCGGACCGGCTCCGGCGCCTCCTCGCGCTCCTCCCCCTCGGCGCCGGCGGCCTCGGCGACCGCTTCGTCGATCATCTGGCAGTAGAGCTCGAAACCGACGGCGGCGACGTGGCCGGACTGCTCGTCGCCGAGCAGGTTGCCGGCGCCGCGGATGTCGAGGTCCCGCATCGCGATCCGGAAGCCGGAGCCGAGCTCGGTGTGGTCGGCCAGCGTGGACAGCCGCGCCGCCGCCTCCTCGGTCAGCGCCTCGGCCGAGGGGTAGAGCAGGTAGGCGAAGGCGCGCTCGCGGGAGCGCCCGACCCGGCCGCGGATTTGGTAGGCCTGCGAGAGCCCGAGCTGGTCGGCGCGCTCGACGATCAGCGTGTTCGCGGTCGGGATGTCGAGGCCGGACTCGATGATCGTCGTCGTCACCAGGACGTCCGCCTCGCCGCGCAGGAAGGTCAGCATCGTCTCCTCCAGCTGGTGCTCGTCCATCTGCCCGTGCGCTTCGAGGCAGCGGGCGCCGGGCACCAGCGCCCGCAGCCGCTCGGTGGTTTCCGGCAGCGAGTCGATCCGGTTGTGGAGGACGAAGGCCTGCCCCTTGCGCTCGAGCTCGCGCTGGACCGCCTTGCCGACCAGGTCCTCGTCGTAGGGGCCGACGTAGGTGCGGACCGGGCGGCGGCCCTCGGGCGGGGTCTCGATCACCGAGATGTCGCGCAGCCCGGCGAGGCTCATCTGCAGGGTCCGCGGGATCGGCGTCGCCGAGAGCGCCAGCACGTCGACCTTCAGCTTCAGCTGCCGCAGCAGCTCCTTCTGCTTGACCCCGAAGCGCTGCTCCTCGTCGACGACGACGAGGCCGAGGTCCTTGGCGCGGACGTCGCGGGAGAGCAGCCGGTGGGTGCCGATGAGGACGTCGACCTTGCCGGCCTCGAAGTCCTTCAGCACGGCTTTCACCTCGGCCGGCGGGCGCAGGCGGGAGACGCCCTCGACCCGGAACGGCAGGTCGGCGAGGCGCTCGCGGAAGGTGCCGTAGTGCTGCTGGGCGAGGATCGTCGTCGGCACCAGGACCATCACCTGCTTGCCGTCGGAGGCGGCCTTGACCGCCGCCCGCAGCGCCACCTCGGTCTTGCCGAAGCCGACGTCGCCGCAGACCAGCCGGTCCATCGGCCGCTCCGATTCCATATCCCCCTTCACCGCCTCGATCGCTTCCATCTGGTCGGCGGTCTCGCGGTAGGGGAAGGCGGTCTCCATCGCGATCTGCCATTCCCCGTCGGGCGGGAAGGGATGGCCCTTGCGGGCGCGGCGCTCGGCGTAGAGGTTGAGCAGCTCGCCGGCGAGAGCGCCGGCCGCTTTGCGCGCCCGCGCCTTCAGGTTCTGCCAGCGTTTGCCGCCGAGGGCCGAGAGCGAGGCTTCGCCGCCGGCGCCGACGTAGCGGCTCAGCTTCGCCAGCTGGTCGGTCGGGACGTAGACCCGGTCCTCGCCTTTGTATTCGAGGTAGAGGTAGTCGCGGGTGACGCCGCCGACCTCGCGGGTCTCGAAGCCGGCGAAGCGGGCGACGCCGTGGTCCTCGTGGACGACGTAGTCGCCGACCCGCAGCTCGCTGAAGGCGAGGCGGCCGCGGCCCCCGCCCGGCGCCGGCTCCTCGCTGCGACGGCGGTGGACGAGGCGGCGGAAGGGGTAGACGGCGAGCTTCAGCTCCGGGCTGACGAAGCCCTCACGCAGGCGCGCCTCGGCGAAGGAGAGGCCCGGTTCGGGCGAGAGCCGGCCGCCTTCGAGCAGGCGGGCGTCGAGCCGGTCGAGGCCGTAGCGGGCGCGCTCGGCCTCGCCGCGGCTCTCGAAGGCGACGACGGTGCGGTAGCCGGAGCGGACCAGTTTCTGCAGCTCCGCCTCCGCCTCCTTGATGCTGCGGGCGGGGGACTCGGCGCGGGCGGCGCGGAAGGCGTCCTCGTCGTCCTCGCCGGCAGCGGTCAGCGAGAGCGCCGCGCGGGCGGCCAGCGGCTCGGCGACGTCGACGTAGAGGTGCTGGGCGTCGTCGGCGTGCATCGCCGTCGTCACGTCCTCCCAGTGGTCGCGCAGCGCCGGCTCGATCTCCTCGGCGGCGGCGAGGACCACCGCGGTCCCGTCCGGGACCAGCCCCAACGGCGCCCGGAAGTGCTCGAGCGGCAGCGCTTCGGCCAGGTTCGGGGACTCGGCCCCCTCCTCCTCGGCGGCCATCGCCGCCAGCTCGGCGAGCTCGCGGTGCTCGGCGTCGAGCTCGGCCGCCGGCGCCAGCTCGACCCGCTCGGCCTCGCCGAGCGAGCGCTGGGTGAAGGTCGAGAACCAGCGCATCGACTCGACCTCGTCGCCGAAGAGCTCGATCCGCACCGCCCGCTCCTCGGTCGCCGGGAAGACGTCGAGGATGCCGCCGCGAACGGCGAACTGGCCGCGCTCCTCGACCTGCTCGACCCGTTCGTAGCCGGCGGCGACGAGGTCGTCGGCGACGCCGTCCAGCTCGATCTCCTCGCCGCGGGCGATCGCGAAGCCGGCCGGGCGCAGCGAGGCGTCGGGGACGGCCTCGGCCAGCGCCGGTGCGGAGGCGACGACGATCGCGTCCGGCTCGGAGCCGAGCGCGTCGAGCGCGTCGATCCGCAGCCCGACCAGGTGAGGCGGCGGCGTCACGTGCGAGGCGTAGCCGGTCCCGCGCGAGGGGTAGAGACGGACCCGGCGCGGCGCCAGGTAGGCGCGGAGGTCGGCGGCGAGGTCGCGGGCGGAGCGGTCGTCGGCGGCGACCAGGAGGGCCGGGCGCTCGCCCAGCCCGCGCTCGTCCTCCAGCAGGGTCGCCAGCAGCAGCGGGCGCAGCATCGTCGAGACGCGCACCACCACCGCCTCGCCGCCGCCTGCCGCGGCGGCGCTCGCCCGCGCCGCGAGCGCGTGCACGCGCTCGTTCTCGGCGGCGATGTCGATCAGCGGACGCAGGCTCATGGCAGGAAAAACGCCCGGATCGACCGATCCGGGGCGCGGCGTTCGATTCTAGATGGAGCTCAGCCCCGGGCGAGGGGGCGGCCGGGATAGGGGAAGCCGGGCGGCGGCAGCAGGGTTTTGTCCACCCACTGCCGCATCCCCGCATCGCAGATCGCGTAGCCCCAGTTGATCAGCAGCTCCTGGGTCGCCACGTCGAGGCGGGCCAGCCGGGTCGCCACCTTCGCCAGCCTGATCGTCTCCTTGTAGGGCGCTTCCATGCTCGTCGGCAGCTTGAAGTTGGCGATGTCGCTGCGGATCCCCCAGTAGGTCCCCAGCCGGTGCTCGTCGGAGTCCTCGGGAGCGTCGTAGCCCTCGATCGTCTGCTGTTTGCGCAGGCTCCGCACCTGGTTGTCGATCACCGTCGTCACCCGGACCATCTGCGTCGCCCAGTCGCGCCAGCGATAGCCAGGGAACGGGCCGAAGCGCCCGCCGTCCGGTTCCATGGCGCCGCCGCCGTCGCTGACGAGGACGGTCTTGCAGTTCTTCCAGGCGGTCTCCAGGCCGAGGTTGTCGTAGACGCCGCCATCGGCAAGGGTGGGACGGGTGGTGAAGGGCGATGTCTGCAGGTCTTCGCCGCTTTTGGGGACGTACTGGCCCTCGTCGAAGCGCAGGCGCGCCGGCGCCAGGATCGGCGGGAAGGCCGAGGAGGCGGCGACCGCGTCGGCGAGGCTCACGGTCGGTTCGTTGATCATCCCCACCCGGTAATCGGCCAGGTAGGGGCGCGAGAAGCGCCAGAGCACACCCGACTGCAGGTTGGTCGCGTTGATCACGAAGCGCGGCCCCTCCTCGTCGCTCGGCAGGTCCCGCAGGGTCGCGGCGCCGAACAGGTGACGGCGGTAGGCGGCTGCGAGCCTGGTGTTGATCGTCACCCCGGGCAGCAGCAGGCCGCCGAGCACGGCGGGGACGTCGAGCGTGCGGGCGGCGAGATCGCGGAGCGGCGCCACCACCTGCGCCCCCAGGTTGGCGGCGACGGGCGCTCCGCCGGGCCCGGAGGGGGTGAACTCGAGGCTGCCCCAGCGGGAGCCGAGGACCGCCGCCGCGATCGAGCCGCCGGAGACGCTGGAGACCCGGGTCAGCCGCTTCAGGTAGCCGAGCTCGTTCAGCCGCCAGAGGGAGCCGGCGTGGAACAGCATCGCCCGGTAGCCGCCGCCGGAGAGGCAGAGCCCGACGCCTGAGGTGGGCGGCGGCTGGTCCCGGTCGTCGGGAATCCAGCGGACCGGCGAATCGACTTTCGTTTCCTCACGAGCTGGCTTTGCGTGTATTTCCGACATCGAGCTCCGGGCAGTCTCTTGCGCCGAGGCCCTTCAGTCAAAGACAGCGAAGTTCTCAGTCGGAGGTTGGCAAACCGGGCCCTGAGCGCTGCCACTCGACTTGGCCGCGGCCCTCGGCGGCGGAGCGACCGACGACGTCGTCCCACTCGTGCAGCATCCGCTTCAGCTGGGCCACGGCCTCCAGCGGGTGCGCGGCGACTTCGGCGGCGAGCTCCAGCGCTGCCTGCTCGGTGCCGGCGGCGGGAGCGACGCGGTTGACGAGGCCGAGCCGCAGCGCCTCGTCGGCGCCGACGGTGCGGGAGGAAAGCAGTAGGTACTTGGCGGCGGCGAGGCCGCAGAGGGTGACGAGGCGCGCCGGGCCGACCGGGACGCCGAGGGCGGCGCCGGGGAAGCGCATCCGCAGGTTGGCGCCGCCGATCCGCATGTCGCAGGCGACCGCGACCTCCGCCCCGCCGCCGACGACATCGCCGTGGCAGGCCGCGATCGTCGGCTTCGGGAACTCGACGACCTGGTCGTAGAGGTCGGCGAAGAGCTGCATCCGCCGCACCTTGCCCTCGTCGTCGAGCTGCTCCCTGACGTCGGCGCCGGCCGAGAGGCCGAGGTTGTCGGCGGAGCTGACGACCAGCACCCGCACCGCCTCGTCCCCGCGCGCCACCGCCAGGTGCTCGAGCAGCTCGACCAGCATCTGGGTGTTGATCGCGTTCCGTGCCCGCGGCCGGTTAAGCCTGACGACCGCGATCCCCTGCTCGTCGACGGAGTAGCTCGTGACCTCGTTCCCGGCGGTGCCGTTCTCAGCGCTCATTCTTCGGACGCTATTCGTTCGACCAGGCGCTCGGTCTCCTCGGCGGCGCGCTCGACCAGCCCCTCGACCTCTGCCTGCGGCTCGCTGAAGCGGCCGAGCACGTGGCGGGAGACGATCTCCGGGTCGGTCGAGTCCGGCCGCCCCACCCCCACCCGGACGCGCCAGAACTCGGCGTCGCCGAAGCCCCGTTTGAGGCTCTTGAGGCCGTTGTGGCCGGCGAGGCCGCCGCCGATCCGGGTCTGGATCTCCCCGAAGGGAAGGTCGATCTCGTCGTGGACGACGACGATCCGGTCGAGCGGCACCTTCAGCGAGCCGCGCGCCGGCCCGGCCGAGTTGCCGGATTCGTTCATATAGGTGCGCGGCTGCAGCAGCGCCACCCGCGGGCCACCCGGGCCGGTCCGCCCTTCGGAGATCACCCCGTTGAACCTCTGCTTCGGCTTCGGCAGCTGCCAGCGCTCGGCCAGCTCGCTCGCCACCGCGAAGCCGACGTTGTGGCGGGTGCGCTCGTACTCGGGCCCAGGGTTGCCGAGGCCGACGATGAGGATGCGGTCGCCCTGCTCGCCGCCCTCGCGGCGGCGGAACAACGACAGCGGTTACTCGCCCTCGGAGTCGCCCGAGTCGCCGCCCTCGCCCTCGGCGGCCTCGCCGTCACCCTCGCCCTCGCCGACCAGCTCGGTCTCCTCCTCGACCTCGGTCGTGACTTCTTCGACGCGGGGCGGCGAGAGGGTGACGATGGTGATCTCCTCGAGATCGTCGGCGACGAAGTCGACGCCCTCCGGCGCGGTGACGACGGAAAGCTGCAGGGTGTCGTTGATCTCCATCGCCGAGACGTCGACGACGATGTTGTCGGGGATGTCGGTGGGCAGCGCTTCGACGGTGATCTCGCGGGTGACGTGCTCGAGCACGCCGCCGCCCTTGACGCCGGGAGCGGTCTCGGCACCCTCCAGTTCGAGGGTCACCTCCGCCTGGATCTTCTCGTCGAGGCGCACCTGCTGAAGATCGATGTGCTGGAGGCTGCCCCGCACCGGGTGCAGCTGTTCTTCCTTGATGACGACGGGGATCGCTTTGCCGCCGTCGATCTCGAGGTCGAAGAGGGCGGCGCCCTCGCTGGTGATGTTGCGAATGTCCCGTTCGCTGACCTGGAAAGGCTTCGCCTCCGAGCCGCCCGAGTAGACGACGCCCGGCACGACGCCGTCGCGGCGCATGCGGCGCGAGGAGCGCGAGCCGAAGTCGGCCCGGGGCGCGGCTTTGAGAGTGGAGCGTTTGCTCGCCATCGGACGGGAGAGAATAGAGAACTCGCCCCAAGACGGTGGCTGTGGCACCCTTCCACCTCAGTGCCTGACGAATCGAAGATCCCCAAAGGCCGGATCCGCCGCTCCGCCAAGCTGGGCTCGATCGTCGGCGTCCAGGGCGCCCGTTACGCCGGCACCAAAGCCGCCAATGTCGGCCGCGGCGAGGAGAAGGGCAAAGAGGCGCTCGAGCAGCGCCACTTGGAGACGGCGATGAAAATGGTCGGCGCCCTCGGCCAGATGAAGGGCGCGGCGATGAAGCTCGGCCAGTTCGCCTCCTTCATCGACACCGAGTTCATCCCCGAGGAGTACCGCGAGATCTACCAGGAGCAGCTGGCCAAACTGCGCACCGACGCGCCGGCGATGCCCTGGGAGAAGGTCGTCAAGGTGCTGGAAGAGGAGTACGACGGCGAACCGCTCTCCGAGCTCTTCGCCGAGTTCGAGGAGGAGGCCTTCGCCGCCGCCTCGATCGGCCAGGTTCACCGCGCCGAGCTGCTCGACGGCCGCGAGGTCGCGGTCAAGATCCAGTACCCGGGGATCGCCGAGGCGCTCGACGCCGATCTCCGCAACGCCGGCACCCTGGTGCGACTGGCCCGCGCACTGGCCCCCGGCCTCGACGCCAAGGCGATCGCCGAGGAGCTCCGCGAGCGGGTGATGGAGGAGCTCGACTACGAGTACGAGGCCCAGAACCAGCGCTCCTTCGCCCGCGCCTACCGCGAGCACCCCTTCATCTACGTGCCCGAAGTCGTCACCAGGCTCTCGCGCCGGCGCGTGCTCGTCACCGAGCTGGTCAGGGGGCGGAACTTCGAGGAAACCAAGGAACTGCCCCACGAGGAGCGCAGCCGCTTCGGCGAGATCATCTTCCGCGGCAGCTTCGGCTCGATCTATCACCTCCAGCACTTCAACGCCGACCCCCACCCCGGCAACTACATCCTCATGGAGGACGGCCGGGTCGCCTTCCTCGACTTCGGGATGACGAAGAAGCTCGACCGCGAGCAGATCCTGCTCGAGCAGCGCGCTTTCGACGCCGCCTCGCGCAACGACCCCGAGGCCTTCCGCCAGGCGCTGCACGACCTCGGCTTCGTCAAGAAGCCCTCGAAGCTCGACGCCGAGCGGCTGCTCGACCACATGCGCGTCGTCGGCGGCTGGTTCGTGACCGAGGACCGGGATCTGGAAATCAGCCCGCGGCGGGTGATGAAGATCATCGAGGCGACCAACGACCCGCGCTCGGAGTACTTCGACCTGATGCGCCGCGAGTCGCTGCCGGCCGAGGAGCTGATGGGCCGGCGGATGGAAATCGGCGTCGTCGCCGTGCTCGGCCAGCTGCGGGCGAAGCGCAACTGGCACCGGATCGCCCGCGAGTGGGTGTATGCAGATCCCCCTGCAACCCCGCTCGGCGAGGAGGAGTGGGAGTACTTCGAGGAAAGAGGCGTCAGGCGGACGCCCGGTTTGGCCGAAGCGACCTAAACGGCCGGACGATCAGAGGAGGAGCGATGCGCAGGATCAAACGCGGTTGGGGCTTGACCAAGAAAAGCTGGGGCCTCCTCAAAGAACACCCGTCCCTGATCCGCTTCCCCCTCTACGGCGGCATCGCGACGACGCTGCTGGCGATCGTCACCCTCGGCCCCGGCCTCTACCTCTGGGAGGAAGACCAGCCGGCAGGCGCGATCCCGGTGATCGCCCTCGGCGTCTACGTCCTCAGCTTCGTCGGCTTCTATTTCAGCGTCGGCCTCGCCGCCTGCGCCGACATGATCTTCCGCGGCCAGGAGGCGAGCGTCTCCGACGGCCTCGCCGTCTCCCGCAGCCGGATCGCCCAGATCAGCGGCTGGGCCGCGGTCTCGGCGGCGATCAGCCTGGTCATGGGCCTGCTCGAAAACCAGGGCGGGACGCTGGGCACGATCGCCGCGCGGCTGGTCGGGATGGCCTGGACGCTGGTCACCTTCCTGGCGGTGCCGGTGATCGCGATCGAGGGCACCGGCCCCTTCGAGACGATCAAGCGCTCCGCCTCCCTCTTCCGCGAGCGCTGGGGCCAGCAGATCACTGGCAACATCGCGATCGGCGCCGCGGTCTTCCTGCTCGGCGTGCTGCCGGCCGGGCTCCTGATCGCCGCCGGGATCGTCATCTGGTCCTCGGCCGCCTTCCTCGGTGCCCTGCTGGTCGTGATCGGCGCCCTGGTGCTGGCGATCGCGCTGCTGATCTCCCGCGCCCTCAACGGCATCTTCGGCGTCGCCCTCTACCGCTACGCCCTCGAGGGCGAGGTGGTCGGCGGCTTCACCCGGGAAGACCTCGAGTCGGCGGTGAAGGTGAAGGGCCGCCGCGGCTCCGGCAGCCCGCCGGGAGCGACGCCCAGCACGATCTGAGGCAGCCACTCCGAGATTTGGGGGGCTATCGCCCCCTCAATCTCGGAGCTGTTGAAACAGCCGCGGGTCGTTGGAGACGAGGCCGTCGACGCCGGCGGCGATGAGCTTCCGCATCCGCGGCAGGTCGTCGACGGTCCAGGCGATCAGCTCGACCTGGGCGAGGTCGCAGATCCGCGCCAGGCGCGGGGTCACAAGCGGGTGGTAGACCCACATCGCCTCGACCCCGAACCGCGGCAGTTTCTGGGCGGCGAGGCCGGGGAGGCGGTGGCGCATCGCCACCATCGCCGCCAGCATCGGCCCCTTCGCCCAGCGCTTCCGGGTCCAGTCCTTGGTGACTTTGGGATAGGTCCAGCCGCGGCGCAGCGCCGGCTGCAGCTCGAGAACACGGCCGAGCGTGTGCAGCTCCATCGTCGAGATCATCGCCCGCTCGATCAGGCCCCGCTCCCCCAGCGCCTCGACGAGCTCCTCCTCCCTGCCGGGCAGCTTGACGTCGAGGTCGATCTCGACCCCGTCCAGGGGCGGCTCGAGGAAGGCGTCGAGCGCCTCGGTCAGCTTCAGCGGCGTCCGCCGCTCCGCGTCCTCCCAGTCGTGGGCGACCACCAGCGGGTGCCGCCGCTCCAGCGGCAGATGCGCGTCCGGCAGCCAGAGCACGTCCATCTCGATCGTGTCGACGCCGGCCTCGACCGCGGCGTGGAAGCTCTCGATCGTGTTCCCGGGCTCGATCAGGTCGGCCCCCTTGTGGCCAACCAGGCGCAGCTTGCGGCCCTCTGACGGCGAGGCGCTCAGAACAGCTGGTTCTCGCCGGCGAAGATCTCGCTCACCGAGTCGTCGGTGAAGATGCGGCGGATCGAGTCGGCGAAGGTGCCGGCGGTGGAGAGCACGGTGATGTTGTCCGGGGCGCCGGGGCGCAGCGGCATCGTGTCGGTGACGACGATCTGCTCGATCGCCGAGTTTTCCAGCCGTTCGTAGGCAGGCCCGGAGAAGACGCCGTGGGTGGCGCAGGCGATCACCCGCGCCGCGCCCTCGTCGAGCACGGTCTGGGCGGCGGCGCAGAGGGTGCCGGCGGTGGCGATCATGTCGTCGACCAGCACCGCGGTTTTGCCCTTGACGTTGCCGACCACGTAGCCGATCTCGGCGACCGCCTGGGCCGGGCGCTCCTTCTCCATCACCGCCCACTGGGTGCCGATCCGGCGGGCGAAGTTGCGCGCGGTCTTAACGCGACCGGCATCGGGCGAGACGATCACCAGCTCGTCGTTCAGTTCCTGGTCGATGAACCACTGGGTCAGCATCGGCATCGCCGTCATGTGGTCGACCGGGACGTGGAAGAAGCCCTGGACCTGGCCGGCGTGGAGGTCCATGGTGAGGACGCGGTCGACGCCGACGCCCTCGAGGCACTTGGCGACGATGCGGGCGGAGATCGGCTCGCGCGGGGCCGACTTCTTGTCCTGGCGGGCGTAGCCGTACCAGGGGAGGACGGCGATGATCCGGTGCGCGGAGGCGCCCTGGGCGGCGTCGATCATCGTCAGCAGCTCCATCAGGGCGTCGTTCGGCGTCATCCCTTCCGCCTCGTTGGCGCAGGTCGACTGGACGAGGAAGACGTCGGCGCCGCGGATCGACTCCTCGTAGCGGCAGTAGACCTCGCCGTCGGCGAAGGTCTTCAGCGTCACCTGGCCGAGGTCGAGGCCGAGCTTGCCGGCGACCTTGGCGGCCAGGTCCATCGAGCAGCGGCCACCGAAGACCATCATCTTCTTCGTGTAGTCGTGGTCGATGCCGGTGCCCACCTGCGGGCGCTCCTCGATCATGCTCACGCGTCTTTGTCCTCTCGCATCTCGGCCGCCTTGCGAGCGGCGTATCCGTCGATGTTCCGTTGCGCGTTCTCACTGACGGCCAGCGCCCCGTCCGGGACGTCGTCCTTGATCACCGCGCCAGCGCCAGTGTAGGCGGAGTCGCCGACTTCTACCGGTGCGATCAGCATCGTGTCAACGCCGATCCGCACATCGCGGCCGATGACGGTCCGGTTCTTGCGGAATCCGTCGTAATTAGCGGTGATCGTGCCGGCGCCGAGGTTGCTGCCGGGGCCGATGTCGGCGTCGCCGACGTAGGCGAGGTGGGGCACCTTGGTCCCCTCCCCCACCTGCGAGTTCTTGATCTCGACGAAGGTGCCGGCCTTGGCGCCGTCCTCGAGCACCGCGCCGGGGCGCAGGTAGGCGAAGGGGCCGACCGAGCAGCCGGCACGGACCTCGCACTCGACCAGGTAGCTGTGGAGGACCTGGGAGCCGGCGCCGACGGAGCAGTCGACCAGGGTGCTGAGCGGGCCGACGACGGCGCCCTCGGCGACCTCGGTCTCGCCCCGCAGGGTGGTGCCGGGCTCGACGCGGGTGTCGGCGGCGATCTCGACCCCGGCGTCGATCCAGGTCGAGGCGGGGTCGACGATGGTGACGCCGGCGAGCATGTGGGCCTCGAGCAGGCGGCGGCGGCACTCGGCCTCGACCGCGGCGAGGTCGACGCGGTTGTTGACCCCCATCGTCACCGCGAAGTCGGTGGCCTTGTGGGCGGCGACCGGGTGGCCGGCCTCGCGCAGCGCCGGGAAGACGTCGGGCAGGTAGTACTCGCCCTGGGCGTTGTCGTTGGAGAGCCCGCGCAGCGCGGTCGCCAGCGGGGCGGCGTCGAAGGCGTAGGTGCCGGCGTTGATCTCGCGGATCTCGAGCTGCCAGGCCTCGGCGTCGCCGGCGGCTTTCGCCTCGACGACCCGCTCGACCCAGCCGTCGGTGTCGCGGACGACGCGGCCGTAGGCGCCGGGGTCTTCGAGCTCGATCGTCAGCATCGTCGCCGCCGCCTCCGAGGGCTCGTGCGCCTCCAGCAAGGCGGCGATCGTCCCGGTCGAGATCAGGGGCACGTCGCCCGAGAGCACCAGCACCGTCTCGGCGCCACTCTCCTCGATCAGCGGCAGGGCGGCGCGGATCGCGCCGCCGGTCCCGTCGGCGACCGGCTGCTCGACGGTCTCGACGCCCTCGGGCAGGCCCGCCGAGAGGTCGCGGCCGGGCGAGACGATCGCGGCGACCCGCCCGGCACCGGCCTCGCGGGCGGCGAGGATCGGCCAGGCCACCATCGACCGGCCGCAGACGGGATGCAGCATCTTCGGCGTCGAGGAACGCATTCGCGTCCCCTCGCCCGCCGCCATAACGAGCACAAGGGGGGAGCTCACTCCCTGAGGATATTTCGCTTCCGGTGGGCCGTGCGTGCTCAGCGGGCGCGCGACAGGTCGCGCCCAAGCAGGGCGACGCTGGTCAGCGTCCAGCCGGCGAAGATCAGGTCGATGCCGACGAGGAGGCCGATCGCCCAGTCGCCGCTGCTGGGGAACTTGGCGAGGATGAGGACGCCGATCAGGATCCCGGCGACGCCGCTGAGGCCGAGCAGGCCGGCGTTCGGCTCGCCGCGGGCGATGAAGGCGATCGTGGTCCGGGTCAGGCCCATGAAGAGGAAGTAGATACCCAGCACCAGGGTCAGCGTCAGGGTGCCGTTGTGCGGTTCGACGATCAGCCAGAGGCCGACGATCACGGTCAGGATCGCCCAGGCCATCCGCAGCACCAGGGTCCCGATCGAGTGGGCCGAGAACGCCGCAGCGACCAGGATCACGCCGACGAGCAGCAGCAGCCAGCCGATGAAGATCGCCGTCCCGACCGAGGCCACGGCGGGCACCAGGATCGCGACGCAGCCGAGCACGATCGCGGCGACGCCGATGAACATCAGCGGCTTCCAGCTGCGGCTCAGCCCCTCGCGGACCTCCGGATCAAGCGACGCTCCTCCGATCTCCATGGAGGGGAAGCTAATTCCCCGCGCGGACGCCGCCGGCTACACCTTGCGGTAGCGGGCGTCGACGATCGAGTAGAGCGCGAACCCGATCAGCCCGGCGGCGACGAGACCCAGCAGGGCGGGGCCGTAGGAGGCATGCGCGAGTTCGCGCAGCGCGCCGTCGAGGCCGATCGCCTCCTTCGGGTTGTAGTCGACCGCGGCTTTGATCAGCCCGTAGCCGATCAGCGCGAAGATCACCGCCCGGGCGACGATCCCGAAGACGCCGAGGGCGGTGTAGGCCTTTTCGACGCCGGGGCTCATTTCGCCCGTCTTGGCGTCCTCGAGGAACTTTTTCGACAGGCCCTTGTAGGCCTGGTAGACGGCGACGCCGATCAGGATCGCCCCGGCGATGCCGACGAGCACGGTGCCGCCGGTCCAGTCGAGGACGCCGCCGGTCGTCTCCTTCGGGGTCCCCGAGCTGCCGGCGGAGGACGTGAGGATCTCGATGGCGGTGATGCAGAGGAGCCCGTAGGCGATGCCGCTGTCCAGCGCCGCGATGCGCTCGAAGCCGCTGTCCCGCTGTTCGGCGCCGTGGCCGACGGCGGCGCGGATCAGCCTCCAGAGCGCGTATCCGCCCAACCCGATCGCGACCAGGAGGAGCAGCGCTTCGCCGAAGGACTGGTGGGCGATCGTCTGCAGCGCGCCCTGCTGGTTGGTCGCCTTGCCGCCGTCGCCGAGGGCGAGCTTCAGGGCCAGGACGCCGATGATTCCGTAGACCACCCCGCGGGCGACGAGGCCCGCCCGCGCCAGCCAGCCGAGCGTCTTCGCGTGCGCGAGCTGGTCGGGGTTCATGGCACGCATACCGTGATCGCTCCGGGTTCGACGTCGACCTTGAATGACTTGACCTTCTTGCGGTCTCCCCCGTCGAGCTCGTAGCGGACCTTGCGGTCGAGCTTGACGCGGACCTTGCGGCCCTGGGTGACCCGCACGAACGGAGACTTATCGGCGCTGCCGAGGGCGGTGCGGGCGGCCGCCCGCACCAGCTTCACCGGGCCCTCGGAGGTGAGGACGCCGACGTCGAGCAGGCCGTCGTCGGGCCGCGCGTCGGCGAATACCTCGATGCCGCCGAAGAGGTCGCCCATGTTGCCGACCAGGATGCAGCTGGCGGGGCCCTTGTACCAGCGCGTGCCGTCGATCTTGATCTTCGCTTCGAAGGGCGGGGCGTTCAGCTTCGCGGCGCCGCCGAGCACGTAGGCGGCGCGGCCGAGACGGTCCTTGAGGTCGTCGGCGCCCTTGATCATCGCCGCGTCGAAGCCGGCCCCGGCCATCACCGCGAAGCGCTCGCCGTCGAAGCGGCCGACGTCGAGCCGGCGACGGTCGCCGCGCAGCGCGATCTGGACGGCCCGGGCGATGTCGCGCTCGATGCCGAGGTTGGTCGCGAACAGGTTCGAGGTCCCCGCGGGCGCGATCGCGAGCGGGACCTGGGTGTCCTTCAGCGCGTTGACGCAGCGCCGCACCATCCCGTCGCCGCCCCAGGCGAGGACCAGCTCGGCGCCGTCCTCCAGCGCCTGCTCGACCGCCCGCGGGGCCCGCTTGCTCTTCGGCACCTCGGTCCAGAGCGGCTCGGAGACGCCCGCCTCCTCGAGCGTGCGCCGCAGCTCCGGCAGCCCGCCCGCGAACGTTTTGCCGGCATGGGCGACGACCGCGACCTTCATGCGCGCGAGCGCCTCTCCGCGGCCGCGCCGGCGGCGCGGCAGGCGAACAGCAGGACGAGGATCGCGCCGATGCCGACGAGGACGCCGCCGGCGACGTCGAGCGGGTGGTGCATCCCCTCGTACATGCGCGAGAGGGCGACAAAGGTGGTGAGGAGGATCGCGGCGGTCCAGGCCAGCGCCTTCTTCAGGCTGCTGGTGAAGCGGGTGGTGAGGAGCAGCACCAGACCGGAATAGACCGCGATCGAGGCGGCGGTGTGGCCCGAGGGGTAGCTGGCGTCGACCGGCAGGTCTTCCAGGCGCTGGACCGAGGGCCGGTCGCGCGGCACCGCGAGCGAGGTGACGCGGTAGGTGGCCGACTCGACGGCCAGGACGAAGACCGCGAACGCCGCGATCAGCCAGCGGCGGCGGAAGGCGCAGACGAGGGCGACGATGCCGACGATGATCGGCAGGACCGGGGCGCCGCCGACCTGGGACCCGATTTCGGCGAACGTCGTCAGGGTGCCGGTGCGGTGATCGGCGAGGGTGTCGTTGAAGCTCTCGTCGGCTCCTTCCAGCCCGAGGCCGCTGCCGCTGACCAGGACGTGGACGACGAACAGGGCGAGCAGGATCGAGGCGGCCGCCAGCAGCAGGAAGCCGGCCAGCAGCGCCAGGAAGAAGACGAGGGCGGGGTGGCGCGAGTCGAGGGCGGCGGCGAAGCGGTCCGGCAGGCTGCCGGGGCGCGCCGCGAAGAGCGGGACGGCGTGGCGGTCGCCGGGCCCCTGCCTCCCCCCGGGCAGGGAAGCCGCATGTGATCTCTCCTCGACGGTCACGCCCGGATGTATTCCCCAGCTGCGCCCATACTATGCATCGGGTCCTCTAACCAATCGCCGTGTTCATTGGCGTTTGCGGGGTAATCCCTCTTTCTGATGCCGTTTTTCCTCCTTCTGCTGATTTCTGTCCTCGCCGGCCTCGGGGCCGCCTTCCTGACCCGCCGGTACCCCGGCAGCGCCACCGCGCCGGCCGTCGTCGAGGTGGCGCGAGAGGCCGGCGAACACGCCACCGGGGCGGCGGGACAGCGGGTGGCGCGGATGGCCCGGCTCGACCCGGAGAAGGCGACCGGGCTGGCGCTGACGCTCGCGCTCCTCGTCGTCCTCCTCGGCGGCGTGGTGTTGGCGCTGCTGGCGGTCGTCGTCCGCGGCACCGACGTTCTCTCCGGCATCGACAGCAGCGTCGCCGAGTGGGGAGACCACCACGGGAGCGCCTGGACGCACGACGCCCTCACGCTCGTCACCTATCTCGGGGAGACGGTCACCGTGACTGTGGTCGCGGTCGTGGTGGCAGGCATCGAGTTCGCCCGCACGCGCAACCGCTGGGTGGTGCTGTTCCTCCTCGCGGTGATCCTGGGAGACAAGCTCCTCACGGCGGCTGTTAAGGAGCTCGTCGACCGCGCCCGGCCGGAAATCGAGGCCGTCGCCGCGACCCTGGGCCCCTCCTTTCCGAGCGGCCACACCTCAACCGCCGCCGCGAGCTGGGCGGCTTTCGCGCTCGTCGCCGGCCGCTGGTGGGGGCGCCGGGCCTGGCCGGCGCTCGCCGGCACCGCCGTCGGCATCGCGGTCGCGGTCGCGCTCAGCCGGGTCCTCCTCGACGTCCACTGGCTCACCGACGTGCTCGGCGGCCTCGCCCTCGGCTGGGCCTGGTTCGCCGCCTGCGCGATCGCCTTCGGCGGCCGCCTGCTCAGCTTCGGCGCCGCCGCTCAGGCCGCGGGCCGCGGCGAGGCAGAGGCCGCCCCAGGCGACTTTGCCGTCATCGACTCACGTTCCCGCTCGTAGAACTTCACCCACTTGCGGACCGCGTTGTCGGAGACCCCGTACTTGCGGCCGACGGCGCAGTAGCCAGTCGCCTCGATCTCGACGAGGAGTTGCTGGTAGGGCGGGCGTTCGACCTGTCTGGCCGATGGCGTCGGCCGCCCCCGGAGCTTCGAACGGTCCCAGCGGGTTCCACAGGGACGCGAGCAGTAGCGTTGCTCGGGTCTCCCGGGGACGAAACTGCTCCCACAGCGGCGACAGGATCTCTTCGCTTTCTCCACGCGGTTCTTGCGCCCACAATGGGTGTCCAAGGTCGCCGCACAATTGGGGCAAACGATTCTCAGGTTCTCCAGGCGGTGATCGTTCCGAACCCCATTGATGTGGTCGAGGATCATTCCCATCGGCCGGCCGTGCCACATCTCGTCCTGGCCACACATCTCGCACGTGGGCTCCTTAAGTCCCTCCTGGAAGAGGCGGCGCTTCACATGCTGGCGTGAATAGGTGGAGTTCTCGACGAGCACCCGATCCAGCCGACGCGCGGGCCGACGGAGATTTCCTTTCCCCGCCCGCGCCGAATCGAAATGCTCGGTGGGGATCTCCCACATGGCCGCGTATTTCTTGAGTATGCGCCACGCCCCACCGGACGGACAGAGGCCCAACCTACGCAGGCTCTCTGCCCACGAATAGGAACTCGCGATCGCCTCTCGCGCCTGTTCCTCGGTGTAGCTGAGATTCGGACCGGGCATGTCTGCAGCTTGACAGGTGATGCAGACGGAACGTTGCCACTGGGGAGCCCGGGCTTGAACCGGAAATTCGACATTCAAAGTGTCGCGTGTTGCCGCTTACACCACTCCCCAAGGAGCCGACAAAGCTTAAGCGTTCGAACCCTTACTCCTCCGTCGCCCGTGCCACCTTGCCGCCCTTGGCGCCGGGCTCCATCGCCGGGCCGCGGGGGGAGGCGATGCCGAGGACGCGCATCGCCTTCAGGCCGAGGCCGAGCTTCTCGCGGCCTTCCGTCGCGCTGACGTCGTGGCCGCAGAGGTCGCGGACGCGCTCGAGGCGGTAGCGGATCGTGTGGCGGTGGGTGAAGAGCTGTTTGGCGGTGGCGGCGACGTTGCCGTCGTTGTCGAGGTAGGCCTCGACGGTGGCGACGAGCTCGGTCTCGTACTGGTCGTCGTAGGCGACCAGGGGCTCGATCGTCTCCGCGTAGAAGCGTTCGAGCTCGCCCGGGTCCTCGCTCATCGCCGGCAGCAGCAGCCGGTAGGCGCCGGTGTCCTCGAAGGCGAGCATCGCCCGCCCCTCCGCTTCGCCGACGTTGACCGCCAGGTGCGCCTCGCTGCCGGCGCGGTAGAGGTCGACCGGGTCGGCGCAGCGGCGGCTGCGGCCGACCGTGAGGTGGAAGCCGGAGAGGCTGTCGTCGAGCTCGCGCGAGAGGCCCGCCGCGGCGCGGGCCAGCCGCTCGTCGTCCTCGGCCGGGACGATCGCCGAAATCTCAGCCGCGGCCTCGCCGCCGTCGCTGGCCGCCAGCGAGCCCGGGGCCAGGGCGCGCAGCGCCCGCTGCGCGAGGACCAGGACCCGCTCCCGCCACTCGCCCGTCTGCGCCGCCCGCGGCGCCGCCCGCAACATCACGACGCCGGCGCCGCGGTCGAGGTCGGCGCCGAGCTCGGAGGCCTGGGCGACGATGTCGCGGCGATCGGTCGCCTCGCGCCGCAGCACTGCCCGGACGAAGGCGCCGGCCGCCTCCTCGCTCTCCCACTCGGGCGAGCGCGAGCGCTCCAGCTCCAGCGCCAGCAGCGTCGCCACCATCCGCGCGATCACCGGGTCCGGCGCCGCCTTGGCCCGGTAGCGCAACTCGCCGACCACGTTGTCGGCCACCCGCAGCTCGACCGTCGTCACCCCCTCGCCACCGGAGAGCAGCTTCTGCTCCTGGTCGGAGGAAGCACCGGCAACGGCCAGCACCGCGCTGGAGCGGTCGATCAGGGCGACGCTGGCGTCGAGCAGCCGCGCCGCCGCCCGCGCCACCGCGGGCAGGCCGGCGCCGGACTCGACCGCCTCGGAGAGGGCGTCGAGCAGACCGGCGCGATCGCTGCTCGTCGAAGAAGGCATCCGGCCATTATCCGGATGCATGCCTGACGGCGCCGGACCAAGCAGGGCAAGGACGCAGGGAGCCCGAATAGCAGCGCTATTTGGGCGACTGAGGACGCCGCCATGCGCCGGTCCGCCGCCGTCAGGCTACAGACCGAGGAGGTCGACGAGGTCCGTGTAGTAGTAGACGACCCCCAGGCCGATGACGACGCCGCCGATCACCAGCGCCGCCAGCACGAAGACGGAGAGGAAGCCGGCGGCCGCCTTCTCCCAGAGCCGCCCGTAGGCGCTCAGCGCCGGGGTCAGGATCAGGGTCACGAAGACGACCAGGCAGATCGCGGCGGCGATCCCGTAGAGCAGGTACTGGTGACCGAGGTCGGTCAGCGCGTAGAGAGTCACTGCTGGGGATTTTGGCGCACTTGCGAGACGACCAGCCCCACGACCGCGCAGAGCGAGAAGGCGGCGGCCCCGAGCGCCCAGCCGGCGCTGACGTCGCTGAGGTAGTGGACGTCGAGGTAGACGCGAGAGAGGCCGATCAGCGCCGTGAGGACGATGCCGGCGACGACGACCGCGGTCGCGCGCGCCATCCCCGGCCGCAGCCGCAGCACGATCGTCACCGCCAGCCAGAGGTAGATCACCGAGTGGGCGGCGTGGGCGCTCGGGAAGGAGGGGCCGTCGGCGGCGGCGAGCGGCTCCGGCGGGCGCGGCCTGTCGACCGCGTCCCCGATCGCGTCGATGCCGACCTGGGTGATCGTCATCCCGGCCAGCAGGACCCAGAGCTCGGTCCAGCGCCGACGCCAGCCCAGCAGCGCCGCGCCGACTAGCGCCAAGGCCCAGGTGAGGCCGCCGGAGCCGAAGAAGGTGACGACCTTGGCGACGCTGGTGAGCGCGCTCGTCCGCAGGAATTCCGCGATTTCGATCGCGGTTTCGTCGCCCGGCGTCGGGGCCGGGTCGTCGCCGACGATCACGGTGTAGGCGACGAGGACGAACAGCGAGACCGCCAGGGTCGCCATCAGCGAGGTGAATTCGAGGCCGAAGGTGCCGCCGGGGGTGACCCGGTCCCAGAGGAAGCGCAGCTCCCGCCGGCGGGCGAGGTCGACGATCCACCGCGTCACCCCGTGCCCCTCCATCCAGCGCACTGCCGCCGCGCGGTTCTCCTCCACCCGCAGCCGGCGGACGACCCAGATCGTCCCGGCGACGACGGCGATCAGCGTCGCCAGCAGGAAGGCGCCGCGGGCCGCGTAGTGGCCGGCGGTCTCGATGCTGCGGCTGAAGAAGTAGCCGACGAGGATGTGCAGCGAGGCCCAGAGGCCGGTGCCGAGGATGCTGTAGGGGACGAAGGCGCGGTACCCCATCCCCGAGCTGCCGGCGATGAACGGGGCGAAGGCGCGGACGAGGCTGATCCAGCGGCCGATGAAGATCGTCTTGCCGCCGTGGCGGCCGAAGTAGTCCTCGACTTTCTCGAAGCGCTCGTGGCTGATCCCGAAGCGCGGGCCGTGCTTCATCACGAACTCGCGGCCGAGCCGCCGGCCGAGGAAGAAGCTGGTCGTGTCGCCGAGCCAGGCCGAGAACCAGGCGATCGCGATCAGCACGTAGATGTCGATTGCTCCCTGGCCGGCGACGGCGCCGCCGAGCAGCATCACCGTCTCCCCCGGGACGACGAGGCCGACGAAGGCGCCGGTCTCGGCGAAGGCGAAGACGGCGACCAGCAGGTAGGTCCAGGCGCCGAGGGTGTTGGAGACCTCTTCCAGCAGGCTCTGCAGGTCGAGGTGCCCGAGCTGGCGGCTGATGAAGAAGTAGATCGCGCCGACGACGAGGGCGGCGGCGGCTATTTTCAGGCGTTTGCGGCTCTTCCGACCGTTCCCGTCTCCATCTCCCGGCAGCTTCATGGCGCCAGTCTTGCGTCTCCGGCGGCGCAGACGATCGCCTCGTCGGCGTCGAGGGCCTCGGCAGCGGCCCTGGCGGCGGCGAGGTCCGGGAAGAGGCCGACCCCGGTCGGGCCCGAGCCGCTGAGGATCGCCAGCGGCGCCCCGGCGGCGCGCAGCGCCGCCAGCGCCTCGCCGATGTCCGGGCGCAGCGAGAGTGCCGCCGGCTCGAGGTCGTTGACGAGCAGGTCGGGATAGGAGAGCGGCGAGGCGCCGGCGCCGGCGGCCTCGCGCAGGCGCGCGGCGAGGCCCTCCAGCTCGGCGGCGTCGCGCCCGAGCCCGAGCCGGTCGGCCTCGGCGAAGACCGCGGCGGTGCTGAGGCCGCCGCCGCCGGGGAGCAGGACCGCCGCGTGCCCGGCCGGCTCCGGCAGCGGAAAAATACGCTCGCCCGCTCCGCGGACGAGCATCAGCCCCGGCCGCATCTGCGAGGGCACGTCGGCGCCGAGCTCCGCCGCCAGCTCGGGCAGGTCGGCGACCTCTCCGGCCGCCAGCCGCAGGACCGCCGCAGCGTCGCCGCTGCCGCCGCCGAGGCCGGCGGCGACCGGGACCCGCTTCTCGATCTCGATCCGCAGCGGCTCGTGCTCCCAGCCCCGCTCGCGCAGCGCGGCCAGCGCCCGCGCCGCCAGGTTCTCGCCCTCGACGCCGGGGCAGACGACCTCGTCGCGCTCGGCGGGCGTGACCTCGACGAGGTCGGCCAGCGCCAGCGGCTCGAACAGCGAGCAGAGCTCATGCAGGCCGTCCTCGCGGGCGGCGCCCAGATAGAGGCAGAGGTTGAGCTTGGCGGGGGCGTGGACCAGCATCAGCCGCGCAGCTTCGCGGAGAGGGCGGCGAACTGCTCGGGCGCCAGTGCCTCGGCGCGGGCGTCTTCGGGCAGTCCCAGCTCGGCCAGCGCCGCGCGGGCGGGCGCGAGGCTGCCCGGGCGAGCGTGCTCGAGCGAGCGGGCCAGCGACTTGCGCCGGTGGGCGAAGGCGGCCCGGATCAGCTCCCTGGTCGCCGCGTTGGCGCCGGGCCCGGTGCGCCGCAGCCGCAGGATCGCCGAGTCGACCCGCGGCCGCGGCTTGAAGACGGCGGGGTCGACGGCCCGCACCAGCTCCACTTCGCAGGCCAGCTGGGCGACCGCGCTCGGCGAGCCGTAGGTGCGGCTGCCCGGCCCGGCGCGCAGGCGGTCGGCGATCTCGCGCTGGACCATCACCGTCCAGCGCCGCAGCGAGGGCAGCTGCTCGATCGTCCGCAGGATCAGCGGCGTCGCCACCGAGTAAGGCAGGTTGGCGACCATCGCGCTCGGCGCCGGCTCCAGCGCCGCGAGGTCGAGCTTCATCGCGTCGCCCCAGTGCAGCTCGACGTTCGGCAGCGCCGCGACCCGCTCCAGCGCCGGCTCGAGGCCGCGGTCGATCTCGACCGTGTGCAGGTGCGACGCGGCGGCGGCGAGGCGCTCGCTCAGCACCCCTTCCCCCGCCCCGACCTCGAGCACGACGTCGTCGGGATCGAGCTCGGCGTCGCGGACGATCGCGTCGAGCAGGTTGGGGTCGGCGAGGAAGTTCTGGCCGAGGCGGACCACCGCTACCAGCCGAACAGCGCCCGCGCGTTGGCCTCGACCGTGCGCTCCAGCTCCTCGTAGGAGACGCCGCGCACCTCGGCGATCGCGCGCGCCGTCTCGACCACGAAGGCGGGCTGGTTGCGCTTGCCCCGCATCGGCTGCGGCGCCAGGTAGGGAGCGTCGGTCTCGACCAGGATCCGGTCCTCGGGCACCTTCGCGGCGGCGAACAGCAGCTCCTTCGCGCTCGGGTAGGTGGCGTTGCCGGCGAACGAGCAGTACCAGCCGCGCTCGGCCGCGTCGCCAACCCGGTGAGGAGCCGAGAAGCAGTGGAGGATCACCGGCGCCTCACCCGCCTCGGCGTCGAGGGTGGCGAAGATCTCGTCGGTGGCGGCGGTCTCGCCCTCGGGGTCGCGGGCGTGGATCACGATCGGCAGGCCGAGCTCCCGGGCGATCTCGATCTGTTCCGCGAAGGCGCGGCGCTGGTCCTCCGGCGCGGCGGTGTCACGGTAGAAGTCGAGCCCGGTCTCGCCGATCGCCCGCACCTTCTCGTGGGCGCCGAGGCGGCGGATTTCCTCCGCGGCCGCCTCGTCGAAGCCGGTGGCGTCGTTCGGGTGCCGCCCGACCGCGGCGAAGACCGCCTCGTGGCGCTCGGCGCTCGCCACCGCGAGCGGGTTCGACTCCGCCCCCATCCCGATCGTCAGCATCCGCGTCACCCCCGCCGCGAGGGCCGTGGCGACGAGCTCCTCCTCGCCGCCGTCGCAGAGCATCAGGTGGGTGTGGGAGTCGATCATCGGGACGGTCAGCCTATCCTCGGGAGATCGCCGCTCGCCTCCGCTTCGTCCTCCTCCTCGCCGCACTCCTGCCGATCGCCTCGCCCGCCGGCGCCGCGGCGAACCGGCGCGCTGCCGACCCCGCCGCGCTTCGTCCCTCCCATCTCGTCCTGATCGTGCTCGAGAACCGCGAGTACGAAGAAGCCGTCGGCAACCCCGAAGCGCCTTACTTCAACCACCTGGTGCGGCGGGGGGCGATCGCGACCAACTTCTACGGGGTCACGCATCCCTCGCTCCCCAACTACCTCGCCCTCTTCGCCGGCGACACCTTCGGGATCGCCGAGAACTGCACCGACTGCGTCGTCCAGGGGCCGAACCTGGCGACGCAGCTCTCGCGAGCCGGCATCTCCTGGCGCGCCTACATGGAGAGCATGCCCTCCCCCTGCTTCGGCGAGGCCGGCTACGGCCGCTACGCGAAACGTCACAACCCCTTCGCCTACTTCCCTTCGGTCATGGCGCTGCCGGAGCGGTGCAACCAGGTGGTGCCGGAGACCCGGCTCCTCGCCGACCTCGAACGGCACCGCCTGCCGGCGTTCGCCTGGCTCACTCCCGACCTCTGCCACGACGGCCATGACTGCCGGTTCGACGCGGTCGACTTCCACCTGCGCATGCTCGTGCCGAAGATCGTCCGCCAGCTCGGCCCCCACGGGCTGCTGGTCATCACCTTCGACGAGGGCATCAGCGATGCCGGCTGCTGCGGCTACCCGGGGGGCGGCCGAATCCCGACCGTGCTGGTCGGGCCCGACGTTCCACACGGGAGGGAAATCCGGCAGCCCGCGGACCACTACTCGCTGCTGGCCTCGATCGAGGACCGCTTCGGCCTGCCGCGGCTGCGGCGTGCCGCCCTCGCCCGGCCGCTGGCGCCGGCGCTGTTCGGGACGACGGGCTAGCCTCCCGCCCATGCCGGACCCCGCCGACTACTACCGCGAGATCTACCTCCGCGGCCTCGGCGGCGAGACGCCGGCGATCCCGGTCGCCGTCGCCGACCTCGAGCAGCAGGCGCGGGCGGCGATGGACCCCAAAGCCGCCAACTACGTCTGGGCCGGAGCCGGCAGCGAGGACACGATCGACGCCAACGCCGAGGCCTTCCGCCGCCGCCGGATCGTGCCGCGGATGCTGCGCGACGTCAGCGAGCGCGACCTCACGACGACGGTCCTCGGGACGGCGATGCCGGCGCCGCTGATGCTGGCCCCGATCGGGGTCCAGAAGGTCGTCCACGAAGAGGGCGAGCTGGCGAGCGCCCGCGCCGCCGCCGCGGTCGGGGTGCCGATGATCGCCAGCACCGCCTCGCACTTCTCGCTCGAGGAGATCGCCGCGGCGGGCGGCGAGGCGCCGCGCTGGTTCCAGCTCTACTGGCCGAACGACCCCGGGCTCGCCCGCAGCATGGTCGAGCGTGCCGAGCGGGCCGGCTATAGCGCCATCGTCCTCACCGTCGACACCTTCATCCCCGGCTGGAAGCCGCGGGACCTGCAGCAGGCCTGGCTGCCGTTCCTCAACGGCATGGGCGTCGCCAACTACTTCCAGGACCCGGTCTTCCGCGCCGCTCTGGATAAGACGCCGGAGGAGGACGTCGGCGCCGCCACCGGCCACTTCCTCGGCATCCAGGCCAACCCCGCCCTCAACTGGGAGGACCTCTCGCAGCTGCGCGAGATGACCTCGCTGCCGATCGTCGTCAAGGGCATCCAGCACCCCGACGACGCCCGCGAGGCGGCGCGGCGCGGCCTCGACGGCATCGTCGTCTCCAACCACGGCGGCCGCCAGGTCGACGGCGCGATCGCCTCCCTCGACGCCCTGCCGGCGATCGCCGAGGCGGCGGGCGACGACCTCGCGATCCTCTTCGACAGCGGCGTCCGGGGAGGCGCCGACGTGCTGAAGGCGCTCGCGCTCGGCGCCGACGCCATCTGCCTCGGCCGCCCCTACATCTGGGGACTGGCGCTCGACGGGCAGGCCGGCGTCGAAACCGTCCTCAAGATGGTCCTCGCCGAGCTCGACCTGACGATGGCCCTCTGCGGCCTCACCCGGCCCGAGCAGATCGGGCCGGGGCTGCTGGCTTCATAGCGGTGTTCCTTTTGGGTGCTATCCACCCAAAAGGAACACCGCGTCAGAGGTCCCGGCGCGAGAAGAGGAACGCGGCGAGGGCGAGGACGCCGAGCAGGTAGGCGAACGCCCAGGCGATCAGTCCCGCCCCGGCGGCTTCCGAGCCGCCGAACGGCCCCAGCTGCAGGGCGACGCCGGTCAGGCCCGTGGTGCCGGAGATCAAGCCGTGCAGGCCGGCGGCGTAGAGGCCCTCGAAGGGGAGCGCCCAGCTGGCGACCCGGCCGATCGTGTGCAGCGAGTCGGAGTCGAGCGCGTTGCCGATCTGCGCCAGCAGTCCGGCGACGAGGCCCGCCCCGAAAACCATGAAGACGACGATGCCCTGCGCGGTCACCGAGAGGACCGTGGAGGCGAGCAGCGAGAGCGCGGCGATGATCGCCACCGCCAGGGCCAGCCCCAGCGCCGGGCCGAGCAGGTGGTCGGGTGACCAGTCGCCGGTCGCCTCGGTGATCGCCCAGGCGGCGAGGTAGACGACCACCACGTAGAGCGCCGAGAGGGTGGCGGCTCCGGCGAAGCGGGCGACCAGCATCGTCGTGCGGCCGATCGGGCGGACGACGATCGGCTGCAGCAGGCCGGACTCGGCGTCGCCGCGGACGACGCCGAGGGTTAGGAAGACCGCCAGGACCGCGCCGAGGAAGAGGGTCGCGAACATCGCCATCCCGAAGATCGTCGCCCCGGTGAAGGCGTGGGCGTCGAGGATCTCCGGTTCGCCGGAAGCGAACCCCTCGACGTCCTCGAAAGCGAAGTGGGCGCCGAGGCCGTAGAGGGCCAGGAAGCCGGCGGTCAGGACCAGGACGGCGAGGAAGACGCGGCGGCGGATCCCCTCCTGAATCGAGAGGCCGACCACCGTCGCCGCCGAGCGCAGCTGCCCGCCGCTCATCCCGTCTGCCCCCCGACCGCGTCGAGGTAGACGTCTTCGAGCGAGCTGTGGCGGGCCTCGACCCGGTAGACGCTCTCGCCGGCGGCGACGAGGTCGGCGACGATCCGCGGCGCGTCCTCGCGCCCCGCGTCCTCGAAGGTCCGTACTCCGGAGCCGGTCTCGACCTCGACCGCCCCCGGCCCCGCCAGCTCGGCCGGGGTCCCCGCCTTGACCAGCCGCCCGCCGGCGATGATCGCGACGTGGTCGCAGACCAGCTCGACCTCGCTGAGGAGGTGGGAGTTGAGCAGGACGGCGACGCTGCGGCGGCGCAGCTCCTCGAGCAGCTCGCGGACGATCCGCCGGCCGACCGGGTCAAGGGCGCTGGTCGGCTCGTCGAGCAGGAGCAGGCGCGGCGAGCCGACCAGCGCCTGGGCCACCCCCAGCCGCTGCTGCATCCCCTTCGACATCGCCTCGATCCGCTTGCCGGCGGCCTCGCCGAGGTCGACCAGCTCGAGCAGCTCGCGCCGCTCGGCCTCGCCCCCGGCCGAGCCGGCGAGGCGCTGGTGCAGGCGCAGCAGCTCCTCCGCGGTGCACCAGCCCGGGAAACGGAAGAGCTCCGCCAGGTAGCCGAGCGCGGCCCGCGCCTCGGCCGAGCCGGCCGGCCGACCCAAGACCTCGACCGCGCCGCCGCTGGGGCGGACCAGGCCGCAGGCGATCTTCGTCAGCGTCGACTTGCCGGCGCCGTTGGGCCCGAGCAATCCGACCAGCTGTCCCGCCCCCACCTCGAGGTCGACGCCGGCCAGCGCCTCCTGGCTGCCGTAGCGCTTGTTCAGTTCTCGGACGGCGAGGACCGGTGCCGCCATCAGGCGGGCGCGTCGATCTTCGGGAAGAGCGGCGGCACCCGCTCGACCTTCTGGCCTCCCTCGCGGGAGCCGAGCTCGGCGAGGGCACGGCCCTCTTCGCGAAGCGCCGCCAGCAGCGTCTCGCCGCTCTGCGGCAGGTAGGGGACGAGCAGGAGCGTCGTCACCCGCAGGCCCTCGACGAGGTTGTAGAGGACTTCGTCGAGCCGCTCGGGGTCGGCCTCGTCCTTGGCCAGGACCCACGGCTGGGTCTCCTCGACATAGCGGTTGAGGCGCCGGACGAGGACCCAGACGAGGTCGAGCGCCTGGCTCAGCTCCGCCCGGTCGAGCAGGTCGCTGAAGCGGGCGACCGCGCCGTCGAAGTCCTCGGCGAGGGTGGCGTCGACCTGGGCGACCGGCACGGTGCTGTCGCGGTAGCGCTCGACCATCGCCAGCACCCGGCTGGCGAGGTTGCCGTAGTCGTTGGCGAGCTCGGTCTCGTAGCGCTGCTCGAAGCCGGCGGTGGAGATCGAGCCGTCCTGGCCGAAGCTGACCTCGCGGAAGAGGTAGAAGCGCAGTGCGTCGGCGCCGAAGCGCTCGATCACCTCGAAGGGGTCGAGGACGTTGCCGAGGCTCTTCGACATCTTTTTCTCGCCCATCAGCAGGAAGCCGTGGATCACCATCCGCTTCGGCGGCTCGAGGTCGGCCGCCCACAGCAGCGCCGGCCAGATCACCGCGTGGAACTTGAGGATGTCCTTCGCCATCACGTGCAGGTCGGCGGGCCAGTAGCGGTCGGTCAGGTCCTCCCCCTCGCGGGCGAAGGTGAGCGCGGTGACGTAGTTGAGGAGGGCGTCGAACCAGACGTACATCCGCTGCTCGGGATCCCAGGGCAGGGGCAGCCCCCACTTCAGGTTGGGACGCGAGAGCGAGACGTCCTCCAGCCCCTGCTTGATGAACGAGAGCGCCTCGTTGCGGCGGAAGTCCGGAACGACGAAGTCCGGCCGCTCCTCATACAGGCCTTCGAGCTGCGACTGGAAGGCGGAGAGCTTGAAGAAGTAGTTCTCCTCCTTTTCGCGCTCCAGCGGAATCTCATGGATCGGACAGGTGTTGCCGGGCCCCAGCTCCCGCTCGGTTTTGAAGTCGGCGCAGCGAGGGCAGTACCAGCCCTCGTAGGTCCCTTTCGTCACCCAGCCGTTGTCGTAGACCCGCTGCATGATCTCGGCGACCTTCGCCTCGTGCCGCGGGTCGCTGGTGCGGATAAAGAAGTCGTTGGTCGCCCCGATCGTCGGCATCAGCCCTTCGAACTTGGCCGAGTTGGTGTCGGCCAGCTCCTGCGGCGTCACCCCCGCCTTCTTCGCCGCGTTCTCCACCGGCTCCCCATGCTCATCGGTCCCGGTCAGGAAGAAGACATCGTCCCCCCGCTGCCGATGGTGCCGGGCCAGGATGTCGGCGGCCATCGTCGAGTAAGCGTGCCCGAGATGGGGCTCCGCGTTGACGTAGTAGATCGGGGTCGTCGTATAGAACCGGGCGTCGCTCATCGAAGAGCCCACGCTAGCTGAAGACAAAGCGCCGCCGGGTACATCTCAGCGCTCGCTGAATTTTGCCCCCTAGGCAACTATGTCATCAGAGCACGTAGATCGCCCTGGGCGAGGTTCGTGAGTCCCCCTTAAAGAAGTTTCCCCCTCTCGGTAATAAGGGAGGTGGGAAAAAACGAAAGCCAAAAGCCGAGGCGTCGCGGGCCGCCTCCAGAGTTCTGGATCAAGCTTGGCCTCTCGGCCAGCCTTATTGCCCCATTGCTGCCGACTTGGCTCTTGCTGCTGCTCGGTCTTCTGGTTCTTGCCCTCCCGGCTTGGATGTTCCGTCCTTGAAACCTGCCTTGCGGCAGGAGGCGCAGGCGTTCCCCTTCCCGAAAAGGAGTCAACCATGAGCATCGAGCGCGTCTTCCACTGCGATGGTCCCGACTGCGACCGCCACGTCCGCACGACCCACATACGGTCGCCGCACTTCCTGACGGTCAGCGAGGGCGCCGACATCGAGTCGCATTTTTGCGGCTGGGACTGCCTCCTCCGGTTCGCAGCCGATAAACCCCCGGAAGAGGTCGTCCCTGCCGAGATCAGCGACTAGGTGCGGTCACGGATCGGGGTGGCATTGCTCGTCTCCCGAGCAACCCGGATCGCGTTTTCGGCTCCGGCCTTGCGGACATAGCCCTCAGTCCACCAGACCAGATCCCCGCCTGAAAAGAGGCGGGCACGGTACCCGTCACTGTCTTTACGGATCGTGAAGTACGCCATCTGTTTCCTTTCCCGGACCCCAGGGCTACCGGCACGATTCGCGGACTGGGGTCCGTCGGGTGCCCGCGCCGGGCTTTGGCCCCTTCGGTCACGGCTGTCTAGGGCGTGATCGGCGGGACGGCGCCACGGTACGCCAAGGGTCGGCTAGAAAAACGGGGCCGCCCAGAATGGGCGGCCCCGGAAGCCAGATCAAGGCCCTAGACGCGCAGAAAGGTAAACACCGCACCGGACACCTGTACGTGTGTCTGGTATCATGTTGAGCATGGCAGCGAGAAGCAGAGATTCAGTCCTCCCGTCGGCGTCGAGCGAAAGCCAGATGACCTACACGCAGTTCCTGGAGCGCTTCCCGGACAACGCTGCCTGCCTTGAGTACCTGAAGGAGCGCTTCTTCCCGGACGGCACGGAGTGCCCGAAGTGCGGGAAGGCGAGCAAGTTCCACCGGATCAAAGGCCGGTCGGCCTACAGCTGCCAGTTCTGCGGCAACCACGTCTACCCGACCGCCGGGACCATCTTCCACAAGACGACGCTGAGCCTTCAGCTTTGGTTCTACGCCATCTACCTGATGAGCAGCACCCGGTGCGGGATCAGCGCGAAACAGCTTGAGCGGGAAATCGGCGTCACCTACAAGACCGCCCACCGGATGTTCAAACAGATCCGCACGTTGCTCTCAGACGAGGACGAGGGACCGCTGAGCGGGAAAGTGGAGACTGACGAGACCGCTATCGGCGGTAAGCCGCGACGGGGGGACATTCTCAAGCTTCAGAAGGAGGGCGAGACCGATCTGAGCGCCGCCGGTGGACGCTGGCGCAACCGGAAGACGACCGTTGTCGCGATGGTCGAGCGCCAGGGCCGCGTCCGGGCGATGGTCGCCCCGGATCGCAAGCGCGAGACCCTGCACGGGCTTGTCACGAAACACGTCCTCCCGGCCTCCACGATCTTCACCGATGAGTGGCCGGCTTACCTCGGGCTCGACAAGACCTACAAAAGCCACCTTCGCATCCGGCACTCAGAAGAGGTCTACGTCGAAGGCGACACCCACACGCAGACCGTTGAGGGCTTCTTCGGCCTGTTCAAGACCGGCGTTCGCGGCGTCTACCACGCCGTCAGCACCAAGTACCTGCAGAACTACCTAGACGAGTACGCCTTCCGCTACAACCGCCGTGGCGGGCGGGAGCCGATGTTCTGGGCGATGCTTAACCGCGTCCAGAAGGAAGTCCGAGTCGCTTCCTAGCCTGGTTGGAGGATGCCTTGCCCAGGTCACGCAGGAAGTCGGCCTCGGTGTGGCCGGGGTCCTGCTTCACGTCCCGCTCGGGCGGCGAGGGGGACGTCTTCTCGGGTCGCTTGCGTGGTGGCATGCACCCTCAAGGGTACAGCGCATCTAGACCGATTCCCCAAATAGAGTCTGAGCGGATTGAGCAATGAACGATTCCCAAATGAAATCAGTCGGGTATTACACGGCCGCCGATGTGGCGCGGCTGTCAGGGCTGAGCCATCAGCGCGTCTCGCGCTGGGCGCGTGAGGGGATCATCAGGCACTCGATTTCGACTCGACCGAACATCTACTCCTACGCGGATGTGGGCGAGGCAATCCTCGCCCATTACCTCTTTGATCAGGGCAAGCCGCCGAGGAAAATCAGGGAGCTGGTCGAGCACCTGCGGGAGGAGTACGGGGAGTGGCCGCTGGCGGCTGCACCGCTAGAGCATGACGGCCCCCTTTGCGTCATCTGGGACGACGAGCGCGGGGTGCATGTCTCCGCCGATATCCCCGGCCATGACGTCATTGGGAAGACGCTGCTCAACCTCAAGGAGATTCGACAAGCCCTCAGCCAAGGTGGCTGGGTGTCTCTCAAGAATCCCCGCCTGCATATCGAAATCGATCCCGAACGATTCTCCGGCGAGCCGGTCATAAAAGGGCGGCGTTTGTCCACGCAACGCGTGGCGAACCTCGCTTCCGAACCGGAAGGCCGGAAAGAGTTGGAAGAAGACTTCCGACTCAGCGGAGACGAGATTGACGATGCAGTCGGCTACGAGAGGGACATAGCGGAGCTTGTCGCCGCATGAGCCAAGGGTTCTAGTCCTCGACGAGGGGATGAATTGGAAGCTGGCCAGAGAGCTTGTTCGTCGCGGCCTGCGCAATGCAACCTCTCTTTTCGCCCTGGGCCTCGACGGCATGGATGACAGCCAGGTCATCAAAGGGCTGGCGGAGAATCATGAGCCGTGCGTCCTCGTCACCTGGGACAACAAGATGCACCTGAGCCATGCCGAGGCGCTGCGCCACTTCGGCGTGACGCTGGCGGTGATTGACCAATACGCCCAGCGTGGCGACCTCAGCGAGGAGGAGTACTACCGCGAGGTGGTCCATCGCTGGGCGCATCGGATCGTTTTCCAGAAGGCGGGCGCGGTCATGAAGTACTCCCGCGCCCGCGGATCGCGCATCGAACTAGAGGCCCCCTCGCTCGCTGCGGCGTAGCGGCTACTCGATGCCGTAGAGCAGGTCGCGGACCTGGAGGCCGACCGCATCGGCGAGCTTCACGACGTAATCCAGCCGGGGAATCCGCTCGCCGAGCTCCCAGCGCGCTACGTCGGCCTGGTTCTTTGAGATTCGCTGCGCAAGCTGCTTCTGAGAGAGCCCCTCCCATTCGCGAGCCTCGGCGAGGTTGCGGCCGAACTGCGCCGCGAGGGCCTGCGTGGTCAAAGGTCCCACCCCTGCACGTAGACGGCGGCCGGGGTCGGGAGGATGCATTCACCTTGGCGGTGGAGCAGCCCCACCTTGGTCAGTTCCCGCACCGCGCGCTCCACGGCGTCACGCGGGGCGCAGTCACTGGGGACCGGCCTGACTTCGCGGATCAGGTCGCACAGCCGCAGAATCGTCGGCTGGCGGTTGAGGACGTGCCGTAGGACCGCCTCCTCGTAGAGGTCGTCGTCCTTTAAGGGCGCTGACGTAGGCTCTGCCTGCATCGGAAGGTCCGCCTTTCGGTGCCAAGGCGGGGGGTTGTTCCAGCAACGCCCCCGCCACTTTTTTCTAGTGGTTGAGGCGCGGGAACTTAGCGCGACGTTAGGACGGGTTTTTTGGCTCTAGCAAGCCAAAAATCTACGTGCTTTGATGACATAGTTGCCTTGCCCCCTATAGGGAGGAATTTTCAGCAGGCGTTGATCTGACTCCGGAACCTCTGGCGTACACCCCAAATTCAGAACTGTTGAGGGACTACCTCCAGCCCGATGCCTAGGCTGGCGCAATGGTGGCGCTGTGCCTAAGAATTCGGTTCACCCTTGGGGCAGGCTTGGAGATCTCCTCCAGCGCTTCTGAGACCTCCATTTCAGATCCGGTAGAAGGCAAGACCGTCACGCTAAAAGCACAGCGGGAATCAACCTTCACCGATTCGAAACACCTTTCCTTGGTGGCGAGGCCCTTTCACTCTGAGGGCGAAGCCGAAAAATCTGCAGAGCGATGGATTGGGGTTCTGAAGACGGCGTTCGCTCACGTGAACGTCGGAGCAGACTTCGGCGACCGAGCCCCCAAAAGCGTCGCGACGAAGGCTGGGCTGGAGATGCTGGAAGCGGAGTCCGGCCAGCGAGTGCTCAATGACACGCACGGGGTCTCGATCTATCAGTGCGAGCCGCAACCGCTCTTTGTACGAGGTGAGGCCAGCGCAGTCGTGGGAAAGGACCTGAACCGAGTCCTAGAAGCGATAGATCTCGCAATCGAGCATTGCGCCGAAATGACGGCGAGCGAGAGGCTGGGCTACGACCTCTTCGCGGCATCCTCCAACGAGGGATCAGCCGATGCTCGGTTCGTCATGCTCATGATGGCCGTGGAGACCCTCATCGATCCGAGGCCACGGACGACCGCAGTCCGAGCACACGTAGACGCTTTGATCGAAGCCACGGAGAACGCCGAGATTTCGAAATCTGAAGTTCAGTCCATCGTGGGAACGCTTAGATGGGTGCAGGAGGAATCAATTGGTCAAGCGGGTCGAAAGCTCGCCGCAAGACTCGGGACTCGCACATATATGAATGGCGCTGAGTCACCAGCTCGTTTCTTCACGCAGTGCTATGAGTTGCGTAGCGCCTTGGTGCATGGTCGTTATCCGCGACCATCCCGGGCGGAGATCGGTGACAGAGCGGCCTCCCTGGAGCGATTCGTCGCAGACCTCTTGTCACTAGAGATCGGTGGTACCGAATGAAGCAGCCGGCCGCTAGCTACCGCCGCGCCTCGCGGCCCGTCAGCGCTTTGTAGAGGTCGTTCGCCCGCGTCCCGGTCAGCGCCGCGACGACGCTCGCGGCGGCCCGCGGTCGCGCCCCCGACTGAACCAGGTGCCGCAGGGCGTCGACGGCGAAGCCGACGTCTTTGTCGTGCTCGGAGGAGGCGGCGGGGCCGATGACGAGGACTATCTCGCCTTTGACGTCGCCGCGGAAGCGGCGGGCGAGCTCGGCGAGGGAGCCGCGGGCGACCTCCTCGTGGACCTTGGTCAGCTCGCGGCAGACGGCGGCCTCGCGGTCGGGGGCCAGCGAGGCGAGGGCGGCGAGGGACTCGCCCACCCGGCGCGGCGACTCGAAGGCGATCACGGTCTCGGCCGAGCGCAGGACCCGCTCCATCTCCCCCGCCCGCCGCGGCAGGAAGCCCTCGAAGCGCCAGCGGTCGGTCGGCAACCCGGAGACGACGAGGGCGACCGGAACCACCGACGGGCCGGGCAGGACCGTCACCTCGAGCGCCCGGTCGATGCAGCGGCGGATCAGCTTGTAGCCGGGGTCGGAGATCGCCGGCATGCCGGCGTCGGAGACGAGGGCGACGAGGTCGCCGCGCTCGATCCGCTGCGCCAGCTCCGTCGCCCGCGCCGCTTCGTTGCCCTCGTGGAAGGAGACCAGCCGCGGCGCCGGCCTGATTCGCAGCTTCTCCAGCAACGAGCCGGTGCGGCGGGTGTCCTCGCAGGCGATGTAGTCGGCGCTGACCAGCGCCTCGCGGACCCGCGGGGTGACGTCGTCGAGGTTGCCGATCGGAGTGGGGCAGACGACGAGGCAGCCCGGCATCAGGCGCTCACCTCGGCGACCTCGGCGCGGGCCATCGCCGCGGCGCCGATCATGCCGGCGTCGTTGCCGAGCGTCGCCTCGAGGATCGGCGTCTCGTTCATCGGCCGCAGCGCCCGCTCGCGCACTTCGCGCCGCGCCGGCTCGAGCAGGAGGTCGCCGGCGGCGATCACCCCGCCCCCGACGACGATCGCGTTCGGCTGGAAGATGTTGGCGAGGCTGGCGCAGGCGACCCCGAGCCGGCCGCCGATCAGGTCGAAGACGCCGACCGCGAGTTCGTCGCCGGCCAGGGCGGCCTCGGTCACGGCCTTGCCGTCGACCTCCCCGCCTTCGGCGAGCAGCTTCCCCAGCGCCGAGTCGGCGGCGCTTTCGGCCGCCGCCCGCCCCTCGCGCCCGAGCGCCGTCCCCGAGGCGAGCGACTCGACGCAGCCGTGGTTGGGGCAGTTGCCCTGGCAGGGCGGGCCGTCGGCCTGGATCACGACGTGGCCGAGCTCGGCGCCGGCGCCGGTCGAGCCGCGGTAGATATCGCCGCCGAGGATCAGCCCGCCGCCGATCCCGGTCCCCACCGTCAGCATCACCATGTGCGGCTTTCCCTGGGCGGCGCCGTAGAGGTACTCGGCGAGGGCGGCGACGTTGCCGTCGTTGTCGACGAAGACGGGCAGGCCGACCCGCTCGCTGACGATGTCGCGGATCGCCAGGTCGGCGAGCGGCAGGTTGACGGCGGAGACGGCGATGCCGTCGTCGTGGTCGATCGTCGCCGGGATGCCGAGGCCGACCGCGGTCACGTTCGGCCGCGCGTCCCGCGCCTCCGTCACCTCGCGGACCAGCAGCTCGACCAGCTCGTCCTCGGTCTGACCGGTCGACGCCTCGCGTTGCTCGTAGAGTCGCTCGGTGCCGGCGAGGACCCCGATCAGCATCTTCGTGCCGCCGAGATCGACGCCGATCGTCTCGGAACTGCTCATCAAACGGAGGCTGGGAGGCGGACGACCGAGTGCATCGCCATGATTTCTAGCCTTTCATGAGCCCCGACGGCGAGCAGCGGCCACCCGAGCCGCCCGAATCCGAGCCCGAGTACAAGATCTACCGCTCCCGCAAGGGGCCGTTTTCGCGCCTGAAAGGCGCGGATCTGTCGGGATTGCGCGACCGTGCAAGGTTCCCTTCACGCAAGCCGCGTCGCCAGCGCGAGCCACGCCGGCCCGGGGCGCCGCGGGCGCCGTTCAACGTCCGCCGCGTCCTCAAATGGATCGGGCTCGCCGCCCTCGGCTGGATCCTGATCAGCCTCCTCGCCTTCGGCGTCTCCGCCCAGCTGCAGTCATTCAAGCTCTCCGGCGAAGCCCGGGACGCCCTCCACGGCAACCCTTTCCTGCTCTTCAAGCCGCAGACGATCCTCGTCCTCGGCACCGACGCGCGCCCGCCCGGCAGCGGCGACAAGGACGTCTCCGAGGAGTGCTTCGAACAGCAGTCGAAGGGCGAGAAGCCGCACGACCCCTGCTTCGAAGGCGAATTCCGCGCCGACACCCTGATGCTGATCCGCGCCGGCGGCGGCAGCTTCCGCAAACTCTCGATCCCCCGCGACTCCTTCGCCGAGATCCCCGGCCAGGTGCCGACGAAGATCAACGCCGCCTTCGCCTACGGTGGCGCCGCCCTGCAGATCAAGACGATCGAAGGGTTCCTCGGGATCGAGATCGACCACGTCGCGATCGTCGACTTCACCGGCTTCGAAGACCTGATCGACGCCGTCGGCGGGGTCCAGATCGACGTCCCGGTGAAGCTCTGTGCCGACATCTCCGGCGGCGCCGGCGGCGGCCAGGGCGGAGTCTCCATCCGCCTGCACAAGGGCGAGAACACCCTCGACGGCGAAAAGGCCCTCGCCTACTCGCGCATCCGCCACGTCAGCGAATGCCCCGGCCCCGGCAAGAGCGTCTACTCGCTCGGCGGCTACGACGACCTCGACCGCGAGAAGGCCCAGCAGGAAGTCATCAACGGGATCAAGGACCGCCTCACCGACCCGCTCCGCCTCCCCTACAACTTCATCCACGGCCCGATCATCGGCTGGGACGCGCCGAAGGCGTTCGTCAGCGACATGGGCTTCTTCACGATGCCGCAACTCGTCCTCTCAGCCGGGATCGGCGGCAGCGCCCCGGCGGAAGTGCTGTGCAGCAAGGGTGAATGCCCGCCCGGCCCCGAAGGCTCGCTCGAAGTCCCCGAGTCGGCCCGCCAGAAGGCGGTCGACAAGTTCCTCAACGGGTAACCGTCAGTTAGTGGTCTGCTTCGTCCCCACCAGGGCGGAGACGATCAGGGCGGTGAAGCCGGCGGCGAGGGAGCCGGCGGTGATGCTGAGGTCGCCGGAGGAGGACTGGCCGGTGGCGAGGACTTCGACCGCGACCCACTCGCCGAGGCCAAGGACCACGAGGACCACCAAGGCGTAGACCCGGGCCGCCAGCGTGTACCAGCGGGCCATCGTGCGGTCGTCCAGGCGCCGGCCGGCCAGCTCGAGCTGTAGCGGCGACTCCGGCGCCGGGTCGCGTCCGGCGCGCGTGAAGTAGCGCTGCTCGATCGCCAGCGCCAGCAGCAGCACCGGCAGGATCTGCGAGATCGCTTCGAAGTACTCCTTCTCCGCCCTCCCGTCGACGAGGAGAGCTGCCACCGCGAAGGCGATGACCGGCGCGGCGATCGCGGCGACGCCGAAGGCGAAGCGCCAGACGAGGCCGACCCGCACTTCGCTCGACATCGCTCAGTCGGCGGTCGAGGCGGCGGGCTTGGAGTCCGACTTCGACTCGCCCTTGCCCGAGGAATCCGACTTCGACTCCGAGGAGCCGGAGCCGCCCGAGTCGCCGCCGGAATCCGAGCCGCCGTTGGCGCCGCTCTTGCGGGTGCCGTAGTCGGTGTTATGGAAGCCCGAGCCCTTGAAGTGGATCGCCGGGGCGCTCAGAACCCGCGAGGCGGGGGCGCCGCACTGCTCGCACTCGCGCAGCGGCTCGTCGGTCATCCGCTGGATCGCCTCGAAGAGGTGGCCGTTCTCGCACTTGTACTCGTAAATAGGCATGGGGCTGCGGGATTATCGCAGCCGCTACCGTTCCCGCCATGGCGACCGAGCAGGGAACCCGACCGACCGAGGTGACGATGGAGGAGATCGTGGCGCTGTGCAAACGGCGCGGCTTCGTCTTCCCCTCCTCGGAGATCTACGGCGGCCTCGGCTCGACCTACGACTACGGCCACTACGGCGTCCTCCTGAAGAGCAACGTCAAGGCCGAGTGGTGGAAGGCGATGCTGCAGGAGCGCGACGACATCGTCGCCCTCGACTCGGCGATCCTCCAGCACCCCCGAGTCTGGGAGGCATCGGGACACCTCGCCGGCTTCACCGACCCGCTCGTCCAGTGCCTCGGCAAGTGCAAGAAGCGCTGGCGGGAGGACCACCTGCGCGAGGCGGTCGAGGCCGAAGGCGGCGACCCGAACGCCGAGCTGCGCTGCCCCCAGTGCGACGGCGAGCTCTCCGAGCCGCGCCAGTTCAACCTCATGTTCGAAACCCACGTCGGCCCCGTCGCCGAGGAGGGCTCGACCGTCTACCTGCGGCCGGAGACGGCGCAGGGCATCTTCATCAACTTCAAGAACGTGATGGCCTTCGCCCGCAAGAAGCCGCCGTTCGGGATCGCCCAGGTCGGCAAGTCCTTCCGCAACGAGATCACCCCCGGCAACTTCATCTTCCGCACCCGCGAGTTCGAGCAGATGGAGATGGAGTTCTTCGTGCCGCCGGACGACGCGCGGAAGTGGCACCAGCATTGGATGGACGAGCGCGAGCGCTGGTACACCGAGCTCGGCATCCGCCCCGACCACCTCCGCGTCCGCGCCCACGGCGAGGACGAGCTCTCCCACTACTCCTCGGCGACGAGCGACATCGAGTACCTCTTCCCGATCGGCTGGTCGGAGCTGGAGGGGATCGCCGACCGCGGCGACTTCGACCTCACCCAGCACGCCAAGTTCAGCGGCGAGAAGCTCGAGTACTTCGACCAGCAGACCAAAGAGCGCTACGTCCCCCACGTGATCGAGCCCGCCGCCGGCGCCGACCGCGCCACCCTCGCCTTCCTCGTCGACTCCTACGAGGTCGAGGAGGTGGAGGGCCGCCAGCGCACCGTCCTGCGCCTGCACCCGCGCCTGGCCCCGGTCAAGGTCGCCGTCCTCCCCCTCGTCTCCAAGGAGGGGATGCCGGAGAAGGCGCGTGAGATATTCGCCGACCTGCGCCGCCGCCTCCCGGCCGAGTTCGACGAGGGCGGCTCGATCGGAAAGCGCTACCGCCGCCAGGACGAGATCGGCACCCCCTGGGGCATCACCGTCGACCACCAGACGATGGACGACGACACCGTCACCCTGCGCGACCGCGACTCACTGGAGCAGGTCCGCGTCCCGATCGAGGGACTGGGCGACGAGCTGGTCGGGCGGCTGGAAGCGCCCTGGCGCAGCCCGAAGCTGGATTAGTTCCCGACGCGGACCATTTTGACGACGAAGTCGAGGGTCGGCCCGTCCGGGAAGGCTTCGGGAACCACCAGCTCGCGAAGGCCTCCCGCCCGCATGCCCTCGATGCCTTCTTCCCAGGTCTTGTCCCACCCTCCGGTTCCGAGAGGGAAGGCGAGCGGCTTCCTCGGCAGCCAGGTACGGGCCATGACCCTGCCGCTCTTGTACTCGACCCCGACGTAGTAGACGACGACTTCGTCGCCGCGGCGTGCCGCCTGCCCGGAGCCGACCACGAGGTCCCGGCTCTTCAGTTCTTCGGGGGGCGGCCTGTTCGGGGGCTCGATCTCGGGTTGGCCTCCGTCGGGGTCGACCGACACCGCGCCGAAGCTCGCCACCTGATCCCAGCTCGACGTTTCGGTCTCACCGGACCCACAGGCGGCTAGCGCCAAGCAGCCGACGGCCCCCATCAGTAAAAGAAATTTCATCGAACGAAACTCTACGGTCTGGAAGGCCCAGATAGGGTGCGGGCCATGAACCGGACCCGCGCTGCCCTCCTCGTCTCGTCCATCCTCGTCGCGCTGCTTGCCGCCGTCCCGGTGGCCGGGGCGAAGACCAAAGCGGCCTTGCCGGACCTGGTCGTGAAAAAGGTCTCGAAGCCGCCGAAGACCAAGACGGTCGGGACCAAGCTCAAACTGGTCGTCAAGGTCGCCAACGTCGGCGGCGCCGCTGCCGGCAAGAGCAAGCTCGGCCTCTACCTCGGCAAGGGCAAGAAGCACAGGAAGAAGGACAAGCGGCTGAACCGGGTCAAGGTGAAGCCGCTCGCGGCCGGCAAAGGCAAAAAGCTGAAAGTGCGAGTCGTCCTGCCCGCCAAAACCAAACTCGGCAGCTACCGCCTCTTCGCCTGCGCCGACGACACGAAGAAGCTGAAAGAGGAGCGAGAGCGGAACTGCAAGGGCACGCGGAAGATCCGCCTGCTGGCGATACCGGTTCCGGTGCCGCCCCCCGCCGCCGCCTTCACGATGAGCGACGGCCTCGACTGGGGCTTCGTCTACAACGCCAATGAGGAAGGGCCCTCAGCCGGCACCCCGATCACCCTCGCGCTCACCGCCGGCAACGGGATTCCAGGCCAGGCGGGGTACACGCGCGCCAACGCCGGAGCCGAGGGCTTCCGCACCGGCTCCACCACCACCCTCGACTTCGACGCCACGAACAACAGCGAAGACGACGGGCAGGTCACCCTCCAGCTTCCCTTCGCCTTCCCCTTCGGCGGGGTCAAGGAGCAGACGATCAGCGTCTCCACCAACGGCTGGGTCAGCTTCGGCAGCCCCGCCTGGGACTACTGGGACGACGTCCAGCCCACCGACTACCGCGGAATCCAGACCGTCGTCGGTGAGCTCGAGCGCGGGATCATGCCCTACTGGGCCGACCTCGACGTCGGCGAACCCAACAGCGGCGACGGCACCGTCAGACAGGTGGTCGCGGCGGACAACTCCTGGGTCGCCTACCAGTGGGACGTGGCGCAGCACAGCGGCGGCGGCGACCCGCTTCGCAGCTTCCAGCTCGTGCTCTTCCCCGACGGCAGCTTCCGCTTCGACTACCCCGGCGCGAACACGGCCGGCGGGAACAAGTCGTTCGTCGGCTACTCGCTCGGGACCGGCGCCGGCAGCGCCGACGTCGTCAGCGCCGAAGGCGAAACCGTCCCCGCGAGCAGCCTCCTGTTCACGCCCAACGCGCTTCCCGCCGTCGGCCCCAGCGCCGCCGGCGAGGTCACCGCGGTGCTGCCGAAGGGAAGCTCGTTCATCTCCGGCGACACGGGATGCTCCCTCGTCACCGCCCCCGGCAAATTCAACACCGGTCTCGTCAGCTGCTCGGTCCCGGCCCTGGCACCCGGCGAGCAGGCCACCCGATCGGTCACGTTCGCGACGCCGATCAACGCCCCAGGCGAGAGCTCGCCCGCCAACTTCCGCCTCCTCGGCAGCTATCTCGCCGGGGGCCTGGCGCTCAGCGACGGCGACGAGGTCGACACCTTTACGACGAGCCTGCAGCAGGCGACGATCCAGATCGACACCGAATTCACGACCGGCACGCTCGAAGTAGGCGCCCCCGAGACGATCGACGTCCACATCAAATCGACGCCCTCCGGCCTCGACGAACCGACCGCCAAGTTCGAGCTCACGGGCGCGACCTTCAACTCGATCGAGATCGACAACGAGGCGATCGAGTGCACTCCGCCCAGCGGTGGCAGCACCACCTGCGTGCTGATCTCCGGAAGCGCCGACACGACCGTGGAACTGAACATCGTTCCAACCCAAACGACCCTGGAACTGAAAACGACCGCGCAAGCGCTCAACGCGCCGACGGCCACCCTCGGCGTCGGCTACGCCGCCTAACGCACAGGAACGGAGAGTCATGGCCTACGAGATGAAGATTCGCGGCACCGAGCACGAGGTGAAGGTCCGCAGCCCCTGGGCCGTCGCCCTGTTGCCGATCGTCACCCTCGGCATCTACCACCTGGTCTGGTGGTACAAGATCAACAAGGAGCTGAAAGCCTACGGCGAGGCCAAGGGCTACGACCTCGGCCAGAACCCGACCAACTCGGTGCTGGCGCTGTTCCCGGGCGGCCTGATCATTGTCCCGGCGCTGGTCACCTACTGGCGCGGAACCAAGCGCGTCCAGGGCGCCTCGAAAATCACCGGCCGCGAGCCGGTCAGCGGCTGGATCGCGCTGATCCTCTACCTGCTGCTCTCCCCCGGCTTCTGGGCCTACCTGCAGGTCTCGCTGAACAACATCTGGGAGCAAGAGGCCGAGCCGCTGCCCGGACAGGAAGCGCCCCCCGCGCCGAGCGACGCGATGCCGCCGCGCCTCGACGAGGACCCGCCTAACCCCTCCTAGCTAGCTAGGCGCCCAAGAACTCCAGGACCCGCTGCGCTTCGACGTCGAGCGCGGCGGCGTCCTTCTTTTTCACCTTGCCGAGGCGCTCGATCGTTACCTTGCCGCCGCTCAGCCCCCAGCGGGCGACGGCGCGGCCCTCGACCAGGGCGAAGGGGCGGAAGAGGCCGTTGTTGGTGACCAGCAGCTTGTGCGGGCCGACGACTTCCTCGCGCGAGGTCCAGCCGAGCAGGAGCGGGTCGTAGGCGCCGAGGAGCCGCGGCGGCGGTAGCGGCTCGGCGGCGGGGCGCTTCGCCAGGTCGACCAGCCCGTCGGGGCGCTGCTGGAGCTCGCCGGCGATCGCCGCCAGCCCGGCGCGGGCGTCGCGCAGGGGCAGCCCCGCCCAGCGGGCGAGGTCGCGGTCGTCCGCCGGCCCGTGGCCGGCCAGGTAGCGCCGGGCCAGCTCCGCCAGCGCCCGCTCGCGGTCGACCGGCTTCTGCGCGCCGAGCCAGTCGTTGACGAGGACGTAGGCGTGTTGGTTGCCGACCATCGGCCCCCGGACCGCGATCCCCCGCACCGCGACCAGGAAGAGGAGGTGGATCAGCGCCTGCCTCGCGGTCGGCACCTTCGCCCGTTGCAGCCGCTCGCGCAGCTGCACCCGGGTCTGCGGGCCCTCGTCGGCCAGCGACTTCTCGACGATCCGCACCGCCCGCTCGACGTCCTTCTCGCTCACCCCCTCCTGCCGCAGCCGCCGTTTGGCGGAGGTCCGCAGCGGCGGCGTCGTCAGCGCCTGCAGCCACGGGTAGTCCTCGCTGCGGACCAGGTGCAGGGTGCCGCGGTTGAGCCAGGTGATCAACAGCGATCGCTCCTCGGTCAGGGACCGGTCGACGTCGGCGGCGCTGACGCTCGCGGTGCGAGCGCGGATCGCCAGCCGCGCCCCGCGCGGGTCCTGACCCTGCACCGCCAGCAGCCGCTCGGCCACCGCCTCGGGCGAGCGCAGCGGCTTCCCCGCGAGGGCCTGAGCGGTCAACCGCGCGGCGAGCGGGGAGCTCCGGGTCATCGCCGCGAGTCTAGGCTGCGGGAATCGACAGTCCCATGTTGACCAACTTCCTGCTGCCAGCGGCGATCGCGGTGATCATGCTCAGCCTCGGGCTGGAGCTGACGCGGGACGACTTCCGCCGCGTGCTGATCGCCCCGCGCGGAATCGCGATCGGGATGCTGAACCTGGCCTTGATCTCGCCGCTGCTCGCCTTCGGCGTCGCCGAGACCTTCAACCTGGAGCCGGAGCTGGCGGTGGGCCTGGTCCTACTCGGCTCCTCCCCCGGCGGGATGATGGCCAACATGCTGACGCACCTGGCGCGCGGCGACACGGCGCTGTCGGTGACGATGACGGCGATCAGCAGCGTCGCCGCGGTGGTGACGGTGCCGCTCTTCCTCAGCCTGGCGACTAACCACTTCGACGCCGCCGAGACCGGCGATCCGAGCATGCTCGGGATCGTCGCCCGCGTCTTTGCGATCACGATCGTGCCGGTGGCGATCGGGATGGAACTGCGCCGTCGCCGGCCGCAGTGGGTCGCCACCGCCTACCCGCGTATTCGTCGCGCCTCCCTGGCGCTCTTCACCCTCGTCGTCCTCGGAGCGATCGCCAGCGAGCACGACACCGTCGGCGAAAACCTGGCCGCGGTCGCCGCCGCTGCCTTCGCGCTCAACGTCGCCGCGATGACGATCAGCTTCGCGATCGCCAGGTTCGCCCGGCTCGGCGACCGCCGCTCGACTGCGATCTCGCTCGAGCTCGGCATCCACAACTCAGCTCTGGCGATCGCGGTCGGAAGCTCGCTCTCCGACGAGGTCGCGATCCCGGCCGCCGTCTACGCCACCTTCATGCTCTTCACCGGTGGCACCTTCGCCTGGGCGATGAGCCGCCGCAACGCCGCCCCCGCCGTGCCAGCCGAGGCTTAGCCGGCGATTATTCGATTCCTTCGAGGTCGACGACGAAGATCAGCGTTTCGTTCGGCGGGATGACCGGCGGGGAGCCGGCCGGGCCGTAGCCCAGTTCCGGGGGGATGATCAGTTCGCGGCGGCCGCCGGCCTTCATCCCTTCGATCCCCTGTTCCCAGCCGGGGATGACGAGTCCTGCGCCCAGTTCGAAGGGGAACGGTTCGCTACGGGACCAGGAGGAGTCGAATTCTTTGCCGCTCTTGTAGTTGACCCCCACGTACTGGACGGTGACTTCATCGCCCGCTTTGGCCGCCGGCCCGGTTCCTTCTTCGAGGTCCTTCGTGACCAGTTCCTTCGGCGGCGCCCCGCTCGGCGGCTTCACCTGCGGCTTCGTCTTCTTCGCCGGCGCTTCGGCCTGCTGGGAGCCCGAGGTTTCTTCGCCGGCGGACGAGGAGGTGGTCGAGGAATCGTCGCTGCCGCAACCGGCGACGGCGAGCGCCAAGCAGGCGCCGAGGATCAGGACAAGTCTGCGCATCGGCGGCATCCTATTGAGAAAGGGCCGACGGGTTCATTTCCGGCGCTTCGGCAACTCGGCCGCCTCCGCCGCGTCGATCTTCAGCACCACGCCGCGCTCGTAGATCGTGCCGACCTCCGGGGCATCGACGAAGCGGCGCCCGCCGAGGCCTCCGGTGTCGAAGATGATGCCGTCGAATATGTGGGCCTCCGGGGCGGCGAGAACCCTGCTCACGCGCCCCACCTTCTCGCCGTCGCTGGAGAAGACGGGGATCCCGCGCTTCGCCACCAGGTAGGAGACGGGGTGGCCGAGGTCCTCCATCCGGCCGAGCCTAGCGAAACGGTTTCGGCTCTAGACTGGCGCCGGGGAACCAACTCGCACGGAGAGGAAACGATGGGCCTGAATCTCGCTTCAATCGTCACCGAGAGCGCCGCCAGGGAGCCGGCAGCCGTCGCCGTCCGCCTCGGTGAGCTGGAGCTCACCTACGCCGAGCTCGACGACCGCAGCGCCCGCGTCGCCGCCCTCCTCCGCGAGAAGGGCCTGCGGCAGGGCGACCGGGTCGGGGTGATGCTGCCGAACGTCCTCGAATTTCCGGTCGCCTACTACGGCGTCCTCCGGGCCGGCGGGATCGTCGTGCCGATGAACGTGCTGCTGAAGAGGCGTGAGATCGCCTTCTACCTGGAGGACTCTGGGGCGAAGCTGCTGCTGTCCTGGCACGGCTTCGGCACCGACGCGCGCGAGGGTGCCAGCGATGCCGGCACCGAGCTGATCGAGGTCGAGCCCGAATCCTTCGCCCAACTGCTCGGCGACCGCGAGCCGGATACCGAGCTCGCCGAGACCGAGGAGGGGGACACCGCGGTGATCCTCTACACCTCGGGCACCACCGGCAAACCGAAGGGCGCCGAGCTGACCCACTTCAACCTCTCCCGCAACGCCCAGATCGCTTCCGAAACCACCTGCGAGATCAAGCAGGGGGACGTCGTCCTCGGCTCGCTGCCGCTCTTCCATTCCTTCGGCCAGACGGTCAGCATGAACGCCTCGCTGCGCGTCGGCGCGACCCTGACGCTGCTGCCGAAATTCGACCCCGGCGAGGCGCTGGAGATCATGCAGCGCGACGGCGTCACCCACTTCTACGGGGTGCCGACGATGTACGGAGCGCTCCTCCACCACCCCGGCCGCGAGGGCTTCGACACCTCCTCGCTGCGGATCTGCATCACCGGCGGCGCCTCGATGCCGGTCGAGGTGCTGCACGGCTTCGAGGAGGCGTTCGGCTGCGAACTGCTCGAGGGCTACGGGCTCTCCGAGACCTCGCCGGTCGCCAGCAGCACCCACCCCGGCCGCGAGCGCAAGCCCGGCTCGATCGGGACGCCGCTGCGCGAGGTGGAGATGAAGATCGTCGACGAGGACGACAACGAGGTGCCGCAGGGCGAGGTCGGCGAGGTGGTGATCCGCGGCCACAACGTGATGAAGGGCTACTGGCAGCGTCCCGAGGCGACCGAGGAGGCGATGCGCGGCGGCTGGTTCCACAGCGGCGACATGGCCAAAGTCGACGAGGACGGCTACTTCTTCATCGTCGACCGCAAGAAGGACCTGATCATCCGCGGCGGCTACAACGTCTACCCGCGCGAGGTCGAGGAGGTTCTCTACGAGCACCCGAAGGTCCGCGAAGCCGCCGTCCTCGGCGTCCCCCACGACCAGTGGGGAGAGGAGATCGGCGCCGCCATCGTCCTCCACGAGGGCGAGGAGATGGCTCCGGAGGAAGTCAGCAACTACGTCAAGGAGCGGATCGCCGCCTACAAGTACCCGCGCCTGGTCTGGTTCATGGACGACCTCCCGAAGGGGCCGACGGGGAAGATCCTCAAGCGCGAGATCGACACTCCGTCACCCGCGGGGCCTGGCGCCTCCGGCTGACATCTGGTTTACTCAGGCGCTCCCGAGTATTTAACCGGTCTGCTCGGGTCGTCCAGCAGCGCGCTCTGGGAGGCGCCTGCGCTCAACAACTAGGAGAGAAGATGGTCAGCAGACGTCTGACGGCGTTCGCCTGTGCGATCGCCCTTTGCATTACCGGTACCGCCCTCGCGCCCGCGAGCTCGATGGCACTGGACCCGATCCTGTTCGTGCACGGGTGGTCGGAGAACTCATCGCTCTGGAACACGATGATCTCCAACTTCGAAAAAGACGGGTATCCGAAATCGTATTTGAGCGCCTATAGCTACAACACCTCGACCTCGAACAAAACGTTGGCCGAAACCGAAGTCAAATCCCGGGTCGAAAGCCTGAAGAAAGCGACCGGCGCGACCAAGGTCGACATCATCGCCCACTCGATGGGCAGCCTCAACAGCCGCTGGTACGTCAAGTTCGTCAGCGGCGGCGAAGCGAACGTCGACGACTGGGTCTCGCTCGGCGGCCCCAACCACGGAACCGAAACCGCCAACTTCTGCTTCTCCACCGCTTGCGTGGAGATGCGGGTCGGCTCCAAATTCCTCGCGGAACTGAATGCCGGCGACGAGACGCCGGGCGCCGTCAACTATGGCACCTGGTGGTCGCCCTGCGACGAAATCATCAATCCGGACTCGAGCGTCGCGCTCTCCGGTGCGACCAACACCAAAACCGCCTGCATCTCGCACGTGGCCCTGACGACGGACAAAACCGTCTACGGCCAGGTCCGCGAATTCATCAAATAGGCGGATAGGAGCGGCGGGACCCTGGCCACGACCCGGGGTCCCGCCCATTTACTGGCTAGCTGGCCAGGATCACGCTAGTCTCCGGGGCGAAACCGCGCCACCAAAAGGAGACATCGATGAGCGTCGCTTCCCAGCGCCTGATGGACAACATCACCTACGAGGACCTCTACCACCGCTGGGAGCAGGGCAACTGGAGTGCCTACGACATCGACTTCTCCAAGGATCGCGCGGGCTGGGACGCGCTGAGCGACATCCAGCGGCGCTCGGCGATGTGGATCTACTCGATGTTCTACTACGGCGAGGACCGGGTCGCCGACACCCTCGCCCCCTACGTCACCGCCGCGCCGACCGAGGAGATGTCCTACTTCCTCGCCACCCAGCAGGTCGACGAGGTCCGCCACTCGATCTTCTTCCACCGCTTCTTCAAGGAGGTGATCGGCGTCGGCGGCGACTCCATCCAGCAGACGCTCTCCTCCACCCTGCCGCAGCTGAACTGGGGCTACCGCGGCATCTTCGACCGCCTCGACGTGATGGCCGAGGAACTGCGCAAGGACCGCTCGGTGGCAAAGTTCTGCCAGGCGATCACCCTCTACCACCTGATCGTCGAGGGCAGCCTCGCCCAGCCCGGCCAGCACTTCATCGAGGACTTCTTCGCCTCCGAGGAGACGATGCCCGGCTTCACCGCCGGGATGGAGAACGTCTCCCGTGACGAGCAGCGTCACATCGGCTTCGGCGTCAAGGTCCTCTCCGAGCTGCTCAACGAGCCGACCCCGGGCTGGCAGGAAAACCGCGAGGCGGTGACCGAGCTGTTGCGCGAAGTCCTGCCCTACGGGCCGGCCGTCTTCTCGCCGCCGAACATGGACCGCTCCTACACCGAGTGCTACGGCTTCAGCCTCGAGGACATCTACGCCTTCGGGATGAAACTGATCCGCCAGCGCTGGCGGACGATCGGCTTCCCGACCGAGGAGTTCCCGCCCGGCGTCTTCCCCTTCCCGCCCGAGGACGACGAGAAGGGCCTCGCCGAGCGGCAGGTGAAGATGATGATGGCCGGCGTGATCGGCTCCCCGGAAGGGCCGCCGCCGAGCAAGGACCCCGAGATCCAGCGCCTCTACTTCGACCTGATCAGCCGCGTCGCCGACCCGGCGGCCGCCAACGGCTCGCCCTTCGTCCTGCAGTGGCGGTTCAGCGACGCCGACCCGTGGCACCTCGTCCTCGACAACGGCTCGACCCGCGCCGAGCCGGGCGAAGCCCCGAACGCCAACGTCACGATCGAGACCACCTGGGCCGACTGGATCGCCGCCGGCAAACCCGACGCCAACCAGCTGAAGATGATGCTGCAGCGCCGCATCCGCCCCCGCGGCAAGGTCCGCGACCTGGCGCGGTTCCGCAAGGTCTTCAACTAGGCGACGCTGACCGGACGTATTTGTCCCCGCATACCGGGGACAAATGCGCCCGGTTGCTTCTAGGAGATCGGCGGGCGCTGGTCCGCCCAGGGCCGCTCGGCCTCGAGCTGGGCGGCGAGCGAGAGCAGCGTCGCCTCGGCGCCGGGGCGACCGATGACCTGGATCGAGAGCGGCATCCCCTCGGAGGAGAAACCGGCGGGCACCGCCATCGCCGGGTTGCCGAGGTGGTTCCAGGGAACGCAGTAGGGATAGAAGCGACTCATCCCCAGCACCGTCCGCAGGGCGCCCTTGCCCTCCCAGCGGCGGATCGGCAGCGCCGTCCCTCCCATCACCGGCATCACCAAGACGTCGTGGTGGTCGAAGATCGCGTTGACGCGGGCCGCGTCGGCGGCGCGGCCCTCGTTGCGAGCTCGCTCGTAGAGGCCGCGGGGGAGGATCGAGCCGAGCCGGCCAAAGCCGCGGGTGCGGCGTTCGAGCCGCTCGGGATGGGGCACTTCCTTGACCGTGTCGGCGACCCCACCGAGGAAGCGGGCGGTGATGTTGTTGCCGATGTTGCCCCAGTCGGGGTCGCGCTGGACGACGTCGTGCCCGAGGCCGCCGAGCAGCTTGACCGCCGTGGCCACCGCGCCCTTGGCGTTCTCGTCGACGGTGGGCGGCGCCACCGCGCGGGGGGCCAGGGTCGACCAGGCGACCTTGAGCTTGCCGGGGGGCGTCTTCGCGGACTCGACGAACGGGCGCTCGGGCGGCGCCGGCGCCTCGGGCTCACGCGATCCCCCGGAGACGACGTCGAGCCAGAGCGCGGTGTCGAGGACGGAGCGGCTGAGGCAGCCTTCGACCGCGAGGCCGTGCCAGCCTTCGAGGTTGGGTGCCAGCGAGACCCGGCCGCGGCTCACCTTGAGGCCGAAGAGACCGCAGGAGGCGGCGGGAATCCGGATCGATCCGGCGCCGTCGCCGGCCGAGGCGATCGGGACCAGGCCGGCGGCGACCGCCGAGCCGGAGCCGCCGCTGGAGCCGCCGGGGGTGCGCTGCGGGTTCCAGGGGTTGCGGGTGACGCCGTAGGTGGCCGACTCGCTGAAGCCGCAGATCGCCATCTCCGGCAGCAGGGTGAGGCCGACGATGATCGCCCCCGCCTCACGCAGCCGCCGCACCACCTCCGAGTCGGCGGTTGCCGGCTCGGTGAAGGCGTCGGTGCCGTGGGTGTTGATCTCCCCGGCGACGTCGATTTCGTCCTTGATCGCGATCGGCACCCCGAGCAGCGGCCGTTCCTCGCCCGCCTTGAGCCGAGCCTCGGCCTGCTCTGCTTCCAGCAGCGCCTTCTCGGCGAAGACCTTGCGGAACGCGTTCAGCTCCGGGTCGAGCCGAGCGATCCGGTCGAGCGAGAGCTGTACCAGCTCCTTCGGAGAGACCTCCCCAGCCCGAACCATCTCCGCCTGCCGCGCCGCCCCAGCGAAAGCAATCTCATCTCCACCCATGGAGCTCATCCTATTGGCTGCCCAGCCAAAACCGACCGAAGAGGGGGCGGGGCACCCCTCACCAGACACTCAACATCGAGCGCCGCGAGATGTGTCTGGGGAGGGGTGCCCCGCCCCCTCCCCCAAAATCAAGCCTTGGCCGGCTCGGGCTCCGACTCCCCGCCCTCGAAGCTGAAATCGGGGACGAGGCGGTCGAGCCAGCTCGGGAACCACCAGTTCCAGGAGCCCATCAGCTTCATCGCCGCCGGGACGAGGATGAGGCGGACCAGGGTCGCGTCGAGGGCGATCGCGACCGCGCAGCCGACCCCGAGCTCCTTGATCGAGGGGACGCCGGTGAGGACGAAGACGGCGAAGACCGAGGTCATGATCAGGGCCGCCGAGGAGATCGTCCGGGCGCTGGTCGAGAGGCCCTCGGCGACGGCGCGTTCGTTGTCGCCGTGGACCATGTAGCGCTCGCGGATCCGCGACATCAGGAACACCTCGTAGTCCATCGAGAGCCCGAAGACGATCGCGAAGATCAGCGGGATGTTGATCGTGTCCAGCGCCCCCTGGCTTTCGAAGCCGAGGAAGCCGTCGAGCCAGCCCCACTGGAAGATCGCGACGAGGACGCCGAAGGCCGCCCCGATCGAGAGCAGGTTCATCAGCACCGCCTTCAGCGGCAGGATCAGCGAGCGCAGCATCACCATCAGGACGAGGAAGCTGAGCGCGAGGACGAAGAGGATGATCTTCCACATCGAGCCGCTCACCTGCTTGCGGACGTCGTCGCCGCGGGCGGTCTCGCCGCCGACGTTGACTTCGGCCTGCTGCGCCAGCGCCGAGGCCGGCACGACGGTGTCGCGCAGGCGGTCGACCAGCGCCACCGCGGCGTCGGACTCGCTCGGCGCGCTCGGGGTCACCTGGACGAGGACGCTGTCCCCCGCGTAGGCGGGCAGGGCGACGCCGCTGACTCCCGGCGTCCCCTCGAGGTCCCGCATGAAGCCGACGACGGCCGCTTTGTCCTCGCCGCTGACCGGACCATCGAAGCCGGCGACGATCTGGACCGGGTCGGTGCCACCGTTCAGCTCCTCGGAGGCGATTTCGGTGCCGACCCGGACGTCGCTGTCCTTCGGGAACTGCGCGATCGCTTCGGTCCCGGTCTCGAGCGAGAGCAGCGGGCTGGCGAGCAGGAGCAGGACGGCGGAGACGCCGACGATCGCCGTCCACGGCCGCGCCATCACCCGTTCGGTCCAGCCGCGCCAGAAGCGGTTTTTCTCGCTCGTCGCCTGCGCTGCCGTGCGCCGGCGGTAGAAGCGCCGCCCGATGAAGCGCTCGACCCTGCCGACGACCCCGCCCGGCAAGACGCGGTCGCCGAGCATCGCGATCAGCGCCGGCAGCAGCGTCGTCGCGGTCAGGATCGAGACGGCGACGACGGTCATCGCCCCCAGCGCCATCGAGCGCAGCGCCTGGTTGTCGACCATCCACAGCCCCGCCAGGGAGATGATCACGGCAAGGCCGGAGAAGGTGACGGCGAGGCCGGAGGTGGAGAGCGAGAGCGCCCGCGCCTCGGCCGGCTCGTGCCCGGCTTCCCGCTCCTCGCGGTAGCGGGCGAGGATGAAGAGTGAGTAGTCGACGGCGACGCCGATCCCGATCATCGAGGCCATGTTGGTGACGAAGACCGAGGTCGTCATCTCCAGCGAGATGAAGTAGATCAGCGCCCCGGTGACGAGCACGCTGACGAAGCCCAGCGCCAGCGGCAGCGCCGCCGCCGCGAGGGAGCCGAAGACGACGAGGAGGATGATCGCGACGATCGGGAAGCCGGTCCCCTCGGCCTTGGCGAGGTCTTCCTTGGAGATTTCCTGCATCCCCGCCCAGATCGTCGGCTGGCCCACCAGGTAGGGGGTGACGCCGGCGTCGGCGGTGCCCGGGTCGAGGTCTTCCCGCAGGGTCGCCGCGGGGTCGATCAGCTCGTCGGAGGAGAGGTCGCTGCGCAGCGGCACCAGCACCACTTCGGTCCCGGCCTGCAGCTGCCGCCGCGCCTGCGCCGCCGCTGCCGGGGGCAGGGTGACGTCGTCGAGCGTCGCCACCTCCTGCCGCAGTCGCGTCACCGCGCCCGCGCGCTCGGCCGCGCTCGCGCCCGGCTCGGCCTTAAGCACCACGGCGATCCCGTCCGCCTGCGAACCGAACTCGTCCTGCAGCGATTCGCTCACCTTCATCGACTGGCTCCCCGGCACGTCGAAGCCGCCCCCGGTCAGGTGATCGGTCTGTTTCGCGGCAAACGGCAACGCCAGCAGGACGATCAGCACCCACGCCGCGACGACCAGCCGGCGCCGCCTGCCAAGGAACTGCGCCAGAGACCTCATCGCGTCTTTCACTGCGGAACCTCCTCGTCGCCGGGGTGAGCTTGAGCCAGCCTCCCCCGGCAACCTGGGCACGGTCTGTGAGGCGCGTCACTACGTGAGCGCCATCACGCCTATCCCTTCTATGTAGAAGCGATTTACGCCCAGCACCACGCCTAGCTTCCCGGGCCACATTCAGAGAAATGGCCGGGGCGCTGGTGGAACAGCCCCCGGCCTGGCACAGGAAGGGGTACTTCCCATGCGGGACAAAGGTAGGCCAGTGGCCGATAACGCCGCTGCGGATCGACGCGAGGAGGGCGAGGTCTTGCGCCACGTCATCGCGGTCCACCCGGCGACGCTGCGGCTCTCAGATCTGATCCGTGAACTGGGCGACGCTGACGACTTCCCAAGGCGGGACGGCATCGAACGGGCGGTCCGGGAACTCGTCAAAGGCGGGCTGCTGTTTCGGTGCGAGGGAGCGGTGCTGCCGACCCGGCAGACGCTCTACCTCTGGCAGACGCTGGAGTTGTCGTGAGCGTCGCAGAGCAGTTTGGCCGCAACCTCGCCGAGGCTCGCGACTGGGAGGGCATTTCCCAGAAACAGCTTGCCCAGCGAATCTCGATGAGTCAGGCAGACGTAGCTCGCTGGGAGCTTGGCGAGCGGTGCCCCCGGCTGGATTACGTCGTGAAGCTGGCGGATGCGGTCGGGCTTCAGGTCCGCGATCTGCTCTACGGGATCGAGTAGGCGATGCCCTCAGAACACATCACGTTCACGACCATTGCCCAGCGGTTCGCGTGGAACCTGCGGATCGCTCGGAACAGGACCGGCCTGACGCAGCGCGGGCTGGCGGCGCGGATGGGAAGGGATCAGAGCCGAATCGCGGAGTGGGAGAGCGGCAAGTGCCTTCCTCGCACCGAGGCGATTGTGCGGCTCGCAGAGGTTCTCGACATCGAACCCGGCGAGTTGCTCCGGGAGACCAAGGGACTCGGCGGCTAGCTAGCGCCTACGAGGGCTTGTGGATGTAGACGAGGGGAATTGCTGGCGGGGCAAGCTTGAGCTTCATGGTTGAAGCCTAGTCCCGCCAGCGAGTTAGCCTGTGGACGTGGCCAAGAAGCAGAAGACCGACAAGGGGCTTGAGATCCCGGTCCCGACCAAAGGCGACTTTGACGCAGCTATGAGGAAGGTCGCGCCTCCAGTACGTCGTAGACCGCCTGACGAGAAAGACTCGCCTCCGAAGCAATCTGGGTGATCGGCACCCCGGCGTGACGAGCCGCCCTGATGAAGGTCCGCAGGTCTTCCGTTGCTTCTCGATGTGCTTCGTCCGCCTTCGCTCGGCGTTTCGCGGCTTTGCCGATTTCCCGGAGCGTCCGATCCCACTCGCTGACGGTCTTGCTCATTGCCCCGCCGCCTCTTTGACGAGGGCGTGGAACATGGAGCGCTGGCCCGTGTGCCGGTGGTTGTGGCGCCAGGCGTACTCGTCAAGGTAGGACTGAAGCCACTTGCGGGAGACGAACTTGTAGGTGCCGCGCATCCCCGTTTTGAGGTTGCCGAAAAAGCCCTCGATGGTGTTCGTGTAGATGTCGCCCTTGACGTAGAGGCCAGCGGAATGATTGATCACCCGGTGGTCTGCGAACTCCCGCGCCAGCGGCTTGTAGGCCATCCAGTCGTCGGTGTAGAGGATGGATTCCGGGTTCACGTTCGCCCGCACGGCGCCACTTAAAGGCTCGCCTCGCCGGGAGGCGATCACACGGGCCCGGACGCGCCCGCCGCGCTCGACCATCCCCAGGACGGTCGGCTTGGCTTCGCGGAACCGGGCCGCTTCAGAGAACGTCATTTTGCGGCGGGCCTTTCCGCCCCAGGAGGTCTCATCAACCTCGACCTTGCCGCGCAGGCTAGGTGCCGGGTCGGGTTCGGCCATCAGGTGGTTCCTGATCTTGTTGAACATGCGCCAGGCGGTCTTGTAATGGACCCCAAGCTCTCGCTCTAGCTGCTTGGCAGATATGCCGCACCGAGTGCTGGTCATCAGGTACATGGCGTGGAACCAGAGCCGCAGTGAGGTTGAGGAGCGGTGAAAGATCGTCCCTGCCGTGGGGTGCAGATGGTGCCCGCAGGCCGTGCAGGTCCATGATTGGCGCTGCTGCTTGGTCTCGTAGCGCTTGAAGATCTTCACCGCGTCGCACTTCGGGCAATGGGCGTGTTCGCCATCGGGCGCGTGGCGGGTCCGCCAGAGGTGCTCCAGGCAGGCAGCATCATCTGGGAACTCGGCGAGGAACTCCGTCACCGAGTAGTCCGAGGTCGAGGACTTCACGCGGCGGGGGTTGTGGCGGTTGGCCGGTGGCACGGATGTAAAGTTACTTGACAGAGCGGACGTTGTCAAGCAGGTTGACAACCGTTAGGCTCGGGCCGTGGATTGGGGAGCCGAAGACGCGCTGACTTCAGGCCAGCGGAAGCTCAAACGGGGAATAGAACAGGTCAAGGCGCTCTGCGGGGACGCCAAAGCCTTCGAGGGCGATGAGGCGTATCTCTTCGAGACCGAGCGCAAGGCGCGTTCCCCTCAAGAGATCGAGTACCGCTGCTTCGCAGTCCAGCGAAAGACCATGCCCGACCACTGGCCGCTCTTGGCCGGAGAGGCGATTCAGAACCTCCGAGCCGCCCTCGACCATCTCGTCTACGAAAAGTCCGGGGGCAACCGCCGGACCCAGTTCCCGATCTTCACCGACCGGTGCGAGTTCCAAGTCTTGGGAGGCCGCTACGTGAAGGGGGTCCCCGAGGTGGTGCGGGCATTCATCGAGGAGGCGCAGCCGTATCGGTTCATGCCACAGGACGCCGCCCATCACCCGCTCGCACAGCTCAGTGCGCTCTCTAATCTCGATAAGCATCGAGTCCTGGCGACGGTCGTCAGCGCCGTCACCCATGAGGCGGTCGGCAAGCCCAGCGGAGTCGAGTTGACCTGGGAGGAGTACGCGTCCAACAAGCGGCTCGGTGCAGGCAAGGCACACATCTCGACGTTCGTCGTGCGAGGCGAAAGCGAAACCGTAGAGATGAACGTGGAACCCATGTTTTCCTACGAGGTACGAATCGAGGGGCGTCCACTCGGGGTCCTCCGCGGCATCGGGCACACGGTCTACAAAACCTTCTGGGAAGTCGACAGAGGCCAGCGCATGACGGGCGCTGAGCCATTCCCGCTGTAGCTCGACCAGACGCTCAGCCACGGCCTACGCCGCCCTTCCTGGCGCAGTCGCTTCTACATACATGGGATAGGCGTGAGCGCCATCACGCTTATCCCATCTGTGTATAAGTGCGGCCGCCCCTGAGCGACCCAGACCTGGATCGATCCGGTTTAGCGTCCGAAGCCGGTTGCCAGGCTGGCGATAGTGGGGGCAGCGGCCACCGATCTTTTGAATAGGTGTCCGGAGTGCTTCCTCCCAACCGGATCGCTCACTACAAGCCCACCATTCCAGGACCCCTCCTCGCGATAGCGGTACTGCCTATGCCTCAGCGTTTCCCCTAGCCAGTCAGAGATCTTGTCGTAGCTCTCATGGACGTGACTTCCCTCGACGTGGTCTGCGCAATAAGAACGACCGGCCATCGGCACAACGATGCCGGATGCCACGGTGTCGGCGATTTGAAGTCCTGCATGGTTCTGACTACCGCCAAAGGTCGGCATATCCAGAATTCGGTCATAGCAGTCACCGCTGTATTGAAATTTCTGCGTAAAGATCGAGTGAGACACCCTGGCATTCACGCCAGGGTTGTTGCTGTCGATAACGACAATTCCCCTCTCACCTTTTTTCTCCAGGTATCGCTGAAACATCTCGCATATCCACTGAATCGAATACGTATTCATCGCGAGACCGTCGAGCGGTTCGTCCGGAACCTTGACCCACACGCGACCTATCACGCGAGCGTCGATTCCCTCCAGCATGTTCATGATGTCTCGGAGGTACAGCAATGCACTGCGGCGCTTCCTGCTGGATTCGCGGACCATGGTCCTAAGTTCCGCGCCCTTGATCTCCGTGAGGATGTTGCCGAGGCGATGAGGCCCCGTAGTTAGACGCCCGCGGAAATGGTGCTCCTTGAGAGTCAGGAAGTCTTCGGTGAGTTTCGCCAGCTTCGACTGATCAACGATCACGCAGACGAAAGCGAGGATAGGCTGAATGTTCGACCCCGACTTAAGGGTCTGGACATCTCCCGCATCATCGACGTAGGCGATCAGCAACTCTCTCCCCCTGGAACGACTACGGCCACCGAGAGGTGGCCGTAGGAGTTGCCGCCTAGCCCGAAGGCTCAAGACGGCGTGCAGATTCAGTATCTGCGCGCAGTTTAACAGCGATCTCGGTCTGCGCAAAGAAGGCGGGCAAAATGGCCAAGGTCGCTCGCACGCACGCCCTACCAACGTACCGACTGGCACCAGGAAGCGGCAAGAGGAGCTTATTGACTAGTAGGTAGGCGTGAGGGGCGTCACTCGCGATCCGTACCCTGGGCCGATGATCGTCGACTGCGCGGCGTACGAGGGAGGGAGGCGGCGGGAAGGGAAGCTCTCGCTGGAGCGCGCCGGAGAGGCGGCCGGGGAGAAGGGGGCTTTCGTCTGGATCGGCGTGGTCGAGCCGAGCGAGGAAGAGTTCAAGGCAATCGCGGCCGAGTTCGGGCTGCACGAGCTGGCGGTCGAGGACGCGGTGCGGGCCCACCAGCGGCCGAAGGTGGAGGAGTACGGCGAGACGATCCACGTGGTGGTGAAGACCGCTCGCTACGTCGACCCGCAAGAGGTGATCGAAGTCGGCGAGATCTCGGTCTTCGTCGCCCCCGACTTCGTGATCACGGTCCGCCACGGCAACGCCGACCTGACCAAGGTGCGCGAGCGGCTCGAGCGCCGGCCCGACCTCCTGGAGAAGGGGCCCGGCGCGGTCCTCTATGCGATCGCCGACCACGTCGTCGACCGCTACATCGAAGCCGCCCACGGCTTCGACGAGGACGTCCGTGAAGTCGAGCTGCAGGTCTTCGGCGAAGCCCAGAACCCGACCGAGCGGATCTACAAGCTCGAGCGCGAGGTGCTCGAGTTCCAGGCCGCCGCGGCGCCGCTCGGCGAAGCGCTGGAAGAGCTCTGCAGCGGCAGGTTCGAGGTCATCCCGCGCGAGCTGCACGAGTACTTCCGCGACGTCGAAGACCACCTGCGGCGGGTGACGACGCGGATCGAGAACTTCCGCCAGCTGCTCGACAGCGCCCTGGAAGCGAACCTGACCCAGGTCTCGATGCGCCAGAACGAAGACATGCGGAAAATCTCCGCCTGGGTCGCGATCGGGGTCGTGCCGACGATGATCGCCGGGCTCTACGGGATGAACTTCGAGCACATGCCGGAGCTGAAGTGGACCTTCGGCTACCCGGCCGTGCTCGCCCTGATCCTGGCGATCTGCCTCTTCCTCTACTGGCGCTTCAAGCGCGCCGGCTGGCTGTAGCTACTCGGCGCCGAGCAGGTAGCGGGCCGAGGCGACCCCGACCGAGAACGCCCCTTTGGTGTCCCGGGAGGGATCGGAGAGGGCCTGCAGGGCGAAGCCGTCGCCGAGGGCGAAGAGGTAGGAGACGACGTCCTCCGCGGAGAAGCGCAGGCTCAGCACTCCCTCGTCGTCCTTGCTGCGCAGCACCTCGGCGACGTGCGAGCGGGTCTTCTCGAAGAGCTGGCCGACCTCGCGCTGGATGTCGGGGTTGCGGCGGCCGGCGCTGAAGAGCTCGTAGAGGAGCAGGAAGAAGCCGGGTTCGTTCTCGATCACCTCGGTGAGGCTGGTGACGAGAGCGTCGACCACGTCGTCGACGCTTTTCGCCGGGGCCAGCCGCTCGTCGAGGCGGGTCACCCGCAGCTCGGAATCGCGGCGGACGACCTCGACCAGCAGCCGCTCCTTCGTCCCGAAGTAATAGTGGAGGAGGCCGCGGCTGACGCCCGCCTCGCGGGCGACGTGCTCGAAGGTGGAGCCGGCGGCGCCGCGGCGTGCCACGGAATCACGCATCGCATCAACGATGCGCTGTGCCTTGTCGCCGCTGAGCTCCCGCTCTTTGGTCGCCGCCTCCATCCAGGCCTAGCTTAGGCTCTGCCTAGGATCCGTTGATGCTCGTCGTCGAGGTGTACTCGAACTCCTCTTCGGCACCGAAGAGAGCGTCGAGCACGGCCTTGCGCGCACCCTCGCTGACCGCCAGGGCGATCACGGCGCCGACGATCGCGATCAGCAGCAGGCGCCCGATGCCGCCCTTGCGCTTCTTCGGCTTGCTGCGAATGCTCTCGGAGGCCTCCTGCAGGCTCTCGGCGGCCTTGCGGAGGTCCTTCTGGACCTTCTTGTCGCTGGTCACAGCCTTGACCGTGCCCTTGCCGTTGCCGGTCGCGCGACCGTAGGCGCTCTTCGCGGATTCGAAGGCGTCCTTGAGGCTTTCACGCAGCTCTTCGTCCTCGATCAACCGCTGCACATAAGGATTCTCGCGGGCGGTCTCGTAGATGTCACCGGCGCGCGCCGTCGTCGTCTTGCTCATGCCTTCTCCTCGCTGGATTCCGTGGCCGACACCAGAATAACTCCCCACCCCATACCCGCGGGTGGTCAGGGCCCAACCCCGTCGAGCAGGACGCCGTTATTTCGAAAATCCGTCTGGGCGTGGCGCAGGCCCCGCAGGCGCAGCGGCACCAGCCCCGGGCCGAACACCCGGAAGCGTCGGATGAACAGCGGGCCGACCGCTTCGCTGTCGGTTTCGTAGAAGCGCGGGCCGATCAAGCGGGCGGGCGGGCGCGGCACCTCCCCCATCGAGACGAAGGCGACTTCGCGGACCAGCCAGTCGTAGCCTTCCGAGGCTTTCAGCTGGATCGCGCCGGTCGAGAGGTAGTAGCGGAGCGGCGCCTCCCCCAGCACCCAGGTGACGGTGGCGCGGGGGCCGTCCGGCTCGCCGAGATGCTCCGCGACCGCCTCCCAATCTGGTCGCTGCAGGTCGGGGGTGGTGCTTGCCCAGACGCAGAATCCGAACGAGTAGGCGAGCAGGAGGGCGGCGATCGCGGCACCGAGGCGACGGGCGCGATCGGCGGTGAGCGCGATCGCGACCGCGAGCAGGAAGGGCAGGAGCGCCGGCAGCAGGTTGCGGGCGAGCACGTAGTCCTTGCTGCTGGAGAGGATCGCCAGCACGAGGGGGATCCCGACCGCGACGGCGCCGACCGTCAGCGGGATGCCGGCAGCGCGGCGCTCCTCGCGACTGCCCCGCAGCGCCAGCAGCGCGAAGGCGGCGAGGACCAGCGCCAACGGCACGAGCGAGAGCAGGGGCCGGTCGGGGCGGCCGATGATGTCGCCGGTCTCGCCGGTGAGGAAGGTCGACGCGGTTTCCCAGACCCGGTGGCCGAGGGTGAACTTGCCGATCCATTCGGCGTGCCCGTAGGACATCTGGTGGTAGGCGAGCGGAGCCAGCAGCGCCACCGCCAGGGCGACTATCCAGAGGCCCCGGTAGATCGCCCGCCCGCGCCGCCGCGCCAGCAAGAGAATCTCGGCCGCGAGCGGGAAGACGGCGAAGTAGTGCGTCGCCAGCGCCAGTGCCGAGAAGACCCCCCAGAGGACGAAGTCGCGCTTCTCTTCCGGGCGCTCGGACCGCAGCGCCCGCACGCAGTAGAGCAGCGAGAGCGCGCAGAAGAGGCCGAGCAGCGCGTAGGCCCGCGCCTCCTGCGAGTACCAGAGGAGCATCGGGTTGACGGCGACGAGCGCCGCCGCGAGGACTCCGGCGCGGGCGCCGCGCAGCTCGCGGCCGATCAGATAGGCGACCGGGATCGTCGCCACCCCCGCGGCCGCCGAGAGCGAGCGCAGCCCCCACTCGCCGGTCCCGGCGACCTGGGTCCAGAGCCAGGCCAGCGCGTAGTAGAGCGGCGGCGCCGACTCGGAGAAGCCGACCGCGTCCATCGCGTGGCCGAAGCCGACCCGCAGCACCCGGCTGGCGGTGACGATCTCGTCGTGGTGGTAGGCCTGGACGCCGAGGGTGGCGAAGCGCAGCACGGCGCCCAGCACGGTCAGCCCGGCGACGATCCAGAAGGCGCGGCTGCGGTTGCGCACTAAGAGAGGGCGGCTTCGAGGGCCTGGGAGACCTCGTCGACGTAGACGAACTCCAGGTTGCCCAACTCGTGCTCGGGAATCTCGTCGACGTCGCCCTCGTTGCGGCTCGGCAGGATCACCTTCTTGATCCCGGCGCGCTGCGCCGCCAGGGACTTCTCCTTGACGCCACCGATCGGCAGCACCTGGCCCGTCAGCGTCACCTCACCGGTCATCGCGACGTCGTTGCCGACGGCGCGGCCGCTGATCAGCGAGGAGAGGGCGACGGTCATCGCCACCCCCGCCGAGGGCCCGTCCTTGGGGACGGCGCCGGCCGGGACGTGGATGTGGATGTCGTGCTCGGCGAACCAGTCGTCCTCCAGCTTCGGGGCGACATCCCGGTAGTGACCGCGGACGTAGGAGAGCGCCGCCTGCGCCGACTCCTTCATCACGTCACCGAGCTGGCCGGTGATCGTCAGCTTGCCCGAGCCCGGCATCGAGGTCGCCTCGATGAAGAGCACGTCTCCCCCGGTCGGCGTCCAGGCGAGCCCGGTGGCGACGCCGGGGTCCTTGGTCCGCCGCCGCTGCTCGGCGAAGACGCGGCGGCGGCCGAGCAGCTCTCGCGCTTTCTTGCCGGAGACCCGCACCTTGCCCTTGGCCCGGCCCTCGGCGACGTCGCGGGCGACTTTGCGGCAGACGGTGCCGATCTGGCGCTCGAGGTTGCGGACGCCCGCCTCGCGGGTGTACTCCTCGACGATCGCGGTCAGCGCCGCGTCGGCGAACTCGATCTGGGACGGCTTCAGCCCATTCGCCTCGACCTGGCGGCGAACCAGGTAGCGACGGGCGATCTGGCGCTTCTCTTCCAGCGTGTAGCCGGCCAGCTCGATCGTCTCCATGCGATCGAGCAGCGGCCCCGGGATCGTGTCGAGGACGTTGGCGGTGGCGATAAAGACGACGTCGGAGAGGTCGAACTCGAGGTCGAGGTAGTGGTCGCGGAAGCTGTCGTTCTGGGCCGGGTCGAGCACCTCGAGCATCGCCGAGGCGGGGTCGCCGCGGAAGTCGGCGCCCATCTTGTCGATCTCGTCGATCATGAAGACGGGGTTGCGGGAGCCGGCGTCGCGCAGAGCGCGGACGATCGTGCCCGGCATCGCCCCGATGTAGGTGCGGCGATGACCGCGGATCTCCGCCTCGTCGCGGACGCCGCCGACCGAGATCCGCTCGAACTCGCGGCCGAGCGCCTTGGCGATCGATTTGCCGAGGCTGGTCTTGCCGACGCCCGGAGGCCCGACGAAGCAGAGGATCGGCCCCGGCGAGGAGGGGTTGAGCTTGCGCACCGCCAGGTACTCGAGGATCCGGTCCTTGACCCGCTCGAGGTCGTAATGGTCGGCGTCGAGGACCTCGCGGGCGTGCTTGATGTCGAGGTTGTCCTCGGTCTCCTTCGACCAGGGCAGCTCGACCAGCCACTCCAGGTAGGTGCGGATGACGCCGTGCTCGGCGGCGGCAGGCGGCAGTTTCTCCAGCCGCGAGAGCTCGCGCTCGGCGGCTTTGAGGGCGTGCTCGGGCAGCTCCGCCGCCTCGATTTTCTCGCGCAGTTCGTTCGCTTCGGCCTGCTGCTCGTCCTCCTCGCCGAGCTCCTCCTGGATCGCTTTCAGCTGCTGGCGGAGGAAGAACTCACGCTGGCCTTTGTCGATCTCAGACTGCACCTGGGTCTGGATTTGGGTGCCGAGCTGGACGACCTCGAGCTCGCGGGCGAGGAGTTTCGAGAGGTGCCGCAACCGCTCGGCGACGTCGACCTCCTCCAGCAGCTGTTGCTTCTCGGGGGTGTCGAGCCGCAGGGCGCCGGCGATTAGGTGGGCGAGGGAGGCCGGATCGTCGATGTTGGCGATCGCCATCTGCAGCTCCTCGGGTAGGTAGGGAATCTGCTCGACGATTTCCGAGAAGGTGCGCTGGACGTTGCGGCTGAGGGCCTCGAGCTCGGCGGTCGGCTCGATCACGTCCGGCAGCGGCGAGATGCGGGCGACCATGTAGGGCTGCTCGGTGACGAAGTCACCGAGCTCCACCCGCTGCATCCCCTGGACGAGGATGCGGAGCGTCCCGTCCGGCACCTTGACCATGCGGGAGACGTGGCCAGAGACGCCGACCCGGTGGAGGTCCCCCGGGCCCGGTTCCTCGTTCTCGGGGTCGAGGGCGGCGACCATCACCAGCATCCGGTTGGTGCCGAGGACGTCGTCGATCAGCTGGATCGAGCGCTGCTGGACGACCGCCAGCGGCGCCAGCGTTTCCGGGAAGGCGACGGTGTCGCGCAGCGGCAGCACCGGCAGCGCCTCCGGCAACGGCTGGCCGGCGCGGATCGCGTCCTCCGCGTCGAGCGGCGAGTCGACCACTTCGAGGACCGGTGCGCCCTCCATCACTTACGGCCTATCGGAACCCGTCGCGTGGTCTCGCCCGGATCGCGCAGTGGCAGCTCGATCCGCAGGATGCCGTCCTCGTAGGTGGCGCTGGCACCCTCGGCGTCGACCTCGACCTGGAACTCGACCACCCGGCGGAACTGCCCCGAGGGAATCTCGATCTGCTGGTAGACCCGCCCCTCGGTCTCCTGCACGTGGCGCTCGCCGACGATCGCCAGGTGGCGGCCGCTGACCTCGATCCCGACCTCCGAGAGCTCGACCCCGGCGAGGTCGACTTTGACGATCGCCCGCTGCGGTTCGCCGCAGTAGTAGACGTCGACGTTGGGGGAGAAGCCGCTGGAGCGGCGGGTGACGTAGCGGGTGCGGCTCCAATCGACGTAGAGGTCCCGGCGGGGCATCCGCACAAACATAATGCGGGCGCTGCCCGCGGGGGGCCTCGGGACTAAGCGGGGCGCGACGCCCAGCGGGGGGCGCGCATGAGGAGGACCGGCTGGCGCGGCGGCACGAGGCCCTCGGGGCGGTTGGGCCGGAAGGTGGTGCAGGCCTCGTTCAGCTCCAGGGCGCAGAGGAGGTTTTTGCGGAAATAGCAGTCCTCGCACGTCGGGGGCTTGGGCTTGCGCGGCACGGCGGGCATGTTTGCATCGCCGGCGGGTATTCGTGCGGGCCGTTTCCGCAAATCGCTACCTCTTTGAAACAGCTTCGTCACAGCTTCCCTGCGTCTTGCGGGAACACCGGCGCCCAGCGCTAGTATCGAGGCCGATGGAGAGTCATTCCAGGACCGAGAAGCTCTCCGCTTCTCCCCCACTTTTCAAAAGCGACTTCCTCAACTTCTTCTCCCGCGTCCACCCCGCGGTTCCGGCCGTGATCTTCCTGCCGGTGGTGGTGGCGATGGAGTGGGTCGGGGTCGATCGCGGCTACGCCGCCTGGCAGCTGGCGCTGCTGACCCTGGCCGGCGTCGCGGTCTGGACGCTGACCGAGTACTGGCTGCACCGGCTCGTCTTCCACTGGGAGCCCGACAACGCCTTCGGCCGCCGCATGCACTTCATCATCCACGGCATCCACCACGACCATCCCAACGACAAGATGCGGCTGGTGATGCCGCCGTCGGTCTCGATCCCGCTGGCCGCGCTCTTCTTCCTGGCTTTCTGGCTAATTCTCGGCGACGCCGCCTTCCCGGTCTTCGCCGGCTTCCTCCTCGGCTACCTCTTCTACGACTACACGCACTACTACGTGCACCACTTCGTCCCCCGCTCCGACTTCGGCAAGCGCCTGCGCGAACATCACATGCGCCACCACTTCCAGGACCACCGCTACGGCTACGGCGTCTCCTCGCCGCTCTGGGATCACGTCTTCCGGACGTATCCGCGGAAGCGCAGCAAGTACAGGCAGTAGCGGGACCGCCCCCACGTGGGCACCTCGAGCACGAGGCAGACGCGCGTCCAGGGACAAATTTCCCCTTGACCTGCCGCACCTAACTGTCACAGTGAGTGTGACTCTGGCAGACTCTCTCCAGGGTATTTTTAACTTTGGATGGAAAGGAACTAGATGCCCCCCACCAATAATGTGCTCGACGAGGCCCGGCAGCTCGTAGAGCGACGCCTTGCCGACCTCGACGAGGAGCGTCAGCGCCTCGAGCGTGCCTTGGCGGAGCTGGGCGGCAAAGCCAGCCGCCGTCGCCCGGGTCGCCCTCGTGGCAGCTCGAAAAAAGCCGCCGCTGCTGCCGGCACCCCACGGCGTCGTCGTAAACGCCGTGGCGGCACCCGTGCCGACCAAGCGGTGAAACTGATCGAGTCGCAGCCAGGTATCAGCGCCTCCGACGTCGCGAAAACGATGAAAATCAAGCCCAACTACCTCTACCGGGTCCTCGGTGACCTGGAGAAAGAGGGACGGGTGAAAAAGGACGGACGCCAGTACTACCCGGCTGCCGGCTGACAGCACTAACCGTTACCCAAAGAAAAGAGGCCGGCATAGCCGGCCTCTTTTCTTATGTTTTCCCTCCAGTCTTGAACTGAAGGTTTCTCCACTATCTAAATTAGTCCCAACTGGTTGACGGCGTCGCGCTCCTCTTGCAACTCCATGACGCTGCGATCGATGCGCTCGCGGGAGAACCCGGGAACCTCGAGACCCTGGACGATGCTCCACTCGCCGCCGCTGCAGGTGCAGGGGAGGCCGCAGACGATTCCCTCGCCGATCCCGTAGCTGCCGTCAGCCGGCACTCCCATCGAGACCCAGTCACCGTCAGGCGTGCCGAGCACCCAATCGTGGACGTGGTCGATCGCCGCGTTGGCGGCCGAGGCCGCACTCGAGGCGCCGCGGGCGTCGATGATCTCGGCGCCGCGTTTGGCGACGCGAGGGATGTACTCGTCCGCGATCCATTGCTCGTCGTCCACGGCCTCCCAGGCGCTCTGCCCGTCGACCTTGGCGTTGACCAGGTCGGGGTACTGGGTCGGCGAGTGGTTCCCCCATGCGGTCATGTTGGTGACCGCGGAAACCGGCTTGCCCAGCTTGTTCGCGACCTGGGAGATCGCCCGGTTGTGGTCGAGGCGCATCATCGCCGTGAACCGCTCCCGCGGCACGTCGGGCGCGTTCGACATCGCGATCAAACAGTTGGTGTTGGCCGGGTTGCCGACCACCAGCACCTTGACGTCGTCGGCGGCGCCGGCGTTGATCGCTTCGCCCTGCGGCTTGAAGATGCCGCCGTTGGCCTCGAGCAGGTCGGAGCGCTCCATGCCGGGACCGCGCGGCCGCGCCCCGACCAGGAGGCCGACGTTGCAGCCGTCGAAGGCCTGCTTCGGATCGTCGGTGATGTCGATCCGGCGCAGCAGCGGGAAGGCGCAGTCGTCGAGCTCCATCGCGGTGCCCTCAGCGGCTTTGATCGCCTGGGGGATCTCCAGCAGGCTGAGCTCGACCGGGGTGTCGGGGCCGAGCATCTGACCGCTGGCGATGCGGAATAGCAACGCGTAGCCGATCTGGCCGGCGGCGCCGGTTACGGTGACCTTGACAGGGGGGGTGCTCACTAAATCCTCTCCTCGGAGTCGGGGTTTTGGAAGGTTGAAAGGCCGTTAGGCCATGGCGCGCTGGAGGTTCTCGTCGATCGAGGCGAGGAACTCCTGCGTCGTCTGGTACTCCTGGCCGCCGCCCACCAGCAGGGCCAGGTCTTTCGTCATCTCCCCGCTTTCGACCGTCTCGACACAGACGCGCTCGAGCGTCTCCGCGAAGCGGGAGACCTCCGGGGTGTCGTCCATGCGGCCGCGGGCGGCGAGCCCGCGGGTCCAGGCGAAGATCGAGGCGATCGGGTTGGTCGAGGTCGGCTTGCCCTCCTGGTGCTGGCGGAAGTGGCGGGTGACGGTGCCGTGGGCCGCCTCGGCCTCCACTGTCTTGCCGTCGGCGCTCATCAGCACGCTGGTCATCAGCCCGAGCGAGCCGAAGCCCTGGGCGACGGTGTCGGACTGGACGTCGCCGTCGTAGTTTTTGCAGGCCCAGACATAACCGCCCTCCCACTTCAGCGCGGCGGCGACCATGTCGTCGATCAGGCGGTGTTCGTAGGTGAGGCCGGCGGCCTCGAACTCCTCCTTGAACTCGGCCTCGTAGACCTCGGCGAAGAGGTCCTTGAAGCGCCCGTCGTAGCGCTTGAGGATCGTGTTCTTGGTCGACATATAGACGGGGAAGCCGCGGTCGAGGCCGTAGCGCATCGAGGCGCGGGCGAACTCCCGGATCGACTCGTCGAGGTTGTACATCGCCATCGCGATGCCGCCGGCGGGGAAGTCGTAGACGTCGAGCTCGACCGGCTCGGAGCCATCCTTCGGCGTGTAGGTGAGGGTCAGCGTCCCCTCACCCGGCACCACCAGGTCGGTCGCCCGGTACTGGTCGCCGAAGGCGTGGCGGCCGATCACGATCGGCTTCGTCCAGCCGGGCACCAGCCGCGGGATGTTCGAGATCACGATCGGCTCGCGGAAGATGACGCCGCCGAGGATGTTGCGGATCGTCCCGTTCGGCGAGCGGTACATCTCCTTCAGGCCGAACTCCTCGACCCGGGCCTCGTCCGGGGTGATCGTCGCGCACTTGACGCCGACCCCGTGCCGCTTGATCGCTTCCGCGGCTTCGACCGTGATCCGGTCCTCGCTCGCGTCGCGGCTCTCGATCCCGAGGTCGTAGTACTCGACCTCGACGTCGATATAAGGCAGGATCAGCTGCTCTTTGATGAACGACCAGATGATCCGGGTCATCTCGTCGCCGTCGAGCTCGACGACCGGGTTCTCGACCTTGATCTTCGCCACGAGGGGGCGATGCTATCTGCCCGAGGCTCTGGCTGACCGGCCAGGGCATGGCACAATCAGCACCTGATGGCAACCGTCGAGCGCAAGACCTTCGGCAACCACGAGGTGGTCAACCAACCGCCGCCGCTGGTCGACTACAACGTCTTCGAGGCCGACACCGTGCTGGTCGAGGCGGTGAAGCGCGAGGGGGCCGAGTGGGACCGGGAGCGGATCGCCGCCGCGGGCGAGTACGCCGGCAGTGGAGCGGCGCAGGAACTGGGGCGGCTCGCGAACGAGAACGGGCCGAAGCTGAAGACCCACGACCGCTACGGCAACCGGGTCGACATCCCGGAGTTCCATCCCGCCTGGCACGAGCTGATGGGGGTGGGAGTCGGCTTCGAGCTGCACTCCTCGCCCTGGAAGGACCCGCGACCGGGCGCCCACGTCGCCCGCGGCGCCGCCTTCATGTGCATGTCGCAGGCCGAGGCGGGGATCGGCTGCCCGATCTCGATGACCTACTCGGTGATCCCGGCGCTGCGGACGCAGCCGGAGCTGGCGGCCGAGTGGGAGCCGCGCTTCCTCTCCTCTACGTATGACCCGGACAACGCGCCGGCCCCGCAGAAGGCGGGCGCCCTCGCCGGCATGGGGATGACCGAGAAGCAGGGCGGGACCGACGTCCGCGCCAACACGACGGTCGCCCGCCCGGTCAACGGCGGCGGCCCCGGCGCCGAGTACGAGCTGAGCGGCCACAAGTGGTTCATGTCGGCGCCGCAGTGCGATGCCTTCCTCGTCCTCGCCCAGGCCGACGGGGGCATCTCCTGCTTCCTCTTCCCGCGCTGGACGCCGGACGGCGCCCGCAACCGCTTCCGCCTGCAACGGCTCAAGGACAAGCTCGGCAACCGCTCCAACGCCTCCAGCGAGATCGAGTTCGACGCCGCCTCCGCCTGGCTGGTCGGCGAGGAGGGCGCCGGCGTGCGGACGATCATCGAGATGGTCAACCACACCCGCCTCGATTGCGTCCTCGGCGGCGCCACCGGGATGCGGGCCGGTGTCGCCCAGGCGATCCACCACACGACCCACCGCTCGGTCTTCGGCCGCGAGCTGGTCGAGCAGCCGCTGATGCGCAACGTCCTCGCCGACCTCGCGATCGAGTCCGAGGCGGCGACGATCTCGGCCCTGCGCCTGGCCCGCGCCTACGACGAAGCGATCGCCGGCGACGAGGAGGCGGCGCAGCTGAAGCGCGTCGCCAACGCCGTCCTCAAGTACTGGATCTGCAAGCGGGCGGTGATGCACGCCGGCGAGGCGCTCGAGTGCCTCGGCGGCAACGGCTACGTCGAGGAGTCTGGTCTGCCCCGCCTCTTCCGGGAGAGCCCGCTCAACTCGATCTGGGAGGGCTCGGGCAACGTCCAGTGCCTCGACGTCCTCCGCGCCATGGTCAAGAGCCCCGCCTCCCTCGAGGCCTTCTTCGCCGAGGTCGGCGAGGGCGCAGTCGCCGAGCCGCGGCTGCAGGCCTTCGCCACCTCACTGCGCGACGAGCTTCCCGGCGACCTGGAGACGATCGAGACCCGCGCCCGCCGCGTGGTCGAGAAGATGGCCCTCGCCCTGCAGGCCTCCCTCCTCGTCCGCTACGGCGACGAAGCCGTCGCCGACGCCTTCTGCGCCTCCCGCCTCTCGGGCGACTGGGGCCAGGCCTTCGGCACGCTGCCGGCCGACACCGACTTCGGCCGGATCGTCGAGCGCCACCGCGCCGTCGCCTGACGGCTCCAGTCCTAAGCCCAGCCTCCTGAGGCGAGTTGGTTCCGGCGCTGATCCAGGAGGCGGTCGATCCGATCCATGACCTGTCGCCGTTCGAGTTCGAAGCGACGCCCGGTCAGGCGAGTCAGCTCAATCCCAGCGAGCTTCAGATCCTCATCGCGGCGGCGGTCCTCCTCGAAGGGCTCGTGGGCGCCGTGGGTCGCGTAGACGTCCAGTTCGACCGCGAACCGCAGCTCGGGCCAGTAGACGTCTAGCTCGTAACCGGCCGCGCTGAAATTGGTGGCGGGTGAGGGAAATCCCTTTCGGCCGACGGCCGCGAGGAATTCCCGCTCCAGCTCCGAGCGGGTCAGGCGCGGCGGCTCGTAGATGGCCATCGCGCGTGCGAGCGGAGCCCTGCCCCTGTGGCCGTGATTGCGAGCGATGACCGACTGGAAGTCGCCGAGGTCGAAGACCTTCAGCTCCTCGGACCGCCGGATCAAGCGGCGCAGATGGCGAAACCGCAGGACCGATGCGAGGTCGAGCGCGGTGCGGGCGACTGAGGTGACTGGAATCCCCTCCTCCAGGCCGCGGTCGTTCTCGATCAGAGTTCGCGAATGATGGATACGAACCGCGTCCCGCCTCTTGCGGGGTAGCGGCGTCGTCACATGCACCGGAACAGGTCGGGTCGAAATCAGTCCCAACAGCCAACCCGCCGAGTAGTGACTGAGAAGCGAACGCGGACCGGATGCCAGTACCGCGGCCAGACACCGCCCACGCAGCGAGAGGTTCGTGTGCCCGACGGCGTAGACCCCCTGGTGCAACCGATGCAGGCGTCCGGCGGCAACCGCCTTTTCAACCGACGAATGGGAATAGCCAAGCCGTCGAAGCTCCCGAATCGAAACCACACCATGCTGCCGGTGAGCCAACACCGCCAGCGCCGGCCCTCGCGGCAGAGGTTTTCCATCCATAAGAGGGAAAAGCTCTGCCGCGCTGGATTTCTCCCCCCGTCTAGGGGCCGTTTGCGGATTAGGCGGAGGTTTGCGTGGCGTCCCGCAGGGCCCGTCCCACCTGCTCGATGGTGATCACGCCGGAGAGGCGGCCGTCGGCGTCGACCGCCATCAGGGCGCCGAGGCGGCGCAGGTTCTGGTTCGCGAGCAGGGCGTCGAGGGGGGTGTCGTCGCGGACGTAGAGGCCGATGTCGTGGTCGACGTATTCGGCGACGTGGGAGTTGGCGCGGGATATCTCCGGGACCTGGTCGGCGCTGTCGCGCTCGATCAGGCCGAGGAAGCGGCGGCCGGCGTCGACGACGGGGAACCAGGGCCAGCGGTAGCGGAGGAAGTATTCGTCGAGGGCTCGCTCGACGCTGAGGTCGCCCTGGATCGTCACCGGCTCGCGGTCCATCACGTCGGCGACGCGGACGTCGCCGATTTTGTCCGTGAGGGCCGTCTGCATCGCCGCCCCGCGGGCAGAGCCGTTAATCACCATCCCGATCAGGGCCAGCCAGACGCCGCTGAAGGCATCGCCGCTGAAGACGAGGACGATGCCGAGGCCGATGAAGAGGTAACCGAAGAGGCGGCCGAGGTTGGCGGCGAAGCGGGTCGCCGAGTTGCGGTTGCCGGACTTCCACCAGGCGATCGCGCGGGCGACGCGGCCGCCGTCCATCGGGTAGGCGGGTAGGAGGTTGAAGACGAGCACGAAGAGGTTGATGGTCACCAGCCAGGCGACCAGCGCCATCAGGCCCGAGACGTCGGAGCGGGTTTCGAGCAGAACGGCCTCCCTGAAGCCGGTCAAGCCGGCGGCGGCGATGCCGACCACGCCGAGAACGACGGCGATCGCCAGCGTCACCGCCGGGCCCGCCAGCGCCACCTTCAGCTCGGTCCGGGGCGAGTCCGCTTCGCGGTCCATCCGCGCCATCCCTCCGAAGATCCAGAGCTGGATGCTGGAGATGCCGATCCCGTTGCGCATCGCCACGATCGCGTGGCCGAACTCGTGCAGGAGGATCGAGCCGAAGAAGCCGACGGCGCTGAGCAGGGCGAGGAGGAACGGCGTGCTCCCGCCGTCTCCGAGCCGGTTTTCGAAGACGCCGGTCATGTAGATGATGACCAGGAAAAGAACGATGAACCAGGACCAGTCGACGGTGACCTTGATCCCGCGGAAGCGGAAGAGGGTGATCGCCGCACCGCCGAGCATCTGCCCATGGTAAGCGGCTAGCTTGCGAAACCATGGCGGGCGAGGCGAATTGGTTGCGGGAGCGGCTCGAGGAACTGGAGCGGATCGAGCGGCCCTCCGCCTCAGACGGCGAGCGGCAGGCCGCGGAGTGGCTGGTCGCCCAGTTCCATGAGCTCGGCGCCGAGGCCCGGATCGAGGCCGAGGACGCCCACGGCACCTACTGGTGGCCGCTCGGAATCGGCGCCGGCCTGGGCGCGCTCGGCGCGATTGCGGCGCTGCGCGGCCGGCGCGCGCTCGGGACGCTGCTGGGGGCCGCCGGCGCCCTGGGAATGGCCGACGACTTTCCACCGGGGAAACGCCGCATGCGCCGCGTCCTTCCCCGGCGCAACACCTACAACGTCGTCTGCGAGCTCGGCGACCCGAGCGCCGAGCGGACCGTCGTCCTCATCGCCCACCACGACAGCGCCCATTCCGGGCTCGTCTTCCACCCCGCCATCCCCAACGTCGCCGCTCGCCTCGGGCTGACCGAGAAGACCGACACCAGCCCGCCGCTGATGGCGCCGGTGGTCGGCGGGCCGGTGCTGGCTGCCCTCGGGGCGACGAGCGGCCGCAAGCCGCTCAGCAGGCTCGGCCTCTTCCTCGGACTCGGCTCGGTCGCGGCGATGGCCGACATCGGCCTGCGCAAGTCGGTGCCAGCGGCCAACGACAACGGCACCGCGGTGGTCGCGCTGCTCGAGCTCGCCCGTCGCTTCCTTGCCGAGCCGCCACGGGGAATCAGGGTGATCCTGCTCTCCACCGGCTCGGAGGAGAGCTTCAGCGAGGGGATGAAAGCGTTCGGGGAGCGCCATTTCGGCGAGCTGCCGCGGGAGAGCACCTTCTTCCTCTGCCTCGAGACCCTCGGCGCGACCCACCTGCTCGCACTCAAAGGCGAGGGGTTCCTGAAGATGCGCGACTACCCTCCCCGCGCTCTCGCCTTCGTCGAACGGGTCGCCGGAGAGCTTGGCATCTGGCTCTATCCCAACCTCCGCACCTACAACGGCACCGACGGCCTCGAGTCCCGTGTCGCCGGCTACGAAACCGTCGCCCTCTGCAGCTGCACCGACCACAAGCAGCCGGGCCGCTACCACTGGCCCAACGACACCGCGGAGAACGTCAACTTCGACACCCTCCAGCGAGCCATCACCCTCTCCGACGCAGCCGTCCGCCAGCTCGGCGAGCGCTGGCTGTAGTCCCATCGCGGTCCGCGTGGGAGGCATGGGGTGCCCGTCGCCGGACACTCAACATCGAGCCATTGGCGAGATGTGTCCGCCGATGGGCACCCCATGCCTCCCCCACACGCCCCAACGTGACGGATTACAAAGTGACGAATCCCGACTACGCACTCGGGTTTCTGCGCTATAGCATCCGCGCCCGTGCCATCCCATGACGTTCTCGTAATCGGGGCCGGACTCGCCGGCCAGCGGGCTGCTCTCGCCGCCGCCGAGGAAGGCGTGTCGGTCGGGATCATCAGCAAGGTCCACCCGGTCCGCTCCCATTCCAACGCGGCGCAGGGCGGGATCAACGCGGCGCTGAACCCCGGCGACTCCTGGGAGTCCCACGCCTTCGACACGATCAAGGGCTCCGACTACCTCGGCGACCAGGACGCGGTCGAAATCATGACCCGCGAGGCGCCGGAGGAAATCCTCCACCTCGAGCACCTCGGCGTCACCTTCCACCGCAACGAGGAAGGCAAGCTCGGCACCCGCGCCTTCGGCGGCGCCTCGGCCGCCCGCACCTACTACGTGGCCGACATCACCGGCCAGGCGATCATGCACGTGCTCTACGAGCAGCTGATGAAGTACTCCGAGCAGATCGCCCGCTACGAGGAGTGGTTCTGCAGCAGCCTGGCGATCGACGAGAACGGCGAGTGCTGCGGCGTCGTCACCCGCAACGTCGCCGACGGCTCGATGGAGCTCTTCCAGGCGAAGTCGGTGATCCTCTGCACCGGCGGCAACGGCATGGTCTGGAAGCCCTCGACCAACGCCCTGATCTGCACCGGCGACGGGATCGCGATGGCCTACCGCGCCGGCGCCAAGCTGATGGACATGGAGATGATCCAGTACCACCCGACGACGCTGGCGGGCAAGGGCTTCCTGATCACCGAGGGCGCCCGCGGCGAGGGCGCGCACCTGCTCAACGCCAACGGCGAACGCTTCATGGAGAAGTACGCGCCGAACAAGATGGAGCTCGCCTCGCGCGATGTCGTCTCCCGCGCCGAGCAGACCGAGATCAACGAGGGCCGCGGCTTCCCCGACGGGACCGTCGCCCTCGACATCACGGTCGTCCCGAAAAAGCGCGTGCACGAGGCGCTGCGGGAGATCGTCCTCGTCGGCCGCGACTTCGCCGGCGTCGACATCACCCGCGAACCGATCCACATCAAGCCGGGCAACCACTACACGATGGGCGGCGTCAAGACCGACGTCGACGGCCGCACCGACATCCCCGGCCTCTACTCCGCCGGCGAGACCGCCTGCGTCTCGGTCCACGGCGGCAACCGCCTCGGCGCCAACTCGCTGCTGGACACGCTGATCTTCGGCAAGCGCAGCGGCCGCGACGCCGCCGCCCGCGCCAAGCGGACCGACTACTCGCGCACCTCGCGCAAGGTGCTCGAGGACGAGGAGAGCCTCGTCGCCGACATCGTCTCCCGCGAGAAGGGCTCGGGTCGCCGCATCTCCGAGATCAAGCTCGAGCTGGGCCAGACGATGGACGGCAAAGTCGCCGTCTTCCGCGACGAGGCCGGGATCACCGAAGCGCTGGAGACGGTCCGCCGCCTGAAGGAGGAGGCGAAGACCGCCTACATCGACGACCACGGCAGCGTCTTCAACCAGGATTTGATTGCCGCAATAGAGCTCGGGTACATGCTCGACAACGCCGAGTGCACCTGCGTCGCGGCGCTGGAGCGCAAGGAGAGCCGCGGCGCCCAGTACCGCACCGACTTCCCGGAGCGAAACGACGAGGAGTGGCTCAAACACATCGACCTCGAGCTGACCGACGACGGTCCTGAGATCTCCTACTCCGAGGTCACGATCACCCAGTGGGAACCGCAAGAGAGGACCTACTAATGGCCGATTACACGATCAAAGTCCGCCGCTTCCAGCCCGAGAGCGGCGAGGGGCCCTACTGGGAGGAGTTCAACGTCGACCTCGATCCCTCGCTCTCGGTCCTCGACGGGCTGCTGCAGGCGAAGGACCGCGACGACGGCTCGCTCGCCGTTCGCTGCTCCTGCCGGGCGGCGATCTGCGGCTCCTGCGGGATGAAGATCAACGGCCAGTCCGGGCTCGGTTGCAAGACCCAGATCGGTGAGGCCCAGGAGCTGGCCGACAAGCAGGCGAGCGCCGTCGGCTCGGGCGGCGAGGGCAACTCGATCGTGATCGAGCCGATGGGGAACATGCCCGTGATCAAGGACCTGATCACGGACATGGAGTCGACGCACTGGGCCAAGATCCGCCGCGTCACCCCGTGGCTGCTGCCGCACGGCGAGCCGCCCGAGCGCGAGTACATCGTCGAGCCGGAATCGATGATCGACATCACCCAGTCGATGGCCTGCATCCAGTGCGGCGCCTGCGTCTCCTCCTGCCTCTCGATGGAAGCCGACCCCGATTTCATCGGCCCGGCGGCGCTGGCCAAGGCCTACCGCTTCGTCGGCGACCCGCGCGACGCCGAGACCCACGAGCGCCTGCACGACCTCGCCGACGACCCGCACGGAATCTACGACTGCACCCACTGCTTCAGCTGCATCGACGCCTGCCCGAAGGGCGTGGCGCCGATGGACCAGATCATGCGCCTGCGCCGCAAGGCCGGCGAGGAGGGGATCGAAGACCCCAACAGCGGCCACGACCACGAGATCGCCTTCGTCAAGATCATCGAGAAGAAGGGGACCCTAGACGAGTCGCTGCTCCTGCAGGAGTCCTTCGCCCCCGGCGTCAAAGGCAAGCTGAAACCGACGAAACGGGCGATCCGGGAAATGCTCGGCTCGATTCCGACGGCGATCCGCGGGATCAAAACCGGCAAGATGCGCTCGCTGCACAAGCTGATCCCCGGGGTCCACCCGAAGCTTCCCGACCAGGACGACGTGAAGGCGATCTACGCCCACGCCGAGGAGCACAACGAGGAATTCAACCTTTACATCAAGGGCGAGGAGGGCGAGCTCGCGGAGGAGGATGTCGAGAAGGGCATCGAGCGCTCCACCGCGCCCGCCGGACAGGAGGCAGACAACAATGGCTGAGAACATCAAGGTCGCCTACTGGCCCGGTTGCGTCTCCCGCGGCTTCACCCCGGAGCTGCACGGCTCGATGGGGTACGTCGCCGAGAAGCTCGGGATCGAGCTGGTCGAACTGGACCGCGCCAACTGCTGCGGCGCCGGCGTCATCGCCGAGCACAACCAGGAGCTGGCCGACACCCTCAACGCCCGTACCTTCGCCCTCGCCCAGCAGACCGGGCTCTCGATGATGAACATCTGCTCGACCTGCCAGGGCGCGCAGTCGGAGTGCCAGCAGCGCCTCGACGCCGACTCCGCCTACCGCGCCCACGTCAACGAGGCGCTCTCCGGCCAGGGCCTCTCCTACGAGAAGGGCGAGGAGGGCGGCTGGACCAACAAAAACTTCCTCTGGCTGCTGGTCGAGGACTACGGCCTCGACCGCCTCGCCGCCCAGGTAAAGCGCCCGCTCAGCGGCCTCCGCGTCGGCCCCTTCTACGGCTGCTACATCGTGCGGCCGAAGGAACGCCTCGGCTACAACCACTACCCCGACCGCGACGTCTACCTCGAGAAGGTGATCGAGGTCCTCGGCGGTCAGGTCGTCGAGTACGACGGCGCCCGCAAGTGCTGCGGCTTCCCGGTGATCACGATGGCCCGCGAGACCTCGCTGCGCCAGGCCGGCACCCACGTCGGCGACGCGATCGACGCCGGCGCCGACTGCCTCGTCACCCCCTGCCCGCTCTGCCACCTCAACCTCGACATGCAGCAGCCGGAGGCGGCCAAGGTCGTCAACCGCGACCTCGGCCTCGCCGTCCTCCACCTGCCGCAGCTCGTCGGCCTCGCCCTCGGCGCCGAGCCGAAGGAGCTGGGGATGAGCAAGCACATCGCCTCGACCGGCTGGGTCGAGGAGCGCCTCACCGCCGGCGCCGCGGCTTAATTTGCATCTTTGCCTAATTTATTAGGCGTTAGTCTGCAAAGAGGGAGTTATCGCCTAATCTATTAGGCGATATGCGCATAGCTGACCTTCATACCGACAAGGCTGTCCTGGCAGAGCTGGGCAAGCGTCTGCGCGAGGCCCGGCTTGCTCGCAACGTCAGCCAAAGTGCCCTTGCCCAGGAAGCCGGGATGGCTCGCTTTACCCTGCAGAGAATCGAGGAGGGGCAATCGTCCTCGACCACGAATCTGATCAAGCTGCTGCGAGCGCTCGACCTCTTGGAGGGGCTGGACGGGCTCGCCCCGGAAGGAATCGACCGGCCCGTCGATCAGATGCGGCGCCGAAGCGAGCGGCGCCGGCGCGCTGGCGCGCCCCGCAAAGGCCTCCCCGAAAAAGATGCCGACCAGTGGCAGTGGGGCGACGAAAGCGAGGCCGAGAGATGAGCACTCTCGCCAGGGTTAGCCTGTGGGGCTCGGAGATCGCCGTCGTCAGCCTGGACGACGAAAGCGCGACCGCAAGCTTCGAATTCACGCCGGAGTTCACCGGCAGTGGAATCGAGGTGTCTCCACTGCGCATGCCGATACAGCGATTGCGGGTCTACCGGTTTCCAGCGCTGGCGGAGGAAAGCTTTCATGGGCTGCCGGGACTCCTCGCCGATTCCCTTCCCGACCGATACGGCAACGCACTGATCGATGCTTGGCTGGCCACGCAGGGCCGAGAACCGGGGAGCTTCAACGCAATCGAGCGCCTTTGCTACATCGGCAGGCGAGGAATGGGCGCCCTCGAGTTCGCCCCCGCCAAAGGACCCCGTCCCACCAGCAGCCATGCAGTCGACATCGAAGCGCTGGTGGAGCTCGCGGGTGAGATCATGGCAGCCAGATCGGATCTCGCCGTTTCACTCCGCGCAAGGCGGAAGCAGGATGCACTGCGCGAGATCCTCCGGGTGGGCACCTCCGCCGGAGGAGCTCGTGCGAAGGCCCTGATCGCACTCGATCCCGAATCGCTCGAGGTGAGGTCGGGGCAGATGGAGGCCGACCCGGGCTTCGAGCACTGGATCCTCAAGTTCGACGGCGTCGACGACCAGACTCGCGACCTGGGGAGCGCAAGGGGATACGGCGCCATCGAGCTGGTCTACGCGGAAATGGCTCGGCGCGCCGGCATCGAGATGACCGAGTGCAGGCTGCTCGAAGAGGGCGGCAGACGCCACTTCATGACGAAGAGGTTCGACCGGACCGCAGACGGCGGCAGGCTTCATATGCAGTCGCTCGCGGCTCTCGCCCATCTCGACTTCCGCCAGCCAGGAGCCAACTCATACGAGCAGGCCTTCCAGGCGATCCGGGCGCTCGGCCTGTCGCAAAAAGCTGTGGAGCAGCAGTTCCGCCGGATGGTCTTCAACATCGTCGCGCGCAACCAGGACGACCACGTCAAGAACATCGCCTTTCTGATGGACCGAAGCGGCGAATGGTCTCTCTCCCCCGCCTTCGACGTCGTCTACGCCTATAACCCGACCGGACGCTGGACCTCACGGCACCAGATGTCCGCGAACGGAAAGCGCGACGACTTCACCCGAGAGGACTTGCGCCGGGTCGGTGAGACGGCCTCGCTGAAGATGGGTCAGGCCGATCGCATCCACGAGGAAGTGACGGAAGCGGTGCGGAGTTGGCCGGAGCTCGCCGCGGCAGCCCGGATCGAGGAGCAGAGGGTGGATCGAATTCGCGGCGTTCATCGCCTCGACCTGCCTCGGCGCTAAAGGCCCACCCGCCGAGCCAACCATCTGGCGCCGATCGTGTCGGTCAGGCCGTGGGCGATGATCGAGGTGATGATCGCGATCGCCGCGACGTCGAAGATCAGGTCCTTCCCGGGCACGGTGGATTTGAAGACGAAGAGGGCGAAGAGCATCGAGGCGACGCCCTTTGGGCCGAACCAGGACATGAACATCTTCTCCGACTGCGGGATTCCGGTTCGCAGGAAGGAGAGCATCACCGCCACCGGACGGGCGACGAGCAGGGCGAAGACGACGAAGACGACCAGCGGCGGGATGTCGTAGTGGAAACCGGTGGCGTAGATCAAACCGCCGAAGACGAAGAAGGTCAGCACCTGCAGGATCGCGCTGGTGTTCTCGGTGAACTCGACGAAGCCGTCCGGGACTTCACGCTCGCTCGCCCCCATCGCGATCCCGCAGACGAAGGCGGCGATCAGGCCGTTGCCGATCGTGACTTCGGCGAGGCCGAAGGCGAATAGAGCAAAGCCGATCGCGTAGATCCCCTCGTAGCGGGCAGTGATGCCGCCGCCGGGAAGGGAGTGGTGCAGGCGACCCCCTGCCACCCCGAGGGCGACGCCGATCGCCGCCCCGACCGCGGCCTCGCCGACCAGCTTCATCGCTTCGGCGCCGGCGTCGCCCCCGGGTTGGGCGAGGACGAGGAAGAAGAGGACGAACGGCAACGCCAGGCCGTCGTTCAGCCCGGACTCGAGGTTGAGCGTGTGGCGGACCTTGCTCGGAACCAGGCGCGAGGTGACGACGGCGGAGGTGACGACCGGGTCGGTGGGCGAGAGGACCGCGGCCAGCAGGAACGCCTCGGCCCAGGTGAGATCGGGAAAGAGAGCTTTCGCCGCCAGCGCCAGCAGCCCCATCGTGATCGGCATCGCGATCACCAGTGCCCGCGCCGTCGGGCCCCAGTGGCTGCGCAGCAGCTCGCGCTCGACGAACATCCCGTCGGAAAAGAGGGTGAGGATCAGCGCCAGCTCGACCAGCTCGACCACCGCATGGTCGGTCGCGTCGACCTCGACGACCCCGGCGAGGGCAAGCGCGAAGCCGAGCACGACCGAGAGGACCGAGGCCGAGAGGACCGTCCCCTTCATCACCCCCGAGAGGGCGGCGACGATCGTGAGCAGGGCCCCGAACAGGAGCAGGCCCTCGGCGAAGCTGATGCCCACGCCTAGTCCCGGTTGCCCAGGAGGCCGCGCTCGATCAGGAGCTCGCCGAGCTGGACCGTGTTGGTCGCGGCGCCCTTGCGGAGGTTGTCGGAGACGACCCACATGTCCAGCGCCCGCCCGTTGCCGGCGTCGCGGCGGATGCGGCCGACGAAGACGTCGTCCTTGCCGGCGGCGTCGAGCGCCATCGGGTAGCGGCCGGCGGCGGGGTCGTCGACGACGGTCACGCCCGGCGCGGCGGCGAGCAGCTCGCGGGCCCGCTCGGGATCGAGCGGCTCCCGCGTTTCGATGTTGACCGCCTCCGAGTGGCCGGTCTCGACCGGGACCCGCACGCAGGTGGCGCTGACCTTGATCTCGGCGTCGCCGAGGATCTTGCGGGTCTCGTTGATCAGCTTGCGCTCCTCGTCCGTGTGGTCGTCGCCGTCGGGGAAGCTGCCCGCCTGCGCCAGCACGTTGAAGGCGATCTGGTGAGGGTAAATCTCGGCCGGCGGCACGTCGTAGCCGCCGACGACGGCGCGCGCCTCGGCGCGCAGCGCGTCGATCGCCCCCTTGCCGGTCCCGGAGACCGCCTGGTAGGTCGAGATCACCAGACGCTCGATCCCGGCGGCGTCGTAGAGCGGTTTCAAGGCGACGACCATCTGCATCGTCGAGCAGTTCGGGTTGGCGACGATCCCCTTGTGCCCCTCGAGGGCGTCCGGGTTGACCTCGGAGACGACCAGGGGGACGTCGTCGTGCATGCGCCAGTAGCTGGTGTTGTCGACCACCGTCGCGCCCGCCTCGACCAGCTTCGGGGTCCACTCGGCGCTGACCGAGCCGCCGGCCGAGGAGAGGACGAGGTCGAGGCCCTGGATCGAGTCGTCGCTAACCGCCTGCACGGTCAGCACCTTGCTCCCAAACTCGATCGTCTTGCCGGCCGAGCGCTCCGAGGCCAGCAGCCGCAACTCGGAAACCGGGAAGTCGCGTTCGCCCAGCAGCTCGAGGATCGTCGAGCCGACGAGCCCCGTCGCGCCCAGCACTCCGACTTTGTATCCGTCGCCGGCCATGGTTCGGGCGGGCCGGCTCAGCCGGCGACCGTCGGCCGGTGATCGGGGCCGGTCGGGTCCTCGGGCTGGACGGCGTCGTCGTCGAGCTCGAACGCCTTGTGGAGGGCGTTGACGGCGTCGGCGACGCGCTCGGCGGGGATGACGCACGAGATCTTGATCGGCGAGGTGGAGATCATCTCGATGTTGATCCTCTCGTCGCCGAGGACGCGGAAGACTTTGGCGGCGACACCGGGGTGCGAGCGCATGCCGGCGCCGACGATCGAGACCTTGCCGATCTGCTCGTCGGCGAGGACGTCGACGGAGACGTCACCGAGGCCGGCGATCGTCTCCCGGGCGGTGGCGAGGTCGGAGCGGTCGACGGTGAAGGAGAGGTCGGCGAGCTGGTCGTCGCCGACCGGCTCGTTCTGGATGATCACGTCGACGTTGACGTTGGCCTCCGCCAGGGCGCCGAAGACGCGTCCGGCGACTCCCGGCTCGTCGCGCAGGCCGGTGAGGGTGACCCGGGCCTCGGAGTCGGAATGCGTGACTGCGGTTACGAAGGGGTTCTCCATGGTCTCTTCCTCTGAGACGACGAGGGTACCGGGACCGTCCTCGAAGCTGCTGCGGCAGTGGATGCGGACGCCGTGGTTGCGCGCGTACTCGACCGAGCGCAGCTGCAGCACGCGGGCGCCGGAGGCTGCCATCTCCAGCATCTCCTCGAAAGAGACGACGGGCAGCTTGCGGGCGGTGGGGACGATGCGGGGGTCGGCGCTGTAGACGCCGGCGACGTCGGTGTAGATCTCGCAGACGCTGGCGCGCAGCGCCGCCGCCAGGGCGACCGCGGTGGTGTCGGAGCCGCCGCGGCCGAGGGTGGTGACGTCGCGGCTGTCGGTGGAGACCCCCTGGAAGCCGGCGACGAGGACGATCCGGTCCTGCTGCAGCGCCTCGGAGATGCGGTCGGCGCGGACGTCGATGATCCGCGCCTTGGTGTGGGAGGAATCGGTGACGATCCCGGCCTGGGAGCCGGTCAGCGAGATCGCCTCGTGGCCCATGTCGTGGATCGCCATCGCCGCCAGGGCGCAGGAAATCCGCTCCCCGGTCGAGAGCAGCATGTCCATCTCCCGCGCCACCGGGCGGGCGGATATCTCGTGCGCCTGCGCGACCAGTTCGTCGGTCGTCTTCCCCCGCGCCGAGAGGACCGCGACGACGCGGCTGCCGGCCTCGCGGGCGGCGACGATCCGCGCCGCGGCGCGCTTGATCTGCTCGGCGCCGGCCACAGAAGTGCCGCCGAACTTCATCACGACGATGTCTGAGCCATCCCCCGTCATACAAACCTGAGGATAGTCGGGAAGTCCTTCCTACTCGGCCGCGCCCCCCAGGTTCCCGAGCATCGCCTGTTCGGCCATCCGGATCAGGCCGAGGCCGCTGTGCGGCCGCATGTCGCTGCTCCGCACCCGCACGTGCGACCCGTGCGGGCCGACGACCTCGACGATCGTGCAGACGTCGCCGATTTCGCAGTCCTCGCCGTAATCGTTCTCGATCGCCTCCATCTGTTCGGCCACGACCCGGCCCACCTTGCTCTGGTCAAGCGACATCTCGCACCCCTTCCTCTGCCTGGATAAACGGAGCTCCTGACCATAAGTGATGGAAACCACACTTCTAGATATATCTGGTAGATATATGTATCCCGGATGGAGCATCTGAACGCCACCGCCTACGTGATCCTCGGGTTCGTCCGCAACGAACCGCGCTCCGGCTACGAGATCAAGGCGGTCGTCGACAAGTCGACCCGGTTCTTCTGGGCGGCTAGCTACGGGCAGATTTACCCGGAGCTGAAACGACTGGCGGAGGCCGGGCTGATCGTCGGCTCCGACGTCCCGACCGGGGGCCGGAAGCGGACGGTCTACGAGATCACCGCCGACGGCGCCGACGAGCTGCGGGCCTGGCTGCGCCAGGAGCCGGAGACCTTCGAGATGCGCGACGAAGGGCTGCTGAAGCTGTTCTTCGCCGACGCCCTCCCCCGGGAGGAGGCGCTGCAGATATTGCGCTCGATGCGAGCCCGGCGGCTCGCCGTCAACGAGCAGTTGCAGGCCCTCAAGGAGGTCAAAGGCGAGATCGAGGACCCCTTCCCGATGATCGTCCTCGAGGGAGGGCTGGAGTACACGCAGTGGTTCGCGGATTGGTGCGAGCGGATGGAAGCCCGGCTTCTCGATTCCGCTCTCGAAGAAAGGAGCAGTTGATGTTCGATTCTTTGGCGCGGCTCGCAAACGGGAGGGCCAGGCGCGTGGGCCTGTTCGCGCTCGTCTTCTTCCTGCTCGCCGGCGCGATCGGCGGCTCGGTCGCCGATCGCCTCGACCCCTACGGCGCCGACGACCCCGATACCGAGACGGTGCAGGCCAGGGAACGGCTGCAGGACGCCGGACTGCGGGTGCCGGCGGTGATCGCCGTTGTCGAGGACGCGCCGGTCGCCGACCCGTCCACCCGGCCGCGGGTCGAGCGCCTCGAACGCGAAGTCGCCGCCCGCGCCGACGTCGCCTCGGTCAGCGGCTACTACGACACCGGCTCCCGCGCCTTCGTCTCCCGCGACGGCCAGTCCACCTACTTCGCGGTCGCCCTGAAGACGACCGAGGACAAGCAGTTGCAGGAAGCCGGCGCCGAGATCGCCGACCAGCTCGGCGAGCACCCCGGGGTCGTCGTCGGCGGCTTCGCCGTCGCCCAGGAGCAGGTCAACAAGCAGGTCGAGGAAGACCTGAAAAAGGCCGAGATGATCGCCTTCCCGCTGCTCTTCCTGCTCTCGCTGCTCTTCTTCCGCAGCCTCGTCGCCTCGGTCCTGCCGCTGATGATCGGCGGCCTCGCGATCGTCGGCACCTTCCTGATCCTGCGGGTGGCGAGCGAGATGGGGTCGATCTCGATCTTCGCGCTCAACCTGACCACCGCCCTCGGGCTGGGGCTGGCGATCGACTACAGCCTCTTCATCGTCTCCCGCTATCGCGAGGAGATCGCCAAGACCGGGCCCGGCCTGGAGGCGATGCGGCGGGTCATGGCGACGGCCGGGCGAACCGTCTTCTTCTCCTCGCTGACGGTCTCGGCGGCGCTGGCCTCGCTGCTCGTCTTCCCGCAGCGCTTCCTCTACTCGATGGGCCTGGGCGGCTCGCTGGTGGCGCTGTTCGCGGCGCTGATCTCGCTGACCGTCCTCCCCGCCGTCCTCACCCTGCTCGGCGCCCGCGTTAACGCCGGCGCGCCGAAGGTCCTCCAGCGCCGGGCCGAGGCCGACGCGCGGGCGGCGCAGGACGGCTTCTGGTACCGGCTCTCGCGCTTCGTGATGCGGCGACCGGTCCCGGTGGCGACGCTGAGCGCCCTCTTCCTGATCCTCCTCGGCCTGCCCTTCCTGCAGATCAAGTTCAACACCGTCGACCCGACCGTGCTGCCGGAGTCGGCGAGCGCCCGCCAGGCCTATGACACGGTCAGCAAGCAGTTCCCGCCCTACCACGACACCCCGATCTGGATCGACGTCGAAGGCGGCGGGCCGAAGACGGCGGCCGCCGTCGCCGCCCAGGTGCGCAAGGTCGAGGGCGTCGCCGAAGTGGGGCCGCCGCAACGGTTGGGGCCGGGAGTGACCGCGGTGCAGGCCGTCTCCGTCAACCCGTTCGCCTCGGAGGCGAGTCAGACCACGGTCAACGCGATCCGCGACCTGCCGCCACCCGCGGGCGCCGAAGTCCTGGTCGGCGGCGCCACCGCCGACTTCGTCGACTTCCAGTCGAGCCTCGAGCAGCACCTGCCGATCGCGCTCGGGATCGTGATTCTGGCGACGCTGGTGATTCTCTTCCTGATGACCGGCTCGGTGATCCTGCCGATCAAGTCGCTGATCATGAACTTCCTCAACCTCAGCGCCGTCTTCGGCCTGCTGGTGCTGATCTTCCAGGACGGCCGACTCGAAGGCTTCCTCGACTACTCCAGCCCCGGCGCGATCGAGCAGACGATGCCGATCCTGCTCTTCGCCGTCGCCTTCGGGCTCTCCACCGACTACGCCGTCTTCCTGCTCAGCCGGATCAAGGAGGCGCGAGACAACGGCGCCTCGGACTCCGAGTCGGTGGCGATCGGCCTGGAGCGGACGGGACGCATAGTCACCGCCGCGGCGCTCCTCTTCGCGGTCGCGATGGGCGCCTTCGCCACCTCCCAGATCATCTTCATCAAGGAGAACGGCGTCGGCACGGCGCTGGCGGTTCTGATCGACGCCAGCATCATCCGCGCCCTGCTGGTGCCCTCCCTCATGGAGCTGCTCGGCAAGTGGAACTGGTGGGCGCCGGCGCCGCTGCGCCGGTTGCACGAGCGCTGGGGGATCAGCGAGGCAGCGGGGCCGCAGGCCACGAGTTCCTGAACATACGTCCAAAGGGCTTCGCTCAACTCGGTGTTCTCCTTATAAATCCCTGAGTAATCAATGGGGAACGAGCGGTGTGCCGTCGGCTCACCGTGACCCGTAGGAGGCGCCAAAAATGGCTATTTCGAACCAAGTCGAGCTGGATCTCGCAACTCGCATGCGGCGGGCCTTGGCCACGGTCGCATTGATCATCGCCGTAGTGATGGGGTTCTCGATGTCGTCCCAAGCCACTACCAAGGCTGACGCAGCGATGGGAACGTTCTGCTGGGGCTCCGCGGTCGGGCCGTGGGGACAGTGTACGGCTGGCTGGGGCCAGTACCTGTGGAGCGTTCACGCAAAGGGCGGCCAGCACAGCGGATGCGTCAACGCGTACTACTCCGGCAGCCTTGTGAGTTCATGGGCATGCGCACCGACCAACGAATGGGCCTTCATCGGGTTCAACGGGACCCGTTGGATGCAGGGAACCGCACGCGATAACTCAGGCAACAGCAACGTTCTATACGGCGAAATGTGGTACTAGCGAAAGCCGATCAGAACCACCGAACCGACACCATGTCGAGTCCACGTTTGCGACAAGGGCGGCTTCAGGCCGTCTTTGTCGCCTTCACCTTGGTCTTCTTCGGCCTCGTCGTCTGGCAAATCCAAGCGCACTCGCCCAACGGAGAGGCGAGCAAAGAACATGGCTCCCGAGTCGCCGCTCAGCCTGGCTCCACGGTGCCTGTCATCGATCAGGTCAGTTCCTCGCAGAGGAGCGGCTTCTCGATTTTCCGCAGCCCACCTGAGGGCTTGCCCATAAGAGTGACCGCATCCCTGCACCAGCCCTCCTACGGCATGAACTGGGCGCTTGCGCAGCGCATTCCCACGAATGCAGGACCCGATTTTTGGGCAGTGCCAGGCCGGAGTGCCATATGCATCGTCGGCCAGGAAACGATCGGCATAGTCACTGTCAACTGTGGAACTACTCGACGCGCAGTGACTCATGGGATCGCCGCGGTTCTACTTCGCGAAGATCCCTCCTCAGCGTCACTCGGCTCCCCGCGAGGACAGCGACTCATCTTCGGCCTCGCTCCCGACGGGTTCTCGTCGATCCGCGTCTATACCGACGGGTCATTCGCACAGATTCCCGTGAAGAGGGGGACCTTCACCCTGCGGGATGGGGTAATGGAGCCGCCCACCGCCTACCGCCCATCTCGGGGGTGAAGAGGACTAGCTAGGCGAAGGCCTGAGTGGCGCGACGGCGCAAGTCCGCGTTGAGCATGCCGGTGACCTCTGAGGGTCGGTTGCCGGCGGTGGGGACTGCGGCGCCGATCAGGCCGTCGGCGCGGAAGCCGTAGAGCGGGGCGACGAAGCCGAGCTCGCGGATCTTGCGGACCAGCTTGACGGCGCTCTGGGTGTCGGCGCCGGGGCCGCAGACGACGATCGCGGTCGGGTCGAGGGCGCCGAGGGCGCGGCCGAGCCGCTCGTCGCCGAGCTCGTTGGAGAGGACGAGGACGCGGAAGCCGGCGCGGCGGAGGGAAAGATCGAGGGCCTGGGTGTAGACCTCCTCGGCGTCCTGGCCGTGGCTCGAGTCGAGCAGCAGGATGCCGGCGGGCCGGGCGGCGGCGGCGGCGAGGCGGCGGGCGCCGTGCAGCCAGCCGGTCGCCCAGCGGGCGGCGAACTCCAGCTCGGCCTCACGCTCGGGGTCGGCGGCGAGCTTGTCGATCGCCGGCAGCAGCAGCTCCTCCACCGTCCGCTCCAGCGAGCGCAGGGCGAGGCTCTCCTCGACGGCGCGGTCGGCGGCGGACTCGTCGAAGCTCTCGAAGGCGGCGAAGAGGCTGCCGTCGTTGGCCGGCGCCTGCCGGCGCTGGCGCGCCAGCTCGATCGCCGAGGAGATGTTGCCGGTCTCCGCCAGCGCGTCGCGCAGCGCCTGCAGCTCCACCAGCTCGTAGTTGCGGTGATTGCCGGTGGTCCGCTTCGGCGTCGGATAGCCGTAGCGGCGCTCCCAGCTACGCAGGGTGTTGGGGCTTACGCCCAGGACTTCGGCGGCGGCGTTGGTGCGGATTCCTGGCATTTAGATAAGAAGGTCGAACGGGTGGACTGCGCGTCTATTCGACGTCAGGCGAAGATTCTCCCACCCAATTCCCGGGTTTACACCGGTTATCGACAGATTTCGCAGAAACTGTTAGCGATCTTGCAAGGCGCCCACGCCTACGGGCTGTCCAACCGCGCGTGCTCGCCACATCGCCGCGTCGGCCTTGTGCAGAAGTTCTCCCGCGTCGGCGCCGTGATCGGGGCAGGCGACGACGCCGGCGGAAATGCAGATGCGCAGCCCTCCGGCCCGCTCGAGGTCGTCGAGCTGCCCGAGCAGGCGCTCGCACATCTGCACCCCTTCGACCGTGCCGATGTTGGGGGCGAGGACGCAGATCGCGTCCTCTTCGAGGCGGAAGGCTTCGTCGACGATGCGGATGCTGTCGCGAAGCGCCGCGCCGACGATCGAGAGGACGGTCTCCTGGCCGCCGGCGACGTCGCCGGGCCGGATCCCGGGGCCTGAGGCGTCGAAGACGGCAAGACCGAACGGGTGGCCGTAGCGGCGGTTGGTCTCCAGCAGCTGCTCCAGGCGCCGCCGCATGTGGCCAGGGCGGTAGAGGCTGGGTAGTTCTTCCAGCTGGTCCTCGGCCGGCGCCGCGCCGTTGGCCGCGGGCGCGGCGACAGCGGGAACGGGCGCAGGCGCGTTCTGCGCCAACTCCACCGCCGCGGCGGTGACAGAGCCGAACTCGCCGGCGAGACGCTGCGCCGCCTGGACAAACTGCTCTCCATTGGTCCCAATCTCTTCGTGCAAGCTGCCCAAGAGATCGGCGTGCAGCTCGGAGACCTTGAGAGCAAGGCGACCGGCGGGCGACGCGTCTTCACGGCGGCGGCCGAATTCGGACTGGTCGGACACCTCACGACCTTGGCGAACACAGCGGACGTCCGATCCCCGGAAACTCGCTATTTGCGAGATGACGGTCGTCCAGGACGGATATCCGGTGCCGCTTATTCCAGGCTTCTTCGACCCGCCAGGGCCTTGCCGAGGGTGACCTCGTCGGCGTGCTCGAGGTCGGCCCCTACCGGCAGGCCGCTGGCCAGTCGCGTCACCGTGACCTGGCCGCGCAGCAGCTCGGCGATGTGGAGCGCGGTCGCCTCGCCGGTGGTGGTGGGGTTCGTCGCCAGCACCACCTCGTCGATGCCGCCGCGCTCGACCCGCCGACGCAACTCGCCGATCTTCAGGTCTTCGGCATCGACGCCGTCAATCGGCGAGAGGGCGCCGCCGAGCACGTGGTAGAGGCCGCGGTATTCGTGGGTGCGCTCGATCGGGATCACGTCGGCGGGCTCCTCGACGACGCAGATCGTCGCCCGGTCGCGGTTCTGGTCGGCGCAGATCCGGCAGAGCGGCCCCTCGGCGAGGTTGAAGCACTCTTCGCAGAGGCCGACCTTCTCCTTCACTTCACGGATCGCGTCGCCGAGGGCGAAGGCCTCTTCGTCAGGGGCGCGCAGGAGGTGGAAGGCGAGCCGCTGCGCGGTCCGCTGGCCGATGCCCGGCAACCGCGAGAGCTCGGCGACCAGGCGCGCCAGCGGTGCCGGGCCCTCGCTCAACCGAGCATGCCCCCCAAGCCGCCCATGTCGCCGCCGGCGATGCCGCCCATTTTCGAACTGGCGAGCTCCTGGGCCGCGCGCAGCCCCTCGTTGACGGCAGCCTGCACCATCTCCTGGAGCAGCTCGGCGTCCTCGGGGTCGATCGCCTCCGGGTCGATGACGATCTCCCGCAGAGTCAGGTCGCCGCCCATCTTCACCTTGACCATGCCGCCGCCGGCACTGGCCTCGACGACCTCGTCTTTAAGTTTCTCCTGCGCCGCCAGCATCTCGGCCTGCAACTGCTGGGCCTGTTTCATCAGGGCATTGACGTCAAAGCCCCCGGGTCCGCCTCCTCGTGCCACCTAACTGACCTCCTCCGCGTCGAACTCGCTCTTCAGCCGCTCCAGCAGCTCTTCCTCGTCGATTTCCTCACTGCCCGGCGCCGGCGTGTCCGGCGGCGCCTCTCCGTCCAGCAGTACATAAGCAGGCCGCAAACCGTGGCCGGTCACCGCCGCGAACGCCGCCGCCACGGTATCCCGCCGGTCGGCGCTGTCCGCCTTCTTCTTAAGGAAGGTCATGTCGGGGGGAAAGCCGACCTGCAGTCCCTCCTCGCCGTAGCTGACGGGCCGCGCGCCCTCTAGCGTCGCCGCGAGCGCCGGGGCGGTCTCGGCCAGCTTGTGGAGGACGGCGGGCCAGACTCGCTGGATCTCTTCCAGGGACAAGTCCTCAGGGACGGAGGTGCTCTGGCCGGCGGGTCCTGCCGCTGCAGGGGACCCACCACCCCCTGCGGTGGCTAAAGCCTCCTCGGGGGTGGTCCCCCCTACAGCGTCACCCGCCGGAGGTTCGGGGTCACGGGACGGCGGTGCCTCGGCCTCTTCTTCTTCCGCCGGAGGTGGATCGCTCACTGCCGCCGGAGGTGGAGCGTCTTGCTCCGAGGTTTCTGCCGTGGGTGGCGACAATGCGGGACCCCCGCCTTTTTGCGGGGGGGCCGTATCGGAGACAGGACCCGCGGGCCGAGCGGTCCCGCCTTGCTCGAGTCTCTCTATCCGACGCAAGAGCCCAGCCGTGTCCGGATCGAGGTCCGGTCGCGCTGCTTTCAGCAGGGCGATCTCGACGGCTAAGCGGGCGTCGTCGCCCTCGCGAACCGCGGTCAGGGCGTCGGCCAGCTCGTCGATCGTGCGGATGAGGTTGGCGGCGCTGATCGCCTGGGCCTGCGCCTGCATGCGGCCGGTGTCGGTGGCGGTGACGACGAAGGTGGCCGGGACCTCGCCGGTCGTCTGCACGATCAGCAGGTGCCGCAGGTGGGCGAGCAGGTCGCGGGCGAACTGCGAGGGGTCGCGGCCGGAGCGGGCCATCCGCTCGATCCCCAGCAGGACCTGCTTCGGGTCCTCGGCGACGACCGCGTCGATCGTCTCGAAGAGGAGCTCGGCGTCGGCCGCCCCGAGCATCTCCAGCACGTCGGTGAGCTCGACCTGGCTGCCGCCGAAGGCGACCAGCTGGTCGAGGGTGCCGAGCGCGTCGCGGAAGCTGCCGGAGGCCGAGCGGGCGATCATCGCCACCGCCCCGTCCTCGACCTCGATCGACTCGGCGGCGGCGACCCGGTTCAGCACCTCGGAGATCTGCTCCAGCGAGGGGCGCTGGAAGTCGAAGCGCTGGCAGCGGTCGGCGATCGTCGCCATCACCTTGTGGGACTCGGTGGTGGCGAGGACGAAGACGGTGTTCGGCGGCGGCTCCTCGAGCGTCTTCAGGAAGGCGTTCCAGGCCTCTTTGGTCAGCATGTGCGCCTCGTCGAGGATGTAGACCTTCCAGTGGCCGCCGGCCGGGGCGTAGGCGACCCGCTCGCGGAGGTCGCGGACGTCGTCGACCGAGCGGTTCGAGGCGGCGTCCATCTCGATCACGTCGACCGAGGTGCCGGCGGCGATCGTCACGCAGGACTCGCATTCGCCGCAGGGGGTGACGGTCGGCCCACCGCGCTCGCAGTTGAGGGAGCGGGCGAGGATCTTCGCCATCGAGGTCTTGCCGGTGCCGCGAGAGCCGATGAAGAGGTAGGCGTGGTGGACCTTGCCCTGCTCGACCGCGTTGCGAAGGGTGCGGACGACGTGGGTCTGCCCGACGACTTCGTCGAAGGACCCGGGACGGTGGCGGCGGTAGAGGGAAGTCGACTCGCTCATCGGCTCTGGCTGAGTGTATCCACGGGCCTGAACCGCCCCCGAGCGGGTAGCCCGGTACCGTGCCGCCCGTGCCGAAGGGGGCTCGCAACTGGCTGACGCCCGCCGCCTGGGTCGCCGCGGTGAGCGGCGTGCTGCTGCTCCTCTTCCCGTACGGGTTCCCCAACTACGACACGATCTACGCGCTGGTCTGGGGGCGGGAACTGGCGCACGGGGAGAGCCCCGACTACGGCGCTGCCCTGCCGCCGACCCCTCACCCCCTGACCGAGCTGTGGGGCCTGGTGACGACGCCGCTCGGCGACGGCATGATCACGCTGACGATGATCGGTGCCTACGTCTCGCTGGGGCTGATCGGGTTCTTCGTCTACCGGCTCGGGACGATCTGGTTCGACCGCTGGATCGGCGCCGTCGCGGCGGCGATCGTCCTCACCCGCGCCCCCTTCCTCTCCAACGGGCTGCGCGCCTATATCGATCTCCCCTACATCGCCCTCTGCCTCGGCGCCCTGCTGATCGAGGCGAAGCGCCCGCGCGCCGGCTGGCCCGTCCTCGCCCTCCTCGCCCTCGCCGGCCTGCTGCGCCCTGAGGCCTGGCTCTTCGCCGTCGTCTACTGGCTCTACCTGGCGTACACCGCGGATCGCAGCGACCGCTCGCGTGTGAAGCGAGAGCTCGCTCCGCTGGCGGCGCTGGCGCTCGCCGGGCCGCTGCTCTGGGCGCTCTTCGACCTGATCACGACGGGGAGCCCGACCTACTCCTGGACCGGGACCAAAGAAACGGTCGAGACGCTGGAACGGCAGACCGGGCCGGTCGACCTCGTCCTCTACGGGCCGCGGCGGCTCGGCGAGGTGCTGCAGTGGCCGGGGATGGTCGGCGCCCTCGGAGGCGTCGCCCTCGGCCTCGCCTTCCTGCGCCGGCGCTCCCTCCTCGGGGTCGCGGCCGCCGCGCTCGCCCTTGCCGCCTTCGCCCTCCTCGCCTGCGGTGGCCTCGCGATCCTGCCCCGCTACACGATGCTCGCCGCCTCGATCCTGGCGATCTTCGCCGCGGTCGCGCTGCTCGGCTGGCGACTGCTCGAGCCAGGCCATCCCTGGCGCCGGCGCTGGCAGTTCTTCGCCGCGATCGTCCTGGCGATGTTCGTGGTCTGGCTCCCGAACCAGTGGGACCTCGACTCGAAGGTCGACACCGACCTCACCAACCAGGCACAGATCGAGCGCGACCTCTCCAGCCTCGTCGACGACGGCGCCTTCGAGCCGCTCTGCGGCAAGGTCGCCGTCCCCAACCACCGCGCCGTCCCCCGCCTCGCCTTCAACCTCGACGTCGAGCCGACGCGGATCGTCAGCTCCAGCGAGGAAGAGCCCCCCGAGCGCGGCTACTTCGTCGCCCCCGCGAACGAGTTCGTGATCCACAACTTCGTCCTCGACCCCAACGAGCCGACCGATCCCTCGTTCCCGGCCCCCGAGGGATACGAGCGGGTGACCGCCAACGACTCCTGGATCGTCTACCGGCGGTGCCCGTGAGCGGCCCGCGCATCTCCGCGCTGCTGCTGGCGGCCTGCGCGGCCGCGCTCCTGATGGCGCCCGCCGCCGAGGCCCGCTGGCACCCGAAGCCGACCACCGCTGCCTGGCAGTGGCAGCTGCAGGGGAAGATCGACACTTCCATCGATGCCGCCGTCTACGAGGTCGACGGCTTCGGAGTCGGCGCCGGGACGGTCACGAACCTGCACCGCCTGGGACGAAAGGCGATCTGCTACCTCGACGTCGGCTCCTGGGAGAACTACCGACCCGACGCGGGCCGCTTCCCCAAGGTGCTCCTCGGCCGCCCCTACGAGGGCTATCCCGACGAGCGCTGGCTCGACATCCGCCGCATCGACCTCCTGGCGCCGCTCCTCCGCCGGCGCTTCGACATCTGCCGGCGCAAGGGCTTCGACGCCGTCGAGCCCGACAACGTCGCCGGCTACGAAAACGAGACCGGCTTCCCGCTCGGCGCCGGCGACCAGCTCCGCTTCAACCGCTGGGTCGCCCGCGAGGTCCACCGCCGGGGGATGGCGGTGGCGCTGAAGAACGACCCGGCCCAGGTGAAGCAGCTGGTCGGCAACTTTGACTTCGCCGTCGTCGAGGAGTGCTTTGCCTTCGAGGAGTGCGGGATGTTCAGCCCGTTCGTCGAGGCCGGCAAGCGAGTGTTCGTCGCCGAATACAGCGAACCGCTCGCCGCGATCTGCGACCAGGCGGAGTGCCTGCGCTTCAGCGTCATCCGCAAGGACTACGACCTCTTCGCCCGGCCCTGGGAACCCTGCGCGGCTTGACGGGAAGCTAGCCGCGCTCGACGGCCTCGACCGCAGCGTGGGTCTCGGCGGCGAGGCCGGGGTCGGCGAGCTCGACCCGCGGCGGCAGCTCGACGTGGAGGTCGTTTGAGGGATCGAGGCGGGCCCGCAGGCCGCGCGAGCGCGAGTCGAGGACATGGCCGCCGCGGCGCCGGTCGGCGTCGGCGAAATGGAGGTGGTACCCCGCCACCTCGATCCCCTCGGCGTAGGCGGGAAAGCGAAAGCCGACCATCGTCCCCTCCACCTCCTCCAGCTCGAAGACGTGCTGGTCGGCAACGACCTCGGTCAGCTGCCGGTAGGGCGGCTCCTGTCGCGGCACCGAACGGGCACGGAGGAGCTCGAAGTGGCCGTCGAGGCGGATCGCGCAGGAGGAGGCGCCGGCCGGGATCAGCTCGTCGATCCGGCTCAGGAGCTCCCCGTGGGAGAGCGCCTCTTCCGCGAGCGCCTCGTCCACCTCGGGCTCGAAACGCGTAACGACCGCGAACGGCGTCCTCTCCCCAGCGGCGATTGGGTGCAGGCGCCCCTCGACGTCGGCGCGGAAGAACTCACCGTCGAGCGCGACCATCTCGCCGTCGAGGTGGTTCAGCGTCCCCAGCCCGAGGTCGCCGCGCTCGGCCAGCTCCGCGAAGGTGAGGTCGCCCTCGAAGGCGCCCTCCAGCAGCGCTCCGATCGTCGACGCCTGGAAGAGGACGTGGGCTTCGCGCTCGCGGTGCAGGTCGGCGTGGCGCATCGACTCGACGTGCAGCGACCTGATCCAGTGCTCGTCCAACATCGGCGCCAGTCTGCCAGGCGTCGGGATAGGCTGCCGCCGGTGTTCTCGGGTGACTCCAGGCGCTCATCGCGCTTCGGGCTGATCGGCGTCGTCGTCGTCGCGGCCTTGGCGGCGGTGATCGGGCTGACCATGGGCGAAGGCGAATCCAGCCCGAAGCTCGCCCTCGGCCTGATCTTCGGCGTCATCGGAATCTTCGTCGTCGTCCTCCTCCTGCTCCAGCGCGGCGATCTCGCGCACGCCGCCGCTGGCGACGCTGCAGCCCGCAACCGCGCCACGGCCGAAGGCGGGCGACCGGTGGGAGACCCGACGGCGGTCGGCGAAGCGGAGCTCTGGGCCTCGCTGGCGATCGCTCCGATCGACGCCGACGCGGTCGAGGCCCAGGCCGAGATGTGGGACGCCGGCCGGCGCAGCCTCAGGCTCGGCGCCGTCGTCTTAGCGCTGATCTTCCTCACCGTCCCGCCCGCCTACCAGCTCGAATCCTTCCTACCGCTGCTGATCGGGGTGCCGCTGATCGTGGCCGCCGCCCTCTACGGCTCCTTCCGCGCGATCGGCCCCGGCGGCGAGCTCGACCGTGGCTACGCGCGGATGGAGCGGGCGATGGCGCCACTGGGACTGACGCTGACGGCGCGCCCGCAGGGCGGCTTCGAGCCGCGCGGGCCGACGATGCCGGGGTTCGACTACCGCCTGCGCGGCGCTACCGAGCTGAGCGGCGAGCGCCACGGCCGCCAGGTGACGGTGCGCTTCGGCGGCCACGAAGACGCCGGCCACAGCGAGGTCGCCGTCGCCACCCCCTGCCCTCCGTATGAGGCGAAATCGAAGCGTGTGGAGGTGACGAGCGGCCCGGAAGGGCTCCTCATCTCCCGGCGCAAAGCAGCTCCGGGGGACTGGCTCTGCGACCTCTGGCTCGCCGAGCGTCTGCTCTCCGGCTGACCGGCGGGTACCAAAAGGTCCGCTCGTGAAACCATCAAGAGATGGCGGCGATAGAGCTGAGCAACGTGGTCAAGACCTTCGGGTCGATCACCGCGGTCGACGGGCTCGACCTCGAGGTGCCGGAAGGCATCTGCCTCGGCCTGCTGGGCCCAAACGGCGCCGGCAAGTCGACGACGATGCGCCTCCTCACCGGGCAGGCGATCGCCGACTCCGGCGAGTTGCGGGTGCTCGGGCACGAACTGCCGGCGGAAGCGAAGACGGCCCGCGGCCTGATGGGCGTCGTCCCCCAGCTCGACAACCTCGACGTCGACGTCACCGTCGAGGACAACCTGGCGATCTTCGCCCGCCTCTACCGGGTCCCGGACGTCGGCGCCGCGGTCGATAAAGCGCTCGACATCGCGCGACTGCAGGAGCGGCGGCACGACGCCGTCGACGAGCTCTCCGGCGGCATGCGCCGGCGCCTGCTGCTCGCCCGCGGCCTCGTCCACGAGCCGCGGCTGGTCCTGCTGGATGAGCCGACGGTCGGGCTCGACCCGCAGATCCGCACCGAGCTGTGGACGCTGATCGGCGACCTGAAAGCGCGCGGGACGACGATCCTGATGTCGACCCACTACATCGAGGAGGCCGAGCGCCTCGCCGACGAGGTGGCGGTGATGCACCAGGGCAAGATCATCAGCCGCGGCCGCCCGGTCGAGCTGATCAGCGAGCACGCGGGGCGGCAGACCGCCGAGGTCTACGGCCCGCCCGATCGGTTGGCGGAGGCGCGGGTGGAAGCGGAGTCGAAGGGCCTCTCGGTGCGGCCGGCCGGGCCGGCGATCGCGATCGTCGGCTCCGAGCGCGCCAACGGTGAAATCCCCGAGGACGCGGTTATCCGCGCCGCCACCCTCGAGGACGTCTTCGTGCTGCTGACCGGAGAGGAGGCGGAGTGATGGAAGCCGCGACGGCGCCGCGCCAGATGCGACGGCTCGAACCGACGGCGATCGCCGGGATCATGAGCCGCGAGGTCGCCAACTTCCGCACCTACTGGAAGGGGACGACCTTCTCCAGCGTGATGGAACCGCTGGTCTACCTGCTCGCCTTCGGCCTCGGGCTCAGCGCCACCCTCGTCGACGAAGTCGAAGGGGTCCCCTACATCGAGTTCGTCGGCACCGGCATGGTGGCGACGGCGGTGATCTTCTCCAGCGCCCTGCCGGCGATGTTCGGGACCTTCGTCAAGCACCGCTTCCAAAACACCTACGACGCGATCCTCGCCGCCCCGGTCGACGTCGAGGAGCTGGTCAGCGCCGAGATGCTCTGGATCGGCGCCCGCTCCGGCACCTACGGCTGCGTGCCGCTGCTGGTGACGATCGCCTTCGGCCTCGACCCCGCCTGGGGGATGCTGCTGACCCCGCTCTTCTGCTTCGTCACCGCCCTTGGCTTCGCCGGCTTCGGGGTGGCGATGGCGGCGACGGTCGCCAAGATCGACCAGTTCAACTACGTCACCGCGCTCTTCGTGACGCCGCTCTTCCTCGTCGCCGGGACCTTCTTTCCGATCGACGGCCTGCCCGAGGGCGTGCAGGTGGTGGCGCAGTTCAATCCCCTGCACCAGTTGGTCGAACTGGTCCGCGGCGGCGCTTTCGGGTTCGAGTGGGAGGACATCCTCCGCTTCGCCTTCCTCGTCGCCTTCGCCGTGGTCACCTGGCGCGTCGCGATCCACCAGATGCAGAAGCGCCTGATCGACTGACGACATATATGGACCGTGCACCCGCCTTCGAAGCGAGGCCACCGGGCGTGTCCGTCGTTTTAGGCTCGAGCCGGGCTCTCCTGCGGCACCCGCGGCATCCGCTTAAGGCTGCTTCCTTCCGGACCTGACCTGATTCGCGTGCCCACGTCGCGCAGGACCCGGCCGTCAACGCCGCCGCGACGCACTGACCCCGACGGTCAGCTCCTCGGAACGGTAGTCGGCCCCGCTAAGCGGATTTCGGGTTACAAGGCACCGCTGATTCCCCGCCTAGCACGGTCCACGCCTGATCCTAGCGGGCGACGGCCATAGGATCACCGCCGTGATCACGGTCGACACCGATTCCTTCTTCGCGATCGTCGTCGTCGCCGCCATCGCCGCGATCACCGTCGCCACCGTGCCGAAGCGATTCGCGCCACCGGTGGTGGTGCTCGAGCTGATGCTGGGGATCGTGATCGGCCCCGAAATCCTGGGCCTCGCCCACAGCGACGACTTCGTCAATTTCTTCTCCAACCTCGGCCTCGGAATGCTCTTCTTCTTCGCCGGCTACGAGATCGACTTCGAGCGGATCAAGGGGAAGCCGATGAAGCTGGGGGCGCTCGGCTGGGCGCTCTCCGTCGCTCTCGCGTACGGGATAGGGGGGCTACTCGCCAAGGCCGGGGTCGTCGTCTCCTTCCTCTACACCGGCTCGGCGATGGCGACGACGGCGATCGGCACGCTGATCCCGATCCTCCGCGACAACGGCGAGCTGAAGACCCGCTTCGGCACCTACCTGCTGGCGGCCGGGGGCGCCGGCGAGTTCGGCCCGATCCTGCTGGTGACGCTGGTGCTCTCGACCACCAACCCGCTGCACGAGGCGGCGATCCTGCTCGGCTTCGTCGCCCTCGCCATCGGCCTGGCACTGGTCTCGGTTCGCTACGCCTGGCGCGGCTGGCCGGCCCTGGAACGGACCTTCGAGGCGAGCAGCCAACTGGCGGTGCGGGTGACGGTGGTGCTGATCTTCGGCCTCGTCATCCTTGCCGGCAAGCTCGGCCTCGACATCCTCCTCGGCGGCTTCGTCGCCGGGATGATCACCCGCCTCGCCCTCAAGGGACACGAGCTGCAGGTCTTCGAGTCGAAGCTGACGGCCGTCGGCTTCGGCTTCTTCGTCCCCTTCTTCTTCGTCACCAGCGGGATCGAGTTCGACCTCGCCGCCCTCGGCTCGGCCGAAGCGATCGCCAAGCTATTCCTCTTCTTCGGCCTCTTCCTGGTCGTGCGCGGGGTGCCGGCGATGCTCCTCTACCGCGGCGTCCTCGCCGCCCGCGACCGCGCCGCCCTCGCTTTCTACAGCGCCACCGAGCTGCCGCTGGTGGTGGCGATCACGACGATCGCCACCACCGAGGGCCATATGAAGACGTCGACCGCCGCCGGCCTCGTAGGCGCCGCCATGCTCTCGACCTTGATCTACCCCTTCGTCGCCATGGCCCTGCGCAAGGAACCGCTCAGCGACGCAGCAGCCGCAGCCGCTTGACGGCGTCGCCTGAGCCGTCCAACCCGCAGCCCAGCCCCGTCGTACAATCCCGACTCCCGGGCGCGTAGCTCAGTGGGAGAGCGCTCGCTTCACACGCGAGAGGTCGCTGGTTCGAAACCAGCCGTGCCCATCATTCGAATCAGCCCCACGCTTACCCCAGCAATGCCTGCCAGCGGCGAATTCAAACTCAGTATCAGCCAAGCCTTGACGGACCAACTCAGGGAGCATCTTGCTGAGCTAACCCCAGAGCCCTTGACGGCTGAGAACCTGGCGCGTCTTGAGAAGCGCCAGGGCGTCTACCAGCTCTATAAGGACGGCGAGCTTGTTTACGTCGGCTCGGCCGCCAGCACGTTGCCGCATCGTCTCGGGCAGCACATGCGGAAGATTCGAGGCAGAAGGAATATCTCGATCGAGGAAATCACCTTCACCTGCTTGTACGTGGACGAGGATCTCACGGTGCTCGCCCCAGAGGAACGCCTCATCAAGGTGTTTCAAGGTGAAGGCGCGGCCCCCTGGAACACCAACGGCTTCGGCAACAACGACCCCGGACGAAAAAGAGACGAATCCCATGTTTCTAAAACCCATTTCGACTCGCTCTATCCGATCGACCTTGATTGGCCCTGCGACTCCATTAAGGCTGGAGAGCGCAGCGCGGCAGTACTGCTGGCTGAGCTAAAGCGAGTATTGCCATTCGTTCTTAGATACGAGATCTCGGCCCGGGCGAAATTGGATTACGCGGAGGTAGACATCGCGGTGCCCTCGGACGGCATGGCCGCGGAATCGCTGCTCAAGCTAGTCAGCCAAGCGCTGCCCGGCTACCAGACGACGGCGCTGCCTGGCTACGTCATCGTGTATCCCGAGGAAAAGGATTATCCAAGCGGCCGACTCATCGTCACCGGCAGCTGAGCACGCTCCGCGCCTGGCTTTGCCCTTTCCGTCCGCATCCGATTATTAGTCTGCCTCGTCATGGCGACCACCGTGACGGATCTGAACCAAGGAGTCCCACTCGGGGTTTCGGCGTCGTGCGGCGCAACCTCGATCGAGCTGTTCACGGGTGGCGGCGGCATGGCGCTCGGCCTGCATCAGGCCGGCTTCGAGCATCTCGCGGTCAATGAGATCGATAGCCGCTCCCTGGAAACCTTGTCGGCGAACCTCAGCGGCTCATACCTTGGCAATGAGGTGGCATGGCCGCTGCTGCCGGGGGACGTACGAACGCAACCATGGAGCGCCTTCGAGGAACAAATAGCGCTCTGCGCTGGCGGCGCCCCTTGTCAACCGTTCAGCCTCGGGGGGGCCCACCGAGGCCAGGTTGACCATCGCAATCTTTGGCCTGCCTTCATCGACGTGGTCCGACAAACGAGACCGCGAGCCGCGCTCGGAGAGAACGTCCGCGGTTTGACGCGACCGGCGTTTCTGCCCTACCTCGACTACATCTGCGATTGGCTAAGTCTTCCTCATGTATCGCCAGCCGCTGACGAGAGCTGGTCGGAACATCACGCGAGACTGAAACGAGAGTTCTCCACGGGAAATCCATCGGATGACGAGCGCTATCTCGTCGACAGGAGAGTCGTCTGCTCTGCCGATTATGGAGTTCCGCAGCTCCGATACCGTCTGTTCATCGTGGCGATTCGTGCTGATCAGTCGCCAAACTGGCACCACGACGCATCCTTCGGAGAGCGGTGGAGTTGGCCATCTCCCACCCATTCGCGGGATGTCCTCCTAGCCGATCAGCTGTTCGGCGGCTACTGGAATGCCCACGACATTCCGCCGCTGTCAATCGAAGTACCCCGCTCTCGAGAGGCGGCCGTCCGGGCCGCGCGCGACCAGAGTGATATTCGGCCGTGGCGGACGCTGCGCGACGGGTTGAAGGGGCGTCTAGAGGGCGAAAACTTCATGCCGCTGTCAGAGCCAAAAGATGGAGTCGAGTCTCCCGCGATTAGAAATCACGTTGGCATTCCAGGCGCGCGGTTGTACAAGGGTCACTCCGGCAATGCCCTGGATTGGCCCGCCAAGACGATCAAGGCGGGTGTCCATGGGGTCCCCGGCGGCGAGCATGTGATCTGTCTAGATAGCGGCGACCATCGCTACATGACGGTGCGAGAGTGCGCGAGAGTTCAAACCTTTCCGGATTCATGGGTGTTTGAAGGCCCGAGGACTGAGGCATCCCGACAGATTGGCAACGCTGTACCAGTCCGACTCGCACGGGTAATGGGAGAAGCAATTGCCGACTCGCTCGGATTCGACAAGCCGACCTAAGCGTCCACCCGTTCCCCGGGATCCAGCTGTGACCTCTCGGATCATGGCCGCTGTCAAAAGCCGCGATACCAGCCCGGAGTTAGCTCTGCGCCGCGGGCTGCACGCCCGCGGCCTTCGCTTTCGTGTCAATCCCGGCAAAGTTGCTGGACGACCGGACATTGTGAACCGCTCCAGGCGAGTCGCGATATTCGTGGACGGCGATTTCTGGCACGGTAACCCAGCGGACTGGGCACGGAGAGGCTTCGAGTCGATGGAGGATCAGTTTCGCCCCGCGAACAGGAAGCGCTGGGCTACGAAGCTGCGTAGAAACATCGAGCGAGATCGCCACGTCACCTCGCAGCTCGAGTCGGAAGGTTGGACCGTCCTGCGCTTCTGGGAGAGCGAAATTCGCGAGGATCTAGACGCGATCGTCGAGCGGATCGTCGCCTCATGGGCGCCTGAGGATTAATCGAAACCAGCCGTGCCCTTTACCCTCATCCGATGGGGCGCGTCCACCTCCTCGAGCGCCGTCAGCGGGTCGACGTCCCGATCCACGAGGCCTTCGCCTTCTACGGCGACGCGCACAACCTGGAGCGGATTACGCCGCCCTGGCTTGGCTTCGAGGTGACGACGCCGAAGCCGATCGAGATGGGGGTCGGGACGCTGATCGAGTACCGGCTGCGGCTGCACCGGGTGCCGGTGCGGTGGCGGACGCGGATCGAGGCGTGGGAGCCGCCTCGGCGGTTCGTCGACGTGCAGGTCAAGGGTCCTTACTCGCTCTGGGAGCACACGCACACGTTTGAGGAGGACGGGCCGGGGGCGACGATCATCCGGGACCGAGTGCGGTATTCCATTCCCTTCGGGCCGCTGGGGGAGCTCGCCGAGCGGCTGCTTGTGCGACGGGACCTGAAGGGGATCTTCGACTACCGGCGGGACGCCGTGGCGCGGGAGCTGGGCCGAGCGCCTCAGTAGTTCGCGGCGGGCATTCGGCGGCGGGACGCCGATTACGGGCGGCGTGGGCGACGCTAGCTTGGCTGGTGTGGATGCGACGGGACAGCTTCGCGATGCCTACGTGCCGAACCGGCGGGTGCGGATGGCGAGCGACGTCGCCGGCCTCGCCGCCGTGCTGCTGCTTGTCGGCCTGCTCGGGACCGCCCTCACCTGGTGGGGCCCCTCCGACCTCTTCGACCTCGCCGCCAGCTCCGGTGAATCGATCAAGATCGACACCGGCTTCCTCGTCGGCCCTGTCCTGATCCTGGTGGCGCTGCCGCTGGTGATCGGCCGGGCCCGCCAGTTGACGCTGAAGCGGTACTTCAAGACGCGGCTCGTGATCGCTGCCCTGCTCTGGCTCGCCGGCCTCTGCGCGCTGATCGCCAGGGTCGTCGCGCTGGACCAGAGCTACGCGCCGGAGGCCGGCTTCTACGTTTCCGCCGGCCTCCTCACTCTCGGCCTCCTCTCCACCCTGGCGATGTGGCCCGGCGACCTGCCGCTGGTCCAGGTCGACCGCCGTGGGACGCTGCGCGAACCTATTGCTGCAGTACCGAAATCACATTTCCCGACGGGTCCTTGAACCAGGCGATCTGCGGCCCGGGGCCGCGGACGATGCCCTTCTCGTCGTGGTCGAAGCCCTCGTAGCGCTCGATCTCTACCCCGCTCTCGCCCAGCCGGCCGACCGCCGCGTCGACATCGTCGACCTCGAAATTCAGCATCGTGTAGCTGGCCGGGGTCATCTCGGCATTCAGGTACATCAGCACGTCCCCGCCCTTCAGTTTGAGGGCGGTAACCCCGAACTCCTCGCTTAACACCTCGATCCGCAACCCGAGGGTTCCCTCGTAGAAGTCCTTCGCCCGGTCCATGTCGGCGACGGCGAAGCCGCTGGTCGCTTTGCTCTCGCCAAGCATCTTCATGCTCCTCTCGCTTGTCGTGCCTTCTACCCATTAGACCGCCTGGGCGGGCAAAAGTCATCGCTATTCGTCGCCAGGCGGGCGCTGCCGGCCGCGCTTGCGCTCACCGGTGCGCCGCTTCTGCTCGAGCCGGCGCCGCCGCGAGGCGCGGGTCGGCCTGGTCGGCCGGCGCTTGCGCCGCACCCGCAGGCCGGCGCCGATCTTCGCCGCCAGGCGCTCCAGCGCCAGCTCGCGGTTGCGAGCCTGACCCCGTGCGTCCTGGGCGACGGCGGTGACGACGGGGCCGAGCCGCTCCCGCAGGAGCGCCCGCTGTGCCTCGCTCAGGCTCGGCGAAGACTCGACGTCGAAGACCGCTTCCACCCGCGAGGCGGTGACGTTGGCGTGCTGGCCGCCGGGCCCCGAGGAGCGGCTGGTGCGGAACTCGACCTCGCCCAGCGGCAGCGAGAGCCGCTCGTCGATCCGCAGCCACTCGGCCATGCCCAGCCTCTACCCGGCCAGCTCGGGGATGTGCCGCTCGAGGTGCTCGGCGATCGTCTGCCGGACCCAGCGCTGCGTCTCGGCATCGGCCATCCGGTAGCGGCCGAGCAGCATCTTCTGGTCGTCCAGCGGCAGCCCGGCGATCTCCCAGCGCACCGCGAGCCGCTCGAAGAGGGCCTCCGAGCGCCGCCGCCAGGCGTCGTCCTGCGAGGCTGCCGCCCCCCTCGGCGCCTCCCCCACCTTGGCGATCGTGCCGGCGCTGAGCGTCTGGCGCAGGGTGAGGACGTTGCCCTCGGGGTCGACGTAATCGACGCTCGGCGCCTTCTCCCGCTCCCGTCGCTGCTTCTTCCGCTTCGCCACGCTGTCCCGACTAGGCGAGGGAGTCGATCTTGCCCGCCAACTCGAAGTCGTTCGCGGTCAGCCCGCCCTCGGAGTGGGTGGAGATCGTCACGGTCACGGTGTCCCAGGAGATCGCCAGGTCGGGATGGTGGTTCATCTCCTCGGCCGGCTCGACCAAGCTGGCGACGAAACGGACGCTGCCGACGAAGTCCTCGCGCTTGAAGCTCTTCTCGATCGCCTCGCCCTGGCGCTCCCAGCCGGGGAGCGCCGCCAGCTTCTCCTCGATCTCCGCGTCACTCAGCAAGGCCACGCGCTTATGCTGGCAGGCAGACGATGGCGACGCAAACCGCACCGAAGCCGCTGCTCTGGCAGATCGACATCTCGCACTACAGCGAAAAGGTCCGCTGGGCGCTCGAGTACAAGGGAGTCGACCACAGCCGCCGCTCGATCCTGCCCGGGAGCCACATCCCGATCGCCCTGGTGCTGACGCGGGGAGCGCAGCCGACGGTGCCGGTCCTGCAGCTGGAGGGACGGAGCATCGGCGACTCGACCGAGATCATCGCCGCGCTGGAGGCGAAATATCCCGACCCGCCGCTCTACCCGATCGACGCCGAGGAGCGCGCCCGCGCGATCGAGCTGGAGGAGTGGTTCGACGAGAAGCTCGGGCCGCACGCGCGCCTGCTGCCTTTCTACGAGCTGATCCAGGAGCCGGAGCTGTTCGCCGAGATCGCCGCCGAATCGGTGCCGGGGCCGCTGGGCAAGGCCAAGCCCGTCGTCGGGGCCTACGCCCGCGCCTACACCAGCATCCGCTGGGGCGCCAACGACGACGAGGGAGCGGCCCAGGCGCGCGAGGCGATCGTCGCCGCTTTCGACAAGCTCGAGGCCGAGCTCGAGCAGGGCACCGGCGAGTTCCTCGTCGGCGAGGGCCTCAGCGTCGCCGACGTCACCGCCGCCTCGCTCTTCTACCCGGTCGTGGTCCCGCCCGAGGGCCCGCTCGACCCCGATCTGCCGCGCCCGCCGGCGCTGGATCGGTTCCGGCAGAGCCTCAGCGACCGCCCTGGCTTCAAGTGGGTCGCGGAGACCTTCCGCAAGCACCGCCACCACAGCTAGAAGATTTTCAGAGAAGTCACTCTTCTCAGACAAAGTGTTGCATTCGCTTCGCTAGGCTGCTATCCATGCAGACGATGGCACCACCCGACGAGGAAGCAAGGGAACGCTCCGCGCGCATGAACGAACGGTTTGGCCGTATCGATGAACGGTTCGACGAGGTCAACCGTCGCATCACCGAGGGGAGGGAGGAAACGAACCGCCGCTTCAAAGAGACGGGAAACCGCTTCGACCGAGTCGAAAGCGACATCGGCGAATTGAAGAAAAGCGTTGCTGCGATTCAAACTACGCTCTCTCGCATCGGCTTCGGCCTCGCGCTCACCTTCGCCTCAGTGATCCTCACGCGGGGCTTCTAATCAGCCCCCGATCGGCGCTCTGGGATTGGCACCCCAGAAGACCACCGTTCCGAGCATGCCGATGATGTGGACGGCGACGATGTTGAAGACCATCGACTTCGCCGTCGCGGTGCCGACACCGACCGGGCCGCCGGAGGCGGTGTAGCCGTAGTAACAGCCGACCAGCACGATCACGGTTGACATCACCATCCCCTTGATCAGGCTGAAGATCAGGTCGGGCGGGCTCTGGTACATCCAGAAGATCAATAAGTAGCCGCCGGAGGAAACGTCGCCGACCTGGTTGACGACCGATAGATAGCTGGCGGCGTAGATGACCACGATCCCGACCAGGTAGAGGAAGGGAAGCGCGATCCAGGCACCGAGCAGGCGGGTCCCACAGAGGAAGGTCACCGGCTGAATGCCCATCACCTCGAGCGCGTCGATCTCGTCGGAGATCCGCATCGCCCCGAGCTCGGCGACGATCCCGGTCCCGACCTTGGCCGCGAGGATGTAACCGAAGGCGTAAGGCAGTCCCTCGCGCAGGTCGCAGTAGGCCGAGAAGAGGCCGGCCAGCGACGGGGCGCCGATCGAGCGGTTGAAGTAGGCACCCTGAAGGCCGCACTGAAGGCCGAGGATGAAGCAGAAAGCCAAGATGATCAGCGCCGAGCCGAAGATCAGGATGCCCGCCTGCCGCAGCCCCTCCCCGAAGAACTTGAATACCCGCCCGGAGTAGACCAGCCCCGCGACCCTGACGCCGAAGCGGGCGATGTCCCCGAAGGAATCGAGCCAGCCGCGAGGGATGTCAAGCCAGCCGATCACCGCACCGCCTGCAGGTCGGGGTTCGTGGCGAGCAGAATCGAGCTGACGACGAACTGGAAGAAGAAGACCGCGACGAGGGAGATGACGACCGCCTGGTTGACCGCGCGGCCGACCCCGGCTGCCCCCCCCGAAGCCGACATGCCTTTGTAGGAGCAGACGATCGCGACGATCGCGCCGAACATCGTGCACATCATCACCGAGGACCAGAGGTCGGTGATCGTGGCATTGGTGAAAAGCGTCGCGAAGAAGCCGCCGAGCGGCTGGTTGTAGAGGAGCTCGGCGGCGATCCCGGCGCTGAGCCCGAAGACGATCGCGAAGATGTCGAGCAGGGCGGTGACGACCATCAGCGCCAGGAAGCGGGGCACGACCAGGTTCTTGACGGGGTCGACACCCAGCACTTGGAGGGCGTCGAGCTCCTCGCGGATCTTGCGGGCGCCGAGGTCGGCGGTGATCGCAGTCCCGGCCACACCCGAAACCACGACCGCGGTGACAAGTGGGGCGATCCAGCGGATCGCGATCACGACGAAGAAGCCGCCAAGCCGATCGAGGGCGCCGAACAGGGAAAGCACGCCGGCCGCCTGCAGGCCCGGCGCACCCAGATTGAGGGCGAAGGTCGAGACCATCAGCGGAAACCAGGAAAGCTTGAGGACGAAGAGGAACTGCCAGACAAGCTCCTCCCCGTAGGGGTACGGCGATCTCACCGCCGAGATCAGCGTCTTGACGGTGAGGATCATCATCACCCCCACCTCTTCGAACGCGTTCTTGACGGGCAGCAGCCCGCGGCTCAGCGTTCGGCTCGCCACCGGCTCATCGCCCTGCCCAGGCGGCCGCGGCCGCTCGCCTGCCGCCGCACCTCCTGCTCGCTATCCCGCTGCGCCTCCGCCAGCTGCGCGACCAAGGTGTCGCGGGTCTGCTCCAGCTCCTCGACCCCGGCGACGTGGGCGACGGCGCGCCGCGGCGCCGTCGCCAGGTCCGCTTTGAGGTGGCCGGTGTAACTCGCAAGCTCCGCCTCCAGGCGGGCGATCTGGCGCCGCAGCTCCTGGCGGACTTCGAGCGTTTCGCTCTCCTCGGCGGGCAGGCCGGCGCAGGCCATCGCCACGATCGCCAGGTCGCGGGGGCCGAGCCCGGCCTCCTCGACCCGGCGCAGGGCGTCGGAGGCGATCTCCTCCAGCTGCGGCGCCGCCTCGACCCCGTCGGCGACGAAGGTTCCCTGACCGTGGCGGGTGACGACCAGGCCGTCGCCCTCGAGCGTCTCGTAGACCGCCCGCACGGTGCCGATGTTGACGCCCGCCCACCCGGCCAGCTGGCGGAAGCTCGGCAGCCGCTCCCCCGCCGACAGCTCGCCGGTGCGGATCAGCGCCCGCAGCCGCCAGCCGAGCTGGAGGCTGACGGGCAGCTCGTCGGTGGGGTCGATCGCGAACGGGTTCGACTCAAGCTGTGTCACTAGTTCGCACAGTAATCGGGCAAACTGTGCGAGTCAACTGATACAGCAGTTTCTATGGCGTGAGAACGATCTTCAGCGCTTCTCGGTTGTCGTAGACCCGGTAGGCCTCGTCAGCCTGGTCGAGCGACATGTGGTGGGTGACGAGCGGACCCGGGTCTAGCTTGCCGGCCTCCATCAAGCCGAGCACCCGGTCGACGTGGGCGATCACGTTGGCGAGGCCGAGCCGCAGCTGCAGCCCCTTCAACCAGGCGAGGCCGAGCGGGACCTCCCCCTTGCCGGCGTAGGCGCCGATCCCGGAGACGGTGCCGGCATCCCGGCTGAGGCTCACCGCCAGCGCCAGCGGCCCGGGGTCGCCGACCGCGTCGACGACGACGTCGACGCCGAGCCCTTCGGTCGCCGCCCGGATCGCCTTCTTCGGGTCCTGCTCGGTCAGGTGCAGCGGGGTGGCGCCGAAGCGCTTCGCCATCTCCAGCCGCTCGGCGACGGTGTCGACCGCGAAGACCTCGACCGCCCCGGCGGCCTGCGCGGACTGGATCGCGCACAACCCGACCGGCCCCAGGCCCAGCACCGCGACCGTGTCTCCCGCCTGCATCCCGGCGTGGGCGATCGCGTGGTACCCGGTCCCCATCACGTCGCCGGCGAAGAGGGCGACGTCGGCGGACATCCCCTCCGGCACCCGCCGCAGGGTCAGGTTCGCCCGCGGCACCAGCAGCAGCTCCGCCTGGGCGCCCTGGAGGTCGCCGAGGTTGGCACCGTGGCCGAAGGTCTGGCCGTCGCGGCAGCGGTGGTAGTCGCCGCGCAGGCAGGAGGCGCAGGTCGCGCAGGCGGTGTGGAAGGTGCCGAGGACGCGGTCGCCGACGGCGACCCGCTCGACCTCGTCGCCGGCGGCGAGGACGGTGCCGACGAACTCGTGGCCGATCGTGAAGCCCGCCTCGACCGGGACGCGGCCGTGGTAGATGTGAAGGTCGGAGCCGCAGATTCCGCTCGCCTCGACCCGGACCAGCGCGTCGTCAGGCGCGGCGATCTCCGGATCGGCCTTCTCCTCGACCCGAACCTGCTCGGGCGCCTGGAAAGTGACAGCGCGCATGCGCGGGCAACGCTACCGGACGCATTTGTCCCCGGTATGCGGGGACAACTGCGTCCGAGTGGATGGGCGCTCAGTTGACGCCGGCGGCCTGGAAGCGGTTCGCCTCGCCACCGGGGCTGGCGGTCTCTTCGATCCGCGCCTCGAGCGCCAGCTCTTTCTCGAAGTCGGCCGCCTCGCCGTGCTGGAAGGAGACGTCCTTGCCCTCGAGTAGCTCGATGAAGATCTCGACGAAGCGGGCGTCGAGCTGTTTGCCGGCGACCCGCCGCAGCTCGACGATCGCGTCATAGCTCGACATCGGCGTCCGGTAGGAGTCGCGGGCAGTCATCACGTCGTAGGTGTCGGCGACGGAGATGATCCGGGCCAGCTCGGGAATTTCGTCGCCGGCAAGACCGCGCGGATAGCCTTTGCCGTCGATCCGCTCGTGGTGGGCGAGGATGATCTCCGCCACCGGGCCGTAGCCGTCGAGCGAGGAGACGACGCGAGCGCCCTGCTGGGGGTGGCGCTTGATCAGCATCCAGTCCTCGTCCGTCAGCGGCACGTTGGCCTTGAGGATGCGGTCGGGAAGGATGAACTTGCCGATGTCGTGGAGCAGCGCCGCGATGTGGACGAGCTCCTCCTCGCGGCGCGAGTAACCGGCCCGCTGGGCGATCGCCCGCGAGTAGCGCGCGACGGCGGCGCTGTGGCGGGCGGTCATCTGGTCCCGCAGGTCGAGGGTGCGCAGCATCGCGCTCAACATCCCGACCTGGAAGCTGGCTAGCTGCTTGCTGCGCAGCTCCAGCTCTTTCGCCCGCTGCTGCGAGAGCAGGAGCTGGCCGAGCAGGTACTGGAAGGTGACGAGGACGACGCCGAAGAGGGCGATCGAGGCGAGCCCGATCTCGTAATAGATGTAGGCGACGGCGACGGCGAGCATCGCGCTCGCGAACTCGGAGGGCAGGACCGGCGGCAGCACCCGCAGCTTGGTCGAGAAGGAGGAGCGCTCGACATAGCAGCCGTAGCTGGCGATCATCACGAAGTTGATCGCCAGGGCGAGCTGGAAGAGCCCGAAGACGCAGATGTAGAACCACGGTTCCGCGGGCGTCAGGCCGGCCGCGATGATTCCCTCGTGGAAGGCGATACCGCCGACCAGCGGGAAGAAGGCGTAGGTGAGGATGTTGTTGAGCAGGTAATGCCACTCGTCACGCCAGCGCAGCCAGCCGGTGAGGATCGTGGCGACCCCGATCAGCGCCGCCGGGGTGCCGCCGAGGAAGACCATCGCGACCACCAGGGCCAGGAAGCTGCCGGAGATCTTCACTTTCGACTCGGTGGACACCGCGGTCAGGTCGCTGAAGATCGAGAACGCCAGCAGGACCGCGAAGAAGGCGAGGTCCCAGTCGCACTCCGGCGCTCGCCAGAAGCCGACCGCGACGGTCAGCGCCAAGGCGCCGACCATGAGGGCGATCGCGGTGCGGGTGGGACGAGTCTTGGCCATCTTCGATTTGAATTTGATCGCTGCGGGAACCCGTGCCGGAAAATCCGGCTACTCATTCTTCACGGGCGCCTTCTTATTCCCTGCGCGGAAGCGCCAGTTGGCCTTTCCGCTAATTGGGAACCCAGAAGTTAGACCGCTGAGTACTGAATCGGCAAGACCTTTAGCCAGATGGCCAAATTCGCCCAAATCGAAGTTTCGCGCAAATCCGCAGGCGCCTTCGCCTGGAGGCCGAAACTTGTGCAGGGGGAACCGATTTTGTTCCCGAAAACGACGAAGGGCGCCCCCATCCAGGACGCCCTTCAAAAGACTGGTGCAGACCTATCGATCATTTGGTCTGCTGAAGAATTCTTAGTGACGAAAGCCCATGTTTTCTGCCCCTTCCATAGTCGTTGAAGCCCGCAACCTTGTGCGCTGCATCGTGGAAACTTCTTAATTGCTGGTCACTTTGTAGCACAGCTTGGCGGAAACTTGTGCATCTGCAGGAAAAGTTGTGCAGAAATGCAGTAGTACCCACGGCCAGCGATGCCTAGCCCACGCCTAACCGCCCCCCTACGCAGGCCTCTGTTCCGACGGCTGGCCGCGTCCTACGCGATCAACGAGCTCGGAGACTGGATGGGGATCATCGCCCTGTCGGTCCTGGTCTTCGACCGCACCGACAGCGCTCTGGCGATGGCCGCGCTCTTCCTCGGGACCCGGTTCCTGCCCGCCCTCTTCGCTCCGATCCTGGTCGCCCAGGCCGAGAAGCCGCCGCCCCGATACGCGCTACCGCTGATCTACTGCGGCGAGGCCGCGGCCTTCGGCGGCCTCGCCGTCCTCGCCGGCAACTTCTCGCTGGCGCCCGTCATCGTCCTCGCCGCCGTCGACGGCGCCCTCGCCCTCGCCGGCCGGGCGCTGACCCGAGCGGTGGTGGCGACGGCGCTCGAGCCGAGCGGCGAACTGCGCGCCGGAAACGCCCTCCTCAACGTCGCCTTTACCGGTGGCGCCGCCCTCGGCCCCGCCCTCGCCGGGCTGGTCGTCGCTGGATTCGGTGTCCAGTCGGCGCTGCTGCTCGACGCCGTCTCCTTCTACCTCGTCGCCTGCATCCTCTTCAGCGCGGGGACGATGCCCCACGCGGAGCCGGAACCGGGCCGGATGCGCGAGCGGGTCCGCGCCGGCATCGCCTATATACGGGGGGAGACGATCCTGCGGCGGCTGCTGACCGCTCAGGGCGCCGCCTTCGTCTTCTTCGCCGCCGTCCTGCCGGTCGAGGTCGTCTATGTGAAGGACACCCTGGGCTCGAACGACACCGGCTACGGCTTGATGCTGGCCAGCTGGGGGGTCGGGATGGTCGCCGGCAGCCTCCTCTTCGCCCGTCTCCGCCAGGCCTCGCTCGCTTACCTGCTCCTCTTCAGCACGCTCGCGGTCGGCGCCGGCTACCTCGGCCTGGCCGTAGCGCCGACCCTGGCGGTCGCCTGCCTCGCCTCCGTCGTCGGCGGCGCCGGCAACGGCGTCCAGTGGGTGGCGACGATCAGCGCCGTCCAGGAACTGACGGCGGAATCGATGCAGGCGCGGGTGATGAGCGTGCTCGAGTCGATCGGCGCGGCGATGCCGGGGATCGGATTTGCCGTGGGCGGAGTGATCGCCGCCGTACTGAGCCCGCGGATGACGTTTCTTGTCGCGGGGATGGGGGTAGTGGCCATCGTTGTCGTGATGGCGCCGTTGCTGGGAGGGAATTGGCTCGAACGCGACGAAGTGTCTGATGATGCGCCGCTTGACGGGCGCGAGGACGTTGTGGTGGAGTTGATCCCAGGGATACGAAAGCCCGGCAACCCGGACTCGGAGGAGATACGTTGAAGAAGCTAGGTGCAGTCATTGCAGTTCTGGTTCTCGCAACGATCGGACTGGCGTCATGCGGGGGCGGTGACGACACCTCCGGCGGAAGCCAGAAAGGCGGGACCCTGAACGGCACCTACGCCTCCTTCCCCGATTACCTGGACCCGGCTCTCTCCTACACGGCCGAAGGATGGACGGCGATGGCCGACGTCTACGTCCCGCTGCTCACCTACAAGCACGCCAACGGCGAGGAAGGCAGCGAAGTGATCCCGGGGTTGGCGAAAGAACTGCCGAAGATCAGCAACGGCGGCAAGACCTACACGCTCACCCTCCGCCCCGGCCTCAAATACTCCGACGGAACCCCGGTCAAAGCTTCCGACTTCCCGTTCGCGGTCGAACGGATGATCGAGCTCAACTCGGGCGGCTCGCCGTTCTACATCGCGGCGATCGAAGGCGCCGAAAAATTCGCCGAAACGAAACAGGGCCCGATCCCGGGGATCGAAGCCGACGACAAAACCGGCGAAATCGTCATCAACCTGGAGAAGCCTCGAGGCACCTTCACCAACGAGCTCGGCCTGATGTTCGTGGCGCCGCTGCCGCAGGACACGCCGATCGAAGACCTCTCGGCCGACCCGCCTCCCGGCACCGGCCCGTACGTGATCACCAAATCGCAGCCGGGCAAAGGCTGGGAGTACGAGCGCAACCCCTACTGGGCAAAAGTCAACGGCAAAGCGATGCCGGACCTGCCCGAAGGCGTCGTCGACAGCGCCAAGATGACGGTCATCCGCAACCCGGAGACCCAGGTCGACGACATCGAGCAGGGCACCTATGACTGGATGCAGAACCCGCCGCCGGCCTCGCGCTACGCGGAAGTCAAGGAAGAATTCGAAGGCACCCAGTTCCGGGTCGAGCCGACGATCAGCACCTATTACTTCTGGATGAACATGAACCACGCGCCGTTCGACGACGTCAAAGTGCGACAGGCCGTCAACTACGCGGTCGACGCGAAAGCGCTGGAAAGGATCTATGCCGGCCAGATCGCGGCGACCCAGCAGATCCTGCCGCCGGGGATGCCGGGCTACGAAAAATTCGAGCTCTACCCGCATGACATGGACAAAGCCGAAGAACTGATGAAAGAAGCGAAGCCGTCGGACATGGACATCACCGTCTGGACCGACACCGAAAGCCCGAACAACGAAGCGGGCGAATACTTCAACGAGGTCCTCAAGGAACTCGGCTTCAACACGACGCTGAAACAGATCAACGCCGACAACTACTTCACGGTGATCGGCAACCAGTCGACCCCCGATCTCGACGCCGGCTGGTCGGACTGGTTCCAGGACTACCCGCACCCGAACGACTTCTTCCAGCCGCTGCTGTCCGGCGAAAGCATCCTGCCGACCAACAACGGCAACTTCGCCGAACTCGACGACCCGGCGGTCAACAAGAAGATCACCGAACTGGGCGAAGACCAGCTCGGGCCGGAGCAGGAAGCGGCCTACAAAGAACTGGACAAAGAAATCATGGAATTGGCGCCGTGGGCTCCGTACGGGACGCGAACGCTGTCGACCTTCGTCGCCGACACGATCGACCTCGAAAGCGTCATCTTCAACCCGACCTTCGGCCACTACCTGAGCAGCTTCGAATTCAAGTAGCGCCGCAGGGGTAGACGAAGCTCGTGCCTACGGAACCGAGCGCAGAGCGAGGGCCCTGGTCCCTCGCTCTGCATCGTTTCCTGCGCAACCGCCTCGCGGTCGCCTTCCTCGGGCTCTTCATCCTCATCATCGTCTTCGTCCTCGCGGCGCCGCTGTGGGCTGACCACGTCGCCGAAACCGGGCCCAACCAGGAGCACACGGTCGAACAGATCACGGTCGACGGCGAAAAGAAGGACGTCGTCTCAATCGAGGGCAAGCCGATCGGCCCGCAGTGGTTCGCCGCCGGCGGCAAGTTCTTCCTCGGCGCCGACAGCCGCCTCGGCCGCGACGAGATGGTGCGGTTGATGTACGGCGGCCGTACCTCGCTGCTGATCGGGATCAGCGCGGCGCTGATCGCCACCGCCCTCGCGATCGTCCTCGGACTGCTCGCCGGCTACTTCGGCGGTTGGGTCGACAGCCTGATCGCCCGCGCGCTGGACGTGATCTGGTCGCTTCCGGTCTTCCTGATCGGCCTGGCGATCGGCATCGCGCTGGCGGTGGGAGGGCTGAAGATCGGCCCGCTCGAACTCTCTAGCGGCTCGCTCTGGAACCCGATCCTGATCATCAGCATCTTCACCGTCCCCTACATCGCGCGGCCGATCCGGGGTGAAGTCCTCTCGCTCAGCAGGAAGGAGTTCGTCGAAGCGGCGATCGCCCAGGGGGCCAGCCCGGGACGAGTGATGTTCACCGAGATCCTTCCCAACCTCGCCTCGACGGTGATCGTCTTCTTCACCCTGATGATCGCCAACAGCATGCTCTTCGAGGCCGGCCTCTCCTTCCTCGGCGCCGGCGTGCAGCCGCCGAACTCGTCCTGGGGGACGATGATCACGGTCGGTGTCGAGCTGCTGAGAATCCAGCCGCTGCTGGCGATCCTCCCCGGCCTGATGATCATGCTGACGGTGCTGTCGCTGAACATCGTCGGCGACGCCCTGCGCGACGCCCTCGACCCGCGCGGCAAGGCGCGCCTGGACGCGGCGCTGCAGTTCGAGGCGCAGGCCGGCGCCACCCGGCCCGTGGGAGAGGTCAGCCTCTCGTGACGCAGTTCATCGTCAGGCGGCTGATGGGGATGGCCGCGGTGCTGTTCGCGGTCTCGGTGATCGTCTTCGTCGTCTTCATGGTCGTGCCGAAGCAGAACCCGGCGCAGACGCTCGCCGGCAAGAACGCGACCCCGCTCCTGGTCAAGAGCATCGAAGAAGAATGGGGCTTCGACGAGTCCCTGCCGGTCCAGTACGGGACGATGATGAAGAAGGTCTTCACCGGCGAGCTGACCTCGTACAAGCCGCGCCTGCCGGTCTCCGATCGGATCATCGAAGGCATCCCGGCGACCTTCTCGCTGACGATAGGCGCGGCGGCGATCTGGCTCTTCTTCGGCCTCCTGCTCGGCTACCTCTCCGCGATCCGTGCCGGCGGCTGGCTCGACCGCGTCCTCACCGGCGTCTCGATCGCCGGGATCTCACTCCCCGTCTTCCTCTTGGCGCCGGTCCTCATCTATGTCTTCGCTAACAAGCTGGAAATCTTTCCCAACGGCCAGTACGTCGAGTTCGGGGAAGACCCGGTCGAATGGCTGAAGCACCTGATCCTGCCCTGGATCACCCTCGCGGTCCTCTCGATCGGCTTCTACAGCCGCGTCCTGCGCTCCAACATGCTCGACGTAATGAACGAGGACTACGTGCGCACCGCCCGCGCCAAGGGCCTCAGCGAGCGCCAGGTGATGACCCGGCACGTGCTCCGCAACTCGCTGATCCCGGTGATCACCCTCTTCGGGCTCGACTTCGGCGCCACCATCGCCGGCACCGCGATCATCACCGAAGTGATCTTCTCGATCGACGGGATCGGCAACTACGCGGCCGAAGCGGTGGCCAAATTCGAACTGCCGCCGATCATGGGCGTGGCGCTCTACGGGGCCTTCTTCGTCGTCCTCATGAACACGATCGTCGACATCGTCTACGCCTACCTCGATCCTCGGGTGCGGCTGGGGGAGACCGCCGCCGAATGAGCTCGGCGCCACTTCTCTCCGTCGCCGGCCTGCGAGTTGGCTTCGCGACCGAAGACGGGATCATCCAGGCGGTCGACGGTGTCAGCTTCGACCTGCAACCGGGTGAAGTCCTGGCGATCGTCGGCGAGTCCGGCTCCGGCAAGAGTGTCACCGCGCAGACGATGCTCGGCCTCACCCGCGCCAACAACGCCCGGATCGAGGGCTCGGTCGCGCTCGCCGGCGAGGATCTGACCGCGGCAAGCGACGAGGAGATGCGGCGCCTGCGCGGCGAGCGGATCGCGATGGTCTTCCAGGACCCGATGACCTCCTTCAACCCGGTCTACCGGATCGGCAGCCAGATCGTCGAGGCGATCCGCGCCCACCGCCCGGACACTTCCAAGGGCCAGGCGGAGGAACGGGTGGTGGAGCTGTTCGAGGCGGTGGGCATCCCCAACGCCGAGCAGCGGGTCGACGACTACCCGCACGAGTTCTCAGGCGGGATGCGCCAGCGGGCGATGATCGCGATGGCGCTGGCGCTCGAGCCGGAGGTCCTGATCGCCGACGAGCCGACCACGGCGCTGGACGTGACGATCCAGGCCCAGATTCTCGACTTGCTGGGTGATCTGAACCGGGAGCGCAACCTGGCGACGATCCTGATCACCCACGACCTCGGCGTCGTCGCCGAGGTCGCCGACCGCGTCCTGGTCATGTACGCCGGCAAAGTGGTCGAGGAAGGGACGCTGGACGAGATCTTCTACGACCCCCAGCACCCCTACACCTGGGGCCTGCTCGGGTCGCTGACCCGGATCGACCGGCCGCGCCCGCACCGGCTGCCGCAGATCGCCGGCTCGCCGCCCTCGCTGCTGGACCTGCCCGAGGGCTGCCCCTTCCGACCCCGTTGCCCGCACGAGTTCTCCAAGTGCAGCCAGTACCCGGGGCTCGAGGCGCGCGTCCCCGATTCCCCCAGCCACCGCGATCGCTGCTGGCTGGGACCAGAGGAGAAGCGCGAGAAGCGGCTGGTCGAAGGGCAGATCGGGCTCGAGGCGCCGCGGCAGGGGCAGCAGGCATGAGCGACGCCCCCGACAGCGGCGCGCCCCTGCTCGAGGTCACCGACCTCGTCAAGCACTTCCCGATCAAGCGCGGGATCCTGATCGACCGCGAGGTCGACCAGGTGCGCGCCGTCGACGGCGTCAGCTTCCGGGTCCAGCAAGGCGAGACCCTGGGCCTGGTCGGCGAGTCCGGCAGCGGCAAGTCGACCGTCTGCCGCGCCGTCCTGCAGCTGATCAAGCCGACCTCGGGCTCGATCAAGTTCGAGGGCCAGGAGATCGCCGGCCTCGGCCGCCGGCAGATGCGGCCGCTGCGACGCGAGATGCAGATGATCTTCCAGGACCCCTACGCCTCGCTGAACCCGCGCAAACGAATCGGTCAGATCGTCGGCGACCCGCTCAAGCGCCAGGGCGTCGCCTCCGGCTCGGAGCTGCGGCGGCAGGTGCAGGAGCTGCTCCAGCGGGTCGGGCTCTCCAGCGAGCACTACAACCGCTTTCCGCACGAGTTCTCCGGCGGCCAGCGGCAGCGGATCGGGATCGCCCGGGCGATCTCGCTGAAACCGAAGCTGGTGATCTGCGACGAGCCGGTCTCCGCCCTCGACGTCTCGATCCAGGCGCAGATCGTCAACCTGCTCGACGACCTCCAGGACGAGTTCGGCCTCGCCTACCTCTTCGTCGCCCACGACATCGGCGTCGTCCGCCACATCTCCGACCGGATCGCGGTGATGAACGAAGGCAAGATCGTCGAGCAGGGGACGGCCGACCAGGTCTGCGAGAGCCCGCAGGACGAGTACACGAAGAAGCTGCTGGCGGCGGTGCCGATCCCCGATCCACGCGAGAGTCGCGAGCGGCACAGCGGTAGCGTCCAGTAGGTGCCGCTCCCCCTCTCGCCGCCGATCAAGCCGCAACTTGCGCTCACCCGCAAACAGCTGCCGGAAGGCGAGGAGTGGGCGTATGAGCCGAAGCTAGACGGGTTCCGGGCGATCGTCTTCGTCGACGGCTCCGACGTCTACATCCAGTCCCGCGGTGGCAAACCCTTCAACCGCTACTTCCCGGAGCTCGAGTTCGCGCCGGGGCGCTGGGTGCTCGACGGCGAGCTGGTGATCCGCGACGCCGACGGCAACCTCGAATTCGACTCGATGCAGGAACGGATCCACCCGGCGCAGTCGCGAATCGAGCTGCTCTCGAAGCAGATACCCGCCTCCTACATCGCCTTCGACCTCCTGGCAGAAGGCGACGAAGTGCTCTGCGAGCGACCGCTGCGCGAGCGTCGCGAGCGCCTGGAGGCGATCGCGGCCAAAGCAGGCCTGGAGTTGACGCCGCTCAGCACCGACGGCGACCTGGCCGAGAAGTGGCTGGGCAGCATCGAGGGCGTGATGGCGAAGGACCTCAGCGCGCCTTACGTCCCCGGCAAACGAAAAGGGATGGCGAAGGTCAAGCGCGAGCGGACGATCGACTGCGTGGTGATGGGCTGGCGGCCGGGGAAAGAAGAGGGCACGGTCGGCTCGCTGATCCTCGGCCTCTACGACGGCGGCGAGCTGCGCACGGTCGGCCACATCTCCGGCTTCTCGAAAGCGGCGAAACAGAGCATGCGGGCGATGCTGGCGCCGCTGGAGACGGGCGAGCGGGGCGGAGCCGAGCCGAGCAGGTGGACCGGAGACCGCGAGCTGGAGTGGGTCGAGCTGCGGCCGGAGCTGGTGATCGAGGTTGGTTATGACCATGCGGCCTCGGGGCGGATCAGACACGGGGCTCGGTTTCATCGGTTTCGAGACGACAAAGAGCCGTCCGAGTGCAAGTTCGGGCAGTTGGATGAAGGGACGGCCTAGAACAGGGGCTGCTGGCGGGCGGGTCCTGTCACGGCAGGGAACCCACCACCCCTTCCGGTAGCTAAAGCTTCCTCAGGGGTGGTCCCCCCTACCGTGCCACCCGCCCGAGAGGCGGATGGTCTTGACGCTCTTCCTCTGCCCCAGCCTTTGATGGCTCTCGTGGCGTGTTTTCGTTGCTCGGGGCGCATATAGGACCTGTCTCCGTAGAGGGCCTCGTAGCGGGGGAGGAGATCGGGGCGTTTGGCCTCCAGCCAGGCGAAGAAGACGTCCTTTACCTCGTCGCGGAGATGGAGGGCGACGCCGCCGAGGAAGGTGGCGCCGGCCTCTTTGGCTCGTTCGACGATCGGGCGGACCTGGTCGGGGTGGTCGTTGATGCCGGGCATCAGCGGGGCGACGAGGACGCCGGAGTCGATGCCGCGGCGGCGCAGCTCGGCGACGGCGTCGAGGCGGGCGGCGGGGCTGGGAGTGTGCGGCTCGGTTGCCCGCCAGGCGTCCTCGTCGAGCGTCGGCACCGAGAGGTTGACCGAGACCGGCAGCTTCTTCGCCATCCGCTCCAGGATCTCGACGTCGCGCATCACCAGCGGCGACTTGGTCAGGACCGAGACCGGCGTCTCCGCCGCCTCCAACGCCTCGAGGATCTCGGGCATCATCCGGTAGCGGCTCTCGACCCACTGATAGGGGTCGGTGTTCGTCCCCAGTGCCACAAGCTCCCGCTTCCAACTCGGCCGTGCCAGCTCCGCCCGCAGCAGCTCCGGCACGTTGACCTTGACGACGATCTCCCGCTCGAAGTCCCGGCCGGCGTCGAGATCGAGGTATTTGTGGGTGCGCCGGGCAAAGCAGAAATTGCAGGCATGGGTGCAGCCCCTGTACTGGTTGATCGTCCAGCTGAACCCGTAGCGGCTGCCGGGCACGTGGTTCAGCGCAGAACGGGCGCGCACCTCGTGGAAGTTGACCCCCATCGCCTCCGGCGCGTCGAAGGTGCGGACGACGGTGCCGTCGCCGACGCCGGGTAGACGAAGGTCGTTCTCGACACGCTGCTCGTCCCATCTCATACGAACATAGGTTCGTACCGGCCTCGGACGGTAAAAGGTCGGCTAGATGCTGGAGCCGGTCTCTTCTCGCTGGTAGGTGGCGAGCTGATCCAGCGCTTTGGCGCGGGCTTTGGAGCGGAGCGGCGGCAGCAGCGCCACCAGGTGGCCGCTCGGTCCCAGCGCCTGCTTCGCCCAGTTGCGGAAGTCGAACTCGTCGACGTGGTCGGCGATCCGGCCGTCGTCGGCGAAGCGGAAGCGGGCCTGGATGTCGTTGACCACCGGCCGCCCGGTCGAGAAGGTGTAGCGGGCGATCCAGTGGGCGCTGCCGGTCTGCTCGCCGGCCTCGTGCTCGCGCAGCTCGATCTCCAGATCGGTGGCGCGGGCGGTCAGCATCCGCCACATCGCGCCGATCTCGTCGCCCTCGAGGTCCCCGAACGCGGGGTCATGGAAGTGGGCGCCCGGCGCGTAACAGGCAGTCATCGCGGCGCCGTTGCACCGCCCGAACGTCTCGTAGAGCCGCTCGATCGTCGCCCGGTTGGCCTCGGCGGACATGCGCCCACCTTACGCCCTAACCGCTGGGCAGCTCTCCCCTGATCACGTATCGCAGGACGTCCACGACCTGCTCCGCCGTGCGGGCGGTCGCCTGCGCGGCGCGGTCAACCTCCTTTAGAGCATGGTCGAGCTCGGAGTCGTGAAGGGTGACGATCGGCTTGCCGAGGGCGGCGGCGTAGCCAGCGTCGAAGGCGGCGTTCCACTGGCGGTATTTGTCGCCGAAGCGGACGACGACGAGGTCGGCCTCGCGGATCAGGGTCTGGGTGCGGACCGCGTTGACGCCGGCCCCCTTGTGGTCGCGCCAGAACGCCTCGCTCTCCTCTCCCAGCGTCCCGATCCCGGCGTCATCGGAGGTGGCGTGGTCGGTGACCGGCGCCGAGAAGGAGACGGGCAGCCCCGCCTCGTGCACGCCCGCCTCGATCCGCTCGCGCCAGTCGCTGTGAATCTCCCCCGAGAGGTAGACGCGCCAGGTCCGCTCGCTCATCGCCCGATCCTCAGGCGTCGGCGGGGATGGCGACGCCGGCGGTCTGCTCCTCGAAGTGCTTGCTGAGCATCGTCACCTGGCCCTGGTAGTTCGACCCCAGGTCGGTGCCGTAGAGCCGCTCCGCCGGCTCCGCCATCCACTCCAGCCCCAGCTTGCAGACCGGTTGGCGGTGCTCGACCATGAAGGAGACGTCCCGCGCTCGCACCTCCAGCGCCGCGCGGCTGCCGTGGCGGCCACCGTCGGGGTCGTAGCCGAAGCCGGGGTCGAAGAAGCCCGCGTAGTGGGTTCGCAGCTCTCCCGCGGTCGGGTCGTAGGCCATCATCTCGGCGGCGATCTGCGGCGGGATGCAGACCCCCTCGGCGGAGAGCAGGAGGTAGAAGATCTCCGGCTCGAGCACGACCCTGCCGCCGGGCTCGGGGTAGACCGGGTCCCAGTAGTCGGTCCAGCGGTAGGCGCGGATGCGGGAGAGGTCGACGGGCAGGCTGTTCTTCTTCGCCCTGTAGCCGACCACACGGTCCGTCGGCCCCGAGAGGTCGAGGCTGAGGAAGAGCCCGTCCGAGACCGCCAGCTCCGACTGGCGCAGAGCGTGTGAGTCGAGGTAGAGAAGCGGGAACTCGTCCTGCAGCCCCCGGATTTCGTCATCGGAGAGGCGCACGTCGCCGCGGGAGAGCCGCAACTGGTTCAGTGAAAGGCCGCTTTTCACCTGGATCGCGAACGAGCGCGGCACGATCTCGAGGTACAGCTTGCCGCGGTAGCCGGCGCGGATGTCGTCGAAGCGGTGATGGCGGTCGGTGATCACCCGGGTGAAGACGTCGAGGCGTCCGGTCGAGCTCTTCGGGTTCGCCTTCCCCCGCATCTCCGGCGGCAGGTTCAGTTCCTCGATCAAGGGCACCAGGTAGGGCCGGTCCCGCTCCAGCACGGCGCCGTCGCGCAGGTCGATGCGCTGGAAGGCGAGGTCCTCGATCTTCTCCTCGACGGTGGACTCGACGTCGGGAAGAAAGGAGCAGCGCAGCGCCCAGGCGAAGTCACCTAACCGCAGGTCGATGCTTGCCGGCTGCACCGACTCGGGCCGGATCCGATAGTCGCCGGAACTGACCGTTTCGTCCTCGATCGCCAGGTTCAGCGTCTGCGAGGGGAGAACTCCGCGCCGCGGTTCGCTCATTCGGCGGAGACTATTCGCCGAGCCTCCTCCGCGCCCAGGTAGGCGGCCAATACGAACTCGAGTATCTCCGGAAAAAGCTCACTCAACCGCTCCCCTTCGCCGGCGAGGACGCGACGCCCGAGCATCGAAGCGATGCCCCCGACGACCGCTTCTCCGGTCGCCTCCGTCACCTCGGTGCCGTCGGGGTTGAGAGGAGCGCCCTCCCGCATGAGAGCGACGAAGGACTCGACGGCGACCTGGTAGCGGTCGTAGACATCGCGACCGGCGCGCAGGCCCTCGACCAGGGAGATGCTCGCCAGGGCCGGTTCGGCGGAGAAGAGCCTCAGCAGCGCCTCGACGGCAGCGCGGATACGCAGCGGCCACTCTTCTCCGTTCGCCTCCTGGCAGGCCGCGAGCACCTGCTGGCGAATCCGCTCGATCGCCACCTCGTAAGCGGCGATGAAGCACTCGTCCTTGCTCTCGAAGTGCTTGTAGAAGTCGCTCTTGGAGACAGCGGCGCGCTGTCCGATCAGCGAGACCGTGGTTTTCTGGTACCCCACCTCATACAGGGTCTGGATCAGACCGGCGATCAGTCGTTCGCGCTGATTCCGCGCGACGAACTCCGGGGAAAGGCCGTGTCGTCCCCGTGGCAGTCTCTCCATTCCCTCTTTGGAGTCCATTGCAGGAATTGAGTCTGCCACCGTACTGTCACTTTCGCCTCCCGGTGCCTCCTACTTTCACCACACCGAGGTACGGGGAGAGGACGAACTGGGACAGTTCGGGCAGAAGCTCGGGGGGGCGCTCGCCCTCGCCCTTGCGGATCTGCAGCTGCAGAATCCAGGCGACTCCGCCCACCAGCGACTCCTCGATCGTCTCCGGCAGGTCCGCCTCCTTGGGGGCTCTCTCCCGCAGCAACTCGACGAATTCGCGCATCGCGGCGTCGTAGAGGCGAGCTGAGCTCGGGGTTGCCGAGATCGCCTCGACCATGAACATCCGCGAAGCGGCCGGATGCTCGGCGATGAAGTCGAGCACCGCCCCCAGCCCAGCGACGATTCCCTCCTCGGGATCCTCGCCGGCTTCGTCGCACGCCTCTCGGACCGCATCCCGCATCGCGGTCATGGTCGCGTCGATCGCGGAGAGGAAGAGATCCTCCTTGCCGTCGAAGTTGTCATACAAGGTCTTCCGCGCGACAGCGGCCCGGCGGACGATGTCGGCGATCTTCGTCGCCTCGTAACTCTGCTCGGCGGTCAACTCCGCGATCGCATCCATCATTCGGCGCCGCTTGTGGCTGGCGACGAACTCGCGCGGAAGCTCCGGGCGGGTCGAGCTCATCGGGACCCCACGATCAGAGCGCCGGGATCCGCGATCGGAGGGCCGGGGCTTGCGGGAAATCCGGCGCCGAAAGGCGTGCGTCCCCTACCTATGTTCTGGTACCGTGAGAAAACCCTCATTGTTTTTAATAGATACTTATGAGTTCCACGGCGCCCTTCCATCGAATCCAGCTCACTCAAGAGACCCTCCTCACTGCGATAGGTGACGATTGGCCTCCCGAGCAGGTCGAGGCCGCCCTCGAGCTGCTTGCCAACAGCAGTGGAAAATTCCCGTCTGGAGTTCGCCGGCTTCCCTCTGACCTCGTCCGAGCCATCCAACGGGAGCGCCTGATCGTGGCGATGCTGAATGCCGCGGCCGAACTGGGTTATCTCGAAACCAACGTCCAGGACGTGATCGACCGGGCCGGCGTTTCGCGACCGACCTTCTACGAGCACTTCTCCAACAAAGAAGACTGCTTCCTTGCCGCCTTCGACACCAGTGCCGAGCGACTGCGCAAGAAAGTCGATTCCGCCGCCTGCAAGGGTGGCGAGGTCTGGCGCGATCGCGTCCGCTTCAGCCTCGAAGCGCTGCTTCGTTTCGCCAGCCGTGAACCGGACACGGCGCGGACGATGGTGGTCGAGGCGCGGGCGGCGAGCGCGGCAGCGGTTAGGCGCCGTGTCGAGCTGATGGACCAGTTCGCGACCTGCCTGGAATCGCAGGCTCGAGAGTTGCTGCCCAGCGACCGCTCGCAGACCGCGACGACGGCTTCCGGAATCGTCGGAGGAGTCGAATCCCTCCTCTATTCCCGCCTCTGCAAGCAGGAGTACGACCAATTGGAGTCCCTCCTGCCTTCCCTGATGTATTTCGTGGTTCTTCCCTACGAGGGTCATGAGGCGGCTGGTGAGGCGTTCGCGGTCAACGAGATCCAGAGTACTAAAATTGGACATTAAGTACAGCTAAATTGCGGCTTGTGTCATTTAGTGTTCCTGGATTCATGCGCGCCCCCCTGATCGCCCGCCTCGCCCTTGCCTATCTGTGGCTCACCGCGACCCTGATCGGGCTGACGGCCGCGGCGGCGCCGCAGACCTTTTATGACGACTTCCCCTTTCTCGCCCACTGGGTAAACCTGCTGCCCCCGTACAACGAGCATCTCGTCACCGACGTCGGCGGCCTCTACCTCGGCTTCGCGGTGCTCTTCGGCTGGGCCGCCGCGACCCTCGACCGCACCCTGGTCCGCGCCGTCTGCGTCGCCTGGCTGCTCACCGCGGCCCTCCACCTGGCCTTCCACGCCGGCCACCTCGAGGGCTTCGGCACGGCCGACGCCGTGGCCGAGATCGCCTCGCTGGCGCTGCTGCTGGTGCCGCCGCCGCTGGCACTCTGGGCCATCGCCCCCGGCTCCCGCCCCACGACGACCCCGCAACCCTAGAATCCACCCTCCGTAGTGCTCCTGGAGGGGTGCCGGAGTGGTTGAACGGGGCAGTCTCGAAAACTGTTGGCGTCGCAAGGCGCTCGTGGGTTCGAATCCCACCCCCTCCGTCGAAAGTTGCGCGCCTTAAGCAGCGGCGGCCGAATGCCGAATAGATCGTGTGGGCGCCGGTGAGCAGACCAGAGCAGGGCGATTCTTCGATCGCCATCCCCTCTTGCTGCGCACGCTCGCGGTCGCTGCTCTGCTCTGGGGCCTCGGCTACCTCACCTGGCGCATCGGCTGGAGCGCCGAGGGCGCCGGGCCGGTGGCTTTCGCGATGCTGCTGGCGACGGAGGTCTACGGCCTCTACGCGCTCGCGATCCTGACCTGGTTCTCCTGGTCGCGACCGCAGACGAAGCGTCCGCCCGCGACGCCGGGACGGACGGTCGACGTCTACGTCTGCACCTACGACGAGCCGGTCGAGGTGGTGATGGCGACGCTGGCTGGTTGCCGCGCCCTCACCTATCCCCACACCACCTACCTCCTCGACGACGGGCGCCGGGAGGAGATGCGCGAGCTCGCCGAGCTGGCGGGAGCCGAGTACATGACCCGCGCCGACAACTCGCACGCCAAGGCCGGCAACCTCAACGCGGCCCTCCCCCGCACCGACGGCGACCTGGTCTTCGTCCTCGACGCCGACCACGTGCCGATGCCGGACGCCCTCGATGCCCTGGTCGGCTACTTCGACGACGAGCGGATGGCGATCGTGCAGACGCCGCACGACTTCTTCAACCACGACTCGGTCCAGCACTACGTCGTCGGCCGCCATGAGCAGTCGCTCTTCTACCGGGTGATCTGCCCCGGCAAGGACCGCCACGGCGCCGCCTACTGGTGCGGCTCGGCGGCGCTGATCAACCGCCACGCCCTGCTCGAAATCGGCGGCGTCGCCACCGAGACGATCGCCGAGGACTTCCACACGACGATCCGGCTGCAGCGCTACGGCTGGCGCAGCCGCTACCACGACGAGGTCCTTGTCCAGGGCCTGGCCCCGCACGACCTCGACGGCTACCTGCTCCAGCGCGACCGCTGGGCGCGCGGCAACCTCGCCGTCTTCAGGCTGCCGGAGTCGCCGCTGCGGGCGAAAACGCTGAACCCCATGCAGCGGCTCTCCTTCCTCGCCAGCCTGCTCGCCTACCTGGCGCCGCCGATGCGGCTTCTGCTCCTGCTCACCCTCGGCCTCGTGCTCTGGACCGGGGAGCTGCCGATGAAGATCAGCGTCGCCGCGCTGGCGGCCCTCTGGGTCCCGTACCTGGTCCTCAACCTCGGCGCCGGCGCCGCTCTGGCCCGGGGCTACATGCGCACCCCGGAGTCGGTCCACTACGAGCTGCTGACGATGGAGATCTACACCCGGGCGCTGCGCTGCGCGATCGTGCCCGGCAAGACCGCCTTCAAGGTGACGCCGAAGCAGGGGCGCGACGGCGGCGGCCTCGACGCCGTCCGCAAGCTCCACCTCGTGCTCTTCTGCACCGCTCTACTGGCAACGGGAACGCTCCTGCGCCTGCTCGACCTCGTCGGCCTCGGGCCGCTACCCGACCTGCCGGGGATCGCCGCGGTCGTCGTCCCCCTGCTCGGTCTCTACGAGCTGCGGCGACTGCTGAAGACGATGGCCGCGGTCGGCCGGCGGCGCCAGCGCCGGCTCGTCTACCGCTTCGAGGGCGACGCGGCTGCCGATCTCTACATGGCCGAGACCCACACCAAGGCGCGACTGGTCGACGCCTCCGCGGCCGGCCTCGGCCTCGTCGCCGAGGGGGCCCTGGAGCCCGGCAGCCGGCCGGCCGTTCTCCTCGATCTGACCGACGCCGCCGGCCGCGCCCACGAGGTCGCGACCAAGGTGGAAGTCAGAACCTGCCGTGAGGCCGAGGGCCGCTTCCTGATCGGCGCGACGATCCTCGAAATCGACCCGGACGCGAGACTGCGGCTGATGGAGTGGTGCTACGTAGTCTGCAGTCACGAGCGGCTGCGCGGGCACCGGCCCGCCACCCCGTTGCCCGAGTCGGAGGCAATCGTCGTCTCCCTCGACGACTACCGCCCTGCTCCGATTCCGGCGCGGCCTTCGATTCCCGCCCTGCACCAGGCCTGAGCCGCTACTCTTTGCCGGACGCGGCAGTTCTTTGAGCCCGCCGCGAGGGGATGGAGAGGACCGGCATCATCGGCCAAGAAATGCCGGCCCTCCCGTGCTGCAACGAAGCGTCCTGAGAGAGAGCTCCATTACAACGCTGAGTATAGAGTCGGCCTCAAACCGATCGAGGTGTACTTCACCAAAGATCGGCCAGTTTCCAGTTAACGGAGAGGGTGGGATTCGAACCCACGAGGCGGGTTAACCCCGCCCACGCGATTTCCAATCGCGCTCCTTAAGCCACTCGGACACCTCTCCAGGTCTCCCACAGGGTATCGGCGCCTCAGTCGCGACGGCTGCTGAAGAACTCGCGCAGCAGCCGCGCGCACTCGTCTTCGCGGACGTCGCCGATCACTTCCGGGTGGTGGTTCAGCGCCGGCTCGCGAAGGACGTCGAGGACGCTGCCGGCGGCGCCGGCCTTGGGGTCGCGGGTGCCGTAGACGACCCGGGGGATGCGGGCGAGGACGATCGCCCCGGCGCACATCGCGCAGGGCTCGAGGGTGACGTAGAGCGTCGTCCCGGGCAGGCGCCAGCCCCCCAGGACCGCCGCCGCGGCCTGGATCGCCAGCAGCTCGGCGTGCGCGGTCGGGTCGCGGCGCAGCTCGCGCTCGTTGCCGGCGCGCGCGAGCAGCTCGCCGTCGCGGAGGATCGCCGCCCCGATCGGCACGTCGCCGTGGCTCTCGGCCTTGCGGGCCTCCGCCAACGCGATCTCCATCCCGGCATCGAAGCTGCCCGTTTCCACGATGCGGGAGTATGTCCGCCAACAACTTCCGCGGCAACGCGGTGTTAGTGGGGTGCCTGGCCGGACGCGGGGGTTCGGCGGGCGCTTCGACCTGATGAGACGAATTCTTCGCACTCTCCCGCCTCTGGCGCTGCTCGCGGCCCTGACCGTGGCCACCTGCCCTGCCCGCGCCGAGCAGGGGGTGGCGGACGCGCAGCGGTTCGCCCCCCGCCAGCTGCTGGTCAAGTTCAAGGGCCGGACGAGGGGACGGGCGCTGACGCTGCCGGCCGGAGCGGGGGTGGAGCAAACCGCGATGGCCCTGCGGCGCAACCCGAGGGTCGTCTACGCGGAGCCCGACTACGTTGCCCACGCCTCGGCGACCAGTCCCGAGCCCTTCGACCCGGACGACTCCGGCATCCTCGAAGTGGCCACCGAATCCTCGATCGGGGCCGGCGATTGGGCTTTCAAGCAGTGGAACTTCCTCTCCCCCCGCAGCTCCGCCGACAGCTCGCTGCCGATCTCGCCCGGGGGGATCGACGCCGTCGGCGCCTGGCGCAACCTGATCGACGTCGGCCGCCCCGGTGCCTCGGGGATCGTCGTCGCCGTCCTCGACACCGGCATCGCCTACCGCTCCTTCGGGACCAGGTTCCGCCGCAGCCCCGACTTCTCCCCCAGCCAGTTCGTCCCGGGTTACGACTTCGTCGGCCGCGACCGCTTCCCGCTCGACGAAGGCGGCCACGGCACCCACGTCGCCGGCACGATCGCCGAGAAGACCGACAACGAAGTCGGCGTGACCGGCCTCGCCTACAACGCCAAGCTGATGCCGCTGCGGGTGCTCGGTCAAAACGGCGAAGGCTTCGCCTCGAACATCGCCAAGGCGATCCGGTTCGCGATCGCGCACGATGCCCAGGTGATCAACATGAGCTTCAACTTCAAGTGCGGCGACCGGGTGCCGATGGTGAACGAAGCGCTGCGGGCCGCCTACAGGCACGGCATCGTCACCGTCGCCTCCGCCGGCAACCTCGGCGACGACGAATGCGTATCGGCGCCGGCGACCGGCCCGCGGGTGATCGGGGTCGGCGGCACGACCGAGGGAGCGTGCCTCGGCAACTACGCCCTCGCCGGCGCCGGCATCGACCTCGTCGCTCCCGGCGGCGGGCAGCCGCAGAGTCGCTGCCCCTCGGTCGCGGCGCGGCCGATCTACCAAGTGACGCTGCGGGCCGACAGCACCGACGAATTCGCGATCCCGGCCAACTACACCGGCACCTCGATGGCCGCCGCGCACGTCTCCGGCGTCGCCGCGATGGTCCTCGCCGGCCGCGTCATCAACCCCGCCCTACCGCCGACGAAGCGGGTGGACGCGGTGCGCAAGCAGCTGCGGCACACGGCCCGCGACCTCGGCTTCCCGCGCACCCAGCAGGGGGCCGGCCTCGTCGACGCCGCCCAGGCGACGGGGACCTTCCCCAAGTTTTATCCCTGACGCCGGCTGACCAAGCAGATCAAGGACGCAGGGAGCGCCGCGTGCTCTGCACGCAAGCGACTGAGGACGCCGAGATGCGCCGGTCAGACGGCGTCAGGCGTCAGGTGGTGCGGACGATGATGACGCTGCAGGGCGCGTGGTGGGAGACGTTGTTGGGGACGCTGCCGAGCAGGTAGCGGCGGGCGCCGGTCATCCCTTTGTTGCCGACGACGATCAGGTCCGCCTTGGTTTCTTCGGCGACGTTGAGGATCGCGTCGGCGGGGTCCGCCTCGACCGCGTGGGTCTGGACCTCCACCCCCGCGGCTTTCGCATCCGCGGCGGCGGCGTCGAGGACGATGTTGATGTCCTCGCGCGGGCCGAGCTCGTACTGGACGTCGGCGGGAGCTTCCTGAGCCTCAGCCCCGGCGCGACGGCCGGCGGAGCTGCTGTAGGCGCTGACGATGCCAAGCTGGGCACCGGTCATCTTCGCCAGCTCGATTGCCTGGGCCACTGCCTGACTAGCCGTCTCGGAGCCATCGGTCCCAACCACGATGCGAGTGAACACGCCGCCTCCTTCGTCGTCGCAGTACGCGCCTGAACGCGCCCGATACTAGTCGCTCTAGCGCTGTTCCTTCGCGGGCAGCCCGCGGAAGCCATCGCCGAGGATTTCCGTCGGCGTCGTCGCCAGGCGGTAAACCGCGATCACCATCGCCGCGAAGAGGCAGACGACGAGGATCACCATTCCCGCTCTCCAAATCCAAGGCACGCCGGAACCCTAGTTCTTCGCGTTAAGGTGGGCGCATGGCGCTGGAGAAGGTTGCGGACGGGGTCTGGCTGCTGCGGGGGGACTTCCGCGGGGCGATGAACATCTACTTCCTCGAGGACGGCGACGGGGTCGTCCAGTTCGACGCCGGCACCAAGGCGATGCGGAAGAAGGCGAAGGCCGCGGCGGCGGAGCTCGGGGGCCTGAAGCGGGTGGTCCTCGGCCATGCCCACGCCGATCACCGCGGCACCGCGCCCTACATGGGCGTGCCGGTCCTCTGCCACCCCGACGAGCGCGCCGACGCCGAAAGCGACGCGGCCATCGCCCCTTACATGGACCTCTCGCAACTGCCGGTGGCCTGGGTACGCCGGCTCTATCCCTTCCTCCTGCGGCGCTGGGACGGCGGCGCGGTGCGGATCGCCGACACGGTGATCGAAGGCGACGAGGTGGCGGGCTTCAAGGTTCTGCACTTCCCCGGCCACGCGCCGGGGCTGATCGGGCTCTGGCGCGAGAGCGATCACGTGGCGCTGGTGAGCGACGTCGTCTACCTGGTCGACTCGGCGCGGTTGAAACCGCTGCCCGAGGGCGAGGCGAGCGTTCCCCACCCGGCCTGGGCCTGGGACCACGCCAAGGCGAAGGAGTCGCTGCGGCGCCTGGCGGCACTGGAACCGCGCGTCGTCGGCGCCGGTCACGAGCATCCGCTGCGGGGCGAGAACCTGCGGGAGACGCTCGAGCGGGCGGCCGAGAAGTACTAAAAGCGCCCGCTGCCTTAGTTTCCAGCGCCTGATGATCGGTACCTACGCCTCGGCGGCGCTCGTCTGCGCCGTCTCGCTGTTGGTCGGCCGGGCCGCTCTCTCCCTCGCCGGCGCTCGCCGGTGGTCGTGGCTGGAGCCGGCGGTCGGGCTCGGCGCCGTCCTCACCGTGACCGGCCTGCTGGCGCGGGCGCCGGGGCACGGGACCTCGGCGACCCTCGGGGTGGTGGCGCTGATCGTGGTCGCGGCGCTGATCCTCTGGCGAAGCGGCGTTCGTCCTTTGTCGCCCACCGGGCTACAAAGGACGAACGCCGGAAGTCCGTGGCGCGAAGGGCTACCGGTGGCAATCGTCATCATCGTCGTGCTCTCGATCCCGTTCGCGATCAGCGGCCGCTGGGGCCTGCTCGGCGTCGGCTTCAACAACGACCTCGGGCTGCACCTCGCCTGGGCGGAGTGGCTGCGCAGCGGCTTCGGCCCCGCCGCCGACCCCGGCTACCCGCTGGGACCGCACGGGCTGGCGGTGGCAACCGCCTCGATCCCCGGCATCGGCCTCGGCCAGGCATTCCTCGGCGAGATCATCGCCATCGGAGTCATGACCGGCCTGACGGCGCTGGGGGCGCTCTGCCGGATGACCCCCACCCGCCGCACCCTGGCCGCCGCAATGGTCGCCCTCCCCTACCTGGCCGCCTCCTACTACGCCCAAGCCGCCTTCAAGGAGACCGCCGAGGCCCTTCTCGTCCTCGCCTTCGCGATCTGGCTGACGCAGTTCGAAGCCCTACCGCGGAGCTGGCGCGAGCGCCTGTTGTTCGTCCTCCCGCCCCTCGCCCTTTTTGGCGGCATCTTCTTCGCCTACTCCTTCGCCGGGCTTGCCTGGCCGGTCGCGATCCTCGCTCTCTGGAGCCTGACCTTGCCGGAGGTGCGAGGGGCGCTGCGCCCGCGTTCCCTGCTTCGCTTCCTGTTGCGGCCGGCAACGCTTCTCGCCCTCGTGGTTCTCGCCGGACTGGCGATCCTCGTCACCGTGGTCGGCCCCTTCGGCTTCGCCGGCAGCTTCAACAAAGTCGCCGGCAGCAACACCTACGGGCCGGTCTCGCCGCTGGAGGCGCTGGGGGTCTGGCCGGCTTCCAACTACCGCCTCGACGCCGCCGGCGGCGCCCGCTACCCGGGCCTGGCCGGAACGATCGCGATCCTCGCCCTGTTGATCGGGGTCGCCTGGTGGGCGCGCCGCCGCGAGCTGACCATCCCGATCGCCCTCGGCGCCGCCTGGCTCCTCTACCTCGTCTCCCTCCCCTCCGCCGGCGACTACTCCCAGGCGAAGGCCCTGATGATCATTTCCCCCCTGGCGATGCTCGTGATCGTCCGCCCGCTACTCGAAGAGTTTCCCCGTCTCGTAGGCCGGGGCAAGGGGGGTCCGTCACCAGACACTCAACATCGAGCGCGGCGAGATGTGTCTGGAGATGGACCCCCCTTGCCCCGGCCCCTAACGCGAATCGGATGGAGCCTGCTGGCGGTGGCCTTCATCGGCGGCGCGGTCTGGTCGAGCTTCTTGGCATTGCGGGACGCCCCGGTGGGGCCGCCGGGCCACGGCTCCGAGCTGGAGGCGTTCTTGCCGGTCCTGCACGGGCAGCCGGTCCTCTACGCGGGGCAGGACCGCTACGCCGCCTACGAGCTGATGGGCGCCGACACGCACGTGCCGCTGGTCGAGTTCCCCGACGACGCCGTCTCGCCCAACTCCGAAAAGCCGTTCGACACCGGCGACGCCTACAGCCCGATCGACTTCGACTCCTTCTCCCGCGGCACCCTCGACCGCTTCACCTACGTGATCACCAGCCGCGCCGCCTGGAACAGCAAGCCGCCGCCGAACTTCAGGCGCATCGCCACCACCCCCTCCTACGTGCTCTGGGAACGGACCGGGGAGACGCCGGAGGACCGCCACGTCCTGCTCGAGGGGACCGAGGCGGGGGCATTCGCGGGCTGCGCCGCCCCGGAGATTCGCATCCTCCTCTCCAACCCCGGCCGTGCCTCGCTCTTTCCCGGCGCCGTGATCGGCCAGAAAGGCGACTGGGAAGACGGCAGCATCCTCGAGACCGGCGCCGAGACCTCGCAGTCGCTGCGCCTGCCGGCGGGCAGCTGGAACCTCTCGCTGCAGTACTTCTCCCCCTTCGACCTCACCCTCTCGGCGCCGGGCTTCAGTGAAACGCTGGCGGCGGCGCTCGACGGCCAGCGGCCGAACACGATCAGCCTCGGCAACAACGGCCAGTTCTGGCCGGCGGGTCGCTTCGAGAGCGAGGGCGGCAGCGTCCGCTTCAGGGTGAGGACCGCCGAGGCCGGCGCCCTGCAGAGCCTCAGCGGCTACGACGGCAAGGCCTACGTCGGCGAGCTGGTCGCGGTCCCGGCCGAACCGCACCGCACGGTGCCGCTATCTCAGGCCTGCGACCAGTGGATCGATTCCTACGAAGCGGATGAAGCGCCGTAACTAGGCGGTCTTCGTCGCGGCTTTGGTCGCCTGCCGCTCCGGGCTGACGCGCACGACATCCCAGGCCAGCCCGACCTTCTCGAGGCCGTTGATGACCAGCGAGGAGATGTCGACCTGCCACCATCGCAGGCCGTGGGTGGCCGAGGTCGGGAAGGCGTGGTGGCTGTTGTGGTAAGCCTCGCCGAGCGTCGGGATCGCGATCAGGGCGAGGTTGCGGGACTCGTCGGTGGTCTCGAATTCGCGGCGGCCGAAGGTGTGGCAGAGCGAGTTGATGCTGTAGGTGAAGTGGTGCAGGACGAAGACCCGGACCAGGCCCCCCCAGAGCAACCCGGTGAGGCCGGCGGCGAGGGTGCCGCCGATGATCCAGCCGAGGAAGAAGGGGAGCAGCAGGCCGAGGATCGCCCAGTAGATGAAGGTGCGGTCGACCCAGCTGATCACCGGGTCTTTGATCAGGTCCGGCGCGAAGCGCTCCTTGTTGCCGCGCTGGGTGTGGATGAAGATCCAGCCCACGTGCGCGTGGAAGAGGCCCTTCATCGCCCCCTTCCAGCCGCCGCCGTGGTCGACGTGGGGGCTGTGGGGGTCGCCGTGTTCGTCGGAGAAGGTGTGGTGCTTGCGGTGGTCGGCGACCCAGGAGATCACCGGCCCCTCGATCGCCGCCGACCCCAGAATCCCGAAGACACCGCGCAGCCAGGGCTTGGTCTTGAAGGCGCGGTGGGTGAGGAGGCGGTGGAACCCGACAGTGATGCCGAGCCCGGTGAAGAAGTACAGGCCGACGAAGAGGAAGACGTCGGTCCAGTTCAGCGCGCTTCCCCATACCTGCCAGCCGGCGACGATGACGGCGAGGAAGGGGATCACGGTGACCAGGCCGGTGATGATCCGGTCCCTGGTCTCGTTCGCGACGGGCTGGATATCTGAGGGGAGGGGTCCTACGGTCGTCATGGCGGCGATGATACGGGCCGAAGCCGAGGGCTTCCTAATCCGAGTCTGTAGGCTGCCCCGCCAGTGCCCTTCGCAAACACCGCACCGCTGCGACGGGAGATCGCGACCCGCCTCCCGGAGCGACCCTTCACGATCGAGTTCTGGGACGGCTCGAAAGTCGCCTCCACCTCCGGCGAGGGCCCCGTCTTCAGCGTCCGCTCGCCCCGGGCGATCGCCCACGCGCTGCGGGCGCCGGGGCAGCTCGGGCTCGGCCGCGCCTACGTCAGCGGCGAGCTCGAGGTCGACGACATCGAACAGGTGATCCGGGTGCTCGACGGCTGGCAGCCGCCCGCGCTCGACAAGGCCGGCCAGCGGGCGCTGATGCTGGCCGCGGTCCGCGCGATGGGGATCGTCAAGCCGCCGCCGCGCCCGGAGGCCGAGCTGCGCCCGAGCGGCAAGCGCCACAGCAAGGAGCGCGACGCCCGCGCGGTCCGCCACCACTACGACGTCTCCAACGAGTTCTTCGAGCTCTTCCTCGGGCCGACGATGGTCTACAGCTGCGCAATCTGGCGCGACGGGGAGATGAAGACCCTGGAGGAAGCGCAGGATGAGAAGCTCGACACCGTCGCCCGCAAGCTCCAGCTCAAGGAGGGCGAGCGCGTCCTCGACGTCGGCTGCGGCTGGGGCGGCTTCCCGCTCTGGGCGGCGACCAGGTACGGGGCGAACGTCGTCGGCATCACCCTCTCCCCGCCGCAGGCCGAAAAGGCCCGGCAGCGAGCCGAGGAGGCCGGCGTCGCCGACCGGGTCGACATCCGCGTCATGGACTACCGCGACCTGCCCTCGCTCGGCGAGAAGTTCGACGCGATCGCCAGCATCGGCATGGTCGAGCACGTCGGCTCGGCCAACATCGACCTCTATGCCGAGACGCTGGCGAGCCTGCTCGACTCCGGCGGCCGCCTGCTCAACCACGGCATCACCCGCCTCCGCCACACCGACCCCGAGGCCGGCGACTTCTCCGAGCGCTACGTCTTCCCCGACGCGGCCCCGCTGCACCTCTCGCGCAACCTGCTGGCGCTGGAACGGGCCGGCTTCGTCATCCATCACGTCGAGGACTTCGGCCCCGACTACGCGGAGACGCTGAAGCACTGGGCGCAGAACCTCGATTCCAACCGCGCCGAGGGAGAGCGCCTCGCCAGCGCCGAACGGATGCGCGTCTGGCGCCTCTACCTGCGGATGGCGAGAAACGGGTTCGAGAACGGGTTCCTCAACATCTACCAGGCGCGCTGTTCGAAGCCCTAGGCCGGGAAGCTCTCCCGCACGTTCTCGATCGACCAGTCGGCGCCTGCGTCGGTGAGTTCGTCGACGGCGTAGGAGCCGGTGGCGACGCCGACGACGCGGATGCCGGCGCCGTGGCCGGCGCGGACGTCGCGGGGGGTGTCGCCGACGGCGATCGTCTCGGCCCGATCGAGCGGCTGGCCGGAGACCGCCTCCCCGCGCTCCAAGGCCTTCTTCGTCAGCTCGGTGCGGTCTCGCGAGTCGGAGCCGTAGCCGCCGAAGGCGAAGTAGCGGTTGAGATCGCCACGGGCGAGCTTGATGTGGGCGGCGGCCTCGATGTTGCCGGTGACGACGCCGAGCAGGATGCCCTCGGCGACCAGGCGCGGCAGCAGCTCCTCGATCCCCTCGATCACGAAGTACCCCTCCGATTCGGCGACGGCGTCGGCGAGATGGCCCAGGTAGCAGCCGATCGCCTCCGCCCGCTCGGTCGCCGACCCCGGCCGCTCCAGCACCTCGCGGAAGACGATCTCGGCGATTTCGGGGTCGGTCATCCCGGCGTGGGTGTGTTCGGTGATGTTGGCTTCGACCTCGTAGAGCTCGAGGAAGGCGCGCTGCCAGGCGACCGCACCGGCGCCGCCGGTATGCAGCAGGGTGCCGTCGATATCGAAGAGGACCGCCTTGATCACGCGCGGCAGCCTACCCGCGCCCGTCGGAGGCTCAGTGCTCGGCGTCGAGCAGGTCTTTCTGGGCGAGCGTGTAGAGGAGCGCCAGCGACGGCAGCACGACCACGGCGGCGACGGCGAAGACGATGAAGACGATCGTCATCGTCGCGTCGGGGGCGGCGGCCTCGTCGATGCGGAGGCTGGTCGGCAGCAGGTAGGGGAACTGGGCGACGCCCCAGCCCCAGACCACGGCGATCACGGCCCCCGCGGCGAGCGGACGCAACGGCCACCGGCCGCCGCGACGCAGGACGACGAGCAGGGCGGCGCCGCAGAGCAGCGAGAGGACGACCAGCGGCAATCCCTCGGCGGTGAGGCGGTCGAAGACGTAGCGGGCTTCGGAGTGCAGGGCGAAGAGCCCGGCGATCGCGAAGGCGCCGGCGACCACAGCCGCCCCCAGTGCCCGCCGCTCGAAGTAGCGCTCCATCTCCTCGTCGCCGGCGCGGCGGGCGTCGCCGACCAGGAAGACCGCCGCCAGGTAGGCGCCGCTGGCGACGAACATCGCCCCGATCAGCAGCGGCAGCGGCGCCAGCCAGCTCGAGAAGGCGTCTCCGTTGCCCTCGGCGGGGACATTGCCGGCGGCGATCGCTCCCACCACCGTGCCCATGAAGAACGGGGTCAGGACCGAGGAGATCGCGAACGCCGCCCCCATCGCCCGCCGCTCACGCAGCCCGACGATCGACTTGCGGAAGGCGAAGCCGGCCCCGCGGAGGACGATCCCCAGCGCCGCCAGGGCGATCGGCACGTAGAGGGTCGTGAAAATCGCGCTGAAGGCCGGCGGGAAGGCGGTCCAGAGCACGACGAGGACGAAGATCAGCCAGACGTGGTTCGCCTCCCAGACGGGAGTGAGCGAGCGCTGGATCACCTCGCGCGGCCGCCGGCCGCGCTCGTCCCAGCCGGCGACCAGGTCCCAGAAGCCGCCGCCGAAGTCGGCGCCGCCGAAGAGCGCGTAGAAGGTCGCCCCGACCCAGAGGATCGCCGCCGCGGCGTCGGCCTTGCTCACGGGGCCTCCTCGCTCTGCGGCGCGTAGGGGCTCTGGACACTCTCGGCTCCCTGCTCGCGCCAGCGGCGCGACATCGAGCGCAAGACGAGGATCGCGCCGGTGCCCAAGCCGGCGTAGAGGACAAGCACCAGGGCGAAGCTGAACCAGATTCCCTCCGCCTCGGTCACCGCTTCGGAGGTGCGCATGTAGCCCTGGACGATCCACGGCTGGCGACCCACCTCGGTGACGATCCAGCCGCACCACAGCGCCACGATCGCGGCGGCGCCGGAGATCGAGACCGCGCGCAGGAACCACGGCGTCCTCGGGATGTCCCGCCGTTTCCACCAGACGAAGGCGAACCAGGCGGCGAGGCCGAGCAGCGCCGAGCCGATCCCGACCATTGCGTCGAAGGAGAGGTGCAGCAGCGTGTGCGCCGGCGGCTCTTCGTCGTCGGGGATGCTGTTCAGCCCGGTCACCTCGGTGTCGGTGTCCCAGCCGACCAGGAAGGAGTCGAGGCCGGGGATGCCGATCGCCCCCTTGACCCCGTCGTCGGTGCAGATGCCGCCGAGGTACTCGGTCTGGTCGGGGCCGGTCTCGTAGATGCACTCCATCGCCGCGAACTTGGCGGGCTGGTGGTCGGCGACCCCGCGGGCCGCGGTGTCGCCGACGAAGAGCTGGACCGGGGTGGCGATGCAGGCGATCGTCAGCGGGATCACCAGCCCCAACTTGTGCAGGCGGTCGCGCCGGCCCTTCAGCATCCCGACCGCGTAGATCGAGGCGACGAGGAAGCCGACCACCATGTAGGCGGCGAGGATCATGTGCACGCTCTCGTAACCGGTCGCCGGGTTGAACAGCACCTTCAGCGGCTCGACGTCGGTGACCTTGCCGGCGGCGTCCAGCGTGAACCCCTGCGGCTGGTTCATCCAGGCGTTGGCGGCGACGACCGAGAAGGCGCCGCCGATCCCGGTGACGACCATCGGCACCCCGGACCAGAAGTGCGCCCACGGCTTCAGCCGCTTCCAGCCGTAGATGTAGACGGCGAGGAAGATCGCCTCGACGAAGAAGAAGATTCCCTCGATCGCGAAGGCGACGCCGAAGGCCGCCCCGAAGCGGTCCATGAACTCGGGCCAGAGCAGGCCGAACTCGAAGCTCAGCACGGTGCCGGTGACGGCGCCGACGGCGAAGGTGACCGCCATCGCTTTCGACCAGCGCTTGGCCAGCTCGAGGGCGTGCTCGTCGCCCTTCTTCAGGCCGACGTAGTTGGCGACCAGCATCGTCGCCGGCAGCGCCACCCCGATACAGGAGAGGACGATGTGGAAGCCGAGGGTAAAGGCCATTTGCTCGCGGGCGGCGAGCAGATTCGACTCAGACGCTGCCAGGGGCAGCAAGTCGAGCAGTGGCATATGCAGCAGGCTAGCGGCGCTGCGAGCGGTAGCGCCTGATAAGCGCGTTGGTGGAGCTGTCGTGGCGCAGCCCCGCCTCGGAGTCGGACTCGAGCTCGGGGATGATCGCGACGGCCAGCACCTTGCCGAGCTCGACCCCCCACTGGTCGAAGGAGTCGATCCCCCAGATCGCCCCCTGGGTGAAGACGCTGTGCTCGTAGAGGGCGACCAGCGAGCCGAGCGCCGCCGGCGTCAGCTTCTCCGCGAGAATCGTGTTCGAGGGCCGGTTTCCCTCCATCACCCGGTGCGGGACGACCTCCTCCGCCGTCCCCTCCGCCCGCACCTCCTCCGGCGTTTTGCCGAAGGCGAGGGCTTCGCCCTGGGCGAAGACGTTCGACATCAAGATGTCGTGGTGGCGACCGAGCGGGTTGAGCGAGTTGGCGAAGCCGATGAAGTCGCAGGGGATCAGCCGCGTCCCCTGGTGGATCAGCTGGTAGAAGCTGTGCTGGCCGTTGGTCCCCGGCTCGCCCCAGTAGACGGCGCCGGTCTCGTAGTCGACGTGGGCGCCGTCGAGGGTGACGTGCTTGCCGTTGGACTCCATCGTCAGCTGCTGCAGGTAGGCGGGGAAGCGGTGCAGGTACTGGTCGTAGGGGAGGACCGCCTGCGTCTCGGCGCCGAAGAAGTCGCCGTACCAGACCGCCAGCAGGCCCATGATCATCGGCAGATTGGCGGCGGTCTCCGCCTCACGGAAGTGCTCGTCCATCGCATGGAAGCCCGCCAGCATCTCCTCGAAGCGGGCGGGGCCGATCGCCAGCATCGTCGAGAGCCCGATCGCCGAGTCCATCGAGTAACGGCCGCCGACCCACTCCCAGAAGCCGAACATGTTCTCGGTGTCGATCCCGAACTTCGAGACCTCCTCGGCGTTGGTCGAGACGGCGACGAAGTGCTTGGCGACCGCCTCGGCGTCGCCGCCCAGCCCGGCCAGGGACCACTCGCGGGCGGTGTGAGCGTTGGTCATCGTCTCCAGCGTCGTGAAGGTCTTCGAGGAGATCACGAAGAGGGTCTCCTCGGGGTCGAGGTCGCGGGTCTTCTCGGCGAAGTCGGTGCCGTCGACGTTGGAGACGAAGCGGACGGTCAGCTCGCGCTTGGAGTAGTGCTTGAGCGCCTCGTAAGCCATCACCGGCCCCAGGTCGGAGCCGCCGATGCCGACGTTGACGACGGCGCGGATCGGCTTGCCGGTGTGGCCGCGCCACTCGCCCGAGCGGACCCGCTCGCAGAACGCCGCCATCCGGTCGAGCGTCTCGTGCACCTCCTTGACGACGTCGACGCCGTCGACCACCAGAGAGCGGTTGCGCGGCATCCGCAGGGCGACGTGGAGGACGGCGCGGTCCTCGGAGACGTTGATGTGCTCGCCCGCGAACATCGCTTCGCGGCGCTCCTCCACCCGGCGCTGCTTCGCCAGGGCCCCGAGCAGCATCAGCGTCTCGTCGGTGATCCGGTTCTTCGAGAAGTCGAGGTAGAGGCCGGCGCCCTCGGCCCGCAGCCGCTCGCCCCGGTCGGGGTCGGCGGCGAAGAGCTCACGCAGATGGGCGCCGCGGAGCTTCTCGTAATGCGATTGCAGCTGAGACCAGGCGGGCGCCTGGCGGAGGGACGAGCCCCCGTCGCTCACCCGGCCTTGACCCCGCTGTTGGAGCCGATCGTCTCCAGCATCTCTTCCCAGGACTTGTTGAAGGCCTCTTTGCCCTCCTCCTGGAGGCGGGCGGCGAGGGCGACGACGTCGATGCCGGCCTGGGCGAACTCGGCCAGGACCTGCTCGGCGTTGCCGCCGTCTTTCGGGAAGAGGTCGGTCACCTGGCCGTGGTCGGCGAAGGCGTGCAGGGTCGGCTCCGGCATCGTGTTGACCGTGAGCGGCGCCGCGAAGGCCTCGATGTAGAGGGTGTCGGAGGCGTCGGGGTCCTTGGTCCCGGTGCTGGCCCAGAGCAGCCGCTGCGGTCGCGCTCCCTCGTTCATCAGGCGACGCATCCGGTCGGACTCCAGCAGCTCGTTGTAGGCGCGGAAGGCGCGGCCGCCGACCGCGATCCCGAGCCGGTTGACCAGGCTCTCCGGCACGTCCTTGCCGACGGCGACGTCCCAGCGGCTGATGAAGAGCGAGGCGACGGAGGGGACGTCGGGGTCGAGCCCGGCCTCGACACGCCGCTCGAGGCCGCGCATGTAGGCGTCGGCGGCGCCGAGGTACTGCTTGTCGTCGAAGAGCAGGGTGACGTTGATCGGGACGCCGGCGAAGATCGACTCCTCGATCGCCTCGCGGCCGGCCTGGGTGCCCGGGATCTTGATGAAGATGTTGTCCCGCTCGCCCTTTGCGTGCAGCGCCTTCGCCTCCTCGATCGTCGCCGCGGCGTCGTCGGCGATCAGCGGCGAGACCTCGAGCGAGACGAAGCCGTCGAGGCCGGCGGTGCGGCGGTGGACGTCGGCGAAGAGGTCGGCGGCGTCGCGGAGGTCGGCCAGCGCCAGCTCGAAGAAGATCCTCTCGTTCTCGTTGGCGCCGACGCCCTCGCCGGCGGCGGCCTTCGGCGCCAGCTCGGCGATCTGCTCGTTGTAGGCGTCGCCGCCGGAGATCGCCTTGTCGAAGATCGACGGGTTCGAGGTCAGGCCCGTGACGGAGAGGTCGCGGATGTAGCCCTCCAGCACCCCCTCGCGCAGCATCGGCCGCGTGATGTTGTCGAGCCAGAGGCTCTGGCCCAGTTCGTGCAGACGCTGCGTCGGCTTCATCGGGAGCCCCTTTAGGTCGTTGGGTTGGCGGCCGCCCGCTGGGCGACCTCACGCGCCACCTTGGTGACGTTGTCGACGGTGAACCCGAACTCGGCCTCGACGTCCGCGAACGGCGCCGACTGCCCGAAGGTGGTCATCCCCATGATGGCACCCTCGCTGCCCACCCATTTCTCCCAGCCGAGCGGCGAGGCCTCCTCGATCGCGAGCCGGGCGGTGACGTCCGGCGGCAGCACCTCGTCGCGGTAGGCCTGATCCTGCTTCTCGAAGATCTCCCAGCAGGGGAGGCTGACGACGCGGCTGCGGATCCCGTCGGCCCCGAGGCGCTCGTGGGCGCCAAGCGCGAGCTGGACCTCGCTGCCGGTGGCGATCAGGATCAGCTCGGGATCGCCGTCCTCGGGGTCGGCGAGGACGTAGCCGCCGCGCTGGACCCCCTCGGCCGAGGCGTACTTGGAGCGGTCGAAGACCGGTACGTTCTGGCGGGTCATCACCATCGCCACCGGGCAGTGGGTGCGGTTGAGCGCCACCTTCCAGGCCTCGGTCACCTCGTTGGCATCGGCGGGGCGAATCACGTCGAGGTGCGGCATCGCCCGCAGGCCGGCGAGCTGCTCGACCGGCTGGTGGGTCGGGCCGTCCTCGCCGAGGCCGATCGAGTCGTGGGTGAAGAGGTGGACGACCGGCAGCTCCATCAGCGCCGAGAGCCGAATTCCGGCCTTGGCGTAGTCGGAGAAGGTGAGGTAGGTCGACCAGAGCGGGCGCAGCTTCGCCGTCGACATCCCGTTGCAGGCCGCCGCGGCGCCGTGTTCGCGGATCCCGAAGTGGACCTGGCGGCCGTCGTAGCTGCCCGGCTCGTACTGGTCGGCCTCGCTGAGCCGGACCGAGGTCGAGTCGGTGAGGTCGCAGGAGCCGGCGATCAGCCACGGCACCTTGGCGGCGATCGCGTTCTGGACCTTGTTCGAGGCCTTGCGGGTGGCGAGGCCCTTCTCTTCGTCGGCCTCGAAGCTCGGCAGGTCAGCGTCCCAGCCGTCGGGAAGCCTGCGGTGCTGGATCATCTCCAGCGCGGCGGCTTTCTCAGGGCTGCTGCCCTTGTAGGCGTCGAACTTCTCGACCCAGGCGGAGTGCGCCTCGGCGCCGCGCCTGCCGATCACCTCGTCGAAGCGCTCACGGACGCCGTCGGGGACGAGGAACTTGGCGTCCTTCGGCCAGCCGTAGGCCTCCTTCGTAAGTTCGATCTCCTCTTCGCCGAGCGGTTCGCCGTGGGCGGACTCGGTGTCCTGCTTGTTCGGCGAGCCCCAGCCGATGTGGCTGTCGACGACGATCAGGGTCGGGCGGCCGACCTCGGCCTTGAACTCCTCGAAGGCTTTGCCGAGCAGCCCCGTGTCGTTGGCGTCGCCGACCCGCAGCACGTTCCAGCCGTAGCCCTCGAAGCGGCTGAGGACGTCGTCTGAGAAGGCCAGCGCCGTGTCGCCGTCGATCGAGATGTGGTTGTTGTCGAAGATCCAGCAGAGGTTGTCCAGCTTCAGGTGGCCGGCGAGCGAGGCGGCTTCGTGCGAGATTCCCTCCTGCAGGCAGCCGTCGCCGGCGACCGCGTAGGTGTCGAAGTCAAAGAGCTCGGCCCCGTAGGTCGCGCCCAGCCATTTCGAGGCCATCGCCATCCCGACCGAGGTGCCGACCCCCTGGCCCAGCGGGCCGGTCGTGGTCTCGACCCCGGTGGTCCAGCGGTACTCGGGGTGGCCCGGCGTGCGCGAGTGCAACTGGCGGAAGTTTTCGATCTCCTCCAGCGAGCAGGCCTCTTCGTCGGTGACGTTGTAGTCGGCGTCGACCTTGCGGACCCCGGCGAGGAAAATCATCGAGTAGAGGAGCATCGAGGCGTGGCCGGCCGAGAGCACGAAGCGGTCGCGGTTCGGCCAGACCGGGTTCGCCGGGTCGTAGCGCAGGTGGTTCTGCCAGAGCTCGTAGGCGACGGGGGCCAGCGACATCGGCGTCCCCGGATGGCCCGAGTTCGCCTTCTGGACGGCGTCCATCGAGAGGGTGCGGATGGTGTTTATGGCGAGCTGATCGATGTCCTGGGTCATAGAGCGACGATCCTAGCCGCAAGTCGCCATCGAATCCGCAGCCGTCACGGGCAGGCCATCGGGAGGGTCTCGCCAGGGATTTCAAGCCCTCCGGCGGTCGAAAGAATTCTTTCTGTATAGCTATTTAACCGATAGTATTCTTTCGAGCTATGAAGAATTCCGGCAATTACTCTCCGCGCACCATTGAGGCGACGGAACTCCTCGGAACCCAGATCCGGATCGGGCGCCTCGAGCGCCGCTGGACGATGCAGGAGCTGGCCGAGCGGGTCGGCATCAGCGTCGTCACCCTGCGCAAGATCGAGCGCGGCGACCCGAGCGTCGGCCTCGGCGTCGCCTTCGAGGCCGCGACGCTGACCGGGGTGCCGCTCTTCTACGAGGAGCGGTCGCGGCTCTCAGGAGAGCTGCGGCGAGCGGCTGACAGGCTTGCGGTTCTGCCGAGCCGCGCCCGCAAGCCGCGGGAGATCGACGATGGCTTCTGAGCCGGAGGTGGCCTTCGTCTGGGTCTGGCTGCCCGGCGCCGTGGAGCCTGTCGTGGCCGGGCGTCTCGATCCAACCGGCCCGATCGTCACCTTCACCTACGGTCAGACCTATCTCGAACGCGAGAACGCGATCCCCCTCTACCTGCCCGAGCTGCCGCTCCGGCGGGGGCCGATCTCCCCGCCCGTGGGAGACATCCCGGGCTGCATCGCCGATGCCGGGCCGGACGCCTGGGGCCAGCGGATCATCCTCTACCAGCTGACCGGGAGGGCCGATGCCGAAACCACCGAGCTCGGCCCGCTCACCTATCTACTCCGGTCCGGGTCGAACCGGATCGGAGCTCTCGACTTCCAGACTTCCTCGCGCGAGTACGTCCCGCGCGCGATTGATCACGCGGGCATTGACGATCTGGCGGAATCGGCGGAACGGGTCGAGCGAGGTCTCCCCCTCCCTCCCGAACTCGATCAGGCACTGGTCCATGGCAGCTCCGTAGGGGGAGCCCGGCCGAAGGCGCTGCTCGACGACGGCGACCGCGGGCTGATCGCCAAGTTCAGCTCGACCACCGACACCTTTCCCGTCGTGCAGGGCGAGTTCGTGGCGATGGAGCTGGCCCGGCGCTGCGGGATCGATGCGGCTCCGGTGCATCTGGCGACGGCCCACGGCAGGGATGCCCTCCTAGTCGAGCGATTCGACCGGGCCGGGGGCGGCAAACGCCGCGCGATGATCTCGGCGCTGACGATGCTGGAGCTGGACGAGGCAGGGGCCCGCTACGGCAGCTACGCCGATCTCGCCGACGTGGTCCGCGCCCGCTTCACCGACCCGGCCAAGACGCTGCGGGAGCTCTTTTCCCGAATCGTCTTCAACATCCTCTGCAGCAACAACGACGACCACCCCCGCAACCACGCCGCCTTCTGGGACGGGGAGGCTCTCACCCTGACCCCCGCCTATGACATCTGCCCGCAGCTGCGCAGCGGTGGTGAGACGGCGCAGATCATGGCCATCGGCCGGGACGGGTGGCGCATGAGCCAGGTCGCCGGCTGCGTCGAGCGTGCCTCCACCTACCTGCTCTCCGAGGCGGAGGCACGGGAGATCGTCGATGGGCAGATCGAGACGATCGAAGGGCAGTGGGACGAGGTCTGTGACCTTGCCGGCCTAACTGAGGTCGAGCGAACGGGGTTCCGAGGGCGCCAGTTCCTCAATCCCTATTCGCTGGAGGGCTACAGCCGCGGGGCGTAGCTACGGCTCGATCCGGGTGACGGTCCCGTCTCCGTTATTTGCGACCCAAACCGCGTCGCCGCCGACCGCGACGGCGCCCGGTTCGGGCCCGACCTCGATCGGCGGGCCCTCGACCGCGCCGCTCTCGAGGTCGATCTCCCGCACCGCGCCGGCCTCGCGGTCGGCGACCCAGACGGCGCTGGTGCCGCCGTCGATCCCGCCGGGGTGGCCGTCGATATCGATCGAGTCGACGACCACCCGGAGGGAGGGGTCGGCTTTGGTCACGGCACCCTGGCGGCTGGCGGCGACCCAGACGAAGCCGCCGGCGACGGTGACCCCGGCGGGGCCGGGGCCGACGCGGATCGGCTCTTCGGCAACCAGCGTCCGCGGGTCCACGCGCCGCAGCGCGTTGGCGCCGGCGACCGTCACCCACAAGCCCTGCGCCCCCCAGGCCAACCGCAGCTGCGGCGCCTGCGGCGGCAGGCCGCGGCGGTAGACCTCGCCGGCTTCGGCGTTGACGGCGGTGATCCCCTTGCCGCCCTGGTCGGCGACCCAGACGCGGCCGCCGCCGAGGGCGAGCGGGCCGGGTTCGCCGGGCAGGTCGATCGCCTTGAGGACGCGGCCGCTATTGGGGTCGAGGCGGAGCAGCTCTCCCGTCCGCGAGTTCGTCGCCCAGGTCCAGTTGCTGCCGATCGCGATCCCGGAGATGCCAGTGCCGAGCTTGCGCACGAAGCGCACCTCGCCGCTCTCCGGGTCGAGCCGGGTCAGCGTCCCGTCCTTTTCGCTCGTCACCCAGACCGCCTTGGCCCCGGCGGCGACGCGCAGCGGCGGCGTCCCGACCTCGATCGGCGCCGAGACCTCCGGCCCCTCGTCACCCAACAGCAGAAAGAGGACGGCGGCGACCATCGCCGCGACGAAGATCAGGGCACCGCCGACGAGCCAGGTCATCGCCCTGCCTCCGAGGCGCCCGAAGAATCTCTGCGAGGGATTGGGGACGGTGGTGCGCTCGCTCTGGTCGTGAGAGAGGACAGCGGTCGGCCGCACCTCGGAGCCCTCGGCGGACCGGGCGGCGGCGATCAGGGCGCCGGCGGTCGCGTACCGCTGACCCGGCTCCTTGGCGACCGCGCGGCGGATCGCCGCCTCCACCCCCTGCGGCATCCGCGGCTCGGCTTCGGCTTCGGCGCGCTGGAAGGGGGCGATGCCGGTCAGCGCCTCGTAGAGGACGCAGCCGAGCGAGTAGACGTCGGCGGCGGGGCCGATCGAGTCGCCGCGCCACTGCTCGGGCGACATGTACTGGGCGGTGCCGACGACGGAGGCGCTCGAGGCCGCCCCGCTCTCGTCGACGGCTTTGGCGAGGCCGAAATCGGAGAGGTAGGCGCGGTCGCCTTCGACGAGGATGTTGTGGGGCTTGACGTCGCGGTGGACGATCCCAGCGGCATGGGCGGCGTCGAGGGCGTCGGCGACTTGGGCGAGGAGGTTGATCGCCCGGTGCGGCGGCAGCGACCCCTCGCTGTCGATCATCCGCCGCAGGTCGCCGCCCTTGACCAGGCGCATCGCCACGATCAGCTCGCCGTTCACCTCGCGCGAGTCGTAGACGGGGACCACCGCCGGGTGCTCGAGCCGGGCCGCGAGGCGGGACTCGCGCAGGAAGCGCTCGCGGAAGCCGGGGCGGTCGACGAGCTCGCGGGCGATCACCTTGAGGGCAACCTGCCGGTCGAGGCCGACGTGGGTGGCGCGGTAGACGACCCCCATGCCGCCCCGCGCGATCAGCTCTTCGATCCGGTAACCCGCTACCTCGGCGCCGATAGAGAAATCCCCCACCCGGCCGTTATAGCCGGATGGGGGACGGAAACGCTGGCCGGCGGCGCGCCGCAGGCGCGCTGTTACCGGCGCTGCGGCACCGGCTGCCAGTCCATCACCGGGCCGAGCACGGTCCCCTCGCCTTCGTCGAAGTCGTGGCCGGAGGCGAGCTGGGTCTGCCGCCGGGTTTCGACGTTGATCGAGACCAGTTGCTGCTGCTCTTCGACGGAGACGAAGGCGGCGACGCGCTTGCCGTCGGAGGAGAAGACCGAGGTCGTCACCGACTGGTCCGGCAGCTGGCTCAGCTTGCGCGCTTTGGTGTTGCCGATTTTCTTCTCCCAGAGGCCCTGGTCGCGACGGAAGATCAGCAGCTTGCCGTTCGGCGAGACGTCTTCGACGTAGGCCGAGCCGACGCCGGCCACCTGCGGCTTCACTTTGGTCCCGTTCGGCCGCATCGTGTAGATGTCGGCGTAGGCGGCCGGGCCGGGGCTGCTCTCGCCGCGGCTGTAGACGATGCCGGCGGCGAAGAAACGCGGCGCGAACTCGTCGACGCCACCGGTCCTGGTCAGGCGGGTGAGGCCGGACCCGGTCGGCCGGATCGAGTAGATGTCGTCGTTGGGGTTGGCGCCGGCGGTGGTGCGGACGAAGACGACCGCCTTGCCGTCGGGCGAGAAGGCGACTTCGCGGTCGTTGCCGCCGCTGGTCAGGGCCCGCAGGCCACCGCCGGTAGCGCCGACCGAATAGAGGCTGGAGCTGCCGCCGAGGGCGCCGCGCCGCTCGAAGACGACGTATTTACCGTTGGGGGCGATCTTCGGCAGCGAGTCGATCTCGGGGCCGCTGGACAGCTGCCGCTGGCCCGAGCCGTCCGGCCGCACCGAGTAGATGTCGCCGCCGCGGGCGAAGGCGATCGTGCGCCCGTCCGGCGAGAAGTTCGGTTCGGTGTCGGTCGAGTCTTCGGTCAGCTGGTTCAGCCGCCCGTCCTTGACGGCGAAGAGGCCGCCTTTTACTTCGTCCCCGACTTTCGAGGATTTCGAGAAGACGACCGCGCCCGTGTTGGACGCCGCCGAGGCCGCTGCCGGGATTACGAGGGCGAGCAGCGCGGACAGTGCGATCAGGGTCTTCTTGAACATCGGATGCTCCTTTCGAGCAGTGAGTGAGTTGATGCACCCATGCTCGGACCGGGAGCCGTGCCGGCCAACGACAGCGGCGCCACTGACCGGGCCACGGATGGCCCGGTGGGCGCCACCTGCTGGCGTTACCAGGCGAGGAGCGAATAAACGCTCTTCTGCACAGGCCCGGGTTCTTCGGCTTCCCCGCTCTCGATTGCGCCTCGACCGACACCGGTTGAGACGTCCATCGAGAGAAGAACGTAGAAAGGCGAGACTTCGCTGCTGGTGCTGACGAAGGTTCCCGCGACCTTGCGGCCATCAGGGGAGAAGACGAGGTTTTCGCTGCTGCCGGAGTAGAGGCCGCGGGCGCGCGACCAGCTCCCCGACGGCAGCAGCCTCTTCTTCCAGAGGCCGTTGCTGTTGAACAGCAGCAGACGGCCGTCCGGGGAGACGGCGCCGACCCGGGAGTTGCTCTTGCGCCTGACCAGCGGCATGACGTCGCTGCCGTCGCGACGCATCGAGAAGAGGAAGAGCGGGCTGTGGATCGCGTTGCGGCGCTGGAAAACGATCCCGCGTGCGAAGTAGCGGGGCCGCAGCTCGTCGCGTGGAGTGTGGGTGAGGCGGGTCAATCCATCGCCGGAGGGGCGGATCGAGAAGATCTCTGCATTGCCGCTGAATTCCCCGCCTGCCGGCCCGGGAAGCCCGCGCACGAAGACGATCGTCCTGCCCTCGGGCGCAAACGAGGGTTCGAAGTCGTCGGCACTGCCGCTCGTCAGCTGCCCTGGCTCGCCGCCGGTCAGGTAGACCGTGAAGAGGTGGCGTGGCTCACCGGGGGCCGGGCGGCGGGTGAAGAGGACGAAGCGCCCGTGAGGTGAAATCTGCGGCCGTTCGTCGAGATCGGGGCCGCTCGTCAGCCGGCGCTCTCCAGCGCCGTCCGCGTTGATGACGTAGATGTCCCCGTCGCGGACGAAGACGATTTCCGTTCCGCCGGGGGAGACGTTCGGTTCCTTGTCCCCGGGGCGGTCGGTGAGCTGCCGAGGCTCGCCTTTGCCGGCTGCGTAAAGCCCGCCCCATTCGCGGCGCGGTTGCCCTTCTCCCGGCCATTCCGACAACGTTTTCGCGTAGATGAGGGGACGCGGCTCCGCTGCTGACGCAGTCCCCGGGAGCAACAGACATCCCAGGAGGGCGAGCAGAACGAGGGCAGCAGTCGTGGGGCGGCGCACAGTGGTTCTGAAACACCCGGTCGGCGCCGTTGGAGCGGTTCTCAGCGCCGGTCGAGGCCGAGCTCGATCACCTTGGCGGCGATCTGCCTCGGGCGGTCGCGGCCGGCGTCGCCGGTGACGTCGAGCTTGGCGGCGAGGGCGTCGAGGCGGCGCTGGGCGGTGCGCTCGGAGACGTGGAGCTCGGCGGCGATCTCGGCGCGGGTGGCGGGGCGGCCGGCGAAGGCGCCCTCGCTGCGGTAGGGGGCGACGAGGGCGGCGGCGGTCGCCCGCTCCTCCGCGCTCAACGCCACCGCGGGCTCGCTGGCGGCGACGGTGGCGCCGACCGGCGTCACCGATCCGGTCTTCACTTCGAGGCGGTGGCCGCCGACGATCAGGGTGTCGCCGTCGCGGAGCCGTCGCGGCCGGTCCAAGGGCTCGCCGTTCAGCGCCGTGCCGTTGCGGCTGTCGAGGTCGGTCGCCATCAGCACGTCGCCGCGGCGCTCGATCTCGAGGTGGTTCCAGGAGACCCCCTCGTCGGAGAGCACGAGGTCGGCCTCGGGCGAACGCCCGATCACCGTCCGCTCGGCGGTTAGGGCAACCGAGTGCGGCGCCTCGCCGCTGGAGGAGATCCAGAGCCTGGGATCCATCGTGCCGAGGTTAAATCCCGGCGCGGGTGAATTAGTAGCGGTAGTGGTTCGACTTGTAGGGGCCGTCGACCGGGATGCCGAGGTAGGCCGACTGCTCCGGCGTCAGCTCGGTCAGGTCGACGCCGAGCGCGGCCAGGTGCAGGCGGGCGACCTTCTCGTCGAGGTGCTTGGGCAGAACGTAGACCGCCGGCTCGCCGCCGTATTTGTCCTGGCGGTGGCCGTAGAGGTCGATCTGGGCGATCACCTGGTTGGTGAACGAGTTCGACATCACGAAGCTCGGATGGCCGGTGGCGTTGCCGAGGTTCAGCAGCCGTCCTTCGGAGAGGACGATGATCGCGTGGCCGTCGGGGAACTTCCACTCGTCGACCTGCGGCTTGACCTCGGTGCGCTCCGCGTCGGACTCTTCCAGCGTCGCCATTTCGATCTCGTTGTCGAAGTGGCCGATGTTGCCGACGATCGCGTTGTGCTTCATCCGCCGCATGTGGTCGAGGGTGATGATGTCCTTGTTGCCGGTGGCGGTGACGAAGATGTCGGCGCTCTCGACGACGTCCTCGAGCTTGCGCACCTCGTAGCCCTCCATCGCCGCCTGCAGCGCGCAGATCGGGTCGATCTCGGTGACGATCACCCGGGCGCCCTGGCCGCGGAGGCTGGAGGCGCAGCCCTTGCCGACGTCGCCGTAGCCGCAGATGACGGCAACCTTGCCGCCGATCATCACGTCGGTGCCACGGTTGATGCCGTCGACCAGCGAGTGGCGACAGCCGTAGAGGTTGTCGAACTTGGACTTGGTGACCGAGTCGTTGACGTTGATCGCCGGGAAGAGGAGGTCGCCGGTCTCAGCCAACTGGTAGAGCCGGTGGACGCCGGTGGTCGTCTCCTCGGTGACGCCCTTGACGTCGGCGGCGATCCTGGTCCAGCGCTGGGGGTCCTCGGAGAGCGAGCGCTGCAGCGTCTGCAGGACGATCTTGAACTCTTCCGATTCGGCCGAATCGGGGTCCGGGACCGAGCCCGCCTTCTCGAACTCGACGCCCTTGTGGACGAGCAGGGTGGCGTCGCCGCCGTCGTCGAGGATCATGTTCGGGCCCTCGCCGTCAGGCCACACCAGCGCCTGCTCGGTGCACCACCAGTACTCCTCCAGCGTCTCGCCTTTCCAGGCGTAGACGGGGATGCCGGCCGCGGCGATCGCGGCGGCGGCGTGGTCCTGGGTGCTGAAGATGTTGCAGCTGGCCCAGCGCACCTCGGCGCCGAGGGCGACCAGGGTCTCGATCAGGACCGCGGTCTGGATCGTCATGTGGAGGGAGCCGGTGATCCGCGCGCCTTTCAGCGGCTGGGCGGCGCCGTACTCCTCGCGGGTCTGCATCAGGCCGGGCATCTCGACCTCGGCGAGGGAGATCTCCTTGCGGCCGAAATCGGCGAGCCCGATGTCGGCGACCTTGTAGTCCTGCGCCTCGGTTGCGGTTGCGCTGCTGGAAGTCATTCGAGAAAGGTAGCGTGCCGGTCGTGAGCGCGGCGGACGAGGAGAAGCGCCTGGCGGCCGAGGCTGCTGCGGAGCTGGTCGAGAGCGGAATGACGGTGGGCTTGGGGACCGGATCGACGGTCGCCCACCTGCTGCCGGCGATCGCCCGCCGGGGCCTGGAAGGCATCCGCTGCGTCGCCACCTCCGTCGCCACCGAGGAGCAGGCGCGCGAGCTGGGGATTCCGGTCGAGGACTTCGACAGCCTCACCCGCCTCGACATCGCGATCGACGGCACCGACGAGGTGACGCCGGACGGCTGGCTGATCAAGGGCGGCGGCGGCGCCCACCTGCGCGAGAAGATCGTCGCCGCGGCGGCGGCGCGGTTCGTCGTCGTCTGCGACTCGAGCAAGCCGGTCCCGAAGCTGAGCTGGCCGGTGCCCCTGGAGCTGTTCGGCTTCGGCGCCGCCTCGACCCTGGAGCGCCTCGGCCCCGACGTGCAGCTACGAGACGCTCCGCGCAGCCCCGACGGGGGCGTGATCGCCGACTACACAGGCCCGGGCCTCGACAACCCGGCAGCGCTGGCCGCGCGGCTGGAGGCCGATCCCGGCGTCGCCGCCCACGGGCTCTTCCCCCCGGATATGGTGAGCGAGGTCTTCATCGCCCGGGGAGATGCGGTGGACCGGATCAGCCACACCTGAGCCAAAGGAGACCGAAGTGACCGACTTCAGCGGGCTGGCGATCGCCGGCCGCGTCGCGACCCCGACCGACTCCGACTGGGACCAGGCGCGAGCGGCCTGGAACCTCGCCGTCGACCAGCAGCCGAGCGCGGTCGCCTTGGTCGAGAGCGGCGAGGACGTCGTCGCGGTGGTGCGCTTCGCCGCCGAGAACGATCTGCGTGTGACCGCCCAGGGCAGCGGCCATGGCGCCGCCTCGCTGCGGATTCCGGAGGACACGATCCTGGTCAAGACCGAGCGGATGCGCGGCATCGAGGTGGATGCCGGGGCGCAGACGGCGCGGGTGCAGGCGGGGGTGCTCTCGGTGGAGCTGGCCGAAGCGGCGGCCGCCCACGGCCTCAGCTCTCTGCCGGGCTCCTCCCCCGACGTCTGCCTCACCGGGTTCACGCTCGGCGGCGGGCTCAGCTGGCTCGGCCGGCGTTACGGCTTCGCCTGCAACCGGCTGCGGGCGGTGGAGCTGGTTACCGCCGACGGCGAGGCACGGACGATCGACGCCGAAACCGATCCCGACCTCTTCTGGGCGCTGCGGGGAGGCGGCGGCGACTACGGAGTGGTGACGGCGCTGCACCTGAGCCTGGTCCCACTCGCCAACGTCTACGCGGGAGCCTTGCTGTTCCCCGCCGAGGTCGGGGCGGACGGGGTCCGGGCCTACCGTGACTGGACCGCCGGCGTCTCCGAGGACGTGACCTCGATCATCCGCTTCCTGCGGCCGCCGGACATTCCCGACGTCCCCGAGTTCCTGCGCGGCAAAGCGTTGCTGGTGATCGACGCCGCCTGCATCGGCGACCAGGCAGCGGGCGAAGCGGCGATTGCTCCCTTGCGGGAGATCGGCGAGCCGATCCTCGACACCTTCGGCCAGATCCCCGCGCCGGGGCTCTGCAAAATCCACATGGACCCCGAGCAGCCGGTCCCGGGGAATGGCCACCATCGGGTCCTGCGCGAGCTCTCCGACGAGGCGATCGAGGCCTTCGTCGGGGTCGCCGGCCCCGACTCTGGTACGCCGTTGCTGCTGACCGAGCTCCGCCACCTCGGCGGCGCCCTCGGCCGGCCGGACCCCGATGGCGGCGCCCTCTCCCACCTCGACGCCGGCTGGGCGATGTACGGGGTCGGGATGGTGATGAGCCCGGAGATGGGCGAAGCGGTCACCGCCGGCCTCGACCGCATGCACGAGGCGATGGAGCCCTGGGCTGCCGACGGCGGCTACTTCAACTTCGCCGAACGCCCCTGCGACGCCGACGCGATCCTCCCGGCCGAGGTCTGTGCGCGCCTGGCCGAGGTGAAGCGCAAGTACGACCCCGAGGGCCGGGTCTTCGGCAACCACGCGGTCTCGCTGGATTCAGCGGTTTAGCGTTTGTCGACTTCCTCTCGCAGACCGAGAGGAAGTCGACACTCAGGATCGGTTTGCCGCGGCGATCTCAGCCAACTTGCGACGCGAGGGGTCTTCTTCGCCGACGAGCGCGGTGACAGTTGCCAGCGCGGCATCGACGTCCTCTGGAGAAGCAAGAGCGATCTCCTCGATATCACCCCAGTCGCGGGTTCGGGCAAAGAAAGACTTGAAGATGACCAAAGAGGCACAGTCGAGGGCCGGGATTTGCTTTCCACCGAACTCGACCCAGACCACCCCGTTGGCGACTTCCTCGTGCAAGGGGAGGTTGTTGAGGAAGAGATCGATGGGGACGCCATCCCAGAAGACCCGCACCTGAGCGTCGCGTTCCAGCTTCTCCAAGTCCCCCACTTCCACCCGCACATCCTCCGGCAGGGCAGCAAGCACCTCGGATGCATTGCCCGCGTCGACGAAGACGTTGACGTCGATGTCGCGCGTGCCGCGCGGCTCCTCTACGCAGTAGGCGAGGGCAATGGCACCGCCGAATGCGTGAGGGAGCGAGTTGGCCTTGAGAGCGTCGTGAACGGCGAGGAGCTTCTCGACGAGCTCGGGATTCACGCCGGGGCGCCTTTGGAGAGCCTGGCTTTCAACGGGGGATATGCCATCTCCGCCCGGGGTCGATATGGAAGCGCCTCCGCGAGCCCGATGACCTGAGTCAAGATCTTGCTCGCTCGCCGAGCGTCAACTGGCGGCTTCCTCTCCTCAACGGCAAGCTTGGCCCCTCCGGCGGCCGCGATCCGCATGAGCACATCCGCTCCGGGCTCCCGGTGACCGCGCAGATAGGCATTCAGGACCGACCGAGGCAGGCCCGCCCTGCGGGCCAGCTCAGCCTGGGTGAGACCGCTTTGCTGTAAGACGCTGGCGACCATGGCTGCAGCCGACATACTTAAATGTTAGCGAATTCGCTAACAATTACCCAGCAGCCGCGTCATCCGCCACCACGATCATGTTCTCGTTCCGCACCCGGCCGGCGGGGATCGAGTCGTCCCCGGCCAGCAGCTTCCGCAGCGGCTCGACCTTGTCCGGGCCGGTGACGAGCCAGACGATCTGGCGGGCGTCGTTCAGGGCGGGATAGGTGAGGGTCATGCGGGGGTGACCCTGGTAGTCGCCGGTCATCGCGACGCGGCGATCGGAGACGTCGAGGACGGGGTCGCCGGGGACGAGGGAGGCGGTGTGGCCGTCGGGGCCGAGGCCGAGGTGGACGAGGTCGAAGCGCTCGGGCAGGGAGGATTCGTATTCGCGGGCCGCTGCCTCGAGGTCGCGCTGGGTGACCGGCATCGGCCGCAGCGCCGGCTGGTGGTCCATCGAGAGGCCGAGGACCATGTGGGTGAGGTTGCGGTCGGGGCTGCCCGGGGAGGCGACGCGCTCGTCGACCTGGAAGAGCTCGGTTTTGTCCCAGGGCATCTCCTCGAGTTCGCCGAGGATCGCCAGCATCGCCCAGGGCGAGCGGCCGCCGCTCATCGCCAGCGTGAAGTGGTTGCGCTCGGTCTCCGCCTCGCCGCCGACGGCGGCGATCAGCTCGGCAGCGCGGCGCGAAGCCGCCTTTTCGTCGCCGGCGACCTCGAGCTCGATCGGCAACGCGCTCAGCTCGCCTTCTCGTCGTGACCGCCGAACTGCTTGCGCATCGCCGAGAGGACCTTGTCGCCGAAGTCGCCGAGCCCGCGCGAGTAGAAGCGCTCGTGCAGGGCGGTGGTGAGGACCGGCGTCGGCACCCCCTCGTCGATCGCCGCGATCGCCGTCCAGCGACCCTCGCCGGAGTCGGAGACGCGGCCGGTGAAGTCCCCGAGGTCGGGCGATTCCCGCAGCGCCGCGGCGGTCAGGTCGAGTAGCCAGGAGCCGATCACGCTGCCGCGCCGCCAGACCTCGGCGACCTCGGGTAGGTCGAGGTCGTACTGGTAGTACTCGGGGTGGTCGAGCGGTGCCGTCTCGGCGTCGGCCTCGCGCTGCTCCCTGCCGGCGTTTGCGTTCTTGAGGATGTTCAGGCCCTCGGCGTAGGCGGCCATGATCCCGTACTCGATCCCGTTGTGGACCATCTTCACGAAGTGGCCGGCGCCGTTCGGCCCGCAGTGGAGGTAGCCGTTCTCCGACGGGGACGGGTCGCCGTCGCGGCCGGGCGTGCGCTCTGCCTCGCCCACCCCCGGCGCCAGGCTGGCGAAGATCGGGTCGAGCCGCTGCACCGCGGTGTCCGGACCGCCGATCATCAGGCAGTAGCCGCGCTCGAGCCCGAAGACGCCGCCGCTGGTCCCGCAGTCGACGTAGTCGATCCCCTGCTCGCCCACCTTCGCGGCGCGGCGGATGTCGTCGCGGTAGTAGGAGTTGCCGCCGTCGACGATCGCGTCGCCGGACTCGAGCACCGCGGCGACGTCATCGACGGTCTGCTCGGTGATCTCCCCGGCCGGGACCATGATCCAGACCGAGCGCGGCGCGCTCAACTTCGAGGCCAGGTCCTCCAGCGAGGAGGCGCCCTCGGCTCCCTCGCCGGCCAGCTGGGAGACCGCATCGGGGTTGACGTCGTAGGCGACGATCTTGTGGCCGTCGCGCATCAGGCGCCTGGCCATGTTCGCTCCCATTCGGCCTAGGCCGACGATTCCGAGTTCCATTCACGACCTCCGCGGGGTGGCGATGCAGGGACCAGCGGACGATAGCCTGCCGCCGATGGGCAAGGTCGCCGCCAACCACGCCGAAGCCGCCGACGTGCTGGCGATCTTCGGGATCAGCGGCGACCTGGCGAAGAAAATGACCTTCCGGGCGCTCTACCGGCTGGAGGAGCGGGGCAAGCTCGACTGCCCGATCGTCGGCGTCGCGATCGACGAGTGGGACGACGAGCAGCTGCGCCGGCACGCCCGCGACGCTATCGGCGCCAGCGTCGGCGACCCCGACGAGGACGTCTTCGAACGGCTGGCGAAGCGGCTCACCTACGTCCAGGGCGACTACGGCGACCCGGACACCTTCGAGCGGGTCGGCGAGGCGATCGGCGCGGCAAAGCAGCCGGTCTTCTACCTGGAGATCCCGCCGGCGCTGTTCGCGACCGTCGTCCAGGGGCTCGGCAAGGCCGGCCTGACCGAGAACGCGCACGTGGTGATCGAGAAGCCGTTCGGCCACGACCTCGAATCGGCCCGCGAGCTCAATTCCGAGCTCTGCTCGGTCCTCCGCGAGGAGCAGATCCTCCGCATCGATCACTACCTCGGCAAGGAGCCGGTGCTGGACATCACCTACCTGCGTTTCGCCAACGCGATGCTGGAGCCGGTCTGGAACCGCGAGCACGTCTCCCACGTGCAGATGACGATCTCCGAGGACTTCGGGGTCGACGACCGCGGCCGCTTCTATGACGCGGTCGGGGCGATGCGCGACGTGATCCAGAACCACGCCCTGCAGGTGCTCGGGATCGTCGGCATGGAGCCGCCGACCGGCAACCACCCCGACAGCGTCCGCGACAAGAAGCTCGAGTTCTTCAAGGCGATGCGGGCGGCCGACCCGAAGCGCTACGTGCGCGGCCAGTACGAGGGGTTCCTCGAGGTGAAGGACGTGGCCCCCGACTCGACCACCGAGACCTTCGCCGCGGTCGAGCTCGAGGTCGACAACTGGCGCTGGGCGGGAGTTCCCTTCTTCGTTCGCGCCGGCAAGTGCCTGCCGGTGAAGGCGAGCGAGGTGACCGTCTTCTTCAAGCGGCCGCCACGGCTCGGGATCGGCCACGGCAAGACGCCGGAACCGAACCAGATGACGATCCGGATCGAGCCCGAACCGGGGGCGCGGATTCGCCTCTACGCGAAGGAAGCCGGCGAGGAGGCCTTCCAGGCGGCCGACCTCGAGGTCCTCTTCGAGCGGGCCCCGGGAGAGGACCCCGAGCCCTACGAGCGCCTGCTCGGCGACGCGATCGCCGGCAACCACCAGCTCTTCACCCGCCAGAGCGCGATCGAGGAGACCTGGCGGGTGGTCCAACCGCTGCTCGACGAGCCGGGACCGGTCCATCCCTACGAGCAGGGGACCTGGGGACCGGAAGAGGCCGAGAAGCTGGTCCACGGCACGGGCCAGTGGGCCCAGCCCTGGCTCCCCTAGAAGCGAACGCACTTCTCCCCGCATACCGGGGACAACTGCGTCCGGTCGCGACCGCGCGACGCTAATCCCTACCGTCTTGCTAGGTTTTCGGGCGCCCTAATTAGGGTGGCCTAACACCAGTCGCCAGGACCCCTTGCCGCCGATGACCAACATCACCCGCCGCCGCCTGCTGGCATCCGCCGGCGTGGGCGCCGCGGCGGTCGGTCTTGGCGGCGGGGGGTTCCTGGCAGGCCATCAAGCCGCCGAGGCAGACGACGAGGGCACCGGCAGCGTCACCTTCTACGGCGAGCACCAGGCGGGGATCGGCACCGCCGCCCAGGACCGGCTCCACTTCGCCGCCTTCGACCTGCTCAGCGAAGACCCGGCGGAGTTGCGCGAGCTGATGCGGCTGTGGACGGTGGCGGCAGCGGAAGCGAGCGCGGGCGAGATGGTCGGCGACGTCAACGAGGTGCCGCTGGCGCCGCCCGACGACACCGGCGAGACCGTCGGCCTCCTCCCCTCCCGCCTCACCGTCACCTTCGGCTTCGGCCCGGGCCTGTTCGAGAAGCCGGGGCTGGGCCTGGCCGGGATGCGCCCGCCGGCCCTGCGCCCACTGCCGGCGCTGCCGGGCGACGAGCTGAGCCCGGCTGAAAGCGGCGGCGACATCTGCGTCCAGGCCTGCTCCGACGACCCGCAGGTCGCCTTCCACGCCGTCCGCAACCTGGCCCGGATCGGACGTGGTGTCGTCGCGATGCGCTGGTCCCAGCTCGGCTTCGGCCGCACCGCCTCGACCAGCCGCGGTCAGGACACCCCGCGCAACCTGATGGGGATGAAGGACGGCACCGCCAACATCCGTGCCGAGGACAGCGAGGACATGGAGCGCTTCGTCTGGGTCGGCGACGAAGGGCCGGCCTGGCTGCGCAGCGGCAGCTACATGGTCACGCGCCGGATCAGGATGCTGCTCGAGGTCTGGGACCGCGCCTCGCTGCAGGACCAGGAGCGGACGATCGGCCGCCACAAGTACAGCGGCGCCCCGCTCGGCGGCGGCGAGGAGTTCGAACCGCTGCCGCTCGACCAGCAGCGCAACGGCCACCCGGTGATCCCGGTCGACGCCCACGTCCGCCTCGCCTCCGCCAGGGAGAACGACGGCGCCCGCATCCTCCGCCGCGGCTACTCCTTCACCGACGGCGTCGACGAGAGCCTCGGCGAGCTCGAAGCCGGGCTCTTCTTCATCAGCTTCCAGCGCAACCCCGAGCAGTTCGTCGCGATCCAGCGCCGGCTCGGCTCCCTCGACGCCCTCAACGAGTACATCAAGCACGTCGGCAGCGCCGTCTTCGCGGTGCCCCCCGGCGCTTCACCCGGCGGTTACGTCGGCGAAGCGCTGCTGGCGTGAGCCACCAGTCACAGAACAAAGGAGAAACGCACCAGATGAACCCGAATCTCGTCCGAAGTGTGATTTGCGCAGGAGCCGTGGGGCTGCTCGCGGTCTTCGCAACCGCCTGCGGCTCCAGCGACGATGAGACTGCCAGCGCGGCCGCCGAAACGACGACGCTCGCCTTCACCCTCACCGACGCCGGCTGCGACCCGGTCGACGCCGAGGCAGCGGCCGGCCCGATCACCTTCGAGGTCGAGAACGCGAGCTCCAACCCCGACGTGCACGAGCTCGAGGTCCTCGACGGGGAAACGGTGCTCGGGGAGACGCCGGACCTCGCCGAGGGCGACAGCGGCAATTTCAGCCTTACCCTCGAGCAGGGCGAGTACACGCTGCTGTGCCCGGGCAGCGACGGCGAGCCCGGCGCCCTGACCGTGAGCGGCGAGCTCGAAACTGAGAGCAGCCCCGAGGTCGAAGCGGCGATCGCCGACTACCGCTCCTACCTTGAGGAAAACACCGCCGAGCTGGTCGCGGCGACCGAGCCCTTCGTCGCCGCCGTCGTCGCCGGCGACGTCGCCAAGGCGAAATCCCTCTACGCCCCGGCCCGCATCCCGTATGAGCGGATCGAGCCGGTGGCCGAGTCCTTCGGCAGCCTCGACCCGAAGATCGACGCCCGCGAAAACGACATCCCGGCGAGCGAATTCGAAGGCTTCCACCGGATCGAGAAGGCGCTCTGGGAAGAAGACACCGCCAAGGGGATGGCCCCTGTCGCCGAACAGCTCCAGGCCGACGTCGAAGAACTGGCGCAGAAGGTGAAGACGGTCGAACTGCAGGCGGTGCAGATCGCCAACGGCGCCAACGAGCTGCTGGGCGAGGTCTCGGCCTCGAAGATCACCGGCGAGGAGGAGCGCTACTCGCACATCGACCTGGTCGATTTCGAGGCCAACGTCGAAGGCTCCGAGGCCGCCTTCGAAGCGGTGAAGCCGCTGCTCGACGAGAGCGACGCCGACCTCTCGGGCGAGATCGAAGCCGACTTCAAGGCGGTCTTCAACTCGCTGCAGCCCTACCGGACCGCGGACGGGTTCGTCGCCTACACCGAGCTGACGAAGGCGGACACCAGGAAGCTCGCGGTGGCAATCGACACCCTGGCAGAGAAGTTGAGCCAGGTGCCGGCGGCGATCGCAAGTAGCGAACACAGCTGAAGCGGGGCGCCGGTCAGCCGCCTAGGCTGACCGGCCCATGCTTTCTCACGGCGAAAGAGCGGACGCGCTGCTGAAGGAGCTCGGCTACGCCGAGTGGCGCGACGGGCAGCGCGAGGCAGTCGTGGCTGCGCTCGAGGGGCGCGATTCGCTGATCGTGATGCCGACCGGGGGCGGCAAGAGCCTCTGCTACCAGCTGCCGGGGCTGGCCTCCGAGCAGCTGACGATCGTGGTCAGCCCCTTGATCGCACTGATGCGGGACCAGTGGGGAAAGCTGAGCGCCGGCGGGCACCGGGTGGCGATGATCACCTCGGGGATGGAAGATTGGCAGGCCTCCGAGGCGCTGGAGATGGTGCGGGGGGACGCGCGGATCGTCTACTGCGCGCCCGAGCGGTTCGCTTCCAGCGTCTTTCTCGAAGCGCTCTCCCATCGCGAGGTCGACCTGATCGCCGTCGACGAGGCGCACTGCGTCTCCGAGTGGGGACACGACTTCCGGCCCGACTACCTGCGCCTGCCGCAGGTGGTCGAGCGGCTCGGGCGGCCGACGGTGATGGCCTGCACGGCGACGGCGACGGTCCCGGTCGCGCGGGAGATCGCATCGCGGTTCGGGATGCGGGAGCCGCTGCAGGTCCGGGCCGGCTTCGACCGTCCCAACCTCTCCTTCGACGTCGTCGCGCTGGAGGGCAAGGGCTCGACGGCGCGCCGTCAGGCGCTGCTCGAGGCCGGCCTCCGCGACCCGGCCAACCTGCCGGCGATCGTCTACTGCGGCACCCGCAAGCAGACCGAAGAGGTGGCTGGGGACCTGCGCGACGCCGGCATCGCCGCCGCCGCCTACCACGCCGGCCTCGAACCCGCGCACCGGACGGCGATCCAGGAGCGGTTCATGGCCACCGACAGCGGCGTCATCTGCGCCACCAACGCCTTCGGCATGGGCGTCGACAAGGCCGACGTGCGCTCGGTCTGGCACGTGACGATCCCGACCAGCGTCGAGGCCTACTACCAGGAGGCCGGCCGCGCCGGGCGCGACGGCCTTCCCTCGCGGGCGGTGATGCTGGCGCTGAAAGCCGACCTCGGCCGCCTCGTCCGCTTCAACGAACAGCGCGCCGGCGACCCCGATCTGGCGATCGCCCGCGAGCGCGGCTGGCGCGCCTACCACGTGATCAAGGAGTTCATCTACGGCACCGAGTGCCGCCGCCGCGCCCTCCTCGATCACTTCTCGGACCGCACCGCCGGGGCGCCGCTGGAGCGCTGCTGCGACGTCTGCGACATGCTCGACTGGCTGCCCGACCCCGACACGATCGCGGTCCGCAGCTCGAAGCGCGCCGCCACCAAGGCGGCTCCCGCGCCCGAGCTCGCCCGCGCCGATGCACCGCTCTTCGAGGCGCTGAAGGCGTGGCGGCTTCAGGCCGCCGCCGGCAAGCCTGCCTTCACCGTCGCCGCCAACAAAACCCTCACCGCAATCGCCGCGTCGCGCCCGCAGAGCGAGGAGTCGCTGCTCGCGATCAGCGGCGTCGGCCCCGCCTTCATCGAAAAGTACGCGCCGGAAGTGCTCGAGATCGTTGCCGAGCACTCGCAGCCTCTCGCCGCCTGAAACCGCAAACGCGGTTGCATCGCCTCCCTCCGACCCCGGCAGGAGACCCGGCCCTTGCCACCATGGAGGGCTCGGTGCCCGGCCCGCTCAAGTTCCGTGCCGCACTCGCGGTTGCCCTCGCCAGCGCGCTCTCGCTGGTGCTGCCGGCTGCGCCCGCGCTCGCCTTCAGCCCGCTGAAGCCGCCCGGCAAGAAGGTCTGGTGGGGCGTCTCCGACACCGGCGACCCGGCCGACTTCGGGCAGTTCTCTAACGACCTCGACAAGCACCCGGCGGTGATCCAGTCCTTCCGCACCTGGGGCACCGACTTCGACGAGGTGATCCGGCGCTGGCAGATCGCCCGGGCGCGGCCGATGATCCACCTCTCGACCGCCGACAACAACACCGGCGCCGAGCTGATCACCCCGGCGCAGATCGCCGCCGGCGCCGGCGACCGCTACCTCGTCCGCCTCAACAAGCTCTTCTACGAAAAGGAGATGCGCGCCTACGTGCGGCCGCTGGGGGAGCCCAACCGCTGCCTCAACGTCTGGGCCGCCTACGACTGCGCCGGCGCCTCGCGCGGCCCCGAGCACAGCCCGCGCGCCTACAAAAAGGCCTTCCGCCGCATCTACGTGATCGTCCACGGCGGCGGCAAGGCCCGCGTGATCAACCGCCGCCTCGCCGAAGCCGGGCTGCCGCCGCTGACCGTCAACCTCCGGGCGATGCCGAAGGCGCCGGTGGCGATCGTCTGGAGCCCGCTCCCGGCCGGCTCCCCGACCGTCCCCCAGAACCGGCCGAAACACTTCTACCCGGGCTCGCGCTGGGTCGACTGGGCCGGGACCGACTTCTACTCCGGCTACCCGGAATGGAAGGCGCTGACCGGGCTCTATGAACGCTTCTCCGGCAAGCCCTTCGCGATCACCGAGTGGGCGGTCGAAAGCGGCGACGACCCCGGCTTCGTCGACAAGCTCTTCGCCTGGGTGAAAAGCCACCGCCGCACGCGGATGCTCGTCTACTACCAGGACTTCGGCGACGGCAACAGCTACCGGATCCAGAACTACGGCTCTAGCCTGGACGTCCTCCGCGCCCGCCTCCACTCCGGGCTTTTCCCCGCTTACGCGCGGGGCGCGCCTCACCTACCGCCGCCACCCCCCGGTGGGGTTGGAGCGCCGTGATCGACGAGTAGCCGGTCAGGTAGATGCGCCGCCCGTCGGAGATCACCGGCGTGTAGGTCCCCTTCGGGTAGCGGAAGACCCGCTTGCCGCTCCTCATCATGAAGCCGCTCGTCGTTTTGTTGGTGAACTCGGCGACGTAGACGATGTCGCCGATCGCCGAGAGCGACCCGACCACCTGGCCCCCGGCAGAGCGGCTCCAGCGGACGCTGCCGTCCTTGGCGTCGAGCGCGTAGACGTTGCCGTCGAAGGAGCCGATGAAGACGGTCGGCGGGCTGTGCCTAGTGTTGGCGACGGTCGGCCCGGAGTAGGCGTAGCCACCGGTCGAGTAGGACCAGGCGAGCTCGCCGTCGGCGGTGTCGTAGCTGTAGACGCGGCTGTCGTTGTTGCCGGCGTAGACGCGGCCGTAGGCGACCGCCGGGGTCGAGTAGAAGGCGCCGGAGCCGCCGAAGCCCGGGCCGAGCGAGCCGCTCTGCCAGACCAGCTCGCCGCTCTTGGCGTCGACCGCGTTCATGTAGCCGCCGTAGTCGCCGACGAAGAGCTTGCCGTCGGAGTAGGCCGGCGCCGACTTGATCGCGCCGCCGAGCGGGGTCGACCAGCGGACCTGCCCTTTGCCGGTGCTGAGCGCGAACAGTTCGCCGTTCTCGCAGCCGAAGTAGACGGTGCGATTGATGATGACCGGGGAGGACTCGGCCCGCCCCGGCAGGTTCCGTTTCCAGATCGTCTTGCCGGTTTTCGCGTCGAGCTTGACGATGTGGCCGGGGACGAGGTTGACGATGTAGAGCCGGTGTTTGTAGTACGCCGGCGAGGAGGCGTTGAGCCGGCCGATCCGCCGTTTCCAGAGCTCTTTGCCGGTGTCGGCGTCGAGCGCGTAGGCGTAACCGCTGTTGTTGACGAAGTAGAGCTTGCCGCCGACGTAGATCGGCGGGAACTCGAGCAGCGGCCGGTCGGTGAAGCGCCAGAGTTTGTCGAAGGGCGGCTTCACCCCCTTCACCGGCAGGTAGCGGGTGCGGGCGGGGTTGAGCCCGTAGACCGGCCAGTTGACCGTCTTCGGCTCCTTCGGCGGCGGCGGCTTCTGCGGCTTGAAGTTTTCGATCGCCTCCTGGTTGTGGACGTCCCCCGGTCGCTTCAGCGACTCGTAGGCGAAGATCGCGCCGCTGACTCCGATCGCCAGGACGAGCAGCGCCACGGCCAGCATCTGGTTGGAGCGATGCTGGAGGTGGTGCTCGAGGAAGCGCCTAACGCGCATCGGCGGCGCGGCGCTCTGACTCTTTCGCGACCCCGCTGATCAGGTCCCGGATCGCTTTCTTCAGGATCACCATGAAGACCGGCCCGGCAAGCGGGATCGTCGGCGTCGTCTTCACCGCGTAGACGATCTCGGTGCCCTCGCCAGAGGGCTGCATTTCGACGGTGCCGACGTGGTCGCGGACCGGCAGCCCGGAGAGGATCTTGTAGGAGAAGCGCTTCGGCCGCTCGTAGGCGATCACCTCCTCGCGCATCGGCGGGCCGGCGACGGTGAGGACGCGGATCGCGCCGAGGCCGTTCGGCGCCGGCTCCCCCTCCCGCTCCAGCTCAGCCTTGCGCAGGGGGGTGATCTCCGGGTAGCGCCGGTGGTCGGTGAGGACGTCGAAGACGACCTCGGGCGGGGCGGCCACCTGGCGGACGTATTTGAAGCTCGCCATCGCCCGACAGGCTACGTGAGCCGCCAGCGCCGCGGGTCGGTGCCCTCGACCGGCTCGACCTCGCCGGCGAGCGCCAGGTGGTCGAGGCAGGAGCGGACGATCTGCAGGACCCAGGCGCTGGCGGGGGTTTTGACCATCTCGGGGCCGATGATCTCGGCGACGATCTCGAAAGCCATCCGCTCCTCGCCGCCGCCGAGCGCCGCCCGCACCTTGTCGAGCAGCTCGGCGACCTGACGACGGGACTCGGCGATCTTCGCCTCGGGGTCGCGGAAGGTGCGGCCGTGCCCGGGCAGGACGAGGCCGACGTCGAGGCCCTCGACCTCCTCGAGGCTGCCGAGGAATTCGCCGACCGGGTCGGGGCTGTGGCCGTAGTCGAAGAAGAGGACCGTGCGACCGAGCAGGTGGTCGCCGGAGATCAGCAGCTTGCGCTCAGACTGGTGGAGGACGACGTGCGAGGGGGCGTGCCCCGGCGTCTCGTGCACCCGCCAGGTGCCGAGGTCGGTCTCGATCTCGACCCCTGGGACGAGGTCGCGATCGGGCTCCTTGAGCACGTCGATCCCGCTTTCCTCGTCACTGCGGGCCTCGCGGTAGCGTTCCAGCGCCGCCACCGGGACGCCGCTCTCGCGGGCGGTCTCGATCCGCGCCTCCAGCGCCGCTTTCGGGTCGTCGGCGAGCAGCCGCACGTGCTCCCAGCGGGGGTGCATCCAGAGCTCGCAGCCGGCCCGCTCGACGATCGCCCCGGCGAGGCCGTAGTGGTCGGTGTGGGAGTGGGTGCAGACGACGAGGCGGACGTCCTCGACCCCGAACCCGGCCTGCGCCAGCGCCAGGTCGAGCTGCCGCAGCCGCCCCTTGCCGCCCATCCCGGTGTCGAACATGACGATGCCGCCATCGGCGGCGACCGCCCAGGCGTTCCCATGGGGGACGCCTGGCCAGGGCAGCGGCAACCGCAGCCGCCAGATCCCGGGCATCAACCGTTCGGTCCGCGGCGCCTCCGCGCGTTTGTCACTGGCCACGCAGCCAATCCTTTCAGGGGCGCTCGAACTCCTGCATCGCGCCGGCAACGGCAAAGCAGGCGGCGCCGGCGAAGGTGGCCCAGTTGGCGAGGCCGACCGCCAGCTCGTCGCCGCTGGCGGGGCGGACGAAGGCGGCGACCGCGGCGGCCATGAAGAGTGCCGAGCCGACCTGGTTGACGACGACGATCCACCAGCCGAGGTCGGCGCGGCGGCCGCGGGGGCGGTCCCGGTGCATCTCGGTCAGGGCGAGGTGCCCGGAGAGCAGGAAGAGGACGCAGCCGACGAATTCCGGCGACCAGACGAGCCGGTGCTCCTGAGCCGTGGTGAGGTCGCCGACGAGCGCCGCCGCCAGGCTGGCGCCGAAGTAGAGGGTGCCGACGAAGAGGGCGACGGCACTGGCCCAGTCGAGCCGACCCGGCTCGGTCGACCACCAGCGCCACCGCGCGGCCCTGACGATCCCGTCCGGATCGGCGCCACGCGGCGCGTTGGCGACCTGCAGCACCGAGGCGTAGCCACCGGTGGTGAAGAAAACGCCCCCGACCGCGAAGACCGCCGCGGCAAGCCGCGGCCCCCCAACATGCGCCTGCGCCAACAACGCCCCAAGGCAGAAGAGCGATCCGCCGACCACGAACGCAGTAGCCGCAACAGCGTTGATCCGGATCAGCCGGCGCCGGGTGAGCGCATCGGCCTGTCCCTTCTCCTCCCCATCCGCGACGAGCACTCCCCGCTTGCGCAACACCCGCCGATCAAGCCCCATCGCCGCAGCGTATTAACCCGTCCGCCACCAACGGTCAGCAGGAGGGGGCGGGGTACCTCCTCCAGACACTCAACGCCGAGCCATAGCG